>Ga0207866_1000035_pt1 | contig 206396 bp, 215 predicted proteins | sample HigsolmetaAR203D_FD_184835 | JGI IMG/M metagenome (GOLD analysis project Ga0207866, IMG submission 184835) | Ionic liquid and high solid enriched microbial communities from the Joint BioEnergy Institute, USA - AR20-3-D (SPAdes) (version 2) ... | reverse complement strand
GGCGCACAATTCACCTCACAAACCCCGTCATATCAACGCTTAGGAAGCTTGGTGTTCCAGCCGCAATTTGTCTGCAACCATCGCGATGAACTCTGAATTTGTCGGCTTTGCTTTTGACATGCTTACGGTATATCCAAACAAATTTGATATCGATTCAATATTGCCGCGGGACCACGCTACTTCAATGGCATGACGGATGGCCCGTTCTACCCTGCTTGCTGTCGTATTGTATTTTTTGGCAATATCCGGATATAACACTTTTGTAATTGAACCTAATAATTCGATATCATTGTACACCATCGAGATCGCATCCCTTAAATACATATATCCTTTAATATGGGCTGGTACGCCGATTTCATGAATAATATTGGTAATACTGGCATCCAGACTTTTGTTGGCACGGGGTTGAATAACCGCTTGACTCAAATTATTGTTTGCCATATTATTTTTCGGTAAAAGACCGATTCTAAAAACATTTCGGATTTGTTCAACCAACTGGTCCATATTGAACGGTTTTAAAACAAAATATGATGCACCCAATTCAAGTGCTTTTTTTGTGACATCTTCTTGACCAAATGCGGTTAGCATAATAACTTTTGGCATGTATTCTTTTTCCTTTAATCGTTCTAAAACCGCAAGACCATCCAAATGAGGCATAATAATATCCAATAATAAAACATCCGGTTTTAATTGATCAATCATTTTTAAACAATCTTGCCCATTAAATGCTATATCAACAACTTCCATCCCTTCTTGACTATTTATGTAATTTTTTAATAAATTAGTTAGTTCTTTATTGTCATCAACAATACAAACTTTAATATTTTCCACAAGACATCCTCCCTATACAAAATCTCTTTATTCATTGTAAATAAAATTTTCGACACTTCCAATAAAAATCCCTTTAATTTTTTAAAAAAATGTCCTTTTTCCTATATTTCTTACTTTTTTCTACAACATGTGACATTTTTCTTTTTTTATCGGTAAAAATTTCAATTTGGCCCACTTCGAATTTTAGGTAAAAGCGAAAAAAAAAAAACGAGAAGCCCGTTTGGGTCTCGTTTAACTTGCTTTTTCTTCATTCTCATATATATTTATGCCGGCTTCATTTAACATCCACTCAATATGAACGCCGTAGCCGCTTGTCGGATCATTGACAAAAACATGGGTTACCGCCCCGATCAATTTACCGTCCTGAATGATTGGACTACCACTCATTCCTTGGACAATTCCCCCCGTTTTTTCCAATAGCTTCGGATCCGTTATTTTTAATACCATTCCTTTTGTGGCCGGAAATTTTTGTGGAATGGAACTGATGATTTCAATATCAAACAATTCCACTTTGTCATTATCAACAACAGTCAATATTTTTGCCGGTCCTTTTTTTACTTCATGGGATAATGCAATTGGAATCGGCTCATTCATAACCGGATTCGATAAAGTTTTATGGATTGTTCCATATATGCCAAACTGATTATTTTTTTCGATATTCCCAATCGTATTCCTTTGATTTAAAAATTTGGCCAATTTTTCCCCCGGTACACCATTCGCACCTTTTTGAATGGAGGTTACGGTTGAAGGTACAATATATCCATCTTTTACAACGATCGGTAATTTCGTATCCATATCTGATATGACATGTCCCAGCGCCCCATATTTTTTCGACTTTGGATCATAAAATGTTAATGTTCCAATTCCGGCGGCTGAGTCACGAATATAGAGACCTAATTTGTAATTACTATCCCCTTTTTCTTGCTGTGGGGTTAATTGGGTTTCGAATTCTTTATCTTCTCTTTGAATGCCTAGTTGCAAAGGTTCCCCTTTTTCCCCCGCTTCTTGTACGAAGGAACCCACTTCATTGATGGATTCAATGGTTTTTCCGTTAATTTTTGTAATTAAGTCACCGATTTTAATCCCTGCTTCTTCACCAGGGGAAACCTTACCTGCATCGGTCTCTACTTGATGATAACCGACGACCAAAACCCCTTTTGAATTTATTTTTACACCAATGGATTGTCCGCCGGGGATGACCTTAAAATCCTTCAACACGTTTACATGTACTTTTTTGATTGGTAAACCTGCTATATGGTAAACGACTTCACTTTCACCTTTTTGTTTTGCTTGAAGCTGTATTTCATTTTCCTTTTGAAGTTGTAGATGATCCCGGTCACCATTCGCCTCTACAAAAGTTGCAGTGGGTAAAGTGAAAGTCTGCCCTTCAAAAAACGTGATCTCATTCGGTATTTTCAGTATTCTTCCGACTGGTGAAAAAAAAGTAAGTAAAACGAAAGAAACAAGGAGAATATACCCAAATCTTTTTCTAATTATGTCTCTGTCCATTTCCATCCACTCTCCTCGCTTCATGTCCACACAAAGGTTACATTTATAATCTTGCCGATAAAGCAAGCAATTATAATGACAGAAATAAAAAAAATACTGTAGAGAATGGATATTTTTGGACGAACTCTTATTTATACTTTTAAAAATGAACTTATCAATTTAACTGAGCGTATTTTTTAATTCCGCAGCACTTTGTAACATCTCTTTCGCATGTTGTTCGGTTGCTGTCGTAATTTGTGCACCCGAAATCATCCGGGCCAGTTCACCGATCCGTCCCTCTTCAGTTAACTTGGACAGGATGGTTTTTGTCCGATTGCCCTTTACTTCTTTTTTAATTAAGATATGATGATCGGACATCGCCGCAACTTGCGGTAAATGGGTAATGGATAGCACTTGAGAACCAACTGATATTTGGTAAATCTTTTCGCCGATTGCTTGGGCAACACGACCGCTTACACCTGTATCCACTTCATCAAAAATGATCGAAGTAATTCCTTGATGTGAAGAAAAGATGGTTTTTAATGCCAGCATGATTCGGGACAATTCACCACCCGAAGCAATTTTTGTCAACGGTTTCGGCGGTTCACCCGGGTTTGTACTCATATAAAATTCAACCTGGTCCATTCCGTTCGGATAAAACTTTTGGGACTGTTCTAAGAAGTATACATGAAAAACCGTTTTTTCCATATAAAGACTTTTTAATTGTTGATGAATAGCATGGGCAAGTTTTTTGGCAGTTTTTTTCCGTAAATCCGTTAAATTTTTTCCTTCTACTGCTAAATCTTTTTCCACAGACTTTAGTTTTTTATTCAACGATTCAATATGATTTTCTTTATTGGAAATCATTTCAATTTCTTCTTCAATTTTTGAAGCATATTCAAGAATCATTTCAATTGTTTGACCGTATTTTCTCTTCAATTGGTTAATTTCATTTAAACGAGTCTCTATTTCATTCAACCGGTTTGGATCAAATTCCATTTCATCTAATTGTGATCGGAGTGAATGAACCACATCCTCTAACTGATAAAAACTGTTGGATATAATTTGTCGAGTATCATTGTAGGCTTCATCAATGCCGGCTGCTTCTTCAATATTGGAAAGAGCTAAACTGACCCAATCCAAACCTTTTTGCTCACCTTGTAAAGCTTCATATGCGGTAAGAATGGAATGATAAAGTTTTTCAAAATTATTCAGTTTCCTTTTTTCCGTTAATAATTCTTCATCTTCGCCAATGGTAAGTTCAGCATTGGTAATTTCCTCGAGCTGAAATGTTAATAAATCTAATCGTTGGGCCATCAGTTGTTCATTTTGGGTAAGGGCAGCAATATCCTTTTTGATTTTTTCATATTCGCGATAAAGCGTTTGATATTCAGTTAATGCTTTTTGAACAGCTTGTCCACCAAATTGATCAAGTAAAGTCAGATGGTTTTTTTCATCCATAAGTTCTTGATTTTCATGTTGTCCGTGAATGTCAACTAATGTGCGGCCGATTTCCCGGAGTGTTGCAATGGTAACTAGTTTTCCGTTTATTCGACAAACACTTTTACCGGAAGCGTACATGTCCCTTTTGAGAACAATCATACCATCTTCCATTTCGATTCCAAAAACGGCTAATTTTTCAATGGAAGGATGATCATCTTCAACTAAAAATAACCCTTCTATCTCCGCTTTTTCTTCCCCGTGCCGAACAAAATCAGACGAGCCTCTCCCACCGATCAAAAGATGAATTGCATCGATAATGATTGATTTTCCTGCACCGGTTTCTCCGGTTAATACAGTGAAACCTTTTTGAAATGAAATTGAAATTGATTCAATGATCGCAAAGTTTTTTATCGCAAGTTCTGCCAACAAGTTTTTCCCTCTCCTTTATTGACTACATTTTTTGAAGTTGGATGTATTGGCCGTTAAGCAAGCATATTGATTAATCTATCTTTAATTCGTTCCCCGTCTTCCGGTGTAGCAACAATAATCAAACAAGTATCATCTCCGCAAACAGTTCCTAAAATTTCATCCCAATCAAGTTGGTCAATCAAATTCCCTACCGCATTCGCATTACCCGGTATCGTTTTTAAAATGATAAAATGATCGACCATATTTATTTTTACAAAGGCATCGACTAAAAGTTTTTGCAATTTTTCCATTGGGTTATATCTTTGATCCGATGGGAGACTATACTTATAAAGTCCGTTTTTTGATGGTATTTTCACGAGATGAAGCTCTTTGATGTCACGGGAGATTGTGGCTTGCGTTACATTAAAGCCGGCGTTTTTTAATTGTTCAACAAGTTCATCCTGTGTTTCAATATCATATTTGGCTATGATTTCCCGTATTTTTAAATGACGTTGCAGTTTACTCATCATTTCACCCGCTTAAATAATCATTATTTTATTTTCTATATCTATTTTACATAAAAATTTTGTCGGTGGAAAAATATGAAGATGAAAATTAACTGTTTCTCTATGATGTTCGCGTTATTAGCGATCCGGTAGAGCTCATCTTATTTGTTGTTGCCTTTCATTTCCCCTTACCCTGCCCCCTGCTTATCCTTATTATAAGGGAAACAAAGACATTTAAAAATGGTCTTTTTGTAAGTGCAATAGGAAATAATCATGGCCGCCGTATTTATACAGGGATTTTTGAATTTAAAAAAAGAGAGGTTATTCCTCTCTTTTTCCATGTTTCAATTGATTGTGGGCGTCAATGACAAGCTCGGCTATTGGTGTCTGAAACTGATTCTTTCCTTTTACTCCCTCATTGTAACCCGGCCATTTTAAATGGAGTAAAAATTCGATATTCCCATCTCCGCCGGTAATTGGCGAATAATCGATATTCAGGCAATCAAATCCTTCATTTAAGGAAAATTGAAGAATATCCTCTATAACCATCTCATGTACTTTCCGATCCCTGACAATACCTTTTTTACCAACCAGTTCTTTGCCCGCTTCAAATTGAGGTTTAATCAGTGCCACAATGTCACTGTCCGGAACTAATATCTTTTTTAGCGGTGGCAAAATACGTTTTAAGGAGATAAAGGAAACATCAATACAAGCAAATTCAGGCATTTCCCTTGATAAATCTTCAGGTTTTAAATAACGGAAATTTGTTCGTTCCATGACGATAACCCGTTCATCTTGACGCAGTTTCCATGCCAGCTGATTATAGCCGACATCAACAGCATAACAATATTTTGCCCCGTTTTGGAGTGCACAATCGGTAAACCCACCGGTTGAAGCTCCGATATCGATGATAATTTTACCTTTAACGGTCAGATCAAATACCTTTAATGCTTTTTCGAGCTTATACCCGCCTCTTGAAACATATGGCATTTGTTTTCCTTTAATTGATATGTCAATATCTTTTGGCACCTTGACTCCGGGCTTATCCAATCTTTGTTCATTGGAATACACGATACCTGCCATAATTGCCCTTTTTGCTTTTTCTCTTGTTTCAAAAAAGCCACGTTCATTGAGCAAAATATCCAATCTTTCTTTTTCCAAATTCCTCAAGCCCTTTTTTCTGTTTTTGCAACATCGTTCTTATAGTTTGAACAATATGATCGGAAGTTAATCCGATTTCATTCAACAGTTCATGGACTTCCCCGTGATCAATAAACTGATCCGGGATGCCCAGCCTCATGATTTGATTCGAATAGCCGTTATCATGGGCAAATTCCAAGACTGAACTGCCGAAACCACCTTGTAATACGCCTTCTTCAACAGTAAGAACAGGTAGTCCTTTTTCAAAAATGCGATTTAACAATTTTTCATCCAGCGGCTTGATAAAACGGGCATTGACGACCATTGCTTGAATTCCGGTTTTTTCTAATTTTTTCCTTGCTTCCAGCGCCATCGGGATTGTTGTCCCAAACGTTAAAATTGCGGCATCCTTACCATCTTTTAAAACTTCCCATGAACCGATCGGAATCTCTTTTAGTTCATCGTCAAGAGTAACCCCGTAACCATTGCCTCTCGGGAACCGCATGGCAATAGGTCCGTCATCATATTTAACAGCCGTATACACCATATGTCTACCCTCATTTTCATCTTTAGGCATCATCAATACCATGTTTGGAACACTTCTTAAAAAGGCAATATCGAACACACCTTGATGGGTATCGCCGTCCGCACCAACGAGTCCTGCCCGATCGATGCCAAAAAATACATTTAAATTTTGCCGACAGATATCATGGACAATTTGGTCATAAGCCCGTTGCAGAAAAGTCGAATAGATCGTTAAATAAGGTTTCATATTTTGTGTTGCCAGTCCGGCAGCCAATGTTGTGGCATGTTGCTCGGCAATCCCGACATCAATCACCCGATCCGGAAATTCAGCTTGAAACCCTTCTAATTTTGATCCAACTGTCATTGCCGGTGTAATCGCAACAATCCTTTTATCATCTCTGGCCAATTCACGAACGGTTTCACTGACAACTTTACTCCAAGCAGGTGGACTATTAACCGGTTTTATAAAATCGCCAGTTTCAATTTTATATGGACCGGTCCCATGCCAAGTTCCCACTTTATCATTTTCGGCCGGATAATATCCTTTTCCTTTTTTTGTGACAACATGAAGCAATACCGGACCATTCGTTTTTTTCGCATAGGTCAGGTTTTCGAACAAATCTTCAAAATTATGTCCGTCAATTGGTCCCAGATAGGTAAAACCTAGCTCTTCAAAGAACATCCCGGGCACAAATAAATATTTGAAGCTATCTTTTAGACGTTCTGCTTTAGATGCCACTAATCCGCCAACTGCCGGGATTCTTTTCAAGAAAGCTTCGACTTCATCTTTCGCCCAATTGTATTTCCCTGCCGTTCGGAGTCTTCCAAGCATATTGTGCACGGCCCCGACATTTGGCGCAATGGACATTTCATTATCATTTAAGATAACAATGATATTCTTCTTTTCATGTCCGATATGATTTAATGCTTCCAGTGCCATACCACCGGTTAATGCTCCATCACCAATTACCGGTACGATAAAATGCTTTTCACCTTTAAGATCACGGGCAATTGCCATTCCCATTGCGGCAGAAAGACTCGTTGAACTATGACCCGTTTCCCAGATGTCATGTTCACTTTCATTTCGTTTTGGAAAACCACTTAAGCCCTTATATTTCCTTAATGTGCCAAAATCTTTCGCCCTGCCTGTTAGAATTTTATGGACATAACTTTGATGACCAACATCCCAAATAATTTTATCACGCGGACTTTCGAAAACTTTATGCAAAGCAATCGTTAACTCAACAACACCTAAGTTGGGGCCAATGTGACCACCGGTTTTAGACAAGTTTTCAATTAAAAATTTACGAATTTCTTCACTTAATTGTTTCAACTCAGCAATAGACATGTCACGGAGAAAAGAAGGACTCGTTATGGATTTTAGATCCATATTGGATCACTCACTTTCATTTCAAATTCCGGAAAAAAGTTTTAATGCTATTCTCTATATTATAACAGTATCCATTCATTCTACAAGAAGTTAACTTTTGTTTTGGACAAAAGCGTTAGCGATCTCGTTTGGCGATCAATTCCGTAATAAAGGAAAGTTGTCCGGTATCAATCGGCAAGGATTCAAGGATTCCTTCCGCTTTAGCAATATGTTCTTTTAATTTATTTTTTGCACCATTAAGAGTAAGGATCTTCGGATACGTACTTTTCTGCTTTTCTCGGTCACTTCCAACGTCTTTTCCGATCTGTTCGATTGTTCCTTCAACATCTAATATATCGTCGCGAATTTGAAAGGCGAGTCCAATATGATAGCCGAATTGCTCCAATAAATCGATTGTGGCTTTATCAGCGTCTGCTAAAATGGCACCGACTTTGACACAAAAAGTAAGTAATTTTCCGGTTTTATGGGTATGAATATATTCCAGTTCAGTCAATTGTAAATTTTGATTTTCCCCTTCCATATCTGCTATCTGACCCGCTACCATTCCTTCCGGGCCACTCGCTTTTGCCAATTCGTTAATAATTGCCAATCTCTTTTCTGCAGAAAGCTGTTTTATTTCTGAAATAATTTGGAAACTATAGGTCAATAAACCATCTCCCGCCAAAATTGCTGTTGCCTCGCCATACATTTTATGATTTGTCGGTTTGCCTCTGCGAAAATCATCATTATCCATCGCAGGGAGATCATCATGAATAAGTGAGTACGTATGAACCATCTCAACGGCACAGGCAACAGGCAAGCCGATTGCTACATCTTTTTTGAAAGCAGCAAGCGTTGAAAAAATTAGCATTGGACGGATTCTTTTTCCTCCTGCTTGTAATGAATAATCCATAGCATTTTTTAAAGTTTCTGGTGTTTTTAAGCGTTGAATCATTATTTTTAGCTCTTTATTGACCGTTTCCAAATAGTTTGCCAAGTGATCAGGATATTTTTGCAACTTTAATCCACCTCATTGATTGAGAAATTGTCAATTTCCCCGTTATCCTTTAATATTTCCGTCAATTGTTCTTCCACGTTTTTTAATTTTTGATGGCAGATTTTTGCTAATTCCATACCTTCTTTATATTTGGCAATAGCCGTTTCTAAAGGGACATCTCCACCTTCTAAAATATCGACTATCCCTTCTAATTTTTCCATTGCTTCTTCAAATGTTAAATTTTCCTTTTCTGTTTTTCCCGGAATTTCACTCATCTTGTTTCTTCCTCTCTTTCAATGATTTTTGCTTTTAACGTTCCATCAGTCAATGTCACTTTGATCGAATCACCGACTTTTACATTATTAATTGATTTAATAATGTGATCTCCACTATCATAGGCGATTGAATAGCCCCGTTCCATCACTTTCAAAGGACTAAGAACATTTAATGTTGAAACTTGGTTGAGAAATTCCTTTTCTTTTAATTTAAAAATTGCTTCAAACGATCGGCTCATACGCTTTACTTGTTGTCCGAGTTTATTATTGGCAGCATCAAACTGTCCTTGAGGATGGTTTGATTTTAGCCGCTGTTCAAGATACTTCATTTTTTGATTGGTATCAGTAATTTTCTGTTTTAGCAGCCGATTTGCCTGTTCTACCGTTCTGTCCAGATGTTCCGTTTTTTGCTCGAACAATTTTTGTGGGTAGCGAAAGGCATATGATTTTGTTAGTCGGTCGAGACGTTTAGATTCGACATTCGTTCTTTCTTTTATTGCCCGGATTAACCGGATTTTTCGATTTAATATTCTTTCAATCAAATCATCAATATTCGGCACGGCCAGTTCAGCTGCCCCGGTTGGAGTCGGTGCTCGCAGATCTGCAACAAAATCAGCGATCGTTGTATCCGTCTCGTGTCCGACAGCAGAAATGACAGGAATCTCGGAAGCGAAAATGGCCCTTGCCACCGCCTCCTCATTAAATGCCCATAATTCTTCAATTGATCCTCCTCCGCGCCCAACAATAAGGAGATCTGCTTCCTTTCTTGAATTGGCCGTTTCAATGGCGGATACAATCGAGGCTGCAGCGGCATTTCCTTGTACAAGAGCCGGATAAATGATAATTTTGGCAATCGGATACCTTCTTTTTATCGTTGTAAGAATATCGCGAATGGCGGCACCGGTAGGAGAAGTAACGACGCCTACTGTTTTTGGATAAAGAGGGAGCGGTTTTTTTCGGTCTTTATTAAATAAACCTTCTTTGCTCAACTTTTCCTTCAGTTGTTCAAACGCTAAATATAAAGCACCAATTCCTTCCGGTTCCATTTCTTTAACATAAATTTGGTATTGTCCGCTCGGTTCATAGACAGTTACTTCACCGTGCAATAACACGGTCATGCCGTTTTCAGGTTCGAAGCGTAGTTTCTTAGCTTGGGATGAAAACATAACAGCTAAAATTCTTGCTTTATTATCTTTTAAAGTGAAATACAAATGTCCGCTCGTATGTTTTTTATAATTGGATATTTCACCTTTGACAAAAACGTCTTGAAGATGGGGATCAAAATCAAATTTTCGTTTAATATATCTCGTTAAGGCCTGAACAGTTAAATATTGAACTTTTTCCATATGTAAACCCCTCAATCACAAAAAAAACCAATGTGAAATCTGAATATCATAATAATAGTTTACTAAAAATAAGAGAAGCAGTCACCGATTTCTGGCACTGCTTTTCTATTTCTTATTTTCATTTAGCGGTATATTTCATAGCCGCTTTTACAGTGTTGGCCAAAAGCATTGTTATTGTCATCGGTCCAACCCCACCGGGAACCGGCGTTATATAAGAAGCTTTATTTTTTACCTCATCATATAAAACATCGCCGCATAGTTTTCCTTCCTCATTTCGATTCATACCAACATCAATAACGACGGCACCTTCTTTTACATAATCTGCAGTAATGCGGTTCGCTTGTCCAATCGCACTTACTAATACGTCAGCTTGTCTTGTAATTGAAGGTAGGTCAACTGTTTTGGAATGGCAATAGGTAACTGTTGCATTTTCCCCCAGCAATAATTGTCCCATCGGTTTCCCGACAATATTACTTCTTCCGATAACGACAGCATGCTTTCCTGTCAAATCTATATGTATTTCCTTCAACATTTCAATGATTCCAAGTGGCGTACATGGAACAAAAGTATCTTCGCCGGTTAACAGTTTACCGACATTAAGCGGATGAAAGCCATCGACATCTTTATCCGGATGAATTGCTTCAATAACCACCTTTGGATTTATTTGATTCGGTAAAGGCAATTGAACTAAAATTCCGTGAATCTCCTTATTTTCATTCAGTTCCTTGATCCTGGCCAGCAAAAATTCTTCAGTAATATTCTCTTCATATTTAAGTAATAGAGAATAAATGCCAACTTCTTTACATGCTCTTTGTTTGTTTCTGACATAGGTTTGACTGGCCGGATCGTCTCCAACCAAAATAACAGCTAAACCGGGTGTAATCCCTTTTGCTTTTAGTTCCTCGACCGCCTGTTTCAATTCTTCTCTCTTTTTACCGGCAATTGCTTTCCCGTCAATGATTTGACCAGCCATAATTTCCCCCTCCAAAAAATTGATTATTTTCCCAATGTTTCCATGACCTTTGCTAAAACTCCGTTAATAAAGCGACTCGATTTTTCATCACCAAATCTTTTCGCAATTTCAACGGCTTCATTAATTGATACGGTATATGGAACATCTTCCATATATTTCATCTCATAAACAGCAATCCGTAATAAATTTCTGTCGATATTCGCCAAACGGTCAAGTGACCAATTTTCTAAATGGTCGGTAATGATTTGATCTAACTCATGCAAATGTTCCACCGTACCGAAAAACAATTTTTTTAAAAACACATCATCACTATCTTTTCCGAGAACATGGCGATACGCATTTTCCGGATCGGATTTCCCGACATCCACTTGAAAAACTGCTTGTAACGCTTTTTCTCTTGATGTTCTCCTATTCATTTATAAAGTACTCCTTTTCAAACATAAGTTTTGATTTTGAACCATACATTTCTCACGTTATACGAATGAAACTACTCAAAATCATAGCATAAATGATTGAAAAAAGGAAAGAGTTCACAGAGGAATTTTGCAAAATAGGAGAGGAGGTTTTATTCTGTAGAAGAGAAAATTGGAACTTCGGGAGTTAAAGTGACTTTAGCATACAAAAAGCAGGAACATAAGTTCCTGCTTTTTGTATTATTCAACGACCGGATTTTGTTGTTCTTCTTTTTGCGTTTCAAAATTGACGTTTACAATATGGATATTTACTTCATCTGTTTCCAACCCGGTCATATTGTACAAAGCTTGTCGAATATTTTCTTGAATACTTTGTGCTACTTTCGGAATGGAAACACCGAAGTTCAGAATACAATACACATCAATTTTAATTTGATTGTCAGACAAATCAACACGAATCCCTTTTCCATGGTTTTTCTTCCCTAATCGTTCAACAACACCTGCGGCAAAGTTACCGCGCATCGTCGCCACCCCATCAATTTCCGATGCGGCAATTCCGGCGATCACTTCAATCACTTCAGGTGCAATTTCAATTTTTCCTAAACCATCCAGATTCATTTCCAATGCATTATTTTCGGGCATCAGCTTACACCACCTTAGGCATTATTTTTCATTACGTCATACATTTCAAGGAATTTTGTATTGAAATCCCCTGATTTAAACGCTTGATGTTCGAGCACCTTTAAATGGAATGGAATTGTCGAATAAATTCCCTCGATAACAAATTCACCCAACGCCCGTTCCATTTTCTTAATCGCTTCTTCCCTTGTAGGCGCATGGACAATCAGTTTAGCGATCATTGAATCATAGTAAGGCGGAATGGCGTATCCGGGATATGCGGCCGAGTCAACCCGAACACCGGGACCACCCGGGGCAAGATACATGTTAATCTTTCCCGGAGACGGCATGAAATTTTTCTCGGGATTTTCTGCATTAATTCTGCACTCGATTGCCCATCCATTAAAGGTGACGTCTTCTTGTTTCAATGTGAGTTCTTTTCCACTGGCAACAAAAATTTGTCCTTTTATTAAATCGACACCGGTAATCAACTCTGTAACAGGATGTTCAACTTGAATCCGGGTATTCATCTCCATAAAGTAGAATTTTTTCTCCCGGTAATCATATATAAATTCTACCGTACCTGCACCTGTATAATCAACTGCTTTTGCTGCTTTAACTGCCGCTTCTCCCATTTTATTCCGAATTTCCGGGGTTAATGCCGGAGATGGTGCTTCTTCGATCAATTTTTGCAATCTTCTTTGTACAGAGCAATCCCGTTCCCCTAAGTGAATCACATTTCCGTAATTATCTGCTAAAACTTGAATTTCAACATGGCGAAAATCTTGAATATATTTTTCCAAATAAACGCCGGGATTCCCGAATGCTGTTAGTGCCTCTTGTCTTGTGATATTGATGCCTTTAACTAATTCCTCTTCATTCATGGCAACCCGGATTCCTTTACCACCACCGCCGGCTGTAGCTTTGATTATGACAGGATAACCAATTTCGGATGCCAGTTTCAGTGCGTCGTCCATATCTTCAACAATTCCATTGGATCCGGGAACAATTGGTACGCCGGCCTTTCTCATCGTTTCCCGGGCAACATCTTTTGTCCCCATCTTGGCAATTGCATCACCGCTTGGACCAATGAAAACAAGTCCGCATTCTTTAACTAAATTAGCAAAGTTCTCATTTTCAGCCAAAAATCCATAACCCGGATGGATTGCTTCACATCCCGTTAATTTAGCAACACTTATGATGTTCGCCATATTTAAGTAACTGTCTTTGGATGGATTTGGACCAATACAATAAGCTTCATCTGCCATTTGTACATGAAGAGCTTCTTGATCAGCTTGAGAGTAGACGGCTACTGTCCGAATATCAAGTTCCCTGCAGGCTCGAATAATGCGGACAGCGATTTCCCCCCGATTGGCAATTAAAATTTTTTTTAACACGTTAACCACCTCTTAATCTACCTTAACTAAAAACAGAGGTTGGCCAAATTCGACTAGTTGACCATTTTTGACAAGGATTTCGACAATTTCCCCATCTACATCTGCCTCAATTTCATTAAATAATTTCATGGCTTCGACAATGCATACAACCGAATCACTTTTTACTTTCGAACCGACTTTCACATATGGTTCTGCATCCGGAGATGGTGACGCATAAAAGGTCCCTACCATCGGAGATGTAATTTTATGAAGGTTTTCTTCAGGTGCATTTGTTTTTTCCAATTGGGCTGCCGGATTCGCTTTTGCCGATTCCACCACTTCTTGTACCGGTTGAGCGGCTTGCGGTTGATTGGTCGGTTGATCAATGAAAGTGTTTACAGGTTCAACTTTAATAGGTTCAACCGTTTTAACTTGAACAGGTTGGTTTTTTTTCATTACTAATTTTAATCCATCATATTCATATTTAAATTCATCAATATTTGATTGATCAACAAGCCTGATCAATTCACGAATTTCTTGAACTTTTAACATGTCTACACCCCTTAAATTATGACTAGCTACTAATAGTATACATTAAAATTTTACTGTAGTACATTGGGATTGACAAGCAAATCATCATTCAGGTATGAAAATTACTTTTTAAAAAGAGAAAAGTGTTCCGGATGTTGGAACACTTTATTAAAAAATAATCCTTTTGATTTGTTCGCTTATTCGACAAGCACCATGCTGTTTTTTTATTTCGTTTCATTTTCACTCTGGAATGCAACCGTAACAGATGAATTACCCATTTCCTTTTTTACAATTTTAATAATCTCATTCGCTTTTGCTTTTGAAGGCTCTTCCCCTTTGACAGTAACTAGCACTTCAGATTCATCTGCTTGAACAAGTGCATCTTCATAACCTAATGTTTGAATAATTAAGTTTTCGATAAACGCCTCTTTTTCGGCAATTTTTTGAAGGCGATTCATTTCATCTTTTGCTTCACTTCTTTCCTCTGCTGAAAGATCAGTAGAGCCGGCCACTTCCTCCAATTGTTCTAATTTTTTGCTCCGCTCATCTTGCATTTGCAAGCGAATTTCTTCAAACACTTCATTTTTTGCATCCGTAATCGTGGTATTTTTTGTGTCACTACTCTTTTCTTTTTCAGTCACTTTTTTACTATCTGCTTTTTCTTCCTTGCTAACATCAACATTGGCAAGATTATTATTATTAGTTGGTTCCGCTGTTATATAATAAACGGATAACACAACAACCAAACTTAACATCGTTAATAACCAAACGGTTTGCTTTTTCAACATCATTTCTTCTCCTCCTCATTGGTAGATTGATTTTTTCATGGTTTTTTTCATTTCTTAGACAGAACAGAGACACGATGACTTGGGACATCTAATGTTCTCATAACCGCTTCAATGATTGATTTTTTAACTTGAACATTTTCAGCGCCTTTTGCTACGATAAGGACCCCTCGAATATCCGGCTTTTTCGTTTCAGAAATAAGCGGGACTTCCTTATCACCTTCCCGAACAATGACAATTTGTTCTTCTGCAGAATTATCTTCTACTTCCCTTTTCCCTCCATTCGAATCAGTTTCACTCGTTATTTGCTTTTTATTGATCATATTTTTCTCATAAACTACTTTTTCTGTTGAATCCACGTTAACAACAATGGAAACGTCATCAACTCCAACAATTGATTCGATTGCCTCTTTTAATTGATTTTCATAATATTCCTCATAGTCCTTCATTGTGGAGGGCTGGTTTTTGCCACTATTTCCAAATACTTCAGCGTTTTCTGCTTCCTTTGAATCCGATGTCACGGGTACTGGGTTTGAGGACTCGTTTCTCTGCGATGAGAAAAAATTGCTAAATAACATAATCGCTATCCCGATAACGAAAACTATGATGATATAATGTTTTTTATCAAATTTTTGTGTGTCATCGTTTTTTTGAAACAATTTTTTTAGTATGGAAAAGGGGCCTTTGTCATTACTCATCTTCCCACATTCCCCCTTTCAATCGTAATTTGAACAATGTCGCGATCTACCCCCCATTTTTTTGCAAGAAAACTGGCAATCGAATTCATATCCGCCTCATGAAAATCACTTTTTTGTTCACCTAATTGCACATTTACTTCCTCTACATTCATCACCGTTTGATCGGCTTCTTGTTTGTCTATTAATGTCACATGTATACTTTCAATGTTGTCAAGGATGTCCTCTATTGAATTTGTTAATCCGATTGTGTCTGATACGTTTAACTGAATATGAGCAAATTGATAATCAAATTGTTTCATCAACTCCTTTTCCGTCATTTCTTCCAATTGGACAGCCGTTTGTTCTAAAATATATGCATGTTGATCTTTTTGTATTTCTATTTTCTGTTTTTCTATTGAATTTTCCAGTGATATTTTTTCCTCGCCCAGTTTTCCGGTTGCTCTGTTTAACAGATTGTCGATATCTACTGAAAACAGTTTAAATACAGGTGTCAGAAAAATAATGATTAATAGTAATCCGAGTACCATTTTTACATATTTTTGCAACCCGGTTTGCGGCAATAACAATTCAACAATGACGGCAAGTAAAATAAATAAAATAATATTTGTAATCCAACTTGTTAAAAATTCCATACTTCCACCAGCCTATCGAACCATCATTGTAATATTTCCGGCAACAACGATAACGGTTAAACTTAAAAAGAACATGATTGAAACAATGGCCAGGGCGGCAAATAAATAAATAACACTTTTTGAAATGATATCTAAACAAGTAATAATCGGACCACCACCAAGCGGCTGTAAAAGTGCCGCAGAAAATTTATAGACAAATGCGATGATCAAAATTTTGACTGCAGGGAACAAGGTAAGTAATAGTAAAATGCCAACACCGGCAAGTCCGACCGTATTTTTCAACAGAACCGAAGCACTTATAACTGTATCTGTTGCATCGGAAACCATTCTGCCAACAACAGGAATAAAATTACTCGTAACAAATTTGGTCGTTTTGATAGCAATTCCGTCCGCCACCGCTGTTGCCGAACCTTGAATGGATACAATGCTGAGAAAGACCGTCATAAATACGCCTAATAATCCGATGCTCCAATTGCGGAGGAGTCCGGCTAATTGAGTTGCCTTATATTGACTTGTTAATGTACTGACAATGCTTAACAAGACAGATAAAAATAATAACGGGAGGACGATCCTGTCAACAAAAAGACCACTTACATTCGTTAAGAACAGGATAACCGGATGAAAGAATCCCGCCGAAATCACACCACCGCCAGTCGCAATTAACGCTAAAAGAATGGGAATGAACGCTATTGTGAAATGAATCATATTTTGAATTGCACCGGATGCGTATTGAACGGCTAAATGAAAACTGTTTAATGCGATAATCATTAACACCATAAAAACAATGGAATAAGCAATTTTAGAGACGGTTGTTGTTTCAAATGCATTTTGTAATGATTGAAGCAACATGCTGAAAATCGTCAGCATAATTAATGTACCGATTAATTTGCCGTTAACGATCATCTCATGGAAGATAAATTTTAAAATGCCGATCGCCCACTCTTTAAAGGAAAATTCATTTACCTTATCTATGTAATCAGTAAAACTTTCCTTTTCTAACTCCGGTAAAAAGCCGCCATACTCATCAACAATTTGATTCCAAAATGTTTCAACCTCACTGAAATCCATTCTTTCTATTTGTTCATTGACAAGCTCATTGGGGGTAGTCGGTTCTTCTGACGATTCCTTTTCTGCATCCGTATTGGCAAAAGAAGTGCTTGTCCAAAGGAAAAATAATCCGATTCCAAATAGCAAGGATATCCATATCGATTTTTGCTTCATCTTTTCACCTCAATGTGTGAACAAACTGTATGCTTCATATGTTTGTACAGAAATAATTCTTTGGACTAATTTTCTGATTAAATCGAGCAACATAAGCAGTGAAACTTAGACATTGCCTTTTCAGTTCTTCACGATGGAATCATTTTTAAAATCATTTCAATTAAAACGGTAAGGATCGGTACAGCCATAGCCAAAATCACAATCTTCCCGGCCATTTCAATTTTGGAAGCAAGTGAACCTTGTCCGGCATCCTTTGTTATTTGAGCTGCAAATTCAACGATATAGGCAATGCCGATAATTTTCAAAATCGTTTCAACATATACCGAATTCACTTTTGCTTGGATGGCGATCCTTTCAATCATTTGAATGATATTGAAAATTTGGTCAATCAAAAATAAGAAGATGATACAACCGGTAAAGACGATTAATAAAAAAGCAAAATTGGCTTTCTGCTCCTTGATCACTAAGGCAAGAAAAGTGGCTACCAAGCCGATTCCAATAATTTGAAGGATATCAATCGACGATCCCCCCTTTAATTGTTAAACAAAAATACGGATTTAATTTTTTGAAACAACTCATTTACAATTGTGGCAACTTGAAACAATATATAAATAAAACCAAAAAGGGTCACCCATTGGGCATATTCTTTTTTTCCAACTTGATCTAAAATCGTGACTAAAAATGCGACAACAATTCCCACTCCTGCTATTTTGAAAATTATATCTACCTCGATGCCCATCGTTTTTCCTCCCTATTTCTTTACATCAGTAAAATAATGATGAATAATCCGGATAGGAAGCCTAAATTTTTAACCATATTTCCATAAGATGCTTGTCTTTCTCTCGCTTCCACTTCTTCTCTCTCCAAATGAACAAGGGCCAATTGAATATGTTTTTGCTGCTGAACGCGATCATGTTTTCCCAGTGTTTCACCAAATTGCAATAAAATTTCTAATTCATTTTTTTTCAAGTACGTTCGGTTCCAAATCGTCTTTAAACTTATTTCCCAAGCTTCTTTTGCTGTTATATCGCCTTGTAGTAATAGACTAGAAAAGTTCTCAAAAATCGTTTCAATCGGTTTACTCATTTGATTCGCAATTCTTCTTGAGGCATCATGAAGCGGTGCATGACCATACATAATTTCTGCTTCTAAACTTTGCAGGGCAGATTTTAACATTCGCAATTGCCTTGTCCGCTCGGTAAATGCCTTTGAAGCCTCAAAGCCGATCCAACTTGTGGCAATCAAAATACAAATCGCTCCGACAATTTTCAACATAGATGGCTCACTCGCCTAATGGGGATTTGATTTCCGCTTTCATCCTTGATGGCAGCCACATAACCCGGACCCTTTCCCCTCGTCAACTCAATATATCTTTCAAAGATTTTTTCCGATAAGATCGGTTTTAATGTCGGACGATTCAATAAATCTTGATATGAATCTCCATGGGTGGTCATAATTAAACAGATTCCGGCATGGACGGCTTCCAGAATTGCCTCGGTGTCTTCTTTTCTACCGATTTCATCAACAATAAGGACATCGGGACTCATAGAACGGATCATCATCATCATCCCCTCCGCTTTCGGGCATGCATCTAATACATCAATTCTCACGCCAAAAGTAAGTTGTGGAATACCACCGACACTTCCTGCAATTTCACTACGCTCGTCAACGATTCCAACTTTTTTTGGTTCGATGTTGGCATCAGGCGACCCCATTGAAATCATTCTTGCAAAATCACGAAGCAATGTTGTTTTTCCTGTTTGTGGCGGACCAATAATCATTGTGTTCTTCCAACCAGATCGATATATGTAAGGAATCCATCTTTCTGCAACGCCAATTTTTTCTTTGGCAATTCGAATATTGAATGAAGAGACATCGCGGATGGCTTTTACTTTCCCATTTTCAAGTATCACTCTGCCTGCGAGACCAATCCGGTGCCCGCCCTCTATCGTGATATACCCTCTTTTTAATTCCTCATCTAATGTATATAAGGAATGGTGACTAATATTATTAAGCAGTTGTTCTGCATCCCCCATTTGAGTGATATAAGGTAGGAAGATCGTATTTTGGTGAGCGGTTATCTCAATGGGGCGGTTAATTCGAATCCGTATCTCCTCGATATTTTCGAATATTTCATTTTGTAAGTTTTGAAATTGCTCCTGAATGATTTTAGGAAGATATGCCATGACTTTTTCCATAAAAATTACCTCTTTCAAAATTCTATTAGCTTCCTCTTATTAAAATGTATTGCACGTCCCTTTCAAGTATGACTAATTCCTAAGTTATTTAAGAAATCAGAGCGCCGGGGATTTTAGGTGAAGATCTTCGCTGGAATTTTATATATTCTTAACGGATGAAGAAATGGTTGAGGTAACGAGGATTCCTGAGCAAATATAAAGAAAACTCGGGCGTCCGAGCCTTTAGGCGAGAGCAGAGCCGTAGTCAGCGAAAATATATTTTCGCTTGCGAGGTAATGCTACCGAAGCTTCTCTAGTTCACCGAAAAAATATAAAATTTTTTCGGCTGCGATGTATTCCAGTGAAGCTTTCCTTATGCACTTATACTTAATTCTTAAAATTTCCAACTACGTCGAATTCGCTTCTTTGCTGGAAATTTATACTTTCCTATTAGCTAAAAAAAGAACCTTGACGTTTGCCAAGATTCTTTCTTATTCATATACAATTTTTCAAGTTTTAGGCTCTGGAAACATAAGACCCGTCTGTCGTATTGATAATTAATCGATCACCAACATTAATAAAGAACGGGACTTGAACGACAAGGCCGGTTTCAAGTGTTGCCGGTTTTGAACCTCCCGAAGCCGTATCCCCTTTAATTCCGGGTTCGGTTTCAGTCACGACCAATTCTACTGTATTTGGTAATTCGACTCCAAGTGTTTCCCCCTGGAACATAATAATTTGAACTTCCATATTTTCCTTCAAAAAGTTCAATTCATATTCGATTTGTTTTGCCGGAAGCTCCACTTGTTCATAGTTTTCGGTATCCATAAATACATGGGAATCGCCACTTGCATATAAATATTGCATTCTCCGGTTATCAATCTGTGCTTTTTCCACTTTTTCCCCGGCGCGGAATGTTTTCTCCTGAATAGCACCTGTGCGCAAGTTACGTAATTTGGAACGGACAAAAGCAGCACCTTTTCCCGGTTTTACATGTTGGAAATCAAGAACGCGCCAAATTTCTCCGTCAACCTCAATGGTGAGTCCTGTTCTAAAATCGTTTACTGAAATCATTCACTTTCCTCCTGCTCATTACAAAATAATTAGTTCTTTTGTTGAATGGGTTAGGGCTTCATTCCCGTGTTCGGTAATAACTAAGTCATCCTCAATTCTTACACCGCCTAATCCCGGTACATATATCCCCGGTTCACATGTAACGACCATGCCCGATTTAAGTAAAACTTCCGAATTTTTTGAAAGGGTTGGTCCCTCGTGGATTTCCAAGCCGATACCATGTCCGGTAGAATGACCAAAATCATCTCCATGACCATGTTCTGTTATGTAGTCCCTCGTGATTGCATCTGCCTCTTTTCCGGTCATTCCAGGTCGAATTTCTTCCACTCCTTTTAATTGTGCTTGGAGGACAATATCGTATATTTTTTTCAATTGTTCGCCAGGATCTCCAACGGCAACCGTCCTGGTTATATCTGATACATAACCATCATAATAGGCACCATAGTCAAGTGTTACCATATCGCCCTTTTCAATTACTTTATTGGATGCAACCCCGTGTGGAAGAGCAGAATTCAGACCGGAGGCGACGATCGTATCGAATGAAGATGAAGTTGCCCCACATTTTCTCATGAAAAATTCTAGTTCATTGGATACGTCCAATTCTGTGATCCCGGGGCGGATAAACTCAAGAATATGCTTAAAAGCGGCGTCAGCAATATCACAAGCCACCTTAATTATCTTAATCTCTTCTTCCGTCTTAATCAACCGTAATTTTTCAATGACACCACTTACCGGTACCAATGTTCCTTTAAACTCTGACACATACGCTTGGTATAATGCATAAGTGACATCATCTTCTTCAAAGCCAAGTTTGTTTATACCTTTTTCATTACATATCCGAACCACTTCTTTCGGTATTGACCCGCTATGTTGTATGATATCATATCCGACCGCTTGCCTTTTTGCTTGTTCAATATAGCGGAAATCTGTGATAAAATAAGCATCCTCTTCCGTAATCAAGACAACACCTGTCGTTCCGGTAAAATTCGCAATATAACGGCGATTATACGGACTCGTTATCAGCAAAGCTTGAATACCGAGCTGACCAAATTCGTTACGAATACGTTCCAATTTTTTCATCCATTTTCTCTCCCTATTTAGCATTAACATACTATATTTTACCATAATATACTTCTTTACTGGGAAAAGAATCGCTCAGATTCTCCCCATTTTTTACTAAGATCATTTATGTAGAATGATTTTTCCTTTTTTCCTCGATTTTTTCATTATATTCATAAGAAATCGAATATCCGACAAAAACACCGAATAATACATATAAACATAGCATTGTAATGATCGTATTTCTGTCTAATTTAGTAATCGGATCTAAGCTTGGAAACAGCGGATTTAATAGGAAAAAGACAATAGCAAACAATACAATTCCATATCCGAAACTAACCCAGATGTTTTGAAATTTTTTCAATGTAAAATAATAAAGTAATGCGGCAACAATCCCTAAAACCCCGATTAACAATAAAGAGATAACCGTACCAATCCAACTTGTTTTCCAATCTCCAACTGCCCATGGTTCCAATATGGTGTTCGGGCGAATCTTCGTGAAATTGAAATAATATGCCATTAAACCGACCGCACCCCAGAATACACCGCCAAAAAAACCGGTAATGACTGAAGTTGTTATGGGTGAGAGCGGTTTTGCGTGTTGGTTTTGTTCCAATTTTGCTTTCTCCATTGTAGCACCTCCAATTATAGTATGTCCTAAGCAATTCTGTTTTTTCATAAATTATTGCCAATAATGTAGAGGTTTTGCCTATTTTTTTGTAGAATATAAGTAGAATAAGATAATTTCATTTTGTTGCGAAGAAATGATTGGAATCCACCGTATCATGTTGAAGATCTTATTGTACTTGGGGCTTAAGTTTTAGAAAAGGAGTAATTTGGAATTAATTTTGGTAAATATGTTTATTTGATATAAATTTTGCTTAAAATGCTCTTAGGAGGTGGCCCTAATGAAAGCAAATTTGGCAAAGATTTTAACAAGTTTCATTCTTGTACTCGGCATTATCGGTTTAGCTGTTACGGTTATTTTCCAACCGTTCCGTCTGGTTCGTTTCTTATTAATCAGTGCAATTATAATCGGGATTTTCTTTCTCGTCATGAGAAATTTCGGCCTACCAAATCAATCCATGAGGAAAGAACAAAGGGCATTTATTAAAGCAGCACGACAATCGAAAAAAAGGATAAAGCGGGGGCAGAAAAAAGTCGATTCAAAAAAGAAACAGGCAGTTCGGAAAAGATATACATCAAGTACCCATTTAACGGTTATTGAAGGAAAAAAAGGGAAGAAGAAAAATCGGGCTATTCATTAAATATCCTTGATTAGATATTTAATATGCCCAATTTTTCAAAAATTTTAGTGTCTTTTCTTTGCCAATTTTTATTAAATCTTCTTTTCCTTCATTCGTTATCCCAAACTCGGTCGTTAACATCCCTTCTGTCGGAATAAAAATGATGTTTTTCTCGTGTTTCCGCGATATATATCGTGTATCATGAGCATCCTTCATTGTCGAAAATAACGCTTCAAACATTTGCAATGCATTTTTTATTTCCCTCGGTGGTTGCTCGTTTATGTTTGGACTTAATTTAATACCGAGAACGGGGCGCTCTTTCATAACATTTTCACGATCAAATAACCACATAGGAAAGTTGCTGAGAACACCGCCATCAACAATAACAATTTTGCGATGATTGATTTTTAATCGTACCGGTTCAAAAAAATAAGGTAAACTGCAACTCATCCTGACGGCTTTTGCAATCGGGAAATTTTCAAACGGAATATTGTATTTGTGCAGTTCGTTGGGGAGAATAAAGATCCTGCCATTTGACAAATCCGATGCAATGATTTGCAATACGCCAGGTGGCAGGTCACCAAATGTACGAACGCCTTTTTTTTGTAAAGTTTGATCAAGCCAATTTTCCAACGCTTGTCCTTTGTACATTCCTAATCTCCAGTAAATTGGTAACCATTTAAATAGCTTATAAGGTAAAATACTTTTCGGCTCATCCAGTATTGTGCGTAATTCGAGATTGCCTAATTCATTATTCAACTCCTCACTGGTAAATCCCGCTGCAATAAATGCAGCAATAATTGCTCCGGCACTTGTACCGGCTACTCTTTTAAATTGGAAACCGTGCTCTTCTAAAGCCTGGTAAGCGCCAATATAGGCTAACCCCTTTATACCTCCTCCTGAAAACACCCCGTCAATATACAAAGGAAACCGCCTCCGTTGATTTTTTTCTAATTTTAAGAGATGATCCGTCCGCACGAGGCCACTGAAAAATGCAAAAAAATCCGTACGATTACTTATCATTTTTGTGAAAAATCCTGCTATATATTGTAAAAGTGAGCTAAATTGAATTGTTTTTTTAACGTCCCATTCTGTACGGTAAGACGAAAAGGATCGTTTTCTTATGATTTTTATATATTTTAAGAGAACAAACGGCTCGGACACCCCGCGCTTTTCTTAATTACTTTATGTTTAATCAAAGGACAACGAAATTAGTACAGCAGGCAAGCTGTTTTTTTTCGGGATCATTCACATTTTTCTCACCTTTCTAGGGAATCTTTTGCTCGTAATAAAAAATAGCACGGTGAATTCTATTGAATCACCATGCTATTTTTTATGTTATTTACACTTATTTATTTACTTTTAAAAGGGTATTACAGACCGCATTTTAATTGGGCACCGCAGTTATCACAAGTATTGCAGCCGCCGATTTCTTTCACTTTCCCTTTACGGCAAACCGGGCATGTGTCGCCGATTTCCGAGCCGATTGTGACATCCGTTGAACGGAGATCTTGAATGGTTTCAACAAGAACAACTTTTGTCGGATGATGATGGTGTGCATCTTCTTTATGGCTATTTTCTTCTGCCTTTAAAGTTAATACTTGTGTATCACGGCTTCCGTCAACATACACTGTACCACCTTTGGCACCGCCTTTATATAGACGCTCATATACTTTTTGAACTTGTTCAACGCTATAGCCTTGTGGTGCATTTACCGTTTTACTGATAGACGAGTCTACCCAACGTTGGATCACACATTGAACATCTGCATGGGCTTCCGGTGCTAAATCCATTGCCGTTACAAACCAATGTGGCAAGTTGTCTGGAGAAACTTCCGGATGTTTATCCAAATATTCTTGAACAATCTCTGCCTTCACTTCCATGAATTTACCGAGTCGTCCGCTGCGGTAATAAGTAAAGGAGAAGTAAGGCTCAAGGCCTGTGGAAACTCCAACCATTGTCCCAGTAGATCCAGTTGGAGCAACAGTTAGCAAGTGGGAGTTACGAATTCCGCTTTCTAAAATGGATTCTCTAATATCTTCAGGCATTTTTTTCATAAAACCTGTTTCAATAAAGGCTTTCCGCAGACGGTTTGTTTCTTCTTCCGTTTCACCGACAAGGAACGGGAAGCTCCCTTTTTCTTTCGCTAACTCAATGGAAGCCCTGTAAGCTGTTGTCGCAATTGTTTCAAAAACTTTATCGACAAGTTCATTTCCTTCTTGGGATCCATATTCTTTTTCACAGTAAATTAGTAAGTCGGCTAGACCCATTACACCAAGTCCTACTCGGCGTTCACCAAGTGCTTGTTTTTTGTTTTCTTCCAAAAAGTAAGGAGTCGCATTGATAACATTATCTTGCATTCTTACACCGGTTCTGACCGTTTGTTTTAATTTTTCAAAGTCAACTTGTTTTGTTTCTTTATTGACCATGTTTGCTAAATTTACTGCAGCTAAATTACAAACAGAATATGGTGCGAGAGGCTGTTCGCCGCACGGATTGGTCGCTACAACCTTTTGCCCGTAAGCTTTGGCGTTTGTCATGTCATTGGCGTTATCAATGAAGAAAATGCCCGGTTCTGCCGAATAGGTTGCACAAATATTAATTAAGTTCCATAGTTCTTTTGCTTTGATCTTCCGATACGTACGGACGCGATAGCCCATCTTTTCCCATTCGCGAACATCGCCGACTTCATGCCATTTTTCGTTGTATTCTTTCATTTCTTCCGGATTGTATTTTTCAACATCCGGGAAGCGTAATTCATATTCACCGTCATTTTCAACAGCTTTCATAAACTCTTTTGTTAAACAAACGGAAATATTCGCCCCGGTTAAAAATTCCGGATTATTCACATCATAGGTTCCGCCGTCACGTAATTTTTCTTCGGCTTCCTTAATCACTTCTTCTGTAAAACCACCAAAACCCGGAATATTTTTATAACGGACAATTCCTTCATACATGATCCGTTCATTTTCTTTTAACGGAATAAATTTCAATTTTTCTTTAGCAAGCTTTTTAATTTGCTCGTCTTTGGTATTTTCAATCAAGAACCGTAAAATTCTTGGGTTTTGCATTTTGGAAATAATAAATTCAATAATATCCGGATGCCAGTCCGCAAGCATAATCATTTGAGCTCCACGACGGGACCCACCTTGCTCAACAAGATGTGTAAGTTTCGCTATGTCATCTAACCATGAAACCGAACCGCTTGATTTACCGTTTACGCCTCTTGCCAGTGTGTTACGCGGTCTTAAGGTTGAACCGTTCGTCCCTACTCCACCGCCGCGACTCATGATTTCCATTACTTTCTTACGGTGCTCAGAAATTCCTTCCCGTGAGTCCTGAACAAAAGGCATCACGTAACAATTAAAATAGGTTACTTCCTTACCTGAACCTGCCCCGTAAAGCACGCGACCTGCCGGGATAAAGTTCAATTGGACAAGTTCTTGATAGAATTTTTCTGTCCACTCCTGAATTTTTTCTTCAGACTCTTCTACTTCTGCAAGGCCAGTTGCATTCCGTTTGGCAATTTGCTCATAGAAAATTTCTAATGGTTTTTCAATGACATCAAGGGAGCGAACGATTATCCCTGACTCTCTTTCTTCTTGTTGCTCAAGGACACCGCGATATTCTTCTTCCACAAGGACGGATGCTTTCTTTAATTCCCAATCAATATTGACTATGTAACCTAATCCTCTCGCCGGGAATTTCGGATCCTCTTTTACCGTCAATACAACAAAATCGCCTTCAGATAAAGTCAGTTTTTCCGTGTCTTTAAATGAATAACGGTCAATCATAACGAGCCTGGATACACCTTTAAAAGTGATCTTCATATCCTCGGTTATCGGATGAACTTGTGGAAAAAGTCGAATCGCATCATTCAACTTTTTAATATTCAGTTTTGGTGTTTCTTTAAATGCAACAGCCATACATCCATCTCCTTTATATATAAATCATAACTGCTGACAAATCTAGCTGTCTTTTATACTTTTTACATTAACATAGAAAGCCCACTAATTCAATATATAGTGGTATAAAAAATTTTTTGCAACTATATATTGTGCTTGCAAGCATATTTGTCTATTTTTGTCAATACCTCCTTAAAAAAAAGTGACCAATTACCTACTTCGTCGATATTTGTTATGTTTCAACAAAAGTAAATTCTATCAAAGGAGAATGGAAAAATAAATACTCTTTTGTTGAATTATAACTAAATTATTGAAACCGAGTGTACTAATGTTGAAGTTTTTTTCTTTTGAAAGTATGCGCGGTACTGTGACGATCACTGTTTTTGTTCAACCTTTCATAATTTACTTTGCGTTCACGGCATTTCATTTATATAATATAAATTAGTGCACAAGTTTGAGTAAGTGAAAGGGGAACCATCATGAGTTATAGTAATATTGTTTTGATTATTATTTTATTTGCACTACTCAGCTATTCGCTATTCAATTATTTTCAGCGGAAAAGAATTATAAAAGTCTTAACCCAAGAAGAGTTTATCGAAGGATATCGAAAAGCTCAATTAATTGATGTACGTGAGCCGAATGAATTTGAATCCGGTCACATTTTAGGTGCAAGAAATATTCCGTTAACACAATTGAAAATGCGGATGAAAGAAATCCGTCCAGATAAACCAGTCTATTTATATTGCCAAGGGTCGAGCCGCAGTGGAAGAGCTGCTCAAATGCTTTATAAAAAAGGTTATAAACAACTCTATCAATTAAAGGGCGGATTTAAGAAATGGACAGGCAGGATTAAGGTTGGAAAATAGGTAAGTACAATCGGACAAGTTTTTTGTCCGGTTTTTTACGTAATAAGGTACCGTAGTCAAGTTGGATTGATCTATGTAGCCTTGATGAGGACCAATTTTTTGAGATTTCCGTGTGTTTCGGTTTTCGTTATTCAGATGAATGGAAAAAAACGGCCGAAATTGGAACAATAACGACTTTATGGCACAAATCCATTAGAGTAATTAGCGGAAGTGTCCCATAGTCCCCCATGTAGTGCCAAGATACACCACAGAGGATGAAAAATGTTGTCTCCATGGTAGGAATACTCTATGATTCCCATTATCTACTGCAAAGTTATATATGAACTTAAAAAAGTCCTGATACATTCTTAAAATAGAATTGTATCAGGACGGTAATCATGTTATCGAATGAAGACTGTGACAAAATCATCCTTGAACCTTTACATATTATAAATCGATGGCTTACATTTTAGCATCTACTACTTTGTTATCTTTATTCTCTCACATATTTTAAAATCGGTTTTCTTGCCGCTTTTGTTTCGTCAAGCCTTCCTACAACCGTTGTATGCGGAGCCTCTTGGACAATTTCCGGATTTTCTTCCGCTTCCTTGGCGATTTGAATCATTGTCTCGATAAAGGCGTCCAACGTTTCCTTCGATTCCGTTTCTGTCGGTTCAATCATCATACTCTCTTCCACATTCAACGGGAAATAGATGGTCGGTGGGTGAAAACCGAAATCAAGTAACCTCTTCGCAATATCGAGTGTACGAACACCTAATTTTTTCTGCCGCCTGCCGCTGATGACAAATTCATGCTTGCAATGGCGATCATAAGGTAAATCATAATACGGGGCTAACGAGCGCATCATATAATTCGCATTAATCACTGCATTTTCCGTCACTTGCCTTAATCCATCAGGCCCCATCGTTCGAATATATGTGTAAGCCCGGACATTAATTCCGAAATTGCCGTAAAATGGTTTTACCCGGCCGATAGATTGCGGACGGTCATAATCAAAGAAAAATTCATTATTCTTCTTCACCAGTACCGGTTTCGGTAAAAATGGAATTAACTCTTTTTTCACACCGACAGGACCACTCCCCGGGCCACCGCCGCCATGAGGACCGGTAAATGTTTTATGAAGATTCAAATGCACGACATCGAAGCCCATATCTCCGGGACGTGCTTTCCCCATGATTGCATTTAAATTTGCCCCATCATAGTATAATTTCCCGCCGACTGCATGGACAATCTCTGCCATTTCCACAATATTTTCTTCAAACAGACCCAGTGTATTCGGGTTCGTCAACATGAGCGCCGCCGTATCCGAACCAACGACACGCTTCAAATCGTCGATATCGACAAGACCAAACTCATTGGACTTAACTGTTATTGTTTCAAATCCGGCGACTGTGGCCGAAGCCGGATTCGTTCCGTGAGCAGAATCCGGGATGATCACTTTTGTTTTATGGAAATCACCGTTTGCTTCATGGTACGCACGAATGAGCATTAACCCTGTCCATTCGCCATGAGCTCCTGCAGCCGGTTGCAATGTCACTTCATCCATACCGGTTATTTCTTTCAAATGTTCCATTAAATCATACATAAGTTCAAGAGCACCTTGGACTGAACTTTCATCTTGAAGCGGATGTATATGAGCAAATCCGGGAAGTCTTGCCACATCTTCATTGATTTTTGGATTATACTTCATCGTACATGAACCAAGCGGATAAAAACCGGAATCGACCCCGTGGTTTCTTTTTGAAAGAGCGGTATAATGACGGATAATGTCAAGTTCCGAAACCTCAGGAAGTTCAGGTTCTTCCGTTCGAATATAATCTTCCGGCAGCAAACGATCAATATCCGTTTCTGGAACATCTATTTCCGGTAATGAATAACCAATTCTTCCCGGCTTACTAATTTCAAAAATTAACGGAAAATTGTCCTTAACCATGATGATACGCCCTCACTTTCTCAACGAATGTGTCAATTTCCTCTTTCGTGCGAATTTCGGTAACACAAACAAGCATCTGACCGGCATATTTAGGATCCACTTTTCCTAAATCATACCCGCCAATTACTCCGCTTTGTAATAAATAAGACGTGAGCCCTTCTACCGGTTTATCAAGTTTAACAACAAATTCATTGAAGGACGGACCATCATAGACAATCTCAAAACCATTTTGTTTAAACACATTTTTAGCATAATTTGCTTTTTGTATATTACCTATTGCCATTTCCCGAATACCCTTTTTTCCCAGCGCCGTCATCGTCACACTTGCAGCCAATGCGTTTAACGCTTGGTTAGAACAAATATTGGAGGTCGCCTTTTCTCTACGGATATGTTGCTCCCGTGCCTGCAGTGTTAAAACAAAGCCGCGGTTGCCATTTTCATCGGTTGTCTGCCCGACTAATCGGCCGGGGATTTTCCGCATGAACTTTTTCGATACAGCAAAGAATCCACAATGAGGACCACCAAAAGACTGGGGTATCCCAAAAGGTTGGGCATCACCGGTTACGATATCGGCTCCAAATTTTCCGGGCGGTGTCAAAATTCCGAGAGCAACCGGATTTGCGGAGACAATAAATAATGAATGATTTCCATGCACAACCGGTTCAATTTCACGTAAGCTCTCGATGCGGCCAAAAAAGTTCGGATATTGCACAAGAACACATGCGACATCATCGGTTAACTGATTTTTTAATGACTCTATATCGGTAACTCCATTGTTTAACGGTACTTCCTCTACTTGTAATTTTTGCCCTTTTGCATAGGTTTTTACTACCTCTTTATATTCCGGGTGGATCGCTTCCGATATGAGAATCGTTCTCCTTTTTGTTTGTCCGGTTGCAAGCATGGCCGCTTCCGCCAGAGCCGTACCGCCATCATACATGGAAGAATTGGCCACATCCATGCCGGTCAATTCACAAATCATTGTTTGAAACTCAAAAATTGCCTGAAGCTCACCTTGGGAAATTTCCGGTTGATACGGCGTATAAGCAGTGTAAAATTCTGAGCGTGAAATGACATGATCGACGATGGACGGAATATAATGATCATATACACCCGCTCCCAAAAAACTTGTGAAATTTTTTACATTTACATTTTTGGCAGCCAAATCAGATAATTCTTTATAAAGTGCCGGTTCGGATTTTGCTTCTTTTAAACGTAAGCGACCCTGATACCTTACGTTTTCCGGTATATCTGAAAAAAGCTCGTCTACCGTTTCTACCCCAATTTTTGCAAGCATGTCCGCTTTATCTTGTTCTGTCATCGGTAAATATCGAAAAGCCATGAAAAATCCCCCTCTCTTATGCTTCAATCATGATTGACCAATCTTTTTTCTTTTATAAAAAGGTGTCGGAATCACTTTCCCTAATATTTGTTTATTACGTATTTCCACAAATAGCTCCGTATCTATATCCACTTTATTGCTTTTGACAAGGGCAAGACCGATATTTTTCTTTAGTGTGGGAGATTGTGTACCGGTTGTAATTACCCCAATTTCTTCTCCATCTTGAAAGACTTTATAGCCGGTTCTCGGAATCCCTCTGTCAATCATTTCTATCCCGATTAATTTCCTAGTGGCACCATTTTCTATTTGTTTTTTTAGCACTGCCTTCCCGATAAAATCTTCTTTCTTCTCCGTCTTTACGGCAAACGTTAATCCCGCTTCAACCGGTGAAATGGTGGAAGATAGCTCTTGCCCGTACAATGGCAGGCAAGCTTCAAAACGCAATGTGTCTCTGGCTCCCAGGCCGCACGGTAAAACTCCTTCATTTTTTCCGGCTGCCAAAATCTCCTGCCATAACCGCCGGGCATCGGACGGGTGACAATAAATCTCAAAACCATCCTCTCCCGTATATCCGGTTCTGGATACGAGTGCTGTTGCCCCGTTTATTTTTATGTATTGTTTAAACCCAAAAACAGGAATAGTGGAAAGATCGTCATTGCTAAGTTTCTGCAGCACATTTTCAGCTAAAGGACCTTGTAAAGCCAACTGTGCATAATTGGCAGAAACATTTGTCACGTTTACTTGTCCCGTTCTGTGCGTCGATAACCATTGAAAATCTTTTTCCGTATTGGCTGCATTTACAACTAATAGATAAGAGTCATCATGAAACTGATAAACTAATAAATCATCTACTGTTCCCCCGGCTTCATTGCATAAGAACGTATACTGGGCTTTACCCGGTTTCAATTTAGCAAGATCATTCGTCAGCATCGTTTGTAAAAAGGAAAACGCATCCGGTCCTTTGACTTCAATCTCACCCATATGTGAAACATCGAACAGTCCTGCACGCATCCGGACCGCCTCATGTTCGGCTTTAATACTCGAAAACTGCACAGGTAAAGCCCAACCGCCAAAGTCAATCAACTTTGCCCCCATTTGTCGGTACATATCATACAGTGGTGTCCGCTTCAGCTCTTCCATCCAGCTCCCTCCTTTTGTTGTACATGGATTGACATCCCAAATTTTTCATAATTTTCGCCAACAGGGATATACTACACTTACAATCCGTTACTAAATTTCTTTAACAAAATTCCAACTTCATCGTATCATTGTTTTTTACATTTTTCCACCATTTCATCGTCGGAAAAGGAGTGTTTTTATGGATGTTGAAGTACATTTTGACTCTACATGGCAAGAAGGATTTTTCATGAAACTCAAAGACGATGGACCATGGGCGAATTGGCACTTATATAACTTGGCATTAGAAGCTGAGAAGCATTTACTGATTCCCGACTTTTACGGTTTGATGGCCCCTAAATTTTTACCGGAGTTAAAACCGTTACCTCACCAAATTGAGGCTGCCAGTCAAGTCATCGAGCAAATGAACGGAAAAGCAATCTTGGCAGACGAGGTTGGTCTCGGAAAAACAATTGAAGCCGGGTTAATTTTAAAAGAATATATGATTCGCGGTTTGGCTAAAAAAATCTTAATTCTTGTACCTGCTTCCCTTGTCTCGCAATGGGTATTCGAATTAAACAGCAAATTCCATATTCCCGCAATCGCTTATCGAAAAAATTACAGTTGGGAAACGGTGGACGTCATGGTCTCCTCCCTTGATACGGCCAAAAAAAGTCCTCATCGAGAAAAGATATTAGAACAAAACTATGATTTTGTCATTATCGACGAAGCCCATAAACTGAAAAACCATAAAACAAAAAACTATGAGTTTGTCCAAGGTTTAAAAAAGAAGTTTTGTTTACTTTTGACCGCCACCCCGATCCAAAATAAAATCGAGGAAATCTTTAATCTTGTTTCATTATTGAAGCCCGGACATTTAGGAACATATGATGACTTTTTAGAAACCTATAAAAATAACAAAGATAAATATAGCGACGAACAATTGAAAAAATTGATTAATAAAGTAATGATTCGAAACAGGAGACAAGATACAAAAATCGAGTGGACAAAACGGCATGTCAAAACGATATTAATCGATTTTACAGAAGAAGAACGGGAATTATATGATCATATCACAAGTCAACGAAATCAATTTGACAGTCTGTTGGCCAATGCCTTTTCCATTTTGACTCTCCAACGGGAAGCATGCAGCAGTAAAGAAGCTGTTTTTACCACGGTAAAAAATATGATAGAAAAAAACGAGGACCCCGTCGCTTCTTTCAAACAATTTATTCAGTCAATAATGGAAAAAATCCAGAAAATCCAAGTGAATTCAAAAGCAGAAAAAGCGTTGGAGTTAATTCATTCCATTAACGACAAAGTGATTATCTTCACTGAGTATCGGGCAACGCAACTATATCTTCAGTGGTTTTTAAAACAGCACGGGATCTCATCCGTTCCGTTTCGCGGCGGTTTTAAGCGGGGGAAAAAAGACTGGATGAAGGAATTGTTTCAAAACCATGCGCAAGTATTTATTGCAACGGAAGCCGGTGGAGAAGGAATCAATCTTCAGTTTTGCAACCATATCATTAATTTTGATTTACCTTGGAATCCGATGCGCCTTGAACAGAGAATTGGACGGGTACACAGACTCGGGCAGGAAAAGGATGTCATGGTTTATAATTTTGCTACAAAGGGAACCGTTGAAGAACATATTTTAAAATTGTTATATGAGAAGATTCATCTGTTTGAACGCGTCATTGGTGAATTGGATGAAATTTTAACCAAGCTTGATTTCGGTCGCCTAGAGGATCACCTGGTTGATATTTTTGGTCAGTCGGAGTCAGAAGGAGAGATGAAAATTAAAATGGACAATTTAACTGCCATGATCGAGTTTGCCGAAAAGTTTAAGGAGGATGAATATCATGAAGCAGCAGGAAATTCATTCTTATCTTAAACAATTTTTTTCGACAACCAATTGTCAAATCGAATCGCTCGATCATACCCACTTAACCGTTCAATTGACGGTTGATATGGATAAATTACTGATGAATCGCCCTTTTTATTGGCATTATATTGAAAAAACAGGAGGAACACCGAATCCGCAAAAACTTACTTTTATAACCGACTTTCACAGAGCAAAAGATTTGAAAGGCGAACTCATTCATTTCGGTTCACCTCGTTTGCATCAAATCTTTCATGTTTCGAAACAAATGGGCAGTTATATTCGTTTATTTGAAAATAGACCGGGAACTGAAAAAAATCATACCGCATTGGTACCTTGGTTTTGTTTAAATTTGAAAATCAGTTATCTTTGTGATCGGAGGAAAGATATGTTGCGTTCGATCGGAATGAATTTAATAAATGGGACGCTGCTGGAAGGCTTTCATGATGAACTGGTTGAGAAGGAAATTTCCTTGGCTACAAAAATTCCGGACTTTGCTTTTACCTTCACCCCAATGTTTAAACCGGAAAGCGGAATAAGGCGAATCAGACAATATATTGAAAAGGACATAATGAAAGATGATCATTCTTGGGCAACCAGTGCGAGGAAACGCTGGCAAGCAGATGAATCGTTATTAGATTCCTTTTACGTTGACATAGAGGAAAAGCCGGAAAGGTATTATATTGAAAAAGAAGCATTAAAAAATCAGTATGAACCGAAAATTGAAATTTCCATCATCAATGGCGGATTATTTTATTTAACTAAGTCATGCTTGCTGGCTTAATTAGAAAAGAACAAGGAACTCGTTTAAAGAAGCTTGCTAGTTGCGAGCCCCTTGAAACTAAACAATAAACTTCCATTAGCAGGGAGTTTCTTCATCATGTATGAAGAAAACTCGGGCGTCCGAGCCTTTAGACAACTAAAGAGCCGTAGTTCAGCGAAAAAAAATTTTCGCTTGCGAGGTAATGCTACCGAAGTCTCTCTAGTGCACTTATGCGTTAGAAAAGGGGTTGTCCAAAAAGTCAAAAATTAAGCCAATGTGTATAAGTTATTGAAGTGAAGGTGGCGGCGACTCCTGCGGGAACAGCACGAGCCGAAGACCCTGCAGGAGCGAGAAAACGAGCGACGAAGCGGCTGAGGCCGTGCCCGCGGAAAGCGTCCGTCACCGAAACGAAAAACCGAACCCTATTCTTTTACACTAAAATTTTAGAAGTTGTACTTTTAGGACAGCCCCTTCCTCCTTTAGCTAAAAAGAGAAAGGCTTCATGAAATGGGGGCTAAAAAAGCAATCCCACATTCATGAAGCCTTTTCATAAATGTCTTTTAAGCCTCAGGAAACCCGTCAAATATGAGGGTCATCAATGTAAAAAAGCCAAAAACAAGAACAGTTGCCACAGAAAAAAACAATCCTAAATAATTTTTGCTTTTAAACGAGGAAAAAACAGCAAAAATAGCAAGTAATGTAACCAAACCTGTAATAATTACTGTACCCATATAAATCCTCCTGTTTGGAAATATTTAATTGATCAGCCGATTGGTATGCATAAAAAGATTACCTGAGCTGTTAATGGCCTGTACCTGGAACAAAATGGAAGGTGGTATAATATGTAAAACCGACAAAAAATATGGTTAAATACGCACCAAATATATACATATACATCCTTTCAGATAATCGCAAATACCCCAATAACAGGAAAAAACCGGTTTGTGCTAAAAATAATAATGCTAAAACATTCATGCCCCCGACATAAAACATGACCGTGAAAATGCCGGTCCAAAATGATAATACCCGATACATACGATCCATCCAGATCCCTCCCCTTGTGTTTCAATTTATTTTATCATGGAATGACATGAAAAATAAAACTTCTATCGAGATATTGATAGAAGTTTCAATTTATTTCTATTATAATAATAGTGATTACGGTTGTAAACACTTTCAGCATTAATTTGGAATATTTATCCGATATGCACATGCATCGCAACCTTCGAACATATTTTGTGTAGCCACAAGTTCGAAGTCATCAAATAAAGATTCAAGAAGTCCCTTGATAAATGCGATATGCATATTACATGTCGTTGATTTATGCTCTTTTGCTATTTCACGGAATGGGCAATTAAACACTTGTAAATGAAGTTTTTTCTGGCCCTCTTGAATATATAAATCCGGATAAAAACCTAACATCGTACATGTGGATTTAAATATTTCCACCTTTTGGTCAAACGTTAACTGATCACTGGTCAATCCATATTTCGTAATTTGGTTTTCCATTAATTCGTAACCAAAACGTCTGCCGGTTTCATAAAGGGCCGGTTCAGCAATTTCTCCAAGTTGGACCATTGATTCAATGGCAATTTTTGCAAGTAAGTGATAATCTCGGAAAGGAAAATTCAGTTCAATCACATCATCGGATAATTGGTAAATCCGGCTTGGTCTGCCGCCTTTTCCTGTTTTTCTATTTTCCGATTTCAGCATGTTTACATCTTCTAATTTGGACAAGTGTAATCTTGCTACGTTCGGATGGATACTAAATTTATCAGCAATTTCTTGAACGGTTACATTTTTGTGATTTTTCGTGATGTACTCATAAATGGAATACCTTGTGGGATCCGATAAAACATTTGTAATTTTCAATGTTTGTTGCAAAGTTATCACCTCTTAGGGCTTTTTTATCATTATAATATAGAAAACGTAGCAATATTAGTCTATAGGGAGGATTGTCGGAAAATGTTCAAAATTTCACATATAAATATTAATAAATATGTAAAACAAAAAAATTTTTTATAAAAAAAGAAGGAATTTTGTTTTTTATGTCGAATTACATTTACTGAAAAAGAAAGGAAGGTGATTTAAACTTTGCCGAACTCGATTGAAACACGGGCAAGGGAAATTTTGGAGCACGCCCTTTCTTTACATGCAACAGATATTCATATCATCCCCAAATCAAAACATGCTTCCGTTCTATTTCGATTGTCTCATAAACTCATCCCCATAATGACAATCGAACTTGAGGAAACGGAAAGATTAATTTCATATATGAAGTTTCAGGCAGCAATGGATATCGGCGAAAAAAGAAAACCACAGAACGGTTCTTTTCAAATAGATATCGGGGGGCTATCTGTCGGACTTCGATTATCCACTTTGCCTTCCATATTCGCTGAAAGTTTGGTCATCCGTATATTACCACAGGAATCATACATCCCATTTCAACAATTATCCTTATTCCCAAAATCACTGAGACTACTGTTAGCCATGTTAAAGTTTTCCCACGGTTTAATCATATTTACAGGACCAACCGGATCGGGCAAAACAACAACTTTATATTCTCTTCTCCAACATTCGACAAAATCTCTTGGCAGGAATGTCATCACCTTGGAAGATCCTGTTGAAAAAAATAGTGAAGATTTACTTCAAGTTCAAGTAAATGAAAAAGCCGGCATTACGTATAATACCGGTTTAAAAGCGATTTTGAGACATGATCCCGATATTATTATGGTCGGCGAAATTCGTGATAGTGAGACAGCGCATATTGCCATTCGAGCAGCATTAACCGGTCATTTAGTATTGACAACGATGCATACGAAAGATTCAAAAGGTGCATTGTACCGGTTGATCGAATTTGGTGTTAATTGGCATGAAATTGAACAAACTTTGGTGGCAGTGACGGCCCAAAGATTAGTCGAATTAATTTGTCCTTACTGTTTAGAAGAAGAATGTCCTGTCTATTGCAACCAGAATAAAAATAAGCGTACTGCCGTTTATGAAATTTTGTACGGTCGTGCATTAAAGGAAGCACTGTTGGAAATGAAGGGTGAAGCATTTTCGGCGCGCTATCCGACTTTGGGCCAATTGATTGCAAAAGGAATTGCTCTCGGATTTATCAAGAAAAGTGAGTATGAAAGATGGGTGCATGATATTGAGACAAAGCCGCTGGAAAATTGAAGAACAAATTTTGCTGTTAAAAAGACTTGGCATGTTATTGGACGAAGGATATTCCATTAGCGATGCGATCGGCTTTATTCAAATACAGTTAAAAAAGGATAAACAAAATGAACTGTTGGAAAGCATAGAAAAACTGAAAAACGGTGAAAAGTTTTTTAAAGTTTTGGAGCAATTACAATTCCATTCCACTGCTGTTAGTTTCGTATTTTATGGAGAACAAAACGGGAATCTGTCAAAGTCATTACAAACAGCGGGTTTGATCCTTTCAGAGCGGGAAAGGCGGAAAAAGAAAATTCAAACTTTATTGACTTACCCTATTTTCCTGCTCATTTTAACAGGAGGGATGTTTTTTGTAATCAGTTGGCAGCTGTTGCCGCAATTTATCCAATTATATCACTCTTTTCAAGCAGAACCGAATGTTTTGTTAAAGTCTTTGTTTTGGATTCGTGAACATCCGTTAATGATAGGTACCGTTTTATTATTGTTGTTCTCTATCATGATAATTGCCCAATATAGTTATCGCATGCGGAAAACAAGCTTTGAAATTCAGACTGCATTTGGAAAGTTCCCGATCTTAGGGAATTTGGTTCAGCTGTGGAACACCTATTATATCGCTTATCATACAAGTCAATTATTGCAATCGGGTTTGTCCTTGTTTCAATCTTTACATTTTATCAAGGACGACCCGAAAAAGCCTTATTTAAAAGAAGCGATTGAAAAAATTAATGATGGATTACTCAACGGAGATAGTTTTTCAGCGGCGGTGCAAAAGATCCCGTTTTGGAAGAAAGAGTTGGTTACTGTAATCCAACATGGTCAATTAATCAGCAAGCTGGAAGTGGAGTTGGAAGCCTACAGCCAATATTGTTTAGAGGCCTTTTTTGAAAAGTTGGAGAAAATCATTAAAATCATTCAGCCGCTTATCTTTGGGTTTATCGCTATTTGGATTATCTTGATGTATTTTTCAATCATGTTACCGTCATTCCAACTAATCAATTATATTTAAAAATTTTGGATGAAGGAGAGATTTTCATGTTGAAAAAAGAATCTGCATTTACGTTAATCGAGATGATGATCGTACTGTTCGTCATCACTATTTTACTGCTTATAACCATTCCAAACGTGACAAAACACCAGACAAGTATCAGCAATAAAGGCTGTGAAGGATTAGAAAATATGGTTCAGGCAGAAATCCAAGCCTATCAAATTGATCATAATAAATTACCTGCTTCTATTGATGACTTGAAAAACGGTTATTTGAAAGAAGACCCGGTATGTCCGGATGGAAGGAAGATTGTTATCTCTAATGGTGACGCAGTTATCAAAAAGTGAAGGGAAGATCAATCGGATAAAGACATCGTTGCTAAACAGGCAATCGAATCAGGCAGGCTTTACACTTGTTGAAGTATTATTAATCCTTTTCATCATCGTCACTATGCTAATGAGTCTGCCCCCCTTATTTCACAGTGTTCAAAATACCATTAATGAAAAATATTTTTTGCAGCAGTACGAAGAGGATTTGTTTTACGCACAAAGTCTGGCATTGAGCAGAAGAAGGGCTGTCTACTATCAATATGATAGCAATAAAAAGATTTATAAAATTACTGACCACCGGGGAAATGTTTATCTGCAAAGACAAGTACCGGATGATGTTGTCATTTCCCACGGGCATCTGGCAAATTTTCGTTTTGTCGGGGACGGAAATATTAACCGGTTTGGTAATGTTTGGGTTCAAGTGAACGGGAAGAAATATCAAATCTTTATCAGTATCGGGAGTGGCCGTTTTGAAATTTTTGAAGAAAGTTCTTGATAAACAAAATGAGGGATCAATCTATCTTGAGATCTTACTTGCCTTTTTCGTTTGGCTTGTAATCTTATCAACGGTTATTCCCTCCTTTTTACACTTAACTTTAGCGAGGAAGGAAATCCTTATTGAACATATGGGCAATCAAATTTTATCGAGACAGGTTCAAAAAGTGATTTATGACCAACCGATTGAAGCATCAATCCAACAGGAGGGGTACCCGGCCGATTACACAGTTGTTCAAGAAAACATGGAGGGGATGAAAGAAATTTGTGTTTATTATAAAAGCGTGGAAAACGAGGAGAAACATGTATGCCGAACAATCAATAAACAATGAAAAAGGTTATACTTTGGTAGAAATGTTGCTTAGTTTGGCCATATTTTCTTTAATTATTGTCTATTTGACGAATATGGTCCCGTTGTTACGTTATCATACTTATTCAAGTGAGATAGCGGATCAAATGCAATGGGAAATGTTTATGAATCAAGCCAAACGGGAAATTCGGCAAAGTGATGAAATCTTTTTGACCGCAAGCTACAATAGAATTTTATTTTGGAAAGATGGAACCAATACGCTATATGAACGGTATGGAAATCGAATTAGGAGGCGAGTCGACGGGATGGGGCACCAATTAATCTTATTTCGTATCAGGAGATTTGACTATGATCAAATACCACATGGGATTAAATTCATCGTTACACACGAAAACGGTAAAATTTATGAAGAAGAAATTTATTTGCCACGGGAAATTCCGATCACTAATAATAAATAAAAATGGTTTCATCCTCCCTTTTACCTTGTTTTTGTTTTTTCTTTTTTCTACGATATTGCTTCACTCGACGACAAAATATGTTGTTGAAAAACAAGTTTTTGATAATTTTCATATCACTTATGAGTTGGAAACATTATTGTTAATGGCCTATCAAGATGTCGAAAAGGCATATGAGAGCGAGAATTTTTCCAATTCCGGCAAATTGGAATACGATGTTGGCTATGTTTTGTATCGGGTAAAAGAAGAAAAGGAAAACGGGCTATTGGTTTCCTTCGAATGTTACACGGATGATGAAGGAGAATTGTTTATGGATTTGATGTTAGATAAAAAAACGGAGGAAGTTGCCCCGGAACCAGAACCGGCTGAGCAAGACCAAGACACGGAATTTCCTGAAAATGGGAACCTTATTGACCCTAAGTGAAGCGATAACGCCAATGGATTTTTTGCATTCCTGTTTATAGACTTCATTATTTGGATAACCTAATAGTAAAAGAGGAATGGACAAGGATGCGGGTGGAATGAAATCAGATGACTATATTCGTTTTTTGACCAAAACAGTTGTTACCCATTTTGAAACACCGAAAGAGGAAAGAAATAAACGGAAACTAGAAAAAAAGATGCAAAAGGAACCGTTCGTCTATAAATGGTTCGGAATCTTCCCTTATATGGTGAAAATCGGATTCAAAAAGATTAAAAAACGGTAAAGAAAACTCGGACATGGGTCCGAGTTTTCTTTATTCAAATTCAATAACGGAAGCCATTTTTTTCTCATTTATAAAAATAATATGTTCATATAAGTTTCCTGTTAAACAGCTTTTTCCTTTTGGTGAACATAGCAGTGGTGCACTTTCAACAGACTTAAGAATGACTTCTTCTTTGCCACTCTTAATATTCCGTTTGACCAGCCGGAATCCGTCATTATAAAGATCCGCCTCCCCGCTTTTCTTCGGTTCAATAATAAAAAAATTCTTACCGGCCAAATCATAGGTTGGGATAACCCACCCGGAAAAATCGGTTAAATGCGGGATTTCAAAAGAATACAGCGGTTGAAGCTCATGATCATAAAAAAGAAATATCGCTTTCGATGGATCTTTATCACTCGGGGCAATGGCCAATAGGAAATTTTTCCACCCATCAATATAGTAAAATTTTTCTTCGTTTTTTACATGTTTTTCATTGCCATTTTCATAAATGGTTAGGGGCGCGGTAATCCTCGGTTCATCATTGCCCCAATCCAAATATAGAAATCTTGATTGCTTAAGCCAGACCGCAAACGGTTGGGAAAGGTTCATCTCTTGAAGGGAACGCTTTTCTATGTCGATTAAATAGGAACGAAATGACCAATCTTCATAAAAAGCACTGACAAGTATTTTCGTTTCATCATACCCATTCCACTCATAATGAACTTCTTTTGACTCAATTTCTTCTTGAAACACGATTTGTTGACCGGGAAGCCGGATGACAGTCAGAAGTGCTTTATAGGCCGTTGAGGCTGAATGAATCAGAAGATATTCTCTGGACGGGCTCAATTGTGCAGAAACAATCGGTTCATCACTAACATAGACTTCTTTTTTAACTCCGGATAGTAAGTCATATGCCGAAACAATTGACCGGCTATTTTTTCTCTCGACAAATAACAGTGTTTCGTCTGTCTCCCAATCAATGATAAATTGAAAATCCGCTTCCTTCACTTTTAATGGGACAATTGATTGTGAATTTAGTCCCTTGCCATTTACTGTTTGATTTGCGGCCGATTTTTCTGAATCAAGTTTGGACGGTGATGGTTTATTTAATTCTTCTGTTTCACAGCCGGAAAGTAACAGGACAAAAAAGATAAGAACAGACAGCCATTTCCCCATCAGATTTCACCTTCTCAATAAATAATGCGCACGTTTTTCAGGATATTGCCCCCACTATTGAAGTTTCCCTTTATAAGACGTATGAAAAAGCGAAATGTTTCATTTTTATTAAAATTTTTTTAAAAAAAGATGACAAAAAAAGGGGAATGCGGCAACAGCACTATTGTTCAACTGTTTAATGTCACTAAAAATACATTCAACATTTCTTCGTATATTTGCGGAAACTGTGAAACCGGCAGAGGATTAACACCTAACCCAAGTTCGAACGTAAAACCCGGCTTTTGATAAGCATGGACAAACCAATCTCGAAAACCTGCATGGCTGTCAATATAACGAACGGATTTATAACCGCTTACTTTTTCATATTCTCTTGCCAATCGCTCTGATTCGACAGGTTCTACACCTTCATATCCCCAGTAAAATTCCCTGCCCTGGGTATGGAAAGCTAAAACACGTGAAAATTGTTTTTTTTCAACAAGCCGAGCCATAGCCACCGCTTCCGGTTCGGAAAGTGGAATTTCACCCGGATAGTCCCTTGGCGCCGGACTTTTCGGTTCTTTACGTTCTTTTTCTATTTCCCAATTGGCCGGAAATTGATTATTCAAATCAACCCCCCGAATATTCGCCTTCCACCCGGAAAAATCAGGGGAACCGGAATTTAATGCAAGAATTTCTTCTTTTTTTTCAGCCGGCGGACCTTGAAGAACAAGATTCACGCCATCCGGATTTACCATCGGGACAATTGACAACGTATTTTTATGATAAAGCGGCAGTGCATGTATACCATTAAGCATGTTTTCATTTGTTAATGCAAGGAAAAATGTATTCACCAATTTCATTAACACAGGGGTCGTAATCCATTCATTAGCATGAAAAGAAGCGTTTACATGAATATTTCGTTTTCCTCTTCCTATTTCCAACTCATAAATGGGATTTCCAAGTACACTTTCACCGATGGTATTTACCTTGAGAAACGGATATAGACAAAGCAATGTTTCAATATCACGTTGTAAATGGGTAAAATCATAGGTTTGAATATCATTGATGACAGGTTCGGTCACTCTTTTTGGCAATTTTACCGATTGTCCTAAAGCAAGATGATCGGGATAAACACCGGGATTTAATAATAAGAGCGCCTCGACAGGCATTTTACTCATTTTTGCCAATTGAAAAAACGTGTCACCCGGTTGGATTATATATGTCTCTTCCATAAATCCCGGTATTTCTACTTCCATCCCAACATCTAAAAAATTGGATGCAATATGCCGGTTGGAATCTTCAATTAATTGAATTGGAATATGAAACAACCGGCTATATAACCAAAATGAATCACCATGCCGCACACGTACTCTCATTCATATCCCCCTTTGTTCCAACACTTTATTGTCATCTTCATTGTATGAAATGTTTATCCCTTTGTGTGTCAAACAAGAGAGGAATAGCATAAACAGTTAACTGTTTTGCTTGACCAAATAACCGGCTCCAATAATCCCGGCATCATTACCTAATTCAGCAAGCAAAATCTTTGTATCGGTACCGGTTGGTGGAAAAGCAAATTTCCGGTAATAGGTATTAACCGGTTCCAATAACTTGTTTCCGGCCTTTGAAACACCGCCACCGATAATAATTGCCTCGGGATTCAAAATCGCACTTAACGTACTCAAGGCATAACCTAAATAATAACCGACACGATCGACTATCTCCCCGGCAATCTCATCTTCATGAACAGCATCAAAAATATCTTTGGAAGTTAGTTTCCCTTTTTCTTTTAAGACAGTAGTTAAAATCGTTTCTTTTTCCAAGCTTTCAATTCTTTGCATGGCTAAATTGACAACACCGGTAGCTGAGGCAACGGTTTCTAAACAGCCGGTTTTTCCACAATTACATTGAAAACCATGTTCAAGTTGTACTGTCATATGGCCAATTTCTCCCCCGCCACCGGTCGTGCCGCCAACAATATGACCGTCAATAATGACACCGCCACCGACACCGGTACCAAGAGTAATAGCGACAATATCCTTTAATCCTTTACCTGCTCCCAGCCAGAGCTCGCCCAATGCAGCACAATTCGCATCATTTTCGACATATGCCGGTAACGAGAAGGTCTTTTCCAGTTCAGCTTTTAAAGGATAATTTTCCCAACCAATATTAACTGCCCGGGTTATTCGCCCGTCCTTCAATACCGGTCCGGGAGCACCCATTCCGATACCAAAAAATTGATCCGGTTTGATGTTTAACTCATTGATTTTCTTATTAAAAGAATAATAGATTTCTTCAACAATGAACTTACCATTTTCCGCTTTGTTTGTCGGTATTTCCCATTTTTCTAATATTTTTCCATCTGTTTTCAAGATTGCAACCTTTGATGAAGTTCCGCCTAAATCAATGCTGAAAATAAATTCCTTTTCCATACAATCACCTTTTCTTTTTCTTATCTATTTCTTTTTGTATTTCTTGTCGTAACAATAATAATGCCATTTGGTAATCTTTTATATCAATTAATTGCGAGCGAAACAATTCTGTCACTTCCGATTCCATCAATTGTAAATCAGCTAACCGATCGCCGACATATATAATTGTACCAAACTGTTTCAATAATTGTTGAATATCATAAATTGTTTTCAACTCTTCTACCACCTTTTAATCAAAACAAGTTCTCCCCTCTCATTATAAACAAAAAATGGTCATAAAAAAACTGCTTCTTCAGCAGCTTTTTTAACAATTGGTTACGGAAATTACCGATCCGGGTCTTTCGGATCCAAAAACTTCGGGCGTGTCCTCTTCAACGGGATTGGCGCCCGAATGATGATGTCCATCATCCCCTTGAAGTCAAAAGGAATAAATGGCCATAAATAAGGGACATTATAGGATTTCATGGTAACCAACAAAAGCACCCATAAAAATGTCCCAATAACAAAACCAATTTGATGGAAAATCGCAGTCAAGGTTAATAAAATAAGACGGAAAATTCGGTTGGCCAGACCCATTTCATAGCTAGGTGTTGCAAACATTCCAATCGCAGCAATAGATAAATAAAGAATCACTTCATTGGAAAACAGACCAACTTCAACGGCAACTTGGCCGATCATCAATGCGGCGACTAAACCGAGTGCAGTTGCCAATGAACTCGGGGTATGGATCGCGGCCATCCTTAACATATCGATCCCAACTTCGATTAATAAAAATTGAAGATATAACGGAATTTGACCGTCTTCATTTGGACCGATAAAAGAAAGTCGTTCCGGTAATAGTTCCGGTTGAACAGCCAATAAGTACCAAAGCGGTAATAAAAATATCGAGGCCCAGACAGCCAAAAACCTGACAAGTCGTAAGTAAGCACCGACCACCGGCTTATTTCGGTATTCCTCCGCATGTTGCAGATGGTGCCAAAAGGTTGTCGGTGCAATGATGACGCTGGGAGAACCGTCGACAATAATGCAGACATGCCCTTCATATAAATGAGCGGCAGCGGTATCCGGCCTTTCGGTATAACGGACGGTGGGATACGGATTCCAATGATTACCGGATATAAATTCTTCTACTGTTTTTTCGGCCATTGGAATCCCGTCTGTATCAATTTTTTCAAGAGACTTTTTAATATCTATTACAAGGTCTTCATCTGCTATATCTTCCAAATAGCAAACAACAACATCGGTTTTCGAGCGGCGACCGACTTGCATATATTCCATCCGCAGTGTCCGGTCACGAATCCGCCTTCTCGTTAAAGCTGTATTAAATACTAATGTTTCAACATAACCGTCTCTGGAACCACGGACAACACGTTCAATATCCGGTTCTTCCGGGCTCCTTGCCGGATATGTTCTTGCATCGATTAAAATTGCCTTATCGATACCATCCACAATTAATGCAGTAGGTCCGGCCAACACCATGTCAGCAACTTTTTGCAAATCATCGGTTGTATCAATTTCAACATAGGGTATATAGCTTCGAAGTAATTTTTCTAATGGATGGTCAGAAATTTCTTCCGCCTTTAGTCCGCTAAGCAGCTTCATTATTTGCACAAAAACATCATCTTTAATAAAACCATCAATGAAAAAGACTGCCATATCCCGCTCAGCATAAAGTAAGTCAAGTTGAATGACATCAAAGCTCTTTCCAATTCCTAAAATCTGCCTTAAATTGTTTATATTCTCATGGATGTTTTTCGAAACAGTAATTTTTTCATTATTCGTTTCCATGTTTTTTTACACCTGCCTAATTTTGGCTAACAGGATGGAGATCTCCTATCGGTACACATGTAAAAATATCTAAAGATTATTCAGAAATACCAGTTTTATGACACCCTATTTTTCACCTAAGTGTCCAAGAGGTGCTTTATCAAAAATATTTCGTTCTTTCGACACTATATCCTACCTTAATGTTTGGACAATCGGTTTTTTCGCCTAATTACCATAATAGACAAAGATATATCCCTTCATACTTCTTTGTTCATCATTTTTACGGTAATAAACTTATTCAAACTCCGCCATCTTGAAATAAATACCGGATCATACATAGATGGACAAGAACATACACTGGTAAAGGAACGAATGATCAATTAATCTATTTAATGAATGGCGGGGAGTAATAGATGAAAACGACAAAAACTTTTCTAATCATATGTTCAGCTCTGATTACCATAACCGCATCTCTGTATTTTTTTCATTTTAAAAATAATCAAACGGTTGAGAGCATCACTTATTTTCCTCTGGATACAGAAGCACAGTTCCTTGATGCAAAAACAAAAATAATGAATATCAAAACTGATCAAAATCGTTATCAGTTTTCTGTAAAGTCCTATTCTCGATTGGATCGTCCAACTTATTTACGGCAGGATATAACTTTCATTTTTGCGGGCGGAATTCTTATCGGTAAACTGGGGAAATGGGAGGAGAGTACAGACAGTTTGGAATTAAGTGGAATTTTTACCGAAAAAGATAATCAAATTGTTAGAGCCATTAGTTTTCACCATGCCGAATTGCATGCAAAAGAAACCATTACAAGCAGTCAAAGCATGTCCGATGATTTTCTCTATATCATCCCAAATGCCCTCCCATCCCTTGTTTCTTTCCAAACGCCGAGTAATGAAGAGGAAACAGGATGGAAGGAAGTCCTGGATAAAGAAGAAAATCAAATCATTTCAACAAATTTAAAAAAAGCAGTAAGACAGCTTGATATTGATTTGGCTGAGTTTCATATAATTCCCTTACCTTTATTAGCCAATTATCAAAAACTGCCGCTCCCTTCCTTTTCCAGACAAAAATCAGATGAAATTATCGGTCAACTTTGGGAAGGGCTATATAAGAACTATTATTTGGGAATAAGAAAACAAAACGGTCAACTCATTTCACCAATCGGCAGTACCGTTCCTATTGTTTTACTATCAAAAGCAAAACAATACCTTTACGTCATTTTTCAAACAGCAGACAACGAATTTATCTCACTAAAACAACAAATCAATAACTAGATGTTTGGAAACTGATATCCATAGTAAAGGGCAATGGCTGTAATGACAACGGTTAGCAATAAATAATACATTCTATAGCGTTTTTTCGTATCCGGAAGTCCGAGAATGCCTGCTGCCAGAAACCCGCCAATCATTCCACCCATATGCCCGGAAATATCGATAGAAGGGACGGCAAAACCGATAACAACATTCACACCAATCAAGGCGAGAATATTGGGCCCGATCGTCCGGAAAAAAGTGTGTTTATGCTCGATTCCGAAATAAAGAAGAGCTCCAAATAAGCCGAAAATGGCCCCACTGGCACCGGCTGATAAATGTGAACTAAAAATAAAACTCGCCAGCGTTCCGAAAAAGCCGGAAAAAAGATAAATTATTAAAAATCGGAGCCGACCAAAAATGCTTTCAACAGCCGTTCCCAAATAATAAAGACTGAGTCCGTTCATAAACAAATGGAGAAATCCAATATGTAAAAACATCGGTGTAAAGAAACGCCACCATTCACCATCTAAAATGGCCGGATTATATTTTGCGCCGAAATAAAGTAACACGTACGGGTTGGTACTCCCTCCGTTCATTTCTAATAAAATAAACACGAAAGTAATAGCAACTAATAGAAAATAAGTAAAAAACGGTTTGGTCCGGTTAAACAACTGTTTTTCACGTTTTTCGGCAGCTATGGTTTCTTGAGCAATCAGACTTTTTAGAGCATCCACTTCATAATCAGAATAATCTTCTTTTATTTGACCGAACGGATTTTGCCCGATAATTTTTGTCACGAATTGAACGGAGTCTTGCAAATGACTTTCATCAAATAAAATGGAATACATTTTCGTTTTTACATTTTCGATTTGAACGGGACGATTGACGTACGGTTCATATGAATCCACCGGTGGGAGACTGGTGAAATAAATATTCAACACTTGAAATTTATTGCGAAAATACATTTTACGAATCTTATCCGCTTGCAAAATCGTTTGCTTCATATCGGAACGCAGCCAATTGCTCCAGTCAATATCTTTCCGTTTCACCCGAATCAACGGAAATTGTTTATGAACGATGTTTTCCAACCAAACTTCCTGTTGATCCTCAGCCAAATGCATAATTCGATATCCATCTACAATCATGGAATGAATAAATTTCCAGTATAAATAATCGGTATGGTAACTCAAACGATTCCCTGCTTTCCTATTCCAATTTCTTACTACCATTGTAATGGAGTAAACGAAAAAATTGCAACAAAGAAAAGCGCAGGTGACTATTCATCTTTGTTCAAACGGGACTTAATCCGTCGCGCTCAGAAATTGACAACAAAAATACGAAGGGCGCCCGCTCAATGACCTGGCATTGGCAACAAAAAAAGACAGACCAATCAAAGCCTGTCCAAAATTCTTTATTGAGCAGATGTTGTCCGAAAAGATGAACGGATAAATAAGTTTCGAATACTCGGGATCCGCATGGAAGTAGCCACCGCCCATTTTCTAATCCGTTCGTTGGCTAAAACCCAATTCATGATGTGGTAACGATATTGAAAAGCCTTGACAATCGCATAGCCTACAAACATTAACTTCAACAAACGTGATAACATTGATTTCAACCTCCTAAAAATAGTTTTTGGCAAATTTCGTTTTTTATCCAAAAATTATCTTGGAGGCCGCCGACTCATTTTTCAAACCCATACATATTATCATCGGTCAGGATTTTTTTCAGCTGATAATCATATTCCTCAAACGGTAACCAATCGACCAGTTGTTCCTGGAACGATAAAACGATGGACTCCCCGGTAAAATTCGGTAAAAAACGATCATAATACCCGCCGCCATAACCCAAGCGAAAGCCGTTTTTTGTAAAAGCTAAACCCGGGACAAATAATAAATCTATTTTAGCAGGATCCGTTTTTTCTGCTTTTTTGGGCAATGGTTCATATAATCCAAAATAACCCTTCTCTACTTCAGAAAAGTTGTGAATTGTATAAAATTGCAAAGCCCTGCTCGAAGGAATACATTTTGGCACCGCCACTAATTTTTCTTCGGACCAAGCTCTCTCAATGATTGGGTGTGTATTGACTTCAGGAAACCTGGAAATTGTAATGCCAATCATTTTTGCCTTATTCCATTCTTCTGTTTTAAACAATTTTTCCGCGATCAAACTTGACTTTTCATGATAATCTTCTTTTGTAAGCAATAACAGTTTGGCCTTCATTTTTTCCCTGAATTCTTTTTTCGATATCATCAGACCCCTCCTATTGTGCGAAAGAAAACTAAAGCGATTGCCGTCGAGTTTGGCAACCTTGCTGGAATTTAAACTGTACCGTATAAAAACCCATGCGATTGACGCCGAATTTACCTTCCTTCTGGTATTTAAACTTTTGCGAATGAAGAAAAACAGCAGGAGAAATCCTGCTGTTTACTTTGTTTCACGATGTACTGTAGTTTTTTTATCACGAGGACAATATTTCTTTAATTCTAAACGATCGGGATTATTACGTTTATTTTTTGTGGTTATATAATTACGTTCACCGCACTCAGTACATGCCAATGTAATGTTTACGCGCATATTATTCCCTCCAGTCCATTCACAAATTACGACCTTACTATAATATCATTTAATTCATGAAAAAGCTAGTCTCGATTTTAGCTGTTCATCCCGAATTAACAATTCTTTTTCAGAAAAGGTTTTTGAGGCAAGCGTCCATGTATAGGCTATGGTCGTCTCATAAGGAACAAGCAGTTGTTCGAGGGTGTATAAGCCAACAACATTCCCGGTTCCAATCGGATTAAATGGAATCACTCCGTCGCAAATTTTTTCAATGTATTGATTCTTTTTTAAAACACCATATTGACTCATCGAGGTACCGTTAATCATCCCCGATGCCAAAAACAATCCATCTTCATTCGTTAAAAATAAAACATCCTTTTTCGGTGAGACAAAAACGTAATTGTTTTTCAGCTCGTTTAAATTGCTTTCGACAAATACTTTTATCGGTACTCTTTGATCTGTTAAATTGCTAATAGAAAGCTTTGCCAAAAGAATATCATCTTTCGTATGCAAATAGCGGCAATTAATATGAAAGCTGCCGTCCATTAACCAATTTTCTCCCGCCGTTATTTTCTTCATTTTTCCATTCCAATAAAGATAATGATTAAATTTCAACTGATATTTCATTTTCATTAAATAATCTTCCGTATGCAAAATATTCATCGTTTCCACTCCCATTCTATATGTTATCTTCCTCTATTTTCACCAATTACTTTTTCAAAATTATTATTATATTCATCGTAACACCAAATCATTATTCGAACAATAAACGCAATTTGTCATATTTTGTTATTTTACCTATGTTTTTTTCGCCATATTTTTTGTAAAATTGACAGGCTTTGATATGATATATGTAAAAATAGGAAAAATTTCTCAGTTATTATTTATCTATGTTGTTCCTTGTCAAATTATGATAAACTTTACGGTGGGAGTGATGATATGGATATTTTAATATTCGTACTAATGGCTATCGCGATTATTTTGATCGTTGTTTCATTTTTTCTTCCCGATCGTACGAAAGAATTGAGCAATGAGGTTGAGCAATTGTCAATCCAGATGTACCAGGAAAATTTTCAAATCAAAAAACGATTGAAAGTTTTAGAAGAAGAATTATTAATTCCTGGTGACATGGATAAAAACCCTTCTCAAGCCAAAAACCCGAATCCAATCATTGTCGGACAAGTTCGTCTTTTACATGAGCAAGGATTGACTGTGGAACAAATTGCGAAACAGTCTGCACTAAGTGAGGATGAAGTGAAGCAAATTTTAGAAACGATTAAGGTGGTCAAGCAATGAATAGACTGAACGTTCGCTTTTTTAGTATTGGAATGTTGGTTGCTTCGATCATTATTTTCCTGTACGGGTTCTTTTTTGAAAATGATACGGCTAAATCGGAACCAACAGCCGAAAAAGAAGGATATACTCTAGTCGAAAAGGACAGATTGGATTTATTTAAAGAGAAAATTGCCGGTCTTGAAGCGGAAAATGCAGAGTTAAAAAAAACGATCGAGGAAAGCAAAAATGCACCAACGAATACAGCAGAACAAGAAAAAGAACAAGTATTTATGTTCGAAATTAGAGAGGGCATGAGTTTGGAAGATATTGCCAGAGGTCTTGCGGGAATTCATATTATTACCGATCAAAATGATTTTATTAACTTCATGGTCCAAAACGGATATGAAAAAAGAGTTCAACCGGGACAATATGAATTTAAGCAAGGAATATCAAACCAAGAAATTGCTGATATGATTACAAAATGATAAAAAGGAACTGCCTTGGAGTGAATACTCCTGACAGTTCCTTATTTTTTTATGGATTTGTTGCGGGTATTCCTTCTCCTGTCGTTTCCCCTGTTGCTTGATTTTGATCAGGCTGTTGCGCCCGGGCAGCTTTAATACTGAAATATTTTTCCAACACTTCTTGGGCAATTACTAGGTTCACATTACCTACAGGTGATTTACCCCCATAATAAACATTTGGTAATACAACGGAAATCGCCACTTCCGGGTTATCATACGGCGCATAGCCGACAAAGGTTAGATTTTCAGTTTGGACGGTACTCCCCGTTTTTTCATCTTTAAACCAACTTTGTGCCGTACCGGTTTTTCCGGCTACAACTGTTGGAACATTTTTAAAATAATTCCTAGCTGTACCGCGAGAACCATTGACTACCCGCCAAAAGCCTTCTTGCACCCGTTTAATCCAAGCATCTTGCATATCTACCCGATTGAGGACAACTGGATTCACTTCTTCAATAATTGGGCCAAGTTCATTACTATCTTCATTCGGTTCCCGGATTTCTTTAACCAGTTGCGGTTTCATCCGATAACCGTCATTGGCAATCGTCGACACATATTGAGCCAATTGTAACGGTGTATACGTATCATACTGTCCAAAGCCAAAATATAATAATTGACCCGGATATTCAGGTGCACGTTGAATCCCGACAACTTCATTATCGAAACCGATTCCGGTCTTCGTACCGAGGCCGAACTGGGCAAAATAACTGCGCATCACATTAATTTTATCTAAATCGATATTTAATGTTCCCATATATTTATAGGTTCCGCCGGCTACTTTAAGTGCAACTTTCGCCATATAAATATTCGATGACCGTTCCAGAGCAGTTAAATCATTAATTAAACCCATTCGAGAAACAGAAGAAATCGATGTACCGTTTTTAAAGACCATTTTTTCATCGGTTTCCGTACTGCCGGGACGAATAACCCCTGCCTGGTACCCCATCAGGACGGTTGCACCTTTGATAACCGAACCCGGTTCAAACGAATACGTAAACGTTCCATTCGCATAATCTTCAAATTCTCTCGTCGTTCGATTGTATTGTTTTCCAACTAACGATAATATTTCCCCCGTTTTCGGATTCATGACAACAACAAATGCTTTATTAAAGTAATTCGTACGCGGATATTGGACAATTTTTGCCATATGCTCTTGAAGGATCCTTTCCACTTCCGCTTGTAATTCCATATCAACGGTCAAAACAACGTCTTTACCGCTTTTCCCGTCAGATACCGATTCGGTATTTATGATTTTTCCGGATTTATCCGTTTCGGTTTTAACAACCGCTTTTGATCCTTGCAAAATATCTTCCAAAGATTGTTCGATGTAACTGTAGCCGACACGATCATTTAAACTGTACCCTTTCGACTGATAAAAATCGACTTTGTCTTCAGGCAATCCTTGTTTTACACTGCCAAGCATTCCTCTAAATACATCGCCAAACTGATATGCCCGTTCCCAGTCCGTCGTTACATCCACGCCCGGCAGATTCGCTAAGTTTTCACTAACCGCTGCATATTCTTCATCGGTGACATTTATATTTTTTACAATCGTTGGGGTCAAAGCGGTAGCCGAATAAATTTTTCGATAAATCGCTGCTACATTCATATCGACCGATTGTAATTGTTCTTCGGTAATTCGCTCCAATTTTAATTGATACAGCTCTTTGTCCTTTAAGTTTTTCTCTTCAGAACGGGTTACAAGTTTCTTTCCATTTTTATTTTCAAGAAGCCAAATATCTTTTTTATCCCGTTCCGTTACTTTTTTCATATCATCCTCTGGCATCTGAATAAATTTGGCCAGCTTTTTCGCAATTTCATACAATTCATCCGGTTGCGGATTTTTAGGCGGCGTGTACGTAATTGCTTTTTGCGGAACATTGTAAACAACTTTTTTATAAGTTGAATCATATAATTCGCCGCGGGGAACTGAATGATTTACAGATATTTCTTCTGTTTTTCGAACTTCATTTTTATATTCCTCACCTTCAACAATTTGGACAACCCCTAATCTTAAAATTAAGATAGAAAACATGACGAAAACAGTAAAAAACAATATATTCATCCGTAAAGGTATATGACTTTTTTTCTTATTGTTTTTTTGATTATTTTTCACAAGTACACCAACCTCTTTCCCTTCATCCACATATAAGGAAGAAAATATCCATACTTTCTATTTTATTTGATTTTGCTTCATATTTCTAGAAAAAGGTTAAGGAAAAGAAAGGGAAAGATGATGAAAGGAAAAAGGGACCTCCTAAGAAAAGATCCCTTTTAATTGAATATGACGAACAAAGAAATAAATAAACAAATAGCCTGAACCAAGGACAATCAATAATAAAGGTAGGATGGTTTTAACCGGAAAATACAGAATCGAAAATAAAAAGATGATAATTGAGCACGCTCGGCCGGCATTGAGAAACAGCTCTTTTACAACAATATATTCAATTCTCATTTCTCTCGCTTGCCACCCCTGCCCGATTACATCATAGGAGGTGGATATAAACGGGACAAGAACGACGGGATAGGCAAAGGCGATTAATGCAGAATAGACAAGGAAAATGGGATAAGAGACATGGAAAATGATGAGGAACACTGAAGTAAATAACAATATCCCGCCAAGTAAAATCGCCCTTTTCCTGTATTGTTTTTTAATAAAGCGACTGGCTAAATAATAAGTAATAAAAGATACAATGGAATTAACGAAAGCATAGGTACCTAATGCCATTTCACTGCCGGTGGCTATGTAAACATATATATTGATAACAAACGCAAAGATCCCTTCTCTAATCCCTTGAAAAAATGTTGCATTTGTCACCATTTTCCAATTTGGATTCCTTTTTCGCTCTTTAATAATGGCAGAGAAAAAATAATTTCCTGTTGCAGGTCTTTTCTTCATAAAAAAACTTAAAATCGTTGCCAAAGCGAATAAGCCAAGGGATGCGGAAAAAATAATTGTATACCCGTAAAATTGTTTGAATTGGGAAATAATAAAGCCGGCAACTAATGGACCGATCATCCCGCCAAGCGAATTTAATACACCTAAAAATCCGTTAAAAAAATCCCTCGTATCCGGTTCGGTTATTTCAAATGTTAATACGTTATAAGCGAGCCAGTAAAATCCGTATCCGATACCAAGTAATGTCCCGAGTAATAGTAAATAACGACTTGCCTCCGATCCGGTCAATAATACTGAAATAAAAAAAATGGCCAAAAAGATCACACCGAGACGAAGAACAATAATGCGATCGACTTTTTTCGCCATTCGTCCGGCAAATATGAAAGTAACCGGTTGGATAATGGCAACGGTCAAATTGTATAATCCTATTTGAAAGAAATCACCCGTTTGTTTCCATAAATAGACATTAACAAACGTATTAGATAAAGCGATACTTAAGGAATAAAGACCGCCAATCAGTAAAAGCAACAGCAAATCTTTTGTGATATGTACATCACCCAGCCATTTTTTTTGACTTTTTTGCTTCATTACATACTCCCCTTTAATTGTATTCTTTGTAGAAGATGGGGAGATATACAAAAAACCAGTAGATACGACTCTACTGGTTTTTTCCATTTAACATTATTTTGCTGCTTGATAACGTTTTGCCACTTCATCCCAGTTAACTACGTTCCAGAAAGCTGCGATATAATCGGGACGACGGTTTTGATATTTTAAGTAATAAGCATGTTCCCAAACATCTAAACCAAGAATCGGTGTCTTTCCTTGGCTTAATGGCGTGTCTTGGTTCGGTGTGCTGGTGATTTCCAACTCACCATTGTTTACGACAAGCCAAGCCCAGCCTGAACCGAAACGACCTGTTGCAGCTTTAGTAAATTCATCTTTAAACGCAGAGAAACTTCCAAATTTAGCGTTGATGGCATCCAGAAGTGCACCTGAAGGCTCGCCGCCACCATTTGGTGAAAGAAGTTGCCAGAATAAAGAGTGGTTATAATGTCCGCCACCGTTATTACGGACAGCAGTGCGAATGTTTTCCGGAACAGCATCTAAGTTAGAAACTAATTCTTCAACCGTCTTATTTTCAAATTCTGTTCCTGCCACTGCATTATTTAAATTTGTAACATACGTATTATGATGTTTCGTATGGTGAATATTCATTGTTTCTTTGTCAATATGCGGTTCTAATGCATCATACGCATAAGGTAATTGTGGTAATTCAAATGCCATGTTTTATTCCTCCTTTGATATAGAAAAATTATGTAATTAAGCTATCATTTGGGAATGAGAGCTTGTATGTTTAGATTAGCAAAACTCGATTCCAGTTTCAAATAAAATGCCTAAAAATTTTTAGAAATGGCTATTGACATTCGGTATTTTTTCTTTTATAGGACAAGAATCAAGAAATATCCAACCATAATAACCATGATCATCAATTTAACAATCGTACTTCCAACAAAACCGATAACGGAACCAAAACCAATTTTTAATGCTTCACGGAAAGATGCTCGATTGACTAGGATTTCAGCAAGGAAGGCACCTATGAACGGCCCGATAATAATGCCCAGAAACGGAATGAGAAAAGGACCGAGAATTAAACCAATGGTACTCCCCCACATCCCTGCCTTTGTTCCACCATATTTTTTAACTCCGAAGATATTTGCCAAATGATCAGCGGCAAAAATCAACAGCATAAACAATAGCTGTACCGCCCAAAAAGTGAAGTTCAATGGTTCAAATGAGTAAAACAAACCATACAAAATATAGGCAAGTACCAGAAAAACTACACTTGGAATCACCGGATAAATCAAGCCGGCAAAAGCAATGATAATTGAAACAATAATAAGCAACCAAAATAAGATATCCATATATTTCCCCTCCTTAACAGTTTTGGAATCGATCACCATATTTATAATGGTATTATATCCCATGTTTTTATATCCTTCGTTTTTTCACGCCTTTTTTAAAAACAAGAACCCCTATACAAATTTAATCATGAAAAGGCATCTGAATAAAAGTGCAAAAGAATTTACTGCAGGATTTTTTATTGCACTAATATTTCATTTTGATTACAAAGAGATTACACAAAGGGTTGTTATGAACAAAATTATTCATCTCGACCCATTTATGGGATAATATAGTAATAATGAATACAGTGAACAGGAGGAAGAGAAAACAGATGAATATATTTAAGCAATTTATTAAGAGTATATATTCCCCAAAAGATATCTCGACTTTTCGCAATCAAGGGATGGGCAAAACCTTTCTTTATATATTTTTTCTTTCCGTTTTGTCTGTTCTACCTTTATTTATCAATTTTGTTCAAAACTTTAATAATATTTATGATGATGCTGTTAGGATAATAAATGAAGAGGTACCGGATTTTTCAATTCAAGACGGAAAATTGCATACCGACATAAATGAACCTGTTATTATCGAAGAATCCGGTAATTCCACTTTTATTATCGACAGCACAGGTCAAACAACGGTCGATGATGTGGAATCAAACTATGATGATACTTTAGCCTTTTTAGAATATGATGTTGTCATAAATTTAAATAATCAAACACAAACGATATCCTATCAGCAACTTGGTTTGGAGGAAATGGGTAGAACGGAAATGCAACAATTTCTCGATTTTGTTGGTTCAGTTAAATCCGTCATTTATGCTTTTTCATTCATTCTTTTTTATCTCATTCAAGTTGCCGGTCAAATAATTTCGATTACAATCCTTGCCTTAATCGGATTAATTCTCAAAAATGCCTTAAAACTCAATATCAACTACGGGCATTTATGGAAATTAAGTACTTATGCGATCACGTTGCCGACGGTCTTTTTCATGATTATGCATTTCTTCCATGCCATTGTCCCGTTTGCTTCTTTGATTAATTGGACGGTTATGATTATCATGCTTCACCTCACAATGAAGGAAATTCCAAAAACGGATATTGATTAAAGTGAAACCTCCATCTTTTTTCTTGGCCGAAAAAGGATGGAGTTTTTTATACCCAATTTCCGTATGTCACCATGTTCGGCAAAATATAATCTATGTCACGCACCCCCTTTCTATTAATTTTTTACTAGTTTTGCAAAAATATAGGAATAATGAAGAAATATAAGCATACAAATATACTAAAATCCGGTAAAGAATTGGTAGAAGGTGGGAACATGAAAAGAGTATTCGGTATTGTCGCCATCATCATTGTTGTCTATGCTATATATTTTGATATTACAACCGGTACATTACCCGGTGCAGAAAAAAAAGAATCCGTACAAGAAACTGCTTTGTCTCTCCAATATGTTGAATTAGAGGTAAAACCAGGGGACACCTTGCTGTCATTGATCGAGAGCCAGGGCGGTTACCCTGATGATGTTTCGATTGAAGAGATGATTAAGGATTTTTCAGCCTTAAATGAAGGGATTAAACCAGATGATATGCAATTTGGAGAAACATATAAAATACCTGTATATAATAAGAAAAGCGCAGAGCGCCCGCTTAGCGACGTACAAACTGGAGCACCCCGCAATGAGAACAGATTTACTTCCCCGAATAGGCATCGCACGAAGAAAATGCGAATGCATTTTCGAGGAAAAGGAAACACGGCGAGGGACGAGCCGATGTTGACTTATCGTAGTGGAGGGGAGTGAAGTTGGCTAGTCGCTGGCGCTCGTAGCTAGACAATAAAACTAATCCCAAGTTAATTGCTTGTATTTTTATACTTTCTTATACTATCAAAAAAACTATTAATCCATGGCTATTTGCATGCAGCAAGCCCCTCTCCCATCTTCTTTTTCATTAAGTTAAAACTTGGTGGGATTCCTTGACTCCGTATGAGTGGGATGAACAGTATGAGGATAATTTTTTGCAGGCAGAATGAGTAATTTTATCCCTTTTATTAGTAAGTGAACGGTAGGGAGAGAACGATTTTCCTTGCCACTTAAAATCAATTATTGTTAAAATGAAGAGGAGCAATTTCGTCCAGCATTTTGGAATTCATGATAAGGGAGAGAGTATCGTGGGTGAAATTACACATCGTACAAAAACACGTCCTGTCAAAGTCGGGAATTTAACGATTGGCGGGAATAATCTTGTATATATTCAAAGTATGACAACAACGAAAACGCATGATGTTGAAGCAACAGTTGCACAGATCCATAGATTAGAAGAAGCCGGCTGTCAAATTGTTCGTGTCGCTGTTCCCGATGAACGGGCTGCTAATGCGATTTCGGAAATAAAAAAACGAATCCATATTCCACTTGTAGCCGATATTCATTTCAACTACAAGCTTGCCCTAAAAGCAATTGAAGGCGGTGTTGATAAAGTTCGGATTAATCCGGGGAATATCGGAAAAAAAGAAAAAGTCGAAGCAGTTGTAAAAGCGGCAAAAGAACGAGGAATTCCAATCCGTATTGGTGTTAATGCCGGATCTCTTGAAAAACCAATTCTCGAAAAATACGGTTATCCGACGGCTGACGGAATGGTGGAAAGTGCACTTCATCACATAAAAATTTTAGAAGACTTGGATTTTCACGATATTATTGTATCCATGAAAGCATCTGATGTTAACTTGGCCATCGAAGCATATGAAAAAGCAGCAAGAGCATTTGATTACCCGCTTCATTTAGGTATTACTGAATCCGGAACATTATTTGCCGGAACTGTCAAAAGTGCTGCCGGGTTAGGTGCGATTTTAAGCAGAGGAATTGGCAATACGTTACGGATATCGTTAAGTGCAGATCCGGTTGAAGAAGTTAAAGTGGCAAGAGAGTTATTAAAAGCATTCGGACTCATTTCCAATGCGGCAACGCTCGTTTCCTGCCCGACATGCGGTCGAATTGAAATCGATTTGATCAGCATTGCCAATGAGGTAGAAGAATACATTCAAAAAATTAAAGCCCCGATTAAAGTATCTGTTCTCGGTTGTGCAGTTAACGGTCCCGGAGAGGCAAGAGAAGCTGATATCGGTATTGCCGGAGCTCGTGGAGAAGGTCTCTTATTCAGGAAAGGACAAATCGTTCGAAAAGTACCGGAAGAAACCATGGTGGAAGAATTGAAAAAAGAAATTGATAAACTGGCCGAAGAGTATTATCAAAAGGAAAAACAATTAGTAAAATAATGATTGCTACTGAAACCTAAGAGTGTTGAGATCATACATTCTTGGGTTTTTCTTTTATCAAGATAAGATAACGCTTCAAATGAGCACTCCCAAAAAACAAGTGGAGAGAACAAAAAATGTTTCTCCACTTGCATTGATTCATCTATTTTCATACTCCCGATATCATCAAAAAAACGGGGCTATAAATAAACCGATAACCGCTGAAATTGCTCCAATTCCAATTGACCAATTACCCAGTCCCTCAGCTCCTCGGCCTCGTGCCAGAAATCCCAAAATAATAGCCGCTCCACCGAAAAGAACAGGTGAAACGAAAAGGGACAAGATGGCAAGAGCCAAGGCAATATAGCCCAAACCTTTACCATTTTCTGTACTTTCTGTTTCATGATTGCGTTCCTGTACTCGAATCGGTTCTGCTATCTCTGCTGCGTTTTCCTCTTGATAATCATATCCGGTTAAATAATCCCGATAACCGTTGTTCACATCATGCCCGTTTTTTTCTCTGTTCCCTACACGATTTTGACCCATATCGCTAACCTCGCTTTCTTGGGAGCATTTTTATTATTTGATGTCACAACGGTTTTTACCCAAACGAATAATTTACTTTCTCCCCTTATTTTTCCACTCATGATTTTGTCCTTTTGACGATTACTTCTCTGTGCAAAAATTTTTTACAAAATCGATTTCAAGTATAGAGCTAAGCTTAAGAACGAATCTATCGTTTTTTTACGTGTTTTATTTTAAAAAAAAGGACTTTTTCACCCGTTTTTTGAAACTTACTAACGCAAAAAAAAAGCTAATCCTGAAATGTCATAAAAAACATGTCCAAGACTAGCTTTCCCGATTAATGGGTACACTCATTACAATAACCGTATACTTCAAATTTATGCCCGGAGATTACATAATCTTTCAATTCTTCTTTCACTTCGTCCATCGGGCAACCTTCAATTTCTTTTGTTTTACCACAACTTATACAAATAAAATGGTGGTGATGCCCAATCTTTGCGCAAGAAAACCGGAAATGTTTCTCACCCGATAAATCAGTTGTTTCAAGAATACCCAGTTCTGAAAATAATGATAAGTTTCGATAAATAGTATCAAAACTCAAATTTGGATAATGTACCTTCATCCCTTCCAACACATCTTTGGCGGTCATATATTTATCATGGTTCGCTAAAAATTCCAGCATATCCACCCGTTTTCCTGTATATTTATATCCTTTATCCTTTAAAATTTGAATAGCCTCAGTTACGTTCATTTCTTCCACTTCCTGTTTAAGATTTTTGGTAGCGAAATTTCTTGTAAAGAACGGTTCCCAAAAGCAAAGTAGCAGCAATGATCACGATTGTACCACCGGGAGCAATTTCAAGATAAAAACCGCTTACCAACCCACCAATCACCGATATTTCACCGAAAATAACGGAAAGAATAATGGCTTGTTTAAAACTTTTGGCAACACGGATACTTGCGGCAACCGGCAATGTCATCAATGAAGATACAAGTAAAACACCGACAATCCGCATCGAAACAGCAATAACCAAAGCCACTGTGATTACAAATAGTAAATGAATACCATTGCCAGGTATACCTATTGCTTTTGCATATTCCTCATCAAAGGATAGCAAAAACAACTCTTTGTAAAGTAAAAAAATCGTAATGAAAACCAAAACAGCTATTAAAATAATAACATATAAGTCAGCCCTTGAAACGGCACTTACACTTCCAAATAAATACCCGAATAAATCCGTATTAAAACCATCTGCCAATGAAATAAAAATGACACCTAATCCAATACCAAATGACATCATGATGGGTATCGCCAATTCTTCGTAATGTTTATAAACCGTGCGCAGTTTTTCAATAAGTAAGGCACCGATAACTGAAAAAGCCATACCGCCATACAATGGATTTAATAATGCGAACGGAGCGAAATATTTTCCCAACAAAAGGCTCGCTGCAATTCCCGATAATGAAACATGACTCAACGCATCGGTAATCAATGCCATCTTCCTAACGACAATAAAAACCCCGAGAAATGGAGCAATAACCCCGATTATGATGCCGGTAAGAAAGGCATTTTGTAAAAATTCATATTGAAATAAATTATCGATCATAAATTTTCCCCCAAAAAATCAAATATGCTCATGTTTTAGTACATCTACATCATGACCGTAAAAAAAACTTAGTGCTTCCTTATCCAATGCTGCGAACTCATGTGAACGACCATGAAAATAAAGTGTTTTATTTAAGCAAGCAACATGGCTTACTTTGTCTGAGATGATTCCAACATCATGAGATACGATAATTAGCGTCATATTCCTTGTATGATTTAGCCTCTGTAATAATTGATAAAATTGTGCAACTCGTTTTGCATCCACACCGACTGTGGGCTCATCGAGAATAAGTAACTCAGGATTTGAAACAATCGCTCTGGCAATAAACACCCGTTGTTGTTGCCCGCCGGATAATTCTCCGATATTTCGGTCAATAAACGACTCCATCTCAACAGCCTTCAACGCTTCCATTACATGTTCCCTTGTATTTTTCGGGAAGAAATGAAACAGTCCGGTTTTTTTCGTTAATCCACTTCTTACCACTTCATAAACAGTTGCCGGAAAGCCACTGTTAAATGAATTGGCCTTTTGCGACACAAAGCCGATTTTTTCCCACTGATCAAAAGACTCCAACGGTTTTCCGTAAAGATAAATATCTCCTTGTTGTTTTTTTAACAGGCCCAAAATTAGTTTTAGCAGTGTCGATTTACCCGAACCGTTTGGACCGACGATCGCTAAAAAGTCGCCCCGCTCAACTTGCAGATTTATGTTTTCTAATACAGTGAAATGATCATAATGATAAGTTACGTTTTTTATTTCAATAATTGGTGCTTCAGTCACCTTCAACCACCTTCTATAAATAAACTTTATTCTTATTAAGAATGATTACGATTTAGACTTATTAAGTATACATAAACGACCGGAAAATGTAAAGTTTTTCTTCATTTGTGTTGTTATTGAAAAAATCTATGGAACTTTTTCGATTAAGCTTCATACATTATGTTGGGAGGAGATGGAATGAAGTTTCTCGAGAATATTATTAATATGAAAATTAATGGGATTACCGGGAAAGAATTAGTGAAATACGGAAAACAATTTAATATTGATGTAAGTTTAGATCAAGCTGAACTAATCGCCAAATATTTACGGGGCAAAAACATCGATATTTTCAATGATAATGACCGTACAAAAGTCATTAAAGAAATCGCAAAAGTTTGCGGGCCACAAACAGCCAAAAAGGTAAATCAACTTTTCATTATGCTGACTAAGTAATGATCTTTTATCCCACATGAATGAGCGAGCAGTAAATTATCTGTACCGAAAGCGAATCGACAGGTACTTGTTTTTATAAAACAGGTGTTCCAAGGGTTTACACTTAGTTAACCCTTAGAACACCCGTTTTTTTAAGCTTCATTAATAATCCGCTCAAGCAAATTTTCACTGAATGTTTGATTCCGGAACATTTCAATTTCATATTTGTAAGGTGGTTTTTTATTGTTTTTATCTGTTCCGACATAAGGTGTTTCTAATATTTTCGGAATATCTTCTAATTGTGGATGATGAACGATATAATTTAGTGCTTTAAATCCAATATAGCCAAATCCAATATTTTCATGTCGGTCTTTTCTTGCTCCCATCGGATTCTTACTGTCATTAATATGTAGAACTTTTATCCGATCAATACCGATAATTTTATCGAATTCATTCAATACACCGTCGAAATCCTCTTTTACATTATAGCCGGCATCACTTGTATGGCAAGTATCGAAACAAACGGATAACCGATCATTATTGGTTACTCCGTCAATAATTTTTGCCAATTCATCAAACGTTTTGCCAACTTCTGAACCTTTCCCTGCCATCGTTTCTAAAGCAATTTGAACAGGTGAATCATGGGTAAGGACTTCATTTAATCCTTCAATAATTTTGGCAATGCCTGCATCCTCTCCGGCTCCAACATGGGCTCCCGGATGAAGAACGATTTGTTTTGCACCAATCGCTTCTGTCCGCTCTATTTCTGATTGAAGAAAATCCACGCCTAACCGAAATGTTTGTGGTTTTGTGGTATTTCCGATATTAATAATATACGGGGCATGAACGACAATCTCATCAATGCCGTTTTCCTCCATATGCGCTCGACCTTGTTCAATATTCAATTCTTCAATTTTTTTTCGTCTTGTATTTTGCGGGGCGCCGGTATAGATCATGAAGGTTGTGGAACCATAGGATACCGCTTCCCGACTGGCAGCCAACAACATATCATTCCCGCTCATCGATACATGAGAACCGATTTTTAACATTTCTCCTCTTCCTTTCTTATTCCCAGGATAATTATATTTTTTTATAAGTTAAGAAATTTAAGATTGATAATCCGCGTACTAAGGTAGCGATTCGAAAATAAAAAAGTTTTCATTAAACTGCCGTCACAAGTTGACTAATGACGCGGTCGCCCGAGTTTCTTTAATTGTCTTTTTTTCTCTTTTTCGAGTAACTCTTTCTGTTTCTTCTTGTAACCCGGTTTTACTTTTTTCGGTTTTTTTATCGCCCGTTTTACTTGGATATCTACTTCCTGCGGTTTTCTTTTCCGATTTTTTCGCTGATTCCGGTCGTCATTTTCTTTCAACTCTCCCGCCACTATATCCATATAAGTAAAGGTAATACCCATGTTTTCCAATTTACTAATTTTTTCGTTATCCTGCTCATCAAAAAGGATATATGAAACACCCGAGTACGCTCCCCGACCGGTCCGTCCCGAACGATGAATATAAAAATTCAAGTCCTTAGGTAACTCGTAATGAAAAACGTGGCTGACCCCTTCAATATCAATCCCCCGTGATGCCAAATCTGTCGCAACAATATACTGATACTCCAAATTACGGATTTGCGACATCATCTTTTTCCGTTCCCTTGGGGTGAGATTTCCATGAATTAAACCGACTTTCACACCGTTTTCGGCCAATAGATTAGCAAGTTCATCAGCTCTGGCTTTCGTATTTACAAAAATAATCGCTAAATACGGATGAATGATCTCCATCAAATTTTTTAGGAAATGGAATTTGTCACGGTGTCGCAAAGGAAGCAAAATATGTTCAATATTTTTCGCAGTTCTCTGTTTCGGTTCAACATGAACAAACTCAGGATTTTCCATATATTTTTTCAGAAAAGGTTTTAAGTTTTCCGGAATCGTTGCCGAAAAGACAAACATTTGTAACTGTTCAGGCATCGCTCCTGCAATCCGGTCCACATCTTCTAAAAAGCCGAGATCCAACATTAAATCAGCTTCATCGACAACCATCATAGTTGCGGTATGAACGAATAATGCCTGTTCTTTCACCAAGTCATAAATTCGCCCCGGTGTACCGATAACGATATGCGGTTGTACTTTCAATTTTTCAATTACCCGGGCTTTATCTGTCCCGCCAACAAATAATTTTGCTGTAATTTCTTCGTCTTTCGGGCAATATTTTGTTAATTTCAAGACCTCGTGATATATTTGGTGAGCCAATTCCCGGGTTGGTGCAGTAATCACGGCTTGGACCGATTGAATTGACGGATTCAGTTTTGTCAGTATCGGCAAGAGAAATGCATGTGTTTTCCCGGTTCCGGTTTGGGATTGGCCAACCAAGGACAGACCTTTTAACGCTTTAGGAATCACCCGTTCTTGAATATCGGTTGGATCGTAAAAACCCATGTTTTCCAGTCCTTCATATAAAAACGGTTTTAATGAAAACCTTGTAAAATTCGTTTTTTCCATATAAAAACTCCTTAATCTGACATACTTAATTATTATCCATCTTAGTATTATACAAAAAAAAGGTAAATAACTCTACTTATGAATTTTTTTCTACACTAACGAAGCACTTTGCCTTTGCATATTGTGATAGGAGAGTAAATTGAGTGTATGAGGAGGATTCATCTATGCCACCGCGATTTCAGCAAGTACCGCCACCAAATCCTTATCGCTTTTTCACTCCTTCTCCGAGGCCAAGAGGGATGTACGGGGGTATGCCAAGAAATATTGGTAGGCCGCGACCCTTTCAGATGCAACAAGCTAGATTTGAGCAACCGAAACGAGTCGGTTTCCTTTCACGACTTTTCAAGGGAAAAAGTGGGATCGAGTCAATACCACAGCAACCTGTTAATCCATTTCTGTTTGGCAGAGGAGTAGGTTATCAAGAGCAGACCGGGATACGAAGCTTCCTAAACCCGGAATCGATATCTAATTTTTTAGGACAGACGCAACAGGTGTTACGTACAGGGCAACAAATCGGTTCAATGGTTCAACAATACGGACCATTAGTCAAAAATTTACCTGCTCTTTGGAAATTATATCGCAGCCTGCAAAACAGCAGTGACCAAGATAATGATAATGAGGAGAACACGGAAACTGACTTGGAAGATGAGATAGTTGAAAGGAATAAGGACGATTTGGAGCCTGAAGAAAACGAAAATAACGATGACGGTATTGAAGAAGAAAAAAAGATATTATTGAAAGAAGCATCGAAACAATCATTAGGAGAAAATGAAAAGATCGATAGTGAAAAAAAGATCGTCGAATCGGAACAAGCGGCAAAAAAGGCTAAGCGTAACAAAAAGAAACAACCTTTACAATTCAAAAGTTCTGTACCTAAGCTATATATTTAATTTTTCAGGCAGATGATGGTGGATGAACAATTCATGTGTTGATAACTGATAATCACATTCACATCACTGCTTTTCTCCATATTTTTAAAGAAAACTCGGCGACTGCCGAGCCTTTAGGCGATGGCAAAGCCGTAGTTGCACTTATACTTAATTCTTAAAATTTCCCACTACGTCGAATTCACTTCTTTGCTGGAAATTTATACTTTCTTAACGTATAAAAAAGAACAATACTTTGAGTTATCAACACCAGTTCGTTATAATATACCTATAGTTTTTTAGTTTACGAGGAGGAACGATAAAATATGGAAGTCATTAAAGTATCCCCCCGCGGTTATTGTTACGGTGTTGTTGATGCCATGGTTATCGCTCGCAATGCCGCTTTAGATAAAAATTTACCAAGACCGATTTATATTCTTGGTATGCTTGTCCATAACGAAAATGTGACTGAAGCATTTAAAGAAGAAGGGATTATCACATTAGACGGGAAAAATCGAAAAGAAATATTGGAAAAAGTTGATCAAGGGACCGTGATTTTCACTGCTCATGGGGTGTCACCTGAAATTCGCCAACTTGCCAAAGAAAAAGGACTGGTCACCATCGATGCGACTTGCCCGGATGTTACAAAAACCCATGTTATCATTGAAGAAAAAACGAAACAGGGGTATGAGGTCATTTATATCGGTAAGAAGGGTCATCCTGAGCCGGAGGGGGCGATCGGGGTCGCACCGGGTCTGGTCCATTTAGTTTCAAACACCGGTGATATCGATCAACTGGATATAAAAAATGATAAAATTATCATTACAAATCAAACGACGATGAGCAGTTGGGATGTTAAGGATTTAATGGAATATTGTCTTAAAAAGTTTCCACAGGCGGAAATACATAATGAAATCTGCCAAGCTACCCAAGTTAGACAAGAAGCTGTCGCTAAACAAGCGGGTGATGCTGACGTATTAATTGTTGTCGGTGACCCGAAGAGCAATAATTCAAACCGGTTAGCCCAAGTTTCGGAAGAGATTGCCGGTACGAAATCTTATCGGGTAGCGGATGTTACGGAAATTGAAATTGATTGGATCAGGAACGCAAAAAGGGTTGCTGTTACTTCCGGTGCGTCTACTCCAACACCGATTACAAAAGAAGTTATTCACTTTTTGGAACAATTTGATCCGGAAGATGAAACTACTTGGATTCGGGAAAGAAAAGTTCCGCTATCGAAAATTTTACCAAAAGTAAAAGCTGTAAAATAGTAATGAAGGACTTCCTATCACAGTGAAGTCCTTTTTTGATGTTTTACCGATTATACTTTCTAAAGCTTTCATTCCGCTCATGTATCCGTATAGTTTATTCCTGTCTTCTTGATCCTGATTATATTTTCTAAAGGGCAGGACCGATAATTCGTCTATTTAAAAACAACAAGTGGTTCCTTTTTAATGTTTGCCAGGTTACAAAAATAGAAATGGATCCGTATGGACAAGCGATGGAATGAAGTTTACTTGGAATTTTTTCTCCCGGCAAAGTTCCATCATTTTTTTTGCAACCCCTCGTTTCATAACCTTTTCCACATTATGACCGGGATCAATAATATGTAAACCGTCCAATTTTGCGTCGATCGCAGTATGATAATACATATCACCGGTAATAAACACATCCGCCCCTTTACGGATGGCCGTTTTATAATATTTGCCGCCATCTCCACCAAGTATAGCAACCCTTTTAATTGTGTCGGACAGATTTCCGACCACCCTGACGCCCGTTACATCCAGTGCCTCTTTTACAAAAGCAGCGAATTCTTCTAAAGTTACTTCTTTTGACAAATAACCGATTCTTCCTAAGCCGTACACCTGCCCTTTCATATCAAGCGGATAGATATCGTAAGCCGGTTCTTCGTATGGATGAACTTGAAGCATAGCCTTTAGTACTTTTCTTTCAAGGTTTTGCGGAAAAATAGTTTCGATTCTCTCTTCAGCAACAGCTTCTAATTCTCCAATTGAACCAATATACGGATTGGTGTTTTCTCCCGGTAAAAAGCGACCGGTACCTTGACTTGAAAATGTACAGTGACTGTAGTTTCCGATAAATCCTGCCCCGGCATTGCCAAGTGCTTCCCGAATGTTGTCTGCCGCCTCTTGAGGGGCATAGACAACTAATTTTTTTAAAGGCATTTCATATGTAGGTACAAGTACTTCCGTTTCCAGCAAACCCAGTTTGTCTGCCAACAGGTCATTAACCCCGCCAAAGGTGACATCTAAATTGGTATGGGCAGCATAGACGGCAATATCGTGTTTCAATAATTTTGAAATAATTCTTCCATACGACTCTTCTGTCCGGATTGTTTTTAAAGGATGATAAATTAACGGGTGATGACTGATGATCAGCTGGGCGTCTTTATCAATCGCTTCATCAACAACATCTTCCACAACATCGAGCGCAACTAAAACATTTTTTACCGGCTGATTAAGCGAGCCTACCAATAAGCCTATTTTATCTCCTTCCATAGCGAGTTCTTTTGGAGCAAATTGTTCAAATAACTGGATGACTTCATGCCCGTTCGGTATTTTCATCCGGAAAAACCTCCTTATACCATTGGATATATTTTTTCAACTCTGATTTCTTCCTGATAATTGCTACAGTTTCTTTTGCTTTATCAAGTTCTTCCAAGACTCGCAACCATTCATTATACTCCCGTTTCCATTTTTTATAAAAAACGTGATTTTTCTCTTTTATAAGAAACGGACCAAAAAAAACTTGCTTTTCTTTATCCTCATCATTGCAATAAGGAGCTTCACTGTCTCCTTGCTCAGCAACTAAAATTTCATAAATATGACCATCTTCTTCTAAAATTTTTTCCTTAACTAATTTCCAGTTATGATTGAGCAACCACAATCGAATCTGATCGGCTGCCAAATTCGGTTGCAAAATTAGCCGGCTAACTTGATGTAGTTTTTCCTTCCCGTTATCCAAAATGGAAGAAATCAATGCTCCGCCCATTCCGGCAATGGTTATGCAATCTACCGAATCTGTTTCCTTTAAAACCGCCAGACCATCACCTTTCCGGACATCAATGAATTGTTCAAATTGATATGCTTTTACACTTGATTTTGCCGCTAACAATGGACCATCCGCTACTTCTCCGGCAATCGCCTTTTTCACAATTTTGTTTTTCACACAATAGATTGGCAAGTAAGCATGATCAGAACCAATATCAGCCAGAATGCTGTCCTTTGGTATGTAAGTGGTTATTTCCTTAAGTCTTTCAGATAATTTTATCATAAAACAAAACTCACCAAACTTTCCATTCTTTCCACTATCTATTAAATTACAGGAAAACAAAAAGTTTTTCAATCAAAGAAAAGGACTCCCCACTGTCACTTTCCTAAATGAATCAAGTGAAAGTTCCACTGTTCATCAGTTAAGTGACTTTATTTGGAAGCCCTTTTCTTATACTATTCAAGTGACATAAGCCAATCGGCCATGGCATCGAGACTTTCGGCTGGAACTAACCCTTTCGGCATTGCCCCCCGACCATTTTGCAAAACTTCTTTAATTTCATCTTTTGATAAACGCTCGTCAACACCCTTCAGCTCAGGACCCATTGCACCTTCGTAATTTTGGCCATGGCAAGTGAAACATGATTTTTGATAAATTTCTTCCGGTGTTGCGGCTTGGGCGACATTCCCCTTTTCAGAATCTTTTCCCTCTGCTTCTTTACTGTCATTCACCCCAATAATTGAAAGTGCTACCATAAGCCCGATACCTAAAACCATGATTAATAGATAAGGAAATATTGCATTGCGTTTCATCCTTTTCTCCCCTTTACCCAAATACTCATGATAACATTTGCAAACTATTCTTATTTTACTTGAAAAAGCTGTAAAGGGAAAGTGGTTAATACGAAAGAGCTGTAGTTTTCACAATTTGGACAAAATTTAACTGTTTTCACTACTTGACAAAATGAAAGGAAAATATATCACATTTAAATCATCATGGACAAAAAAATTTACAATAGCCATTTGCAAATTCATTTCATTTTTTATAAAATAGATGTCAAATAGTATGAAAGCGAATACGAAATGAAAAATCATTCGTTTGGCGAGATTTGTGGCGATTCATGCTGTGTCGCTCATCTGTAGATCATGGCTTTTTCGGTGTATGACGCTTATGTGCCAAAAAACTTTTAAGAACGCTTAACTTATTATCTGGTCTTATATTTACTTATAAAAATTTAAGAACGTTTTACCTTATTATCTGGCCTATATTAACGTACAAAAACATTAAGGACACTTAAGCACAACTATCTTGCCTGTATTTTCTTGCAACAATTTTTTAAGGACATTTTACCTTATTATCCGGTCTCCATTTACGTACAACAAAATTGGTTTGCCTTTCTTAGACAAACCAATCAAAGGTAATTTTATTCCAGGAAATCTTTTAATCGTTTACTACGGCTTGGATGTCGCAATTTCCGTAAAGCTTTCGCCTCAATTTGGCGAATCCGTTCACGGGTGACACCAAAGACTTTGCCGACTTCTTCTAAAGTACGTGTACGTCCATCGTCAAGACCAAAACGGAGACGTAATACATTTTCTTCACGATCTGTTAATGTATCTAAGACGTCTTCCAATTGTTCTTTTAACATTTCGTAGGCTGCATGGTCAGAAGGAGATGTCGCCTCCTGATCTTCAATAAAGTCGCCTAAATGGGAATCGTCTTCTTCACCGATTGGAGTTTCTAAAGATACAGGTTCTTGAGCAATCTTTAAGATTTCCCTTACTTTTTCAGGCGTTAAATCCATTTCTTCAGCTATTTCTTCCGGTGTTGGTTCCCGGCCTAAATCTTGCAATAATTGCCGTTGGACACGAATTAATTTATTTATTGTTTCAACCATATGAACCGGAATACGAATGGTTCGCGCTTGGTCTGCAATGGCTCTGGTAATCGCTTGACGTATCCACCACGTTGCATACGTGCTAAATTTAAATCCTTTTGTATAATCAAATTTTTCAACAGCCTTGATTAAGCCCATATTCCCTTCTTGGATTAAGTCAAGGAAAAGCATTCCACGGCCTACATAACGTTTGGCAATACTTACAACAAGTCGTAAATTTGCCTCAGCGAGCCTTCTTTTTGCCTCCTCATCTCCTTGGGCAATCCTTTCAGCTAGTTCGATTTCTTCTTCAGGGGTTAATAGATCAACACGACCGATTTCCTTCAAGTACATTCGAACAGGATCATTAATTTTGACACCGGGAGGAACACTCAAATCATTTAAATCAAATTCCTCTTCATTTTCCAGATCCTCTTCATCCGGTTGTTCGATATCTTCTTCATGATCTTCTATTAATTGAATGCCCTGTTCAGACAATTGATCGTAAAACTCATCCATATGTTCTGCATCTAACTCAAATTGAGCTAAATTTTGAGCGATTGTATCGTAAGAGAGACTACCTCTTTTTTTACCTAACTCAATTAATTGGTCTTTCACTTGATCGATTGTGAGTTCAGAATCTTCATTGGAACGTGCTGACTTCTCAGTCATATGTTCCCCTCCTTCCAACAATTAAAGCGATTTTCTTAATTGAATGATTTCATTAGCAATTTCTGCAGCTCTTTTTACATCATGTTGACGTTCTGCCTCGATGCTTTCTCTTTCTTTCTCTTTTATTTTTAACCATTTATGTTGATTAACTACATGCTTGATATAATCTTGAAATTCTCTATCGGTTACTTCTTCAGCTATAGAGATCATCCCAATCTCTGCAACAAGTTTCTTTAAATGTTGATCATTAAGGAAATTTAAAAATTGAGTTAAATCAGGCTCATTCCCTTCCTCATAAAATCCATATAAATATGTGACAATCGCTTGATGATCATCCAAATTAAACGGGATGTCTTGCAAGGCTTTTTGCACACGCTGTGTAAATGTGACACTTTTTAACATATGAGCAATTAATATTCGTTCCGCATTTTCGAAAGCTTTTCGCGCAGGCTTTTGAGACATGATGGAAACGGGGACTCGATTTTGTTGTTCTTGTTTTTTCAACCCTTTTTTATGCATATAGTATAGCTGTCTTTCTTGCTGTTTCAAAGCATCTAACGATAGAGAAAATTCATCTGCTAATTGACGTAAATAAACATCCCTTTCTATGGCATTATCCATCGTTGCTATATCTCCTAATACTTGTTCGATATAAGCAAGGCGATCTCCTTCATTCTTGAGATTTTTTCCTGTTTGGTAATACTTCATTTTAAATGCCATAAAGGTTAAACTTGTCCCAATTACTTTATTAATAAATGCGTCGGAACCATGTGTAAGAATATACTCATCAGGATCTTTTGCCTCCGGTATCATTGCTACTTGAACGGTACAACCTGCCTTCTGGAGTAGTTCACCTGCTTTCAACGTTGCACTTTGACCTGCCGAATCAGAATCAAAACATAAAATGACACGTTCGGCATTTCGTTTAATCATATGAACATGTTCTTCCGTCAAAGCGGTTCCCATCGCCCCGATTCCATTATCAACTCCGGCTCCATATGCAGCAATACAATCAGCAAAGCCTTCAAAAATGACCAATGATTGTTTTTTTCGTATGGATGATCGGGCTTGATAGAAATTGTATAATGTCTTTCCCTTGTGAAAAATAGGCGTTTCCGGGCTGTTTAAATATTTCGGCTCCCCTTTATGCATTACACGACCGGAAAATGCAACTGTATTTCCTTTCATATCAAAGATGGGGAAAATAATTCTTCCCCGAAATCGGTCAAAATATTGATGGTTGGACTCACTTTTAATAATAAGTCCGGCCTTTTCAAGAAGTTCTTCTGAAAATCCCCGTGATTTTAAAAATTTCAAGCTTGTATCCCATTCATTTAAACAATAGCCAATTTGAAAATGATCAATCATCTCGCGGGTAAAGTTCCGTCTAGTCAAATATTCCAACGCTTCCTGACCCTTGTTAGTATTTACCAATAAATGGTGATAAAATTGTCTTAATAACTCATGGGCTTCGATCATTTTATCATAGGTATTGGTGCCCGGCGTTTTACTTTGGGATACATTTATATGTAAAGGAATATTTGCCATCCCGGCTAATTTGATTGCTGCTTCTTGAAAAGAGAGGCCTTCTATATCCATCAAGAAAGAAAAAACATTTCCTCCCGCACCGCAACCGAAACAATGATATATTTGCTTATCAGGTGATACGGAAAAAGAAGGAGATTTTTCATTGTGAAACGGACAAAGCCCGAAGTAATTGCGGCCCTGTTTTTTTAAATGAACAAAATTACTGATGACTTCCACTATATCAACAGATTGGCTAATTTGTTTCACTATTTCATTTGGAATACGTTCTGCCATGAGAACATCTCCACCCATTATAAGTATTCGATTCATTTTTTATTAATCCTGCAAAAATCGACAAAAATCTTATTTCGATTTTTACGTTTACAACATTAAAATTTAATATGAGCATTCAAATTCCCATTTTTTTATAAAAAATTATGCTCAAAGTACCATATTTTGATTTTCTATATTTAAGCATGTTTCGCGTAAAATTCCCTCTAAATCCTTGTCGGGAGCTAACCAGTATATAGCCTATATTTAGAAATTCTACATTCCTCCACAAATTCCTTCTTAAAAAGACAAATTTCATAGGAATGACATAATTTCCTTTTTATGTTTGAAAAATTCGTGTCGAAAAATTTTTAAACGATTTTCTTGACTTTCATCACTACTAAGTTTATTCTTAAAACCCAAAGTCTAAACCTCTATTCGCGAATTTTCCGTACAATTTTTTATTATAGTATAAATAAATATTTTTTTCCATTCCATTATTTGTGATTTTGACCAAAGACTGGTTTTTATTCAAAATTTACGAAAACAGCTTAAGCAAAAAAATAGAGGTGTCCCACTTTTGTCACTGATGGATATATCAATGAGTGGGGACTACCCCGTTCCTTACTTATTACCTATATTTTTTTTATAATAATTGACAATCAAATTCGCCGTTTCTTCAACCGCTTTATTCGTTACATCAACCAGATAACAGCCGATTCGATCGGTAATCTTTTCAAAATAAGCTAATTCTTCCTTAATTCTTTCCATTCTCGCATAATTCGCCCTTTCATCTAACCCTAAAGCAATAAGTCTTTCTTTTCGTATATAGTTTAATTGGTCGGGACTAATTTTTAAACCGATGCATTTTCTCTTGTCAATTTCGAAGAGCTCTTCCGGTGGTTCTACCTCGGGAACAATTGGAACATTAGCCACTTTGAATCGCTTTAAGGCAAGAAATTGGGACAGTGGTGTTTTCGATGTTCTGGAAACGCCGATCAGTACAATATCTGCTTTTAAGATTCCGTTTGGGTCTTTTCCATCATCGTACTTTACCGCAAATTCGATTGCTTCGATCTTTTTAAAGTAATCTTCATCTAATTTTCTGACAAGGCCAGGTTCGTATTTTGGCGTGACTCCTGACATTTTTTCAAATTTATCAATTAAAGGTCCTAAAACATCAAAGGCAAAAATATTTTCACTTTTCGCATGTTGTGATAAATATTTGCGCATTTCCGGTTTCACCAATGTAAAAACAATAATGCCTTGATTTAATTTAGCAAGCGATATCACCTCATCAATGGTGGTAAAGTCCTCAACATAAGGAATTCTTTGCAAATCTACGCCCGCCCCGTTGAATTGGCTGATCGCTGCTTTCGTTACGAGTTCAACCGTCTCTCCTACTGAATCCGATACTACATATATCGGAGGTCTCGTCATTTGAGTATCATCTCCTTAATTAATCCTCATTAAAAAGGGAGACAAATGCTTTTGTGATATTGGATTTTGTAATTCTTCCAACTACTTCATAACCATTGTCCCGCTCTCTTACAATTGGTATCGCATCAATTTGTTTTTCAATTAATTTTTGCGCAACATGGATGAGTAAATCATCACCTTTACACATCGTAATATTCGGCATACGCGTCATAATTATATGGACAGGAACCGTGTTCAAATCTTGTTTGCCGATGCTTGCTCGTAAACAGTCTTTTCTTGATAAGGCACCAACTAACAAATTATCATTATCAACAACAAATAACGTGCCTACGTCTTCTAGAAACATCGTTACGATTGCATCATAGACGGTCACATTTTCATTAACTACAACCGGGATCGATTTGAAATCATTTACTTTTATTTTTTTTATGCTTTCTGACAGTAATTGTGTACTGCTTTTGCCGGTATAAAAATAGCCGACACGCGGCCTTGCATCCAAAAATCCGGCCATGGTCAGGATGGCTAAATCCGGACGCAAAGTTGCACGTGTTAAGTTCAATTTATCTGCAATATGTTCACCTGTTATCGGACCATTTTCTTTAACAATTTCAATAATTTTTTCTTGCCGTTTACTTAGTTCTATTTTACTCACCACCCGACTAAGCCAAAAATAACATATGATTCTCTAGTTAATTATATACTATTTTCCAAAACAGACAAATTAGACATATCTATTTTAAGAAAGTTTACCAATTATATATCGTAATTATTATTTTACAATAATCATTGAAAATTGGGCGAATCCACCAATTAGATTTGAAAGACTTTTTAACAAGGACAATCGATTGTTGCGAATTTGTTCTGCATCGACCATAACCATTGTTTGATCAAAAAACTGATTGATTGGATCTTTTAAACGAACTAGCAGTTGATAATATTGTTCCGGATCTGTTTCATACAATTGGCTTTTCGTTTGTTGATAGGCTTCATACAATTGACTTTCCGTCTCATTTTCAAACAGTCCCGGGTCAATTTCGATCGCTTCCTCAAATTTTTTTGTAATATTAATTACCCGACTGAGCGCTTCAACATTTTCTTTAAAACCGGCTTCCTCTTTTTTTCGATCAAGGATGGCGGCTTTTTCAATAAGTGATTTTACATCTCGAATCGGTGCTTCAAGAACCGCATCAACAATATCATAACGAATTCCTTTCTCTGCCAACAAATGTTTAAACCGTAGTTGGAAGAAAGAAAACATATCCGCAAAAACTTCTTGTTCATTCCGTTTTGAAAATTTGACTGTTTGTTTAATACTTTCTTTTAATAAAGCAGTGAAGTCAATGTTCCAACCTTTATTAGCCAAAATTTGGACAACACCCGTCGCTTGTCTTCTTAAACTATACGGATCTTGAGAACCGCTTGGAATTAACCCGATGGAAAAGATGGAAGCAATCGTATCCAATTTATCGGCAATACTGACGACAGCACCCGCTTCTGTTTCAGGAAGTTCGCCGTCTGCATTTTTTGGCATATAGTGCTCATTAATCGCTTTGGCAACTAATGGATTTTCACCATGAATCACAGCGTATTTTTCTCCCATAATCCCCTGAAGTTCCGGGAATTCATCCACCATTTGCGTCACAAGGTCAAATTTACAAATTTCCGCTGCACGCAATGTATGTTCTTGCATCTCCTTACTGACAGGTAGTTGTTGCAAAATATATTGTGATAAAGATTTGATCCGCTGTAATTTTTCTTTGTATGTTCCGATTTGATCATGATAAACGACCTTTTCCAATTTATTAATCGCATCATTAATCGATAATTTTTGATCTTCTTCATAAAAGAAAACAGCATCTTGAAGCCTGGCACGAATCACCTTTTCATTCCCTCTCCGTACGTTGTCAAGATGATTGGCGTCTCCATTTCGAACTGTAATAAAATAATTTAATAAACGGCCGCTTTCATCTTTTACCGGGAAGTACCGCTGATGCTCTTTCATCGTAGTAATTAATACTTCTTCCGGTAATTGCAAATATTCCTTTTCAAAAGAACCAAATAACACAGTAGGATATTCAACAAGGTTGCTAACTTCATCTAATAAATCGGGATCGATTGGGACATGCCAATTCTTTTCACTTTCTAACTGATGAATTTGTTCTAGAATCACCGCTTTCCTTTCTTCGTAATCGACCATCACATGTTGGGCGAGCAATGCTGTTTTATATTCTTTCGGTTCACGGATAACGATGTCCTGACCGAGGAAACGATGTCCATATGTTTTGTTGCTTGCTTTCACATTTGTAATTTCGATTGGGAGTATTTGACTGCCGCATAAAGCAATAATCCAGCGAATCGGTCGAATATAGCGAAGATCAAAATCTGCCCATCTCATGTTTTTTGGAAATGATAAACCGGTAATCACTTCTTTTAAGTTTTTCAATACATCCATCGTATTGCGACCTTGAATATGTTTAGCAACATGGACATATTCAGTACCGTCGATTTCTTTAAAATAAATATCATCCACGGTTTTCCCTTGCCCTCTAGTAAAACCTGTAGCAGCCTTTGTCCAATTGCCGTTTTCATCAAGAGCGATTTTTTTCGCAGGTCCTTTCACTTCTTCATGTAAGTCATCTTGCTTTTCATTGACTTCTTCCACGAGAACAGCAAGTCTTCTTGGTGTTGAATAAACATGGATCTTTCCAAAACCGATATGTTGTTCCGTTAGTAGTTCTCGCACCCGATCCGCAAGTTGATTGGCGGCATCTAATACAAACCGGGCAGGTATCTCTTCAAGACCGATTTCCAGTAATAAATCCGATTTATTCATGTTCATTCCCCTTTCCGTTTTTCAAAATTGGGAACCCTAGTTTTTCACGTTCTTCATAAAATGTTTGTGCCACTTTTCTGGCTAAATTTCGGCAACGAGCAATATAACCGGTCCGTTCTGTTACGGAAATGGCCCCTTTTGCATCAAGGAGGTTAAATGTATGTGAACATTTTAAAACATAGTCGTATGCCGGATGGACGAGTCCCTCATCCATTTGACGAATCGCTTCTTTTTCATAGATATTGAACAAATGGAAAAGCATATCGACATCGGATGTTTCAAATGCATATTTAGAATGCTCATATTCCGGCTGTCCGAAAATATCGCGTACGGTAAAACCTTCCGTCCATTCGAGATCAAAAACATTTTCTTTGTCTTGAATATAGGAAGCCAATCGTTCAATGCCATAAGTAATTTCCACGGAGACCGGTTTACATTCCAAACCGCCCACTTGTTGGAAATACGTAAATTGCGTAATTTCCATCCCGTCAAGCCAAACTTCCCAACCGAGTCCCGCACAACCCAATGATGGATTTTCCCAGTTATCTTCTACAAAGCGGATATCATGTTCCAATGGATCAATCCCTAAAGCACGTAGAGAGTCTAAGTAAATTTCCTGGATATGTTCCGGGGATGGTTTCATAATGACTTGGAACTGATGATGTTGATATAAACGATTTGGGTTTTCCCCATATCTGCCGTCTGCCGGTCTTCTTGACGGTTCAACATAAGCCACTCGCCAAGGTTCAGGTCCGATTGCCCTTAAAAACGTATAGGGACTCATCGTTCCGGCTCCCTTTTCTACATCATACGCATTCATTAAAATACATCCTTGATCCGCCCAATGCTTTTGCAAGGTTAAAATCATATTTTGGATATTCATGTGTACACCTCTTTTTTAATAATGATGATTCGTTTTATTGTTGTTGCAAAAAATGACATCTTTTGACCTATTCCTGCTAAACTTGGCTTTCAGGCGAACAAAAAAACTCTCATCCCTATGCCAATGAACAGCATAGGGACGAGAGTTTTTCCCGCGGTTCCACCCTATTTGCCGGATTTTTGCCGACCACCTTTATTACAAATTGCTCAGGAACGCCCTTCCTTAATGCTCTATACCTAGCTTGCACCATCCTAGGTTCGCTCTTATAGAGGTATTAAGTACTCCTTTCCTTCACAGCAATAAAAAAGTATATTTTTAACGTATCATATCGAAAAAAATGATTCATGTCAATATCCACCGATTGAGCAGCTGATTTGTTTTCACTGTTGACTAATGAAAGTTATTGAAGTTTATCCAACTGTTGTAAAAACTTTTTCGTTTTTAAATATAAACCGGAATATTCTTCATAATAAGCGGATATACATGTCTCAAGTTCCTTTTTTGTTGATTCTTTTACATTAATCGTTCCTAACCGATTAAGATCAAAATGAAAAAACAGTCGTAATAAGCGGATGGTCGCTTGGTTAACCTTTAAATGATGCGGATCATGATGCAGGCAATGTTCACATAAAATACCGGCCTCTTTAATTGAAAAAACAAATGGACCGTCCTGATTTCCACAAATGGCGCAACAGTCAAAATTTGGACGCAACCCTAAAACGGGCAGCATTTTTATCTCGAAAATATTTTTGATAATTTGAGGTTCATATCCCTCGTCTATATATTTCAAGGTTTGATATAACAATTCAAATAAAAAAGGGTTGTTCTTACGCTCGTCGGTACTTTTATCTAACAATTCAACTATGTATGAAGCATAGGCCGTGGAGATCAGATTATTCGTGACTGAGCGAAATATCTCAATGATTTCACCTTGTTGGATTGTTCCTAAACCTTGACCGGTGAAACAAAGAAAATACCCATAAGTAAAAGGCTGTGACACAGAGGCAAGCCGGCTGTTTGGTTTTTTCGCTCCTCTGGCCACAGCGCCAAATTTTCCGATTTCACGAGAATAAATGGTCAATATTTTATTCGTTTCTCCATAATCGATCGAGCGCAGAACAATACCTTCAACTTTTTGAAGCATTGAAGGTCACCATCCGATTTTAACGTAAAGGTTTCAGGTCACAGAAATATCAACATCAGCTAGTTCTAGATCATTTTCTGGTGCTTGTTCCATTTCTTTTGATAATTCCTTGTAAAGGAGATATGTGTCAATATTTCCTGTTTGGGTAAAAACCTTCCAAGTAAAATGTAACATGGAAATCCCCACCTTTCAAATTTTTAAACTAGCTAAGACCTTAACCTAATCGTTATGTTTTCCTTACTTTAAAAAAATCATAAGTTACAGATTTTGTCATTTTCTTAATCATTGGCGACAACAAAATCATTAATATTCATCTTCACGATAACCGAATTCTTTCAAGAGAGACGCTTTATTCCGCCAGTCTTTTTGAACTTTCACCCATAATTCCAAAAACACTTTTGACCCGAGCAAATTTTCAATATCGGTTCTCGCCCTCTTTCCGATTTCCTTGAGCATACTCCCTTGTTTCCCGATAATGATCCCTTTTTGGGAATCTCTTTCAACAATTATGGCTGCCATAATATGGACGGTTCCGTTTTCTCTCGTTTCAATTTTTTCAATGATTACCGCTACCGAATGTGGAATCTCTTCCCTAGTTAATTGGAGTACTTTTTCCCTGATTAGCTCGGCAATAATAAATCTTTCGGGATGATCGGTTACTTGATCACTCGGATAATATTGTGGACCTTCAGGCAAATATTTTTGGATCGTATGAAGTAGATGATCCACATTATTTCCTTCGAGGGCAGAGATCGGTACGATTTCAGAAAATGGAAATTTGTCTTTATACCGGTCAATGATGGTGATTAAATCATCCGGATGAACTAAATCAATTTTATTAATAACTAAAAATACTTTCGTTTGAATCCCTTGTAATTTCTCCAAAATAAATTCTTCACCGCGACCAAATCCTTCCGAAGCATTAACCATAAATAAAATAAGATCTACTTCATTCAATGTGTTTGTCGCCACTTTTATCATAAATTGCCCCAAACGATGCTTCGGTTTGTGGATGCCAGGTGTATCGATAAAGATCATTTGCGCCTCTTCGGTTGTGAGAACTCCTTGGATTTTATTTCTTGTCGTTTGTGCCTTGTCGCTCATTATAGCAATCTTTTGACCGATTACTTTGTTTAAAAATGTTGATTTTCCTACGTTGGGGCGACCAATGATGGTGATAAAACCTGATTTGTATGTCTTTTCACCGTTACTCATGTAAATCCCCCGCGTTAAATGCGCCCGGTAATAACTCTTTGACGGTTGTTTCCAGCAAGTCGCCCTTTAGATTGGTTAAAACAACTTTCATATCGGGCGGACAAAATTCTGAAATCACTTGACGGCAAGCACCACAAGGAGAGCAGGGCCGATCCGTGTCGGCAACAACAGCCAACAATTTAAAGTTTTTTTCACCTTCTGAAATCGCTTTAAAAAATGCAGTTCTTTCGGCACAATTCGCCATACTGTAGGCTGCATTTTCAATATTACAGCCTCGGTATACTTTACCATTTTCCGTCAGCAACGCCGCTCCAACGGCAAATTTGGAATAAGGGACGTATGCTTGTTTTCTTGCTTCTTTTGCTTCTTCAATTAATTGTTCAATATCCATCACTGTCGAATCCTTTCTTACTGACTTAAATTTATTTTACTATAAAAATATCCATTTGTTAATAGTCAATTTGTAGAATAGACTAACTCTTTTATATTTTCGAATTATAGGCATTAATACTAAGCGTTTAAAAAGATTTTACGAAAAAATCCGGCCTTTCGTGTTTGTTGGTTAGAAAAATCTGTAGTTAGCCTCATTTAAGGCTATACCTTAGAAGGAAATTTCAATTAATCAATGAAAAAGATATAAAGCTTGGAACCAAACAGCAAAATTCCAATAATCACACTTGTTACAGCGGAAATGAGACAGGCAGCCGCAGCAATATCTTTTGCCTCTTTCGCCAGCGGATGATATTTCGGACTCACCAAATCGACGGTCCGTTCAATAGCGGTATTGATTAATTCAGCAATAATCACAACGGCTATAGTTAGGATAAGAATCATCCACTCAGAAATGGTTAGCTGAAAGACAAAGCCAAAAACGATCACAAGGAAAGCTGCAATCATATGTACTTTTAAATTTCTTTCACGTTTAAAAGCGGTCATTAATCCTTCAAATGCATAGCGAAAAGATAAAAAGAATCTCCTCATGGTAGAACCTTCCCTACCTGGTTAATCCAAACTCTTGGAGAATTTCTTCTTGTCTCGAAAACATTTGCTGCTCTTCTTCTTTTGTTCCGTGATCATAGCCCAACAAGTGTAAAAACCCGTGAACAGCAAGGAAACCCAATTCTCTCATAAACGAATGACCATATTCCTCTGCTTGCTGTTTTGCTCTTGGTATGGAAATGATGATATCACCTAACACACGCGGCATATCTTGTCCGATAATTTCCATTTCACCTTCTGTATTTTCCTCCAAAGCAAAGGAAATCACATCAGTCGGACGATCGATTCCTCGATATTCCCGGTTAATTTCATGAATCTTTTCATTATCGACAAAAGTTAAAGATAACTCGCTGTCTCCGGTTACTTCTTCCCGTTTCGCCGCTAATTGTAATAACTGTAATATTTGTTGCACTTGTTCCGGTGCTAATTCTCCTGTTTCGTCTATATAGTCAATTTCTAATGTCATTTTTTTCACCTTTCATTTTTTATTTCCGGATATTCGATCCGATTATGGAAGATGCCATGTAGAGTTTCTAACAATGTTTTTTCAATAATCGTCAGTTCTTTAAACGTTAGGTCGCAATCACTCAATTGCCCGTCATTTAACTTATCTTTAATAATATTTTTTACCAGCTGTTCAATTTTTTCCATCGTCGGATTCGCCATCGAACGGACTGCCGCTTCAACACTATCGGCGATGCTTATCACAGCAATTTCTTTCGTTTGCGGTTTCGGGCCCGGATAGCGAAAATCATTTTCACTTACATCTTTCCCCATTTCTTTCGCTTTATGGTAAAAAAATTTCAAAAAACTTGTTCCGTGATGCTGTACTGCCACATCAACGATTTCTTTAGGCATTCGATGGGCTTTTAGTATTTCAGCCCCTTCAGTTGTGTGGGTAATGATGATATCCCGACTTTGTTCCGGTGTCAATCGATCATGCGGGTTGCTCATATTCATTTGATTTTCGATAAAAAAGCTTGGTCTTTTCGTTTTCCCGATATCATGGTAGTAGCTTGCCACTCTTGCTAATAACCCATTGGCTCCAATGGCTTCACATGCACCTTCCGCTAAATTTGCGACCATTACACTATGATGATAGGTACCGGGGGCAACCGTTAAGATTTTTTTCAATAAAGGGTGATTTGGATTCGATAGTTCGATTAATTTCATCGTTGATAAAATGCCAAACCCTGCTTCAAAAAATGGTAATAGTCCGATCGTTAATACAGACGAAAGGACGCCGGAGAAAATTGCCATCACTACATAAAACAAATAATGAATGCCGGAAAACTTTGAATTTGGAATAAAGAGCATGGCAACAATAACAACAATATTCACGAGCGCTACAAACAGACCTGCTTGAAAAATTTTTGTGCGATGATTTTGATTTGTTAAAAAGAATAGCCCACTTAATCCGCTAAATAAAATGTACAGGCTAATGATTAAATGAAAAGGACCGGATGTTTGGCTATTAAAAATAATCGCACCACTTGCGGCTAAAATTACCGTACCGATAAAACCGAGACGATCATTAAGCAGTATTTTTATGAGCATTGAACACATGGCTGCCGGAAAAATGATGGCCAAATCAACATTATCAACCGGAATCAAACTGATCCCTTTCATGATTATGAATGAAATAATCAATATGGTACCGAAAATTAGTAATTCCTTTTGCTGATTTTGATCTTGCCGCTTATATCCCCGAAAATAGGAGAATATACTTGCTAAAAGAATAAGAACAAATAAAAGTAAGCCGATAAAAGGCAGATGCGAATTATTATTATCCAATAGACCGAGCAATTGAAGTTGCCGGTAAATTTCTTGATCAATTAATTGGCCTTCTTCCACAATAATTTGTCCCTGCAAAATCCGTACAGGTTCAACATTTTCACTCGCCTGTTTTTTTAATTCTTCCGTGGCTTTCGGATCATAAAATTCATTTTGGATAATCGCATATCGGCCGAGCTCAATCGTTGCATTTTTTAAATCTTGCGGCAATGAAATATAGCGAATTTGATCTTCCACTTTTTTCTTTGCGTTTTCCACTTCATTTGCGGAAATTCGTTCGGTCATAACTTTATTGACTGCTGTTACCGCTGCGTCTTTTGCTATTGATAAATCGGTTTTTGTATGGTTTACAAGAGCTTTAAGCGTTGTTTCCGAAAGATCATTGTTTACAGTATTGGTAAGTTTTTCCTTTAGCCATTCCAATCGCTCATTTTCTGACGGTACACTTACCGGACTGTCAGGAGTTTCGGTCGCCGCTGATTTTTTTACCAGTTCATTTTGCAAGTCAATAGCTGAATCAAAGATGGAACTAATCAAATCAACACGGTTTTGCGCATATTCTTGTTTCATCACATATTGTGGTTTAACTTGACTAACCACTTCATTCCGTTTTTTTTCAGTTTGTTCTTTATCCTCAATTGTAATCGGAGAACGTATTGTTTCCTTTGCAATCGAAAATTGTTCCACATCCAATTTAGCCGGTTTGACATTACTGTACATGGAGAAAAACATGACCAAACCGATAGTAAGAAAGACCATCCAGTAGGTCAGCTTTTTATTCAATTTAACTAGTCTTTTAATGAAAAACTTTTTATTTGTTTTCACACTCGTCAGGCCCCCAAAAAAGGTACGTTCGTATATTATTGTACAGAATTTTTCTGCTAAATTGTAGTAATAATAGATTATACGTTAAATATAGATTTCCAGCAAGGTTGCCCGTACGATCAGTTGGAATTTTTTTGTTACAGATAAAGTGGCCGATTTTGGTTAAATCCCGATGAAAGCAATTTTTAATCAACTATTAAAGCAAAAAAGCAATGGGTTGTGAAACCTATCGCAAGCCAAGAGAAAATCTAATTATTAATAAAATGCAAAAGAGGCTGTCCGCTTAACCCGACAACCGTAACGAACCACCCCATAACCTTCAACGATTGCCGGGTATTTTTTGGTACAGCCTTAATTTGTATCAAAATGCTCGTACGCATGAATAATCTTCGCAACTAATGGATGGCGTACAACATCACTTTCTTCCAAATAAACGAAAGCAATATCCGGGATGTTCTTTAAAATCTTTTCCACCGACGAAAGACCAGAATGTATCCCACGTGGTAAGTCAATTTGTGTTAAGTCCCCGGTAATGACCATTTTTGAACCAAAACCGAGTCTTGTTAAAAACATCTTCATTTGCGCCTGCGTTGTATTTTGTGCTTCATCAAGAATAACAAAAGCATCGTCTAGTGTACGGCCACGCATATAAGCAAGCGGAGCAATTTCAATCGATCCGCGTTCGATTAATCTTTGGGTATGTTCTTGTCCAAGGACATCATGAAGTGCATCATATAATGGTCTTAAATAAGGATCAACTTTTTCTTTTAAGTCCCCAGGCAAAAACCCTAAACTTTCTCCCGCTTCCACAGCCGGACGGGTTAAAATGATTCGCTTCACCAGATTATTTTTTAGCGCATGAACGGCCAATACAACTGCCAAATAAGTTTTTCCTGTACCGGCCGGGCCAATTCCGAAAACAAGATCATGATTTTTTATTGAATGAACATATTGACGCTGACCCAATGTCTTTACACGAATCGGTTTTCCTTTTGCATTCCTCGTAATTTCTTCTTTATATAATTCATTAAAATATTCGATTGTCCCCTGTTTTGCCATTTGTAAGGCTAATGAAACATCACGAGGGCTAATCGTAATTCCTTTTTGAACATTTTGGTGAAGGGCGTTTATAATATGTTTCGCCGATTGGATGTTCGTTTCTTCACCTGTAATCCGGATCACTTCACCTCTTGTCGTGATCGAAACACCCAACTCATTTTCAATCAATTTCAAATGGCTATCTGCTGTTCCGAATAAAACAATCGGATTTTCTAAATCATCTAAAGGATATTCTAGTGTATTCAAAAATGACAACACCCCTAATTTTGAATAATTGGCTCTTCTTGCGGAATAATCGGTTCTTCTTTTGCAATATTTTCAATCACATCGTAAGTTACCAATAATTTTAATTTACCATTCTCTACCTTTTCATGCAAAACTTTTTCTTCCACAATTTTAGCATCTTTCGGGATCGATTCAATGACATTCTTCTTTGCAATGGATAAAGCCAATTGTTTTGCTTCTTCCTCATTATATGCTTTTTCATGAATTTCGACTTCCCGAATGGTGGTTTTCTCAATAGCTATAGGCAACGTCCATTTTAAAAACTTTATCGCCGTCTCGTCTTGCTCTTGTTGTTTATTTTGATATTGCACTTTTTTAAATCCCCAAATCGGTATCGATAAATGGCCAATTTTAATTGCCGTCCGTCTCACTTCATTACCAGTCATTAATTCAAATTGATTGTGTAATTGAACCTCCACTTCGGTATCATACCATGTTTTACCGAAAATTTCTCCCTTAGCAGATACATATTGAGGTTCATCCTCTTTGCCGATAATCCCAGAAACTAAAAGCTGACCCGGTTTGACAAAATCATGAACAGAAATGACAGGCTGTCCTTTTTCAACGAAATAATCTACAATGACAGCCTCTTTTTTCGCAACGAGATGCTGAGGACCTTTTTTCTCCTGTGGTTCCGGCTGCTCTTTTTCAACCACTTGAAAATGATAGGTTGTCCCTTTTAACTCCACACCAATCCAAGTAATATCTTCATTCATATTGGAAAGCTTTCGCTGAATGGTTTCCGGGTCATCAATAAAAAATTGAAATCCACCTTTTCTTACTCCTAGTTGTTTCAATTGATTGGTGATTTTATACTCTACTTCCGGACTTGCACCTTTTATTTCAATTTTCCAAATCATATTGGATAATAGTAGCACAATAAAGAGGGCAATGACGGCACCGAGCAAAAAACCTGCATTTTTCTTTAATCTTTTCAAGTAGAAAGGAAACCCTGCTTTTTTAATAAATCTAACTTTTACTTGATGATAATGAACGGCTTGTCTAAGAAAGGGAACGTCTTTTATAAACATTTGGAATGTGACTGCATTAGGCTCGACACGTTTTACATTCCAAATTTGTACCTTATCCCTAGTTAGTTGGTTGATAAAACGCTCCATTCCTTTCCCTTCAATTTTTACGGTTAAATGACCCGATAATTTGTGAAACCATAAATTTTTCATAACCTCACCCCATCTGCCAACCTTCTTTTTGCCGATCAAGTGAAGATTCTATCTACACTTGAACGGCTCTCTTCGCCGAGTTCTTATATGTACATCCCATTCGTGCAAGTGGTATTCAAGCCATCCAGCGGTTTTGCCCCCGCCGAATGGTTGTTGTTCTGATATAAAGAGCCCCAGTTAGACTTGAAAAAACGGGCAAATAGTAAACTCTGCCGAATGGTTTTTACTCTGGTATAAAGAGCACCTGTTCAATTTTCCCTTCCAACAATATTTCTTCAGGTAAAATCGTTTTAATGACAAATGCTTTTCCTTTAATCAATAATTGCCCTTGGCTTAATAAAATACGGATTTCTTTATCTGAAAAGGAGAGTAGTCCCTTATGATTTTCAATATAAATATGAATTTGTCCCACCATGGTTATCCGGGGAAAATCCATCATGACATCTTCCGGGAGATCCAGCTGATTTGTAATCCATCTGCGCATTTTCTGTCTCCATTTTTTCGCCAAAAAAGAAACCCCCTTTCATTCATAATTATGAATGGAAAGAGGGTTCTAGCACTTTTTTTCTTAATTCATTTTATTTCAAAGTAAGGAAGCACATTATATCTTATTATTTGGGCGAAACGGTTTTTTGGCACGAGGGGGTCCTAATATTTCTGACCATATAATACCCTCAACGACTTTATGAGCAGATCGGTTTGGCAATAGTTGAGAAGCCATTGCTTGCTTCCTTGATAATTCTGTTTTTAATTTTGTATATTCCTGCTGGAGCTGCTTTGTTGTTTGAGCGGTTTGGGCTACCTCTGTTTTCTTTTCCTCAATCACCGGCCTTATTTTTTTCGCTTGCTGAGTGACGGTCGGCAGATGTTTTTGAACTTCTTGTCTTAATTTCTCTTCCATTTCCCGTTTTAATACGTCAAAAGGTTTTTCTTTTTTCTCTGTCGTTTTCTCAGCTTGCCGTATATCTTTCTTCACGGGAGGAAGGGGGTTTATCGGTTTAGTTGATGTATCTTTATTATTTTCTTTCCTTCCAAGTAAAGAAAGAATCCCGCCTATAATTATGATTACAAGAGGTATATTATTAAATATAAATTCGATCATGAGGGAATTCCCCCTTCATCTTTCTACTTTTTATCTTGATCATTATTAATATCCGTTGCTTTACTGATTGATTGTCTCATATCGGTATCAGCCATGATATTTTTATAATTCATATAATCCATAACACCGAGATTTCCCGATTTTAATGCGTCTGCCAAAGCAAGCGGAACTTGGGATTCTGCTTCCACCACTTTTGCTCTCATTTCTTGAACACGAGCCACCATTTCTTGTTCTGTGGCAACAGCCATGGCCCTGCGCTCTTCTGCTTTTGCCTGAGCAATTTTCTTATCGGCCTCAGCTTGGTCCGTTTGCAGTATCGCACCGATATTTTTACCGATATCTACGTCGGCAATATCAATCGATAGAATTTCAAAGGCAGTTCCGGCATCTAAACCTTTTTTCAAAACAGTTTGTGAAATTAGATCCGGGTTTTCAAGTACGGCTTTATGGTCTCTTGATCCCCCGATTGTACTGACAATCCCTTCACCAACACGGGCGATAATCGTTTCTTCACCGGCACCACCGACAAGACGATCAATATTGGCCCGAACGGTAATTCTTGCCTTTGCTTTCACTTCAATGCCATCCAAGGCAACCCCGGAAATAAACGGTGTTTCAATCACTTTCGGGTTAACGCTCATTTGTACGGCTTCCAATACATCCCGTCCTGCTAAGTCGATCGCTGCACAACGTTCAAAGGTCAAATCAATATTTGCTCTTTGGGCGGCAATCAGTGCATTGACAACACGGTCGACATTTCCTCCGGCCAAATAATGACTTTCCAATTGGTTAATCCCGACAGGCAAACCGGCTTTATGGGCTTTAATTAACGGATTAACGATTCGGCCCGGAACAACTCTTCTCAGGCGCATCCCAACTAATGTAAAAATACTTACCCTTACCCCTGCAGCTAAAGCGGAAATCCAGAGTGCCACCGGAATAAAGGATAATAATAAAACGAGAAAAATAATAATTATCGCTGCAAAAATTAATGGAACAAAATTAAAGGGCATGAATGATCCTCCTTTTTATATGTTAAATAATTTAATCAACCAGTTCACGAACAACGATACGAACGCCTTCTACCTCCACAACCTCAACACGAGCACCGCTATTGATAAAGCCGCCTTCTGTCACCGCATCAATTCGCTCATTATCAATAATGATGGTCCCCGATGGGCGCAGCGGGGTGAGGGCTATACCTGTTTTTCCTAACAAATCTGTTCTTGACGCATTTGAGACATAACCTTTTTCTGTACTTGTTGAATCACTCAACACAATCTTATTGAACACTTTGATTTTTTTCCCAAAAAACTTCATTAGAATCACCATCGCCGTTATTGCAACTGCTATTGCAATGAATAAACTTATGCTCATAAAAACAATACTTTTCCCGGCTAAAATGATGGAAAATAAAATACTTCCCAGACCGAGAAATCCGACAATACCCCCGGGAACAAATAATTCAACAACAATTAATATTATACCTAAAATAAATAAAATTAGCGATTCATATCCGGCGAGTCCAGCAATATAATGTCCGTAGAAAAATAAGAGCAGTGAAGTCAGACCGGCAATTCCCGGAAGACCAAAACCCGGTGAATAAAGTTCAATGACTAACCCGAGACTGGCAATGGTCAATAAAATCGGCACTACGAACGGATTTGTTACAAATTCAGCAATCCGCTCCGACCAAGATTTATTTACCTGCTTGATTTCTGCATTTTCGTACCCTAATTTATTCAGAAGATCATTTTTATTTGCAACAATTCCTTCTGCATAACCGACTTCAACACTTTGGGCGGCAGTCAAAGTCAATAATTTTCCTTTTGGAGCGCCGTATTCCGGAAGATCAATGGAATCATCCGCCATCGCCATCGCATAAATGGGATCTCTACCGTTTTGTTCCGCAGCGGATTTCATTGCCGCCAGCCAATAACTTTGTGCTTTTTGATCTGCGGCATTTCCGTTTTGTGTGATGACTGCAGCAGCACCGATCGTTGCATTGGGGACCATATAAATTTCATCCATATTCAATGCAATATATGCACCGGCCGATAAAGCATCATGGTTGATAAAGGCGATTGTTTTCACATCCGTATCGCCTAAAATTTTTGCAATATCTGAAGCTGCGTCAACCGCTCCACCCGGTGTATGGATTTCAAAAATGATCGCATTAGCTTGATTTTCTTCGGCAGTGGAAATGGCACGCCCGATAAACTCGGATAGACCTTTCGTTACTTCACTATCAATCTTAGCATAATAAACAAGATCATTATTCGCATCTGTTTCATGGAAGGTCATTAACAGAAACGGGAGTAAAATCAGAAGAAAACTTAACCGTAAAATCTTCTTATGCAAAGCAATGCCTCCCTTCTTTTCAAAGGTTAACTTATAATACGGATGGGAGCGAAAATGGTTTCATTTTTTATAAATAATTATAGAAGCGGTTTTTAAATGAAAAAGGCTGTCCATGGATAAGACAAAATGGACAACCTTTTTTATCTATGAAAGCTGTATCTATTTTGATAACTCGCTTACAACAATTTTGTTCACGAGCGAACCATCAGCTTTTCCTTTTACTTTCGGCATAACAACTGCCATGACTTTCCCCATATCGGATTTAGAAGAAGCATCCACTTCCCGGATAGCCTCTTTGACAATTTCTTTTATTTCATCTTCAGTTAATTGTTCAGGCATATATTCTTTGACATAAGTAAGTTCTGTATTGATTTTTTCAGCTAAGTCCGTCCGACCTGCTTTTTCAAATTCATGGAGGGAATCTTTTCGTTGTTTGACTTCACGTGAAAGAACGGTAATCTCTTCCTCTTCGGATAATTCTTTGCCAAGCTTAATCGCTTCATTTTGCAAAGCCGCTTTAATCATCCGAATGACTGAGAGTTTTTCCTTTTCCTTGTTCTTCATCGCGTGTTTCATATCTTCATTTAAACGTTCGAGAAGACTCATTTTTACACCCTCTTACCATTTCCGTTTTCTAGCAGCTTCAGACTTTTTCTTCCGTCTTACGCTTGGCTTCTCGTAAAATTCGCGTTTTCTAACTTCTTGCAGCGTACCCGTTTTTGATACTTGACGTTTGAAACGACGCAATGCATCATCAAGGGATTCATTTTTACGAACGACTGTTTTTGACATATCTTTCCCTCCCTCCGAACAAAACACCTTACATCAAACACATGGGAAATTCCATGTACCTACAAAATTATAATAAAAAAATCAAGTTTGGTCAACTAATCAACGTCAAATTTTGATGACATGTTTTCTCCCGCCTGACAATAAAATGGAATGGGGTGAGGACATGCTATCAATTTTCCAGTTTATTTTATATATATTGCTATTTATCGGCGGTATGACGGTCATGCGTACCGGTTTAATGAATATTTCCGGAAAAATAATGAAGGAGTGGCTGCTGAGGTTCACTTCAACTCCTTTTAAAGGTTTGCTATTTGGAATATTAATTACCGTGCTGTTACAAAGCAGTTCGGCCGTTATGATCTTAACTGTTGGATTTATTTCCGCCGGTCTGTTATCATTTCCGCAGTCAATCGGTATTATTCTTGGGACGAATATCGGGACGACTGCAACGGTTGAATTTTTAGCCTATGGGACCGATGAAATGATTATCCCCTTGTTAATCTTAGGCAGTATTTTTATATTAATTCCGATGACGAAAGCGCGGAATATCGGTTTGTTTTTTTATGGGTTAGGCGCCATTTTTTTGGCCATGTTCGGTTTTGAACATTTAGCAGCCCCTTTGGCAGACAGTGACGCCATCCGGCCTTTGATCGCAAATGTTAACAACAGTGTACTCGTTTCCGCAATTGTCGGATGTATTTTAACAGCGATTATTCAATCGAGTACAGCGATGACCGGTATTGCCATGGGTTTTATGAATGCAAACATCGTAAATCTGCCCGCTGCGATTGCCTTAATGCTCGGTTCGAATATTGGAACATGCCTTGATGCATATATCGCCAGTATTGGTGGAGGACGGGAAGCGAAATTATCCGTCTATGCCCATATTTGGTTAAACGTGGTCGGTGTTCTGTTGTTTCTTCCATTTACGGAAACGTTTGCCAAGTATATGGAGCATCTAAGCCTCATTCCGGAAAAACAGTTAGCCCACGCCAGTGTTGTTTTTAATATTGTTGTTTCACTCCTTGTCCTGCCGTTTGCAAAACTATTCGCTGCGTTTATTGAAAATTTGCACGGTAATAAAAGATAATGTAATTCAGTGGTATAGCTCCGGTTTCGTCGACAGTTTCGCGCAAATAAGCGAAAGACAGACGTACTATCTAAAAAAAGAACCCAAACTACTCAAAGAAAGAGTAATTTGGGTGCTTACGGTTATTTCCAGTCTTTTACAATAGCAACACCGGAACTTGCACCAATCCGACTGGCTCCGGCTTCAATCATCGCTTTGGCATCGGCGGCAGTTCTGACACCGCCGGAAGCTTTCACACCAATCTCAGGTCCAACCGTTTCACGCATTAATTGAATATCACCGGCAGTCGCACCGCCAGTTGAAAAACCGGTTGATGTTTTTACATAATCAGCACCCGCTTCGACCGCTAATCGGCAAGCGGTTTTTTTCTCATCATCGGTTAACAAACTGGTTTCAATAATGACTTTTACTAACGCTTGACCTTTTGCGGCATTGACAACCGCTTCAATATCGTTTTTTACGGCGGCAAGATCACCGCTTTTTAACGCACCGATATTAATGACCATATCGACTTCTTTGGCACCATTATGGATTGCATTGACTGTTTCAAAAGCCTTCGTTTCTGATGTTGTCGCACCTAACGGGAAGCCAATTACTGTACAAACTTTCACATCAGAGCCTTCCAAAATGTTAGCGGCAAATGAAACCCAAGTTGGATTCACACATACTGAGAAAAAGCCATATTCTTTCGCTTCATTACATAATGTTTCAATTTGACTTTTGGTCGCATCCGCTTTAAGTAAAGTGTGATCAATATATTTTGCAATTTCCATGGTTGTTCGCTCCTTTAGGAAAAATTTGCTATCCGGTTAAATAATTAGTTTTTCACTTGCTACATATGTTTCGTTGTCGATAACCCGGGCAAATTGACCTTCACAGTATGGATAACCGGCTTTGGTAATTTTCACGCGGACAATTTTCCCAAGCATATCTTCCGTTGCAGGGAAAACTACTTTCAAATAATTATCAGAATGACCTTCGTATAAACCGCTACTTGGGTCTTCCTTGTAAGGTTCTTCCGCGATTACATCCAATACCTCCCCTTCAAAACGAGAGGCATATTCTTTCGCTAACTGATCCGATAAGGCAATCAAGCGATGGACCCGTTCTTCTTTCACTGCTTCATCAATTTGGTTTTCCATACGGGCGGCAGGGGTTCCGGTCCGTTTTGAGTACGGGAATACATGGAGTTCTGCATATTTATGCTTTTTAATAAAATTATACGTTTCCATGAACTCTTCTTCTGTTTCACCCGGAAAACCGACAATGACATCGGAAGTTACCGCCAAATCCGGTACAGCCTTTTTCAATTTCAATAATCTTTCTTCGTATTCGGCCATGGTGTATTTTCTTCTCATTCGTTTCAACACGGTGTCAGAACCGGATTGGAGCGGAATATGCATATGGCGCACAATAACTTTTGACTTTTCAATCACATCAATCACTTCATCTGTCAGTTGGCTGGCTTCAATGGAGGAAATGCGCAGTCGTTTTAAACCGGGCACTTGCTCTTCTAAGTCTTTTAAAAGCATCGCTAAATTATAATCCTTTAAGTCTTGACCGTAACCACCAGTATGTATTCCGGTTAACACGATTTCATTATATCCCGCATCAACAAGAGTTTGAGCCTGCCGGATGACTTCTTTCGGATCGCGGGAACGCATTAATCCTCTTGCCCAAGGAATGATGCAGAACGTACAAAAGTTATTACAACCTTCTTGAATCTTCAAGGTAGCACGATGACGGTCGGTAAAATATGGAACACTCATTTCTTCATAGACACGGTTTTTCATAATATTACGAACGGCATTGATCGGTTTCCGCTCCTTACGATATTGCTCAATGTAATCCAGCATTTTTAACCGGTCTTGTGTTCCGATGACAATGTCAACACCGGGAATTTCCATAATTTCTGCTGGTGAGGTCTGTGCATAGCAACCGGTAACACAAATAACGGCATCCGGATTTTGCCTAATTGCACGACGGATTACCTGCCTACTTTTCTTATCACCGGTATTGGTAACTGTACAAGTATTAATGACATACACATCCGAGTTTTGTTCAAACTCCACACGTTCATACCCATTTTGTTTAAACAGCTGCCAAATCGCCTCTGTTTCATAATGGTTTACTTTACATCCAAGTGTATAAAAAGCGACGGTAGACAAACAGATCACCTCAATAATTCAAAATAAAATGATATCGCAGCCAGTACATACAAAGGTGCAGTTTCAGCCCTAAGAATCCTTGGACCAAGGCCGCATACGATAAAGTCATTCGCCTTTAATGCATCGATCTCAGCTTTCGTGAATCCTCCCTCCGGACCAAAAACAAAAAGGAGAGCCTCACCCGCTTGCAACTCTTTTAACGTTTGGGGGAGTTGTTCACGGTGATGATTTCGCCCCTCCTCCTCATAGGCGACTATCTTTTTTTCATATGATTGACTAATTAATAATAATTCTTGGAAGGAAACAGGTTCTAAACATTTCGGAATCATGGTTCGTTCCGATTGTTCAGCAGCTTCTTTGGCAATTTTTTGCCAACGTTCCAATCGTCGCTTCCTTTTCTTTTCTTCCAATTTTACAATGGATCGTTCGGAAGTAAATGGAAGAAACGCAGCGGCTCCCAATTCAGTTCCCTTCTGAACTACTATATCGAATTTGTCCCCTTTTAGCAACCCGCCGGCAACTGTAACCTTGATCGGCAGCTCACGAACTTCATCGCGAACCGAAACCACTTTTGCTTCAAGAACATCCGGTAAAATGTTGGCTATTTCACATATGGCGGTCTGCCCATTAGGGAACACAACGTCGATTTTACTCCCAACTGACATCCGCATAACCCGAACAATATGGTGGAAATCATCCCCGCGAATCTCGATTTTTCCATTTTCATATTCATTGTTTTCCAGAAAATAACGTTGCACTGTCTGTTCACACTTTCTAAAGCAGATTATTTTTTGGCAATAAAAGTGATCCAATCTTCCATAACTAACGTTTCCTCAATTGTAAAACCGGCTTGTAAAAGGGCGTCTTCTACTTCTTTCCGTTTTTGGTTGATAATGCCGGATGTAATGAAATAGCCGCCATCCTTTAATAAAGCATGTGCATCATTTGTAAACCGGAGAATAATTTCAGCTAACAAATTTCCGACAATAATATTGGCCTTTTGATTAATCCCGTCCAATAAATTATTTTGTTTAACCGTTACTTTCGCGTCAACTTTATTCAATTTCACATTCAATTTGGCGCTCTGAACAGCGATTTCATCTAAATCAAGCGCCAATACTTCATCCGCCTGTAGAAGGGCTGCTGCAATACTTAAAACACCGGAGCCTGTGCCGACATCAATGACGAAATCACCGGGTTTTACCGTCCGTTCCAGCGCCTGAATACTCATGACGGTTGTCGGATGTGTCCCGGTTCCAAAGGCCATGCCCGGATCAAGTTCAATAATGAGTTCATCGGTCTTAACAGGCTCATATTCTTCCCAAGTTGGAACAATCGTAAATTTACTTGAAATTTTGACCGGATGGTAATATTTTTTCCAAGCTGTGGCCCATTCTTCCTCATGGACTTCACTGATTGTCACTTTATTTTTTCCAATATCAATATTAAATAAAATCAAGTTGTTTATAGCCTGTTTAATTTCTTCAACCGTTTCCCCAAGAAAGCTGTTAACCGGTAAATATGCCTTCATAATAACACCTTCATCAGGGTAATCATGAGGATCCAATTTGTAAATTTCACCAAACTGATCTTCCCGCTCTTTATACAGTTCGAATGAATCCTCAATGACGATTCCGCTCGCACCAGCCTCATATAAAATATTCGAAATTGGCTCAACCGCTTCATTTGTCGTATGGATGCTTATTTCAGACCATTTCATTTGAAACAACCCCTCTTAATCATGTGACTTTTCCTGTCCGATTGTTGTTTTAGTCCAGTCACGATTTTTATCAATTTGCAGCTAAAAGTAATCATTCATCTGAATAGAGTCTAATTATTCGCCTTTAAATGCCCGCTTCACTTTTTCAAAAAAAGTATCTGTTTGTTCATCAGGAGTCTTTCCGCTAATTTCAGCAAATTCACGAAGGAGTTGTTTTTGTTTCTCTGTTAATTTTGTGGGCGTAACAATTCGAACAATTACATGCTGGTCACCCGGTGTTGTGCTGCGGACACTTTTCACACCTTTACCACGGAGACGGAATTTTGTATTTGTTTGTGTACCTGCAGGAATTTTTAATTTGACCTTGCCATAAAGTGTTGGAACCTCAATTTCATCCCCTAAAGCAGCTTGGACAAACGAAATTGGCATTTCACAATAAATATCATCGCTGTCCCTTTCAAAAAACTCATGTTCTTTTACTTGAAAGATGATATACAAATCACCATTTGGTCCCCCGTTAATTCCGGGCTCACCCTTACCGGCAACACGTAATTGTTGACCATTATCAATACCGGCCGGAATTTTTATATGAATTTTTTTCCGCTTTTTCACTTTCCCGGTACCGTGACATGTCGGGCATTTATGTTTGATTACCTGACCCGTTCCTCCACAGTGATGACATACCCTTCGATTGACGATACGGCCAAAAGGTGTATTTTGTTCTGTACTAATTTGCCCACTGCCATGACAGTACGGACATTCTTCCGGATGAGTACCCGGTTTTGCGCCGGAACCGTGACAAGTCGAACATTGTTCTTCCCTTGGAATTTCAATATCTGTTTCCTTACCGAAAACTGCTTCTTCAAATGTAAGCGTCATTGTATATTGAAGATCGGCCCCTTGCCTTGGTGCATTCGGATTACGACGTCTCGTACTTCCTCCACCGAAAAATGTATTCAAAATATCTTCAAAACCGCCGAACCCGGCATCACTGAAGCCGCCAAATCCACCAAATCCGTCAAAGTCCTGATTAGCTCCGGCATGTCCAAATTGGTCATATTGGGCTCTTTTCGTATCATCACTTAAAACCTCGTAAGCTTCACTAATCTCCTTGAATTTTTCATCTGCACCGGGCTCTTTATTAATATCAGGATGGTATTGCTTCGATAATTTCCGGTAAGCACGTTTAATTTCATCTTTTGATGCATCTTTACTTACACCGAGGATCTCATAATAATCCCGTTTAGCCATTCTTTCCACTCCCCGAACATTTTCACATACAAATTATTCTAACACCGCTGGAAGATAATTAGCAACTGATAAAAGATTTTAATGAACCTTCCATCAGATGTGCCTTCATGCCCGTTCTTGCCGGGGATCAAATCCCCACTAATAAGGGCAATACTGCAAAAAGTCAAAGCCAAGTGAACTTGACTTTGACTTTTTAGACGTTTACCACTACCCTGTTAGAATACTACATTATTTATCATCATTAACTTCTTCAAAATCAGCATCGACAACATTATCATCTTTTCCCGATGATTGATTTTCTTTATTTGTTTCGGCACCTTGTGTACCGGCTCCGGCTTGTTGATATAACTTCATTGAAATGTCTTGGATAATTTGTTGTAACGCATCTTTTTTCGCACGAATGTCATCTAAATTATTGCTTTCAATTGCTTTTTTCAATTCATCTTTTGCCTCTTGTGCTTTTTTCACATCACCGGCATCCACTTTTCCTTCTACTTCTTTTAGTGTTTTTTCAGTCGTGAAGACGAGTTGATCAGCTTCATTGCGAAGTTCTGCCTCTTCTTTCCGTTTCTTGTCTGCTTCCGCATTTCGTTCCGCTTCTTTAACCATCCGTTCAATTTCTTCATCAGAAAGCCCTGAATTCGATTGAATGGTAATCTTTTGTTGTTTTCCAGTACCTAAATCTTTTGCACTGACATTGACGATTCCATTCTTATCGATATCGAATGTAACTTCAATTTGTGGCACGCCACGTGGTGCAGGTGGAATATCAGTCAATTGGAAACGACCTAATGTCTTGTTATCGGCTGCCATTGGACGTTCACCTTGCAACACATGAATATCTACTGCCGTTTGATTGTCGGCAGCGGTTGAGAAAATTTGCGATTTTGATGTAGGAATCGTCGTATTCCGTTCGATTAATTTTGTAAACACGCCACCCATCGTTTCAATACCTAGCGAAAGTGGTGTAACGTCAAGTAATACGATATCTTTTACGTCACCGGAAATAACACCGCCTTGGATAGCTGCTCCCATAGCAACCACTTCATCCGGGTTGACACCTTTATGCGGTTCTTTTCCTGTTTCCTTCCGAACTGCTTCTTGTACAGCAGGAATTCTTGTCGATCCACCGACTAAAATAACTTTATCAATATCGTTTGCTGATAAGCCGGCATCTTCCAAAGCTCTGCGAACCGGGCCCATTGTTCTTTCAACTAAATGCGCAGTCAATTCATCAAATTTTGCCCGGGTCAAAGTTACATCAAGATGGAGCGGACCACTTGGACCGGCTGTAATAAATGGTAATGAAATTTGTGTACTTGATACACCGGATAAATCCTTTTTCGCTTTTTCCGCGGCATCTTTTAATCTTTGTAATGCCATTTTATCTTGAGACAAATCAATTCCGTTTTCTTTTTTAAATTCATCAACTAGGTAATCGATAATGGCTTGGTCAAAGTCATCTCCACCAAGATGGTTATCTCCGGCAGTTGAAATAACTTCAAATACCCCGTCACCAAGTTCAAGAATGGACACGTCGAATGTACCGCCGCCTAAGTCGAATACAAGAATTTTTTCTTCATGATCAGTTTTATCCAAACCGTAAGCAAGTGCGGCCGCAGTCGGTTCGTTGATAATCCGTTCGACTTCCAATCCAGCAATCTTACCGGCGTCTTTTGTTGCCTGTCTTTGTGCATCATTAAAATAGGCAGGCACTGTAATGACAGCTTTTGTAACCGGTTCTCCCAAATAACTTTCCGCATATGATTTTAAATGCTGTAAAATGATGGCGGAAATCTCTTGAGGTGTATAATCTTTTCCTTCAATATTTACTTTATGATTTGTTCCCATATGCCGTTTAATCGAAATGACTGTGTTTGGGTTCGTAATTGCCTGACGTTTGGCAATTTCCCCCACTTGCCGTTCCCCATTTTTAAAAGCAACGACCGATGGAGTTGTTCTTCCACCTTCAGGGTTTGGAATAACAACAGGTTCCCCGCCTTCCAAAACAGCAACACAAGAGTTTGTTGTACCTAAGTCTATACCAATAATTTTACTCATAGTTTCATCCTCCATTCACTTGAATATGTACTACTGATTCACTTTAACCATCGCCGGACGAATCACCCGGTCTTTCAATCGATATCCTTTTTGGAATTCTTCAAGAACAATATTCGATTTGACTTGTTCATCTGAACCTTGCATAACGGCATGATGTTCATGCGGATCAAATTCTTTCCCAACGGATTCAATTGGTTCGATTCCCTCTTTTTTAAATGCCTCAAGCATTCCTTTATAAACCATTTCCATCCCTTGCAACAGTGCCTTTGCATCTTCACTTGTTACATTTGTTTGAAGGGCACGTTCAAAGTTATCAACAACAGTTAATAATTCCGTTGCAAGTGGCTGGGAACGATATTTTTCGATGGCCTCGATTTCATTTCGTGTTCGCTTTCGATAATTATCAAAATCAGCTTGAACACGGATCAGTCGATTATCTTTTTCATCCAATTCTTTCTCTAACTGTTCAATCTTTGCTTTCAATTCGGCGGTTTCATCTGTCACTTCATCCTGGTGGTTTTCATCTGTTTGTTGTTCAGCTGATGTGTCCGTCTTATCTCCCTCAGCAAAGATTGGTTCGACTTGTTCATTTTGAAACTTTTTTTCTTCTTGCTGTTCATTCGAATTTGTTTTCACTTCTTTTTCTTCATCCACACTTCTTTCCTCCATCTTAACCTGTTTTTTATCCTCCGCCACTACATCCACCTCCTGGTAAACTTGCTTCTAAAAATATACAAACAATTATATCCGCACGTACCGGAAATGGAAACGTGCGGAGAAGAATTGATTCCATTTTCTTTTAGCCAAAATTTGAACCATCAGAGATCATATAGCTTTGTTAGTGTAACGGTCATATTTTTGCTCAGTAGATTTAACAGACTAATCACTTTGGAATAGTGCATCCGCTTAGGGCCTAATATGGCAATCGTCCCAACCTGTTCTTCACCAATACTATATGTGGCCGTAATTAAACTGCAATCATCCATCACCGGAATTTTATTTTCCGAACCAATTTTTACATGGATACCAAAAGGCGTTTGTTTTAAAATTTGATAAAAATCATTTTCCTCTTCCATTAAACTCATAATTCCTTGGATTTTCTCGATGTCTTGAAACTCCGGCTGCTTCAACATATTGGTTTTACCGCCGTAGTACAGTTTTTCATTCGATGGAACGGATAATACATCCAATAAAGATCTGAGCATTGCTTCATAATTATGGACATTTTCTTTAATTAAAGTGACAACTTCATTTATTAACTTTGATTGCAATTCAAGAATTGGCATTCCTACAAGTCGTTCATTCAATATATTTACGGTTTTTTCAAGGTCAGAAGAATTAACCGATTTGGGCAAAGAAAACAGTTTGTGTTCTAAATGCCCTTTATTTGTAACAATAACGGCAATGGCAGTCTCAGCGTTAAGCGGGATAATTTGAAATCTGTTTAATTTATTATCCTCTACTGTTGGACCTAAGACGATCGCTGTATACTCCGTTAATTCCGATAAAACTTTCGCGGCATTTTGGATAACTTTTTCCATTTCATAAATTTCCGTAAAAAGGTCATTAATCCTTTTAATCTCTTTATGACTTACCTTTTCAGGGGAAAGCAAATGATCGACATAAAAGCGATATCCTTTTTCGGAAGGGACCCGCCCGGAAGATGTATGGGTTTTTTCAATAAAACCTAATTCTTCCAAGTCTGCCATTTCATTACGAATGGTTGCCGAACTGAAAGAAATGCCTTTCTTTTTCGCTAAACTCCTTGACCCAACCGGATGTGCAGAACGAATAAAGTCATCAATTATGATTTGCAATATTAACAATTGACGCTCTGTTAACATTACGATCACTCCTTTTAGCACTCATCTAATGGGAGTGCTAAATCTATATATAAATTAACAAATTATCGTAAATATGTCAATTCATGAGCAGAGATTCACCGATTAGATAAACTTTATTTTACTTGGATTAGTCTTTAATAAATTGTTGGAAGACTATATTCCCCAACATCCTTCCCCGATTTGTTAATTGGATCTCATCCTCATTGATCTGAAGCAATCCGTCTTGGATTAATTTTTCAATTTCCTCTCGATAATATTCCAGTACATCGATACTAAACTTTTGATAAAACTTTTTTTGTGAAACTCCGGCCGTTTTTCTTAACCCCAAAAACATTTCTTCTTCCATTTGCTCTTTAACTGTCAATGAAATTTCTTCCCGGATTGGCAACCGTCCCTTTTCGATTGCTTTCAAGTAGTGATTAATAGGACCTATATTCGATCGCCTTTTCCCATTGATATAACTGTGGGCACCGGCTCCAAATCCGTAATAATGATCATTGTCCCAATAAACAAGATTATGTTTACTTTTAAAGCCTTTTTTTGCGTAATTGCTTATTTCGTATTGATGGTATCCATGGCTCTCCATCTGTTCCATGATCATTTGATACATCGTTGCTTCCTCATCCTCGGAAGGAAGCGGCAATTTTCCCCTATTCATCAAATTATAAAAAATTGTTTTCGGTTCAACAATCAGGGAATAGGCAGAGCAATGCTCAATATCAAGCTTAAAAAATTCATTGAGAGCAAATTCTACGTCTTGAATCGTTTGATTTGGCAATGCATACATTAAATCAATGCTAATATTGGTAAAGCCCTGTTGTTTTACTGATTCGATTGTTTTGTATATATCTTCTACTTTATGGTTTCTGCCAATTGCCTTCAACAAGTTATTATTGAATGATTGAACACCTATACTTAAACGATTAACCCCGTAATTTTTTAAGATTTTCAGCTTTTCCACGGTCAAGTCTCCCGGGTTGGCCTCAATCGTAAATTCAATCTCTTTTTCAACATCAATGAAACAATTGATAGTTTGCATTAAATATTCCAATTGTTTTTCATTTAGCGCTGTCGGTGTCCCACCACCAATAAACACAGTTTCCACATTTTCCGGAGGCAAATTTGCAAATGTTTTTTCCATTTCGGTTTTTAGTGCTTTTAAATAATCATCGACCGGCTGGCCCTTTAAAAAAACTTTATTAAAATCACAGTAATGGCAAATCTGCGTACAAAACGGAATGTGTATATATACTGCTTTCGGCAAAAAAATCACCATCTTTCTTAAGTACAAAGAGGTTAGTATGGATGTTCCACCTAACCTCTCCGGTTCCGTCAAACTACTTATCGTCAATTTTCAAAACAGCCATAAATGCTTCTTGCGGGATTTCTACCGATCCGACTTGTTTCATTCGTTTTTTCCCTTCTTTTTGTTTCTCAAGGAGTTTCCTTTTCCGGGAAATGTCCCCACCGTAACATTTGGCTAAAACATTTTTTCTCATCGCTTTAATGGTCGAGCGGGCAATAATTTTTGTACCGATTGCTGCCTGGACCGGCACTTCAAATTGTTGACGCGGGATTAATTCTTTTAATTTCTCAACAATGACTCTGCCCCGGTCGTATGCAGAATCCCGGTGAACGATGAAACTAAGCGCATCAACCCGTTCGCCGTTCAATAAAATATCCATTTTCACTAATTTCGAAGGTTTATATCCGATTAATTCATAATCAAAAGATGCATAACCTTTTGTGCTGGATTTTAATTGATCAAAGAAATCATAGACAATTTCGGATAATGGAATTTCATAAGTGATCGTCACACGTGTTTCGTCTAAATATTGCATATCAATGAATATTCCGCGTTTATTTTGGCACAGTTCCATAATCGCACCGACATAATCATTTGGGGCCATAATTGATGCCTTTACATACGGTTCTTCAATTCGTTCAATTTTTTGCGGGTCCGGCATATTGGACGGATTATCTACTTGAATGGACGCCCCGTCGGTTAACTGGACATGATAGATAACACTTGGCGCTGTCGTAATCAGATCAATTTTGAATTCCCGTTCAATTCGCTCTTGAATAATTTCCATATGTAAAAGACCGAGGAAACCGCAACGGAATCCGAATCCAAGTGCTTGGGACGTTTCCGGTTCAAATTGCAGGGCGGCATCATTCAATTGTAATTTTTCCAACGCATCACGAAGATCATTATATTTTGCTGTATCAATCGGATACATACCACAGAACACCATCGGATTCATTTTTCGATAACCCGGCAACGGTTCTTTGGCCGGATTTACTGCACTTGTAATCGTATCCCCGACGCGTGTATCACCAACATGTTTAATCGAGGCGGTCAAATAACCGACATCGCCGACAGTTAATTCATCTCGTTTGACCGGTTTCGGCGAGTTGACCCCAAGCTCAGTCACTTCAAATTCTTTTCCAGTCGACATCATTTTGATTTTATCGCCGACCTTAACCGAACCTTCGACAATTCGAATCAGGGCAATAACACCGCGGTACGGGTCATAGACGGAATCGAAAATCAGTGCTTGCAGCGGGGCATCCGGATCGCCAATTGGTGCAGGGATTTTTTCGACAACTTGTTCTAGTATTTCTTCAATCCCGATTCCTGCTTTAGCCGAAGCTAACACTGCTTCACTGGCATCCAGTCCGATAACATTTTCTATTTCTTGACGGACTCGCTCCGGTTCTGCACTTGGCAAATCTATTTTATTAATGACCGGAAGAATTTCCAGATCGTTATCTATCGCTAAATACACATTCGCCAATGTTTGAGCCTCGATTCCCTGTGCCGCATCGACAACAAGGACAGCTCCCTCACAAGCGGCTAAACTTCTCGATACTTCATATGTAAAATCAACATGTCCCGGTGTATCAATCAGGTGAAAAATATATTCTTCCCCATCTTTCGCTTTATAAGTGAGTTCTACAGCGTTTAATTTAATTGTAATCCCACGTTCCCGTTCCAAATCCATTGAATCCAGTAACTGGTCTTTCATTTCTCGCTCGGCAACCGTATTTGTTTTTTCTAAAATTCGATCAGCTAATGTCGATTTGCCGTGATCAATATGGGCAATAATCGAAAAATTACGGATGCGTTCCTGTCGTTTTAACTTTTCTTCTCGATTCATTTTCGTTCACTCCTGTAAACTGGACAAAGTCACTAGCTTTGATTATATCAATACATTTTTCCATATTCAATGGAAACCAATTGATGATTTTAAAGAAAAGTGCCAATATCAACCGGAGCTAGACAATAAAACGAATCCATAGTTTTTCACTACCTTTTTATTCTTTTTTCGGTTCATGGATAAGAAAAAACTGTTCAAAGAGCCGGGTTGCCTCTCTGAACAGTTTTTATTATGAAAACAATGAAGATATCATTTTTTGCAGAAAATCGGTAAATGTTTTTGCCATGTCTGTAAATAGATTATAGGTGTTTAACTCTTCCAACGCCTTTTTCTTTTCTTCCAGGTCATGACTTGTCACTTTCTCACCAAGGATGGTTGCTTCGTACTCTCCATAATCTTCTGCCTCTTGAACGGATATGACGGAGGAAAATGTGCCATCATCAAAGCCTTTCATCTCCTTTAGGCCGTGATTTGCCTCTTGAAAGCCGATAATGACTCCAATAAATAATATACTTATGAGAAGCATTGTTTTTAAAAGAAAACGAAACATATCCATCACCTCGTTTTATCCTGTTTTAACCGAAACTTCCCACTAGACGATAATTCAAAGTCCGGTAACAAAGCTTGTGAAAATAGTACTTGCAAAAAACACTGTTACTATAAAATATGCGATGTTAGTAGAAAACATTACGAGATTCCACCTAGTTTTAATGTGTTGAAAAATTCGCCCTGGTTTCATCCAAACTTGGATGTAATGCTTGATTGAGTCCGCCGGCAATCAAGTTTGCCATCCGTTCTATGAAAACATCAACTTCTTTCGGTGTAACCATCAAATTATGACCTGTCGGCGATAAAACCTCACGAATCAGTGACCGTTTTTCTTCCTCTTCCAATGTACCGATGATCCCTAGAAACGTTTTCCGTTCCTCTTCACCGGGTAAATCTTCATCCGTATATACTTTCCTCTCACCAAAAGTAAGTCCCGCCGGCGCTAAAGAACGGGATGGACGGTTACCTTCTTTCATTTCCCGGCCAAAATGTTTGAGCAGGAAATCAATCGTGTCGCTCGTAATGGAAACGGCATCGACAACAGTTGGAATTCCGATGGCTATAACCGGGATCCCGAATGTTTCCTTACTTAATTCTTTCCGTTTGTTACCGACGCCGGACCCCGGATGAATACCGGTATCTGAAATTTGTATCGTCGTATTCACTCTTTCAATGGAGCGGGAAGCAAGCGCATCAATGACAATGATAAAATCAGGCTTTATTTTTTGAACAACACCAAAAATAATATCGCTTGTTTCAATCCCCGTAATTCCCATTACACCCGGTGCAATGGCACTTACCGACCGGTATCCTTCCTGGACGGTTTCCGGTTGAAATTCAAACAAATGTCTTGTAACGACAATATTCTCACATACAATTGGGCCTAATGCATCAGGGGTTACATTCCAATTTCCGAGACCGACGATTAAACAAGTTGCATCACTGCCAATCTGTTGATTTGCTAAAAAGTTTTTAAACTCCTTGACAAAAATATTTTTCGTCATCTGTTCATATTCACTATTGGCTTGTCTAATCGCCTGACTTTCAATCGTTAAATAATGCCCTGCTTTTTTTCCAATCGATTTACTTCCTTCATCGGTAATGGTAACTTCGGAAATTTTCACATCTTGTTCGGTTCTTTCTTTAATAATCACGCCCTTAAGATCTGAATCCAGTTGTTGCCCTTGTTGCTCGACAACCATCTCCTTTGCTTCAATAGCCAAATCCGTGCGTACTGAAAAATTCTCTATCTCTTGTTTCATTTCTTTATCTCCTTTCAATATCTTTCAAAAAAACTATTATTAAGGAAAAATTCAATTTGTGTAGGTTCTTTATCCTTACAGATTATTTGTGTAAAAAGGCAATCGTTAACTTTTTTTCTCAATGAAGCAATACAAAAGCATAGGAAAAATTTATAGATAAATACTCTTCTTTCTATCATTTCCAAATAATTGGATTTCATTCGATATCAGCTTTCCTTTTTTCAGTATTGCATTCACAGTCATCATTTGGTAAAATAGCAGTTGTTCTTTATGATGTTCTATTAAAAAGTTATTTAACCGTCTAGCTTTATTGGGAGGTGAAAAAATTGGCAAACATTAAATCTGCTATTAAACGAATTAAAACGAATAAGAAAAGTACTGCGATTAATACATCACAAAAATCTGCCATGCGTACAGCAATTAAAAAAGTTGAAGTTGCTGTAACAAGCAATGATGCTGCAGCTGCCAAAGAAGCATTAACTAGTGCAATTCGTAAAATTGACAAAGCTGCTTCCAAAGGCTTAATTCATAAAAACGCAGCAAATCGTCATAAATCACGTTTAACGAAAAAAGTGAACTCATTAAACGCATAATGGATTTTTGAAAATTTGGTAACTCACACCAAATTTTCTTTTTCTATATAAGCTTTGAGCCAGGCATTTTAACAGCCTGGCTCACTTATTATTACGTCAAGTATTTAAAGAAAAAGATTTCTAATAATGATTCTTTATTTCCAAAACCTGTTTTCATTTGGTAGTCGATGTCTGCCAACTCATCAATCATGGCTAAAAATTTTTCTTCATCAAATCTGTTTGCTTGGGATATTGCCAATTTCACCCGATAAGGATGCGATCTTAAAATCCGTGCAACCTTTTGTTCTCCATACCCTTGTTTTATTAATGATTTCACCTGAGCAATAAAACGAATTTGGCTTGCAATGACAGCCAGTATTTTAATCGGTTCCTCATTTTGCTTTAACAAATCATGATAAATTTCTAATGTTTGGTCCAATTGTTGATGAACAAATTTATCAACAAGAACAAAAATATTATTTTCTAATGATTTTGGGACGAGTAACTGAATCATCTCTTCATCGATTATTTTCCCGTCACTGTATAAAAAGATTTTTTCCAATTCGTGATTTAATATCGTCAAATTTTGGCCGGTAAACTGATAGAGTAATTCTACGGCATTTGGGGTTATTTCAAATCCATTTTCCGTAATACGCTGCCGAATCCAATCTTTTGTATCTTTTTCCGAAAATTTGGCTTCAAGGACAACGGCATTTTTTAACAAATATTTAGTTATTTTCTTCCGTTCATCCAGTTTTTTATAAGGAGCAATTAAAATGAGTATCGTAGACGGAACCGGATTCATTATATATTCTTCAAACACCTTCACATTGTGGTCGACTTTTTCTTTTCCCTTTTCAGCCGTTAAAAAATAAGGATTGTGCATAATGACAACTTTCCGTTCGCCAAGGAAAGGAATCGTTTGACAGTCTTCTACAGCCGATTCGACGGTCGTTTCTTCTAAATCATAGATCGATAGATTAAATTCACGTTCCTCTTCCGTCAATGCCGCATCAATCATATATTTCTTTGTTTCATTTATTAAAAAATCCTCACTCCCATATAATAAATACAACGGGGAAAATTTTCCTTTCTTGATATCTTTCCATATGTTTAAAAACACCATAATCTCTCCGTTCTTCTGACATGTTTCTTTTATCGTAAATAAAATTCCTTCTTTTCACAAGGGTTAAGTAAAGATTATTAAGGGCAAAACCGAAAAAATATGGAAATGAGTTTTGGTTCCTTCACAATTAATGAAAGATGTAGATTTTTAGAAAAATTCCATGTATACTAGAATTGATTGAGGAGGGGTGTATGTGAACGAATTTGAACAAGATGTCCAATCAAAAAGAAATGATTTTATCGATTCTGCTGTTGGGTTCATTGTTTCATTTGGATTTTTTGCAACAATCTTCATCCTTGCCGGAGTTATTAAAGCAATCGGTTCTTAAAAAACAGGGGTATCAAAAAGGTGACAACTTTTGATACCCCTTACAATTTTTATCTGGATGAAAAGTGAATTTGTTATGCCACCTCCATAATCAGATGCATGCGGCAAGCGTCTCTCTCCAGCTATTTCCCTCCTTGACTTGTCGTAAAAAGCTTAAATAAAATTATGGATCTTGTAACACAGTTGAAAAATTCCCTCTGTTTAAAAAATATTTGTAAGTAACAGCCCCATGAATATCTGTCCTGTAAATCATTACCTTATGCGCATTTAATCGTTCAAGGACTTCTTGATGAGGGTGTCCATACCTGTTATCTCTACCGGCGGAAATAACGCCAAATTCAGGCTTTATTTTTGAAAGAAACAGTTCTGTTGTCGATGTTTTACTCCCGTGGTGTCCAACCTTCAAAACATCCACTTCCAATTGAGGAAATTGTTCAATTACTTCCCTTTCCCCTATCTCTTCTAGGTCTCCGGTGAATAACCAGGATTGTCCTCCCAGCTTGCTGTATATGCAAATCGAAGCATCATTGCTTGAAACAGCTGCTTTTTCAGGAGCGATGATAAAAAACTTATGACCCGCTTCCTCCCACTGCATGCCGGCGGAAACTTTCGTAATCGGAATTCCTCTTTTCTTTGCTTCATTGATAATGTTCAGTTCGATTTCCTTCTTTTCCAGTGTATCACCTACAAGAACTTGACCAATACGAAAATTTTCAAGAATTGCTAAGGCCGAACCGGTATGATCACTGTCTCCGTGGGTCAAAATAAGTTTATCGATTTTGGAAATACCTCTGCTTTTTAAAAACGGAGCGACAATATCTTCCCCCGGATCAAAATTTGTCCTTCGCTCTTGCCAATCCTCCAATGGAAATGTTACCTTTCCCCCGGTATCAATTAAATAATTCCCTTGATTAAAAGGTAACCGGATAAGGATGCTGTCTCCTTGCCCAACATCAATAAATGTCACCTCGCCCACCGGTGAAAATTTCACCATGAAAATTTGGAGACAAACAGGGACAACAAATAAGGTAATCAGCAGCTTCTTCTTTTTCAAACCATCCCTTTCCAAGAGGGTAAAGCCAATAAAATAAAAAATGAAAAAAGCCAGAAACAGGATAAGAGGCGGTCTACCTAAAACAATATGAAATATATCAAACTGGTAAACCCATTCTGCAAATCGGTTCACATTTGAAAAAATCAGTGTTAACAAGTTGACACCGAGTTGTCCTATTGCCGGGAAAAGGAAAAGCAGAAAATAAGTCAATAGACATAAAGGGAGAATGATGACCGAAAATAACGGTACGTAGATAATATTTAGAAAAATACTGAGAAAGGAAAATTCATAAAAATAATTCAGTAAAACAGGTAAGGCGACTAATTGTGAAAGCAGTGCAATCCAAAAACCGTTTTCCAAGGAGCTTTTCGTTCTCTCAAAAAGAGATTTTGATAATAATAGACCAAAGGTGACCAAATAGGAAAGTTGAAACCCTACATGATAAAGAATAAACGGATTTATGAAAACAAAGATAATAAAAGATATAGAGAGAGCATCCACCGGGTGAATGACAGTTTTCCACCTGGAAAGAAATAAGACAAGCCATGCCATAACCACCGCACGAATCACAGATGGTGCAGCACCGGAAATAACTGCATAGATTGGAAGAAAGCATAACATTCCCGTTCTTACTGATTCTCTCGAGATTCCGAGCCGCAATAATATAAAATAAACACAACCGCTAATAATTGTTACATGCAATCCGGAAATGGCTAAAAGATGGGATAAACCGAGTTGCCGATATGCTTCAGCTGTCGTTTCTTCCATTTGATCATCATTTCCAAACAACAATGCATTAATGAATGGGGCAATCCGCTCCGGAAAATAATGGTTAATTAAAGCCATACTTTGCTCTCGGTATTTTAATAAATTTGTATAAAATGTCTCTTTACCCTTTTGACAAGTTCGAATCGTATCAACGGATATCAAGTATTTAATATTTTGCGTTCGCAAGTATTGACGATAATTGAATGCATTTGGATTGGTCGGTTCCGGCGGTGTTTTCAGTGTTCCATTAACGGTACAAACGGTATTCAGCTGAAGAATCGAGGACCATTTTGTCTTTTCTTCTTCAGTCCGAACATAGTAGGTGAGAGCCAATTTCTCTCCCGTAACCGTCTTAACCGTAGCACTTAATTTATCCCCATCAACTTTCGGATATCCGGTAAACGATATGTTCGTCTCGATTTTCTTTTCTATCGGGTCCTGATTTTGTGACTCGAAATGGAAAAAGAAAAAAAGAAGACAAATTCCATAGCTTGTTAATAAAATAAGTAAAAATCGCTGTTCAAGACGATGTTGCAGAAGATAAAGATACGATACCATTACGGTAAGCCCCAAGGAAAAGTGATGGTAACTTAAAAATGCGAAAACGATTATCAAACCGAAATATATGAATGTTCCGCTTCTTATGGCAACCCCTCCCATTCTATTTATACGTTAACCATGTATAAATTTCCGGCAAAGATGCGAATTCGAGAATTAAGTATACGCACAAAAAAGCCACAACAGCAAACATCATCTTTTCCTGGTTTCTGAAAAATGCCGGTGAAGCAATCAGCCAAACCAATTGCTTCCCTCTTTTTCCTTATATCTTCATAGCAAAAACACTTTTATCAAAATTCACTTTTTCCACTTTTACGCCGGCCTGCTCCAACAATTCCAATGCATATGGATGGTTTTTATAATCTTCTGCATAATAGATTACTTTAATTCCGGCTTGGATGATCGCTTTGGTACACTGCAGGCATGGAAAATGAGTCACATAGATTTCCGCTCCTTCAGTCGGAACGCCAAATTTTGCACATTGAAGAATCGCATTCATTTCGGCATGGATGGTTCGAACACAATGATTATCAATCACATAACAACCTTTATCAATACAATGATCCCCGCCGGCAATCGATCCGTTATAACCGCCGGCAATGATCCGTTTATCTCGAACAATCGTTGCGCCGACAGCCAATCTTGTACATGTACTTCTGGTGGAAATGAGAAAACACTGTGCCATAAAAAACTGATCCCATTCAATTCGTTGCACGGTTCATCCTTCTTTCTGTCCATAATTGGTTTCTTGCTATCAATAGTGTAGACTGATTATTTTGTGCCAGTCAATCATAAATGATATATCAATCAGTGGGGCTTTATCCCACTGATTGATTGTTGCACAAATCGGGGCATTTTGATCCCCATTCATTGGAATCCTTTAAGATTGGTAGGATAATTAAAAATACCTCACTTGTTCATTGTACAGTAATTTGATCTTTCAATTTTTCAAACGTTTTTTCACCAATGCCGGAAATATTCATTAAATCTTCCACTTTTTGAAATGGTCCGTTTGTTTCCCGATATTCAATAATTGCCTCTGCTTTACTAGGTCCAATTCCCGGCAGCGAATCAAGAGCACTGGCGTCTGCCTGATTAATATTCACTTTCCCGTCTCCTCCACTGCTTTGTGAACCCGAATTCACCGGGATATTTTCAGCTGCCAAGACTTCTTCACCAATTTTCGGAATATAAATAACCATTTCATCCATCACCTTTTGAGATAAATTCACCTTTACAATATCGGCATCATCCAATAACCCGCCAGCCTTTTCGATAATATCAATAACCCTTTCGTTACCGGTAACCGTGTATACTCCGGGATTCATCACAGCACCTTTGATATCGACTTTCATCGGTTGCGATTTCGACGATGCAGCACTATCATTTGAATTTGGATGTTCTTGCTCCTTTTGGGAATCATTTTCCGCAACTATGTCTTCACTAATCACTTCTTGCCGTTTTATTAAATCCACATCATCATTTTGATTATACAAATAAAAGATCGCAGCCCCGACACAAACAAGACCAATGATCAACCATTGCTTTTTTTCCTGTACCCATTGAATGAACATTTGCCCTTTTGTCATAAAACATCAATTCCTTTCATACAGTTAGATGAGATATTTTTTCGAAAAGGAGGGATTATGTGCATATTGGAATCATCGGAACCGGAAATATGGGAACGATTCTTACCGAAGCCCTCATTAACGGAAAAGCCGTATGTGAAAAAAATATATCAATTACTAACCGTACGATTGAGAAGGCTAACCGGCTGAAACAAATGTATCCCAACCTTCAAATCGAAACAGATATAGAGCAATTGGTTGAAAAAAGTGATTTAATTTTTCTTTGTACCAAACCACTCGATATCCATCCGGTTCTTACAAAAATAAAAGATCGATTAACAAGGAATCAATGTCTTGTTTCCATCACCAGCCCGATATCGGTTGAACAATTGGAAACAGTTGTCCCTTGCTCTTGTGTACGGGCAATACCGAGTATTACCAATCGTGCCTTATCAGGTGTTTGTTTATTGACTTTTGGTGAAAAATGTACCGATGTTTGGAAGAATGTAATGATCGGTTTACTCTCCCATATAGGAAATCCGGTTATCATTGATCAACAAATAACAAGGGTTGCTTCCGATATCGTCAGTTGCGGTCCGGCTTTTTTTAGTTATTTATTGCAAAAATTTATCGATGCAGCAGTAAGTGAAACAAATATTGACAAGGAACTCGCTACAAAATTAGCCGCGGATATGTTTATTGGAATGGGGATGTTAATTGAAAAAAAATATTACACCTTTCCAGAACTACAGAAAAAAGTTACAGTAAGGGGTGGTATCACCGGAGAAGGAATCAATGTCTTGGAAGAAAGTGCAGTGGAAGATATCTTCAGGAAAATTTTCAGGGCAACGCATAACAAATTTGACAGGGAAATCAATATCATTAAAAATCAGTTTGAATTTCATAACGTATAATTACGTATTCGACAAATTCTCCAAAAATCCTTCTGCTCAAAAAAAATTTTTAAAAAAACTTGTGCGACGCTGGTTAGCGGGTCATAACACAACAAGGTTATCGAAAGACAAACTTTTATTATGATCGAAAGCGATCCGTATACCGTCATAAAACAACAAGGTTATCAACAGACTTATGATTCGTCCATTGATAACCTTGTGATTGACGATTACGGTTTTTTTACCGTAAAAAAGATTCTTTCCGTTGTCTCGGAAACAGGTTCATTCGTAAAATCTCCGGTTATTGACAAAATTTGAAAACCGGCTGCTTTTAACCAGTTTTCATACTGACTTTTAGGATACGTGCGTTGCTTATGTAATTCATCATATCGATCATATTTTCCGCTCTGTTCATCAAAAACAAAAAACGTCAATTCATGTTCAACCGATAACGGGTACTCACCGGCATAGCTGTTCCAAATATACGAAATATCGTCCCCGTTATACGCAAATGTAGCCCCGGCATAAACATTCTCCATTTTATAAGGAGAATGAACATCAAATAACAGTAATCCCCCGTGATTCAAACATTGGAAAACAGATGTAAATGTATTTGCGACATCCTGTTCTGTTTGTAAATAGTTCAACGAGTCACAAAAAATAATAACGATATCAAAAGAGGAAAACTCGGTAAGCTCGGTCATATTTTGGCGAAAAAACGGAATACGATAACCTTTATCCACTGCTTTCTGATATGCGATGGATAACATTTCTTCGGACAAATCAACCCCAACAACGTCAAAGCCTCTTTCAAAAAGCCGGATTGACATTTCCCCCGTTCCACAGGCGAGATCTAATACTTTTTTTGCCTCAGGAAAATGGTTATTTACTTGCGTTGTGAGAAATTCCATCCACTGATCATACGGTGCCTCATCCATCAGTTGATCATAAAGCAGGGAAAAATGTTTATAGTTCATTGTGAAAGTTCACTCATTACATCTTCTTGCGGGGCATCTCCCCATAAACGTTCAAGGCTGTAATAGTTTCTTTCGTCCCGGTGAAAAACATGAACGACCACATCCCCTAGATCAACCAAGACCCATCTTGCTTGTTCAAATCCTTCCAAACGTTTGACAGGGTAGCCTTTTTCATCAACTTGATCTTTAATTTCTTTAACAATGGCTTGGACTTGCTTGTCAGAATTAGCGTGACAAATAACAAAGTAATCAGCAATCAAGGAAATTCCTTTCATATTCAATACAACAATATTTTCCGCTTTTTTATCATCAGCTGCTTTGACTGCCGTCAATAATAACTCACGATTTGTCATACAATGGATTAATGCCTCCTTTTAGTAAAAAACTGTTATACGTATCAAAAGTGTCTTTATAAATAGCAAAACCTTTCTTAGCTAAAAAAATAATGGTATTTTGCAAAGAACGAAAAACGGCACCATCCAAATCGGTTTTGGCCAATTCCCTTACTTCCTCTACACCGGGAAAACTTCTTCCCGGTTCAATATAATCGGCCAAAAAAATGACCTTCTCAAGTGTTGTCATTCCCGGTCTCCCGGTCGTATGATAACGAATCGCATTCAAAATATCTTCGTCATCAATTCCAATCTCATTTTTTATCAAAACAGCGCCAACCGGACCGTGCCAAATTTCCGTGTTAAATGCTAATAACTCCTTGGGCATACCTTCTTTAATGATAATTTGTTTCATTTCTTCCGCCGGTCGATATTTTGCATAATCATGGAAAATTGCGGCAAGTTCTGCTTGCTTCTCATCACAATGATATGTTTTTGCCAATTGAATTGCTGTTTCCATAACACCTAAAGTATGAATAAATCGTTTTTCCGGTAAATGTTCTTTAATAATCTCTATTGCTTCATTTCGTTCCATATAATTTATGCTCCTCAATATAGGAAATCACATGTTCCGGTAATAAATATTTCACCGATTGGCCATTGGCAATTTTTTCCCTAATCATTGACGAAGAAATATAGATTGACGGAATATCGGCAAATTGAATCGGATAAGTCGTTTCTCCTTTGGACATCGGTCGCTCGACGCCAATAAATTGAACAAGTTCCATCAATTCTTCTATTTTATACCATTTCGGTAAATAATCAATCATATCGCCGCCGATAATGAAAAAAAATTCATGATCCGGCTCTAATTGTTTTAATAAAACCATCGTATTGTAAGTATATGATTTTTCTTTCCGTTTTAACTCAATTGTTTCAATTTTAAACCGGTCATGTTCTTTAATCGAAAGTTCCAACATTCGTAACCGGTCTTGAATCGTTGTGTTTGAAAGCTTTTCTTTATGGGGCGGAAGATAATTCGGCATAAATCGAATCTCATCCAGTTTATATAAGTTCAGGATTTGATCGGCAATAATCAAATGACCGATATGTGGAGGATCAAAGGTTCCGCCAAGAATTCCTATCTTTTTCTTCATGCCATCATCCTCTTATTGCGGTAAAATCAACTGTTTATTTTCCCTTGATTCTTTATAAAGAACAATTGTGTTGCCGATTATTTGTACAAGTTCTGCATCTGCCCCGCGTGATAATTTTTCAGCCACCGTCTCTTTATCTTCCTCACAATTTTGCAATACGCTTATCTTGAGTAACTCCCGTGCTTCCAGAGCATCTGCTATTTGTCTAATCATATTGTCATTCACGCCACCTTTACCGACTTGGAAAATCGGTACGAGATGATGAGCTTTTGACCGTAAAAATCGTTTCTGCTTTCCAGTTAACATATAAATCCTACTCCTTATGAACGTCATATAAATTAAATTAACGAATCACGTACATATACTTCGGCACCTTTTGGAACATAGGCGGCGACAACAACTCCACCGTCCGGAACCATTACCCAACCGAGGCCGGAAAACACAATATCCGTCTTTCCTTTTTTAACGGAAAACTCCCGACGAACGAATTCCGGAAAATTTGTTAAATCTTCTTTTCGCGGCGGACTTAATAATTCCCCTTTATGATTTTCATATAACTCATCAGCTTTCTCTAATTTTGTCCGATGAATTTGTAACTCATTCGATAAATAACATACAAAAGAAGACCGTTCGCCTTTTATAAAATCAAATCGTGCCAGCCCGCCGAAAAATAGTGTTTGTTTCTCATTTAATTGATACACTTTTGGTTTAATTTCCTTTTTCGGGGTAATCAGCTTTAAATCTTTCTTATGAACAAAATGTGCCATTTGATGATGATTAATGATTCCCGGTGTATCAAAAATCGATTTGCCGTCATCAAGTGGGATTTCAATCATATCCAAAGTTGTGCCGGGAAAATAAGATGTTGTAATTATGTTTTCTTCTCCGGTCCCTTCACGGATGATTCGATTGATAAAGGTCGATTTGCCGACATTGGTACAACCGATCACATACACATCATTTCCGTTCCGATATTGCTCGATTAATTCCATGACTTCTTTTATATATAATCCTTTTTCCGCACTGACCAAGGCCACGTCAATTGGTTTTAATCCTAAGCTTTTCGCTTGTTGTTGCAGCCAATTTTTCAGCCGGTTATGATTGACCGATTTTGGCAGCAAATCTACTTTATTGCCGACCAGAAGCACATCATTTCCGCCTGTAAAGCGGTGAATCCCCGGGAGCCAGCTGCCGTTAAAATCAAAAATATCGACAATCATAACAATTAGTCCGGTCGTATTTCCGATACCATTTAATATTTTCAAAAAATCATCATCGGTCAATGCGACATCTTGTACTTCATTATAGTGCTTTAATCGGAAGCAGCGACGGCATATGACCTGTTCCTTTTCCATGGATGAAGCAGGTACGTACCCGGGTTGCGACGGGTCTTCTGATTGAATAGCCGCCCCGCATCCGATACAAATCAGCCTATTCTCCACCTTTTGTGCCCTCCCATTGCAGTAAGCCTTTTTTATTAAACCAATTTAATATTCTTCTTTCAATCATTCGATTAAGTCTTGTTGCCAGTCCATCTGTTTCTGTAACAGGAACAACAAGGATTGTAAAGAAACCGGACAAATTTCCGCCAAAAATATCTGTCAATAATTGATCGCCAATCATGACCGTTTGTTCTTTCGGCAACTTCATGATTGCAAGTGCCTTCCGGAAAGCTTTACCCAGTGGTTTTTGTGCCTTATATATATAAGGGATGCCTAAAGGTGTAGCAAATTTATGTACCCGTTTTTCATTATTATTGGAAAGGATAACAATTTGTATCCCATTGTCGCGCATTTCTTTGAACCAAGCCGTAAGTTCCGGCGTTGCCAACGGACGATCCCACTCAACTAACGTATTATCCAGGTCGGTAATAATCCCGTGAATATTCCTTTCTTTTAAAAATTGGGGAGTGATTTCAAAAATTGATTGAACATACTCATTTGGTAAAAACCGTTTTAACATTGTCGACACCTCATATGACTCCGTTTATCTCTATCCAGTTACCACAGTTACAACAAAAGGATTAAACATATTACTAATCATATTTTCTTTACGGTTTTTTTGCAAGTTAAGATATATTTTTTATTGGAAAAACCGCTATCCCTCTATTCGACAAGTTTCATTATTATTTGACAATTTAAAAAAATATTTCGACATATTTCTACTTTTGTCAACAGCTGTGGATAAGTTTATACACATTTTTCAGCTTGTCAATTCTTATATTTTAAAGTTTTATTAACAAGTTAATCACAGCTTATCCACTTTGAATGTGGATAACTGGAACGCTTGTTCTCTAATAAAATTTTTGATAAAGTTGTATTAACTTTTATGAAAGTCCAATCTTTTAGTATATGATGATTTCCCCGATTATATGAATTTTGGAGGTGAACGGTGAATACCGAAAAAATGGAAAATTTATCTGATCAACTTTTAATCGAATCATATTATAAAGCACTGGAACTTCAACTTTCACCCGAGTTCATCCACCTCATTGAGAAAGAAATGGAGCGTCGATCACTTTTGAATAAAATAAAGAAAACTCAGACGTCCAAGTCTTTAGGCAGCTCGTAAATTCAAAGTGAAATCCATCCTATGTAAATTTCCTGATCATATTGTTCCTCACTGCTTGTGTATAATAGTGAGGAACCTTATTTTTTAACTAAATGTCCAATTACCTCTCCCATTTTTACCGGATGTGGAACCGATATCCTCTCATCAATTAGAAATGTATCCTTTTCAAATAAAAGGACGACAGTGGAGCCGAATGAAAAATATGCAATCTCTTCTCCTTTCTTTAGATTCATACTGCCATTCGTATATTCAATGGAATTTACAAACATCGCTCCGACTTTCACAAGGGCCATTTTTCCGGTTTTGTGATTAATCTCTGAAATGGAGCGGTAATTTTTTGCCAAAGGGTTTTTTCCATATTCAAGCCCCAAACGGTTAACAGGATACGAACGATCCCCTAACTCCCAGCGACTGATTACTTTTCCATTAACCGGACTATGTATGCGATGGTAATGTTTTGGACTTAAATATAAAACAATAAAATATCCGTCTCGGTATTGTACTGCTTTTTCATCGTTGCCGAGCATTTCCTTCAAGGAATACATCTTCCCCTTAACTTTAATATCCGTTGACGGCTCAATTGAACCTGCCGACTCAATAGTAGCATCAACCGGACTTATGACCGTATTTATATTTGAATCAATCAATCTTGTCCCTTTTTTTAATTTACGAATAAAAAGCTCATGTAATGTCGTATATTCATTGTAAGGATATTCGAACTCACTCATATCAATTTTATAAATCTTGACAAAGAAAGGGATGATGATTTTACTAATTTTAGACCTGGTAAATTGTCGGATCAAGTTGGATAACCAGGCCCGATTGGTCAATTCAATACATTTTTGATAAATAATTTTTCGCATGGAATACCTCCCAAACGATTCGCTTTCCTAAACATCTTTCATAAAATATAATAATATAGAAAAGAATCTCTACCAATATAATTTTTAGAGAGGATGGATTTACTTGTTTTTTAAATTTCAAATCATTGATGTCACTCTGAAGAAGATTAAATCACAATTGGCCAATATGATGACTCTAAGTAATTTATTTTTAGGCGGTTTCTCGATTATTTTTACAATACAAGGTGAACTTAATTATAGTTTATTCTTGATTTTTTCGGCTGCCCTACTGGACCGATTTGACGGAATGGTTGCTCGTAAGCTAAAAATAGAATCTGAGCTTGGTAAACAATTAGACTCCATGAGTGATATTATATCATTTGGCGTTGCACCCGCACTTTTATTATATCAAGGAATTATTCATTATTTTTCCAGCGCGGGAATTTTTATCACCGTCTTTTTCATCGGTTGCGGGGCATTTCGACTTGCCAGATTTAATATTACCGAAAATAACTGTTATTTTAGTGGGTTGCCAATTACGGCTGCCGGATGTATTCTGACATTCAGCTATCTTGGCATCCAATTTATCCCGGCCATAATTTATTTATATTTAATGATCATTCTTTCTTTTTTAATGATAAGTACGTTAAAGGTAAAAAAAATATGATTCCGAAACTTTTTGATTTGATCGTTTAACCGAATCACAATGTGTTGTTCGTCAAAAAAATTTTGGCTGCGGAGTATCGCTTCGTAGCTTTTCTTAAGTACTTAAATTTGAAACTTAAAATTTCCCGCTACATAGAATTTACATCTTTGCTGGAAATTTATAAAAACGTACAAAAAGGACCGTTCATCGAATGTTTTCTTCCGCATCCTTTTTCCGGAAGAAATTCAATCGATGGCAGCCCTTATTTTTTCATTCCTGTTTTAATTTCAGGCGGCAACAGCTTAGGATTGCCTTTTTTCCTTTTCTGCCCGGTAAAACTCATGAAACATTTTCATTAAAGCACGTTTTTCAATTCGGGAAACATAACTGCGCGAAATCCCCAAGTCTTTTGCTAACTCTCTTTGCGTTTTTTCCTTTTCCATACCAAGCCCAAATCGGCCGATAATCACTTCTTTTTCGCGCTCATCAAGAATGCTGATATATTCCTTTACCTTTTCTAATTCCATATTCAACTGAATGGTATCAATAACATCTTCGGAATCGGATTTCAATACATCAATTAAACTAATTTCATTCCCTTCTTTATCCCGGCCGATTGGATCATGTAAAGAGACGTCCTTTTTTGTCTTTTTTAACGCCCTTAAGTGCATGAGTATTTCGTTTTCAATGCATCTGGCTGCATATGTAGCTAATTTCGTTCCTTTTCCTTCTGAGAAGCTTTCAATCGCTTTGATTAGACCGATTGTACCGATCGAGATGAGATCCTCTTGATCCTCGCCGGTATTCTCAAATTTTTTTACTATATGAGCGACAAGCCTTAAATTATGTTCGATCAAAATATTTCTTGCTTCCATATCCCCCTCTGCCATCAATTTTAAATATTTCCGTTCTTGGGCAGGTGATAAAGGTTGCGGAAAGGCATTATTTTTCACATATGAGACAAAAAACACAAGTTCTTTAAACAGGACGGCCAGTGCAGAAAAAATTCCTGACATGTATCCACCTCCAATGAAATTTCCATTGCCTATAAGTTATACCTATGTTGGAAATCCCAAAAAAGTGTATGTCCCGCTAAATTACTTGATATTCCGATTTTTTAAATTGCAGTCTTTGCAAAAACCAAACCACCCAATGAAACTTCCTTCAGTGGGGTTTTCTTCATCCCCCACCTATCTTTTTTGTAAACTCAAAAATCTTAAGGTGGGATAAAAGGAAAGGATTCCCCACGTTAAGCAAAAGCGGGGAGGAAAAGGTTAATCATCATCTGTATCATTTAATTTCTTTTTACATGCTAACGCCATACCGAAGAAGAGTAATGCAGAAATAAGACTTATTGTCATTGCGGCAATGACGATATATTGATTTGTGTTTGACAGTTGTCCGCCTTTTAAAAATAAGCCGATATATAAAAATGTACTGATGGCCGTCAACACAACAGAATAATTTTTATAATCTTGCAACTTACTTGTCAGTTGTTCCACCTTGTTCATTTTCTCACCTTCTAATCTATTTTATGTTAATAGATTAACATGAAAAATAGAAATTGTATTGTTGAAAATATAGGAAAACTTGGGGGAAAATCTATTGAACTTTGCGTCAAAATATTAACATCAGAGGAACAGACTTTGATTAATAAAGAGGTTTATGTAAATTTTATATTTAATAAACTTTCGTTAACTTAATGTTGATTTTCTAATTGAATAGTTGCAGGGATGTTTTGAGTCAAGTATGTTACTCACCGCCTTTTCTGATGTCTTTGCAAAAAAAAGCACACAGGATAACCTTAATATCCTATGTGCCCAGTATTATTTAAATAACAGCCTGAATCTGCTTTGTATAGAAAAAGCGGACAATGAAAAAGTAGATTATTTGAATAATCAAGAATACACCAAATACCATTACGGATTCCTTAAATATATTAAACTCAAATAGATTGGATAATGCCGTTAACGCAACCGCTCCATGAATAAGGGCAACGATGATGGGAGCGAAAAAGAGAATAGCTGTTTGTCTGGTTAAGACCTTCTTTAGCTCCTTCACTGTTAGACCCATTTTGGCAATCGATGAGAATTTTTGCTTATCTTCATCTAGATCCATATACAAGCGGAAGTAAAGGAAACTTCCGGATGGACCCACTGATTCATAAACTTTAAATGCTCATCTTGTCGCGACGTTAATTTTTTTATTTGTTCCTAGTAATGCTTGTATTGATTCTTTAATAATTGATCAAGTGCCTCAGAAATAGGAGTTTGTTCTGTTTTTTGCAAAGATTGATCCAAGGACTCCAAACTGCTTGTAAGGCGTTTGTAAAAGAGTCGGCGGCTATAATATTGATAAATTAAATATCCTACAAGAAAAAAAAGCCCGAGGAACACTGCATACAGTGCCGGTAACAAATGATGGTAGCCATCTAAAAAATAAATCGCCAATATGACAAAAAATTGAATGATTTGCACGAAAATTAATAGAGCATGTTCTTTTAAAAATAGTTTCATTGCCCTTCACCCTTGATTCGGGAAATATTTAAGCGATATCCTACTCCTCTAACTGTTTCAACGGCGCCTTTCATACCGACAGCTTCAAATTTTTTACGGACTCGGGTAATGTTCACATTCAAAGTATTTTCATCAACATACATTTGGTCATCCCATAATTTTTCAAGTAAATCTTCGCGTCCGGCTACACGGGGATATCTCTCAATTAAACTTTCAATAAGATCAGCTTCCCTTTTAGAAAGGGGTACTGCTTTATCTTTAACCGTTAATTTCAGCCTCTCCGGATAAAGCTGTAACCCTTCTAGTTCCAACACACGTTCCTCAACCTGAACAGCGTATTCTCCATATGCTCGACGAAGCTGACTGCGAATTTTTGCGATGACAATTTCCGGGTGAAACGGTTTTGTAATAAAATCGTCGCCTCCATTTTCTAACGCCATTACCTGATCCATTTCCCCAACCCGTGCCGAGATGAAAATAACAGGACAAATTGATTGTTTGCGTATTTGGCGACACCAGTAATAGCCATCATAGCTGGGTAAATTAATATCCAGTAAAAAAAAGATCCGGTTTATACTTTTGAAAATGCTCCATCACATGATCAAAATCGTCCACGATAGATGACGCAAAGCCGTATTTTTGTATGTATGCTTGCAGATGCTCAGCAATTTTAGGGTCATCCTCAATAATCAAAATCCTTTGCATGAAGCCCACTCCTTTCGCTGTGAACGATCCCATATATTTTATCTATACACCTTCATCGTGTTGGTGGCGGCATGATTTTGGCTGCTATGTTGGTTTCTATATTCAAAAAAAAGCTGACATCACCGCTACAAATTTGATGACGTCAGCCCCTTATCGTTTACAATTTTCGAATGATCTCGATAACAAGATTAGCAGAGTTCAGTGCGGCAGTTTGTAAAAATTGTTCAAATGATAAATCCGATTCCTTCCCGGCAATATCAGATAATGCCCGAATGATGACAAACGGGAGTCCGTACTGGTATGCGACTTGAGCAATCGCTGCCGCTTCCATTTCCACCGCTTGCAGTCCCGGAAATTTTTCAGCAACCATTTGAACACGGTCCGGATCGCTCATAAATGAATCCCCGGAAGCAATCCGTCCTTTTTTTACTTGAATTCCTTCAAGACTTCTGGCCGCTTCTTCTGCGACCTGAATTAGTCGTTCATCCGCTTGGTAGGCGGCGGGCATTTGGGGAACTTGGCCATAAGCATAGCCAAAAACCGTTGCATCAACATCATGATGACAAACATCATCGGAAATAACAAGATCCCCTACATTTAATTCCGGATTTAATCCTCCAGCAGACCCGGTGTTAATAATCAAATCAGGATGATAACGTTCAATTAAAATCGTTGTCGACATAGCAGCGTTCACTTTACCGATTCCTGATTTTAACAAAACAACATCTTTGCCTCCGTATGTTCCGGAACTAAACTCACTGTTTGCAATTATTTCCGTCTTTTTATTTTCCAGTTGATTTCTTAATATGATAACTTCTTCTTCCATTGCTCCGATGACAGCTATTTTCACCTAAGACACTCCTATTACTTTTTAAATTCTTTTAGTTGTTCCAGCTTGGTCGGTTTCCAGCCTTCTCCATCAACCCAGTCGAGATAAACTCGATAAATCAGCCCTGTATCCTTCGTGGAAATGGTGCCGACAGCATTTTTATTAGGTTCGCCACCATTTCCGATCCACAATACCGTCATATTACCAACATCCACATTCGTTGCATAGCTAATTGCCTTTAACATTTCTTGCCAATCTGTTGATCCTTGATTATATTGAGTAATATGCTCTCCGGTTTGACTAGTTCCGACCGGCTTCCAATTTGGGTTAATCTTTGCTTCGATAACATTCGGATCATTGCTATTAACCTTAATCACATCTTCTTCATCCGGCGAAGTTTCGTTTTCCTCCTCTGAAGATTTTTCTTCGGATTCTTTTGCTTCTTTGTTTTCTTTTTCTTTGTTTTCTTTTGCTTTCTTTTCTTCACTCTTTTCTTTACTATCTTTCTGTTTGTTAGCTGTCTTATCTTTTATAGTTGTTTCGGTCGATTGATTTGTATCTCCTGCAGTCTCTTTGGCATTATTAGGTGAAGCGATAATCGACCAACCGACACTGATAATTAATATGAAAACTATTGCAATAGAAATATTTAAAATCAGGTTTTGTTTCTGTTGCTTCGTTTTCTTTCTGCGGCCTTGTCTTGATTGTGGATTATTATTTGCCATCGATATTCCCCCAATCTGATGAAAAATAGATCCGATTCCATTATGTAGCTATGTTAACATAATTGTACAGTAAAAATTTTGTAACATTCCTATTACGTTAAAGTTATTGATCGAAAACTATCGATGATCATACGTTTTTAAAGTGAAATTGGTGCTGTCCTAAAAGTATAGTTTCGGTGGCGGACGCTTCCCGCGGGCACCTTCACTTCAATCAACCTATTTTTACTGTCTGGACAGCTCCTTAGTTGAATTATGCGGGCAGTTCATCCACCACCTATCTTCTTTTTACTCGAAAATTTTGAGGAAAGGGTCTACTGCCCGTTAAGCTGGGACAAATAAGTTACCATATCTTGAAAGATCGGTGTTACGGAACCATCTGTTGATAAAGCATCCAAATAAACAACCGCCAAAGCATATTTGGGTTGATCAAAGGGAAAATAGCCGACAAACCATTTGTTTACATATTCCTGACCATTTTCATTATACCGATATGTTTGAGCTGTCCCTGACTTACCGGCTACTTCATATGGCAAATTTTTTAAATATCTTCCGGTTCCTTCTTCATCGACAACAACTTCACGTAATAATTGCTGGAGTTTACTTATAGTATACGGCGCCAAGGTATCACCCTTCAATTTTTTTTCGGGAAACTGATACAGGGTAGTTCCGTTTTTATAACGGATTGAAGAAACGGCGCGTACCATTTTCTTTTCTCCTCCCCTGGCAATCGTAGCCATCATATTGGCAGCTTGCAACGGAGTAATTCGAACATTTTGTTGACCAATCCCGGTTTGAGCAACCAGTTTACTGTCTTTCCGTTCCGCATCAGATAAAAATATTTGTCCTTTTTCTTCATCTGTCAATTGTTTAAAATCGTCAAAATGATAAACATCACCTTGCCAGCCGACTTCTTCAGTCAGGCCCAATTTTTTTGCATATGTTTCAATCATATTCTTGTCAATCTCATTTAATTCCTTTGCTAAAGTTGCAAAAGTGTTATTACAACTGACAGCAAAACTTTTTGTAAAATCAATCATTCCGTGCTGAAATTGTTGATCGATCTCACCATGAATTGTTCGACTGCAATCAAATGTCCGGTTTTGCGGTACTAATTGAGCGTCAATGGCAGCTGCAGCAATAACTGTTTTAAATACCGAACCGGGGATTTGCGCTGTCAGCATATAATTTTTCGCTCCATCATTTTCATAGGGATTTGATTCGTTCATTTCCGGACGAGATACGGAAGCAATAATGGAATTCGTATCGATATCAAGAAGGATCAAGCCACCCTTTTTCAATTTATGTCGTTCGGCTATTTCTTCTGCCTTTTTTTGAATTTCGCCGTCAATGGTTGTTTGAACATTAACCGGATAAAACGGGTTTGAAGGGTCCGTATATTTGACATCAATACCGAAGAGAGGCCCCCCGTGACCATCCACATGATAAATCAGTTTCGTGTTTTCCTCCTGTAATAAAAACTCATCAAAACTTTTTTGCAGACCGGAAATTCCGATATTTGTATTTTTAGGTATGTTTTTCTCCGGATAACGAAGACTGATTTGCTTTTCATTTTGTCCTACGAGGCCGATCAGTTGTGCAGCCGGTGGTATTTTTCGATCATACTGTTTTTTCACTGCAAATACGCCCGGAATTTTCAGCTGATTAATTGCCTTCATCTGGGTTTCGGTTAAAACGATTGGTTCAGGTTTACCAAAGACGATTGGTTCTTCTGCCGCTTCAAGGGCTTGTAAAATCTCATTTTCCCGAACACCAATGATACTTGCCACTTTTTCTACATCCCACTCCATTTTTTTTAAAAACGGAAACAGAATTAATGATGGAACAGCTTCATAAGTTAAAGGGACCATGTTACGATCGTAAAATTTTCCGCGTCCGTTATCAATCACCATTTCCTGTGAACGTTGTTTTACACTTTCCTCGATTAAATTTATATTACGATCTGTAAAACTTTTTGTTTCAAACAACTGAATTTGTGACAGTCTGCCGAGAAGGACCGATAAACAAATGAGAAAAATCGTTCCTATTATGATAAACCGCTTGTGAATCACTGAAAATCACCCCTTACCATTGTTGACGTAAGAGGCATAATTTAACCGGGGGTTCATCATAAGAAAAGGATGGGACTGCTTTCGTAGCTACCGATTTAAAGCTAATAAACTTGTTGAAAAGCCGTTCACCGATATTTTGAGTCTAACGTATAAAAAGAGCCGTTACCATCTGTTTATCTCCATGAAATCCGAATGTATCACGGAGAAACATGGAGAGTATAAAGATGGGACGGCTCTGGCAAGTCTAGACAACAATTATTTCACAGCAACAATTTTGACGTACATTTCTCCACCGGGAGTTTGTACGGTTACTTCATCACCGATTTTTTTGCCGAGAAGGCTTTTTGCAATCGGTGAGTCATTGGAAATTCTCCCTTCAAACGGATCGGCTTCCGCACTACCGACAATCGTATATGTTTCTTCTTCTCCATCAGGCAACTCAATAAAAGTAACTGATTTTCCAAGTGTCACTGTATCGCTGTTAGCCTCATCACCCTCGATAATGACAGCATTACGAATCATCGTTTCAAGCAAGGCAATCCGTCCTTCAACAAACGCTTGCTCATCTTTCGCAGAATCATATTCGGAGTTTTCAGATAGATCTCCAAAATCTCTTGCAATTTTAATTCTTTCGACCACTTCTTTCCGCTTAACTGTTTTTAAATATTCAAGTTCCTGCTCGATTTTCTCCTTTCCTTCTTTCGTCATTGGGTATTGTTTTTCTTGTGCCATTTGTGTCACTCCTTATCTTTTTATCGACCTATTTTCTAATATATATATTCCAATTACTGGAGAGAAAAACGTTTATAAAAATAATTTAACACCTATTGTTTCATAAAAAAGATTTTTGTTCAAGAATTGTTTGAATTTTAGTCACCATTAAATCGATCGCTACTTTATTTTGTCCGCCCTCCGGAATAATAATATCCGCGTATCTTTTTGTCGGTTCAACAAATTGGTTATGCATGGGCCTGACCATTGATAAGTATTGATTAATGACTGAATCGACCGTTCGCCCTCGTTCTTTTGTATCACGCAACAGCCTCCGGATAATTCGGATATCCGGGTCTGTATCAACAAATAATTTAATATCCATTAATTGCCGCAATCGTTCATCTTCCAAAACAAGAATTCCCTCAATAATAATGACTCTTTTCGGTTCAACATGGATGGTTTCTTGGGAACGGGTATGAATTGTATAATCGTAAACCGGTTTTTCAATTGATTTATATTGTAATAATTGCGATATATGTTCAATTAAATAATCCGTATCAAACGCAAGCGGATGGTCATAATTCGTGTGTAAACGTTCTTGAAACGGTTTATCGCTCTGATCTTTATAATACGCATCTTGCTCAATTAATGCGATTGAATCTTCACCAAACCGTTTGACAATGGCCCTTGTTACACTTGTCTTTCCCGATCCAGAACCACCTGCGATTCCTATTACGATAGGTTTAGACTGCATGTACGTTCTCCTTCCGCATTAGGTTGTAACGATGTACAGGCTGATCAACTTGAAAACGAACGATTTGTAGAGGATGCCTTGCCGCATCAAGCATATTTCCTTCTTCATCATATAAATTTTTCACAGTCATCGTGAAGTTATCGATATTTGGTCCGAAAAATTCCACTTGATCACCAATCTTGAAAAAGTTCCGTTGCTGTACGGTGACCATTTTTGTTTCTTCGTCATAGTCTAACACCATTCCGGCAAAATCATGTGACGGTTTTTGTCTTGATTCATTAAATAATTGTTGTTGATAACCGGGTAATCCTTTATAAAACCCGTAATCCGTATCACGATTTGCGCATTTCGCTAATTCTTGCAACCATTCGTCTTTAAATTCAAAGTGATCCGGGTCAGCACAATAGGCATCAATTACTTTCCGATAGACACTTACGACTGTTGCCACATAGTGAATAGATTTCATCCGCCCCTCAATTTTAAAGCTGTCTATGCCCATTTCAATTAACTGCGGAACATATTTCAGTAAATTCAAATCCTTTGAACTCATGGCGAATGGGAAATCATTATCGGAAAATAGCGGAATTGCTTGTCCAGCTTCTTGCCGGTATAAATCGTAATTCCAGCGGCAACTTTGACAACAACCGCCACGATTGGAATCCCGGGCTGTCATATGATTGCTCAATACACAGCGTCCGGAGTAAGCAATGCAAAGGGCACCATGAACAAAAATTTCAACCTCAATATCCACTTTTTCCTTAATTTCCTTAATTTCTGCAGCAGTTGTCTCCCGCGCCAGCACAACCCGTTCTAAACCTTCTTCTTTCCAATATTGGGCTGCTCTCCAATTGGATAAAGATTGTTGCGTGCTTAAATGACGTTCCAATCCGGGGGCGACCTTTTTAGCTGTTTCAATAATCAAAGGATCTGCAACAATAATACCACTAACACCGGCGTCTTCCAATCCGCGCAAGTAATTTTCCAGGCCGGGGATATTTTCGTTATGGGCAATAATATTCGTTGTAACATACACTTTGGCATTATATTTTTTTGCAAATGATACGCCTTCTTTTATTTCCTCTAAGGTAAAATTATCTGCGTTTGAGCGAAGACTATATTCTTGACCGCCAATAAATACAGCATCCGCACCGTACATAACAGCGATCTTCAATTTCTCCAAATTACCAGCCGGAGCAAGTAGTTCCGGTTTCTTTACGATAACTCTTTTGCCATTACGTATTTCTGAAATTTTATCGACGAGTTGAACCATATTTCCCCTCCTTTAATAAACTGTTTCTTTAAAGAAAAAGCCTGTATCGAGACCGCGATTTTGCGGCTGCATGGCAATAATTTTTTCCAACAGTTGATCTTTTTCTTCTTCATATTGATAGGAGTCATGAACACAAAGATCAATCGCTTTCCGATACAATTTCGTTACCTCAATGATATATTGCGGTGATTGAAAGATACCGTCTATTTTAAAGGAATCAATGCCGGCATCGACTAACTCTTGCAATTCATCAATAATGCAAATATCGTTGGCACTCATAATATGTGTCCCGTTTTCATCCTCAAAAACCGGATACTTATTGTCTCTTTCCGGATCATACAAAAACAGATAACCTTGTCCAGATTGTCGAACTTCCATCTGTTTCCCTTGAAATTGGAAATAATTGTCGATTAAAGGACGTTTGGATTGGAACATACAACTCATTCCATGTACGAGAATCTCTATTTCCACTTCGGCATTTTCTTTTATTTCCAAAATTTCATCCATGCTCAATTCCCGGGCTAAAACCGCACGTTTTGCGCCTTTTCGTCCCCAATAATTACATGTATACCAATTCGTTCCTAACGTTTCAGTACTCCAATGAAGCCTTATATTTGGTGCAGATTGTTTCGCAGCCATCAGTACAGCCGGATCGCCGAAAACCACCGCATCTACAGCGATTTCTTGCAAAAATTGAAGATAGGAATCGAGCTCTTCCACTTTTTCATTATGAAAAATCGCATTCATTGCGACATATACTTTTCGCTTATGATTATGAGCAATTTCAACCGCATTTTTTATATCCGCCTTGTTAAATTCACCGGCCAGTCGCAAACCGTAACGCATTTCACCAATGACAAAAGCGTCTGCACCGGCTTCAATCAATGGAAGAATATCATTTATGTTGGTCGGTGTGACTAAAAGTTCGGGTACAGGCAACTCTTCCACCTCCGTAGTCAGGTTATTTTTAGAAGAACAAAAAATGTACTGAAAAATTTAGCTCATGATGCACTTTTCTTAACACTAATGGCTATTCCATCGCCAACAGGTAAGATAACCGTCTGATAATCCGGGTGATGGATGAGCCAATTATTGTAACGGTCGATTTTTTCCCCCAGTTTATGTAAGCGTTTATTTTCTCCTTCATTCCCAATAACATACCCTTTAAACAGGACGTTATCAGTGATGACAAGAGAACGATCAGTTAAAAGCGGCGTATACGTTTCAAAAAATTTTTGATACTGGCCTTTTGCCGCGTCGATAAACAGGCAATCAAAAGGAGCAACCGCACTCACCTTATGAAAAACTTCAAAAGCGTCTCCTTTGATAAGGGTAATTTGTTCCTCTTTATTTTCAAGAGCGATATTGGCTTTTGCCATTTCATAACGGTCATCGTCGCGTTCAATCGTAACGATTTTCGCTCCGGTGGCATCAGCCATCCGTAATGCAGAATAGCCGATTGCGGTACCAATCTCCAAAATTTTCTTCGGCTGAAACATGTTAAGAAGTACGAGAACTGTTTCCATACTATACAGATCCATGATTGGGACCGCATGCCTCCGCGCGTATTGTTCCATCTCTTTAAAGAAAGGCTTTCGTTCCGGTATTTGTTTATATAAATAACTCAACAGTTTTCCATCAATCATCGATGTTTCTCCTTAAGAATTGCCGTTATCGATTCATACATGAAAAAAAGTCATTATAAAGGGAAAACGCTTGCCGGATAGACCCTTTATGAATGACACTTTGGCTTAATTAAAGTTTTTTAGCAACAAAGATAAACAAAAACAGACTTTATAAATATACGGCTTACATTGTACCATAAACATATAGAAAAAGCGAGAAAATCTTAAAACAATTATTTATTCGATTGATTCGACTGAATATATTGAGCATATTTTTCATTATGTTCTTCTAATGTCTTTGAAAACAGTACTTCACCTTTAGGCGTTGCTAAAAAGTAATAGTAATCCGAGCTAGCCGGATATAAAGCAGCTTCGATTGACATTTCACTGCTACCGGCAATCGGTCCCGGCGGATAGCCGCTATTTAAATAGGTGTTGTAAGGATCCACTACTTCATAATAATCCTTAAAGGTAAGCCGATCACGATGTTCCCCGATTGCATAAATGACAGTCGGATCTGTTTGCAGAGGCATACCGGTTTCCATACGATTATAGAACACGCTGGCAATTGTTTTTCTATCTGCCTCATTTGTTGCTTCTTCCTCTACCAGGGATGCCAATGTTAATAATTGATGGACAGTGATTCCTTTACTTTCAAGATCAATTCGATACTTTTCAACGACATCATTTGTTTTTTTAATCATCGCCAGAAGGATCTCTTCAAGCGGCGGCTTCTTCTCCTCAAAGCTATATGTAGCCGGAAACAAATAACCTTCCAGTGGGAATTTAATGTTTTCATTTAAAACATCTTCCGTTATAAGCTCAGGATAAGTTTCCATCGCTTTTTTGATAAACTCCGGACTATTTACTGTATTTACGATTTCTTCCGTACTGTAATCAGTCTTTTTGGCGATAATCCCAGCGATTTCTGTCAATCTTAACCCTTCCGGAACAGGAATGGATAAGGCGGCCTTTTTATATACACTGCCGGTTTTTAAACTTGTAATAATTTCATTCATCGTCATTGACGGTGAAAGTAAGTATGTGCCGGCTTGAAAATCGGTTTCATTCTTAAATTTTACATAATATTTGAAAACCAGCGCATCCTTAATAACCCGGTTTTTCTCTAAAATTGACGCAATGGCTGATGTTCCGGAACCCATTGGAATTTCCACTTGAACTTCTTGTTTACTGTCGGGATCAACCGGCTTTAATGCAGAGTGAATATACAGATAGCCACCGGTTAAAATACCGGCTAATAATAAAAAGATGATTGCCGTTGTAATAAAAACTATTTTTCTCACTGTTTTTGCTTCTTTATATTTCTCTTTGTTAACGATCTCCATGATTTTTTCCTTGTCCTTATTGTTATCCATCCAAACCCTCCTTGTGAGAGTGCAAATAATGTAGAATATACTCGAAAATTTTTTCTCATCTTGAATTATTATACTATAACTTTTAATTTTGTCAGCAAAATTCATTTTAAAAAAGAATGTCCCAAAAACAGGAACCACCATCTAAATTAAATGATCCGCTGTTTTGGGACATGTAAAAGCTTTATATTTTACTCTTCATCTTCACCTAAAAAAGTTTCAAGCATTTCCTCAATTAAATCCCATTCCGCTTCGGATTCGATAGGTAATAAATCTCCTTGTTCTTTTCCGGGAAGAAAGCTTGAGGCATGAATTTCAATTTCTCCCTCATCGTCTTCTTCTGCTCCTATCGGGTAGTATAAAACATACGCCTTACCAAATTCTTCAGATTCGAAAGTAAACAATATTTCACATAGTTCTTCATTACCATCTTCATCAATAATCATAATATGGTTTTCACCGTGTTCCATTATTTTCCTCCTTACCCCTTCATTTAAAGGGCTTTCATGTATAAATTTCAATGGCTTCCTAAACTATCTAAATAACTTTGTAAAATGAGACTGGCCGCCATTTTATCAATTACCTTTTTACGTTTTTTCCTGCTTACATCGGCTGTCAACAAAATTCGTTCTGCAGCCATGGTCGTTAATCGTTCATCCCATAACTCCACGGGTAAACTAAACCTGTTTTTTAACAGTTTGGCAAATTGCAAACTAATTTCACCACGTGGGCCGATTGTTCCATTCATATTTTTGGGTAAGCCGACAATTATCTTTTCTATTCCGTATTCTCGAATGATTTCTTCAAGTTCCGGTATTCCGGATTTTTGCTCGTCTTCCTGAATTTGGATGGTTTTCAGTCCTTGGGCAGTCCAGCCCAGTTCATCGCTAACCGCCACCCCAATCGTTTTTGAGCCAACATCCAGTCCTAAAATTCGCATTATTTTTCCTCACGATGCTCTTGAATATAAAACTTTACCAATTCTTCAATAATCTCATCCCGCTCCAGCTTTCGAATAATATTCCTTGCATCTTTATGACGGGGAATATAAGCAGGATCACCTGATAATAAATAGCCAACGATTTGATTAATAGGATTATATCCCTTTTCCTCCAATGCTAAAAAAACTTCCTGAAGAACTTTTTGTACTTCTTGATTGATTGGTTCTTCCGGAAAATGAAATTGCATCGTCCGATCAAGTGAACTCATGGTCATGCACCTCCGATCAAACTCAGGTTGCGGTTATTTGTCTTTATTTTACACTACTTGTCTAATTAATGAAATCTTTTTTGCAGAAGGAAAGTATAATTTTCAACTTATACTTTCCCATCTCTTCATTGCACCGGGAGCTTCATCGAAATACGCAACAACCGAAATCGTGCATGTTCTTCGATTTACGATGCGTTCCGATTTTTTCTAAAGGTACCGATCATCAAGTATTCTTTATCCATTCTTCTACATATTGAAGTGCTTCAGATAAACGATTTGGATCTTTTCCACCGGCTTGGGCCATGTCCGGACGACCACCGCCGCCACCGTCACAAATACCGGCAACTTCTTTGATTAATTTACCGGCGTGATAAGTTCCGGTTAGGTCTTTCGTTACCCCCGCAATCAGTTGTACCTTTCCATCCAATACTGCACCAAGAACAATGACACCGGACTTGATTTTTTGCTTTAACTCATCCAACATAGTTCGCAATTGATTGGATTCATTAATTTCGACGCGACTGACCAGCAACTGAATGCCATTTACTTCTTTTACTTTATTTATTAAGCTTTTTGCTTCTATATTGCCTAATTTGGCAGTTAATGATTCAATTTCTTTATGGGCTTCTCGTAATTCTTTTTGCAAGGCCGCAATTTTTTCCGGAACATCTTTCACGTTCGCCTTTAATTTATGTGCGGCATCATTTAATATTTGAATTTGATCTGACATATATTGGTAAGCTTTTTCACCCGTTACTGCTTCAATCCGTCTGGTCCCGGCTCCAATTCCGGTTTCGGTAACAAGTTTAAATAGACCGATGGCGGAAGTGTTCGGAACATGGCATCCGCCGCAAAGCTCGATGGAGTATTCACCCATTTTGACCACACGGACGATTTCGCCGTACTTTTCACCAAACAATGCCATCGCACCCATTGCTTTAGCTTCGGCGAGCGGTTTTTCCATAATTTCTACCGGTAAGCTTTCCCAAATTTTTTCATTGACAATTTTTTCAATTTTGCTCAACTCTTCTTCGGTTACTTGTCCGAAATGAGAAAAGTCAAAACGGAGCCGATCCGGTTCAACAAGCGAGCCCGCCTGATTGACATGCTCACCAAGGACATCCTTCAAAGCTCGATGTAAAAGATGGGTTGCTGAATGGTTTTTCGTAATTTGCAAACGATTTTTGCTGTCAATTTTGGCAAAGACCGTTTGGCCGGTTTCTGCTAGCCCCTGCTTGACAACAGCCCGGTGAAGGTTTTGCCGGTTTGGCGCTTTTTGGACATCAAGGACTTCTATTACGAGACCTTCAGCCGTAATCGTACCACGGTCCGCAATTTGCCCGCCGCTTTCCGCATAAAAAGGCGTTTGGTCCAAGATAAGCTGAATTTCTTCCCCTTGATTGGCCGAAGAAATGAGTTTTCCATCTTTAAATATACCGATAATTTTTGCATTCGTTTCAAGTGTATCATATCCAACAAATGTGCTGGAAACAGTGAATTCTCCCAAGTCACCGCCTTGAACTTGCATCGAACCTGTTTCTTGCCGTGCTTTTCGGGCCCGTTCCCTTTGTAATTCCATTTCTTTTTCAAAACCGTGATGATCGATTGCAAGCCCGGCATCTTGTGCGTATTCTTCCGTTAGCTCAACCGGAAATCCATACGTGTCATAAAGGCGGAAAACATCGACCCCAGCTATTGTTTTCTTACCGGTACTTTTTGCTTTTTCAATGATATCGGTTAAAATTGCGATTCCTTCATTTAATGTTTCATGGAATCGTTCTTCTTCATTTTTGATCACTTTTCCAATGAATTCCGCCTTGTTTTTCACTTCCGGATAATAGTCTTCCATAATTTTCCCGACAACCGGAACTAATTCGAACATAAACGGGCGTTCGATTTGAATTTGTTTTGCATAACGAACGGCACGTCTCAAAAGTCTCCTTAACACATAGCCTCGACCTTCATTAGACGGCAATGCCCCATCACCAACAGCAAAAGTAACGGTACGAATATGATCAGCAATCACTTTAAAAGCCACATCAAATTCTTCATTTTCACCATATTTCACACCGGATATTTCTTCCGTCTTTTTGATAATAGGAATGAACAGATCTGTTTCAAAGTTTGTCTTTGTATTTTGAATAACAGAGGCCATTCGTTCCAGCCCCATCCCGGTATCAATGTTTTTCTTCGGCAGTGGCGTATATGAACCGTCGGGATTATGATTAAATTGAGAAAAGACTAAGTTCCAAACTTCTAAATACCGGTCATTTTCTCCACCCGGATATAATTCCGGATCATTATCATCATTGCCAAATTCCGGTCCGCGGTCATAGAAAATTTCCGAATTTGGGCCACTTGGTCCTTCACCGATATCCCAGAAATTGCCTTCTAACCGAATAATTCTCTCTTCCGGTATCCCGACTTTTTCATGCCAAATTTTGTACGCTTCCTCATCTTCGGGATGTATTGTTACGGATAATTTTTCCGGCTCAAAGCCAATCCATTTCGGGCTTGTTAAAAATTCCCATGCCCAAATAATGGCTTCTTCTTTAAAATAATCACCGATTGAGAAATTACCGAGCATTTCAAAAAAAGTATGGTGGCGTGCTGTTTTCCCGACGTTTTCAATATCATTGGTCCGAATCGATTTTTGGGCATTCGTAATCCGCGGGTTATCCGGCTTTACCCGGCCGTCAAAATATTTTTTTAATGTGGCAACACCGCTGTTAATCCAAAGTAATGACGGATCATCATGCGGGATGAGCGATGCACTCGGTTCAATCTTATGTCCTTTTTCCTGAAAAAACTCAAGATACATACGACGAATTTCAGCACTTGTCAATTTTTTCAAGCGAATTCCTCCCTAATTTATTTATTTCCATTTTGTTCCAATAAAAAAACTCCTCCCCTAAAATTAGGGACGAAGAGTCTGTTCCGTGGTACCACCCTAGTTATGAAAGTCTTAATCACTCTCATCACTTTAGCCTTCTTAACGCGAAGTAACGGCAGGGATTAGCTGCACTCGGGAGTAGCCTTCTGTAACAACTGTCTGGAAATTTCTTTCAGCCACGGAAATTTCTCTCTTTTTTAGACTCATTGATACATACTCGCTCCGTCAATGTGTTGATATTTTTAAATCTCCAGTCATATTTTTTATTCTAGTATTTGACCGTCTCCTTGTCAATTATCGAAAATGATTGTATCCGGAAATTAAGCGAAAAAAATTAACCATAATCCCGCCTTTTAAACTGATCCAAAGCTTGCAAAATAGTAGTTTTAATGACCGCAATTAACGGAACCGCCATGATAAGTCCCAGTACCCCGCCGATTTCACCACCAATTAAGATGGAAAATATAATTAATAAAGGATGCATCTGTAAAGATTTCCCGACTATGTAAGGTGATAAAATATTTCCCTCAAGAAACTGAAGGAAAAAGACAAACAAAACAACAAAAATAATCATTTTTACGGATGTTTGAGATGCAATAATTGCGGCTGGAACGACACCGATAATCGGACCAAAATACGGAATCACATTCGTAATCCCAATGATCGAGCCAAGTAAAAGCGGGTAATCTATTTTGATCAGCCAGAAAAAGATCATCGATATAATGCCAACTAAGGCACAGACAGTCAGTTGCCCGCGGATATAATTTCCAAGCGATTGCTCGACGTTGAAAAGAAAATCTCTCGTTTGTTCCCGCCATTTTTTAGGCACAAAGGACCAAAATGTTTTTTTTAAGTAATCAATATCTTTTAAAATATAAAATGCAATAAATGGAACCAGGATTAACAGAAAAAAATTGTCCACTAACCATATAAAAAACTTTAAAATTCGTTCAATCAGCCGCTTAAGTCCTTCCTCAATCGCTTGATAACCGACATCAATTTGTTCGTGAATTCCGAGCGGCCAAGTTTTTGTTTTTCTTTCAATAAAATCTCCCCACATTTCATACTGGTGTATGAAACCGGGGATGTTTTCGGAAAGATCCTTTAATTGTTTAATAAAGACAGGTATTCCTTTATAGATGGCAAAACCGACTCCCCCAAAAAATAAAATATAGATTAATAAGACGGAAAGCCATCTCTGTAACCCGTTTTGATGGAGTTTCTCCACAAGCGGATATAATAAGTAAGCGATAAATCCGGCAATCAGAAAAGGTAACAGTACCTTCAAAAAAATCTGAATAACCGGTTTCCACATCGGTGAAAGTCTGATAAACACATAAAGAACAACAAATAGTAATAATAAAAATCCTAATCGGTAATACCACTTCACTTTAATATCCATCGACAACACTCCCCCCTCGTTATAGTTTGAGAGGATGGAGCGATATTATGCATGATAGCGACGTTCTTCTTCCGGGAATAAATCATCCAGGGAGGAAAGGGATCCGTCTTCTTCCACCTGATGTGTGTGAATCATCCCATTTGAAACCGATAGCTCAATAAAACAGTTCCAGCAATAATATTGATTGATCCCGATCTTCCCAATATCTTTACTGTGACAATTTGGGCAAATTAGTTCCACTTTTCCACCTCAAATCAAATTTATAAATATTATTTGATACCATTCTGCCCAAATTGTTGGGAAAATAATCATTTTTACAAAACTTTCTCTCTGGATATCAGGTCAACTTAAATATTCCGCTCTATCTTCAATCATGAAATCATACGGGCTAATATTCTCCATGCCAACCATCGGATCCGTATTCATTAATCGTTCTTCATAAGACATATCTTCTTTCACTACCCCGATATCCGGAGTGTGATTTCCGTTTATTTCTTGCAATAATCGTTTCTTTAACGTCGTGTTCCTCATATTATCATCCGTACGATAAACGGCGGTTCGAAAGGCATCCTCTTCCCCGCATAAAATTAATTTTTCTTTACTCCGCGTGATGGCCGTATAAATAAGATTTCTCCGTAACATCCGGTGATAGCCTCTGACAATCGGTAGAATGACAATCGGAAATTCGCTCCCTTGCGATTTGTGAATACTGCAGCAATAGGCAAGGGTAATTTGATGTAAATCCTGTCTCGGGTAAGTAACCTCATTACCGTCAAACGAAACGACCAGTTGATCAACTTTTTCCTCTGTCTCTTTTGCATAAAAGATAGCTACAATTTCACCGATATCACCGTTAAAAATATTTTTATCCGGTTGATTGATTAATTGCAAAACTTTATCGCCAACCCGGTAAGTATGGTCGCCAAAGTTTAATTCCCTTCGCTTTTCCTTGTTCGTTCCATTCAATATTTCTTGGAGAAGTATATTCAGCTCATCAATTCCGGCCGGCCCCCGATACATCGGTGCCAAAACTTGAATATCTTTAGGTGTATAACCTTTATTGATTGCATGTCCGACGACCTGCTTTACGACATCAGCAACTTGTGTCGTACGGCAAGAAATGAATGAACGATCCTTTTGTTGGTTTCTTAAATCTTCCGGTATCGTCCCGTTTTTTATGGCATGAGCAAGCTGAATAATGGATGAGCCGCTTTCTTGTCGATAAATATCCGTCAAACGAACGGTCGGAATTCGTTCTGAGGCTAATAAATCTTTCAAAACTTGCCCCGGGCCAACGGAAGGTAATTGATCTTCATCACCGACCAAAATTACTTGCACATGCGCAGGCAAAGCTTTAAATAAATGATGGGCAAGCCAAATGTCAACCATCGACATCTCATCAATGATAACAATCTTCCCTTCAATCGGATTATCTTCGTTATAATCAAAGGTTTCTGTTCCATTCCATCCGAGTAATCGATGAATCGTTACTGCCGGTAAACCGGTTGATTCCGCCATCCGTTTTGCGGCCCGACCGGTTGGAGCAGCCAACACAAACGGAAACACTTCATCCTTTTTATAGTCTTTTGGATCCAAACTGCAACCGTGCAATTCTCCATACAGTTCAACGATTCCTTTAATTACCGTCGTTTTTCCCGTTCCCGGTCCGCCGGTTAAAATTAACATTGGACTGGAGAGTGCGGTTTGAATTGCTTCCCTTTGTGATGGAGCATATTGAATACCAAGCCGTTCCTCTAAACTACCTAATGCAAGTAGAAATTCTGATTCCGGAAAGCCGTCTTCAAATTCTTTTTGAGCCAAGATTCTTTTTATATTCGTTACCAAACCTTTTTCCGAATAAAAAATGGAAGGTAGAAATACACGTTCCTCATCGATGACGATCTTTCCTTCTTCCTCCAGTTTCAAAAGTTCATGCTCAATTTCTTCCGGAAAAATTTCCACCGGCTGGTTAGATTCCAGCAACTTTTTAACAGTCGGAATGAAAGTTTTCTTTTCCAAATAACAATGACCTTCTTGAATACAATCTGTTTCTAATGTGTATAAACAACCGGCCTTAACCCGATCCGGATGATTTCCTTTCATGCCGAGTTTAAAGCCTAATTCATCTGCCCGACCAAAGCCAATTCCTTCAATATCTTCCACAAGTTTATACGGGTTATTTTCGACGATTTCCAGTGTATGCTCTTTATATGTTTGATAGATTCGCATAGACAGCTGCGGACCGAACCCGTATTGATTCAACCCGACCATAATATTTTCTAACCCTTGATACTCTATTAATTTTTCATGTAACAATTTTGCTTTATCAGCAGCCAATTTCGGTACCGTGTCCAATAAAGACGGCTGTTTCATGATGCGTTCGATAGCATTTTCACCCAGAACGTCCACAATATTTTCAGCCGTTTTCTTTCCAATTCCTTTAAAAAGTTCACTTGATAAATATTGAACAACACCTTGTTTTGTCTTTGGCAGATCTTTTCGAAAATGGTCAACTTGAAATTGTGGACCATATTTTGGATGATCCGTAAACTTTCCGTAAAAAATATAAGTTTCCTCTTCATACAGACGGGGGAAATAGCCGGTGACAACCGCATCTTTGTTCACACCAGCCTCATTTGATTCATCGACACGAATCCGAAGAACGGTATATAAATTTTGTTCATTGTGAAAAATGGTGACGATCGGTCTGCCCTTAATATAACGTTCTTCTTGTTGCATTTCCGATTTCCCCCTCCAAAGATATGTTGAAAAATGGTACTATAAGCATTTTTATAAGAAACGAGCATAGAGCCTATCGACGTTTTGTCAAAGATTTTTTTCAAGATCGGGTCTTGTCGACAAATTAAGGATTTCCTTCGTTTCTCCCCAAGATGATGACGAAAAAGGTTTCATTGACAAATTATATAAAACAAACAAAAGGGACTATCCAAAAATAATTATATAGAATTTATTATAAAAAGGACAGAGGACCAGCATAACATTTCAGCTGATCCTCCGATTTTTACCCCACATACTTTAATCGTTCATTGTCTTTAAATATTTGATCGATGGTACCTCCACCAAGGCATTCTTCACCGTTATAGAAGACAACGGCTTGCCCCGGTGTGACCGCACGTATCGGTTCATCAAATTCAACTCTTGCTGTGTTATTCCCTAAAAGTGTAACCGTAACACCATGATCCGGTTGGCGGTAGCGGAACTTGGCCGTACATGAAAATTGAGCAGGTTTTTCTTTGTCAGAGACCCAACTTACATTGGTCGCAATGATTGCATCCGAATATAACGCATCATTATCATAGCCTTGACCAACCAACAGAACATTTCGTTCCAAGTCTTTACCAACAACAAACCACGGATCACCGGAACCGCCGATACCGAGCCCGTGTCTCTGACCGATCGTATAATACATGAGGCCTTCATGAAAACCTTTTATTTCACCGGTCAAAGTTTCCATTCTGCCCGGTTGAGCCGGTAAGTATTTACTTAAAAATTCTTTGAAGTTCCGTTCACCGATAAAACAAATCCCGGTACTGTCTTTTTTCGTTGCTGTCGCAAGTCCGGCTTCTTTAGCAATTTCCCGAACCCGTTTTTTATCCATGTGACCGATTGGAAACATCACTTTGGAAATTTGTTCTTGTGATAGTTGATTCAAGAAATACGTTTGATCCTTGTTGACATCTTTGCCGCGCAACATTTTGTATTCACCGTCAATAATTTTCACTTGGGCATAGTGACCGGTTGCCAAGTAATCAGCACCTAATTTCAACGCATGTTCAAGAAATGCCTTAAATTTAATTTCCTTATTACACATGACATCCGGATTCGGTGTCCGACCGGCTTTATATTCATCCAGGAAATAGGTAAACACTTTATCCCAATATTCCTTTTCAAAATTGACAGCATAATAAGGAATACCGATTTGATTACAAACACGAATCACATCTTCATAATCTTCCGTTGCCGTACAAACACCAAATTCATCGGTATCATCCCAGTTTTTCATAAACACACCAATCACATCGTAGCCTTGTTGTTTCAAAAGATAAGCGGCTACCGACGAATCGACACCGCCGCTCATCCCGACAACGACGCGTGTATCTTCGGGTTTTTTCAAGTTATTCACCACCAAATCACTTTCTATTTTCCGGTTAGCCGTTTAACAACCTTCACTGTTTTTTCGGCAATCGTAATTGTTTGCCCTAATGTTATTCCATAACCGAAGCTGAATCGGATTGAATTGGTTAATTCATCTGCCTGATGCCCATACATTGCACTTAACACATGACTTGGTTCCAATGATCCGGCTGTACACGCCGATCCGCTCGATGCTGCAATACCTTCCAAGTCAAGATTGACAAGCATTTGTTCAACATTTGTACCCGGAAAGCTGATGTTAACAATATGAGGCAGGCGATTTTCTTCTGCCCCGTTTATTTTAAAATCAATGCCTGATGTTTGTAATGTTTCAAGAAAGCTTGTCCGTAATTGTTCATAAAAGGCGGTTTTTTCCCCTAGTTCCGCCTGACTGATGTCGACCGCTTTTTTAAAACCGGCAATCGCAGGCACATTTTCAGTTCCCGCCCGGCGTTTCCGTTCTTGCTCACCACCATACAGGGCAGGAATGAATCTGACACCCGTTTTCGCATATAGAAATCCGATCCCTTTTGGACCGTTTAATTTATGTGCGGAAACTGACAATAAATCGATGCCCATTTCACGTACATCAATTGGCAAAAGTCCATACGCTTGAACGGCATCGGTATGGAAGTAAGCAGGGTGACCGGCTAATAAGTCGCCAATCGCTTTGATCGGTTGAACCGTCCCGACTTCATTATTGGCAAACATAATGGAAACGAGAATGGTATCATCACGCAATGCCGCTTTTACATCTTGAACAGAAACAAAGCCTTGACTGTCAACAGGAAGATAAGTAACCTCAAAACCCTGCTTTTCCAATGCCTCACAGGTATGGAGGACGGCATGATGTTCTATTTGACTGGTGATGATATGCTTTCCCCTTCCCCGGTTTGCAAAGGCGACACCCATTAATGCCAAATTATCCGCCTCGGTACCGCCGCTCGTGAAAACAATTTCTTGAAAATCAGCATGAATCGAGTCGGCAATGGAGCCTCTTGCTTCATCAATAATCTTCCTGGCTTCTCGTCCAAACGAATGGATACTTGAAGGATTTCCAAATGTATTTTTCATTGTTTCGGTCATTACTTCAATCACGTCAGGATGGAGCGGTGAAGTAGCAGCATGATCGACATAATATCTTTCCATCTTTACACCCGCTTTTAAAATAACTTTAAATAATTTTCAACCTCTTTAATATACATGCGACTAACCTTAAATGTAAAACATATAGCCTTCCTTACTAGATTCATCTTTGGAATGTTTTGCCAAGTCATCTAATGTTGTATTATCTAATACATTTTTAATCGCATCGCTAATACGGATCCATAATTCTCTTTTAGCCGGTTCTTCATCTTCAATACCTTCGACAAGCTGAATAGGACCTTCTAAAACACGGATAACATCTCCGGCGGTAATCTCTGTTGGTTCATTAGCTAAAGTATACCCTCCATATGCTCCTCGGATACTCTTTACTAATCTCGCATTCCTTAACGGAGATACGATTTGCTCCAAATAATGTTCCGACAGATTGTTCGCTTTCGCAATTGTTTTTAAAGCCACCGGACCCTCGCCATATTTTTTCGCTAACTCAATCATAATTGTCAAACCGTAACGGCCTTTTGTTGAAATCTTCATTCAATTACTCACTCCTATATAAATGGTAAAATCCAAACAGCCGATTTTTCTAAAAAATCAACGTAAATATTGTGTCATAACAAATATAACACTATTGCTTGTGTTGAATTTTCCGTAAAACTTTTTTGATGCTAATTATTAAATAACCATTGTCTTCTTTTTCTCATTTTTTAAGCGAATCATTTCCATTATTTTCTTCGTCTTTTTATAAAAATAAGGTATAGTTACACCGGAAACATGTCCGATGAGTAAACTGATAATAATTGTACCAATATGGACAGGTCCGCCAAGAATCCAGCCGATGATTACTACCGATACTTCCATGATGAGGCGAACGTTTTGAATTTTCCATCCTTTTTTTAAATGCAAAGCCATCATCAAACTATCCCGTGGTCCTGTACCGAAACCCGCCGATATATAAATTCCCATTCCGATCGCATAGATGAGAATTCCGACAAATAAAATAAATAACTTCATACTGATCCAATTTGAATGAATAGGAAGCAATAAAAATAAATCGATAAAAATACCGACTAACAACATATTTATATAAGCCCCGGGTTGCGGTAATTTTTTCATGATAATACTGGAAATAGACAAGATGATGAGACCAACGATGATATTCCAAGTGCCAATTGTTAAACCCATTTGTTTATACAAACCGATATGCAAGACATCCCATGATGCCACCCCAATGTTGGCTTTGATCGTTAAGGCTATTCCGAAAGCCATAATGATAATACCGATAAAAAATATAAAAAATTGGACAAATCGTTCTTCCTTTGTCATTTCCCGTCCCCTTTTTAATTCATGACCATTTTGAAATTATAACATATTTTTCTTTTATTAACTACATTGGCGGCACGTGTGATAAAATCGCTCATTAAATGAAAGGTAAAATTTTTGCCTGAAATAATTTTCTATTACGGCATGAGTAGCTTCTTATATCTTTCCCCGAAAAAATCTTTATGTTAGATTAGTTGTATAACCAGATATGAGGGGAAGACATATGAACACACAACCATTAGCTTATCGCATGCGTCCCAGAGTTTTAGAAGAAGTGGCCGGACAAAAACATCTTGTCGGGGAAGGAAAAATTATTTATCGGATGGTGAAGGCCAGGCAATTGTCTTCGATGATTCTGTTTGGTCCGCCCGGTGTCGGAAAAACATCCATTGCCAGTGCGATTGCCGGAAGTACGGATTACGCTTTTCGGATGTTGAACGCCGTTACAAATAATAAAAAAGATATGGAAATTGTCGTTGAAGAGGCAAAAATGAGCGGCAAAGTGATTCTTTTATTAGATGAGGTCCATCGTTTAGATAAAGCAAAACAAGACTTTTTACTCCCCTATTTGGAAAACGGGATGGTTGTTTTAATTGGGGCAACAACTGGAAATCCATATCATGTCATTAATCCGGCAATTCGCAGTCGCTGTCAAATTTTCGAATTAAAACCGTTACAACCGGAAGATATAAAGGAAGTTTTGCATCGGGCATTGGCAGACAGTGAACGGGGATTAGGGAAATTTCAGGTTGAAGTAACCGATGACGCTCTTGAGTTTTTAGCAAATGCGACAAACGGGGATCTCAGAAGCGCCCTAAACGGTCTGGAATTGGCTGTACTCTCAACCGAACCGAGTGATGACGGCATTATTCACATTAATGTGGAGATTGCCGGGGAATGTATCCAGAAAAAAGGCTTTTCCCACGAGCGTGATGGCGATGCCCATTATGACGTTTTATCCGGATTTCAAAAATCGATTCGTGGCAGTGATGTCAATGCAGCCCTCCACTATTTAGGTAGATTGATTGTTGCTGGTGATCTCCCAAGCATCGTCCGCCGTCTCCTAGTTATTGCTTATGAAGATGTTGGTCTGGCTAACCCGCAGGCAGCAGCAAGAACGGTTGCCGCCGTTACAACCGCTGAAAAAATCGGTTTTCCGGAAGCGCGAATCCCTCTGGCAAATGCTGTCATTGACCTATGTTTATCGCCAAAATCGAATTCAGCCATTATGGCCATTGATGCCGCAATTGCTGATATTGAGAATGGCCGGAGCGGGGAAGTTCCAGACCATTTGAAAGATGCTCATTATCTTGGAGCAAAAAAACTAGGCCGAGGAATCGACTATAAATATCCACATGATTATGAATCCGGCTGGGTAAAACAACAATATTTACCTGATTTAATTGCGGGGAAAAAATATTATCAGCCGAAAAAGACCGGGAAATATGAGTCAGCCCTTGCACAAGTATACGAGAAAATTAACGATTTGATGAAGTGAACAGTTTGGTCTAGATTGTGAGTGGTTTCTAAAATGGATGAAGGCTTTTTTGACGACGAGACTTGTTTTCGTCACCATTTTGTGGCGTGAAACTCCATTTTTTGGCGACGAGACTTATTCTCGTCACCTTTTTGTGGCGTGAAACTCCATTTTTTGGCGACGAGACCTTTTCTCGTCGCCACTTTGAGCCGAAATACTCCATTTTTTGACGACGAGACCCTTTCTCGTCACCATTTTGAAGCAGAAAACGATCTTTTTCGACGACGAGACTCGTTCTCGTCACCATTTTGAAGCAGAAAACGATCTTTTTCGACGACGAGACTCGTTCTCGTCACCATTTTGAGCCGTGAAATGCTCATTTTTGACGACGAGACCCTTTCTCATCACCTTTTTGAGGCGAAAAACTCCATATTTTGACGACGAAACTTATTCTCGTCACCATTTTGAGCAGAAAAACTCCATATTTTGACGACGAGACTTATTCTCGTCACCATTTTGAGCCGGAAAACTCCTTTTTTTGGCGACGAGACCTATTCACGTCACCACTTTGAGCTGAAAAACACCCTTTTTTGACGGCGAGACCCGTTCTCGTCACCTTTTTGAAGCCGAAAACGCTCTTTTTCGACGACGAGACTCGTTCTCGTCACCATTTTGAGCCGTGAAATGCTCATTTTTGACGACGAGACCCTTTCTCGTCACCATTTTGAAGCAGAAAACGCTCTTTTTCGGCGACGAGACTCGTTCTAGTCACCATTTTGAGCCGTGAAATGCTCATTTTTGACGACGAGACCCTTTCTCGTCACCTTTTTGAGGCGAAAAACTCCATATTTTGACGACGAAACTTATTCTCGTCACCATTTTGAGCCGAAAAACTCCATATTTTGACGACGAGACCTATTCTAGTCACCATTTTGAGCCGAAAAACTCCTTTTTTTGACGACGATACTTATTCTCGTCACCATTTTGAGCCGTGAAATACTCTTTTTTGGCGACGAGACCTATTTTTGTGACAAAGAACACTCTTGTTAAGATTTCAGAAAATACATTCGTATGTTAAAATTAGTAAATGGGAGGTGATATACTATGGACGTGGTTAATTTTGCTTCAACAATTTTTACGTTTATTTATTTTGGTCTTATCGTCTTACTTATCGTTTCCTTCACCCTTTTTATCCGTAGAATTCTTATCAATTCTTCTAAGAAAAATCAGCATTTAGAAGAAATTGAAAAGAGTCTGAAAAAAATTACAGAATTACTTGAAAAGGATAAAAATGCCGATTAGCATTAGCACAATTGTACCATTTCGGCAGATGATTGACATACTAGCATTAGTAGTTATCCCACTTGTTTTTGTCATAGAAAAATCAGTAAAGAATTCTCTCTCTACTGATTTTTCTATGAGCCTTTTAAACTAGCATCTCATCTTTCACACGGTTGATTTTAACACCTTCTAAAATTTTCCTTACTACATAACTTGCCATAATCAAGCCGACCACCGATGGGACAAATGCATTGGATGAAGGAGGCATTTGCCCTTTGCGGGTCGGTGCTTCATCATTCCCAACATATTGGCGGACATCTTCACGAATGACAATCGGGCTTTCATCAGAAAACACAACCGGAATACCTTTTTTAATCCCCGCTTTTTTCAAATGGCCGCGAATAGCCCGGGCAATCGGGTCGGTATGAGTTTGCGAAATATCGGCAATTTGGAAGCGGGTCGGATCCATTTTATTTGCCGCCCCCATACTGGAGATAATCGGAATATTTCGTTTCAAGCATTCTTTCATAATATGAACTTTGTAAATGATCGTGTCAGATGCATCGACAACAAAATCAATACCGTAATGAAAAATTTCCTCATATGTTTCTTCCGTGTAAAACATTTTTAGTGCAATTACTTCACAATCCGGATTGATATCGGCAATCCGTTCCTTCATCAATTCTACTTTCGATCGACCGATAGTTGACAGCAAGGCAATGATTTGACGATTCACATTCGTAATATCAACATCATCTTTATCAATTAAAATTAACCGGCCAACACCGCTTCTCGCTAATGCTTCAGCTGCAAAAGATCCGACACCGCCAATCCCGAGAACAAGGGCGGTTGTATTTTTCAGCTTTTCTAAACCTTCTTTTCCAATGGCTAATTCATTCCTTGAAAACTGATGTAACATTGATCCACATCCTCTGTAAATAGAATCATTGAAGTAATTTTACATTTTCCCATCTTTTACTACAGGCGCTTAAAAACAATTTTTCAATATAAAATTTCCCTCTATAAGTGGAGGAATCCCTTTAAATCGGCAAAAGAAATACCCTTTGAAAATCAAAAGGTAGTGGGGCCAAAATTTATTTCATTTCTAATTTCGCATTTTTAACAAACAAAAAGAGATGTCCCAATCGTGCCGTCGTTTGGATGCCTGTTTTGAACCCGCTCTCAGCAGGTGGGTGTCCTGTTCTAAGCTTTACAAGTCCACTGTTACGAGGCATTTGCGCCACTTAGAAACTTCAGACTCCCTAAGGCAAAAATGTTCGGTCAAAACGTTAGCAAACTTACGGTCACATCAGGACTCTCTTCGTTGTTTTTATAATAACATAAATTCAGTGAAACTTCAATCCGTCGTATGATGTGTAAGTTGTACCAATCTTCCGGTTTAGCCTCTTATACTACCTAATCTTTTAGGAGGGTCCGTGTAGGATACAGTGAAACTTCAACCAGTGGAAATCCATATCCCACTCAATGTTGATTACGAAATCAGACCTTGGCTAACCCCACTCCCACCTGTATTCCTCATTGACTGCCTGCCATTAAAAATTTCAAACAAGCGGAACAGGAAATACCTTCCTTTACTCTTTCTCTTTGTTAATGACCGAAAGTTGAAGCTCATCCAATTGCGCCTGACTGACTCCACTCGGTGCGTTTGTCAACGGATCACTTGCACTGGCTGTTTTCGGAAATGCAATGGTATCACGCAAGTTTGTTCTTTCAGCAAGAATCATAACAAAGCGGTCTAAACCAAGGGCAATCCCTCCATGTGGCGGTGTCCCATATTCAAAAGCATCCATTAAAAATCCAAATTGACTTCGGGCCTGCTCTTCGGAAAAGCCAAGAGCGCGAAACATTTTTTCTTGAATATCCCGTTCAAAAATACGGAGTGAACCGCCGCCCAACTCATACCCGTTTAATACAATATCATAGGCTTGTGCGCGAACCTTTCCGGGGTCAGTATCCAAAAGCTCGATATCTTCCCTGAACGGCATCGTAAACGGATGGTGGGCAGCATAATAGCGACCATCTTCATCGTCATATTCCAATAACGGCCAGTCCGTTACCCAAAGGAAATTAAATTTTTTCTCATCAATCAGTTGCAAATCTTTTCCCAATTTCAAGCGAAGGGCACCAAGGCTGTCAGCTACAACTGATTGTTTATCGGCTACAAACAATAATAAGTCACCGGTTTCTGCTTCCAAAATTGATGTTAATTGACTTCGGGTCGCTTCATCAAAAAATTTCGCGATTGGACCGTTGAAACCTTGATCGGTAACCTTGACCCACGCCAGTCCTTTTGCACCGTAACGTTTCACAAATTCCGTTAATCCATCAATATCTTTACGTGAATACTTGTCAGCCGCTTTTTTTACATTGATTCCTTTCACTTGTCCGCCGGAAGCAACCGTATCGGCAAAAACTTTGAAACCGGAATCTTTAACAGCTTCAGAAAGATCAACAAGTTCAAGGCCAAAACGAGTATCCGGTTTATCCGACCCGAATCGGTCCATTGCCTCCTGATAGGTAAGGCGCGGAAACGGTATCGTAATATCAATACCTTTTACATCTTTCATTACCTTTTTCATCATCCGTTCAACAATGTCAATAATATCTTCCTGACTTAAGAAACTTGTCTCAATATCAATTTGGGTAAATTCCGGCTGACGATCTGCACGTAAATCTTCATCACGAAAACAACGGGCCACTTGGTAATAACGGTCAAAGCCACCAACCATCAGCAACTGTTTAAAAAGTTGCGGGCTCTGCGGCAACGCATAAAATTCTCCCGGATGGACGCGGCTGGGAACAAGATAGTCCCGCGCTCCCTCAGGCGTACTTTTTGTCAATATCGGGGTTTCCACTTCTATAAAGGCTTCACTGTCTAAAAAGTCACGAATCGCTCTTACCGTTTTATGCCGTAATTTTAATGTCTCATACATCACCGGACGACGTAAATCTAAGTAGCGATATTTCAACCGCATTTCCTCCGTGATTTCGGCATTGTTATCAATCATAAACGGCGGTGTTTTCGATTCATTTAAAACAGAAACTTTTTCACAATGAATTTCAATTTTTCCTGTTTTTAACTTTGGATTTTCTGTACCTTTTTCCCGTAAAACAACTTTTCCTTGTACATCCAGAACATATTCACTGCGAACTCCATCAGCAATGGCCAAAGCTTCTTTTGAAACATCCGGATTGAAAACGACCTGAACGATGCCGGTTCGATCCCTTAAATCAATAAAAATAAGTCCGCCGAGGTCTCTCCTTTTTTGGACCCATCCTTTTAACACAACGGTTTCCCCTTCATTTTTTTCGGAAATTTCTCCACAATAATAGGTTCTACCAAACATTGACATTTTTCCATCCTCCATCAAACAGCAAATTGTTTAATCTCTTCAATAAATGTTGCTAATTTAATTTCTTTTTGTTCACCGGTCTCCATATTTTTCAATTGGACAATACCGCCATCCAGTTCATCCTCACCAATAATTACCACGAACTTTGCATGTAGCCTGTCTGCCGATTTTAATTGAGCTTTCATCTTCCGACCCGTATAGTCGCGGTCAGCTGAAAAACCGTTATTCCGCAGTTCACTTAGTAATTTTACTGAGTAATCTTTTGCCCGTTCACCTAAAGCAACAACATAAAAATCAAGACCGTTATGTATATCCGGTTGAACTTGCTCTGCTTCCAATGCAGCAATCAGCCTCTCTATACTTAATGCAAAGCCAATTCCCGGTGTTTCCGGTCCGCCGAATTCCTCAACAAGCCCATTATAGCGACCGCCGCCACATAATGTTGTAATGGCACCAAAACCCGGTGCAGAACTCATAATCTCAAACGTTGTCGCATTATAATAGTCAAGACCGCGAACCAATGTCGAATCAATTGTATATTCGATACCTAAATCGGTTAAATATTGACAAACTTTATCAAAATAAACTTTTGATTCGTCGTTCAAATATTCTAAAATTGACGGCGCGGTTTTCATCAGTTCATGTTCCCGGTCAACCTTGCAATCCAAAATTCGCAACGGATTTTTTTCTAACCGGTTTTGACAATCTTCACAAAACTCGCCGATTCGAGGCCGAAAATGGTTGATTAGCGCTTCCCGGTGTTTTGCCCGGCTTTCTTTATCGCCTAAACTATTGATGACTAAATGAACATTTTTTAATCCGGCCTCTCTGTAAATATTCATGGCAAGACTGATTACTTCGGCATCAATGGCCGGATCTTGACTTCCCAATGCTTCAACACCAAATTGAACAAATTGACGGTATCTCCCGGATTGTGGACGTTCATAACGAAACATCGGACCAATATAGAAAAGCTTTACCGGTTGATTCGGGTCACCATACATTTTATTTTCGACAAAGGATCGGACAACCGCTGCTGTTCCTTCAGGTCTGAGTGTCAAGTCACGACCGCTACGATCTTGGAAGGAATACATTTCTTTTTGAACGATATCGGTCGTATCACCGACTCCTCGTGCAAAAATTTCCGTATGTTCAAAAATAGGTGTTCTTATTTCTTCAAAATGATATTTATTTGTAACCTCGCGCATTTTTTCTTCCAACCATTGCCAAATTTTTGCCTGACCGGGAAGAATATCCTGGGTTCCTCTTGGAATTTGAACTTTCAAATGTAAAGCCTCCTTTAATGTATTACGATTTAGTTTTTAATAAGAAAAGCGCTGGGCGACCGGAGTTAGACAATAAAACTAATCCAAAGCTTTTCGCCTGCATTTTTATAATTTCTTATCTTTTAAAAAGGAAAATAAATAGGGAAAAATAAAAAAGCCCCCGTTCCTTGTCATTAACAAGGGACGAGAGCTTGATCTCGCGGTGCCACCCTAATTGAAGAATAATACCTATTATTCTTCCACTTAAACAGTTAACGCCTGCCTACGTATTGCCCTTACTAAACCGCCCATGAAACCGGCAACGATCGTTCAGGAATCACTTCAGGAGTGTCTTTCATTTCGTCATTATGGAGGAATGCTTTCAGCCGCGACATTCCCTCTCTTTCCATTTGGGGCGAAACTACTTTTCTCCGTCATCAGTTTATTATATTAAAAATATTGTTATTGATACTTTATCATACGGGAAGCTTAATTAAAAGTCAAGTATCTATGAGCGAAAAAGATGTTTTTTCAGCTTTCTTACTTCTCCTATTGAAAGTCCGTACTCAGACGCCAGTTCAAACAAAGATGCATTTTCTTGTTTTTCAATAAAGTCATGGAAGTCTACGCCAAAAACTTGTTTCCCTGTCAGGTTTACCTGATCATTTTTATCACTTGCACGCATCATTTTCCTCCTAAAAAAGTTTTGTCGATAATAGTATGTCCTATTCTAACGTTGCTTTTTCATAAAAAAAGACAAACTCCGGTTAAGTTTGTCCAACGATGCGAGTGATGTAATGATCGTCCGGTCAATAATTAATTTGTACTTATGATTAGGCAGCTCTGGCTTGTCTACCAATGATGTAATGATTTGCCTGCCAATAATCAATATAGTACTTTTGACGAGAACAGGTGGCTCCTATCATTAGTTTACCTGTTAATTATCAAGCTTACTTTTAATTAGAACTGCTGTGGTTTATCTATCAGTGATTCAGTGACTGACTGTCAATAATCAATGTAACCGGTCCGTCATTCGTAAAGGTTACATCCATCATTTCACCAAATTTACCTGTCTCAACGACAAAGCCTTTTTCCCGTAATCGCGTATTAAAATATTCATATAATCGATTGGCTTGATCCGGTTTGGCCGCTTCCATAAAATTAGGTCTTCTCCCTTTCCGGATATCCCCGTATAACGTAAATTGTGAGATGGAAAGAATCTCTCCTTCAACGTCTGACAGGGAAAGGTTCATTTTCCCGTTCTCATCTTCAAAAACGCGAAGACCGGAAATTTTTTCAGCAAGGTATTCTGCGTCTTTTTCAGTATCTGAATGGGTCACACCGATGAGTAAAACAAATCCTTTTGCAATTTTCCCTACGATTTCTCCATTCACCGTTACACTTGCATTTTTTGCCCGCTGTAATACAGCTCGCATTTCGTACCCCCCTTTAATTCATTACTCGGCGGACCGTATAAATATCATGGATTTGTTTAATTCGATCAACAACTTTTTTTAGATGGGCAACATTTTGAATCGATATTGATAAATGGATTGTAACGATTTTGTTCCGATCGGTTTTTCCTGTTACCTGGGTAATATTTGTTTTTGTCTCAGCAATTGCTTGTAATACTTCATTCAATAACCCTCTCCGATCATAACCGTTAATTTCCAAATCAACATTGTATTCTTTATTTGTCGAGGCATATCCTTCCCACTCAACCGGGATAAGCCGATCTTTTACATCATCGCCCTTTACATTCGGACAATCCGTTCTGTGAACCGAAACACCGCGTCCCTTCGTTATATAGCCGACAATTTCATCACCCGGAATCGGACTGCAACATTTAGACAAGCGAATCAGTAAATTATCGATGCCTTTGACACGGACTCCTGCATCCCGGCGTTTCGGGTGATTAACAGGTTTTAACTCGAAAATATCTTTAAAGAGGAGTGTTTCATCCATATCTTTCTTTTTCCGTAATTTTTCGGTTAAGCGGTTGGCTATCTGAGCCGCTGTGATGCCATTGTAACCGACTGCCGCAAACATATCTTCTTCATTGGCAAAATTAAATTTATCCGCTACTCGTTTCAGGTTCTCGCTTGTCATAACTTCTTTTATATCAAATTCCATATTTCGAATTTCTTTTTCAACAAGTTCTCTGCCTTTATTGACATTTTCTTCCTTAAGTTGGCGTTTAAAAAATTGTTTAATTTTGTTTTTTGCCTGTGATGTTTGGGCGAGTTTAATCCAGTCTCGGCTTGGTCCATATGAATGTTTTGACGTAAGGATTTCGATAATATCACCGGTTTTTAGGCGGTAATCAAGAGGTACCATTTTATTATTTACTTTAGCCCCAATCGTCTTATTGCCTATTTCTGAATGAATTCGATAAGCAAAATCAATTGGTACAGACCCGGCCGGCAATTCAATGACATCACCTTTAGGGGTAAAAACATACACCATGTCAGAAAACAGGTCAACTTTTAATGAAGCCATAAATTCTTCGGCATTGGAAGATTCATTTTGAAATTCAAGAATTTCTCTAAACCAAGTTAGTTTCTTTTCGAATTGATCGGGTGTGTTAAACTTTTTCCCTTCTTTATAGGCCCAATGTGCAGCAATCCCATATTCTGCAATTTGATGCATTTCAAACGTACGGATTTGTACTTCCAATGGATCCCCTTTTGGACCGATGACCGTTGTATGCAAGGATTGATATAAATTTTGTTTCGGCATTGCAATATAATCTTTAAATCTTCCCGGCATCGGTTTCCAGCATGTATGAATAATTCCAAGAACGGCATAACAGTCCTTAATACTGTTTACAATAATTCGAACAGCCAGCAGATCATAAATTTCATTAAATTGTTTATTTTGGAGAACCATTTTCCGGTAGATGCTGTAAATATGTTTGGGACGACCGGTAATTTCAGCTTTAATCGAAACTTCATCTACCCGCTTTTGAACTTCATTGATCACTTCTTGAATATACTCTTCCCGCTCAGCTCGTTTTCTTTTCATTAAATTGACAATGCGATAATATTGTTGAGGATTTAAATAGCGAAGAGCCGTATCTTCCAATTCCCATTTTATTTTTGAGATTCCAAGGCGGTGAGCAAGCGGTGCAAAAATTTCTAATGTTTCATTGGCGATTCGGCGTTGTTTTTCTTCCGGCAGATGTTTCAATGTCCGCATATTATGCAACCGGTCGGAAAACTTTATGATGATAACACGCATATCCTTTGCCATTGCCACAAACATTTTCCGATGGTTTTCCGCTTGTTGTTCTTGATGGGATTTATACTTGATTTTCCCTAATTTCGTTACACCATCAACGAGCATAGCAATTTCTTGACCAAATTCTTCTTCAATTTGCGCCAATGTTATATCCGTATCTTCAACAACATCGTGAAGAAACCCCGCCGCAAGTGTTGCCGGATCCATTTTTAAATCAGCCAAAATCCCGACAACCTGAATCGGATGGATGATATAGGGCTCACCGGATTTTCGAATTTGATTATGGTGTGCCTGTTCTGCAAATTCGTATGCATGGCGAACCAATTCCGTATGTTCTTCATTTAAATAACTACTTACTTTTTCCATACACTCTTCAATTGTCATTGTTTGATCGGAACTCATGATAATCACCTTTATAGAAATGCATCAATATTTGTATCAAAATAGTCATGATAGCCTGTCCCAATAAAGTGGAACTTCAAACCAGTGACAGGAAAATCGCTAACCCACGCTGGATTGTAAAAGGAATTCAAAGCAATTGTGCCAAACTGCCTTGTCGCAACGCTTGTCTAATCAACATGTACCACCCCAACCAAAGGGACTAAAGAAGCACATCCCCTCAACCACTTAACTTTTGCGTTGAAACAAATCTTGGAGTCCTTGACTGATGAAATGGGGAATTATTCAGCTAAATGAAAATTTGCACATTCTTATTGATTGTTATTATTATTGATAATTATGGCGAAAAAGTAAAGCATTTTTATTTTTGTGTAGTTTAATATATATATTTCCAAGAAAGAATGCAAATTCGATGCAACGGGAAATTTTAGAATTTCTTATTTTGTTAAAAAATAGCTTGGCGAAAAAGCCAAGCCCAAAAAATGAAACTAGTATTGAATCAAAGTTTTTAAATCGATGCCTGATAATTTTTCCCGACCGTTTAAATACGTTAATTCAATAAGAAATGCCGCACCAACTACGATTCCGCCTAATTGTTCAACTAATTTTTTTGTTGCTTCAATCGTCCCGCCGGTTGCCAATAAATCATCAATAATCAACACCCGTTGTCCGGGTTTTACCGCATCTTTATGAATGGTCAGGACATCCTTACCATATTCCAAGCCATATTCTACTTTAATGGTTTCTCGAGGAAGTTTCCCTTCTTTACGTACCGGCGCAAACCCAACGCCTAAAGCATAAGCAACCGGGCAACCAATGATGAATCCGCGAGCTTCCGGACCGACGACAATATCAATTTGTTTTTTTTTCGCATACTCAACAATTTGTTCAGTTGCATACTTAAACGCAGCTCCATCGGCCATTAAAGGCGTAATATCTTTAAAACTAATTCCTTTACTTGGCCAATCTTCAACTATCGCAATATATTTTTCTAAATCCATGCCTTTGCCTCCTTCATATTTGCGGTACCGATAAATCTATCGAGACTATTTTTTAATTGTTTATAGGATGAAAAGAGCAACTCTTTTTCCAATTGAATAATTTCCTGTCTTAATTGGTAAGTTTTCGATTCTGATAAATCTCGTTTTGACGGATTTTTTATAACTGAAAGAATACCATTATCCATTGTAACAAAATTTAGTTCAAAAAACACCGTTAGCATAAATTTTATGGTATGAAGTGACCATCCTTTATATTTCGCCAATTCGGCTCCATAACGCCGGAAATCAAACACACCTTTTTTATGCAAGAATGCATACATCCATTTAAAATGTTCTCTTGTCGGCATCGTATTTAAGAGTTCGATATCGTCTTGATAAAAATGGGCATAAATTCTTGCAACCTGCTTTCCTGCCAATAATGACTCTAATTGCTTTTTTGATTGGGGTAAATCAATTAGAACAATGTTCATTCCGTCGATATCACAATTTTTCGCTGAGGCTTCAGAATGGATGATTTCAAGACCGGCAGCGAATTCGGATAAATTCATTTGGTTGACGGTGGATTCGCGAAAAACAATCAGTTTACTGCTTTTTTCCGGTACTTGATGAATCCACTGGTCGATTCTTCGGTTACCGCGATAATCAAACAATTGCCATTCATCAATACAAATATCTTTTAATATGAACTGCGGTTTACTGACATGATTCCATTCATTAATCGCTAACTCTCCAATGACCGAAGCTTTCGATAATGGTGATATTTCATCGGCAAGATCCCCCATATGAAAACCGATACAATCAAGTTGAGCCGAATGGTTTTCAATGATTGCTTTCAGATGATTTTTCTCTGCACCGACTTTTTTGATTTGTGGCAATTGAATATCATTTATTAAAAGCAATGGTTTTGGATTTTCTGTTCCAAACGGAGCAAACTGAAGCAATTCTTTAACAGATTGCAAATGGATATCCTCCAATGGAATCATCCCATCGACTTCAGTAACCGGGATAAAATCCTCTTCATCTAATTGTTCACTTGCCAACCGGTTCAACCGTTCCCTTAATTCCGGAACATCTGAGATTTTCATAGTCAGCCCGGCAGCCATCGGGTGTCCTCCAAAATGCGGCAAAAGTTCTTTACATTGGAACAAATTTTGATACATATTAAATTTTGGAATACTTCTTGCCGAACCCTTAGCCAATCCGGTTGCTTGATCAAAAGAAAAAACAATAACCGGCCGATAAAATTTTTCCACTAATCTGGAAGCAACAATGCCAATGACCCCTGCATGCCAGCCTTCCTTACCGACCACAATGACCTGATCGTCTATGTAATTTGATGATTGAGAAATTTCCTCAATCGCTTCAACAGTTATTTTATCGACGATTTCTTGTCTTTCTTTATTGATTTCATTAATTTCATGGGCCAATTGTTCAGCCTCATCTTTATCATTTGCCAAAAATAAATCAACGACCATACCGGCATGGTATAATCTTCCGGGAGCGTTTATCCGCGGGGCTAGTCCAAAACTAATTGATTCCTCATTTAATTCTTGCTGATTGATCCCGGCAATCCACATTAACGCCTTTAAACCAAAATGATCCGACGATTGTAAGAGAGGTAATGCTTTTTTTACAATCAAGCGATTTTCATCTTTGAGAGGTACTAAATCAGCTATAGTTCCGATTGCTGCAAACGGAAGCAATTCTTCCGGAACTTTCCCTAAAAGAGCCGTCACCAATTTAAACGCGACACCGACACCGGCTAAATCTTTAAACGGGTAATTGGAATCAGCCCTCTTCGGATGAATAATCGCCAAACAATCCGGGAGTTCCGGTCCGGGTTCGTGATGATCGGTGATGATTAAATCAATACCAATTTCTTTTGCCACTTTTGCTTCATGAATCCCGGCAATTCCGTTATCAACCGTGATAATTAAATGATAACCGGCTTCTTTCAGTGTTCGAAATGCTTTTTCATTTGGGCCGTATCCTTCCGTGAAGCGATTTGGTATATAAAAATCGGCATCCGCACCGAGTTCACGTAATGTTTTCAATAATACATAAGTACTTGTTACTCCATCGGCATCATAGTCGCCATACACGACCATTCGCTCACCATTTCGAATTGCCCGAAAAATTCGTTCAACACATATATCCATATCATTAAGCAAAAAAGGATGGTGAAACTCTTCATCCGGATTTAAAAATTTCTTTACACTTTCAGCCGTATCTAAACCTCGATTGACTAATAAATTTGCTACTAGAGGTGTCAACTGCAGTTCATTCATTAATTGTTCCGCTTTTTGACGATTTCCTTCTCGAACCGCCCAACGCGTCTTTGCTTGCAACATATTTCCTTTCACCTCTCAACTCATCTATTATACTAGAGGAATAGAAGTGAATCAATGAGAGGATTAGAAAAAAAACGCCCCTAAGATAGGAGCGAGTCGGATTCATCATTACACAACCGGTTGATCAGAGTATTTTTTCTTTTCTTTATACGTAATCAATACACCTTTTTTCTTCAATTCTTTGCCTTTCCATACGAGCCATAATTGAGCGGCAATAAAGACCGAGGAATAAACCCCGACAATTAAGCCGACCAGCATGGCAAGGGAGAAGTTCCAAATTGCTTGACTACCCATTAATAATAAGAAAATGATCGGCAATAATGTCGAAAGTGAAGTATTAATGGAACGTGTCAACACTTGACGCAAGCTTTTATTAACAATATCTTCCAATTCTTGATAAGTACGGATTCTCTTCTTTTTCTTCATATGATCGCGAATCCTGTCAAATGTAACAATCGTATCATTAATGGAAAACCCGATAATGGTTAAAACGGCCGCTACGAAATTGAGATCAACTTCAAGTCTCGAAATACTAAAGACTGCTACCATAAAGAACGAGTCATGGATTAATGCTAAGATCGCCGCTGTCCCCATTTTCCATTCAAAGCGGAATGCAGTATAAATGATGATTCCGGCTAATGAAATCAGCACAGCATAAATGGCATTTTTTACCAATTCCCGGCCAACTGTCGGAGTAACGACACTAACATTCGGATCGGCACCATATTTCTCATGGAAGTAATCTTTTAATTCATTGATTTCATTTTGAGATAAACTGCCTTTATAACGAGCGACGGCACTGTTGTTATTATCACCGGATAAAACAATATCATCCGTTTCAATATCAAATTTTGCTAATTCACTTTTCACTGTTTCTGTCGTTAAAGGTTTATCCGAGGATACTTCAATCCGGGTACCACTGGTAAAGTCAATGGACAAGTTTAACCGGAAGATAAGCAACATAACGATACCTAGTGCAAGTAAAACACCGGATAACGTAAAAAATACATTTTTTCGTTTTACAAAATCAATTTTATCAAAGCGGGTAGGAAGATCGACTGTTTCGACACCCTGTTTGATATCATGAACATCTTGTTTTTTTACACCAAACCAGCCTAATTTATGGTTAAACCAATTGCTGTGAACGAGCAGACCCAATAAGAAACGGGATAAATATACAGCTGTGATGAAACTGATTAATAAGCTGATAATAAGCATTGTTGCAAAGCCTTTGACAGAACTTTGTCCATAAATATATAGAACAACAGCGGCAATGAGCGTCGTAATTTGGGCGTCAAAGATCGTGACAAATGATGTTTTATTTGATTCTTTAAAAGCAGCTTGAAGGGAGCGCCCTACTTTAATCTCCTCTTTAAGTCGCTCGTATGCGATAATATTTGCATCGACCGCCATCCCAATACCTAATACAAGCGCTGCAATACCCGGTAAGGTCAGAACCGCATTGAGTCCATCATAAACAGCTAAAAGCATCCAAATATAAACCGATAAGGCAATACAAGCAACCAGACCCGGCAAGCGGTAATAGACAATTAAGAAGAGGTAGATAGCAGCTATTCCAATAATTCCGGCTAATACGGTAGATTGTAAAGCATCAGAACCAAATTGAGCTCCGACCGACGTAGAATAAATTTCTTTCAACTTAACAGGTAAAGCACCGGCGTTTAATAGTTCAGCCAATGTTTTTGCCTCTTCTACAGTGAAATTCCCTGTAATTTCCACATCGCGACTATTGATAACCTTTGAAACCATCGGTGCAGAAATATATTTTGGATTTTCCTTTCCGGCCTCTTTTGCATAGGAGTCTTTATCTTCATCAAAATCAAGCCAAATAACCATCACGGAAGGGGTCTTTTCCATAGCTTTTTCCGTCGCCTTGGCAAATCTCGAAGCATCTTTCAATTTTAAGGTGACGTTTGGCTTGCCGTTTTGGTCATAGGATTGTTTTGCGCCTCCTTGGACAAGATCCGTACCATCAAGTAATTTATTATCTTCAGAGTCACGGAAAGATAACTCTGCCGTTGTTGATAACATTTCCCTTGCTTGTTTTTGATCCTTTATCCCAGCCAGTTGAACCCGAATGCGATTTCCTTCTTCTACATCGATTCTCGGCTCACTGACACCTAAAGCATTAATCCGTTTACTCAGTGCTTCTGCTGTACTGGCCAATGTAGCCTGAGTAATCTTATCCCCATCATTTACCGGTTGAACCTGATAAAGTACTTCAAATCCACCTTGCAAGTCAAGTCCTAGCTTGATTCGGTCAAGAATAGGATTTGTCGTCGTACCAAGCAAGCTGGCAAATAAAATAACGAGAAGAAAAAAAGCAATCATTCTGCTACGTTTAATCATCTGTTTAAAAATCCTCCCTTAAAGAGAACACCCATATTAGCTATGAAAAATGTTTTTATATGAGGTTTCAATATCATTTATTACCATGTACATTATGTTACAACCAATACAAGCTGTCAATTTTTCCTATTTTTTTAACAATTCTTCTAGTTCACCCGCTCCCGCATCCGAGAACCAATCAGGACCCTTTAAATGTTCGACTGTTTGAAAGGAAATAAAATCGCTGACCTTCACATTCAAAATATCGCGGACTATTTCATAAATATGTACATCTTCCCGCGGCTTTCTCCATTTTTTTGTAAGTAAAAAATTCCATAAGTCATCTTCAGATACTTGATCATAGTCAAATACTTTAAATTCATCCAGCTTTGAACTCAAGACAACGGCAACATCTTCTCGATATTTTTCATAGAGATGAACAGCCAAAGTAATCCCCACCTTCTTCCAAATATAACGGTTTGATAAGCAATGATTAAAATTATTAGCAAGGTTGTCCACAAAATTGCATATATATCATTGTATAAAAAAAAATCCCATTTGAGAAGGCAGGGAACAAAAATGTCTAAATTTCTAAAAGGAACAATCATCCTCTTAGTTGCCGGTCTTATCACAAGAATGCTCGGATTCCTTAATCGGATTTTAATAGCAAGATTGATTGGTGAAGAGGGTGTAGGTTTATATATGATGGCTTATCCTACATTTTCTTTAGTTGTTACATTGACACAAGTTGGCTTACCGGTCGCCATTTCCAAACGGGTAGCTGAAGCGGATGCAAAGGGAGATTCCGCAAAGGTAAAGAAAATACTAGTTGTTTCGTTAATGACAACATTGACCTTATCGTTAATTTTTACACCGGTACTCTTTTTTGGCGCACCTATTTTAGCGAAAACTGTTTTTACGGATGCAAGAATTATTTATCCTATCCTTGCCATTAGTCCGGTAATCCCGATTATAGCAGTTAGCTCGGTAATTGCCGGATATTTTCAAGGGAAGCAAAATATGAAACCCTCCGCTTATTCGCTATTGATTGAACAAACGGTGCGAATCATTTTTATTATGATCTTAACGAGAATTTTCTTACCTTATGGAATCGAGTATGCAGCATCAGCGGTTATGATCGCTACGGTAATTGGAGAGTTAATTTCTTTACTTTACTTATTAACGATGTTCAAAATTCGAAAAGCGTTTCCATTACGAAAGAACTTTTTTAAAAGCTTGAGTAAGACAAAAACGATTTTTAAAGAATTAATGAGTATCGGTATACCAACGACCGGCAGCAGAATGATTGGTTCTGTTTCCTGGTTTTTAGAACCGATTGTTGTTACCCAAGCGTTAGCCATTGCCGGTGTAAGTGCCATGATGGCGACAAAGCAATACGGTGCTTTGACCGGATTTGCCATGCCGTTATTGCTGCTGCCTTCTTTTGTAACGGTTGCCTTAAGTACTTCCCTTGTCCCTGCCATTAGTGAAGCCCATTCATTAAAACAATACGCAACGGTGGAAAAGCGGATCCAACAAGCATTGAAATTTTGTGTGTTAACAGGTGCGTTGCCGGTTATTATTTTACTTGTTCTTGCCGGTCCGTTAATGGAAATGTTATATAATTCTTTAAGCGGTGCATTTTTTATTAAATTAATTGCACCGTTCATCTTATTGCAATATTTACAATCCCCGTTACAATCAGCACTTCAAGCATTAGATTTGGCCCGGGCCGCCATGATTAACAGTTTAATTGGTGCTGTAGTAAAGTTATCGGTTATTTTCACTCTTGCTTCCAATCCAAGCTTTGGTATTAATGGGGTTGCCATTGGCATTGTTGTTGGCTTTGTACTGGTAACATTACTTCATTATGCAACCATTTTAAAGGTGATCCCACTTACTTTTTATGCCGGTTACTATGCAAAAATTTTGATAACAACCGTACTTACAGGTTTTGCCGGAAAGTATCTATATCCCATTTTTGCAGTTCAGCTGCCCTTACTATTTGCAATTTTTGCAACTGTTATCGTGATGTGCGGAATTTATTTCCTTTTCTTGTTATTTTTAAAAGTGATTAATAAAGGAGACATTCAAAAAGCAATATCCTTAATCATTCCAAACAGAAAATAATGTTTTTAACAATTCATTCAGGAAGAGTTAAAAAAATATAAGGTCCTTTCACTAAAGGGACCTTTATATTATTAGTTATTTTTATCAATATAAAGCTTGCCGTTTTCGTAACTGCAAAAAGATATTTCTTTCAGATTTTTAATCCCTCTTTTATTTAATTCATCGTATAACCATTCCTTATTCAAATTTAACTCTGATAATTTTTCTTCTTGCAGTTCCCCATCGATAATCAGTCCAACCGTGTATCCGGTTTTATTTTTTTCCTTTTTTATGACAGATAATTTCCCGGTTGGTTCCAAAATTGCAAATTCAACATCGGAAATATAACGAATATTATTTTCTCGCAGTTGCATGAGTAGATCATCGAAATTATATCTTTGTTTTTTCATTTGTTTTTCGATTATTTTTCCGTCTTTTATTATAATTGTAGGTTCACCGTCGACCAGCTTTCTGAAGTTTCGGCTTCTTAATGAGAAATGCGAAAAAATAACTTGAATGAGAACTAAAATTCCCATTGGTAACATTGGTTTGAAAAAAGATTCGTTGTATCTTTCAATCGCTATAACGGCAATATCAGCAATCATAATAAACACAACTAAATCGATAATCCCTAACTCTCCAATTTCCCTTTTCCCCATCCAGCGAAAAATGAGGACAATTAACAAATAAACAACTACTACTCGTAAAGAAATAATTCCATATATTTCCATATCATATCCCCCGTTTCTCTTCAAATTAGTTTTCCTTTGTTTTCATTCCTTATTCATTATTAATTGAGTTGAAAATTTAATAAAAGAGATTCTATTTTTGCCAAGCTCTGAATATGCTTGTACCAATATCAGTTTTAATGCCATGACTATGGGGGGGGACTCTATGTGGATACAAGGAGATTAAGCAGTTCTGTATTTGTCGGTTTAGGTGTCGTTTATGTGGTTGCCGCACTATTTAGCTTGATATTCTCATTAATTCTCAAGTTTTCATCCGTTCAAGAGGGACAACTTAGTTTAATCATTACAGTCATATCGTTTATTTCCTTATTCATTGGTGGTTTTGTTGCAGGCGGACGTGGAAAGGAAAAAGGATGGTTACTGGGAGGATTAACCGGAATATTATATACAGTGATTAATTTCTTGTTTCAATTTTTTGGATATGATTCCGTCTTTAATATGGAACAAATAATTTATTATATTTGCTTTATGCTAACTGCCGTGATGGGAGGAATTCTCGGGGTAAATATGATGGGAAACCGTTCACGGCAAGCTTGATCTTAAGGATTAAATAAAATTCCGTTCTTCTTATCTATGAAAAAACCCAGCTCTGTTTTATAGAGCTGGGTATTCAATCAACGAAAAACATTTATTATGATTTATTCACTTTTTCTAGCACATCACGAATGGCACTACGTTCGTATGTAAGACGGCTGCCATCTCCACATTTAATAACAACTGTACTTTCATCAATGGAGTCGATAAAGCCATGGAGACCGCCAATAGTTACTACTTTATCCCCTTTTTCCAGACTTGCTTGCATTTGCTGCACTGCTTTTTGACGCTTTTGCTGAGGTCTGATTAACAGGAAATAAAAAATAACAAACATCAAAACTAACATGAGAATACTGTATGTTCCTTGACTCAATTTGTATCCTCCTCTCTATTAGAAATTTTTTGCATTAGGTTTATTAAAACCATATTGTTCAAAAAATTGTTCACGGAAGTCCATAAGACAATCTTCACGAATCGCTTGACGGACTCGCTCCATTAATTGTATCAGAAAATGGAGGTTATGATAAGTACAAAGTCGAAAACCTAATATTTCATTTGTATGAATCAAGTGTCGGATATAGGCACGACTGTAATTACGACAAGTATAACAATCACAATGTTCATCAAGCGGACCGAAATCACGGGCATATTTAGCATTTTTCACAACAAGTCGGCCGCTTGATGTCATAACGGTACCGTTACGGGCAATCCGGGTTGGCAGCACACAGTCAAACATATCAATCCCGCGAATGGCACCATCAATTAAGGAATCCGGTGACCCGACACCCATTAAATAGCGAGGTTTATCAGCCGGCAAAAGCGGTGTCGTAAATTCTAACATCCGGTTCATTGTCTCTTTTGGTTCCCCGACCGACAGCCCACCAACTGCATAGCCCGGGAAATCAAGAGATACGAGATCTTCGGCACTTTGCTTTCGTAATTCTTCATACTCGCCGCCTTGAACGATCCCGAAAAGTCCTTGATCTTTCGGGCGTTTATGTGCTTTCAAACAGCGTTCAGCCCATCGTGATGTCCGCTCCACCGATTTTTTCATGTAATCATATTCTGCCGGATAAGGTGGGCATTCGTCAAAAGCCATCATAATATCGGAACCAAGCGCATTTTGAACTTCCATTGATATTTCCGGAGATAAAAACAGCTTGTCCCCGTTCAAATGATTACGAAAATGGACACCTTCTTCTTCAATTTTTCGAAATTCACTCAAACTAAAAACTTGAAAACCGCCGGAATCAGTTAAAATAGCCTGATCCCAGTTCATGAATTGATGAAGTCCGCCCGCTTCTTTCACAATATCATGCCCCGGTCGTAACCATAAATGATACGTATTACTTAAAATAACCCCGGCACCGATTTCCTTTAATTCTTCAGGTGACATTGTTTTTACCGTCGCCAATGTTCCAACCGGCATAAACATTGGTGTTTCATATGAACCATGTGGTGTATGCAAAATGCCAAGCCTTGCACCCGTTTGTTTATCGGTTTTTATTAATTCATAACGTATCGCAGACAAATCATGCTGCTCCTTTCTTTTAATGAATAAACATCGCATCGCCAAAGCTGAAAAAACGATAACGTTCCTTTACCGCAGTTTCGTAGGCATGCAAGATATGTTCTCTGCCGGCCAACGCACTGACAAGCATAATGAGCGTTGATTTTGGTAAATGGAAATTGGTAATTAAACAATCAATTGCCTTAAACTGAAACCCTGGATAAATAAAAATATCCGTCCAACCACTTTCGGCAACAAATGAACCATTATGGCGTGCAGCAATGGTTTCCAGAGTTCTTGTTGACGTTGTACCAACAGAAATAATCCGTCTGCCGTTTTTCTTCACTTCATTCAACAAGTTCGCTGTTTCCTCAGTCATATGATAAAATTCCGCATGCATTTCATGTTCTTCTATAGACTCAACATTGACCGGACGAAATGTCCCGAGACCGACATGTAGCGTAATAAACGCAATATGGACCCCTTTGTTTTTAATGTCCGCTAACAATTTTTCAGTAAAGTGAAGTCCCGCGGTTGGTGCTGCCGCAGAACCGATTTCCCGGGCATAGACGGTTTGATAGCGATCGGCATCATCCAGCCGTTTTTTAATATATGGAGGCAACGGCATTTCCCCTAATTCATCAAGAATCTCGTAAAAAATACCGTCATACTGAAATTCGAATATTCTGCCCCCATATTCTAATGTATCTATACATTTGGCATGTAATTTACCCCCGCCAAAACTGATGACTGTTCCCGGTTTAATCCGTTTGGCCGGCTTTACAAGCGTTTCCCATTTGTCCCCTTCAATTTGTTTCAGAAGCAATACTTCTACATGGGCATTTGTGTCTTCTTTCATTCCAAAAAGTCGTGCCGGCATCACTTTTGTATCATTTAATACGAGACAATCTCCCGGGTTCAAATAATGAATAATGTCGGAAAAAATTTTATGTTCAATTTCACCCGTTTGTTTATTCAATACCATTAAACGGCTTGCGGCCCGATCTTGTAAAGGTGTTTGGGCAATTAATTCATCCGGTAAATAATAATCAAAGTCTTCTAATTTCATTGTTTCCCACCAACTTCTATCTAAATCTGTTTATAATAAAAAAGATAAGCGAAAGGACGATACTTAATAATATCGAAGTCATAATTGGAAAATAAAAGGTTGTGTTACCTTTTTGAATGATAATATCACCGGGCAGCCTACCAATTTTAATAAACTGCATCAAGAAACCAACAAGAAAGATAATGCCTCCGATGGTCATCAACATTTTTGCCAGTCCTGTCATTTTTTCGGAACCTCCATGTGAAAATGTTCATATACAGCTCCAGTTACGACTCTTCCTCTCGGTGTCCTTTGTAAGAAGCCGATTTGTAATAAATAAGGCTCATAGACATCCTCGATCGTTTCAGCTTCTTCGCCGATTGTTGCCGCAATTGTATCCAATCCGACCGGTCCGCCGTTAAATTTTTCTATGATTCCTCGCAATAATTTATGGTCAATATGATCCAAACCCAATCGGTCAACTTGCAACAGGTCAAGTGCTTCATTGGCCAGTGCTCGTGTAATCGTACCGTCACCTTTCACTTGGGCAAAATCACGAACCCTGCGGAGTAACCGGTTTGCTATTCGAGGTGTCCCCCGGGAACGTAATGCAATTTCGTTCGCTGCCCCTTCATCAATTTCAGCATCCAATATTGAGGCGGTTCGAAAGACGATTTCGATTAACTGGTCAGGTTTATAATACTCTAATCTGCTTAAAACTCCAAATCGATCCCTTAGCGGTGCAGACAATGCCCCGGCCCGGGTTGTTGCTCCGACTAAAGTGAAGGGAGGCAAATCGATTCGAATCGAGCGAGCACCGGCACCTTTCCCAATCACAATATCCAAGCAAAAATCTTCCATTGCCGGATAAAGGACTTCTTCTATTGCACGATTAAGACGGTGAATTTCATCAATAAATAATACATCGCCGGGTTCAATGGCGGTTAATACGGCAGCAAGATCACCGGGCCGTTCAATGGCGGGACCTGATGTTGTCCGTAAGTTTCCCCCCATTTCATTGGCAATGATTGCTGCCAATGTTGTTTTCCCTAATCCCGGGGGACCATATAACAGGACATGGTCTAAAGTTTCCATTCTCATTTTCGCTGCTTCGATAAAAATTTTTAAGTTATTTTTCACCTGATCTTGTCCGATATATTGGTCAAACGAATGGGGGCGCAAATTTTGTTCCAAAGATAGATCCTCAAAATCGGCTTGATCGGATATAATTCGTTCTGTCATGACAATCCCCCTCTATATGGTGATGAAAAACTACTTCCTACTTGGGACTTAGTTCATTCCCCACCTATCTTTTATGTAAACTCGAAAAACTTGAGGTGAAGGTCCTACTACCCGTTAAGGTGGTAACGAGACTTTTCGTATACGGGTCCGTTTTTATAAATGAGACAGTTTCTTTAAAGCTAATTTTATATATTGATCCGTAGATAATTTTTCCGTATTTAACATTCCGGCGACCTTCCTGATTTCCTTGTTCGAATAGCCGAGCGCTTCAAGAGCCAACAATGCCTCCTTGAGTTCATGATTTTCCTCATCCATAACCTCGCTACCTCCTCCAGTATGATCGGGAAGGTCATCTAAAAATTCCTGCAGTTTCCCTTTCAGATCTAATATTATTTGTCTTGCCGTCTTTTTACCGACACCGGGAAAAGTAGTTAAGAACTTCTCGTTTTCTTGCTCGATAGCATGGGCAATCTGCTTCGGCTCTCCTGCTGCAAGGATGGCAAGTGCCCCTTTAGGTCCAATACCGGAAACATTAATCAATTTTGTAAAGAACTGTTTTTCCTCTAATGTTCGAAAACCGTATAAAATATGTGCATCGTCCCGTACATGAAAATATGTATATATTTTCTGTTTTGTTTGATCTTGACGAAAAATATACGGATTCGGTGTAAATATTTGATAACCGATTCCATGATTTTCAACAACAATGTATTGCGGACTAATATATTCTACGGTTCCAACAATATATGCGTACACTTAATCCTCTCCCCTGTCTAACTGTCATACATTTTACCACAATTATAACAGTAAAGAGAAGAGGGACAGCCTCTTTCGGAAATGAATCCAAAAGAGATGTCCCTCTTACAAAATGAAAATTTAATTAAATCCCTTGATAGGCTTTGCGGATGATTTCTTCAATTTCTGTAATTAGCGGTAATTTCGGATTAGCATTTGTACATTGATCTTCAAATGCTTTGTCGGCAAGTTCCGTAATTTGTGCCTCTAATTCTTCTTCTTTTACCCCGTTTTCTTTCATACTCATCGGGATATTGATTCCTTTTGCTAATTTAATAATTTCATTGACTAAACTTTCGACCCCTTCTTCAGTGGTACGAGCTGGTAATCCAAGAGCCTTTGCAATTTCCGCATAACGCTCATCGGCAATGAAATGTTCATATTTCGGGAATGTGGCAAATTTCGTTGGTTTTTGTGCATTGTAACGAATGACATGCGGCAGTAGAATCGCATTCATCCGTCCGTGTGGAATCCCGAACGCTCCGCCAAGTTTATGGGCAATACTATGATTTAAACCGAGGAATGCGTTTGAGAATGCCATCCCTGCAATTGTCGATGCATTATGCATTTTTTCCCTTGCCAGTTCATCGTTCCCGTTATGATAAGCTTTTGGTAAATATTCAAAAACGAGTTGAATAGCTTTAATGGCTAAGCCGTCTGTATAATCATTGGCCATATTTGATACATAGGCTTCAATCGCATGGGTCAAAACATCCATACCTGTGTCAGCCGTAATTGATTTTGGCATCGTCATCACAAAACTCGGGTCAATAATAGCCACATCCGGTGTTAATTCATAGTCTGCCAACGGATATTTTATATCGAGATCTTCATCCGTGATAACCGAAAATGAAGTAACTTCAGAACCGGTACCGGAAGTTGTCGGGATACAAACGAGTTTAGATTTCTTACCTAATTCAGGGAATTTGTAAACGCGTTTCCGGATATCCATGAATTTTTGTTTTGCGCCATTGAATTCAATTTCCGGATGTTCATAGAATAGCCACATCCCTTTCGCTGCATCGAGAACAGATCCTCCACCAACCGCGATAATAACATCCGGATGGAAATTAGCCATCGCTTCGACACCTTTCATCACCACTTCAACGGAAGGTTCGGTTTTTACATCCGAGAAAATTTCACTGTGGACATAATCCGGTCTTTTTCTTAAATAATACAATACTTTATCGACGTAACCGAGCCGGACCATATCTTTATCAGCCACGATAAATGCTCTTGAAATATCCGGCATTTTCGATAAATATTGAGTTGAATTTTTTTCAAAGTAAATTTTTGGTGGAATTTTAAACCATTGCATGTTAACACGCCTTTTTGCCATGATTTTTTTATTAACTAGGTGAAATGTACCAACGTTGGTTGATACGGAGTTCCCGCCATATGTTCCGCAACCTAATGTTAAAGATGGAATATAGGCGTTATAAATATCACCAATTGCACCTTGGGATGATGGCTGATTCACAATCACACGACCGGCTTTCATCTTTCTGCCGTATTCACGAATAACCTCTTCATTTTGAGAATGAATGACCGCTGAATGACCCATACCGTTGTAATGCAACATCTCTAAGGCCCGTTGAATGCCCTCTTTTGAATTTTTAACCTTAAAGCAAGCAAGTACCGGACTTAATTTTTCACCGGATAGCGGTTCTTCCGGTCCTACTTTCACCGTTTCGGCAAGAAGGATTTTTGTGTTTTCCGGTACGCTGACTCCGGCTGCTTCGGCGATTTTATCAGCAGATTGTCCCACGACGGCCGGATTGACGCCACCGGTTTCTCGCATCACATATTTTTCAACTTTTTTCTTTTCTTCTTCTGTTAAAAAATAGCAATTGTTCGCAATCAATTCTTGTTTAACGGCATCATAAATTTCTTCATCGATAATCACTGCTTGTTCAGATGCACAAATCATCCCGTTGTCGAACGTTTTTGATAAAATTAAATCGTTCACAGCCCGTTTGATCTTCGCTGATTTTTCAATATAACAAGGTACGTTACCCGGTCCAACGCCTAATGCCGGTTTTCCGGAACTGTAAGCGGCTTTTACCATTCCCGATCCACCTGTGGCAAGAATTAGGGAAATACCGGGGTGTTTCATTAAGTAATCAGTTTTTTCCATAGACGGTGCTTCAATCCATTGAATACAGTTTTCCGGTGCACCGGCACGAATCGCTGCTTCCAACAATACTTTTGCTGCTTCTTTACTTGATTGTTGCGCCGATGGATGGAATGCGAAAATAATCGGGTTTCTTGTTTTAATGGCAATTAGCGATTTAAACATCGTTGTTGATGTCGGATTTGTAACCGGAGTGACCCCAGCAACAACACCGACTGGTTCAGCAATTTCTACAATGCCTTCATTGTCATCTTCCCGAATCACACCTACTGTTTTATCGTATTTGATGCCGTGGTAAATATATTCCGTTGCAAACAAGTTTTTGATGATTTTATCTTCATAAACACCGCGTTTCGTTTCTTCAATAGCTAATTTGGCCAGTCGCATATGCTCATTTAATCCTGCCAAAGCCATTTCCTTGACAATATTATCAATGGTTTCTTGATCGTAATCCATAAATGCTTCCAGCGCTTTCTGACCTTTAGCAACTAACTCATCCACTTCATTTCCGGTTGGATTCACCGTTTTTTCTTCTTTTGCCAATGTTTTTGTACTCATGTTAAAGGCCTCCTATCATTTTTTATTTTTGTGCGGGATAAAGTGAAACTTCCATCAGTGGGGTTAACATCCCCCCACTGATGGTTAGTTGAACCAATCGGGCACTTACGAGCACTTATCTTCCTCCTTTACATCTTTGATTTTCCTTAAGCCACTGAGGAAGATTTAGTGTCCGTTTGTGCGGGATAAAGTGTGCACCTATAGGGCAAATTATGTCCCACATAGACATTTTTTGTCCCTATTTTACAAAAAATCACTTGTTGAAAAATCTTTTCCTAGTTTTTTAGTTGAATTAATCTTCATCATTTCTTTGATGAAGACCGATAACAAGTTTAGTGACATCCTTGTTATCTAAGTTCATTATATAAACAAAAAGGATAATAATCAATATCAATGTGAAGTTTTTCACAAATTATTCGCAAGGACTTTTCGTAAAATTGATTGTAATCGTTCACATCTGGTTGAAAGCGCTATTATGAAACGACTCCGTTCACAAATTCTTAATAATCAATATGATTCAGTAAAAATCCGGACACATTTTCAGGGGGTTTTTAAAGATTTTTCATTATTTGAAAAGTGAAGTGCTTTGTCGACTATTTTCAAGATACCAACTATGATGGCTGTGAACTTTCGCTAAACCTTAAAAACGTCGGCAAAAAGGGAACTTCCCTCAAATCGGTGACGAGATTGGGACTCGTAGGCAAAAATAAGGCTCTCACAAAATCGGTGACGGGATTAGGAATCGTCGACAAAAATAAGATCTCCGCACTCAAATTTGCCGACGAGACCATTCCCGCCTCAAAATGGTAATAACAATGGGTTTCGGCAATTTATTGGTTTTCCAAGGTGCGAAACTCAAGTGAAATTTATTAGCACATAATTTTCTTTACATTTATTACCTATTCGTTTTCTTGATCCTTCAATTCGTTCTGTATTCGTTCAAAAAACTCCTCTGCGGCATTATACCCTTGCTGAAATAAATACCAATTCGTGCAAGCAGCCTCCACTAAACCAGCCACATCCCGACCAGGTTGCAATTGGATTTCAATATGGGGAATTTTCACACCTAAATAGTCTTTATAAGTCAATTCCGGTTCCAGTTGATTATTTAATTCATTGTCTTCCCAACAGCACAATTCAATATCGATAGCGATTCTAGTTTCTTCCTGAAATGCTTTTCTTCCATAAATTTTGGCTATATTTAAAAGACCAATACTACGGAGGGCCAAAAATTCTTTGTTTGTCCGATTATGGGTTCCGAGAAGCGTTTTGGAACTTATTTTTTTCAACACAACAATATCATCAGCAACTAAACGATGACCTCGGCCAATAAGAGTATGAGCTGTTTCACTTTTTCCGATTCCGGATTTTCCCCGTAATAAAATTCCTACGCCATAAACATTTAAACACACACCATGAATGGCAATCTCAGGTGCTAATTTATTTTTTAAATAATTGTTCAGATTATCAATAAACTCTGAGCTTTTCTCATTTGTTCTTAATAACGGGATTCTTTCCTCTTTACAATATTGTTTTAAATACGTTAAGCCTTCTTGACCGGCTGTGACAATAAAGCAAGGTGGATGATATTTGACAACATTTCCAATATGGTATCGCCGCTTTTCATCAGTTAATTTATGTAAATAAGTAATCTCCTTTTTGCCAAGTATTTGAATTTGTTCCATTGGAAAATATTCAAAATAGCCGATAAACTCCAGTCCGGGAAGATGGGTTCTTGGCTGAGATATTTTTCGGTTTAAATAATCTTCCCCTTCTAAAACTTCCAGAGAAAATTCTTGGACCAATTTTTCAATCGAAATGGTTTTCACTCATTCAGCATTCCTTCCATAATACATTTCAAACTCATCTTGTAAAAATACTACAATAGAAATGACTTTTTGCCTAGTAATAACACTCCGTCGTGAAAATATTTTAACTACTGAATTCATTCTCAAATCCAATTGAAAAAAACACCAGAACATGACCTGTCAGAATCATATCCTGATGTTTTATTACAGTCTTTTCACTTTTATTTACTCGTTAGAGATGATTACCTTCATCGCTTCATTTTCAGCAGCTTGTTTAAATACATCATATGCTTCTAAAAATTGGTCAAAGGTAAAGCGATGGGTAATTAATTGTTCAGGTTGTAATTTTTTGGATGTAACTGTTTTTAAAAGCATCGGTGTTGTAGATGTATTCACAAGTCCGGTTGTTAACGTTATATTGGAAATCCATAGTTTTTCTATATGGAATTCAACCGGTTTTCCATGTACTCCTACGTTAGCGATATATCCACCAGGTTTGACAATTTCCTGACAAATATCAAAAGTTGCCGGAATACCATCTACCATAATGAATTTTTCTTTACAGGTTATCTTCTCCCTTATCCCCAGTTTACAATGCTGCAGTGACTCCACCATCAACGACAATTTCCTGACCGGTAATAAATGAAGAATCATCTGAAGCTAAGAATAAGCAAGTAGCAGCAACTTCTTCAGGATTACCGATTCTTCGTAACGGATAGTCTTTTCCTAGTTCATCAATTGATGTTTGTGCCGTTTCAGCCCCGTACGAAGCCATAGCTGTTTTGATATAGGAAGGATGAACTGAATTTACACGTACATTAAATGGACCATATTCGGTTGCCACATCTTTTGTCATGATCCGTACTGCACCTTTACTGGCTCCATACAATGCATGTCCCGGTGCACCACCTAATCCGGCGATAGAAGAAAGATTGATTACTGAGCCTTTTTTATTTTTAGCCATATGAGGTAAAACATGTTTCATTCCGAGAAAGACACCGGTTACATTAATCGACATAAGCCAATTCCATTTTTCCAATGTGATTTCTGCAAGCGGACTAATATAGTAAACACCGGCATTATTGACTAAAATATCGATTTTGCCGAACTTGTCGATCGTAGTGTTGACCACATGAATCCAGTCTTCTTCTTTTGCTACATCATGTTTAATAAACATGGCTTCGCTGCCAATTTCAGAAGCGACTTTTTGACCTTCAGCTTCCTTAATATCCGTCAAAACAACTTTCGCGCCTTCTTTTACAAAAAGTTCTGCAGTTGCTTTTCCGATACCGGCACTTGCTCCAGTGACAATGGCTACTTTATCTTTTAATTTCATAACAATCCCTCCACTGCTTTAATGGTAATTGCTTATAATCAAAACAATTTAACCTCTATTAACGAGCTTTAGGACTTCCACTAACAAATTGAAGAATCAAGTAGTAATATTATAGCCCGCAAGCGCCCGATTCGAATCGACTAAACGCTCGGGCGCGCGAGTTTTCACACTTTAATATCACATTGCTTGACGGATAATTTCCATAACCTCTTCAAGTTTTGCCTTACGCGGGTTTGTTGCTGCACAAGCATCTGCCATCGCATGTTCAGCTAAAACCGGAATATCTTCTTCTTTTGCACCTAATTCTTTAAATCCATTCGGAATATTCATATCTCTTGCCAGCCGTTCAAATGTGGCAATTGCTTTTTCTGCAGCTTCATATGTGCTTAAGCCTTTTACATTTTCACCCAGTGCAATAGCGATATCACGGAAACGATCCGGGCGAGCTACAAGATTGAATCTGGATACATGAGGTAAAAGTATGGCATTACATACACCATGAGGCAAATCATAGAATCCGCCGAATTGGTGTGCAATGGCGTGAACATACCCTAAAGAAGCATTGTTGAAAGCCATACCAGCTAAATATTGAGCATAAATCATTTGTTCACGTGCTTCCAAATCTTGACCATTTGCAAATGCACGCGGCAAAAATTCAGGAATGATTTCAATTGCTTTTAATGCACAAGCATCCGTAATTGGTGTTGCAGCCGTTGATACATATGCTTCTACCGCATGTGTTAAAGCATCCAAACCTGTTGCAGCGGTTAAGGATGGAGGCATACCAATCATTAACATCGGGTCATTAACAGAGAATGTCGGAGTTACATGTTTATCAACAATCGCCATCTTTACTTTTCTACTTGTATCTGTAATAATTGTGAATTTCGTCATTTCACTTGCAGTACCGGCAGTTGTGTTAATGGCAGCCAGTGGTACCATTGGTTTTGCTGAACGATCAATACCTTCATAATCATGAATCGTGCCACCATTTGCCGCAACTAAACCAATCCCTTTTGCACAATCATGGGGACTACCGCCGCCTAAAGAAATGATTGAATCACAATTTTCTTCTGTGAATATTTTCAAGCCGGCCTCAACATTTTTATCGGTTGGATTTGGTTTTACTTCTGAATATATGACAACTTCCAGACCGGCTTCCCGAACAATTCCGGCAACTTGGTCGGCATATCCTAAACTTTTGATTCCTTCATCTGTTACAATAAGAGTCTTCTTACACCCGAGACCCTTTAATCTTGATCCTACTTCCTGCACTTTATTTACACCAAAAAGGTTTACAGTGGGCATATAAAATTCACTTGTTGCCATTTGCAATTCCTCCTTTAAAATTTGGTAATGTTTTGTGGGATTTTTTGTCCATATAGGACTTTTTTTGTCCCGATTAAAGATAAGGAAAGTAATCATGCTGCTTAATCTATCTATCCATACCCCGGCTTTTTAGAGGCGAAGAAAAGGATGAAACAAGGAGATAGATTACATATGTAACCGTTTTATTTTTTGCTTTTGCTTACTTGTTTCTATATAAATTATATCGAATTTCTTGAAGAAAACAATCCATTTATGAAATATTTCACAGATAGTTCACAAAAACTATTTAGCTGCCTGCAATTTTTTTAAAAAATGTGCTTTTCCCCTCATTCTTCAACCGTTACACTATAAGGTTTAAAGGCCTCCAAAACATGAAGAAAATCTTCTTTTGTCCGTACTGGTATTCCTTTAACAAGTTCCTTTTGTGTTTTTGTTTCCAGTTTTCCCATATCAATTTGAAAGAATGAGTGAATGACATTGGTCACATCGGGTTTTCCATTAAAAATCGATAAAGTTCCATCGTCAGTTACACCGAAAAAACCGTTCGATTTCAATAATGGAGAAATATCGTCAACATACTTTTTGAATACGATTCGATTTCCATCCACATGTACCAGTACCCAATCCGCGTATTTTTCTTGGATCTCAGATGCAGACAAATTTTCAATGATAATCTCTTCACTTTTGTCGCCATCAAGATAATGACGTTCTAATACAACTACCATTGGACCTTGATTAATTGCACCGTCTTCTGCATCGACCTGTTTTAAAAATAACGAATTGGCCATAAAAATTCCGGTTAAAATTATACCTACAAAGAAAATACGATAGATACCCAACATCCTCACTCCGATTCAAATAAAATCTTTGGATACTATTATTATTTTGACCATAGACAAAAAATAATAACCCGGAAGTTGAAAAATATTATGATTGAATAAAGAAAACTCGGGCAACCAAGCTTTTTAGCGAAGGCAGGACCGAGTTTTCCTGATCAATTATCAAAATTTTGGTGGTTTTGCTGCTAAATTTCTTTTATGTTCAGAAATTCGATGCATTCTTTCAATTACTTGTTTATCCTTATCAGGGACAGCTTCCCCTTTTAAATATTTATCGATCATTTCGTAGGTTGTTCCCATTTCATTTTCATCTGTTTGACCTTCCCAAAGTCCGGCGCTCGGGGCTTTTTCGATAATCTCTTTTGGCACACCGAGAACTTTGGCCATTTCACGAACTTCTCCCTTTGTAAAGTTGACAAGTGGAACAAGGTCAACGCCACCATCGCCATATTTTGTAAAATAACCGGTATACCATTCCGCAGCATTATCTGTGCCTGTAACGAGGTAACCAAAATTGTTGGCGACCGCATATAAAGTAGTCATACGCAAACGAGCTCTCATATTTGCGTCGCCTAAACGGGCTTTTTCTTTATCCCACTCGCCCTTATCTTTTAATTCTTTTTCAATTGCAGTGAATAAGACATTATGCGTTTCGGTTAAATCGATTTTTACATAATTTATACCGGAGCTTTCTACAACTTTCATTGCATCTTCCACGTCTTTTGGATTGCTTTTACATGGCATAATAACACCTAATGAATTATTCGGAAATGCACGTTTGATTAAATGGGCAACGACGGCTGAATCGATGCCACCGCTAATTCCTACAACCAAACCGTTCAAATTTGCATTTTTTACTTGTTCTTGCAGCCATTGGATCAGTTTTTCAATCTTTTCTTCCAATTTTGGTCATCCTTTCCATTAAATTATTTCTATTTTATCATAGAAACATTCTTATGTTAAGTTTTCTAACATAAATGATTATGATATTATTTGTACCTAATGGTTCGCTTCATATGTCCGTATTTCTAAAAAGGTAATGCAAAAAGTACAATATTTTGCGCTTGTATAGATGCAAGCGTATATTATCTGAATATATACAATTTTTTAAGCATTAATTATTTTATCAGCGAGTGGCGATAAAAGAGGCACATCATATGACCGCAAAATTTTTTGAGCATTAATCATTTCATTTGTGGAGCAATTTTAAAAAAATACAACCGTGCATGTTCATTCAATTCAAGTGATTTGTTAGTATTAGCATGTAACAAATGTCGTTTGATATGCAAAATTACAAGGATTCATTTGGCATCGAGAACTTGGCTCGGGGACGTTTTTCACTCCTGAATTTGGTCTCGAGAAACGATCTCAGGGAAATTTCCGTTCCTTCACCGCAAAATTTGGTCTCGGGAATCGATCTCGGGGGAATTCTCGGTCCTTCACCCCAAAATTTGGTCTCGGGAATCGGTCTTGAGGAAATTTTCGGTCCTTCACCGCTATAAAAAAAACGCCTGAGCAAAATGCCAGACGTGAGCTATAGAAGATTAATTTGTAAATCGATCAAAGAACTCAAGTATTTTTGCATATACCTTCACTTCATTTTCCTTTTTCGAAAAGCCATGACCTTCATCAGGAAGAACAATGTATTCGACGTCACGACCTTTTTCGCGCAATGCTTCAACTACCTGATCTGATTCCGCCTTGACAACCCGCGGATCATTGGCGCCTTGAATGACAAGCATTGGTTTGGTCATGCCGTCTAAATAAGTAATCGGCGAGTCGGCAATCAATCTTTCTTTATCCTTAACCGGATCGCCCACCCATTGTTCCATGAAAGGCTTCCAGAAATTCGGAACCGATTCAATAAAGGAGAAGAGATTAGACGGTCCGAACAGTTCAACAACGGCTTTAAAGTATTCTGCATGACGACCATGCAAAAGGAGAGACATATAACCACCGTAACTGCCGCCAAATAATAAAATTTTGTCCCGTTCTGCATAGCCGTTTTTTATTAACCATTCCAAACCTTCAATATTATCGAGGCGAGGTCCGTGTCCCCAGTCTCCTTCAACCATCTTCATAAATTTTAGACCGTAATTAGAGGAACCGCGAAAATTTGGTGCAAAAATTGAATAACCACGGTTCAACAGGAATTGGAAAATCGAACGGAACCATTTTCTTTCCAACGATTGTGGACCGCCATGTGGCCATAAAATAACATGACCGTTATTATTTTCATTTTTGGCACGGAAAAATAATGCTTCAATTTCCAAACCATCGAAGGAAGGATATTTTATTACCTCAGGTTCAACAAGATCCTCTTCTGCCACACCGGGTACCCGGAATTTCGTTAATTCTTTCCAAGTTTTCCCTTGATCAGTGGATATAAATATATTAGTAGGCAGTGTAGAAGATCGACCTTGCACATAAACTTTGCCGCTATCCATGACCACAATTTTTTCAACCACACTAGTTGGAATTGTGACTTGTTTCAGCTCACCATTTGTCAAGTCGTACACATAAAGTCGGTCTTCTACCCCGTATGAACCAAGTAAATAGAGAAGATGATCCTTCTTAGAAAACTTCACTGACGAGAAATCTTCATTTTCAATTTGTAAAACCTTTGAAAATTCTTTTGTTGTTAAATCAAATTTTGCTAAATAGGAAAGGTCCGCATTATAATCTGTTAAAAAATAAACTTCAGTTTCGGATGTGTAGACTAAATCGGAGACAGTATGTTGATCCGGTGTTTTCGGCGTTAGTGAAAAATCCATACCATCTATATGAACAAAAGCCAGTACATATGTATTTCCATATTGCCTATAGTAAACATAACTTTTTTCTTCAGGACTGACTGCTTCTAAAAAGGTCGGAGCCTCTTTTCCTTCAAGAAGAAGTTCTTCCTCACCTGTCACTATGTTATATAGGTACGTATTTAAGTAGGTTGCGTTATTTCTGGTAGTAACATAGTAAAGTCGGGTACCGTCTTTTGTTAAATGAGAGAAAAAGTGTCGGTTGCCATCACTGACCCTAAGCGGAACAAGTTCGCCGCCATTTGGAGCCAATGCATAAAGCTGTGTATTTTCATCGCCATCATTATCAAACCCGGCAATAATAAATTCACCAGTTTTTGCATAATGAAGATCTTGAACGTTTTGATTTTTGAAAGTGAGTGGATAAGGAAACTGGTTTGGCAGATCCATTGCCCATAAATTGAAGTGACCATTTAAATTTGTACTGATCACGAGCTGTTTTTCATCAGGGCTGACAATGAAATTTTGTACTGTTAATGTCCTGAAAAATTTCTCCACGTCCGGTTTTGGAAATTGAATCATTGGAAAACACTTCCTTTTTTAAATATATAAGTATAATAGCACAATTTCGGTTATACTTGCTAAAAATATTCTTGAAATTTTGCTTGAACAATTTTGGGATAATATGTGATTTGTTATTTGAATTTCGTATCCCAAAGACGGGCGGATGTTTCGTAGCTAAAAAGAGGGTTTTCCGCCACAAATGGTGATGAGAATTGGTTTCGTCGTCAAAATAGGGCGTTTTCGACTTCAAAACGGTGACGAGATTTGGTCTCGTCGCCAAAAAGAAGCGTTTCTCACCTCAAAATGGTGACGAGATTCGATCTCGTCGCCAAAATAGGGCGTTTCTCACTTCAAAACGACGACGAGAATTGGTTTCGTCGCCAAAATAGGGCGTTTTTCGGCTCCAAATGGTGACGAGATTTACTCTCGTCGCCAAAAAAGGGCGTTTTCGACTTCAAAACGGCGACGAGAATTGGTTTCGTCGCCAAAAGTTGGTGTTTTTCGACTCAAAATGGTGACGAGATTTGGTCTCGTCGCCAAAAAGAAGCGTTTCTCACCTCAAAATGGTGACGAGATTTGGTTTCGTCGCCAAAATAGGGCGTTTTTCGGCTCCAAATGGTGACGAGATTTACTCTCGTCGCCAAAAAAGGGCGTTTTCGACTTCAAAACGGCGACGAGAATTGGCCTCGTCGCCAAAAAATGAAGCTTTCTGTCCAAAAACGACGACGAAAATTGGCCTCGTCGCCAAAAAGAAGCGTTTCTCACCTCAAAATGGTGACGAGATTTGGTTTCGTCGCCAAAATAGGGAGTTTTTCGACTCAAAATGGTGACGAGATTTGGTCTCGTCGCCAAAAAGAAGCGTTTCTCACCTCAAAATGGTGACGAGATTTGGTTTCGTCGCCAAAATAGGGCGTTTTTCGGCTCCAAATGGTGACGAGATTTACTCTCGTCGCCAAAAAAGGGCGTTTTCGACTTCAAAACGGTGACGAGATTTGGTCTCGTCGCCAAAAAGAAGCGTTTCTCACCTCAAAATGGCGACGAGATTCGATCTCGTCGCCAAAATAGGGCGTTTCTCACTTCAAAACGACGACGAGAATTGGTTTCGTCGCCAAAATAGGGAGTTTTTCGGCTCCAAATGGTGACGAGATTTACTCTCGTCGCCAAAAAAGGGCGTTTTCGACTTCAAAACGGCGACGAGAATTGGTTTCGTCGCCAAAAGTTGGTGTTTTTCGACTCAAAACAGTGACGAGAATGGATCTCGTCGCCAAAAAATGAAGCTTTCCGTCCAAAAACGACGACGAAAATTGGTCTCGTCGTCAAAATAAGGCGTTTTTCACCTCAAAATGGTGACGAAATTGGTGTTCGCCGATTGATTGGTTTTCTAAGGTGCAAAACTTAAGCTTATTATTGGAAAGTTTTATAATTGTAAAAAATCAGTGAGGGTTTGGGTCTCACTGATTTTTGCATTAATTTTATTCATCGTCTTCATCGAATTCGTCTCTTTGATTGGTTCCCATTTCATCATAGGACATTTGACCTGTCATATCACCAGTTGCGGGAAATCCCATTCCCATCGGCATGGTTTGATACATGTTTGCCATATCCATTCCGGGCATATTACCAAACCCTTGACCAAACGGATGTCCCGACTGCATTGGTTCTGTGTATCCGATTGGTGCTTGATAAGGCATTGCTCCTGCCATTGGTCCGGTTTGAGGTAAGGCAAAAGGTGGTGCACCACAGCCGCAATCATCCTGTCCCAGCATGTCAAACATCGGTTGCATCATTGGATATGGTTGTTGACCCATAGGATACATTTGTTGCATCATTGGACTTGTTTGTTGTTGTGTCATTGGGAAAGCTGGCTGCATCATCGGGGTGAAAGAAGGTTGCATCATTGGATTTGTCGTTAATGGCATCGAATACGGAGCTTGGTCAGGAATACTCATTGGATTTTTCATATGCTCAGTCATAGGGGTTTGATAAAGTGTTGAACCATCTTGATTATCATCCAAGTCCATTCCATCATCATCCCAATTTATTTGTCCGGTTCCCATTGGCATTCCGGTTGAATGTTGGTAAGTTCCCATACCCGGTGACATCATCGGTTGGAATCCACTTTGATTCATTGAGTCCATCATCATTTGCTGGTCCATCCCTTGTGCCATCGGTTGCATCGTGGATGGGTCAAAACTTCCCATCATTTGCTGACCACTTGGCTGCATCGGCATCATCATTTGTGAATCCGCCCCTTGCATCACGTTCGGGTCGTTACCGCTCATCCCATGGGGAGGCATCATCATTTGAGGATCGCTTCCTTGCATCATACCCGGGTCAAAACCACTCATCCCCATCTGCGGATCGCTTCCTTGCATCATACCCGGGTCAAAACCACTCATCCCCATCTGCGGATCGCTTCCTTGCATCATGGGTCCGGTAAAACCTTGCATCATAGGTTGATTAGCAAATGGGAAACCATGATGAATAGGTTGTTGGCATGGTGAATAAACAACCGGAGTTAGCGGCATACATGGCAATCCTGACCCGGGTAAAACAGGTGTCATCGGTATACACGGCGAACATGGATACATTGGTTGCATCATCATTGGTGGTTGAGCAATTTTAGGATGAATCATTTCCGGAGCTTCTTTAATCGGTTCTTCCATTTTTGGCGGTTCCGGCATTTCCTTGATCGGTTCTTCTTTTTCAAAAACAGGAATCTCAACTTGCTGGACTTGTTGTTGCTGTTCGATGTTCATTTTTGCCATGTTGACCATATAATAATTATTAATATCTATTTCCGGAATAATCGGTTGTGGCGGTTTCGGCATATAAATCGGCTTGGGAACTTCTTTAATAATTTCCTTTGGTTGTTCGAACATTTTCACCGGTTCATCAACAGGAATTGTTGGTGGTTTTATTTGGGCAAAAGGGTGTTCAGTAATTGGAGCTTCTTTATTAATTGGCACCTCTTTAACCGGCATTTCTTTTTTTACCATTCCACTATTGGTGGGAACTTTAATTTTCATTCCGGGCATTATTTGGTCCGGATTCGATAAATGGGTGTTCATACTTTTTAGCTGATTGAAGTCGACGCCATATTTTTGGGCAATCTTCCACAGTGTATCTCCTTTTTGGACAATGTGAATCCTCACTCATTTCCCCTCCTAATCTAAACTCGCTATATATTGTATGAAACAATAGGCAAATTGCCATTCATTCTCGTATAAACTTATGAATATACCGAAATATTTATGTCGCAAGGGCGGATATTTAAAGATTGTTTGAAAATGATTCTACGTTACAAGACCTCTTGAATACCTTTATCATCAAACAAGTCTATGGAACAGAAAAAATATAACTCAATTCAATAAAAATTTATTGTTATTCAATAAATAGGCATCTATAATATAATTAAGAAAAAATTTTTCAGAGGTGGGAAATGAGATTGACCCCCCATTTTAAGGTTGTCAGGAGGATTAAAATATGAGTTTTACTTTTCTATTTATATTGGGGTTCATAGGGATACTGCTTGTTCAATTTTTAAAAAGACCGATATTGGCAATGGTTAATGATAAGAATAAAATTATCCGGACTCTTAGTCATTGGGCTTGGTATCAAAATCCGTGGCTTGCCGGCCTGTTTATATTTGCCGTCAATGCGGTTTTCTTTTCCATAACCGTTTTCATACTTTTTCTCTTGATGTATTTCTTGATTCCCTATTTACATTTTTTTGTGATGGTTTCCGCTGTCTTAATAAGTTTATATGCATGGATTTTATTTAACAAAGCATGGAGCGGAACAAAACGAGATCAGTTGATTATGGGAGCTGTTGGCAGTAGTTTTTATATTCTTTTAACCATCGTATTTGTTTATTGGTTCATCACGCTGAAACCTGATTATCCCGGACAAGATCTGTTTATGGCTGCACTAGGTTTAATGATGGCCATTTTGGTGACTACCGTTGCAGCAATTACCTGTTTTCTGTTTACCGGGTTTTCATCAAAAGCTAAGTAAGTATTGCCCGGACAACGAAGACGTGTTGCTGTTGATTTGTGCAGATTTTCATCAAAAGCTAACTCGGACAGCGAGGACGTGTTGTCGTTAATTTGTGGAGGTTTTCACAAAAACTAAGTAACTTTTGCCCGAAAATGTCCCATTGATTTTACCAAAATAAAAAACTGCCTTCAATCTGGATTAATTGCCCAAAATGAAGACAGTTTTTCAGCTATTCGATAAACTCAAACTCAAAATCAAGCAGACGGACGATATCGCCATCCTTTGCCCCACGTTCCCGAAGTGCATCATCTACACCCATGCCGCGCAATTGTCTGGAAAAACGCCGAACCGATTCATCATGGGTGAAATCAGTCATCTTGAATAACTTTTCAATTTTTTCTCCACTTAAAACAAATACCCCATCCGGATCCCTGGTAATGATAAAATCTTGTTCAGCTTTTTCATGTTTATAAACAACACGGTTTATCGTTTCATCTTCTTCTACATGGTGGAGCGGGAATTCAGGTGTGTTCTCCAACGTATCGGCAATCGCAAAAAGCAATTCACGAATCCCGCTTTGGGTAACTGCCGAAATTGGGAAAATCGGAATATCTTCCTGTAATTGTTCCTTAAATTTTTCCAGATTTTCTTCCGCACCGGGCATGTCCATTTTATTGGCCGCAATCATCATAGGACGTTCGGTTAAACGCAAATTATATTCCCTTAATTCCTTATTAATCGTTAAAAAATCTTGATATGGATCGCGCCCTTCCACAGCACCCATATCAATGACGTGAACAATAACCCTTGTCCGTTCAATATGGCGTAAAAATTGAAGCCCGAGCCCTGCACCCTGATGTGCCCCTTCAATCAATCCCGGCAAATCAGCCATAACAAAACTTCTTCCATCTTCTGTTTCAACGACACCTAAATTCGGCACAATCGTCGTAAAATGGTATTCGGCAATTTTTGGTCTTGCCGAAGATACAATCGATAAAAGCGTTGACTTTCCGACACTGGGAAATCCAACGAGACCAACATCTGCTAATACTTTTAATTCCAAAACAATATACCGTTCTTGCCCCGGTTCTCCATTTTCCGCAATTTCCGGAGCGGGGTTTCTTGACGTAGCAAATCGGATATTCCCTCTACCGCCGCGACCGCCTTTTGCAATGACTGCCCGCTCGCCATGACGAACAAGGTCAGCAATTACCTCACCCGTATCATCATCTTTTACAACAGTACCCGGGGGAACTTTTACAACCAAATCTTCGGCATTTTTTCCGTGCTGACTTTTTGAGCGACCATTTTCTCCTTTTGTCGCTTTGAAATGGCGTTGATAACGAAAATCCATTAATGTGCGCAGTCCTTCATCAACAATAAAGATAACATCGCCGCCTTTCCCGCCATCTCCACCGGCCGGACCACCTTTTGGAACATATTTTTCGCGACGGAAAGCAACCATCCCGTTTCCTCCGTCGCCACCTTTAACATAAATTTTTACTTGATCGACAAACATTGAATATCTCCTTCCATGAAAAACATATGCTTAACGTTATTCACCATGAATTTTTATTTCAAAAGACAAAGCTTCTGGATTGATATTTACGCTGTTTATTGAAAAGCTCGGTGTTTGTTTATGTAAAAATTGCTTTATTGCTTCTGTCTCTTTTATTATTCCATAGAATTCAATAAAGAAACACAGTACATCTTCTTCCAAATTCATTTCTATGTATAAATCATTTTGCACAATTGGATCGGCATAGTCGTCAATGATCTGAAACAAGTTAGAGAACCATTGAAAAATTTTTTCATCATTAAAATTGGTTAATTTCCGAGGACTTGATACTTCATAATGTAAAACAAATGAATGCTGTTCCCAATTAAAAGTGAGTAGTAAAGAAACAAATTTAGATAATGTCAAATTGGATAATTTTGATTCCTGCTCGGCTGCATGGATAATTTCATTCATAATTTCATCAACTTTTTCAAGATTTCCCAGGGCAATATAACCTTTTATTAATTGTAGTCTGTTCAACCAATCATGTCGTGCATGCCGTAAAACCTCTATCACATTCCATTCCCGCATACTTCCCCTCAACCTTTCTTCACTCTGTTTCTATGTATGTTTGGTCCTGTTAAGCTTGTCCTCGTTGGATGCTTTCGCGGATGTACTTATCTTTGTCCTCGGATACAATAATTTCGGCCTGTTTGTATTAAGGTTCACCACGTTACCCTCGTCTTGCCTAGATACTCTCGCGGATGTACTTATCTTTGTCCCTAGTTTCAATCTCCAAAAATTTCCGCCTAGTTTTGGCTAAAATTTCCCTCTATATGTAATTCTAATGGTCATTAGCGTTTATTAGAAAATATGTTTTGGTGCTAACCATAAGTATAACATAAACAAATTTTTCCGGTGAATATGCTAAAGGAAGGACAAAATACAAAAGGCCAGACACGCGAAACAAACAGTCTTGGCAGAATGTTTGCAGCTGTCTGACCTTTCTAGAAGTCCGCTACCACTTACGCTTCTTTTGCTACCGGGTATACACTGACTTTTTTCTTGTCGCGTCCCATACGTTCGAAACGGACAACACCGTCAACTTTTGCAAATAATGTATCATCGCCGCCGCGACCTACATTTTCACCCGGATAGATTTTTGTTCCGCGTTGACGATAAAGGATAGAACCGCCCGTTACAAATTGACCGTCCGCACGTTTTGCACCAAGACGTTTCGCAATGGAGTCACGACCGTTCTTTGTCGAACCTACCCCTTTTTTAGACGCAAAAAATTGAAGATCCATTCTTAACATTTGTTCCACCTCCTACTATTTGAAAGAAATTTTTATATAATCACTGTAACTATCCTTAATTGATTGTAAAGCGACAACCATTCCTTGAAGGAGAAGCTGTACTTTATCATCGGTTTCTTTCGGTAATTCCGGCACTTGCCAATGGAGATAGCCTCCTTTACCGCCTTGTTCGACATCCGGAACAATACCTGCCAAGGATTCCACTGCATTTAGTGCACCGATTGTCACCGCAGAAACCCCTGCACAAACAACATCTGATCCGTATTTATCAAAATTCGCATGACCTTCAACAGTAAAGGCTGCAATTTTGTGATCGGACGTTAGATTGATGGTGACTTTTATCATTTGTCAGTCGCCCTAGCCTTGAATTTTTTCAATCGTAACTTTTGTATAAGGTTGACGATGACCTTGTTTTTTACGATAGTTTTTCTTCGCTTTATATTTGAAAACAATAATTTTCTTTTGACGACCGTGTTTTTCTACTTTACCAGTAACCGTAGCACCTTCGACAAAAGGAGCACCAACTTTAACATTTTCGCCACCGATGAACAATACTTTATCAAAAGTTACTGTTTCACCGTCAGCTGCGTTTAATTTTTCAACATAAATCGATTGACCTTCTTCAACTTTAAGTTGTTTACCGCCAGTTTCAATAATCGCGTACATAATTGCACCTCCTCTATAGACTCAGACTCGCCGCCATTCGGTGTTTTGCACAATTTGCAAAATCTTAAACCGAATACGAGCGGTTGTAGCACGGGTGCTACAAACCATAACATATGAATACTATCATAATAAAACAAACATGTCAATCCATTAAAAATCGTTTTGGTACATATATCACCGGACAAATCTTTTAATATTATCGTGCGGCTTGTGAAATTCCACTAATTCAGATTTGATAAGATAGCAATAATAAAACAAACATGTCAATCCATAAAAAATCGTTACGGTCGCGTATCACCGGACAAATCTTTTAATATAATAGTGCGGCTTGTGAAATTGCACTTGTTCAAATTTGATAAGAAAATGCAAGGTTTTCTCTAAATTTTCGAGATGATGTTTATTTTCCCCACTAAAGTAGTTAATGACGTCTTCTGTTGCTTCAATAACAACTTCCGAAAAATCTTTGTTTTTAAACGCCCATAATTCCCGCTCTAAGCGAAAGGCGATTGTAGCAGCTGATTCAACAAAACCGGTACCATGACAAGTTGCGCACGGTACCGTTATTTGGTTCAGAAGACTCGGTTTCGTTCTTTTCCGCGACATTTCCAAAATTCCTAAAGCCGTAAAACCGTAAATAATTGTTCGCTCATAATCCCGGGCAAATTCTTCTTTTAAAAGCTGAATGATTGCCTTCCTATCTTTATCATCCCGCATATTAATAAAATCAATCAGAATATTCCCACCAATATTACGGAGGCGGACCTGTCTGGCAATTTCCTTAGCGGCCAATCGGTTCGTTGTCATGATGGTATCCCTTTTCAACTTATAACTCGGTGATTTAGCAGTATTTACATCGATGACCGTAAAAGCTTCATTTTCCTCAATGACAATATTTGCACCATTATCAAGCCATACTACCCTTTTATGCAATGTGTCCAACTGATCATCCAACATAAAATGGGAAAAAATATTTTCGCTTCCTTTATAATACGTAAGTTGACAGCGATTTTCCCAATCCGTTTTCAGTTGCCGGAACAGGTTTGAATCATCACAGATTATCTCTGTAAATTCTTCCTTGTCATAAATCTTTTTTATTTCCTCAAAAAACAAGTTCTTCTCCACTATTGGCGCAGGAGCTTTCAAATGACCGGCAAGTTTTTCAAGTTGTTGAAACTCCGCTCTTAATTGATTGAGACGAGTGACAAATTCTTCCTTCGTTAATTTTTCAGCGCGGGTACGGAACAAAATGCCTTCCGCTTCTTTCTTTGTCTCGACAGCCCACATTTTAAGTTGGTTTCTTACGTCATTCGGTAATTTTTTCGATGCGGCAACATAATACCCATATGGCATATAAACGATCATCTCATCACTAAGTTCGATATTTCTCGTCAAACGGTAATATTTTGTATCGGTTTCATCTTTAATAATTTGGACAATCATTTTATCACTTTGGTTTACTCTAGGCAGGGACCTGATAGAGTCATCTTTTTCCATATTTGCCGGACTTTGTGACAGTTGTAAATAACCCTTTTTTCCTTTTCCAATATTGATGAAAGCGGCATCCATACTAGGCATGATTTTTTCAACAATACCAATATAGATATTCCTGAGCAATGATTGTTGTTCCGGTTGCTCAATATACAGTCTTTGGATTTGCTTATCCTCAATTAGTGCCATTCTTTTTTCTGATTCTCTTGCATTGATGATTAGTAATCGTTTCATTTTCACAATCCTTCTTATATCATTCAACTCTTCTCCATTTTAATAAAGTAAATCCTCCAATTTCAACCGGATAGGAGATTTTTCAAAATAATATTTTAAAATTTTTTTCTCCGGAATGATGGCAACCTGTTTTCCTGCATCGATAACAATAATTTGATGACCGGTTCCCCGCTGGAATTTTTCGATGGCACTTGAAAGTAAGTCATCTTTTTTTGCATAGATCTTTTTTATACGACCCACTTCATCGGTCGGTCGATGATATCGTTCAATTAAAAACCGCATCCACGTATACGGCCGGTTTTTCCATTCGTTATGTAAAGATAGAAATAAGAAGATGGCAATTACCCAACCGTTTAAATGGAAAGGAAAAACGATAAGAATAACGGAACAATATATGAACAAAAACAAAAGCGACAGAATAATTGAACGTTTCAAGGCAATATGGAACGGATAATATTTGGTAAAAAGCAAATAGACGATTTTCCCTCCATCCAAAGGCATAATTGGCAAACAATTAAATATCAAAATCATAAAGTTATAGTTGATAAAATCAGTATATATTCTGTCTCCGATTATTTGACATTCATGAAAAAGAAAGGCGGAAATCATCATCCAAACGTGCTGAGCCGGTCCACAGACTGTGACAATGAACTCCTCTTTAATCGGTCGATTTCCATGTTCATCTGTTTCTAAAACTCCACCAAATGGTAAAAGGATAATGTTCTTAATTCTCCATGAAAAAAAAGAAGCGGCCGCAGCATGGCCTAATTCATGAATCAGAACAATAACAATTAACAGCAACAGTTCTTGAAAGCGTGCAGTTATTACGGCAATTGCAACAATAAGCCAAAGCAATGGATGTATATGGATTTGGGTCAGGAGTCGGAGCCATTTATTCAAACTTAATCACCTGAACAGGGTCAATAAATTTTTCATCTTGTTTAATGGCAAAATAAAACTCGCCTGTTGTTTCGTTTTCTTTTGATGAGACGATACCTATTTGATCGCCTGCTTGAACTTTATCATAGGCTTTTACTTTGATTTCCCCCAACTGTCCATACCAAGTTTCCGATTGATCCGGATGTTGAATAATGATTGTTTTTCCAAATTCTTTATCAACACCGGCAAATTTCACAACACCGCTTTGAATTGCCTCGACTGCTTCTCCTTTTACCGTTTGAATTGTAACGCCTTGATTATCCGCTTGAAAGTCTTCTAGAATTACCCCGTTAGCCGGAAGTGCATATTTAGCCGGCGCTTCTTTTTTATTTGGTGCCTTCTCCGGGAAAAGTGCTAACGGTTTACCAAATGTATCTTCATACCAGTCCGCAACCATGGCAAATTGGAATTCTTTTTCCATTACTTGCGTCACTGTTGAACGGACCGGTTCCAGCTGTTGTGATTGATTTTTGAACGCAATGGCCACAATAAGGACTAAGCAAGCTGAAGCCAATATTTTAAATAAGAATATTTCTCGATTAAATAACGGATGTTCAGTGTTTTTCATTCCTTCATTCATGGAAAACCAAGTAAAGTCATGTTGTTCTTGGTACTCTGGAAATACTGGAGTCTTCACATTTCTTTCACTTTCTATCGTTTTAGGCGGATAGGATCGTTTATATTTCTTGCGTTTTTCAATCCGCTTCAAGACTTCTTTCCTTCGATCTTTCAAACTACTCCCCCCTTCCGAAAAAACTCGGATTGTCCACTCAGTAAAATGTATGACTTGTCCGCAGTTTATATGACATGTCTAATTTGGAACTTGTTTTTTCAATCTTCCGGTGTTGCTGCTGTTGAATTTTTTGGGGGCCTATTGTTGAATTCGGGTAGGGTACTGGTGATTTCTCGTAATTTACTGGTGAATTCACGGGGCAAGCTGTTGAATTACTCAATTTTACTGGTGAATTCATATCCAAGTACTGGTGAATTTTCCTTTTTCACTGTTGAATTTGAGGGGTACACTGTTGAATTCGGGTAGGGTACTGGTGATTTCTCGAAATCTACTGGTGAATTCGCAGAGCCTTACTGTTGAATTCAGGGATTCTTCTGTTGCTAGTTGGATCCGGGTACGCTCATGAACCGTTGGCGCTAGACTGCTAAACAATGAAAAAACTATCGGTGCGACCGCGCATCATCAAAATAAGAAAAGCGCAGAGCGCCCGCTTAGCGACGTACAAACTGGAGCGCCCCGCAATGAGAACAGATTTGCTTCCCCGAATAAGCATCGCACGAAGAAAAAGCGAGTAGCTTTTTCTAAGGAAAAGGAAACACGGCGACGAGCCGATGTTGACTTATCGTAGTGAAGCTACTCCTAGAGTGAACTCCATGAGTAATCTTCCTTGATATACTTCATGAAGCTTTGCGACGAGCTGAACATCCGCTTCCTCGAATAGGCTATGGCGCAGGAGCACATTAAAGGGGAGTTAGTTTCTCAGTCGCTGGCGCTCGGAGCTAGACAATAAAACTAATCCCGAGTTATTTACCTGTATTTTTATACTTTCTTATACTATAAAAAAAAGAATGCCAATGTTTATCAGCATCCTCTTAAAAATATCAAAATATGTAAAAATTTATGCCTATGCCCGGGCACCAAAAAATTTTTTCAACCGTGAAAACATGCCTTTTCCGTTATCTTCAAGCTGTTGCAATGGTACCGATTCGCCTAAGATTCGTCTTGCAATATTCCTGTAAGCGATACTTGCTTTACTGTCCGGATTCATAACGATTGGTTCGCCAACATTTGATGCTTTAATGACCTCTTCATCATCGGCCACAATACCAATTAGTTCTATAGCCAAAATATTTGTTACTTCATCGACATCAAGCATTTCCCCGCGTTTAACCATATTGGTACGGATTCGATTGATAACCAATCTTGGCGGTTCAATCGGTTCTTTTTCCAGTAAGCCGATAATTCGGTCAGCATCACGTACCGATGATACTTCCGGCGTGGTCACAACAATAGCCCGATCAGCACCGGCTATGGCATTTTGGAAACCTTGTTCAATACCAGCGGGACAGTCGATAATGACATAATCAAATTCATTTTTTAAATCATTGACAACCTTTTTCATCTGTTCCGGATTTATCGCAGTTTTATCACTGCTTTGAGAGGCAGGAAGTAAGTACAATTTATCTTCAAAACGTTTATCTTTAACAAGTGCTTGGTGTAATTTACAGCGACCTGTAGCTACATCGACGATATCATAGATAATCCGGTTTTCCAAGCCCATGACAACATCCAGATTACGTAAACCGATATCGGTATCAACTAAACAAACCTTTTTCCCTTGTAGAGCCAGAGCAGTACCTATATTAGCAGAAGAAGTGGTTTTCCCTACTCCACCTTTTCCAGAAGTAATTACGATTGCCTCACCCATTAAGACAAGCCTCCTTCCACAAAACGATTTATGTTTGGTCGAATCTTATTTAAAACTGATAATCTATCAATAACTAATTGCTTTTCTTGATTCAGATAGGCACATTCTGATTCGTCGTTTATCTTATTCCGATCCAGTGACTGCCCAAAGTAATCCGCAATTCGCAATTGGGTCGGCGTCATTGTAGCAGCACAAATTACAGCTTCCTCATTACCGTTCATACCCGCATGAGCCATTCCCTTTAACCTTCCTAAAATGAAGATATTGCCGCTTGCCATCACTTTGCCACCCGGATTTACATCACCGATCAACAATAGGTCTCCTGTAATTTCCAAAATTTGCCCCGAGCGAACAATTTTGGTTACGACTGTAAAACCTTTTTCGGTTTTTATTCGATTCAGTTCTTCTTTTAATATAACATTTGATTCGATAGATGCAATGATTAAATTTTTTTCCGGTCTGATTAATTCTCTTAATTGCTGTTCCTGTTCCTTGGTAAGTAATCGATTACCGGTATGAATACGAACAGAAACTTCATGAGAATCGTCCATGAGCTGTGAATGTGGAAACAATTTCTCTTCAACTTCTTTTAAAAGGTCAAAAAAGGAACAAGTATCATCAAGACGTAACAATAGCCCGTCTTTTGTACCTTTTATCGTGACATTTTGCGTCTTCATCATGCATGATTTCACCTCAATAAAGTAAAGTTCGACAAAAGTCAGGCAATTTCCTTTATTTTTCCTGTAAAAATCCGAAAAACAAATTTTATAAAAAATAAACTCTTTGTACAGGTCGATTAACAATCAAATTTTTTCCGAAAATTACACATGAACAATCCGTAAACGCAAAATACTGTAGAGCTTTACCCGTTTCTGGAAGCGAGCGAACACGATTTGCAAAAATATATGTAAAACTCATCTTCAGAACCGTTATGATTGAAACATTCCCTCTTCTTCACTTCTGATTTTTCTTAATCGGGTAAAATACTTTTTCAGTGAATAGGAAAATAATATATAAAATGCCAGGTTTGCGCCTAGGGTTGGGAATAAGCGATGAAAAACAAAAAACTTTAGTGGCATATTGGCTATTTGTAAAATCGAAAAGACCCCATAAATCCCGAATTCGACAAGTGTGATCGCCAGCAAGCTAACAAAAGCTACAATGAAAAGATTCGCATGCCAATTTTTCATTAATTTTGATACAAGATAAATCGTAACCGGGTACCAAAATAAATATATTCCCAAAATATCAATAAACACGATATCCATGACCAAACCCGTAATCAAGGCATAAATGAGACCTAACTTTTTATCATAATATATAGTTATAAAAATCAATAATAGAAAGAGAAAACGCGGGACAACAATCCAATATTGTGAAAACAGCCGGGTTGGAATAAAATTAACAAACTGACTTTCCACGCAAAAGAAAATAATCACAAGAACCGGAATCCACCATTGCTTTCTCATGACTCATTCCCCCGATTCTTCCGAAGCTGTCATTTCTCTCTCAACGACAATGACGTTTTCAAGGTTATAAAAATTCGCGGCTGGTTTCACATAAGCTGTTTGTGTCAATCCGTATTGATCAGGTTCTACCTTTTCAATTTTTCCAATGTATAATCCCTTAGGAAAAACATTTGCTAAACCGGATGTAATCACATCCATGCCCTTTTCGACTTTTTCTTCTGCCGGGATTTGTTTAATAATCAACTGCTGCTTTTCAACATCAAATCCCTCAATTAAACCGTAAATATCATGTTCGCCTTGAATAGCGACGTGGGTTCGGTTTGTCCGATCTACGGTAGAAAGTAATTGAACAGTAGAAGTTATCTTTCCGACACTTTTAATTTTTCCGATCATTCCATTAGCAGTTATAACAGCCATATCTTTTTTTATTCCTTGTACCTCACCTTTATCGATTGTTAACGTTTCTTGCCAGCGATCTTGATCACGGGCAATAACCGAAGCATGATGGATAGTAAAAGAGGCTAAATCTTTTTCCTTATCAATCAAGGCTTTAAGCTCCGCGTTTTCTTTTTCTAACCGATCCGCTTTCACTTTAATTTGGGCGTACTCATCCAATCTTTCTTTTAAAATTTTATTTTCTTCATAGGTTTGCAGCAAATCTCGAATATTTTCGACGAGGTTTGAAACAAGATGAGCAGGCTTTGCAAAAACCATCTGGGCAAAGCCTGCTGTATCTTTGACAAATTGTTCCGGCCACGATAATTGATCCCGTTCTCTTAATGAAAAACCAATCAATGCCACAAGGATAATAATCCCTGAAAGTAAAATGATAAGACGCTTATTCTTAAAAAATTGTGGCATGATTTACACCTCTTTAACTAATGGCTGATTCTTATATGTTGTTACTTGCACTTTACCGCATGAAGTCGCGAAAGCAATTGACTTTAACGACTGCTGATTCTTATATGTTATTGCAATGAACGACAACATTGAACAAATTACGTAGAAGGTAACGAGACCACTGATAAGTTTACCTTACACAATATAGTGTAGGATAAACACACTAAACCAACGAGAAATTCCTTGACAGCCTCTCCCGATATCTACTCTCCCATATCTAAGGCCAGGTGGCTAAGCAAACAAGAAAGAAACTCGTGTTCAGCTGATTTTTGTCTTTTTCAGTGACCTCGAAGTTGTTGAAAATCCAATTTTTTAAAAAACAGAAGTAGCAACATTGTTTTACAAAGGCTTCTTACATTTACCCTCTTACTTTATTTTTAAATAAATCAATATGTTCCAGAGCTTTACCGGTTCCGATAGCTACACAATCGAGCGGGTTTTCGGCAATTAAGACGGGCATATTTGTTTCGTTGGCAATGACTCGGTCCAAGTTTCTAAGTAATGCTCCACCACCTGTAAGGACAATGCCACGATCCATAATATCTGCTGCCAATTCAGGCGGAGTTTTTTCCAACGTATTTTTGACCGCTTCAACAATCGCAAATACCGTATCTTTTAGGGCTTCGGCAATTTCTTCAGGCGTTACTTCAATGGTTTTTGGCAAACCGGTTAATAAATCACGCCCGCGAATTTCCATATTTCCAATTCCCTCAGGCATACCGGCCGATCCAACTTCCATCTTAATCGTTTCAGCAGTCCGATCCCCAATCATCAAATTATAATTTTTCCGAATATAGGTAATAATGGAATCGTCCATTTCATCACCGGCAATACGAATCGATTGACTCGTAACAATTCCACCTAAAGAAATAATTGCAACCTCTGTTGTTCCGCCACCAATATCAACCACCATACTGCCGGTTGGTTCCCAAACAGGGAGATCAGCACCAATGGCAGCTGCAAATGGTTCTTCAATCGTATATGCGTCCCGTGCCCCGGCTTGACGAGTTGCATCGATGACAGCACGTTCTTCAACCGCAGTAATTCCGGATGGTACACATACCATGACATACGGTTTTCTCCCAAATCCGCCTTTATTTTTCAAAGCTTGATTAATAAAATATTTCATCATTTTTGCTGTTGTTTCATAATCTGCAATTACCCCGTCTTTCATCGGGCGGAGGGCAACAACATTTCCGGGTGTACGACCGATCATATTTTTCGCATCATTTCCGACCGCAACAATTTGCTTTGTATCCGTCTGATATGCTACAACGGACGGTTCTCTCAATACGACACCTTTTCCACGGATGTAGACAAGTGTATTCGCTGTTCCTAAGTCAATTCCTAAATCTTTTGAACCAATTCCAAACATGGTTGTATCTCCCTTTCTCATACATTCTCTTGTTCATCATGTTGTATATAAACAGCACGTTTTTATCGTTTGTCAAATGTTGTCATTTTATTGACCAATTTTCGTTTCTTAACTTTTTCGCTAAATAAGGGTTCGTTCGTTTTTTTAAAAACAAAAAAATCATACGTATTATTATATCTCATTGTGCAAAAAAATAATAGTAGTAATTGGCTTATAAATATCCTTTTTCTTTTAAACTGACATATCGTTTGTCACCGATAATAATATGATCGAGTACATCCACCCCTAAAATTCTACCACATTCGACAAGTCGCCTGGTAACCTCAATATCTTCCCTGCTTGGTTCGGGATTTCCGGATGGATGATTATGAAGGCAAATCATCGAGGCGGCTGAACGTCGGAATGCTTCTTTAAACAGTTCACGCGGGTGGACAATGGAAGCATTTAAACTTCCTATAAAAATGGTTTGTTTGTGAATCACTTCATTCTTGGTGTTAAGGAATAAACATACGAAATGCTCCTGAGTTAAGAAGCGCATTTCTTCCATGACATAGTTTGCGCCGTCTTCAGGAGAACGGATGACGTAACGTTCTTCATTTTTCATATTGGCAATTCGTTTTCCAAGTTCGATTGCGGCCAATAATTGGATGGCTTTTGCTTCACCGACTCCCTTTATTTTCGTCAATTCTTCCAGTGAGGCATTCATCAGCATTCGTAATCCTTGAAATTCTTTTATAAGCCGTTGTGCCAATTGGAGAACCGATTCATTTTTTGTTCCCGTTCGTAAAATAATTGCCAAAAGTTCTTGGTTTGAAAGACTACTCGGTCCGTGATGGATAAATCTTTCGCGCGGCCGCTCTTCTTTCGGAAAATCTTTAATTAATAATTGTTGCGTAATAACTATCTCCTCCTTTCATTTTTTGGGGAAAAGTCACCGAAAGTTTTCTTAAAAATTGATTAGCGTCTTACACAAAAATCTTACGGGCATGTTAATGAGGGGCATCGTTATTTTATCGCTGAACGGCTGAATTTTTATATGGTTTTATACCAGTTCGGGCGCCTCATGAACGACTGATTTCCATTTGATTTTATACCAGTTTGATTGCCTCACAAACTGCTTATTTTCATATGATGATCTAGGCTTGTCCTTAGGTCGGATAACCCATCTTTTTCAATGCCCGATATAGTTTTGCCACCGGTAGACCAACAACAGAATAGAAATCACCATGAATCGATTTCACCAAGATTGCCCCATATCCTTGGATCCCATAACTCCCCGCTTTATCTAAAGGCTCTCCTGTACGAATGTATCGTTCGATTTCTGCTTCCGTCAATTCCCAAAATGAAACCTCTGTCTTTTCATAAAAAATTTCTTTATCGTTTCCATGTAAAATGCATGTACCTGTAAAAACAGCATGTGTATTGCCAGATAACATCATTAACATCTGCTTTGCATCATCGCGATCAGCTGGTTTTCCTAAAACCCGGTCATTATAAACAACGATTGTATCTGCCCCGATAACAAATGCATCATGATTTTCCTTTGCAACTGTTTGCGCCTTTCGTTCAGCCAATGTCATAACAATTTCTTCAGGAGGCATGTTACAATCGACCGATTCATCTGCATTGCTTGTTATAATCTCAAAGGATGCTCGCAAAGATTTGAGGATTTCCTGCCTACGCGGTGATGACGAAGCTAAAATGAGGCGTGCCATATTTTCACCTTCCTGTTTAAGATCTGTACGAGGGGGAGATACAAAATAATACTATCAAACGATACTTTTATACTCAACGACATAAAAATTAATTTTCACTTACAAAAAATCCATTTTCGACATCATTTTCTGACATAAAACATCATTTTGAAACGAAAAAGACATCAAAAATGAGCTTTTGTTATATTTTATCTATAGGTTAGCACAAAGTCCACCTTTCCCTACTATATGTAAGACAAATCGTCTCTTTATGTATACCCCTTCCCTACTTGTGTGGGGGATGAATCGGGGTTTGGATCGATGTCTCTTTAAGTACCACTGTCCCTCCTCAAAAATCGACATTTGGGTAGATAATCGACTTTAATCCCCTTCCCCACTATGTGCGGAATGGGTCGATTATTTGACGGTTGCCAAATAATTCCAATAAAAATAGCGGCTTCACGCTCCGACTAAATAGAGGGGACCTGGATCTGCCTCTACGAATTGGTCGTTGAAAATAATAGCAATCCACCACTCCAAACGAAAGCTAAGTGGTGGAATGTTTTAAAATAAGTAATAGCTTGAAACAAAAGTCAATAAATATTGCTGTAGTTTTTGCCAATTCTCGATGTTTCGCTCTTTCAAATATCCATTCAATGCCTCATACGCATGAATTAAATTTTTCTGTAATTCTTGGACCGGCTTTTTTTGTAACTTTTTGAAGTTTTTCATCTTGTCAATTTCACTTGTCAATTCATCCATATTGATGTTTTGACCATCTTGTAAATATGCTTTTGTTCCCTCTACTACTAGTTTTTCATATATTGGATAAGCTGATTCTAAAAATGTTTTTTCATCGCCCGTTAAATGCTGGATCACTTTTTCATTCATTTCTAATTTCGTTGGCCATATTTCAGTGAACGTATTTTTATAAAATTCGGTTTCCCTCATTTGTTTGCCTGTCTCGAGTGTATCTGTTACAGCAATGAAAACACGTATGTTGTCCCCGGAATTTATGGAAGCAACCGGTTGATTTTCCTTTTTATAATCTTGAATGATTTTATCCACCGATTCTTGACTCTTGTATGCCCCTTGTTGCAAAATATACAAACTCACTGCGGGTAAAATAACCTGCTCATTACCGGCTGTTGTTGTACCATTGTTCGCTGGAACCGTTTGATAGCCTTGTCCGTTTCCATTTGCGTCTTTTGTCATAAATTGTAATAAGATAATTCCAATTAAGATTCCTATTACAATGGCGGAGATGCAAGAAATAATGATAGCCGGATGGTTTCTTCCTTTTGGGAGTGCAGGTCTTTTTTTCTTTTTATTTTTTAACAGCGGAATCGCTCGTTCTTCCGTTGCTGCAACTTCCCTTTTCGCTTTCCAATCATGAATGATCAATTCCTCTTTAAATTCTTTATCTTCACCATTTATTTTTATTTTAATTTGATTTTTATGTTCCTCATCCACTATACGTACCTCCCAGCTTGCTAGATTTGTAGAATACTTCATTAGCTGCACAATTTAGAAGAGTTCCCTTCTATCCTATCATATGATTTTTAAAAAATAACAAGACTTTTGTCGTTTCATATGGAAAGGTGTTCGTGGAATTTCGACAATTTTGGTGGTGCTGTTGAATTGGGGGGACTGGTGAATTCCGACAAAAGGACAACAGTTGAAGAAAAGTAATTCCAAATAAGCTACTGCATTAACGATGGAATTGCTAAAAAGGAACTAGTAATTAACCAGTTCCTTCCTTTTTCTTACAACACTTTATTCAAAAAGTCTTTTGTCCGTTCATTTTGTGGGTTTCCGAAGATTTCTTCCGGGGTTCCTTGTTCGACAATGTATCCTCCGTCCATAAAAATGACCCGATCGGCTACTTCTCTTGCAAAGCCCATCTCATGCGTGACAATGACCATCGTCATACCTTCTTCGGCCAATTGTTTCATAACGGCCAGCACTTCACCGACCATTTCCGGATCGAGTGCACTTGTCGGCTCATCGAACAGCATGATATCAGGTTTCATGGCTAGGGCACGTGCGATGGCTACCCTTTGCTTTTGCCCGCCTGATAATTGATCCGGTTTTACCTCTGCTTTATCCTTTAATCCAACCCGCTCCAAAAGTTTCAACGCCGCTTCCTTTGCCTCTTCCTTCGTTGCTTTTTTCAATTCAACAGGTGCTAACGTAATATTTTCCAATACCGTTAAATGGGGAAACAAATTAAAATGTTGGAACACCATCCCGATATTTTCTCTAACTTTATTAATATCTATATTTTTATCTGTTAAATTAACACCATGGACAATAACTTCCCCTTCTGTCACTTCTTCCAATAAATTTAAACAGCGAAGAAATGTACTTTTTCCGGATCCGGATGGTCCAATGATACAAATAACTTCACCTTCATGGACATCTAAACTAATCGACTTTAACACTTCTAAGTCGCCAAAGTTTTTCTTCAAATTCTTTACACTAATTTTCTCCATGTTTAATCCTCCTTTCCAAATGATTCGATACTTTCGTTAAGATCATTATAATAATAAAGTAAATAATACCGACGATTAACCACATTTGGAAAGATTCCAAATTTCTTGCAATAATAATTTTCCCGCTTTGTGTCAATTCATTAATTCCGATAATGGAAAGAATCGAAGTATCCTTTAATGTGATGACGAATTGGTTAATAAAGGATGGAATCATGATCCGAATCGCTTGTGGCAAAACAACTTTCGACATGGCTTTTCGATATGGAAGTCCTAAACTGCGGGAAGCTTCCATTTGTCCTTTATCGACCGACTGAATACCACCGCGAACAATTTCAGCAATATACGCACCGGCATTTAAACTTAACGTAATAATCCCGGCAACAACTGCGGTAATTCGAATGTCTAGCGCTGCAGGAATTCCAAAATAAATAAAGAATGCTTGAACAAGTAATGGTGTGCCGCGGAAAATATCTACATAGATCGTTGCAATAGCACGCAAAAGTTTCTTATTTGACACTTGGAATAAACCGAAAATAACTCCAAGGATGGTGGCGGCAACTAATGAAACAACTGTTAAGATGATTGTCATTTTTAGACCGGACATTAAACTTGGAAAACTTTCCTTTAATAATCCGAAGAAACCTGAATCAGCCTCTTCATCACCCGTTTCTAAATACTTGTCCAATATTTTTTGATATTCACCGGATGCTTTTAAGTTGGATAATCCGTCATTAAACATTTGCAGCAGTTCGGCATTTTCCCCTTTTGCCACAGCAAATCCATATGAACTACCAGACTCTTTATCTGTTACGATTTTTAACCCGTTCCCTTGTTTAACCCCATAAGCCAAAACCGGATAATCATCAAAACAGGCGATGGAATTTCCTGTTTTTACATCTTCATACATATTGGCAGAATCATCAAACGTAACGACTTTAAATCCGTATTTATCTTGGATACTTTGGGCAAAAGCAGCTCCCTCGGTACCGGTTTTTACGGCAACTCGCTCACCTTTTAAATCTTCATAAGATGAAACCTTGTTATTGTCCTCATCAACGGCCATAATGACGCCGGAATCAAAATACGGATCCGAGAAATCGAATTTCAGTTTACGCTCATCTGTAATACTCATCCCGGCAATAACCGCATCCACTTGTTTTGCTTCTAAAGCTTGGACTGCTGCATTAAAACCAAGTGGCCTCACTTGATATTTAAATCCTTGATCTTCGGCAATAGCCTTTAGTAAGTCCATATCAATTCCGACAAAATCACCATTCTCATCTTGGAATTCAAATGGAGCAAAGGTGACATCGGTCGCAATGATATAAGTTTTTTCCTCTGCTTTTGCGTTGGAAAATGGTAAAACCAGCGAAATAATGGTAAATAAGGTGAAAATTGAAATAAACAGTTTGGAAACAATTTTTCTTTTATTCATTCACTTTTACTCCTTTTAGTTATATTAAATAATATTTTATCAGAATTAGAAAATGATAGTTAATATTTTAACATAACTATTTATTTTATTTTAAAATAAATTGTGGAATATTTTTATAGGGAAATGTATATATTGGTCGGAAATTTAGGAAGTGTACCACCGGAAAATGGGCATTTAGTTAAAAAATTTTTATCTTGATACAATCATTCAATTTAATAATATTATATTAAAAAAAGAAAACAAGATCAGTCAACTATAAATCAATGGAAGTTTAGAACCATCGATGAATGGAGATGGAAAAATAAGGAATCCGTTCCAATATGTACCGGATTCCTCTTTATTTTGAAAAACATTCAAAAATGGAACCCCCTTACCTCATGTACCGAATTCTTTAAAAAAAAATGGAACCCGTTCCCCCAAGCCCGGATTCCCTTCTACCATACTAGAAAAACATACCCAAATACCATTGAATCAATGAATCTGTATAAAAATAGGCGATAATTGCGCCGATGCTGATGAACGGGCCAAAGGGAATCGGGATTCGTTTTTGGTATCCTTTCATCAATATGAACCCTAACCCAAATACAGCCCCAACTAATGAAGCAAGGAAAAGTGTCATCAGCGTGGCTTTTGTTCCGAGAACGAGACCTAAGACAAAAAATAACTTAATATCTCCGCCGCCCATTCCACCACGACTAACGACTGCCAATAAATAGAGAATCCCAAAACCGAGTACGGCCGCTAATCCAGCATCCCACCATGGTGAAAGCGGATAAATCATCCGTAAAATGAGAAATACAATCAAGAAAAACAACAGAACTTTATCAGAAATAATCATATAGGCAATATCAGAAACTGTGATAATGACGAGCAGTGAACAGAGTAAAACGGCAATTACTGTTTCAAACGTCCAGCCAAATTGATGAAAGGAGAAAGCAAATAATATGCCGGTAACAAGCTCCATAACCGGATAAATGGGAGAGATTCGAGCTTTACAAACCCGGCACCTTCCCCGTAAAAAAATATACGAAAGCACGGGTATATTTTCATACCAAGACAATTCATGATGACATTTTGTACAATGAGAATTTGGATATACGATCGACTCTTTTTTCGGAATACGAAGTCCGACCACATTGAAAAACGAACCAAAAACTAAGCCAAATATAAAGAAAAACAAAGTGATGATTTCATTCATGGCAAATTCCTCTTCAAAGATCATTTCGATTATTTAACACCATTATAATAAAAAGTAGTGATTTGCACATCTGCCGTGACAGCTTGATTACCATCTTTTTCATATAAAAGCTCTCGTTCAGCCGGTTTTGTAAAAGTCAGCGTATCGACACGAGTAATCCGTTCCAGTTTTTCCAATTCCTGTAAAAATAGTTGAAAATGCTCAAAATCAGGTGACGCTACGGATAGATTTATCGTAATTAATTTTACATTTGTTGGTAAATTAGTTACAGTTTCATTCGTCGCTTGTTCATTCTCATCATTCGTATCGGATCCATTATCCTCACTGTTTTTATCCTCTGTCACTTGTTCATCCGATTGATTTTTATCTGTTTTATTCGTTCCCGGATCGTCTGTACTATCTGTTAATTCATCATTATTATTTGTGTCATCCGCAGTCGCTTCGTCCGTACCATCTGTTGTTTCATTATTGTTATATGTACCATCCGCTTCCGTAAGTCCGCCATCATAATTATTAAAGTTAATCGAGGCAATTTGACTGCCGCTTACCATTTCTATCTCTTGCAATGACAAGATCAGTTCATCTAATTGACGGGATAACGGCATCTTTTTTTCCAGTTTTGCTGTATTTTTCGGCTGATCAGTTTCATTTTGGTTTAACCGATTTTCCAAGGCCTTTACCTCTGTTTCCAGTTGCTTCACATTTTGTTCAGCAGCATTTGCATCATCTTTTAACGGCATAATCAAATAAAAATACAGTAACCCTAAAAGTAGAAATAAAATAATACCAATAAAAAGGACGATTTTCCGTATTTCTTGAAAAAAATCACTCATCAGCTTCACCCCCGGCCGGCAAAAGGGACGACAGATTAATAACAATGCTCATGTTTACGTCATATCTCGGCATTTCTTTAAAATTTACCGCTTCCGCATTATCTTCTGACTCTTCCAAAGAAAAAGTAGAAATACTGTCTACTTTCACATCGGTAAAAAATTTTGATCCATTTAACTTTGACACGTAACTGGCTACCATATCCAATGATTCAAATTGTGTTTGGATTGTCACATTATTGCCATCATAGGAATAGTTACTAAGGTAGCTTTTGTCGTCTGGCAATAAATGAATTAACTCTTTAATGACGTTTGAAGTCGGAACAGTGTATTTTTCAACATAAGCTACAGCTTCCGGGTAGCCCACTTCATTTGTTGCATCTTCCGTTTGCTTTTCTAGTCCCGCCTTTTGAGCTGTCAACATTTCCTCTCTTGATTGGAAAACAGCAATATCCCCTTTTATTTGGAAATATTGGATAACCATAAAGATAAGGAGGAAAACCCATATCATTGAAATGGCGAGCACGATAAACGTAGATCGCTGATTCACCCGGTCTTTTTCCGGTAATAAATTAATTTCTGGAATCACTTCACTTCCCCCTTTAATGCAAGTCCCAGCGCAGGGATGAATACCCTGTCCACTTTATCTGTCTTTGCCGGTGAAAGATATGCCTCCAGAATTTCTACCGGAATCGGGACACTGGCAGCAATTTTTCAATCATTTTTAATGTAAAAAAAGAACTGTGTCTGGCTCCGAATACTGATCGCTTTTCTTAAAATACCTTCTTTACTTCTTTGATGAAATAAAGAGAGCCGCAAATGACAAGGAGTTCATCAGCTT
>Ga0207866_1000034_pt1 | contig 206953 bp, 179 predicted proteins | sample HigsolmetaAR203D_FD_184835 | JGI IMG/M metagenome (GOLD analysis project Ga0207866, IMG submission 184835) | Ionic liquid and high solid enriched microbial communities from the Joint BioEnergy Institute, USA - AR20-3-D (SPAdes) (version 2) ... | reverse complement strand
GTGATTATTCTCATGCTGAAGGGTATTACGCAGAAGCATCTGGTGATTATTCTCATGCTGAAGGCTGGCTTACAGTAGCATCTGGTACTGCATCTCATGCTGAAGGGAATTACACAGAAGCATCTGGTGATTATTCTCATGCTGAAGGCTGGTCTACAGTAGCATCTGGTATTGCATCTCATGCTGAAGGGAATTACACAGAAGCATCTGGTACTGCGTCTCATGCTGAAGGGCGGTATACAGTAGCATCTGGTATTGCATCTCATGCCGAAGGGATTTACACAGAAGCAATTGGTGAAGCATCTCATGCTGAAGGAAATTACACAGTAGCATCTGGTCTTGCGTCTCATGTTGAAGGGTTGTATACAGTTGCAGTATCTAATGCTTCACATGCTGAAGGACAATATACTCTTGCATTAAGTTCTGGAGCAACTACGAAAATTATATCATACGATGCGGATAATAAAACTATAACAGTTGAAAATCCAAATCTTTTTAATGTGAATGATGAAATATACGTATCAGCGGATTCGATGGCCCCTATTAAAACTAAAATAGTTAATAAAAATGAAGAAGGAATATTAACTGTAGAAGAAGCTACTCCGAGCGATAATTGGAGATATATTATTAAGGTGGATTCTAATCGTATCTATCCGACCCATGCTGAAGGACAGTATACAGTAGCATCTGGTCGTGCGTCTCATGCTGAAGGGCGGTATACAGTAGCATCTGGTAATTATTCTCATGCTGAAGGACAGTATACAGTAGCATCTGGCGAAGCATCTCATGCTGAAGGCCGGTCTACAGTAGCATCTGGTCTTGCGTCTCATGCTGAAGGGCGGTATACAGTAGCATCTGGTATTGATTCTCATGCCGAAGGCTGGTCTACAATAGCATCTGGCGACGCATCTCATACTGAAGGGCGGTATACAGTAGCATCTGGTGATTATTCTCATGCTGAAGGGTATTACGCAGAAGCATCTGGTGATTATTCTCATGCTGAAGGCTGGCTTACAGTAGCATCTGGTACTGCATCTCATGCTGAAGGGAATTACACAGAAGCATCTGGCGAAGCATCTCATTCTGAGGGTAAAGACACGATAGCATCTGGTGATTATTCTCATACCGAAGGGATTAACACAGAAGCAATTGGTGAAGCATCTCATGCTGAGGGTAGAGAAACGATAGCAGCTGGTACTACGTCTCATGCTGAAGGACAATATACTCTTGCATTAAGTTCTGGAGCAACTACGAAAATTATATCATATAACGCAGATAATAAAACTATAACAGTTGAAAATCCAAATTTTTTTAACGCGAATGATGAAATATACGTATCAGTAGAGTTAATGACTCCTATTAAAACTAAAATAGTTAATAAAAATGAAGAAGGAGTATTAACTGTAGAAGCTACTCCGAGCGGTAATTGGAGATATATTATTAAGGTGGATTCTAATCATATCTACCCAACCCATGCTGAAGGCTGGAATACAGTAGCATCTGGTGATTATTCTCATGCTGAAGGACAGTATACAGTAGCATCTGGTCGCTCATCTCATGCTGAGGGTAGAGGCGCGATAGCATCTGGTGATCATTCTCATGCCGAAGGGCGGTCAGTAGCATCTGGTGAATATTCTCATGCTGAGGGTAGAGACACGATAGCATCTGGTTATTCATCTCATGCTGAGGGTGTAGACACGATAGCATCTGGTAATTATTCTCATGCTGAGGGTATTAGTTCAATGGCATCTGGTGATTATTCTCATGCCGAAGGCTGGTTTACAGAAGCATCTGGTACTGCGTCTCATGCCGAAGGTGAAAGCACCTTAGCATCTGGTAATTATTCTCATGCTGGTGGGCGGGGGACAGTAGCAGAAGGGGACGACCAGACAGCTATAGGGAGATATAATGTGGCAGATATCTCGAAGCTATTTATTATTGGTAATGGTACTGATGATAACAACCGGTCAAATGCCTTTGCTGTAAATGCAAATGGGGAACTTGATCTCACTGAGCTAGCTATAAGAAGAATTGATAGAGAGCTGGAATCATATACTATGGTTAGATCTAATAAAGATTCTGAAGATATATTCACCACAATCGAATGGAAAACGTCTGATAATAAATTGGTTAAAAAATCAGTTCTTAGTGGGGGATCTTCCCCTACTTATACTACTAGAACAGTAACCTATTATGCCGAAGATGGTTCAACGGTAATTTCCACCAAAATTTATTCATTACAATATGATGCTGATGGGAATTTAATAAGCGAAACTATAAGCTGATTTCATAAAAAATAACTTATTGACGTTATTTAATGCATGGAACTATTATATAAATAAAGGAATGTACGGTTTAAATAACCGTACATTCTATTTTTAATTCGACATTTAAGAGGTGAAAATACATGAATGAATTACATTTACATGGTTTAGTTGGAAAAGGTGGCGTTTCAGTAGATATTCTAAATAATAAATTTATTGCTACAGATGACAATGTAGAACTAGCTAGTAATTATACATTACCTAGTATTGGATACTCTGTATCATTCTCTCCCGATGGTCAATATATAGCTATAGGACATAATAATTCTCCTTATTTTACTCTATTAAAAAGAAATGGAGATAATGTAGAACTAGCTAGTAATTATACATTACCTAGTATTGGATACTCTGTATCATTCTCTCCCGATGGTCAATATATAGCTATAGGACATAATAATTCTCCTTATTTTACTTTACTAAAAAGAAATGGAGATAATGTAGAATTAGCTAGTACTTATACATTACCTAATATTGGATACTCTGTATCATTCTCTCCCGATGGTCAATATATAGCTGTAGGACATGGTGGTTCTCCTCGTTTTACTCTATTAAAAAGAAATGGAGATAATGTAGAATTAGCTAGTACTTATACATTACCCAGTACTGGACATTCTGTATCATTCTCTCCCGATGGTCAATATATAGCTGTAGGACATGGTGGTTCTCCTTATTTTACTTTACTAAAAAGAAATGGAGATAATGTAGAACTATCTAGTAATTATACATTACCTCTCGATGGCCGTGGTATTTCATTTTCTCCCGATGGTCAATATATAGCTATAGGACATTATGGTTCTCCTTATTTTACTTTACTAAAAAGAAATGGAGATAATGTAGAATTAGCTAGTACTTATACATTACCTGGTATTGGAAACTCTGTATCATTCTCTCCCGATGGTCAATATATAGCTGTAGGACATGATAGTTCTCCTCGTTTTACTCTATTAAAAAGAAATGGAGATAATGTAGAATTAGCTGATACCTATACAGTACCTGGTATTGGCTATAGTGTATCATTCTCTCCTGATGGTCAATATATAGCTGTAGGTCATAGTGGTTCTCCTTATTTTACTTTACTAAAAAGAAATGGAGTACAAGAAGCCATCGAAATTAAAACTAAAGTAAATGTTATTAAAGAAATTGATGGTCAGTTAGAAGAGGTTAAAGATAATAAGATATTTAGAGATGTAAAAGAATTAGTTTATAAGAATAATTATGAAAAAGTACTACTAGCTGATACCTATACATTACCTAGTACTGGCTTGGGTGTATCATTCTCTCCTGATGGTCAATATATAGCTGTAGGACATGTTGGTTCTCCTTATTTTACTTTACTAAAAAGAAATGGAGATAATGTAGAATTAGCTAGTAATTATACATTACCTAGTAATGGCTTTGGTGTATCATTCTCTCCCGATGGCAAATATATAGCTGTAGCACATAATGGTTCTCCTTATTTTACTCTATTAAAAAGAAATGGAGATAATGTAGAACTAGCTAGTACTTATACATTACCTGGTGATGCCGAAGATGTATCATTCTCTCCCGATGGTCAATATATAGCTATAGGACATAATGGTTCCCCTTATTTTACTCTATTAAAAAGAAATGGAGATAATGTAAAATTAGCTAGTACTTATACATTACCTAGTACTGGCTATGGTGTATCATTCTCTCCCGATGGTCAATATATAGCTATAGGACATAATGGTTCCCCTTATTTTACTCTATTAAGAAGAAATGGAGATAATGTAAAACTAGCTAGTACTTATACATTACCTGGTAGTAGCTTGGGTGTATTATTCTCTCCCGATGGTCAATATATAGCTATAGGACATAATGGTTCCCCTTATTTTACTCTATTAAGAAGAAATGGAGATAATGTAAAACTAGCTAGTACTTATACATTACCTAGTAATGCCGAAAATGTATCATTCTCTCCCGATGGTCAATATATAGCTGTAGGACATTATGATTATCCTTTTTTTACTTTACTAAAAAGAAATGGAGATAATGTAGAACTAGCTAGTACTTATACATTACCTAACTTTGGTTATGGTGTATCATTCTCTCCCGATGGTCAATATATAGCTGTAGGAAATGGTGGTTCTCCTTATTTTACTCTATTAAAAGCAGGAGGAACTTTTTCAAAAACCCCTCCAATCTTTATTGAATATAGAGGTAAAAGATATAAGATGCGTACAATTAATTGATATGGGGATTTAAAATAAAAGATTTATATTTACATGAAATAATAAAAAGACATGCTTCAGCAAAAATACTAAAAAAAAATAAATTCAATTATACTGATGATGGACTAAATCTTATAAGATCATATATTTCATCATATATTGTATATGATGTGTCATTTCCCCCTTTGGTCAATTTATTCACGGTTCGTGACACGCTTTTCACCTTATTAAAGGCTAGTGATATATTTAAATCAAACCCCTTCCCAACTATTGTCGAATGTAGAGGGAGAAAATATAGAGTTAGGGAAAAATCTTAATAAAGGAGGTAAGTAATTTGGAAGAGCTTTATTTTCACGAATTGCTACGACAAGGCGTTTCAGTAAATATTCTAAATAATAAATTTATTGCTACAGATGACAATGTGGAGCCGGCTAGTTCATATAAATTGCCTAACTATGGCTATAGTGTTTCATTCTCTCCCGATGGTCAATATATAGCTGTAGGACATGTTGGTTCTCCTCGTTTTACTTTACTAAAAAGAAATGGAGATAATGTAGAATTAGCTAGTACTTATACATTATCCGATACTGGACGCTCTATCTCATTCTCTCCCGATGGTCAATATATAGCTATAGGACATAGCGGTTCTCCTGGTTTTACTTTACTAAAAAGAAATGGAGATAATGTAGAACTAGCTACTAATTATACATTACCTGATGTTGGATATGGTACGGCATTCTCTCCCGATGGTCAATATATAGCTGTGGGACATAATGGTTCTCCTTATTTTACTCTATTAAAAAGAAATGGAGATAATGTAGAACTAGCTAGTACTTATACATTATCCGCTACTGGACGTTCTGTCTCATTCTCTCCCGATGGTCAATATATAGCTGTAGCACATGCTGGTTCTCCTCGTTTTACTTTACTAAAAAGAAATGGAGATAATGTAGAACTAGCTAGTACTTATACATTACCTAGTGATAGCTTTGATGCATCATTCTCTCCTGATGGTCAATATATAGCTGTAGCACATTATGTTTCTCCTCATTTTACTCTATTAAAAAGAAATGGAGATAATGTAGAACTAGCTAGTACTTATACATTACCTAGTACTGGCTTGGGTGTATCATTCTCTCCCGATGGTCGATATATAGCTGTAGCACATTATGGTTCTCCTTATTTTACTTTACTAAAAAGAAATGGAGATAATGTAGAACTAGCTAGTACTTATACATTACCTAGTGTCGCCATGGATGTATCATTCTCTCCCGATGGTCAATATATAGCTGTAGGATATATTAATTCTCCTCCTTATTTTACTCTATTAAAAAGAAATGGAGTACAAGAAGCCATCGAAATTAAAACTAAAGTAAATGTTATTAAAGAAATTGATGGTCAGTTAGAAGAGGTTAAAGGTAATAAGATATTTAGAGATGTAAAAGAATTAGTTTATAAGAATAATTATGAAAAAGTATTACTAGCTAGTACTTATACATTACCTTTTACTAGCTTGGATGTATCATTCTCTCCCGATGGTCAATATATAGCTGTAGAACATAATAGTTCTCCTTATTTTACTTTACTAAAAAGAAATGGAGATAATGTAGAACTAGCTAGTACTTATACATTACCTGGTGGTGCCGAAGGTATATCATTCTCTCCCGATGGCAAATATATAGCTGTAGCACATTATGGTTCTCCTTATTTTACTTTACTAAAAAGAAATGGAGATAATGTAGAATTAGCTAGTACTTATACATTATCTGACGGTGGCTATGGTGTATCATTCTCTCCCGATGGTCAATATATAGCTGTAGGACATCATGGTTCTCCTTATTTTACTCTATTAAAAAGAAATGGAGATAATGTAGAACTAGCTAGTAATTATACATTACCTAGTAATGGCTTGGGTGTATCATTTTCTCCCGATGGTCAATATATAGCTGTAGGATATAATGGTTTTCCTTATTTTACTTTACTAAAAAGAAATGGAGATAATGTAGAATTAGCTAGTACTTATACATTACCTGGTACTAGCTATGGTGTATCATTCTCTCCCGATGGTCAATATATAGCAGTGGGACATTTTGGTTCTCCTTATTTTACTCTATTAAAAAGAAATGGAGATAATGTAGAATTAGCTAGTACTTATACATTACCTGGTAATGCCGAAGATGTATCATTCTCTCCCGATGGTCAATATATAGCTGTAGGACATTGGGGTTCTCCTTGTTTTACTCTATTAAAAAGAAATGGAGATAATGTAGAACTAGCTAGTAATTATACATTACCTGGTACTAGCTATGGTGTATCATTCTCTCCCGATGGTCAATATATAGCAGTGGGACATAGCGATTCTCCTTATTTTACCCTATTAAAAGCAGGAGGAACTTTTTCATCACAAAATCCTATTATTATAAAATATAGAGATGTCGAATACGAACTTGTGTGGTAAAAAAATACTACATCTACATTTTAATAAATAAATTATAAAAAAACATCTATTAAAATCTAAATGGGAGGTATACATTTATGCCAATCGTAAGTGGTGAACAAATCGCCCCTGATAAAATCCGGGTGAGGTCGATAACTTATACAACGAATACTCCACCGAACGACAATTGGTATTCGGTTCCATCGGTACCCGAATGGCCAGAGGTTGAAATCGGGAAGCGGCCTGAGATGTATTTTAATCCACAGACAAAGGAGTTCAGCTTTGAGATTGTTGATGCTCCTTTGACTCCGGAACAAGAAAAAGATCTCGAAATTCAACGTTTGAACCAGCTTCTTGACGATGCTACAAGCTTATTAATGGAACACGGGGTGTTGTGATATGGCAGAATTAGATCAAAGAAAACTCAATCTTTACAAATGGCTCCTTGAAAAAGGGAAAATCGAATATGAAGATATTCCCGAACCGTATAAGTCGGAGATCGAGGAGCCGGAAACTGGTGGTTCTGAAGAGGAAGAAAGTTCTAATTAAGATAATGGAAGGCGTCTACTGGGCGCCTTCCATTATTTTTTTTTTTATATTTACATAATTTAAATAGACAACTTCTATTTGTTAAATAGAAACAATTTAATAATAAAAAACTAAAATTTTTATAAATACTACTAATGAGAGGGTGGCCATCTTGAAAGTAAAATCGGCTATCAAGAATGTTTGGAGTAGAACAAATAGATTTGTAATATCAGTCATGATTGCGTCATTAGTTATACTCACTTATCAAATAATGATTTATATAGCAAATGTCGATCTAAAAGAGCAGCATCAAAAAGAAGTTAACTTTATAACTGATATTCGATGGAATATAATAGAAAATATTATCGATAATTCAATAGAGGATGCGCGCCACGATATCTATAGTAATATTATTCCTGCTATAGTAGATAACATAAATACCGAATATGGGTCGGATATAGTTAGACTAGAATCAGATCTTGGAAAATTATCGGATTTTTCATATGAAAATCCGATAGCTAAAATCATAGCAGATAATATTCGTGGAAAATACTTTAAAGATATAATATCAGACAGCAATGATATATTTGTGCTAATGGACAATGTTGGGATAATTTCAGATTTATCTATATCAACTAGCTCTGATGTGGACAGAACAATTTCTTATGAAATTTCCCAGCACTATAATAAACATTTGGCAGAAGAGGCATATAATGTTATACTTAAACAAAACCACCAAAAAAAATATATTTTCTGGCAAAGATATGAACCCGACTCAGAAATTGAAATGGTAACAGAAATGAAATTAAGTAATTTAAAAGAACTGTTTAAGATCTCTGGAGGAAATATAGATTCTTTAAAGACGTTTGAGTTTTTGGTACCTGCTTATATATTTATGGATAGGGATATTTTAGGAAATTATCTTGTCAGAGACCGAGGTCAGCGGCAAGAGATTTATCAATTTGTAGTGGTACAGGGATTTAACGTCACAGAATTAATACAGGCCGATAAAAACCTCAGTAACATTTTTGACAATATGAAAATGGAAGATATTAACAAAAAATATAAAACAATGAGTGCCATTTATCAGATTATGATATTAATAGGTCTCATTGGGCTCGTTTATATAGCACTAAGTGCTATAAGAATCAAGAAAGAGTATAACTTGTAATCATTATCAATGGGTAAATAGATATTACCGGAGGTGGGGGGATCATACGTTGATAAACATTTCGTTCGATATAGATAATTTCATCGACAACGACCCCGTTCTCCTGGCTATATTCTTCTCACTTTCAATATTTGCATCCATCACTAAATTTGTTTTCAGCGACGAAAAAGGAAAGAAGAATGATAGTGTAGAACGGACATTCCTAAAAATGCTAATCACATCAGCAGTGTCGTCGTTAGTGATTTTTTCATCCTTAGATATCATAAGAAGATATATTAAAGGAAATTTACTATACTTAGTTACCTTCGTGTTCGGATTTGTATGTGATGTACTAATCAAACGACTTGTTCAAATAAAAAGCTTCAGCGGACTAATAAAATTCATTGATGAATTATATACTTTCCTAAAATCAAGAAAAAAATAAACCAAGGAATCAAATCCTTGGTTTATTTATTTTTTTTTCTTACCTCCGGGAGACGATCCTCCCATTGTAGCATGATCAAAACTATAATTATTTAGTAAGATTTCTGTATTACTCATCTTATATTATCAACACCGCTGATTTTCATTTGAATCGTACATAAAGATAACCTAACTATTAACTTCATTTGATATCATCTCCTTTATACTTTTAGTGTCTCAAATAAATAATATATAGTTACATATATAACCACTTACAGAAAAAAAATAAGGAGGATTGTTATCCTCCTTATCATATTATACTTTTCTCAGCAGATCATACACGCCAATCTGGGGATCAATAATTGGCTGATTGAGAGTTCTTTCTACACTATGATACTCTCCCTCATGATCCATTTCGTAGACATTCGTATTTGCATTGATAATGAGATTGAGATAGTCTATAACCAGAGACGCTGTGTCTCCAATCTCAAACAGTATCTCTAATCTCCTGTCAAGATTCCTTGTCATTAAATCCGATGAGGTCATAAACACTCTTGGATTCTCTTTTCCAAATCTGAGAATCCTACTGTGTTCGAGAAACCTCCCAAGAATGGAAATCACTCTTATATTTTCAGATACACCCTTAATACCAGCAATCACAGAACAAGAGCTTCTGCATATTATATCAATTCGAACTCCTGCCTGAGATGCTTCATACAGTTTTCTAGTTAAAGAATAGTCACTCAAATTGTTCACTTTGATTTGTATATAACCATCATCGCCTTTGGCAATCTCCTGATCGATCATTTCATACAGAAACTCTCTGGTCATTATAGGAGAAATTTTGATGTGGTTCAATTGAATACTGTTTGATACAAATCCGCCAGTTAGCATGTTAAAAATTATGCTCACATCTTGACAGATTTTTCTGTTAGATGTAAAGTAGCTAAGATCAGTATAAATCTTAGCATTTTTTTCAGAATAGTTTCCAGTTCCGATGTGTACAAATTGTTGGGGTTCGCCATCTTTGATTCTGAATACATGCATCATCTTCGCATGTGTTTTGATATGTTCGTACCCATATACAACAATCGCACCAGCCTTCTTTAATTTATTAGCCCATTCAATATTTGTCTCTTCATCAAATCTTGCTTTAATCTCCATTACCACAACAACATTTTTCCCATTTTGTGCTGCGTGTAATAGATACTTCAATATTTTAGAATCACTTCCGGTGCGGTACAGAGTTTGCTTTATAGAGATGACATGAGGATCGGTACTTGCTTCAGCAACGAACCTCAATACTGTATCATCAAAGCTCTCATATGGATGATGCACCAAGACGTCTTGTCGGCTGATTGTATGCAGCATAGATTTTTTAGAGTCCTTAAAAGGTTTAATTGAGTCTAATGGAGGATATTTTAGCTCAGAGTTTTTGCTCCTGTTGTAAATCTCCATTATATCCAACATTTTTAATCTCGTCATAGAGTGGAACATAAACTTCTTTGAAATATCCAAGGAATCCTTCAACATATTCAAAATCTTCTTTCTCGGATTCCCCCAGATATCAACACGAATGGTTTCATTGAAAAGTATCCGACTTCTTACATGTGAGATCATAGATTCCACATAGCTAGATTCATGAAATTGAATATTACTGTCAATACTTGAATCCCCATCTCTAAGAATACGAAATGCTGTAATATCATAGAACTCGATTCCAGGGTAGAGACTCCCAAGGTTGTCGATTATGATGTCCTCAATGAAAAACCATTGACGGGCAGTTTCGTCTCCGGTTTTATCAGAAAAACTCACCATTCTATCAAGATGTGGAGGAATCTCAACCAAACCAATTTTCTCTTTCTCATCATACGGCGCATTGAGAATCAATGCAATATAGATAGAGAATGGTTTAAGGTGCGGTAGAGGTCTTGTAGTATCAATGATTAATGGAGTTAAAGAAGGAAATATAGTTTTATAGAAATACTTTTCCTTCTTAGCTTCAATCACATCATCTCTCTCAATATTCATATTAAAATCACCAGTCTCCAAATCCAACACTGGTCCATTGATAACAATATTATTCTCTTTAAGTTCTTCCTTTAGAGAATTATACACCTTATCAAAATTGCTCAACATAGATTTCCCTTGTTTCAAAATCTTAGTAATTATGTGCTTATTGTCATCAGAATCTACATTGTTTTCAAAGAAAAGGTCCATATTATTTTCTTTCATTCTAGAAGCCACTCTGATAGTGAAGAACTCATCAAGATTAGAGTTAGCGATAGATAAAAATTTTACACGTTCCAGAAGAGGAATATTTGGATCTTGAGCCAAAGATAATACCCTCTCATTAAACTTGAGCCACGAGAGCTCTCTATCCATAAACGGAATTTTCTCCAAAACGGTTTCAATCTTATCTTCCATAACATGAGTCATATTTAAAACCTCCATTGTAAATTTTTTTATCTTGTCTTCATTATAATAATATATATTTCAAGTTATTCTGACGTATTAGAAAAAAATAAAGGGGTGACACTCACCCCCCCCCTTTAGGAATTGAACAGCTCATTGCTCCACTTTTCTTTCATTTTTTCAAAAAGGTAGCAGGCAGCCAATAGATTGTCCCCAAATCTGATATCCGGTTTTTCCGCATACTCATTCATGAGCATGAAGATATCCCGCTTCGGAAGAAGAAGGATTTTCCCCAGAGACTCCCTAATGCTTTGGGCATTGCAGGATGCCACAAGGGAGTCGATTCTTTCTTTCAACAACCCTTCAATGGGGATTACTTCCTCAACAATAAACTGGGGATCTTGAGCTGCAATTTGGTTATAGATCTTAACCAGCTGCCCAATGTCCATGTCTCCCGTATAGATTTTGAAATCCAAAACCTTCGGGGGAGTTAATGCGTAAACTGCATTATTCCTGGTCTCCAAGAAAACTGGGCAGTAATATTCCTCCTTGACGCTAAGGTGTACTACCGAATTATCTCTGGTAATACCCACGTGGTCAATGTATCCAACATTTGCGTAGCCATTCTCTTCCTTAAACCTATCGTCTACATACTCTTGAATGATGTTCTCTTTTATAAACCGAATTACCAAGTTATCAACATCACCAAATTTACTCAATATCTAACACCTCTCAGTTAGTTTATGTATATGACAAACTTATGTCATATACATGATAATAATATATATTTCTTACTCAAAATAGATACGGGAATAAAAGATTTATTAAACAATTTATTGAATTCAATTAAATTAATTGAAAGGAATGATTTCTATGTTTGAAAATCTGTCTGAATTTTGGATAGCCGTAGTTCTTATTGCTGGTGTGGTAATAGCCAGCGCCATGCGAAATGCTGTAATATCATAAAAGATAATCCCAGGATAGAGACTTTTCAAATTATCAATAATAATATCTTCTATAAAATACCATTGTCTAATTTCTTTACCATCTCGCTTTTCTTTAAAAGAAACCATTCTATCAAGATGAGGAGAAATTTCAATCAACCCAATTTTTTCTCCATCATCATGCTCCGTATTCAAAATCAGAGCAATGTAGATAGAAAATGGTTTAAGGTGAGGTAAAGGTCTTGTAGTATCGATAATCAGTGGTGTAAGAGAAGGGAAAATATTTTTAAAAAAGAAAAATATTTAATTTATCTTAAAAAATTCATTAAAAGTATCCCGTAATAAGAAACAACTATCTAACATACACAAAGCATCTCTTAGATTTTTATTAAAATTTTCTTCAGATTGTTTATATTTTATATATAATAAATAAATTTCAATCGGATCTAACCATAAAATTTCAGAAAAATAATCATATTTAGATCCAGATTTAGATTGTATTTTATTGATTATAGAATTAATTTTTTCTTCATAAATATTTTCCAAAGTATAAATTTTCTCAACTTCATATTCAGGAAAACGAATAGAAACTATATTATTATATACTTCAACCAAATCTTTAATATTTAAATTCAAAGTATTAATAACAATACTATTTAAATTTTTATCAGGAGGGGATATTCCTATAATACGATCATAAAATTTATTACAATCATCATATTCTAAAATCACTGGAGTATAAAATTGTTCAGATAAACTAAAATGTATTGGTAAACCATTTTTAGCTATTCCGATATATTCTATTAATTTAGCTATACTATTATGATTATCATTTAATTTAACTATTTTTTCAAAAGATTTTCTTTTATACCTTATATCATAATAAGTAAAGGTTCTAAGATCTAAAATATCCTTAATGATCTGTGGCATTTCAGACATATATTTATCACCTCTACTAATTATATTTACAAGAAAATAATATATATTTCTTATAAATTTCAAAAAAAAAATAATAGGTAAAAGTATATCTATCTCTATTCAATAAACAAAGACAGAGCCTCCTTTTGCATGGATTGTACATATTCACAGGCATGTATAAGATTATCCCCAAATCTTATATCTACCCGTCTGTTGAATTCTTGAATCAAAATGTTGAGATCTTCTTTAGGAAGAAGTAAAATCTTCCCAATTGCTTCACGAACCGTTTTTGCGTTGCATGAGGTCACAATTTTATCAGCGTTCGACAAATTAAACACTCCCTTTTATTATTTACTATTATAATAAACTTAAGTAGCTAACAGAATTTCTATTTCTATAACATTCTTTATTTTGTACTCCGGGTGTTTGATCTGTTGATTGTAGATATCAGTGATTACCCACGGAGGCACATTTCTAGACCAAAGTCTATATTTAAAAGGTATTGGAAAATCGTAGCCATGAATTTCAGGGTTTCCATCTTCACGCTGTCCAACTTTTAAAACAATAGGACAAAGTTGAAGATCATCCTCGATTACAAAACAAAATACCAATCCTTCATTCGTTTCATAAACGTTTCGAAGAACCTTTGTTCGTTGAAATGCTTCTGTCGTTTGTCAATAAATTCAATAAAATAATTTTCTTTTATTGCTTTGATCACAGGATTATCAAGATTATAAACAGTAAACATTTTAATAAGTATTTATCAAATTATCGAAAGGATGAGATTAATGTTTGGAAATTTATCCGAAGTTTGGGTAGCTATAATTTTAAGCATTGGAGTTCTGGTTGTAATCGGAAGATGGATATATGCTAAAACAACTGGAAAAGAACTCGTTCCTGGAGATTCAAATATTCTTGCTAATCTTCGTTCTAAAATTGTTAAAGCAATTTCTGATAATAAAGATCTCATTCAGATTGAAAAAACTCAAGGTCGACAAGCCGTAAGAGATGAAATCGAACGGCAGATAAACGCCTATATCGAGTCTGCAACTATGCTCACTGTAGAGGAAAAAGATTTGCTTATCTCATTAGATAAAGATAAACTTATCCTTTTCATCGAAAATGAACTTATTCGACTCGGAGTTCTTAAAGGGGAAAAGTAAAAAAAAAATAATTAAGGGAATGGATATATGAGTCCATTCCCTTAATTTGCTAATATATTAAGAATGTTAGACATAAATATCCAATACATTACCTTAATCAAAGAGACGACAGCACCTAACGCTAGATCATCCTTAATTTTTACTTTAAAAAGAGTGTTTTTAATTAGTTTTTCATTTTCAAAGACAAACTTTTTAGATTCAAGGTCCGCCATAAATTCAACAATCTGGTTCTTATATTCAACAAAACCGTATTCATTATAATGTTTATAGTCTTTAAATGAGGTAACATCATCTAACTGCTGTCTAATATGATATACTTCATGAGTTAAAGATTCAATAACTTTATTGATATATTGGTGAAGACACATTATCGTGTCTATTGTGTATATAGATTTAAGAAAAACTATTATCTGTTTATTTTGAATAGAGACCTCTGTTATCACACTATCCTTCAACTCAGGAAATTCACTTTTCGCATATTCGGACAACCTCTCATCAACTTGATTATAGATTTCATATGATTTGATAAACTCATTTCTGATACTTTGGACAACTAAATTAAATCTATACACGGCTAGTTTAGTTCCATTATCTTCTATGTCCAATATTATATCAACATCATGTATTGGTACTTTGAAATGATCGAATATAACACCTTTCATATGTTCTACTACAAGACTTGCATAATAGTAGTAGCTTTTTTCGTTTGACACATATGCTCTTTTGGCCATTTTTATTAAATTTTTAAATTTGGTTATCATATAATACACCTCCAAGTAAATAATATATATCTATAAATAATGAAGGTTATATTATTTTACAATCATGAAATATATTTTTACATAATATTAACTATAAGATGAGCAGCTAGACCTATCCACCCACGCACAGCAAACATGGATATAAGTATATGCTGCTCACGGACATTGGTATCGCAATAATGGATGTGTACCCCTTTTCCTGTCACACATGTCCATCTACGGGTTTCGATCTTGGGGATTATCGTATTGATCCTCCCACGATATTGGAAGGTCGTTAGCGTGGGGCGACCTTCCGATCTTTTATTTGAATATAATATGGACCAGTGCGTTTTTACGCACTGGTCTTTTTTATTTTAACTTTGAAAACATTTCTAAATTCAAACACGTAAATAAATAAAAATATACTAGAAAAAAGGGTGATATCAAATGAGAATACCGAAAATAAATGCGTCATCATATAAATCAAAAGACTTTGAATCAATAATAGAGACTATTGATGTTGATCTTCTTGAACGAGTAAAGTATGTTCCTGATATAGATCCTGATAATACGAAAGAGTTCCCTAAAATCATAAAAACAATTAAAACTATGGTTAGAAGCTCATTTGAATATAAAAATCTCATGAAATTCCTTAAGGAACATAGAGGATTTTATAAAACTGCTTTTTATAGAGGTATAGTTAGAACCCCTGAAAAGAAGTTTTCTGTAGAAGTTCACCATGTTCCTTTTGTCATGGAAGATATCGTAGTTACGGTTATCAATAAACGAATGGCTAATGGAGAGTCTCTCCAATTTTTAGATATCTGTGATGAAATCATGAGATTACACTATGAAGGCTTAGTTGGGTTGGTCCCTTTAGATAAAACAACTCACGCCCTTATCCATAGTGAAAACGCCCCTGAGGTATTTTATCCTCTACAATTTATAGACTTTGGAGATTTCCATGAATTTTATAGACAATACAAAAAATATATTCCTGATAACGTTAAAGCTGCATATAGTTATCATCAAGATCTTTCTATGAGGTTTGAAAAATTTGAAGAAGCTATACCTGATTATATGAGACCCAAGCAATTGTACTGGAGAGGTTTCATTTCAATTGAAAAATTTGAAGAATTACTAGATGATCTTAAAAAATAAAAAGTTTAAACATAGGATTAATGCGGTTAGCATGTCAATCTTCCTTTTTCTTTCCCTCCTCACAGGCAGGTAGGCTTTATATGTCTACCTGCCTCCTTTTTTTTATTTTATACAATAAAATATGTATTATTAACATGAGAAAATAATAAAAAAATAGACATATAACATCCCATCGAAGAGGGGATAGGGGATTGGCGGGCACGAGGGGCCCAGGTAAGAAATTGTAAGCAAGCCCCTCCGGGGGCTAAGTAAAAATAGGGAATAAACCAGAAGGTGCCCCAAAGGAATAGAAATAATAAATATAATAAAGAAAAACCATGAGATCCTATCACTGTAAAAATTTTAAACACGAGTATCCAAGAAACTTCTTGGATACTCAATTTTATTTTTGAAAGGAGAAGTAGGCAATGAAATTACTTTCAAATCTAAAAGAAAGATCTGTAAAAAGAATGACTGAAAAACTATCTAAGATTCCATATTATTCAGAAGAATATGAAAAAATTCTAAAAAAAAATTCAAAGAAAAGAAAGAAAAACTTATGGTAATCAATATATCCTATGTCTAAACTCTGAAAAACTAAGAAATTCAGGGATTACAACTACAGATATTTATCCACATATTAACTCAGAAAAAATCTTTTTAGAAATTTGTGATAATCTCTTAATTAATGAAATGACAAATAATAATATTAGTGGTTATTTTCCTAGATATAAATTAGAATATGATTACAGATTTAAACAAGTTTTAACTTTTTGTTATATAACATCAAAATCTAATGATATGTACGTATTTCTCAGAAAGAAAAAAGATAGAAAAATAGCATTAGTTGGAGGACATGTAGATTATGACCTATCCGTATTTAATATGTCTCCAAATTACTATCTTGTAAATAATTTAATTAAAGAAATATTAGAAGAAATAAAGATAATAGATAAGCGTACAAATATACAACTTTCTACAAAAGAATTATTACTTTCTCAAGCAACAATTGAACCTAAAATATTTGTAAATGAAGATGAAACCGATTATTCTTTAAGAAATGTAGCTTTTATATATAAAGTAGAATTAAATACAGAAAAACTTCTAAGCAGATATATGTTCTATTCAAACGAGGAAAAAGAACACGACGTTGAAATAATGACTTTAGAACAATTGCAGCTTAATCCGGAAAATAGTGAACAAAATTTTATGGTTCAATTTGTTCCGAAAATAGTGCTCAGATCAATTTTAAGTAATTCCTATCAAACTTAAGAAGGGATAAACTCCCTTCTTTTTTTTCATTTATTATAAAAGATAGATAAGACTTATAAGATAAGTATAAATGAGAGGGATGATTATATGTACGTATGTAAATTTATATGGAAAATAGATTTAAATAAATTCAATTTTATTCAAGGGAATAAGACTGAATTTCTTAAATCTCTTGGTTTAGAGATAGTTTACGACGATAATATTGTTCTTTATAGCTTTAAGGTAATTACACCAGCACATCCAAATGCCATAAAGAATTTTCTGTCCATTCTTAAAGATCTAATATTCAAATATCTGAATGATATTGGGAATAGTTATACTACGTCAAATCTTATTATGAGTATTATAAAGGTACTAAAAGATCATGTATCTAGATATGAACCTGATATCATTGATATACAAGAATATAATAACGAAAAAGATATTTTGAATAATGTGATGTACCATGGCTATGTTAATTATGGTAATACAGAACCAGATGTAAAAACTTCTGAAAAAATAGTAGTATATAATGGAAGCAAATGGATGGTACAATATACTTTAAAAACATATCCGGATGAAACTTATGAGCATACTATTAAAGTTTCAGATTATAATGATATGGACAGTGCGGTATATTATACTGAAGTACGAGACTCTAAATATATAAAGCATTTAGATGTAATAATAAGAGAACTTATTGAAGATCTTGAAATAGATTTGTGGACTATTGAAAAATTTAATCAGTGGGATGGGCTATTAGAATAAAAAATAAAATGGAAGGTGGAATTGACCACCTTCCATTTTATTTTTCTAAATTAATCTTCATATTCCCCAGTAAGAATTGCAGCAGCCAAAAGAAGCATGAATTTAACTTTTTTTGACATACAATCAACCTCCTTTATTAATCTCTTTTATATTTGGTTGATATTCCAATTTAATTAAAGATAAAAAAATTATTAAAAAAAAAAATAAAAATAGCAGACCGAATTACCGGTCTGCTATTATTTATATTATTCTTCAGATACTTTGAACGTAATTGTATACACTGTAGAATCAACACCATTTTCAGCAGTGACTGTAATAGTTGCAGTTCCATTTGGATCATCTGCTTGAGTAATATCCACTGAAGCATTGAAATCTTCAGGAACTGCGTCTACTACAGGTGCTTCTACAGTACCATAGGGTAATATCACTTCATATTCGGTTACATCTAATTCATCTTCGTTTATAAGAATCTTACTTAAATATGAATTATTGTTTAAAGCTACACTGAATTGAATAGTATACGTCTTAGTAGCAATACCATTTTCAGCAGTTACAATAATAGTTGCAGTTCCGTTAAGGTCGTCTGCCTGTACAATCTGTACAGTAGCATTGGAATCTTCGCGTCAGCTACAACTACAGGTGCCTCTGTAGTACCATAAGGAAGTTCTACATTATAATTTAAGGTATTTTTATCGAAATTAGGTACCGGATTACCGTTATAAGTTAATTCGCTAATATATTGACCAAAGAGGGAAATGACACATCATATACAATATATGATAAAACATATGATCTTATAAGATTTAGTCCATCATCAGTATAATTGAATTTATTTTTTAGTATTTTTGCTGAAGCATGTTTTTTATTATTTCATGTAAATATAAATCTTTTATTTTAAATCCCCATATCAATTAATTGTACACATCTTATATCTTTTACCTCTATATTCAATAAAGATTGGAGGGATTTTTGAAAAAGTTCATCCTGCTTTTAATAGAGTAAAACAAGGAGAAACACCATGTCCTACAGCTATATATTGACCATCGGGAGAGAATGATACGCCAAAGCCAGTACCAGGTAATGTATAAGTACTAGCTAATTCTACATTATCTCCATTTCTTTTTAGTAAAGTAAAATAAGGAGAATTATTATGTCCTATAGCTATATATTGACCATCGGGATAGAATGAAACACTATTGCCATCATCAGGTAATGTATAATTACTAGCTAGTTCTACATTATCTCCATTTCTTTTTAATAGAGTAAAACGAGGAGAACCATTATGTCCCACTGCTATATATTGACCATCGGGAGAAAATGATACAGAGTATCCAATACCAGGTAATGTATAATTACTAGCTATTTCTACATTATCTCCATTTCTTTTTAATAGAATAAAATAATAAGGAGGCGCACCATATCCTACAGCTATATATTGACCATCGGGAGAGAATGATACACTACGGCCATTACCAGGTATTATAACATTACTAGCTAGTTCTACATTATCTCCATTTCTTTTTAATAAAGTAAAATGAGGAGAACTACTATATCCTACAGCTATATATTGACCATCGGGAGAGAATGATACGCCCCAGCTAATACCAGGTAATGTATAATTACTAGCTAATTCTACATTATCTCCATTTCTTTTTAATAGAGTAAAATAAGGAAAACCATTATGTCCTACAGCTATATATTGACCATCAGGAGAGAATGATACACCATAACCAGTATTAGGTAATGTATAAGTACTAGCTAATTCTACATTATCTCCATTTCTTTTTAGTAAAGTAAAACAAGGAGAACCACTATGTCCTACAGCTATATATTGATCATCGGGAGAGAATGATATAGAGCGTCCAGTACTAGGTAATGTATAGGTATCAGCTAGTTCTATATTAAGATCAGCCACACTGAATTGAATAGTATACGTCTTAGTAGCAATACCATTTTCAGCAGTTACAATAATAGTTGCAGTTCCATTTGGATCATCTGCCTGTATAATCTGTACAGTAGCATTGGAATCTTCTGCTTCAGCTTCCACTATAGGTGCTTCTGTAGTTCCATAAGGAAGTTCTACATTATAATTTAAGGTATTTTTATCGAAATTAGGTACTGGATTACCGTTATAAGTTAATTCGCTAAGATCAGCATTATTGTTTAGAGCCACACTGAATTGAATAGTATACGTCTTAGTAGCAATACCATTTTCAGCAGTTACAACTATGGTAGCAATACCGTTAGGATTATCTGCTTGAGTTATATCCACTGAAGCATTGGAATCTTCAGGAACTGCGTCTACTACAGGTGCCTCTACAGTACCATAAGGAAGTTCTACATTATAATTTAAGGTATTTTTATCGAAATTAGGTACTGGATTACCGTTATAAGTTAATTCGCTAAGATCAGCATTATTGTTTAGAGCTACACTGAATTGAATAGTATACGTCTTAGTAGCAATACCATTTTCAGCAGTGACTGTAATAGTTGCAGTTCCATTAGGGTCGTCTGCTTGAGTAATATCCACTGAAGCATTGGAATCTTCAGGAACTGCGTCTACTACAGGTGCCTCCGTAGTACCATAAGGAAGTTCTACATTATAATTTAAGGTATTTTTATCGAAATTAGGTACTGGATTACCGTTATAAGTTAATTCGCTAAGATCAGCATTATTGTTTAGAGCTACACTGAATTGAATAGTATATGTTTTATTGGTCCCATCTTCTGCTGTTACAATAATAGTTGCAACACCATTAGGATTATCCGCCTGGGTAATTTGTAAGGTGGCACTAGAATCCTCTACTTCAGCTTCCACTATAGGTGCTTCTGTAGTTCCATAAGGAAGTTCTACTTCATACAGGGTCTTATCTTTATTAAATCCTTGTAAAGGATTACCATTTAAGCTGATTGATTTAAGATTGTTATTACCGCTCAGATTTACAGTAAATTTAACAGTATAAATTTTCTTAGTTATACCATCTTTCGCAACTACAGTGATAACAGCGGTCCCATTAGGGTCATCAGGGGAAATAATATCCACATCGGCGCTATTATCAGACGGTACTGCTGTTATTTCTGGTACATCGACAGTACCCGGAGGTAAAAATACATTATAATGAGTGATATCTTTATTAAATCCTTGTATCGGAACACCATCTATCAAAATACTAAGAAGATTTGCATCACTTTCATTTTGCACCATATAAAACTGAATCATATAATGACGTTTAGATTTCCCATTTTCGGCAGTGACTATAATTTGAGCTATTCCATTTAATGAAGAAGCTTGATTTATTTCTACACTGGCATTGGGATCTTCTGCTGTTGCAGATACCGTGGGGATATCCAATCTTGGATCCAATTTTACTTTATATGAGCTATTATATTTGTCAAAAGAATCTAGAGGGTTTCCATCAATTGATATGCTGCTAAGAAATGTATTATTACTAGGGTCAATAACGAAATTGACAATATAGGTTTTAGTAGTTTCTCCATCCCCAGCAGTTACTTCAATCTTAGCTTCACCATCGGGAGAAAATGCTTGTGTTATAGCCACTTTAGCATAATAATCTGCCGGTCCCGCTTCAACGAACGGGATAGTGGTTGTTCCTTTCGGGAGATTTATTGTATATGACGTAGTTTGTCTATCAAATTCTCTTAAAACAACCCCGCCAATTCTTATAAATTTCAAATCCGCATTAGTAGCTTTCCACTCCCAGTCAGGTGCTGTAGGGGCTTTGAAGCCTATTCTATCAATCATTTCGACGTCTATAAAAGTAATAGTCTTTGCAGCATTTTCGTCAAGACTTTCTTCAGCAGAGTGTGGGATCGGACCATAAAGTTCGACTCCTGTGCGATATTTTCCATCTCCAAGATCTTTGTCAACCCATTGAACGCCACGACCAGGCCTCTTGTACCAATCCATTCTGATAAGATCAGAATTGGTGGTCACGATATGATCAATATTGTCGTGACTACCGTCGCCATATGTGTCAACAAGATCTTGTAAAGCCTCTCTTGTAATTGACATTCGTATAGCTCCTTTCATTATTAGATATTAATTGAATGTTCGAAACATAGCTATAAAGGTTCAAAATAAAGCCTAGGTGGTGCATTATAATGAATGATGATGATAAAAAATATCCCGATGAGGTTTACTTTGATGGAGATACAGGAGTAGTTATACCAAAGGAGCAAATAAAGAGTAGCGCTATTTTATATAAATTAACAACCTCCTTCTCTCATTTACTTGGAAATATTACATCTATTATAGAGAATTATCTTATAGACATGATGCCTCCAAATTATTTTAGACAAAAACGTGTAACAACCGAAATAGCATTTAAAGATTTAAAAGATTGGAGAAAAAATCTCATTTCTGCCGAGAAACCTTATCTTATAATAGATCCTAATATAATAATGGACCAAGAGACTGAATCATTACCTTGGACTCATTGGGATAAATTTATTCCCCATGATCATACTTCTTCTCCAATGTTATATATGATGAATCATGAATTTTTTTATAAGGACGATACACATAATTTTCTTTTAGGATATACGATATCTAGATATAAATTTCAGTTTAATATAACTATAATTGTAGACTCTCAAATGCAAAGACTAAATCTTGAAAATTATCTTAAGTCAAATATAAGGTTTAGGCATTTGTATACAATAAAACGTTATGCTGAGACAATGATACCTAAACCTTATATAGAATATATAGCTAATAAATATAATATGGATATTAACTCTAAAGAATTTTTGGAGGAGCTTAATAAGAGATCTCCTTATACTATACTTCGTTTACACAGACCTGCAACTGGTACAACTGAATTTTTTATTTTACAGATGGCTGACGTTCAAATTAGATTCCCCGACTACCCACAAGGGGAACGAAATATACAGAATCGTGTTGAGATAAGTTCAAGAGTTACATTTCCGATTGAAGTAGAAACTAACTTAATGAATAACTTTCTTCTCCTCACCGAGGATAAAGTTGAAACTGAAGAATTGATGTCAGACTATATGACAAGAGTCAATATATCCTCTAGAGCACCTGTTATTGACAGCCTTTTAGGGAATATGTCCCTTTATCATAAGATTGCAGTCCAATTTGATGAACGCGATGAGGAAGTCGACCTTAGTCAATTCTTAAGTTATGATACACTCCCTCTTATAAAGTATATAAATGATAATGAAATTGATGAAGATTATGTACAAATAAGGGTCTATAAATGGACGGAGCTTATTGATCATGAAGATCCTGATATTATGGAGTTTGATAAAAGAACTTTTAAGTTAAAACTTCACGGCTTAGACCTTGAAGCCGTTTATAATATAGCTATATATTTTGACATGAATTTCCTCGCTAAGATAAAAAGATATATTAATCCTGTTAATACAACGGGCGAGGATTATAAAAAGTAAAAACTATACACAAGGGCGTCTCCCGCCCTTGTGTTTTATTTCTATCAAATATAATTAGGCTAAAACAGTATAAAAAGCACTCAGGAAATATATACCAGTTTATTCCATAAAAAAAAATCAAAAAAAAGGAGGATTTAATATGTTTATCTATAGCAATCTGTCACCTGTTCAGCGACGTATGTTAATTGTTGATATTGCAGTATATATTATAGCGTCTAAATGTACTGTGCGAGATGCTGCTTATAAATTTGGAGTTTCGAAAACTACTATTCATAACTATATGGTTAGAGAACTTCCGAAAATTAATTACGGACTTTATTCGATGGTTAGAGATATATTTGACACGAATAAAAGAGAGCGCCATTTACGGGGAGGTATGGCGACCAAAATGAAATATTTCAATACAGCTTAACGGATGGAGAAATCCATCCGTTTATTTTTTTATTATATTTTTTTATAGTACTAGAATAGCGTATTTTACGTCATAAATAAGGTCTTCATGGGGTAACAAGACCATAAATACCCTATTGTAAAGGAGAGAAAATTTTAATGTTATCCATTTCTGATAAGCTAAAATTTATAGCTGAGGGCTATAGTATAGAAGAAATTAATGAAAACCCTAATAAATTTAATACGATTAAACTTGAAGTTTCATATCCATCTGATGAATTATGTATAATGATAGAAAGCGTCAATGCCGATCTTACATTTATAAATGAAACCCATTCTATCATGCTTCAAGAATCTGCTTTGGAGACTTTTAAAGAGAAAATTAAAAGATTTATAGCTTGGGTTATTGAAAAAATAATGAATATAATAAATTGGATCAAAAGTAAATTTTTCAGTAGGACTAAAAAGACGACCGATCTTTCTAGAATTGTTGATAAAAAAGCTAGGAGCGGGGAACTAGATGGAGTTATTAGAGCTATAAAAGATGGTGATGAAAATGAGTATATCAATGTAAAGAAGAAACACGGTTCTCCTATTCCTGGAGAAAAAATAAAAATTGATATTAATAATTTTAGGGGTACTGTGGTAGATGCTGATAAGTTCGACAATTTTATTCAAAATAATTTAACAGTCTCTATTCCTAGAGATGGTATATTACCTAAGAAAGAAGCTCTTAAAGTAACTGTAAGAGAGAATATAATCAATTCAAGCGTCCCTGATATGAAATCAATTTCTGATAATATCATCAAAATTATTTATGCGTCATTGAAGAATGTTGAAAATTTTAGATCTTCTTTAATTAGAGGAATCTCAAATTCTAAATTAAATAGCGAAGATATTGCAGAAAATACATTATTAAATCTTGCTTCTGGTAATAAGGTCAACAGTGTAAAAGAACTTAAGACTTATATTCTTGGTAATCCTAAAGAAGTTGAACTTTCGAGTGATATGGTTTCTAAAATAAATGCCCTTGTTGATAAAATTACAAAAGAAGGGGATGTTTTATTTAAGGCTTATAATGATATAAAAGATATGATGAATAAATGGAAAGAAGAATCTGTTAAAATTATTGACAAATATAAAGATAGTGCTGAAATTAAACACGAAACCCTTACAAACCGCATTGATCAAATGATGAGATTATTTACCGGTGCGGTATCCGCATTAAATGTGCTCCTATCTTTGCACACAGAAGCTCTGAATGAGTGTCAATTCATTCTCGTAAAGTTAAATTCCCTTTAATGAAATTCTTCAAAAAAAAAAAATAACCGTATGCGGTTAATTCCGTATACGGTTTTATCTATAACCAAGGCTTAAATCAAATGCAATTCCTGAGAATAATGCATTTGAGGCAGATGAAGACTCAATATATTTGATATTTTCATATCCATACTTTTCGAATATAGTTTTAATATCTGAACCAAACGGAAATATATCTCTAAGTGTGATCGGGAGTAAAGTATCGTCATGTTCCATAATATAATCGTACAGCTCATTCCAGAATTCTGAATTTGATGGGCCAATATTATCATGATAGATTACAAATTGATCATCTTCATCAGTCGAACCATCCATTCTCATTATTACAGATTTAAATGTCTTCATTGTATCAAATATATTTTCAATAACTAATTCAGGTATAGATGTATCTATATTTCTTACGCTGAATATTGACATTCTAGTGTCGAGAAATTCTTCTCCAATCTCTTCAGTAATAATTCTATTTTTCAAATCATCATCGGTTTCATCTATAAATCGACCAAATATTCTTCCCCTTAGAATATTTTTGCACTGTAAAAGTAAAACACAGACATCCTGAATTCCTTCTTCCTCGGCCTCAGGGTTTATAAAATTAATGTATACAGATATTTTCAAATTTCTATTATTCTCAATCATTATTATATTCCTCCTCACTTAATGCGAAGTTCATATAATCATTTCTAAATAATAGCATGGATTTAGAATAGGAGATGTGATCATTAATATTTGCGTACAGTGATATATGGTTTAATGGTATGGATACATATGCATCTACTAAAGTTGATATTGGGAGTATTTTTAGAACATCTGGATTATTTTTCTTGTATGATTTGATTAAGTTATGAGAAAATTTGTTTATAGCGGAAATTGATGTCTTAAATCCAATTTCTATATTATGATTGGTATATTTATCCTCTTCTGATATACACTTTAAATACCCTATAAGATCTTTATGTGGTATAATATTTTTGGAAACTGGATAACCATCATGAAATTTATTTTGATAATAATTATATGAATTATTGAATACAATCAGATTATCAAGCTCTCTTAATTTCAAAAGATCCTCGATAGATATAAGATATTTTACCGTTATTCTAAAAAGTTTATTCAATTCTTCTTTGCTTAAGTCGCTGTTTCTAACTAATATATCCATATGCGCATTATTCATAGAATAAATATCATCTAAGATATCTATTAATCTATAATTGTAGAATATATTATTTACGGAAACTTTAGCTCTATCTTTGAAATATTTTAAGATTTTTTCCTGATCAAAGATATTTGGAATCTTATATTTTATAAGATCATACAGCTTTTCAGAAAAATCATCCCTCAATTTGTTCTTATATGCGATCTTACATGCCGTATAAATACTCAATCCAATATAGTAATTATATTGTGTCTCCACAATCGTAAACTTGGAGAGATTGTGGTTGAAAAGTGTAGTAATAGACATTTCATCTTTAGGAATTTTTATTATAATTCCTATAAGGTCAAAATATTTGGGCTCATCTAGTTTAACTACATTCCTATTTGAATAGTCATGGTTCAATACTCTGGTAATATTGTTTACAATTAAATGGTAATCATTAGGTACATATATTAACTTCATAAAAATTCCCCCGGAGTAATAATTAATTGATGGTTAAACTAAGTTTTATAAAAAATACGTATAACTATTGGTGTTTAAAAGGCTAATTCGAAATATATATTATTTTAGTAGATTAGATACAATAATAAACAATTTTCTTGAAAGGATGGTTAAAATGGAAAAGACTTCTATCGAACAAAAAGTCAGTCGCCAAGCCATTATCAACGAACACACTCGGAAGTTCACGTTCGAGATTTTCGAGAAGATTCAGACAATGGTGCGGGAATTCTGGGAGTCCAAGACAGACGCTAAAGATGCGTCTGTACAGATCGCCGATATGCTGGGCTTGTATCCGAAAAAGGATTGGAAGCTGGCATTGAAAATGGTCTTCGAAGACGACATGGCGGTCTTCAAGGATGAGAAGCGGAAATTCCGTAATTACGCACAAGAGGTCTTGGAAGATGCTCGAAAGATTGCTAAGAAGCGCTCCAAGGCCGGCGCAAAGGCTATCGATGGAATGGTTGAACGCTACGAGCGTTTCGCGGAAGCACAGAATTCTCCGAATGTTCCGCACCCGATGGGATCGGGGATGGAAAGGGTTCGGAACGAATTTCGCTTTCGTCCAGGGTTCCTGGCCCAGGATTTGAAGTTCAAAGTTTTCCGTGGGCTTGGAATTTATTAATAAATAAGAAGGAGGGGTGAATTTCCCTCCTTCTTATTTTTTTTTAGTTAAATTTTTTCTCCATATACTTCTTCATACATTTTTCTAACATTCTTCTTCATTCCTATGAGAATGGAGTTTATAAGCCCTGTTTTGATAGCACTAAATGTCATTCTAGCGCCAAGACTTATTACTCCAAGGTACGCATCAATTTTGTCTTCAGGGTCGGAGAGAAGATAAGGTTCTTTTCCATCCTCCCACGTATCACAGGCAATAGCTTTACATGCAATAAATGCAGCAAGTTTATCGCCAATTCCAAAACTATCTTTATATTTAATGTAGATTTCTATGAGAATTCCACCTTTAGGGATTTTATTTCCTTTGATTTTTCCATTAGGACCCGGATCTACTTTATATACTTCAGTAAGAGGAATATCAACATCGTTAGGATTTACATGATTGGAGATTTCTTTAAGTCGCTCTTTATTGCGACGCTCATAATAGTTAATGAGATCTTGAATTGATTTACTGTACTCTTCTTTAGGAGCTGTATAGTATATCTTTATATCTTCAATTACTCCATTATATTTGGAAGAAATTATGTTTCTAGATGCTTCATCCACATCATAATTTGTATCATCATCTTCTGCCAAATTTAAGAATTTGTTTACAAGATCATCCTCATGTGATACGTCGAATATTATCAGAGGGTCATTGACTTCTACTTTATCCATTTTCTTTACAATTTTTGAAATATTAGCATTAGGACCAAGTACAATATCTTTCTTCACTACAATATAGGAACTGAGTTTATCGGATAGTCTCTTAGAAATTTTAGTAGAATCCTCGAATGTTTTTGATGAGTACACCAGAGCAACTCTTGCGAGGGGACCATGCATGAATACCGAGTCTCCGGTTCTTTTATCAACGGTAAAGAAATCTGGATTATGGGCAATTAATTTACCCGCTTTAAACTTTTCACCCTCTTTGACGAGAGGTTCAAGTTTATTAGAAACGAAGAATCCAGAACCAGAGTTTTTACCAATTTCGGGTTCCAAGTTAATAACATCCTTAGTTCCATCATCATAACCAAGAACCATTAATCTGCTCTTTTCATCAATCTTTAATACTTTACCATCTTTCTTAGCTTTAAACACGAAAGTATCTCCGATTAAATGAGGAAGAGCTTTCTCGAATCCTGTATATACCAAGTTTCTATCAGATCCCACACATGCAAGGGTATGTCGAGACTGAGCCGAAGACATCGCAACTCGCTCAGGTTCATCGGATGTGATAGAGAACGGAAGTGCTGCTTCAGCACCGCTTGCAAGATTTGTAGTACTTAATTTTTTAATATCTTCAGGTGCATCTACTACATCAATATATCCCCTAGTAGATGTAATTTTTGCATCAACTGTAAGGGTTCGAGCAATTCCTATAGCGCCAGATATAGGTGATGCTTGAGAGATAACTCCTGTCATTGAAGGATGGAATGAACGTTTAGAAAGATTGAAAGATCTATCTTGGTTCATTCCAGCAGGACCTTTAAATGTTGTACTCCTCATCAAGTCAATAGTATATAAAGGATTCAAGTCGCTATAATCTTTAGTAACCTGGCTGGTTAGTATCTTAGTTATTACAGCATCTTTTTTCGCTGTAAATTTTTTAGGAATAGATTTATCAGCAGACAGTCGGTATTCTTCATATGCTTTAGATAGTACATCATACAGGAATGCTGTCACCATTTCATTAGATCTTACTCTATGCATTCTCATATCACCCTCGTCGGTGTATGAGTTATCTTCGAGCAATGCGTTTGCATATAAGAATACATCAATAAAATCCGTAGGCAGATTAAAATCTCTAAGAATTTCTTCAGTAATAGGGTCGATAAACAATTGTTGGAAGTTTTCAAACGCATAACCTATATTACTACGACCAAATAAAGTATCAAAAATTTCATGATAAACATCTTTGGTTAAAAATTGTTTGATATCATACATTTTAGTAGGAACTTCTAAGAATCCATTCATGAGAAGAGTATTTCTCAGAGGATACATTTTATATATAAGCCATGCATCTGAAAACTCAATTACATCTTCTTTACCTTTAGTGTACTTAGGGACATTCGGAGAATCTTCTTTAGATATTATTCTATAATTAATATTAGCCCTCTTCATAAGATTCAACAGGCCTTCGAGATATGATAAAAGAAGAACAACCGGAACTCTTCTATCCATTATAAGAGATCTTGAATACATATATTTTCTTTCTCTGGGTATCGACTTATATATATCTTTAAATGACTCATCATGATTTGAAATTTCTTTTACCAAAAAGTCCATAAAATCTATATTTTCGCCCTGTTCAGATATCTTAGGAAAAATTACAATATTATTATCTGAATCCAAATATATAACTTCTTTCTTATTTCTTATAGCAATAGGAATTATTGAAGAAGTGTCGTCAGGGTTTCCAATCCCCATCTTCTTCATATCTCTCCTGATATCTGATTGAGATAAATATACAACCATATCAGGGAGATGAATCTTCTTATATTTAGAAGCAAGTTCATCGTATTCTATCGTGGTAATATATTGGCGATTACCTTTAGCTGAACCGAGTTCGACTTTTACTTTACTATTTGACAATGAAGACATCTTTTTATAAAATTCTACCACTTTAGGTGAAATATTTTGACCGAATCGGGTTATAAATGTCTTCTTATAGTTAGTAGCGATTTGAACTGTGTCAGGGGCAGTCTTCATGATCGGTAACGGTATTATTTGATTAACCATGATTTTCTTATTTCCGCCAATCTTCATAAACCGCCCATTTATAAACTTAGGTAAAAGTACACTAAAATTATGCCTTTTGCCTTTTTCATCTTCAAATGTAAATGTATATTCTTCTACTTTATTAAGAGGATCGCTCGCATCCTTAACCTTAGCGTCAATTAAATATAGAGGTTTATCTTTGTATTGGAGATTCGTCATCATTGAGATTATATCTTTCTTATAATGATTTTTTAAGTAGGCCTCATCGAAATTTGGAAAGGTCATTTTCCTCAAGGATTCGTTAATAGTATCAATTGGTAATTCGATAGGGTCTATTTTGTTTGACTTAGCTCTAGATTGGATTTCTTCTATGGTCATATCATCCACTTTAATAGATTTCATATCATTAATAAGCTTTATTTCTCTGGCAATCCTTGGTTTAGATTTAGGAAGCGTTTCATTGAGCTCAGAGTTAACCTTCTCCAGCTCAAGCTCCAATGGAGTTACAATGGAATCTGGAACCTCTTTCAAATCCTCATCTCTTATAGATACATTTAGTTTTTTAGCAGTTTTATCAATAAGGGTATTGAAAATCTCCTCATCAAGTTCATCATCTTTCATAAATTCATCAATTTTCTCTTGAATTTTTGTACGGTTTTTAGCTTCAATAATCTCTTCGAGTTCTTCTTCGGTAGCAAATGATTCAATATCCTTTACTTCACTACCCTTTACCGGACGAAGCTTGTTCCAAAGTTTTCTAAACTCTTTATGAGTATCTTCATCAAACGTCTCAGGCATCATAAAGAACATTTGGTTTTTATATGTGAAGAAAAACTTCCATCCGCTAAAATTTTCAGAAAAATATGAAGGATCGTCTTTGAGTTTATGGAAGAATAATGAGATGAAATTATCGGTCTTTCTCAAATTAAAGATCGAAAAGTCTTTTACGTCATTTATCCAGTAATCAATAGGAATAAACATACATTTATTATTATAGAGAGTATCATCTATTTTCTTTGGAATAAATTCTTTAAACAATCTAAAGTATTCATTTACTCTAAGCATACCAAATCTTGAATCTTCAATATTGAAGAATTCTTTGGTGAAGAAACTAACATCGTGGATATAGTTTCTTCCCTTCATAATTGAATAATTAATGGCCAATTTTAATTCCGGCAAAATTGGACTCAGTTTTTCTTCAAACATTTCCCTAAGTTCAGTATCTTTGATACGGTATCTTATTACTTTATTATAGATCTTGTAATTAAACAGCTTTTCATGGTAATAAAATCGTATATTTCTCATAACCCACATAGGATCTGTAAAAAAATTCAAAGTATCCTTTTCGGTTTTTACTATAGGTACATAGACTGTGCCCTTTGTTCTCTCCTTTACATTTAAGGGGAGTATAAATTTCGAGTTATTTCTATAAATAATATTAGGCTTAAGAAACCTGATATCTATCAAAGATATCATTCCTTTCGTATTATGATAACATTATTTTGGTGTTTCCATTATTTAATTTAGCTAATATATGCCCACAATAATGAAAAATGCGGCTTAAATATATATTATTATATTGGGCCACAAACTCGATATTAATAAACTAATGGAGGAAGATTGAAATGTCTGTAGCTGTTAAAGATGTGAATAAGAGTGTTATTATGAAGATGCTTCAAACAGATGTGTTTGGTTTCTCTCCTGAAGATATTGAGAAAAAAGCGAAAGAAGTGCATAATATTGTAGTAAATGGAGATGATGATATTGTAACCACTAAGATAATTGGCGGTTATGGTAGAACTGATAGTGGTCATATTGCTATCTTCTATAATGGATTTTTTCATCAAAAACCTTCAAAATCTCCTAAAAGTAAAAAGAAGTAATCTCTGAGTATAATTAAAAAACATTTTGCAAACTATGAATTAAATTTATCAAAATATCAAATGAGGAGCGATTAAATCATGAAAACGAAAATCGTTGCTGTTGACGACGTTATCCAACGTCTGAAGGAGAAGAATCCTTCTCCGCGCAAAGTGTTCAACAAGTCGGAACTGACATCCATTGTTGAAGCACTGCTCAGCGATCCGAACTATGTCGCAAAGAACACCAAGGTCAAGAAGGGTGAATTCATCACCGAAGATCGTTTTCTCGGTAAAGAATTCAAGAAAGCTGTTGCCGATATCCTGAAACAACTCGGCCTTAACAGCAATGAAGCACTTGCTGCTCTGGAGAACTACAAAGTTCCGAAATCTTTGGCAGCTGTCGTAATTGACGCTGTTCATCATGCTGACCATCTATACATGGATAAGGTCGGCAAAGCAGTGAAATTCTTTGGAGTTGGCGACGTCGAACAAACGTTCTTCATGCGCGATTTCGACGAGCGCGTACGTCGCAGTCATGTACCGAATCAAAAGGACGGCAGTGGTCGACCGATGATCAAGAACATCAAGTTCAATAAGCACCGGAAGATTGCCATGAAGTCTCGGTACAACCCGAAAGTGAAAGATCTTCTCAGCTAATCGAATACCGCAGAAGGATTTCTCCTTCTGCGGTTATTTTTTTTTTTTGAAAAATCATTCTTTTTAAATAAAAACACTTTAATAACCATAAGGAGGTGTGGAAAAAGTTGGCTTTATCCAAGTCGTATTTGTCCAATTTGGGCAAATCGCTTTATTATTCAGCTAAAAACGTTGTTAAGAATGAAATGCCAGTGCTTAGTGGCACTTATGAGAAAAATAAAGAAATATTTTCTTCTGGCGTGCAATATGTAAAGAGATTCGCATCAACAAAAGGCTCCGCTAGCGCAAGCGGAGTAAATAATATGGTCTCTCAGTTTTTGAAGGATTTAGACGATATAAAAAGAAATGCCTTTGAAGACTTGAAGACCGGAAAAATAAATAACTTTGAAAGAGAATATGAAGCGTTTGAAAGACGATTAGATTTAGACGATGACTCTGGAGATCTTGATGATGTGGAATTTAGTATCCGTGAAGATGATACGTCTATAACTATTGAGCAGACTAAAATAAGGGAAGCTGGTTCTAATCTGAGAACTAAAGCTTTAATGGAAACGATTGTAGAAGCTTCTGATCGTTCTGCTAACTATATTGTTGGAAATAATAGAAAGCTGTCTTCGATGTTTATGACTCTTTCGTCTCAAATGCATACGGAGACGATAAAGACAATTACTGATACAAATAATCTTCTTACATCTATAGTAGAATTCCACAATAATCAAATTGTGGATCATATGAATAAAACTCTTACATTTTATGATAATGTATTACAGGAGTTGCGCGAGATTAAAGAAGGTCTTATTCCGAAGAAAGAGGAGCCTGGATCTACACCTACTTCTTTCGAGGATATATTGAGCAGCGGCGGGTTAGATCTTAAAGCATATGGCGAAGCTATAAAGAAGAATTTCTCAACATGGTTTGGCGGAACAAGCCTTGGCTTGGCCGCCTCTATGTCCAAAATGGCTGGAGGTGGCGAAGGCGGAATTCTTGGAATGATTAAAAATAACCCTCTTGGGTTTTTAACTGATTTTATGGTAGCTGGGCTTATGCCCAAGTCTCTTAAATTAGTTATGAAAAGTTTAGATAATTCAGTTACAGGACTATTTTCAAGCCTAATTTTAGGTCTGAATAGAATGAAGGGGGATTTTTCTAGCCCTTTCAAACAGATGTTAGGATCTATTTTTGGATTAGAAATTGATGGAAGAAGAAAAATTGATCCATCTAAATTCCATAAAGGTGTAATGCAATATAACGGAAGAGCCGATAAAGCGATAACTGAAGTAATTCCTACGCTATTATCCCATATTTTATCGGCGGTACAAGGCTCTAATAAAGTTATGATCTATAACTATTCCTCTGGTAAATTTGTAGAAACTGTGGGTCTTACTAAAGATCATCAGAAGAGAATCCGTCAGGGTGGAGTTTACGAGATGTACGATATCCGTGAAGGAATGAAGAGCAGGCTTGCCCAAATTAAAGGCGGAACTTCTGAATTTATGATCGAAGAACTCGATACGTTTCTCGATTACTTAATTACTTCTGGTAGAAACTATAACCCTTATACCACTAAATCTGCTAAAGATTTAAGCGGGCTACAATTAAAGGATGAAAGATCATATAACTTACTGCGTGCAGCATTTATGAGTATGCCCAAATCTGTTCAAAACAGAATAGCCCAGGGAATCATTAAGGGGCGCATGGGGGCAAGTAGAACTGTTGAGAATATTGAGAAAGAGCTTGCTGAATCTGGATTAGGAATAGCATATTCTGGTCTTGAGGCTCCTACTGTTAAAGCAGGTTCGGGATATTCTACTACGAATACTCTTCTCAGGGATATTAAAAATATTCTTATTGAAGGAATAAAAGTTGTTCAAATAGGGACTATGCCTTCTAGACCTTCCCTTCTTAAAAGAATTATGGGTAGAAAGATTGATTCTACTAATTACGGAGAAGGTAAAGTGTCGGTAGCTATGCAACCATCAACTCCTATCACTGGAGGTGAGGGTCCGTCCACACTCCAGGGAAAGAAGGATTTAGAAGAAAGCTTCCAACAAAGTGAAGAACAGCTTCTGAGGTCAATGGCCATCTCAGGAAGTGTTGGCTACCAACATACTGGATTCAGGAGATTTGTTGAAGAAGTTACAAAACAATCTTCTTTAAGGGATAAATTTAGAGTTATAAAACAGGGATTTTCACCTTCAAATATTTTCACAAAAGTGGCAAATAAAATAGATGAATTTGCCCATGCTCTTATTTTTGGTCGTCACGGAAAAGAGTCATCAGAGGATGGTGATGATGGCGGTGGTGACGGCCCTAGTAGAAACAGCTTCTTCGCTCGGATGACTGAAAGAATTTCTAATGCTATTGATAAATCTTTGAAGTGGGTCGATAAGAATATATTATCCCCACTCCATGAGAAGTTTTTTGGGGAAGATGGTATATTCACGAAATTTCAACAGCAATTAACCCCATTCCTTGATAGATTTAAAGATTTTGCTAAAGCTAAATATGAAAAAATGAAGGAATTCTTCCTTGGATCATTAAACAAAGAAGGATTTTACACTGGCGGTATTCTTGCCGATATTGCAAATTCGTTTAAAGATTATTCTAACCAACTTAGACACTTCTTCACCGGCTCAGGTTATGTAAAATCTACTGGTGAAGTCGTTAAGCAAAATAAAGAAACCTCTGTATTTGCTTATGTGAAGAAATATTCTAAAAATATAATGGAATCTGTTAAAACTGGATTGTTCGGCACAAAGTATGAGATTGATGAAGTAGATCCTGAAACTGGGGAAGTAAGAAAAGTCACTAAGAGAAGAGATGACGGATTACTTTCCGGAATAATGGATCAGCTTAAGAGGACTTACAAGATCTTCGATAATCTCTTCAAATCTAAGAAAAATGAATCTGATGAGGATGTAGAAAGAAGTATAGATCAATGGAAGAGAGAGCTTAAAGGATTTTTACCCAAAGGCTTGGCTGGCGGTGCCTTGGGTGCAATATCTAGTGCTGTTTTACCTGGCGGTCCTATGATGTGGGCTATGATAGGTTCCACTATCGCATTCGCTGGACATTCAAAGAAATTTAGAGAGTTTCTCTTTGGTAACGATGAAGAGGGTAGACCTGGAATTATTCCTCCTCACTATAAAAAGATTTTAAATGAAGTTAAGCAAACGTTACCTTCTATACTGGGTGGCGGAATACTTGGTTTAGGAGCAAGTCTCCTTCTCCCTGGAGGTCCATTACTCGGCCTTACATTGGGCTCAGCTATAGGATTTGCTTCTCAATCCAAAACTATGCAAGAATGGCTTTTTGGTAAAACTGATGAAAAAGGAAATATTATAACTAAAGGAGTTCTTGGTCCTGACTTCAAGGACAAGATGAAAGAATATCTTCCTTCTATGGGAGCTGGCGGTATTCTAGGTATGGGGGCAAGCTTCTTCTTACCTGGAGGTCCGTTAATTGGTTTGACAATTGGATCGGCTTTAGGCTTTGCTGCTAAATCTAAAAAGGTTCAGGATATGCTGTTTGGTCAGACTGATAAAGATGGCAATATAATCACTAAAGGTCTGATTACTCCTGAAATGCGCAATAAAATTAAAGAAAATCTTCCTAGAGGTATTGCTGGTGGTATATTTGGAGCACTATCTGGTCTTGTGACCGGAGGGTTATTACCAGGCGGACCTCTTGTAGGCGCAATGGTTGGTGCTTCCATGTCTATACTGTCCACATCTGAGAAATTTAAAGAATTTATGTTTGGTAAAGTGGACCCCGAGTCTGGTAGAAGAGTCGGTGGGTTGCTTGGAAGTGTAAGAGATTTTGTTCGTGATGAATTTCTGATCCCGTTTAAAGGATGGTTAAGAAATAAAGGTAAAGTTATTGGTGAATGGTTTGATAGTGCTATTAAAGCCCCGTTGTTCCATGCAATGCAACCTCTTAGGGCGGCATTTGGTATTCTTGGAAAGAATATCAAAGACGCATGGGCTGATATGAAGAAATCTTTCGTAAATGCTTTTCATGAAGTATTCACGAAAAATGTTGGAATTCCTCTTAAGAATTTTATTAAAGAAAATATAACTGATCCCTTGAAGAAGACCCTCGATAGATTCTTCAATTTCCTAGGAAAAGGATTATCAATGATTCTTACGGCACCTATCAAGGGATTAACTCTGTTTGCAAATTCTATTATTGACTCTGAAGCTGAAAAAACTGGAATGAGTAGGGATGAAATTCTCGAAAAATATGGTTCCAGTAGAGAAGATAAAGATGAGTCTTTAAGTAAACAGGGATCTTCTATTATAGAGCAAACCAAAGATGCAATTTCTAAAGCTAATGTTGCGGGTTTACTTCCCGCTCCTAGGGAAGAATCTAAAGGGTCCTTCATGGATCGTTTGAATAAGAATATTAAAGAAGGTAAATATGGTGACGAACTTAAGAAATATGGATTTCTACAATTCTTTGCAGCAGGAAGTCCTGCCGCATCTGCTGGTAACGGCAGATTAAAACTCGATTTAGGTGGCGGAATCGGGAAATCTAAAGATGATGGATCGATACTTAGTAAAATATTTGGAGTATTAGTATCTTTTGGAAAGAAACTTAAAAATATTGATGAGTCTACTCAAAGTATAAATCATCAATTACTTGATGGTATCACTGTAAAAGAAAGACTTAATGCACAAGGGAAGTCCAAAGCTCTTGAGCTTGTGGGAAGTTTTGACTATGATAAATTTACAGCTCATAATTCTACTCTTCTCCAATATGTAAGAGATATCAGAAATGAAGTTCACGGTCAACTTGATGGTCTGGGTTATAATGTTGAGACTATTACTAATATAATGCTTGATGCCTTTGGGGCTCCTTCTGAAGAGGCTAAGGGTCTCAAGGGAGAAAGAGGTAATCGTAAACGTAGAGGAATATTTGGACGTATAATGGACATTATCAGAAGCCCATTTACGTTTATGAAAAACCTTACCAAGACCCTGATTCTTAAACCAATCCGGCGTCTTTGGAATTTCACAACTAAAGCATTTATGAAAATTCCTAGAATGATTGGAAGAGCTGTAACCTGGTTTGGAAAATCGTTATATAGAATTGTAAAACTCCCATTCAGAGCAATGGGAGGAATTGTTAAGGGCATAGCAAACTTCTTTAGATCTAATTTCTTTAAATCGTTAGTGAATTTTTCTAAAGTTCTGTTAGATGGGGTAGTTGTAAAACCCCTTAAAGCATTATTTAAGGTGACTGGAGATGTGGCCAAAGGGATGTGGCAAATAGCCAAGGGAATCGGTGGCTTGGCTAAAGATGCAGCCCTTGGCATGATCAACTTAACAAGAAAAGCAATTCCTGCTGTCACTAAAGGGTTATGGAACCTTGCTAAAGGCATAGGGAATCTCACGGTAAAAGTTGGTAAAGCCGTAATGGGTATGGCCAAATTCGCTGCTGGTCTTATTGGTAGAGGAGTTAGGGCTGTTGGCAGATTATTTGGAATCGGACGAATGAGTCAAATTCAAGGGAGCCTCACTGGACTCTCAGGTAAACCTGTGTATGTAGTTGGTGGCACCTTGGATAAAGTAGAGGATGTTGGAAAAGTTGATATCCTTAATAAAATTGAGGAATGTATAAAAACACTTCCGTGTGGTGGCGGAGATGAAACTAATACTATTACAGCTAAAAGAAGATTAGGTTTAGATTTACAGACATTTGCGTCATCTAAAACAGCTCAAGCCACAGGTGATGGTAGAACAACCGGCACTTCTCAGGGGCGTCCAGGAGACGCATCTGCTACACAGACAGGCACAAGAAAAGCCAGTAACATATTCTCTAGAGCTGGTTCATTTATAGCTCGTATGAGCAGAAGTAAATGGATCAGTCCGATACCTCGTATTATGGCTATTGAAAGTCTGACTAAGAGGGTAAGGACTGAGCAAGATTATCGTAATGCATCTTTAGGTCTTTTAAATGAACTTGTAGTTTCCAATATTCAATTATTGGATGTAACTAATAAAGCCACTACTGATGAGAAAGGTAAAAGTATATTTGATACACTTAGAAACATAAGTAGCGCTATTAAGAATATGTGGCCTCTTCTTGGTGCATTTCTTGCACCGTTCCTAAGGGATATTTATAATATAATGAAAAGACTTACCACAGGACTTGGAAGATGGTTCGGTGGAGGTCCGAGTGTAGATACACCTTCTAGTGGAAAAAGAGGAGGCGGTGGGGCTACTACAAAGGGCGGAGGTTCAGTCCGTCCTCCGGCTGGCGGTGGCACCATATTGTTACCTCCTGGTGGTGGCACACAAGGTAGAGGAAGAGGTGGCAGAGGAGGAACCCTCTCTTTACCTGGACCTACAGACGGTAGAGGACCTGGGCGAGGCCAATCTATTGAAATGGTTCGGGGCAGAGATGGGACGTATAGAGCTAAACCAACTCTTGGTTCTAGATTAGCCAATTTAGCTAGAGGTGCCAAAAGAGTACCCGTAATTGGATCTCTTCTTGGATTAGGACTTGTTGGCTATGATGCATATAATGTATATTCTGCTGAAACTGAAGAGGAAAAAGATGAAGCTAAAAAGGGTCTATTCGGAACCCTTGGTGGAATTGCTGGAGGATTTGCAGCTGGTGCCGCTCTTGGTGCAGCTGGTGGTACGATAGTACCTGGTATTGGAAATATTGTTGGTGCGACTATTGGTGGTATTGGTGGAGCCATAATAGGTGAAGCGGGCGTAAGACGTCTTTATGAGAAGAAAGATGAAATTGCCGAATGGGCTAAAGATAAATATAATAAAGCTAAAAACTTCACGATTGAAGCAGCAACTAAGTTCTGGAATAGCGCACCTGTTGAAACAGTAAGAAACCTTTCTACTGGGTTTATCACAATGATCTCTGAGATAACTTCTGGTGTAATAGATGGTGGTGCCGAGATACTGAAATCTCTTGGTGCCCTTGTGGGAAGATTGTGGAATAACTTTAAAAGAACTCTTAACGAAAAATGGAATGAGTGGGTTGTTGAACCATTCCAAAGAGGAATGGAATGGATAAAGGAATCTTGGGGTAAATTTAAAGATTGGACTGCTGAAAAATGGAATAGTTGGGTCGTCGACCCGCTTAACAATTTTGGAAACTTTGTTTCTGAGAAATGGACCAATGTCAAAAATTGGTTTGGGGAAGTATGGGAAGAATACGTACCTGAACCTATAAAGAATTTCTTCGGTACGCTTAAAACTAAATTTACTGAAATAGGAAATTGGGTTGGCGATAAGTGGCAATCATGGATCGTCAATCCTTTAAATAGAGCGGTTGGTGCAGTTAGAGAAGGATTTAAAGCTGTTGGTGATTGGGTTGGAAACAAGTGGGACGACTGGGTAGTCGAACCTCTTCAGAATTTTGGTACTGGTATAAAGAATCTTTGGAATAAAGCTACTGATTGGGCATCAGATATATGGAACTCGATCTTTGGTGATCGAGGTAAAACCGCAAAAGAGAAAATGTCCAAAGCTGGTAAGGAAACTGGTGAAAGTGCAAGAAATGTTGGTAGAAAAGTTGCAAGATGGTTAGATTCTATAGCGGTGCCCGATGAAAAGGGTGGCGGCGATCCAGTATATGATGATTTATCATATGCTATAAGGGGTGCTATACCCGGAACCGACGCCACTGCATCGGATTTAATTATGATAAATTCTATTGCTGAAAGATTTGGAATAAACCCACACTTATGGCTGGCATTAGCTGAAACCGAAAGTAATCTTTACTCTAAGGCTGTTAACCCTGTCTCAAGCGCAAGAGGATGGGGTCAGCTCTTAGAGGATACGGCTAGAGGAATATATGAAAATACTTTGAAACTTGGTAAGTATAACCATAATATGGCGTTCGATAAAAACATTAACGCCACAATGTCTATGGCTTATCTCCGACAAATGTTTGATATGTTTGGAGGAGACGCAACTAAAGCGATTATTGCATATAATGTAGGTCCTGGAAATGTTAAGAAGGGCATAGGATTATATGATACTGGTGGTTATGGAAGAGGACATGGCAGAGAATATCTTGAAAGAGTTGTAAGAAATCTTAAAGAAAATACTGGTCTGGATCTTAAAGATGTGGTAGATACGTCTAAAATGACTCCTATAGACCTTGCCGCCGCTGCTAGCATCACAGGGCTTGCTGGAATGGATGCAGCAACTAGCGGCTCAGTCAAGGAATACACTATGGCATCTACACTTGGTGCTTTAGGAACTTTCCTTGCTGGCGATAAAGTAAAAGAGATGTTCGGATTTGATCCTTCTGAGCTGACATCTGTTCTCGATGCAGAACTTATGAAACAAACTGACCCGTTCTATGCCGCTATAGTCGATACCAGCTCAACTGGAGTGGGAGCTACTTTCAATGCTGCTAATAAGACTTATTCAAGTTCTGATATTAATGCAGTTAAAGCGAGAAACTCACAGCTTTACCCCCTGGTGCGCGGAGATAATGATGTTCATGAATTTCTTGCTGAAAGACTCAATAATATATCTAGAGCATATGGTAAATCTATTACAATTAATTCTGGTTATCGTTCAGACGAAGAACAGATCAAGCTAATTAATGAGTGGAGAGCTAAAAACCCTGGCAAATCTGAAGCTGAGCGTAGAAAATGGGTTGCTGACCCCGGTAGAAGTAATCACGCTGTAGGTATAGCTGCTGATATAAGTGGTTGGATTCAAAATCTGTCTGAGGCTGAACTTGCGAAATTCGGGCTGTATCGTCCGATGAGCTGGGAGCCATGGCATTTTGAGCCTATTGAAACTAAGCTATATGGTAGATCTAGAAGTGAATTGATGCCTTTATTCGGCACACCTATGGAACCTAATCCTAATCTTGCTAGATACATTTCTTCTGAGTTTAAAGGAACTATAGGTGGTGTAACTTATACTTCCGGCTTTACTCCACCAATAATGGGTCAGACTGGTGGCGGAGATCCTATCTACGACAATAATTTTGGTCCTCCTGACATTTCTGAATATACTCAGAGGGTTAGCGAGGCTGTCACTTCAAGTAGTGGGAATGCTAATAATAATTTCGATAAGATTATACAACTTCTTACCGTAATAGCAAGCTCTTTGGAAAACCTTGTTGGTATATCTGATGAAGCTAAGGAAATTCTTAAGAATTATTTTGAGAGTATAGAACAGGCCTATAATCAAAGAGGGACCACATCTACTTCTAGGCCCATTGTTTCTAATACAAATACACCTCCTATTAATCCATTGAGCTCAGGGTCAGGAGCTAATAGGAAACGTAATGATAAAAGTGGTATCATAGCCCAGATTGCTAAAGGAACTGTGTTATAAAAATGAAGGAGGATGGAAATTCTCCATCCTCCTTTTTATTTAAAACCTTTAAATAATAGAATATTTTTTAGAAAAGAAGGTGATAAAAAATGGCTGAATATAAAGTATTGGTCGATGCCTTAAATGTTCGTTCAGGGCCAAGTCTAAGCGCAAGTAAAACAGGTAGAGTATTAACCAAAAATCAGGTTGTTAATGTTACAAATACTCAAAAAGATGCTGATGGTAGATTGTGGGGTCAACATAGCTCTGGGTGGTCCACAATACAATCATCATCCAATACTTATATGCAGAAAGTTTCTTCTGATACACCTCCTAATAAACCTGCCCCGGCACCTACTAAGGAAGATACAGCAACACAGGCTCCTGATGATGGACTCGATTTTAGTGAGGATTTGGAGCAAATAAGAAGTTTATATCAAAATTATTCTGAGATGGCAGAATTTAAATTGACCTCTCTCAGATCAATATATGGTTTACCTTCACAGTTTTTATGGACTGCCGATATGAGGCCTAGTGGGTCGAGTTTTGGCAGGATGTACACTGAAAATGTTTTGATGGATATGCCTGTATGTTATATTATACCTGGTGGCCCGAGATTTCTTTCGGGTAAAGGTGTAGATAAAAAGACTAGGGATAGCTTAGTAAATTTATTAGAGTCCATGGTTGAACAATCTTCTGAAGCTGTTTCTGATATGATTCAAAAAATATTAGATGGAAAAATTGCAAGATATTATACTTTTCAGACCCAATATAATGAATGGATTAAAATTGTAAATGCATTAAATAGAACATCCGCCATTTACTTGGGAATAAAAGATAAAAGACTACGTCCAGGTTCTAGCACATATGAATTCTTCAATTGGTCCTCTGAGCGTGTTGAATCAGATGGCGGTAAAGGCGTTTTAAATTTTGCTAAAAATCATGGAGTACTATCACTATATTTCAATAAACAATCATCTGGTATGTCTGAAACGGGCTCTAACTCTACAACAAAATCTATGTTAGATGGCATCTTAAATAAAGCATCTTCACAAGCAAGAGAAGCCGCATTTATAATGGGCGTAGGTGCAGGTAGACAGTTGGATGCCATGAACCCTGCAAATTATGAGACGCAGGTTATGAATACTACTGAAATGATGATCAAAAATTTTCAAGACGGCGACAACCCTAATATCGGGATGTTTAAGGGTATAATGAATAACTTGAATGTGGGGTTTAGAACTGTTATAACTGGAGCGAATATGCTTCTTCCGGAAATTTGGACTGACTCGGCTTTTAATAGAACGTTTACGATTGATATCCACTTACATTCTCCATATGGAGATCCTGAGGCGTTCTACTTAAATGTGATGGTCCCTCTTAATATGATTATTGCTCTTGCCTTTCCAAGACAATTTGGACCAAATGGTTATTACTCGCCATTTTTGATACAGGCAAACGCTAAAGGTGTATTTAACTGCGATTTGGGTTTAGTCGACTATGTTTCAATATCGAGATTTGGTTCTGGTGATTCTATGTCCAGAAATGGACTTCCTCTCGAAGTTCAAGTATCCTTAACCATAAGAAGTTTATATAATTCATTGACAGTGGGAAATGCTAATAACTACGGCATGTTTGTTAATAATATCGGCTTACTGGATTTTCTGGCTAATATGGCCGCAATTAACCTCAATGAGCCTGATATTTCCCGTAAACTTAGCTTATTCCTTGCAAGTAAGATTAATAAATTTGCAGATATTCCTGCTAACGTTATCGGGGCTATTCAAGATAGATTCACTCAGGCTGTACGCAATACGTTTAAATATTAATTTTGCTCAAAACACTTCCATATACAGCAACAATGCTGTATATGGGACTTTTTTCACTTATCTCGAAAAAATATATATTATTGATGTGATATTAATAACCTGAGAGGAGTGTGAATTTTGATTCTGGAACTGTTCACAGATGGATCATCAGTTTTAAATGATAAATTTAAAGCAAGCGCTTCGGCGTATGCTATTTACCTAAAGGATACATTGATAAAAGATGGGACTGAATTTTTTAATAACGGAACTAATAACCTTGCTGAATCGTCTGCAATATTACTTGGTATGAATAAAATTAATAAAATGATAAAGAAAGTTGATAAGAAATATATAAGTATTCCGGTCCACGTTGCAGTATACTCAGATTCACTGATAACTGTTGAATCGTGTAGGGATTGGATTTATAAATGGATAAAACGTTCGCGGAATGGGATATTGAAAAACTCAAATGGTGAACAGGTTGCAAATCAAGATGTTTTTAAGAAGATCTATAAAAATTATCTTATAAATGATATGTACGATCTCAGATTTTATCATATTAATTCCCATGCAATTGACCACCATATATACTCTAATTATATAGAGGAAATCTGCTGCTATTTTGAAAATCGGCATAAGAAAAAGAAACTTAAACTTGATATACCTAAAGAGTTATTTACTAATGAGAAATTTAGAAAGGCCAGGGACAAGTTTGCTAAAGTAAATAAAATGAAAATTTCTAATGAGGAACTATTAAGGCTTTTGGTATATAATAAATATGTGGATGGACTTGCAAGCAAATGCCTGAGCCAGGGATTGTCCCAATTAGAAGCGATATGAGGGGAGTGCGGGCATATGTCTAAAAAGAATAAAAAATTTAAAAAATCTTTGAAGAAAAATATTAAGAAGCTGGAAAAGGAACTTTACGAGAATAATAAATATGTGTCCAGAGAAGAATTTATTGTATCTAAATTCTCTAAACCTGTAAAAAGATACTATAATTCTTTAACTGAAGAAAGAAAGAAGGCATTTGTTCAATACATCATAAAACAGGAAGACTATGAAAGAGAACAGTCTCTTGAAAAATATGCAACTGTAAGAGATGACTCAGATTATCATGAATATAAAATGAAACCTGCTAAGAATCTTGCAGGTGTTCTTAAAGAGCTTGAGAAGAAAAAGAAATATGAGAAAAAGCGTGCTAAAAAATTGAAGAATATTCTCAAAGGTTCTAAGGGACTTCTTTATTTATTAAACCCTGAAGCTTATGATCAAACACTCTTAAGTAAAAAGGATTATAGAAAATATCTAAAGAAATTGGTGGAAGAGGAGAAAAAAGACCATCCTGTGGAACTTGATTGTACTCTTAAGAATTTTCATAAAGAATTAATGAAGAATGAATCTGTTAATGAAGCAGTTATGGATGCTTTCTGGGGCAAAGAAGGATTCTTCAATATGTATGGCTATTAAATATTAGTAAAATTCCAACTGTTATTGAAATATATATTATTGTAATGTAAAGAACGACGAATTTGGAAAGAGAAAGGAAGAATACTATGGGAAAAATTCTGAATGACGTTTTCCCCGATGAAGTCTTTGAGAAAATTCTCAAATGGGCCGACTCGTCCATGAATTATCCAGAGAAGGCGGATAAGATTGATAAGCTCATGAAGAAAAATGGATTGAAGCCGCTTGATTCGGGAACTAACCGGGTATGTTATACGCATAAAGACTATCCGAAGGTGGTTTTCAAGGTCGGTTTTGATCCTCAGGGAATTCTCGACAATTTGAATGAATTCCACAAGTCGAGTTTGAGCGAGGATTTCGCAACCTCGTATGAGCTCGATGAAGAGGGCCTTATCCTGGTTCAGGAAAAGTGTCCGACTATTGATTTCGACTATTTTCAGAAAAAAGAGACCAAAAAGAAGATCCGTCGGATGCTCGAAAGACTGGATGAAGAAGGTTTCATTCTTATCGACCTTGGTCTCGATAAGCATAAAAACTACGGAGTCGATAGAAAAGGAAGGATTAGAATTATCGACTTCGGTTATGTAGAACTGAAGTCATTGGGCAATTTCTCTTGTCCTCATGTTCGGTATAAGGGAGATGGGGAGAAGAAGAAATATTGTAAAGGTAAACTTCGCTATAATAACGATTTTACTATGCTGGAATGTGATAAATGTGAAAATGTCTTTCGGATTGATGTTGTCCTTGAAGGATATACTGAAACTAAATACAAAGACAATGTCAAGATTCCGAAGTATAAACCATCCAAAGAATTGGATGAGTTTTATAAGAATTTTAATAAGCATAGAGATAGAGCCACACTCAAACAGTTCGTGGCTATATCCAATAGAACTAATATGAAAGGAGAAGAGGAGAATTTGAACAAATCTGTTCTGCAGAAGCTTAAACGGCTCTCTGGTGGCGTATCATCCGAGGAAAAACTCTATGTTCCTGAGGATCAGGAAATAGAAAAATCCGTCCCGGAAGAAACTCCACCGGTTCGTAACCGTCCCAAAAGACCTATCTCCACCTATTATTCTACATCTAGGGGGATAGATGTCTTGAAGAAGGATGAGAGTCTTGAAAGAGAACGAAAACTCATGGAGTTAACAGATGCTTTCAATCTCATTAATTCTGACAATTCTGAAGAATCTGATAAAATTGTAAGGGATTTGTTCTTTGCAAGGTTTCCTCATGTTGTTGATGCTCTGAAGGATGTCAAACAGAAAATTAGCCCTGAGGAGTTGGGCGATGACGAGGAAATCAGAGATATGGTTTCTATCTGTACTGAAAACAATATTCAAATCTACAGATCTGGGACTAATGACAATGAAGTTCACATTGCTCTTCAGTTTGAAGAGGTTAAGAAAGATCCATGGATTGTAATGTCGATGGGTGAAACTATTGTTCATATCAATCTGAAAGAGCATATGAAGAATATTCTGGAAGTCGATCATGACGAAGAGACTGAGCTGATCGTTACCTGCATGAATACTACCCCTCTCAATGACTTCAACGGAGACTACGAGAAGGAGTATTTTGGCAGCGACGAAGACGACGATGAGTAATGTGTCGCAAACAATAATACTCCAGGGTATATTTAAATATACCCTGGAAACATATCAGTAACTTAAATCAAAATAATAAAAGGAGTGTTTTAAATGTTGTTCCTCAGCCAATCTCGTTTTGAACAACTTTTGGAGAAGGGTGGCAAAAAGGCTCTCGCAAATGCCTATGTCATTTCCCTTTCCCATGAGAACATGCAAATCGGCGACGATGAAATCGGCGACAACAATTTCCGATCCCTGATTCCCTCTAAAGATGACATGGAGGCGGTTATCAACGGGGATATGGATAAGCAGACTTTCCTTCGCAACTACAAAGATTCCCTGAAATCTTATCAAAACCGTTTCTTGACGTATACTATTGCTCGTTCTTTCAATGAGCGTCGTTATCTTCCGATTTTCGTATGCTCTGATACCGAGTATGAACTCGGCTTCATGAAAGTTCTGAAGAAGTTCTTGGAGAAGTCCTATGGAATGCGGACGATTAAGCTGAAACAATATCTGAAGGCTATCAAAATCGTCTCCAAGGATACCAAGAAGTCCAAGAAACGGAAAAAAGCATTCATCAAAGGAATGCGGGATTTCGTGAAAGATACCTGCCAAATCGATATCAAAGGCTTGGAGAAGCTGGAACTTGCTGACCGGAAGTTTGCAATCGACAGGATTGCTCTTCTGATCAATCAATCCGAAGACCCGATGAATGAAATCAGCAAGAAAGCTGTTCTCCAATCCATCGATTCATTTGCCCAAACAAAGAAGGGCAAGAAGCTCATTAAGCGCCATGTAAAGACTCTTGGTATTTCGAAGAAGTCGGAGCGTTGGAGCAAGAAGGATGCGTTCAATCTCGTTTTGTCAATCTATAACGACATCCATGATCTTGACGACGAATCCGATAACTAAATAACGCTACATCGGCGCTCTCATTAGAGAGAAGGGTTATCCCTTCTCTCTTTATTTTTTTAAGCAAAAAAAGAAAATATGTGGGTGATGTGTAATTGAGAGTGCGTCTGATAGATAAAGATAAAGATATTGGTTATACTCTATATAAAAGAGATCTTTGGACTCAAGATATTGATTATATTATTAATGCTAATATTTATGAGTATGATATGAAGAATGCTGGATTAAATCTGATAAAGTATTATGAATTATTGGATAGCCAAACTATAGAGTATTTAGAGGCAATGCCTAAACATGCTAGAACCATTCAAATAGGTCAAATGATGAGAGATAATAAAACTCTCAATAGAGATTTATCTGAATCATTTTCTAAAATGAGAAAAAAATTCTTTGTGGCTAATAATATAAAGGAGCACCAGATATTATCTATAAAGAAAGATGCCATATTTTTAGTCAATAAAACATGCGAAGAGACTAAATTTAAGAATGTTGAATTTGTTTTGAAGAATAGATACACCTCATTCCATAGATTTTCAAATATTGAATTCTATTATAGAAATAGAGGTAAAGTTTTGGATGTTAAAGGAATACGGGAAGAGAAATTAGAATCTCATAAGGACTATATGTGTAAATTCTTGAAGGATATATTTAATCTTTTAGAAACATCATCGAATGATAGAATAATATCTAAGTTAAAACAATTTTCTAAATTCTATAAATCGAGAAGTTTAGAATTTCAATATTATAGAGAATTAAACCCTGATTCGTATTATACTCTAATGACGGATGATGGAAAGTCATTTAAATCGGAGAATTATTTAACTGGATTTGATATTGATATCTCATATAACTATATTGTATATATACTCCCATTAATACAAAGATTTTTCACATTGAGAGTCTAAGCCCTTGGTGTAGATCGACGAAAATATAATTATATATTATTATATTGAGCGCAAACAATAAATTAGTGTTTGTGCATCTAAAATAATTCTAAAGGAGTGTTCACTATGAAGAAAATCACTAAAACTCAGGCCGCTTCGAAAAAGCCCATGGTGGTGAAGATTGAATCCAGCGGAGACAAGAAGAAGAAGTATGAGCGGAAGGATTTCCGCAACCAACTGCGGGAATTCAAGAAGAAGATGCAGAAGCCTGCTGCTAATCAAACGACTAAAGTTGAAATCAAAACGGACTCTTTCGAATACACGAAGGCTAGTCCGCTGAAGGTTGACGGATGGCTTATCTGGCGCGGCGTGAACGACAACTTGGTTGTCATGCCGGAAAATCGTCGTCAGAACGAACGGTACTATCAGTTCGAATTCGCTGACGGCTTTGTGTTCTTGGTGAACAAACCTAAAGCGCGCTATGCGTATTTCCATACAGTCAAATTCCAGGAGTTCCTGGAGCGGTATGGCATTCATCGGGTTCAATACAAGGACCCGAATGGTGAATACCAAGGTCGGAACGACGTTTATCAAAATACAGTCTCGATTTTCCGGTTTGCCACGGACGGCGAGTGGGTCGAGTCTGAATCCTCTCAATTGAGGATGGGTCAAGATCCAGTTGTTGCTATGAACAAGGCAACAACGTTCATCAATGTCAGTGACGCATCTTTCGTGGTATTCGAGCAAATTGCGTATCGTCGCGACGATGCCGATATTGAACCGTTCATTTTGCGGCAAGTTGTGACTGATTATGACATTTTCTCGATCGAGCCGGAAATCGCCGAGGCCTGCAAATATCTCGATCAAGCCGGTTCGGTCGAAGAAGAGACTGCGGCGACAATGGAAAAGACCGAGGAAGTTTCTGCTTCTGAGTGATTTTACCATATTTTGGGGAGAGCGGATTTTTTATGTTCTGCTCTCTCCTTTATTCTTTTAATATAAAAAGTTAACTAATTAAAAAATACTATCTAATTAACTATTAGATATATATAATTTATTTTATTTATGGACCCGTAGCTCAGATGGTCAGAGCTGCCGGCTCATAACCGGTTGGTCGGGGGTTCGAGTCCCTCCGGGTCCACTATCATGGATTGGTTACGTGCCGGGGTGGCGGAACTGGCAGACGCACAGGACTTAAAATCCTGTGGGTGGTGACACCCGTACGGGTTCGATTCCCGTCCTCGGTACCAAATCAAATAATTAGAGTGATGGTAAATAACCATCACTCTTTATTTTTTTAATATTTTTAAGGAGGATATGTATGTATCTGGACTATCTGATTGGCGAACATGATCTTGCAATTGACATTTATAAAAAGAATCCAGAGTATGCTTTCATTGAATTATATGAGCATACTGTTGGAGCAAATACAATTTTTGGAATGACTTACAAAAAGAATAAAAAAAACCCTGTTGGTGTAATTATTTCTTTTGATTGTTGGCAGTGTTCTAACGAACGGGGGAATTTGAAATGTTTGTATGAGGACCTGGCAGAATATATGTATATATACAAAGACATTGATGTAGGTATTATTCTGGTAGGTCCTGATGAGGAAGAAATTAAAAAAGCTGTAAATCAAATTCAAATGAATTTAAGAAGTAAGGAAGAGTCTGCATAAGACTCTTCCTTATTTTTTTTTTATATAATTTTAGTATTTACCTCTTCTTCTTTATTTAATTTATAATCTTCGCTAGATCTTTTCTTTACAACATTTTCTACAAATTTAACAAATACTTGTCTTGTTTTTTCGCGTATATACATTACTAAACGTTCTTCGCCATAAAAACTCATCATATAATTCTTATAAAATATAGGCATTTGTGAAATTATATTTGTACATACTATATTAATACCATTTTGTACAAATTCTACTGATAAATTTAATTCCTCTTCTTGTTTAAGTTCAGAACCAAGAATTTCCTCAATATATTTAGTTATATTTAAACCAATGCTACCATTTAGCCAGATTTCGAAATTTTCTAATATTTTTGGGTTAAAGATAAATTTTTTATTTTTCTTTTTAATTATACTTATATATCTATTTACTGTAATTAATAGAAATATAAAAAGTATTACTGATATTGTAAATATAGTATCAGGATTTGCTCTTAACATAATATCCCTCCATTTTATATTCATTCTATGGTTTATTTTATAAATAAATAAGGTGTATAGTAATACTATACACCTTATTTATATTAACCAAATAAATCATCAACGGTTATTTCATACATATGGACTTTCTTAACATGGAATGCTTTTAATCGTTTATTCATAAGCGTAGATCCAATTTTAGTTGAAGCAAGCCCTATCATCTTTATATTCATTTTATAAGGGTGTAAGCCGAGACATTTACTACATAATTTAGGCGGATCAAATTTACAATACATAGGACTACGAAGTTTAACCCGTCGTCCTAAATATTTATCAATATTTTCAGGTAAAAGCATAATAAGTTTTTCATTATCACTGACCATATTCATATATAAGAATTCATTTTTGAAATAAGGGTCTAAATAGATATCTAAATAATCTTTGGTACCACAGTCTGTTCCATCATCAGCGGCTTCAATATCTTGAAGAGTTGCAACAAATTTTTTAACCGCATATCCACCTTGTGCAACACCAAGTGCCCGAGAATAAACCCCAAAAACTGAGCTTCCTGCAAATGCAGGGTATTCTTCCTTACTAATACCCTCATTGTAGTTAGATTTTAAGATTTTCCATGTATCTGTGAGGGTATCAAGGATGGGACCCTTCATCAAAGTCATTGTTTTCATTGCATTATCATAATCCAACTTTGCTCCACTAGCAAAGTTATCCCATTCAGGAAACTGTGAAAAATATTTCTTACCGAATTTAATAAGCTCCTCTTCTATCTTAGCTCCAACGTTTACATCCCCGGCTTCAATTTCCTTTTCATATTTTTTGAAAAGATCTTCTCGAAGCTTCTTCAGTTCAGGGGGTAAGATTAGAAGATTGGTTGTGAGGGATGGATTTAATAATTCCGCCAAATCTCCTCCTCCCAACCATTCGAGAATATCTATCAAGAAATAAAAATCATCTTGACTGATTTTATCATCAAACCTTGCTTGTGATACAAGGTTATATAACTTTTTCAGGTTACTATTAGTAATAGGCACATTTATATAGCCAGTAACGTCCTTAAAATGCCTATCTGTCACCAATTTATTAAAGAAATAGAGGCCTAAGGTAGTATACCCTGGAAGATTATTCGAGCATGTGTTTTCAGGTAAAAAGAAATAATCAGTTATCTTGAATCTCGGCTCAGGCTGTTTTATCGTTCTAGCAAAATAAGATTTAAGTTTAGTCATAGTAATATCTTCAAATTTTAGTGAGAGTATCTCATCGACTTCTTCTTCATTCAAAAGTCTCAATTTATTCACCTCGTAACGGAATTTAATTTATAATAGGTTTCTAAAATAGAAAATACCAGATGGGTTTCCCCATCTGGTATTAATTAAATACTGTAGAGTTTGTAAATAAGAGTATAACTGGATTCTGTATCCCTTAAAAAGAGATTCGGGAAATTAACTTTTGTGACGGTTCGCACTCCTGCAAACTCGTTATTTTCATGTAAGAATCCAGCTACAAGACCAATAGAGTTAAACCGACAATTGTCAATAGAACCATATTCTTGCATGAAGTATTCTCTAAGGTCTTCCTTACTCACTTTAAGAACAGCCTCACCAAAGACCAGAAGTCCAAGAGTTGTCTCGGTCTGGTCAATATTTGAAGGAATTTCAGTTCCGTCTGTGAACAAGTGTCTGATTACCACATCAGTATCAAAACGTTTTGCGTAATAGTAGTATTTATCTCCAACTTGTTTTTTCAGAGCATATTTTGCTTGCTCAAGAGGAGATAGATCATCAGAAACATCTACTACACGGAAAGGAATAATATCGGCAACTGTTCTATCTTTAAACCTCACGGCACGGACCAAGTCCGATGATTCAGATCCACCTTTACCTACGATAAATCCGAATACAAATTCATCTTTAAGGTTAGATTGAGTTGGTTGAACATCTGCATTGATTCCAAGGTCAACAGAGAGTGTTGTCATTCCAAATGTGGACCTTCTGTTAAAGAATTTTTCAAGAATATAGGTAGAGCCAAGAATAATTACATCATTATATCTGAAAATTCTTTTTCCAGTTATATCATTAACAATCTCCAGTTGTCCAATAATTTTTTTAGGTTCTTTAGTGTTGAAACCCGGAATCAATAACTTTCCGTCTTCCGTATAAAGTTCATCGACAACCTTCATCTTGTCAGAACTTTGAATATTCATGGTATTATCATTTCCTTTCATTCAGGTATTATTATCAATTCATCCCTTAATTTAATGTCGGACCGTATATTATCTTCATAATGAAGACCAACAGTGTCAACCATCGGTATATTATTTATTGGATGGATAGTGCCATCAAAGTTAACAGTGTCAATTGTTTTTATGAAGTTATTTTTATCATCAACAGAATAGGTTATAGTAAGTGATAGAATATTGATAGTAAATGCTTTAAATGTATTTATGACTTTAAGCATATAACGCTTCAAGGAGTTTTCTCCAGACAATGTAGGAATCTTAAGGAATAGAAACGTAAATCTATCTGTTCTAAAGTAATCCTCTAAGCTATTAAGAATCTTAAACGCGACAGAATCCACCTCGTCAATTGGTAGATTCTCAATATATTCAGCGATTGTTGGATTATAATCTGCCAAATAATCTAAAAAGGTTTCTGCAATTTCTCCATTTTGTTTCCTAAATATATTAGATAACAGTTTTGATTTTGTTAGATAGTCTATTAACTCTTTTACTACCAAATATTCATTGAGGTCTTTAGTCTTCTGACGAAGTTCCAGCAATTTAATGTATATTTCTCTATTATCAAAATATAGTGAAACAAGAGCCGCAGGATTCTGAAGTTCAGCTACCGGTTTCTTTATAAGATAGTCAGAGGCTTCTCCTTTGTAGTTATATTTATCCATGATATTTTGAATTTCAGTCAGGGACCGTTCAAAGTTAAATTTATATAAATATGCCAGATTATCTGGATCTGTTATTATATCTCCCATAAGTCCTGTTTTCTTACTTATGAGGGCAGCCAACATAGTTAAAGAATAAAATACGTCTATTGTAAATCCAAATATAGGCTCTATAAATGTGAAATTCTTTATATAATCTTTCATTGCGAATGTGGTGGAGAAAACATAGGACATTTCTGTAACAATATCTGCAAGAAAATATGCAGTTCCAATGGTTACATAGTCAGTGTCAATGTAGTTAAAATCTTCTCTGAGCAATTTTTTCTTTATTTCTTCATCAGATTCATATCCGCCCCAGTAAATATCAGATACTACCACGTCAGTATAAGCCAATTTGTTCTCCGGTTTGCGGATTTCTGCATCAATATTGTCAGTAGTTACATCAACCGCAGAGAAACTTACATCGTACATTTCATCATAGAGAGGATTACCATCTTCATCATATTTGAATATATAGTTACCGCTAGGGTCTTTACGATGTTCTTTTACCAAATAATATTTCTTAACAGAAACGTTTTCAAATCCAAATATATTAAAGATTTTAAATATAACCTCATCGGTTCCCTTTGATACAATGAGAGAGGTTATATTATTTGCTACCTCTTTTCTATAAGTCAAAGGAATATCATCATAGATATTAAGATCATGTGATTGGAGAATCTGGCGAACCATAAGTTCATTATAATACTCTTTATTATTAAAGATTTCTATAGAATCATTTACGGTCATAATAATGGAATTCATTAGTATTATAAAACCAATATAAGAATCGTAGTATTCCTGATCCAATGCGATTCTTTTTTTATAGTAATTATTAAGGATATAATTTTTAGAAATCTCGTAATTTACCTCAAATCTTTTCTTTATAGGTTCGATATCGAATGTGCCAGATCTAATTATATCAAATCTCCTTGCAGATCTGGCGAAAATGTGGTCAATTTTCTTAGCTCCGAGGTATTTCAAATATGGTTTTGTAGGATATTGTTTAATGAGTCTATTTATATATCCCATAGATTCAAGAATTGCAATCTCGTCGTTAGTCATCTCATGGACGGGCTTTGTTCTATCTACCCCTGATATATCTTCATTTATAAAGATGGGGGTATTATCATTCATAGCAGGTAATCCCATGAGCATCCTATAATAATCATTAGTTTCCACGTAGTTTTCAAGAATCTCCGCCCGTTTTAATAAAAGGCAGGCTTCTCTTTTTTCAGGGGGGACATTCATTTTATAAATACGAGCACGACGTATCTCTTCTTCTGTGAGTCCTGCCTGAATATAAATTTCATCACTATAATCCTCATAACCTTCAAAAGTATCAGTTTCAGTTACTGCTGAAATGTATTCATCATATGCTCTTGCAGATTCCAATGTTTCATATTTATTTGCAAGATCTTCTCGTTTGACAACCAGCTCTTTAAGATATTTTATTAGCGAATTTCCCAGTTCTGTGACATAACTTAACTCTATGGACGGGTCCATTGTTTATTACACCTCTTTTCGTATTAAACAAAGAGATAATCAGTTATTAAGCTGTTTTTTTGATTATATTTAAGGGGGTTAGATATATGAGCGAATTCAAATTTAAAGGCAACAAAAACCCAAAAATTAAATCTTTATCTGATGATACTGTATTGAAATACTATCTTTCAAAAGAGGATCTCAACGATTATGAAATATTTTGCAATTTTATTAATGGTGTAAAATCTATGGTTCGGAGAGACCCTAGATATAATAATTATAAGCATCATTTATATGAACTTGGGCTGAATAGATGTCAAGTCCATTCTGGTATTACAGCAGATATGGCTCCTATTGAAGAGCATCATGGTCCGATATTTGATTTGTTTACTATTTGTATGATTGTAACTGATCACCTTCTCCATGAGAGAGAGAAGGTTAATACATTTATGATTGCAAATAAAGTTCTTGAGGAACATGAGAAGCATAATATACAAGTAGTTATGCTTTGTGAAACTTGTCATCAAGCTGTCGAGAATAACTCTCATTTTATCCCATTTGAAATGGGGTTTGGTAATATTGATAAATTCATTTCAAAATATAGAAAAGGTATTCAGGACGAGCATTACTATTTAATAAAGGATTATTTGAAAGATTCTAAAAAGTATGGATATGTAGATAATGGAATATTTAAAATTTTGGATAGAGTAAAGAAATATGTCAAGATTGATGATTGAAAAAAAAAAATAAAATGAGAGAAGACAAAAAAGTCTTCTCTCTTTAATTAATTAAAGTATCGCCTTGTCGATAGCACGACGCTCAAATGTTCTGATCATATCATTGAGAACTTCAATTTGCTTGCGAACACGTTTTGCAGCCTTCTTATATTTCTTATCAGGTTCTTTCTCCAAATTAGAAGCAATTTTCTCAAGATGTTTTTCATGTTTCTTTGCTTCATCAATGTATTGACGTGCAATATTTTCCGGGAAGTTCTTATACTTCCGCGCGCGGTTCATAATAATTAACGGTATGCCGAGGAAGAAAGGAAGCGCGGCATAAATGGTATCGCTGGTATTGTCCTTTACGAGTTCATTAACGGCCTTCAGTTCTTTCAAGCCACCATACGGATCAAATGGCGATGCCAGGAAACGTTTGAACGCTTCCTTGAATTTTTGCCACCGGCTTCTTTTCTTTTCAATATCTGCACGAATTTCTTCCTCAGTAACTTCTCTGAGGAGCTGGGCCAGAGTCGCATTTTCGAATACCGACTCATCCAGTTCATCTTCGCCGAAAATTTCCGACTCAACCAAAAGGATACCAAGAGCGGACTCGATCATAATCATTTGATCGTCCATTCCACCCTCATCATCATGATCTCGTACCGGGTATGTTACATCGGTCGACCCTTCCAAGATAGATTTAAGACGAGCTTCCACGTCGAACATTCGATATCAATCCTTTCTTATTTTTTAATAGACCTTTAATTAATAGTTGTATAGAGAGGAGAACTAATATGGCGGCTACTCCTATTTTTAAGGAACCAAAAGATCATACTGTATATAGAAATGATGAAGAAATGGTAGTTCCTTCAGTTACTACCATTCTTAAAATAATAAATAAAGAAGAATTATTATATTGGGCAAATTCTTTAGGGTATAAGAGAATATCCGTTAGGTCAGAATTAGAATCTCATGCATATATAGGATCTTGTGTACACTATGCTATTGATGAATATTTTAAAACTGGAAAAATTGATCTTGATTCCATAATAGATGAAAGGCGTATCACAGAAAATATCTGTATAAAAAACGCATTTATATCATTCTCTAAATATTTTATTGAAAATAGGAAAGATTTTGAAATAATTGAAAATGAAAAGTCCATTTCTGGAAAAAAATTTGGTGGAACCATAGATTTATTGGCAAAATACAAAAAGAATAAATTAATTTTATGTGACTTTAAGACCAGTAAAGATTTTTACATTTCGATGTTTCTACAACTGGCTGCTTATGATTTATTATTGAAAGAGACTGAGAAGATGAAAATTGATGGCTATATGGTAATTCTTTTGGACAAGAAAAATGGTAATAAAGCAAAAATAAAACTAATAGATGATAAAGAAGAGATGAAATTCTATAGAGAATGCTTCAAAAAATTAGCGGACTTTTATTATGATTACTACTATATCAACCAAAAATATTGGGGTAAAGAATTAACAAGTTAAAATAAATATACTAATGAGAGATTTCTCTCATTAGTATATTATTATATTATTTTTCTTCATCAACGATAACTGTCACGGTTTATAAATGATTTAACTACGAGACCACCACACGTTATATGTCTCCATATTTGTTCACTGCCTTCAACTTTTACAAATCTAAACCCAGTAGGATTTTTACAAGAACACCATTTTTCATTCTTTAAATCCAAATCATCATCTTTTTTAGACTCATTTAGAACCATAGTCCCTTCAAGCATACATTGTAAAGCTATTTGTATTCTTTCATTCATTGACGCTCCACCTCTGTATTATTTTCCGTTTAATTTATAATTAGGTGGAATTTGCGTATAATAAGTAGACAATTAATACAATCTTTAAGATATATGGTGTAAAAATATATATAATTAATACGATCTATTATAGATCAAAAAAGTAGGAGGTTAAATCCATGACTTATAGAGATAAGATACGAATAGGAGTTCATTGTGCAGATATACATATAGGCGTAAGGCCTATATCTGCTGATGAATTTAAATATCAACTCTACGAGCAATTTATAAAACCAATTTCAAAAATGATGTTCATAGATATTATTACCATAAATGGTGATATTTCAGATTGTCCACTTTCTTTTAACTCGAAGTTAGCAGAAGTGTATCTTTGGTTTTTTGATTCTGTAGTAAATATAGCAAAAGAAAAGAATTCATCTGTTATAGTCATTAAGGGTACTTTATCCCACGAATGTGATCATTTAAACAACGTTAAGTTTTATTTAAATGATAAAGATCTTGATATTCATTTCATAGAAGAACCTACAGCAATAGAAGTAAAAGGGATGAAAATATATTGTCTTCCTGATATCTATATAAAAAATCAGAAGGAAGAGAAGAAACTTTATCAGTATCCTGATGGATATTTTGATTATATATTGGGCCACGGATCGATTACTGAGACCCAATTTATAAAGCAAGAAACGGAGCACTCTATATCTAAAAATATCATCTATGATAGTAAAGAGTTAATTCGGATGAGTAAAGGTCCTATACTCTTTGGTCATATACATCAAAATCTTAGATATAGAGGGAGAATTTTTTATATAAATTCGTTTACAAGATTTGCTCATAGTGAAGAAGAGCCAAAAGGATTTATGGTTACAGCATATGACAGAGAAACTTCAAATTATCTTGCTGAAAGAATTGAAAATACATTGGCATTCAAATTTAATACATTCTATATGAAACATAATGAGTTTGAAAATACTGATATAAATGATATTGTAGAAAAGATTGATAAGTATATTGATAAAAGTAAGGTTGATAGGCTTTGCTTGGATATTCAATATATGAACACTCCTGCAAATATTGCCAAAATACAAGTTCTTAGAAACTATTATGGTAAAAGTAAAGTAGTAAATAAGATGAAATTTAAATCCCTTTCAGTGAAAGAAGTTGAGATACTTGACGACTTCGAAGATGAGCAAGTTCAAAATTCAAAGGAGTATTTAAGGGATAAATCTCTTAGATTTGATGAAAAACTTCAGAGATTTATTAAAGAGGAATATGGGGAACTTATACCAATAGAAAAGCTTCAAATATTACTTATGAGCGATGAGCTTCTCACTAGGGATTAGTAATTTATATCGGTCTAAACTACTAAATGATTGGTGAGAGGGGATGTGTGACTACTCATGATGGATATTATTGAAGAGAACCTTCCTCATGAATATCCAGAGGATACAAATATCTCTAAAGGAACTGTAGGGAATGTGAAACCAAATCCGGGGGTTAAATATAAAAAAATCCCGATTAAATTTGATATAGAGATATTAGATTTATTTCTTGCTTATGCTTACGATGTAGATAATCAATTTATAACTAGATCTGCTCTTAATAATATGTATACCTTAATAATGATGTGTAATAAAAATCTTTATAAGAACAATCCTGCACTTAGGGCAAGAATTGATCTTTTATCCCATATGCTAGAAGCTCGTCTGCATATGGGATTTGATAATAAGAAAATTTTGATGAATTATGCTTTAGAAAATTGTGAGAATTCGAATTTGGCTAGAGAGGAGATTATTCCGGAATTCAATAAGATAAAATTGAATTCACGGATGACTCAATATTTGAATTCATATGTGGTCGATAGGTTAATTCATGGGTTCGTATTTTCATATAAAGACGAATTGTTTGAGATTTTTGAAGATCTTGAATCCCATAATTATAAAAATCTTAGTCAAATAAATCATCGAATCAAGGAAGTACTTACGAATCTACTTTTTGATATAAGAAATGCTGAGAATTTTTCGGATGATACAACTACATTGGATCTAACAGATGGTTCATTCGAGGATAAAGTAAAGCAGATTGTAAAGAAATTAAGAGATCCGAGCAATAAACTTATTACAGGCATCCAAGCATTAAATATAATGCTAAATGGTGGATTTGAGAAGAAACGTTCTTATTTGTTTTTCGGTCTTACAGGTGTAGGTAAATCTGTATTACTTCTTAATCTTTTGATTGCTATTAAGAAATGTAATTTGGTGAAGCCAAAAGATCCATCTAAAAGACCGGCTGCATTATATATTTCGCAAGAAAATACAGTTGATGAGACTGTTGAGCGTATATTTAATATGGAAGTTACCGGAGATGACATCCGGAATTACACTCCTTCAGAAGTTGCTAAACTTCTGAGAACTAAAGGGGAATTGTCTCTTAAAACTGAGGAAGATATAGATATTATTATCAAATATTATGACGATAAAGAAATTTCGACTCTTGACTTGTATTCTATTATTAGTGATATTGAAGATACTGGTCGTGAAGTTATTGTCGTTATCCATGACTATATTGAACGGATCAGATCTTCAAAGAATCATCAGGAAATTAGATTCGAATTAGCCGAAGTTGCAAATGATTATTCAGTACTTGCAAAGAGATTGGAAATTCCTGTAATTGGGGCAGGTCAATTTAATAGAAAAGCAGCGGACGCTATCGAAGGTGACTCCAATAAATATGATATAGGTAGACTTCTTGGAAAAGCACATGTGTCTGAAGCATATGCTATTCTAAAGAACGTAGACTCTGCCATTGCCATCAATAAAGAAATTGATGATAATGGTTATGAATATATGACATTTAAAAATATGAAACAACGGACGAGTAGAAGTAAGAATAGAAAAAATAAGTTTAGTGATTACTTCGCCCATCCATTAGAACCCGAGAATGGGATAAAACTTATGTATGATATTCATCTGGATGAACCTTTGTCCAGAGAAACTCTTGACGAACTTAAAGCTGAAAAAGATGTCATAAGTAGAGGACGACCAAAGAAAAGAGAAGTTAAGGAACTTCCTACTAAAACTCAAACTAATGAAGTTATAGGCGGAGATGTTGTAAAGGACTTTAATTTCTTAGGGGAAATTATTAATGGAAGAAAAGCTGTACAGGAAAAAGTGGAGAAAAGAACTCAAAATATTGATGAAGAGAAAAAATTGGATACTATTTTCAAGAATTATAATAAAGATGATAAGTATGTGAGAAATGAGAAAGGTTTTATACCTATTCATATAAATCATAATTTCTTCAAAAACAAAATGGAATGGCGGGATTTCTGACCCGCCATTCCATTCAGATATTTTTTAATTTTTTTTCAAGATTTATGATATCCTCTATAAGAGTTCTATTAGAAGCGCTTAACACATAAATTTTTTTAGGAACAAATGTCTCTACAGTCATATTATTCAATAGAAGTAAAAGATAATAAAGATTTTCTGTATCATAAAGAAATTTAGATAGCGCTTTTGGTTTGTAACTAAACCTTTTTACTTCTTGGTCACTGAGTGTAACATATTCAGCATTTTCTAAAAGAATGTCTAAATAGTTTTCAAGTACAATATATGAAAGATATTCAAATCCCTCATGAACAGCTATTTTGCTTGCTTTTCTTAAATTAAAAAAGTCTCTGTCTATAGAGTTAGCATATTCCGTAAGTGTCTTGGCAGCCATCGGCTCCCACCTCCTCCTTTAAATGAATGGAACTATTACAGCATCATTTATATTATTATTCGGTATAAATACGACCATCTTACTTCCTTTTGGGAAGTGTGGATAAGGTACTGAGTCATAGTTAAGTGTTTTGAATGTTGCAGTGAAAGCTCTGCTAACTTTAATAGAAATAAAATTATTGTTGGACACTGTAGTAGATACAAAAATGTTTTCCTTTGATTTAAAGATATTGGGGGGTATTTGAATAGTTGTTGAATTTCCCGAAGCGGGCCTATCCATCATAAGTTCAGGAATATACAACTTCATAGATGATGCAGTATAGTTGTAGTCCTCTACTGTGTATCCGATCATAAATTCTTTTGTTTCGGGTCGTCTAAAGTCAGCCATTTATATTCACCACCTATTTATCTATATTTAAAAAGGAGTTAGGTTGGAATGAAAAAAGGATATGTGCACATCAAGGAATATCAACTTACGAAATTGATACTTGATTACATGGATGTAGATATAGAGGATGACGGAAAGTTATACTATGGAACTATTCCGTTAAAGCATAAGACTAAGTTTTTTACATTAGTCCCATATAAAAAAATGAAATTGTTCAAAAGTGAGGAAATGATTCCGATTAGGCCCTTTGTCAATACTAATCATTGTCAGTACCTCATTAACTTGTTTTCAGATATTTATGACTGTGAAACTTTATTTGAATATAGTAATATGGAAGACGAAAAGCAATTATTACGGGGCGTCATGAAATTAACCTTTAAAGATGAGACAAAAAATATTAAGTTCTATGGTGTTAAGAATTTAAATATCTTAATGGCGGGAACTCTTTCAAAGATGATTCTACCTCATGATGTCTTCAAAAACAATATAGGTAACATTATTCATCTTGATAATAAAATAACGGAGAGAAAAGATGACCAGCTATGAATGGACTGATGATCAACGAGAATGTATGAACGAGGCTGTTAAATGGTATAAAAGACAGCCCAAACAGGTGTTTGAATATGCGGGATGGGCTGGTGTTGGTAAAACTACTATAGTTCCACACATGATTAAAAAAATGGGTCTTGAGATGGATGAGGTATTGGCGGTAGCTTTCACTGGGAGAGCTGCCTCCAATCTAACCACCAAAGGAATACCAGCAACATCAGCCCACTCTGGATTTATGGAGACTGTACAAGTTCCAAAGACAGATAAGGATGGAAATATTCTTAAAAAGAACGGGAAAATTCTCAAAACATGGTCTTTTAGACGAAAAAAGTTTCTTCCTAGACATATAAAATTGATTTTTATTGATGAGGGTTACTTTTTACCTAATGAGTTAGGAGAGATTGCTGAATCTTTTGGTTTACCTGTTTGCGTATGCGGCGATCCGGGACAATTGGGACCTATATATGGAAAGCCAAGGTATCTCTTAAAACCTGATTTCTTTATAAATGAAATAACCAGACAGGGTAAAGAGTCAGGAATAGTGGAACTTGCAACATTGATCCGGAATGGTGAAGAACTTCCTAGAAAGAAGATGATGTTTAAGAAAGATGCATTTTTAGTTCCTAAAGAAGAAATTACTGATACTATTTTGCTCAATACTGATATTATTCTGTGTGCAAAAAACAAAACTAGAAATTATTTTAATAAAAGAATAAGAAACGACATTCTTGGAATAAAGTCCAAACTCCCTGTAAAGGGAGATAAACTGGTTTGCAGACATAATTATTGGACTAAAATGTTGGACGACATACCCTTAACCAATGGAGTAATCGGGCATGTTATTCATGATGTAACAAAATCTTCCGTAGATTTAAAATCTGGTACGGTAAAAATAGACTTCATGCCAGAGTACTCTAGTAATAATTATTATATGAATCTTCCTATTGATATTAAATATTTTCAAGAAGATTGCGGGGCACATGAGGACGATAGAAATGAATATCATAAGGGATTTGCAGTCAAAATGGAATTGTCCTATGCTATCACAACCCATATTTCCCAAGGTTCTGATTTTGACACGGTTCTCTATTGGGATGAAATATTTTCTGATCAAGAATTTCTTAGAAGATTAAGATATACTGGTGCTACAAGGGCTAAAGATATTTTAGTTTTTGCTTTTTAAAAGGATAATCCATACCAAGAATTGCTTGGTATGGATTGAACTTTATTTTGGATATATATTATTTTAAAGATAAAATATTTGCATTATAAAAAAGAATTTAATAAAGGAGGTTCGTTATACCTATTGAGTTTTATCATGTAACCTATGAGAAAAATGAAGAATCTATATTGGAAGTTAGTCTTCCAGATGAATTTGTTCAAAATATATAGTTGATCATTGTGAAGATGAAGTTTATTCAATTGAAACAATACCTCTTGAATATTTAGAGTGTGTTGTATGGATGTAGAAATGACGTTTAAGAGGTGTGAATTTTGATTTATATAAATAGTGGTACTCGTTATGGAACCTTAGATTTCTTTTGCGTGAATTGTGTAGACACTTGCTTGGAAGTTTTGGAAGACGATATTATCGACCGAGTCGTTGTAAATATAGTCCCACTTGAACAGTCGGAATTTCTTTTTGAAGCTGGTGGGGCAGCTCATGAAATAAAAATTGTTGACGACGATTTTGATGGCTCTAGGCCTCCATATATTAATGAAATTATAGCTGAAATAAGTGTAAGTAAAGATATTCGTAAATTGCTCGGAAATTCATATTTTGAAAAGTATTTTAGGAAAAGGTTTTTAAACTTTATAGAGTCTACCGGTGTCAAGGTTAATATGTATTCTATTTTTACAATAGTATTGCTACATGAAATTGGGCATTGTAACTTAATGTCTTTATTTCTAAAACTTGGGCTAGGAAAAGAATTTGATAATCTATATCATCTATCGAAAACAATTGTAAGGGTAATTGGCTCATATGAATTAGAGGAGAAATGGCAAAAGATTTATAGATTATCCCTCTCTCAGACTATAGATTTAATGGAAAATTATGCAGATGCGTATGCGTATAGAAATTTTCTACTTATATGGAAAAAGGTTGAGAAATTTATAAGATCGGATCTATACCATGAAAGCAATTGCTGGATAACGAGATATGGAATAGGGGTAAAAAATAAAGAGAGAAAACATCTCAATGCCATTCGTCAGTTAGAGTTTTCCACATCATGAATTAGAGGAGATGTAGCCTATGTTAAAAATATCTAAGAATAACATAAACCCCAGATTCGATTTTTTTAAGAGAGTTTGTGTTGATGAGTGTATAATTTTTCTCGGAGATTCTATTCCTCGGGTTAAAAAAGTACACATTTTAGATAATACTGAAGAAAATAGTCAACTCCTGGAGGACACAGGAGGTGCTTTATGTCAAATAAAGTATAGTAAAAATTCTATCTCCTGTGAAATTTATATTTCTGGAAATATTAAAGAATATTACTCTATAAAACTTCCAGGGGAAAAAGATCGAAGAGAAAAATTCCTTGAATCAATAAATGTACCAGTTAATGAATACTCTCTTTTTCTTATCGTACTACTACATGAATTAGGACATGGTAATCTGGTAAAGCTTTTTTATGACGCAGGGCTTATTTGTGACTATACTATTTTTGACTCTATGGCAGAATCACTTTCTAATATTTTCGAAAGGCGAAAAGAAAGCCTTGTAAGATGGGAGATTTATCACAACAACAGTGAGCTTCCACAATTAGTTAATGGGATCGAATCCCAGTGTGACATTTTTGCCAGAGATAATTTCCTCCCTCTATGGAGAAAAATAAACAAATCCCTTGATAGGTATACTATCTGTGGATAAATTATCATATAGGGAGGTTATTCAATATACAACAAAGGAGATGCGCAATGATTAAAATACACTCATGTAATCTTAAGCCTATTGATAAGAATTTTCATGATAGATGTAAAGAGGAAATACTTGCAAGATTTTATTACTATAAACCCGAAAAACTATCAAGAAAATATATTGATGGTGTTCATAGAAAATATTTTAGATCTGGGATTGATAAAGATACAAGACAAATATTTACTAAATATTTAGATTCGGTGGGTGTAACAATAACCGACGAATCTTTGTATCTTCTATTTATGCTTCAAAAAGTTGGAGAAGACAAGTTAAAAGATTCTTTATATCGTACAGGTTTATTTTCGAGGATTAAAGATATTACACTACACACACTGATTGAGACAAACCAGGAGTTAAAGACCGAAAAATTTCACGATATATTGAAAGATCACTTGAAGCTTTCAGTATTCGCAGCACAAGCAATTATTTTTGCCCTAACTGCCTTTATAAAGATTTGGAATATAATCAGGGAGGAGTAACGAGTTACACTCGTTATTTTAAATATCCATAACTTTTATTTGGAGGAGACTCTATGTATGACATTATCATCACTGTAGGAATTCCGCTCTCGGGAAAGTCCACCTTTTCAAAATTTTATTCTAAAAAAGAAGGCTACGTGGTTATTTGTCCAGACACTGTAAGGATTGCTATCCATGGAAATCAATTTATCCATTCGGCAGAACCCTACGTATGGGCAACAGTTGACACAATGGCTAGAACATTTCTCCTTCAAGAAAATAGAATAATTATTGATGCTACGAACACTCATAAAAATGCGAGGAGTAGATGGATTAGGCTTGCAAAGGAATTTAATAAAACTATTGCTGCATATGTTATCGCAACTCCGTTTGAAGAATGCTGTAAAAGGAATGAACTTCTTAAAAGGTTGGACGTTTCTATTTTGAATAGAATGGTTAACCAGTATCAATATCCAACCAAAGAAGAAGGTTTGGATGCAGTTATTGGTGTTTTCTACGAGATTGAATATAATGGCTCTATTAATTATATCTTTAAAGATAATTCTGAAAGGGAAATTGAACAGTAAAGGAAATATATATTATTATATCGAATAAGACAGATTTATAATCTTAAATAATTGAAAGGAGTTTTTGCAATGAGCAATTGGAAGAAACAAATGAAAAAAATTCAACGCCAGCAGCAACGACTGAATGAGATGATTCGGCTTGAGCAGGCGTCCTGTCCCCATGTCAGCAAGAAGGGGAAAACCTGGCTTGAAATTTACCAGGACGGCGACGTTGTAAAAGGTCGCTGCCGCAAGTGCGGCGACGTTGTCATCATGGATCGTGAATACCTGACCGAGGATATGTTGTCCTCGTCCGTTGACATCATTAAATCGGCTCTTGCCGAAATTCGTGCCGCTGCTCGCGTTGGCAAGGTTCGTCTGGATGATGATACCATGCAAATGATGAGCAAGTTCGACGCGGAGATTCTTCGGGATCTTCCGTCGACTCTCAGTCAGATCACTCAAGTTGGCGGGAAAAAGAAGAAAAAGAAAAAGAAGAAAGAGAACAAACGGAAGAGATGGAATTAATCCATCGGTCCGTAATTGGAGGTGATGAGTTGAAAAGCTCATCGCCTCTATTTTTTTTTTGTAAATTTAAAGTACCTCCCCTCTTTGATAGTATTAAAAATTTAATTTTCGATAAGTCTACCAACCCTTTTATAAGGCAAATATATATTATTTTAATGAAATATTATGAAAGGAATGATAACTCTCGTGACTGTGCGCATCTTGTGGTATATGAGAAAGGATAAAAATATTTTTGATTATACCGAAGATAAGATAACCGTAAATTATGACGATCGCTCCAGAGTTCGTCAATCTCCTGAAGTATATTTGCCCAGTACTGATCTTGAAGGTGCTATACATTTATTTGAAGAAATTTTTGCAAATAGTGCTGATGAGATTACAGCACCGGACTCATGTGGATCTGAAATTATTGTAACTCTGGATGAAACAACTGGGATTATTACGGTACAAGATGATGGTCGGGGAATTCCTTTCGGGAAAATCTTCGATCTATGCGAAGTACTTAGCTCATCTGGTAAGATGGGTACAACAAATAGGGCTTATAACCATTCCACTGGTGCGTTTGGAATGGGTTTGAAGCTCGTAAACTTTTTATCTGAGTATATGAAAATTAGGACTGAACGTGACGGTAAATACATGGAGATTCTATATGAAGATGGAATCCGTAAAACCGTCGATGAGGGTAAGTCTAAACATAGCGGAACCTTTATTGAATGGAAAGTTGATAAAAGGTTCTTTTCGGATACGAAAATTAAGTGTGAGCATATCTTAGATAAAATTAAAAAGAAAAGTTATGTTCTTGGTAAATCTACAATAATCTTCCATGGTAAGAAGAAAAATGGGGAAGAAATTACCAAGCAATTCAAAAATGGTAAACTTAAAGATTATTTAAACCAGTTCAAAATCTCTAGCCCTATAGCTGAATATAAAAATCAAACTGGAAACTCCAAGGTTGAGTTTGTGTTTGGCTATGATGTGGAAAGTGAAGAAGCTGAAGTTATAGGGTTTACTAATGGATCTTATAATAAAATTGGTGGTTCTCATGTTAATGGTCTTATTGAAGGTCTTTCCTCTTTTATGAGGAAATACATGATGGAGTCATATCTTACTGAAAAAGAAAAGAATGACATAAGAATCTTTACCGAAGATGTAAAACAAGGGTTGGTTGGTATTGTATCTGTATACGCACTTAATCCTAGCTATAAAGGACAATACAAAGAAGGTCTTGATGATAATACATTAAAAAATTTTGTGTTTAGTTCAGTGAGAAAGTTCCTTAGAGGTTGCGATAAAAGCATGCTTAATAAATTCGCACAGATCATCAAGGCGAATGCTAAGGCTAGGATGGCTGCTGAGAGTACCAGAAAGAGAGTAAAGAAAGATATTGTCAATGCATTTTCAGCAGATAAAATTGATGAATATTTACCAATCTCTAAATTCTCCAAAAGTAAATTTAGAGAATTGTGTATCGTAGAGGGACTTAGTGCGAAAGGCGGATTTAAGGCTGTTCGTAATAAGGATGAGATGGCTGTGTTGACTATTAGAGGCAAGGTTGAAAATATTTTTGACCTCTCTCCATCACAGGCTGTAAAATCTTCTACGTTCCTGTCGAATTTGGTACAAATTTTTGAATGTGAAAATGACGATATTAAAAATTTTGATCTTGATAAAATGCCGTTCACTCGCATAAATATTGTAACAGATGCTGATACAGATGGTGATGAGATCTCTTGTCAAATCGCTATGATATTTGCAAGGTTCTTTCCAGAAATTGTTTTGGATGGTCGTCTTTATAAAGTTGTACCTCCTCTTTATGAGGCTAGAATCAACGGAGAATCCGTATTTATTCCAACTATTAAGGAGTATATGAGATATACTCAAAAAAGGTTTGCAAAAACTCATGATTTGAAGTTAAATGGAAAGAAAATGGATCGGGAAGAACTTTTAGATTTCTTGGTAGAATTCCACCAATATAGAGATAATCTTAGATACCTTTCCGATCAATATGCACTGACTCCAGAATTTGTTGAGTTTCTTATAGCAAACCTGAAAGTTGGATTTGAAAATGATAAGGTGGACCTTTGGAATAATAAGATTCTTCCGTCTAAATATAGATTTCTCAGAGCAAGACCTGGGGAAAATGGTTATATTGAAATTGAAGGTATGGTAGGTTCTGAATATAATTTATTTGAATTTAATGAAGAATTTATTGAAGATGTGACTGAAAGATATCAAATTAACCCTGATGTAGAATTTTATGGCTATTCTATCGACGGGAAGCCTTTGAGTCTTTATGGTGTAATGAATGAAGTTTCTAAATATGCACCTAAAATAATCAATAGGTTCAAAGGTCTTGGCGAAATGTCATCTGAAGATCTTGAGAGGACTGTTGTCGATAGAAAAGTTCGCCATAGCATCCGTTTGACAATGAATGATATTGAACGAGATTATGAACGCATGGCAGTTATGCATTCTAAGAAGCCAATATATTCCCAAAAGCGTAAAGAATTTATGAGAAATCTGAAGTTCGACATTATGGACATCGACACCTAAAATAATTTAAGAAGGGAATGGTGCTGTTTGGGTAAAAGAAAACAATTCAGAATCAAGTATTTGAATCATGCTGACTCTCAATTGTATACTATTATCCAAATAGCACCTACCCGCACTGGTGCTATTGAGGGAGCAAATGCTAGACTTAATAGAGCCGAAGTAAAATTCACTATTGTTGATGTGGTAGAACTTGGTTCTGAGGAATATATTAGACAAATACGAAAAATACTCACTGAGGCCAGAGAAAGGGATAGAAAGGCCGAAGAAGAAAAGAAACGATTTAAAAGACTAACGTTGTAGTATTGGAAAATGGAGGAATTCATTAATGTATATTGTACGTCCAAAGAAAGGTTTCTTCAATATTGAAAATATTGAAGAAATGAACATCGCAGAGTTTGATGAAGAGGGAATGTCCCTTCACGGAATTAACAGAAACCTACAGAGAAATATCGCTCTGTTTTATGATAACCTGAAAGTTGTCCATAGGCGGATTCTTTATGCTATGGCGACAATGGGGCTTAGACCTGATCGGAACTTTTCCAAGGCGGCGGGCGTCATTGGTAGAACTATAGAAAAATATCACCCTCATGGTGACGCTGCTGCTTATGAATCTCTTATATTCATGAGCCAGCCATGGAGAAATATAATGCCATTAGTTGAGGTTGACGGCAACTATGGGAATGCAGAAGGTCCAGATGAATATGCACAAATGCGTTATGTAAAATGTCGACTCAGCGAATTTGCTTGGGATTGCTTCTTCAGTGAATGGGATTTGAAATCTGATATGGTAGATATGAGGCCCACTTTCAATGGAGAAGACATGGAGCCTCTGTACCTTCCGGCAAAATATCCTTTGTTTCTCATGAATTGGGGGAGTGGTATGGGATTCGGACTCTCAACGTCCAGTCCTGGATTTCTCCCCCAGGATGCAATGCAAGCAGTCATTGATCTTATAAAAGATCCTAAGGCTAAGATTGTATTGTATCCTGAAGATCCATTGGGGTGTACAATAATTGGAAAGAAAGTATTCCAAAAATTTGTGGACTATGATTTCAATAAAAAAGACGATAACTTGAAATTTAGAGTAAGGGCTGATTACGTAGTAGAAGATGGAATTATAAGAATTCTCAATACTCCGTATGAAGTTCATCCTAAAACCGTATTTGACAAAATTGTAAAGTTAAAACAGGATAAGAAAATTGATGGTATTATTGATATGGAAGTTGAGCTGAAACCAGGTAAAATCCCTCAGCTCAGATCTAAAGAGGATACCATGAATATAATTATCGAGTATGCTAAAGGTGTAGATCCGCATATTCTGATGGAGAAATTGTATAAGCTCACTCAATTAGAGTCTACATTCTCTTTGAATTGCGTCTACGTTGATATGAATAAAAATGTTAAGTTTAATCTCAGAGATGGCATTCTGTACTGGATAAAAATAAGACGCAAAGTTCTCAAGCGAATGTTTAGATCTGAACTGACTGAAAAGTCTAAAAGAAATTATGTACTTGATGCATTGATTTACCTTTTCGATAATAATCAAATTGACACTGTAATCAATATCTTTAAGAAAAATAAAAGATCAGATGTTCCTGAAATTCTTATCAAGAAGTATGGGATTAGTGATTACCAAGCTAAGAAGATATCTGAAATGAGATTCAGTGATCTCTCTCCTGATGCATATGAAGAATATGTGAAGGAGAGAAAGGAGAACCTAAAGAAGATTAAGGAACTTCAAGCTATTCTTAGGGACAAAAAGGCTTTGGATAAAATCATTATATCTCAGATGGAAGAAGGTATAAAGAAGTATTATCGTCCAAGACAGTCGAGAATTATCGAAGCTAGTTCAAACAAAGAAGAGCAATTTTTTGATATCGAAGTTCTCAACACTGGACATGTTCGTAAAATTAACCACGGTTCCGATATTACTCTCAATAATGAAGAGGCTATATTGGTAGATTTCTATGAAAATATTGGCGATACAAACAAGTTGTTCATATTTACAAATAAAGGTTTAGTATTTAGTGATGTTATCTCTAATATCAGGACATCTAAAGAGCATAGCATTGGGAGTATTATTTCAAATAAATATGATCCAAGTAAGTATCACGTAGTGGGATCTTTGATTGGCAAAGAAAATACCCCGAATTATGTGATATGTATAACTAAGAATGGTATTATTAAGAATAGTAAGTTCGCAGATTACTTTATCTCATCTCAAGGTAGCTACGGTATTAAACTATCTAAGAATGATGAGCTAGTATCTGTACTGGACTTTACTCCTAACGATTTTAGGACATCGAAAGTTCTTATATATACTAAAGATGGAAAGTGTGCAGTATTCCAACCTAATGAACCAACTTCGAGGTTTACAATGGGTAGCATTGGTATTAAGCTCGAAGATGGTGACTATGTAATTGGTGCAGATATTGTAAAACCTTCTGATGAATTTATGATCACAATCTCTGAGAGTGGTCATATAAAGAAATTCTCGATTGAAAATGCATTTAATAATATGAAGAGAGGCTCCTATGGTATTTCGATAATATCCTCTGATGAAAGACTTTATCGAGCAACTACCGTAGGGCCTAAAATCTCGAAAATTCTCCTTGTATCCTTGGATGGTATAGAAGAAATCGTCCTGGAAGAACTTAAATCGGTCACACGGCTGTCTAAAGGAGATAAACTCCTTCGAGCTAGGCGCCGTGGTGAAATAATTATCAAGGAGAGATAAGATATAAAGGGGAAGGAGATGTCCTTCCCTTTTATTTTTTTCTCTAAATGTATATAAAATTTATTTTTTAATCCGAAACACACAGATAATACTAGAATTAGTCGAGAGAGGTTGATAAAATTGACGGAAACGCTAATTATAGATACCCTCTATCCGAAAGTTGAGAAGGCTTTAAGCAATCCTTCAAACGTTAATAAGTTGAAACAATATCTGTCTAAGTACTTTGATAGAAACTCCCATATTCTTTTTTCTTTGAATTTTTCTGATAGATTAATTGTATTCGATTCTGACAAATCGGTATTTTTTGATGTAATAGGGTTAAGTGAAAAGGAAATACAGGGAGTTTTAAAAAACTCTCCTTTTGGGAAAATTGCCTGGGTTATGAACCCAATCACTGTGGCAATTTTTTTATGTATCTATTACTTTGATAAGAAAAAGATGGATAAGGATATGGAACTATTTCAGATATTTTTGACGTGTTATTTCTACTCTTTACTTAGCCCGAAGATTTTTAGATATCCTCCTAATCCGTCTATTATGGAATATACTTTAACAAAAAACCCTAAGGTGACAGGAAACTTCATATTCAAAAAAGAAGGCTCGTTATTTAATTCCTTCAAACATTTGTCAAAAATTTCTCACCAAAACTATATCAATGAGCTTAGAACCAAGAAAACCGATAAAATGGTTAATGATTATATAGGCTCAATACGGACTAGATTAAACTCTTTGCTTAAAAATATTATGGATAGATATCTTGAAGATCATAAAGCTGGCCATTTCTTTAATAGAGAGGCAGACAACTTTGATGAAGAGAACTTTAGAACTGCCGATAGCACAATTCTCTATATATCTAAACTTGCTACAAAAACAACCATGAATATTATAAGTTATAGATTTAGCAGAACTTTGATTAGAAATATAGCAAATACTGATGTTAACGTACATCCAGTAACTCTTGAAAATATATTGAATACTGTAATTGATAACTTTAGGGCTGAAATTGATAAGTTTGTAAGCACTATAATAGAACTTTATATTATTGATGGTAATAATAACATAAAGACTATAAATTCATCGAAATTTGTAAATGATTGCCTCTATCTATACAAATCCAATTCAAGCAAACCAAGGGTTGTATTTCTTAAAAATACATTGGATAAGTGGATAGACGAGGGTTCGAGACTGAATGGTCAAAGATTTATACGGGAGGCAACGATTTACGCTTACCGTAAAGCTATATTTACAATTTTTGTACATGCAATAAATAAAGAAAGTAAACCATCTTAATAGAGGGGTGATATAATGGCTAAAAAACATCAGAAAATCCTTGATTATATTTATGCATCAATTGATGCTATAGATCCTACTGGAAAGAATACAGAGAAGTATAAGGAATATTTTGATAAAATGACCGACGAAGAGTTCCAAAAATTTCTAAAAAATTTTCTTACGGATGAGAAAGACCATTTCACGGTTGAAATGGATCAATTTGACCAAAATGTGACTATAGAACAGATAAAACATGCGGCTGATGTGGCTAATGTTATTATCGAAGACTATTTGGTAAGACCTGATATAAGTGATGATCCTGAAAATCCATATGTATCCAATGAAAAGGTTCTTTTATTATATCTGAACCAGAGACGAGTTCAACAAACTCTTTCTGTTAAAAACCACGTATCTACATCCATTGATAAACGCAATCCCAAAGTTGGCCAGGTTATTGACGATGATAAAAACTCATCGACATCAGCTCCAGAGATGTATCAACTGGTACTTCAAGGGGCGTTTAATAAGCTAAAGGAAGATTTCGGCCCCAAATCTGATAATCTGGTAGCTAAGAACGAAATGCTCTATCAGATTCAGAGAAAGGGAACAGTGTCTCTTGATGAACTTCCTAACCTTCCTAAAGATAAAGTTGCACTAAACTACATGAATTTCTTATTATTAGCAGCGGGTTATCAAACGGATTTGATAAATGATAAAGGGCTGCTTCCGATTGTTATCGAGAGAGGCGGTAAACTATATGAATAGACTACAATTATATATTATTATTTTGTAATGAAATATTAATAATCCTGCAAACAGTATATTATAAACCTATTAAAGGGAGGCGAAGTTGCATGGACTCCAAGAAACAAGATAAAAATCAACAAAGCAAAGCTGCTGAAAATAATTTCCCTATACATGGCGGGCTTATTCAAGAAGTGGCGATTGGTCCGTTATTGGCTGAACAACAGCTGACTGAAACTCAAGTTAAAAAGGGCTAAAGCAGTTTTGCTTTAGCCTCTTTTATTTTTTAGGAGGTGCATTCTATAGAAGTATTTTAATTTTTTCAGTCTTTCATTTGTGCTATTATTTATTTAATTTATTCCTTTTTTAGGAGGTCTTTTTATGGTTACTTATACTATAGGAAGTAGACGCTACCGCGTCACTAACAAAACAAAGTTTATATTTTCAACTCTTTTTATGCTTGCAATTATTTCTACAGCATTATTTTATGCATCAGTCACGGTAATTGATTATGTATCCGCTGTCAATAAACAAAAAGCATATGAGCGCCAACAACAAGAATTGGAAGTTCTTAAGGAAAAATATTCGTTTACTGTGGCAGATATTAATATTGAAGCTACGAGCGCCGATGAGGCATTAGGTAAACTCATTTCTGAAATTAAAATTATTTTGGATGAGAAAAATGGAATAATTAACCAACAACAAGAAGCCATTGAAGCACTGGAAGAGAAGTATGCAATGGATATTATACAGGTAAAAGAAGTAACCAAGAAGGATGTTCAAATATATAACGAGTTTTCCTACGCAATTGAATATCCAGGGTCTGATATGACTTTGGATGACATAAAAATGATTATCCAAATTTGCGAAGAAGAGGGGGTTAATCCTCATCTTTGGCTGAGCCTAGTTGAATTAGAAAGTGGGTATAAATCCACTGCCAGATCCAACAAATCAACGGCGTCTGGATGGGGTCAGGTTCTTAGGGACACAGGAGAATTCCTGTACGAAAAATCTCTTAATCTTGGGAAATATAATCACTCCCGAATGAGTATAGATAAAGAAATAAACGCAAGAATGTCGATCCATTATCTGGCAATGCTTATAGAAGAGAAGGGTAGTGTTGAACAAGCCCTGATCAGCTATAACGGCAATGAATTGGGTCAACGTTATGTGAGCATTGTAAGTTCCAATCTTAAGAAGAATAGCGGTTTAACTTTGTCCAGTATTAACAAAGACAGGAAAATTTGATATACCTCCACAATAGTCCCGAAAAGGGTTATAAATATATATTATTATTTTGTGATGACTACTAATTAGTAGTCATCATTTTTTATATTACTATACTGGAGGTTGTTAAAAAATGTCCAAAAAAGAAGCAGGTCAAATTCTGACTCAATCCTTAAAGGAAAATCTTTCGAAAATTCAATCTAAAAAGGAGAATTACAAAATGAAGATGACTGCTAGTGTTATTGGAATCGGGGCCGGTGGCGGCAACATTGCTCATCTGATGAGCTATTACGATGGTTATGCAACGGCAGCATTCAACACAACCCAAGCCGACATGGTCGATTTGAATGTCGATCATAAAGTCGCCATCGAAAATGTGAATGGGTCTGGTAAAGATCGCGCATTTTCGGCAAATGAATTCAAACGCTCTTATAAGTCATTCTTTGAACATGATGGAATTAAAGAATTGATGAAGAACGATCTTATCTTCATCGTGGGAACCGGCGGCGGAGGTACTGGAACAATTATCTCTCCGATGACCGCTGCCTACTTGAAGACCGAGTACCCAAACAAGATGATCTTCATGATTGGAATTCTCGGCTCGATCAAGGAAGACCTTGTCTCGCAAAAGAATATGCGGGAGTTCATGTCTGATCTTGAAAACAAATTGGATATCCCGTACCTCCTGTTTGATAATAACAGGGTGCGGAATAAGGTCGGAGATGAGGTATATGAAAAAGTCAATCATGACGTTGTGACTGCTATTCGGGTTCTCTCCAAAGAATTCTTTATTGAGAACTCTCGGAGCAATATTGACGGTCGTGACTATGCTCGACTCACTTCCTTCAAAGGGTTGATGTCGGTTATCACGATTCCGAAGCTTAATATCAGTGTCTCTGAAGAAAATGTGGATCTCATTGGGCGAATTCAAAATGCAATTGAGAATTCCACTGCTGTAACAACCAATTCTCCGGATGCTTATGGATTCTTTATGAACACAGATCCGGAAGTTTATCATCTGATTGATACCACATTCGATGATGTGCAGAATTCGATTGCTGGTATCCCGACAAGCGGCCTCGTATTCAGACATCTTCAGAATAACAGTGGTCAAGGGCCTGAATTTGCAATGATTATGTCGGGAATGGCGGCTCCGATTGATCGATTCAAAATGATCGAGCGTCGGATTGCTGAATATGAAAATGCCAAAGAGAAAGAAAGAATCCCGGTGATTGAACGGGAATCTGATTCCCCGCTGAAACTTGCTGGGGATGGGAAGTCGGACGGAACCGGCAGAGGTTCCTCTGTGTTTGATGCATTTTAACAACTGGAGTAGGTGAAGATATGAAAATTAAATTTCGAAATGTACAAAATAGGGAGCAAAACGGGTCGGCCAAAAGGTCGACCCGTGCTAAAAAACTTGATAAACTCTATGAATCTCCTAAAACATTTTTACGTGAACCGTTGGAGGTGATAGAGATTTCAGTACAGCAACATCTTGAGACTCTATTCAATGATTATATTGAATGGAAGCGCGGTCATAGGAAACGGCCTGACTATATATTCAACATGACACAAGATTTCGGGTTCGTTTCTATTCTTCCTAAGATCGTTAGGAAGAATTATGATTTTATAATCAAACATGGAGAAGAGTTTAGTGAGATCATCTCCAATGCTGTGTCTGAACTTAGCCGAGTTCGGAGAAACAGGTATAAAGAAATGATCTCCATTTACTCAAGCATCTATGAAGACCTCAACGAGAGACGAATCAAGAAGATTGTCAATCTGGGTCTTGATGGCATTGACTGGAACGAGGCATTGAAACTCTGTATTGTTTCACATGGCTCACCTAGCCATACTATGAACAACACACTGAAAATGATCTACAGTGTTTGTAAGTTTAAAGACTACAAAAGTATGAGGAAACTCCTTATCAAGCTTTATGGAAAGAAGGATATTCCCAAAGTTGCGGTTTATATCCTCCTTGAGAAAAAGCCAGATTTTTCAAAATCGAGTTGGATAAATCCCGAGCTATACTCTGTATTAACGAGAATAGCTTTGGATGAGATAAATATTCAAGAAAAAGATGAAATCAAGAAACTTCTGAAACTATACTGCAATGAAAGAAGAAAATCTGAGTTTGAACAATATATCCGGAGAAGAATTAATCTCTCCACTATTAACAAAGAAGACTATAAGAAAATTTGGAAGGTTATGAAGAAACTTGCTAAGAAGAATAAAATGTACCGTGTTTATCTTGACATATGAGATAATCGGAGGGAAATAAGCTCCCTCCGATTATTTTTTTCTTTTTATTATTTAATTAACCCCTAAATAGGTAAAATAATCCAAGGGAAAGGAACCGTGAATTATGATAAGATTATATAACCATGTGCCGGAAGATAGTGTTATTGAAGGTTGGGAAGTATTTACCAAGACTAATGATAAAAACCCAAAAAGAAAAAGCCACTCAATTTCCCTCTCTGGGGTGGATAGAGGGGTTTTTCTCGCTATTGATAAAAATAAATATGAGGATCTTACAGTCGTAGAAGCGGGAAGAGTTTTCCCAAATATAAATCAGTTTACTAAGCTGTACTCGGTTCAACTTGATCCTGATAGATATCTGCCAGTAATAACAGCTGCTCAAGATAAAAGTGAAGATAGAAATATTCTTATGTTTAACTATGAAACTAAAAATGGTGAAGTGATTACGGATATCAATTTTATAAATATGAAAGCGATTTCTAGTTTTATAACCAATAAAGACTTTAGAACAAGAGTTACTATCGCAGCTATTGACGTTGATAACAATAAAGATTTCGGTATTGAAATTCGATACGGATTTAACGGCGGCAAAGTTGTTCAAGTTGAAAGAATCGTATTTGCCAATTATAATACAATTGTAGAGGGTATGAAACAACCTAAAGCACGTTTTAGGCAAAATAATGTAGAATATTTTACTATTGAAACTTTTCATGAAAAGGTAGAAAAAATTTCTGCCAGGAGATTAGAGATTCCTAAATTTGATTTATCCACTGTATGTGTGAACCCTAAAACTTAAGAGTAGTAATAAATAAGAGAGATAGGAGTTTTCTCCTATCTCTCTTATTTATTTATTTCATTTCGAACACGCAATTAGATACCGATGTATAGAGAGGATGATAATATTGGGTCTCCTTGATCTGATTCAGAAACAAAGAAAAGCTGAAAAGAAATTTGATGACACGGTTGTCACTGAAATAAGTTATCCCTCGGGTCATCTTCCGTTGGATTATGCTAATGGTATTCGTATCACATCATATGATGAAAATGATAGACCTATTGCCAGAACCGATTCAATTGGAATTGTAGGTGGAACATTTGCTACTGTTATAGGAATTTCTGGTACAGGTAAAACAGCTCTTGCGATTGATCTTGCAGTCTCTGGAATTCATAAATTTGGTGAAATGTCTGCGGTAACTCATTTTGATCTTGAGCTGGCATCTACTATCCAGCGCCCGTTGACTATTACTAGATTGAAGCCCTCTATTATCAGAAAAACATATGAGATTTATCGCGATAGAGGGGCAGAAGATGTGGTAGACATTTTTAAGACTCACTGTGATATAAAACTTAATAATAGAAAAATGTTTACTTATAAGACGGGAATTTATGATATTTATGGAGAAGAGATTGAGGAGCTCTATCCCTCATTCGCTCTTATAGACTCATTTGCAATGTTTAAGAGTAGAGAAATTGACATCGCAACCAAAAAAATTGAAGATGTTACTAACAATATGCAAGCTGCAACATCCGCAAAGTTCAATAAAGCTATATTGACTCAAATGTTGGCTTACGGTAAGAAGGCCAATGTTGGAATTATTGCGGTAAATCATATTAACCAAGATGTTAATACAGGATTTTTACCCAAGGCGAATCAACACATGTATCTTTCTCAAGGTGAATCTATGCCTGGTGGTATGGCATCTCTTTATCTTGCTAATAATATTATTAAGCTTAGACTCATTAAGAAGTATTTGGCTGACAAACCTGATACTATGGAATACGGAATTCCTGGGTTTCTTGTAGAGGCAAAATATATTAAATCCCGCACAAATGCCTCAAATATTCCTATTGAGCTTGTGTTTGATCACCGTAAGGGTGGCTTTTCAAAGACTTTAACGCTATTTAATTTTGCAGTGAGAAATGGAGTTCTCTTGGGAAACAACCGAGCTCATTATTTACCAGGTCTAGAAAGCGTGAAATTTACTAAGAAAACATTTAAAGATGTAGTAATGAAATCTCCTGAAATTCTCGAGGCTTTATATGAAGCATGTAAGCCTCATCTTGAAGCAATGCTCTCAACTGATACTGGACGGTTGGGGGGCGCGGAAAGTGAAACTCAAAAACTGGATTCAATGTATTTGGCTCTTGAGGAACATGAGAAGGATATTGAATTCTACAAAAATCAAGGGTGGACGGATTTCCTTAAAGGAAATTCAGACTTCAATAGAAAGAAATATTGGTTTAAAAATTATTAAATTTCCGACAAAAATATATATTATTAGTGTGGATAGGATAAATTCCTATCCACCTATTATTATTGCTAGGAGGTCTATTCATGTCATTTAGAATTAGAATTGATAGTGTTACTAACGATGTTAGTTATTTGCAAGAAAAGTCTAATTATAAATTACCGCTCCTTAGCTGTATTCAAATTGTTAATGAGGTTTATTTGAGTGGCTATAAACTTCAAAAATTAGAAGATAGTGAGTCTATGATTATAGACGCCAAAGATCTTAACATGATTTATTTAAATCTACTTGAACGATTTAAAACTCAAAATCATAATATTGTAATTGAGTTAAAAAATTTTAGATTATTGGGTCTCTTTGATCTGATTCAGAAACAAAGAAAAGCTGAAAAGAAATTTGATGACACGACTGAAGGTTCTATTATTAGAATAATAAAAATATTAATTGACATAAGGGATGAAAAAATAGCTAAAATTTATATATTAAAATAACTAAAGGGAGGAAAAGTAAATGTTACAACCAGAACAAATGGAAGAACTTGATAGAATAGCTAGTGAGATTAAAAATATTGACCACGCTCTCGGAAGCGGTTTATTTATACCGATTGGGAATAAAGTAAACTCTTCTCGGGCGGCTCTGATCTTCCAACAGATTGCACAATCTAAAAATCTTGAAAATCCGGAAATTCCGAGAATCGTGACTGGATATGAGAAATTGTTTGGAGATAGGTCGACTTCCTACTATAGATCTGATAAAAATTTTGAAGTTGTAAAGAAGATTAGAAAATTTGACAATGATTTTGTTTATGCTTTGATTCTTAAAGAAGCTGGCAAAAATTATTACGATATTGTATTTAGGAATGAAGTTGAAGCTTTTGCAGAAGCAACTGGTGTAAAAATGAATAATAAAATTATTGATTCTAAGAAAGTTGGAGATAAAGTAAAATCGGGGGAGATCCTATACAGATCCCGCTCCTATGATGATAATATGAACTATCGCTTAGGTATAAATGCAAAGACCGTATATATGGTAGATCCAGCAATTGTTGAGGACGCATTCAGGATTTCTGACAAACTTGCAAAAAGATTGAAAGTCACGAACGTAAATACTTACAAGATCCCAAAGAATACTAACGATATCCTACTCAATCTTTACGGAAATAGTGAAGTCTATAAGGCATTTCCGGATATTGGAGAGGAAGTTAGAAATAAAGTATTGTGTGGGAGACGGAGAATTGATTATAATAACGCACAATATATGCTAAAAAGTAAAAATCTTAGAAAAGAGATGTTTGGTGATACTCTATATTATGCAGAAGGAACTGTAGTAGATATTGATATTTATTCTAATATACCAATTGATGAAATTTCCACTGATAAGGTCAATCACCAAATTTTGAAATATATGAAGTTGATTAACAATTATTGGCGCGAGCTTAAAGAAACACTTGAAGAAATTGTTGGGAACCCGGAAAATGAATATTCGGATCAAATTGGTATAACATATTCTCGCGCTAAAGATGTGATGAGCATCGGGAAGCATGTCAAGTGGGATGATGATGGATCGATTTTTGATGACATAATCATCTATATAACTGTAGTTAATGAGAAAAAGGCTGTAGTCGGAACAAAACTTGTTGGACGCCATGGGAATAAAGGTGTTGTTTCCGAGATAGTTCCAGAAAAATACATGCCAAGAAGTGAAGATGGTGAATATGTAGAAGTCATCTTTAGTGCTCTGAGCGTCATTGGACGTCTGAATCCATCTCAGCTATATGAACTTGAATTGAACTGGATTGTGGATCAGATTCTGGAAGGGGATGCTCCTAAGAAAAAGAAATTCGAAGCACTTCTGGATTTCTTGTCGATATGTAACCCCGACCAAGAAAAAATGGTAAGGGAGTTCTATAAATCCCTCGATAAAGAGGAGAAGGAAGAATTCCTATCACAAATTACTAAAGAATTTGTTATATTCCAACCCCCAAGTATGTCTATTAGCTTTAAGAACTATTCAAAACTTATAGAGAGATTTGAACCTAAGAAGAAAAGGTTTACGTTTATGGATAAATCCGGAGGGGTTTATAATATTCAACGTAAGATGATTATGTCTGATACGTATATCTACAGACTTAAACATGAGCCAATAACGAAATTCTCTGTAAGATCTAAAGGTACAATTAATCCTAGAACATTTTTGCCTATTAAATCTCATGCATATAGCAGAGGTACAGCATTGTTTAATAACCAAGCTATCAGGATTGGTAATATGGAGATGGATATCTTGAATCTCTGTAACGATCCTGCGGCCATCAATTTCTTTACAAGACTTTATTGTACTTCTGTAACTGGAAGGCGTGAATTTTCTCAACTTCTTCATACAAATATTTTCTCCGAAGATCTTCGTATAGAGATGAAGAATCCAAAATCTAGGGTAGTTGATCTATTTAATGCTACATTTATGGTATGTGGTATGGCCCTAGAGTTTGAATATGGAGGATCTGATGAAGAGGTTAGAGATATTCTTTTGGATGAAATTAAAAGTATGGATAAGAAATCTATAAAAATATTCTTTGATGGATGGGATAAACTGAGACGATAAAAATATTATTAGGAGTGCACGATTTCTGTGCACTCCTAATAATATTTTTAGAAAGTATATATTATTCATATAGAAGTAAATAGAAGAAGGGGAATGAGGATGGCTAAATTCAGTAAGATAACAGGACGACTACTAAACTACATTGATAATGGACAGTATGCTTCAGCGGCTGTAGGATTACAAGATCCTGAGATCGTGCTGACTCTACATGAAATAGTTTTCAAACCCGATGAATCTATAACCGTGGATGAATTAAAGGGCTTAGAGAATATCTTGAAAGTATCTAAGTCGCTTTATGAGCTAAATCAGTACATGAGTGGAATTCTGTATAGATTGATGCCGGATGATATGTATGATAGGCTTATTGAGATATATAAAAATCTCAATGATGGGAAAGAGCCGTTTCAATCATTCATCCCAGCTGGTATGAGAAGTACTGAGCAGGATTTCCCTGAACTTGCTGGTACTTTGGATAAGGCTTATACTGTTTATAATGTTAGCGATAAGCCCTCTGTGGAAAAATGGTTAAGAAAAATAATGAAAGAAACTTCTAGAAAGAAACTTGGGATTATTATAGCCCCTAAGTTCGACGGTACATCCGTAACTATAACGTTTAGAAATAATGAAAATATTTTGACCCCTGTAAAGGCAGTAACCAGGGGTAATTTTGAAGAAAATAAGGGTGTAGATCTCTCCAATATTTTGATTGGAAGAAATCCTATACGTTGGATTGACACTGTATTACTTCCTAAAACTGTGGGAATTCAATATGAAGCAATTGTGACTGAGTATGGAAGAAAAAGACTCAGTGAAATTGTGAATATTAATTACTCTACAAGACGGGCGGCAATTGCATCAGCCCTAAAACGTATCTCTAATCCGAAAACGCCTAAAGATGAATTAATAGAGATTAACAAGTGTGTAACTTTAGTTCCGCTACTTACAGATGATAGAATTATAGATCTGTATGGGAAACTAGATAAAAATCGCGATGCAACATTTGAAAATATCTTTATTAGAATGAGAAACTCCTGTGTATTTTTTGATAGTTCTGAAAAATTCCCATATGAATATACTTATTTGTATGGAAATATTGATGAACTTCTTTCTGAGATAGAGAAAACAGTACAGGAATATTCATCTAAAAGATCTCAGATTCCATATAGTATAGATGGATTGGTTATAAGTATAGTTAACCATACTTTAAAGAATGAACTTGGAAGATCCAGTAATAAGAACAAGTGGCAAATTGCCTATAAATTCGATGCAATGATGCAGAGAACGAAAATCACTGGGATACTTCCATCTATGGGGAAGCAGGGGTTTATCGGAGTTAATATAACATTCGAGCCAATTGAATTTAATGGTGTTCGATATGAGAAAGCTCCGGTTAACAATATTACAAGATTTAAAGAACTTAATCCTCATATTGGGGATGAAGTTATTGTATCCTACAATGCAGACGTTATGGGATACATCTATAAAGATGATACATGTAAACCGGCTAAGAATGGAGAACCTCTTATGCTTCCAACACATTGCATAAAATGTAATTTTGAGCTTATTGTAACTAAAGATATGTTAAAATGTATCAATGAAGATTGTCCTGGTCATAAAGTAGGAAGAATCCTGGAAGCAATACGGATTCTGAATCTCGATTTCTTTGGGGAAGAAATCGCGAATGACTTGGTGGAAATTGTAGGCATATCCAATGCAATCGAGTTTATAAAAATGGGATATAAAGATCTTTCTAAAGTTCTCAAAGGTCTAAACTTGGAAAAAGCCTGGAATGAGTTTCAAAATAAAATAAAGGCACCTATCGAATATCCAAAAGTTATAGATCTTTTGAGAATACCGGGTCTTCGGACGAAGACTGCTGAAAAAATTCTCGATAAAATTTCTATAAAAGAATTAGAGCAGTTGATGTCATCCAAAGATGAAAATGTTCTCTATAAAAAATTGAAGACGGTAAAAGGTATTGATAAGAAGGCCAAAGATTTCTCCAAAGGTCTTATTAACGCCTATGAAGAATTTGTCGAATTGAAGAATCTGCTAAATTGTGTTGATACTAAAAAGGATTATGATAAAGTAATATTGGTGTCAGGATTTAGGAATAATCCTGAGTTTGAAAAAATATGCAAAGCATTAAATTTTAAGATTATTGAAACAGGAAGTAAATATGATTTGCTTGTAGTGACTCCTGATAGACTCGATGGTAAGAAAGCATTAATTGCAAGGAAAAAAGGCATCCCTGTGATGCTACTATCAGAGTTTATCAGTCAATACTCTTGACTTTGGGTCAAAAGCAAAATATTGGAAATTTATGAACAATATATTGGGAATGATTTGCGAGAGAGTCGTATTATGCAAGAATTAATGAAATCGTCGAGTCCATTCCTCGGCCTCTTTGAAAAACTGAGGTCACAAATTATCCCACTATCATATTAGGGGTAATCGGCGATATTTCCTCGGATTTTTCTGTCTGGGTTAATCCTATCGCATTGGATTAACCGTCGCAGAGAGTGAAGAGGATTTTGCTGTGCTCTCAGAAAGAGGTTTTCAGGAATGGTAGGCGAAAATAAATTTGGGTTTGATGATCAGGCTCATCTCGCAGTCATGTCCTTAATATATATCATGGCCAGAGGGTTATAAATGATACCCTCTGGCTACTTATATTTATTTTTCAAAATTATAGTTATTGAAGCAAACTAAAGACAAATATATATTATTGTATTGACTAATAAACAATATTATCGAGCGAGAGGTGGTAATATGCAGTAGCATTTTTTCTATAAGCTATTTGTAGTCGTCGTAATTGTCAAATATATATTATTATTGTGTGAAAGACACATTATTAGTTTATACTAAGTGTGTCTTTACAATAAAAACTTCATTAATAGGAGGAGTTTTAGAATGGCAAAGAAACTTATCGAGGTAACAAATTCTGTATCTTCGAAAGCGTTTCACTGCGAACGCAACATCAACGGCGAAACGAAAAAGGCAGAAATCGACCTTGCACTTCAGGCGATTATTGATACGGGGATTTCGAATGCAATCCCGCGCACGCTGTACCTGATGATGGATCAGGAGCCCAGGGAAGAAGTACAGCTGGTTATCGGCCCGTTTACTTATGGAGTCGTCGCACGGAAGTCCGGCGAGTCTCTGTCGCTGAATCCGACGTTCAGTCTCACGAACGAGAAGAAGTTCTTGAGCGAACTGGACAGCTTCGAAGATAAGCTGTACAACAATGTGTCGCTGATTGAATCCATTGCTTCTTCTATCGACAGCAAGCTTCTGCTGGATACGGTCATCCATTGCTGCAAACTGGATGAATATGATGTCCAGGAAGGCGAATGGGTTGAAAAGAAAACAGAGGCGGACCGTGGCGTAGAACTGGATGAGACGTCGGCTCAACTGTTCATTGCGCTTCACATTGCAGCCATCATTCACGTACTTGCAAACAGCAAGTCGGCGGATGAAGTTGTGAAGTATGAAGTTCCCGGAGAGGGAACTTATACGATTGAGCGTAAGAAGGACAAGTGGGAAGTCGGATTTGTTCCCAGCAAAGAATTCAAACAAACGATCAAGAACGACCGCCTTATCGAAGCATTGGTTTAATAACCTTTATACGTCAAGCCGAAACCGGACATCAATCCGGTTTCGGCCTATGGCGTTTATTAAAAATTTTTTATCTATAAAAAGTATATAGAGAATATGATAATGTGTACTATAAGCGGAAAGGAAGGAAGATAGGATTGGCGAAAAACTATGTGAGCCAAATGGTCGCAATGATGTCAGACAGAATGGCCACTGAAGCTGGTGTCAATGAAGATCTCTTTGATAGAAGAAAAGGGAAACAAATCTGGGAGTTTATTGCTGAAGATCTGAAATCTATCGAAATGCTTCCTGATATCTTTGTAAGAGATGTTGAATATATTCGAGATCCTTCAAAACTTGATATTCGTCTGAATTTGAGGAATATCAAGAATAGGAAGATTATTAAGAATAGAATTGAAAAACTCATTCCGGTTCAACCGGATATCTATGATGCTATAAAATTTACTGTAGATATTGTCGGTGGCGAAAAAGTTGAAAATACTATCCTTCTTCCAAAATATATAGATAGATATCACTTCATGATTTCCGGAAACAAGACTCTTGCCATGTTCCAGGTAGTTGATAATGCTACCTATAACCGGAAAGGTGAGGTGATTCTAAAGTCAAGAATTCAACTCAGACTTAGTAGAGAAGATAAGCGTAAAAGATTTATTCTTATATGTGTAGATTCCGGTAAAGAATTTAGGATTAGTAATCTCGTGGTAAATTTATTCAAAAAGAAATTCAATCCTATTTTCTATTTTGCTGCTAAAAAGGGAATATTGGGAACAATCGAGTTCTTTGGTTATGATAAGTTTCTAAACGTAGTGACTGAAGTGAAAAACCCTGAACTATTCTATTACTTCAAAGTAAACTCGAATATACTTCTAGAAGCGGAAAAGACTTTATTTGAAGATGATGCGTTCTTTAGATCATTTACCGGAATGCTTATCCAGATCTTCAATACTAGAAATAAAATTGAGGATATCTATGATAATGAGTTATGGGTAAAGAGGCTTGGTTCTCTTTTCACGTCCGCTGCAAAAAATCAGTTGAATAAAGGATATGATGTACTAAAATCATTTAGAAATGTTCTTGATTCTGCAACTCAGAATTCTCTGAGAATAGACTATAAAGATAAAGCAGATATCTATTGTGTATTGCGTTGGATGATGAGGGAGTTTAACGAACTGAGAAATATGGATAATAATTCTCTTCTCAATAAGAGAATAAGGACCAATGAATATATTGCTGCTCATTTTAGTAGATTCTTGAAAGATAAGGTCAATTATGCCCTCAATTTGAGGCCGTATGACAAAGAAAAACTTTCTAGAATCTTCAAATTTGATGAGCACATTTTGATAAAGTCACTATTCAGAGGGAGGAAACCTTCTCCTCTATTCCGTTACAATATTGATATCAATGATCTTCAAGCGCTAAATGGCTTGAAGTTTTCATTCACAGGGATTCAGGGTCTACCCTCTGATAAGGTTAAGGATGAACAACGAGATATTTATCCTAGCTATCTTGGAAGATTTGAGCTTAATGCTATTTCATCGAGCTCACCTGGAATTTCTGGTATGTTAACACCGTTCTGTAAGATCTATGATGGCGGATATTTCGGGGATTCTGAGTCTATTGAAAGACCATATGCTAAGAGACTCAGAAAACGTATTAAGCAAATTAAAGAAAATGAGCAGTATTATGGAATGATACAAGCTCACTATAAGGCAATTAGAGAAGAACATGATAAACGTAAGTTCAATCTGAAGTATAGAGATTTTAGGAATGATGAAGGTTACATTCAAATTGTCAAACCAGAGTATGTGCGTACATCTAGTGGACTGATAAAAGTTCAAAGAAATTTGGACTCGTCTGCTTATGTGCGTAATTCTAAAGGGTTTATTGTAATTAAGAGGAACTTCCATCTTATCAGGATAACAGCTAGACCGAGACCTGATTATAGCCCAGGGTCGTATGTGAGAAACAAAAATGGGCTTATAAAAATAGAACTAAATGAGGAAGGGCCGTTCGGTGGCAAAAAGTAAAATCAAAGTATGGTTACAGAAGGAATATACAATTCCGATAACCTGGGAAGTAGGAAACTATGTGAGAATCAAGGCTCGGGATATTGATGAGGCTTTACAAATCGCCGAGAATATTGATTATCTTCCCATTGAAGGTGCGGAATATGTAGATGGGAGTTTCAGAGTAATTGAAGAAGTGGCAAGAGAAATAAATGGATAACAAATCCAGGGAAGAATACACCTTCCCTGGATTTATTTTTTTTTTTGCTTAATTTGAAAATTACTCGTAACGATGATAGAATCTTCGAGCCTTATTTGCAAATCCTCTCGTATTGAATTTCTCTATAAGATCTCTACGTTCGGATTCGCCATTCTCGAATATTCCAAGTTTGAGATCCATATTACCCATAGGCATACTAAGCTGATCATAATGTTTCAGCTTATTATATATGAAGATTTTTATATCACATTCCGCCAAGTCGAGGAATTGCTCTATTATAGATTCTGGTATAGATGAGAATGATGGGTATGTCAATTTTAATGTGATATATACCTCATATTCTCCAAAACCTTTTAGACGTATTTTATTAGGAGGTATAAATCTAAACATTCTGTAACTATAGTTAGTCAAGGATGCAATATTTGTAGACGCAGAGTTAATAAGAACGTCCTCTATCGTCATTGCAAATGGTCTATAGCTATCCATAAATGCATTACCTTCAACCCCGGATTTAGCCCTCACATCTGCTACTGAAATAACATGTAATTTATTTGCTTGGACCTCCGGTATATTCAGATAATATTCATTTTCGACGTCTGACTTATTTTCACTGGGATTGAATAAATATCTTCTATAATATGGAAAGTATTGTGAGAAGATAGGTAATGTGTTAGTAAGAAGATTTTTATGAATCTCTGGATATAAATAATCCAATTTATATTCAACAAGACCAAGCCTTTGGTTGAGGAGTATATCCAGTATTGTATTGATATTCATTAACAACCCTCCTCAAAGAGAACTATATTTCAATATTATTGCTTAAGACTGCGGAGCATATTCATATAATTTTCTCGAATATATGACTCCACTGGAAGATATACTCTAATAGTAGTACCAAGATAAGATCCTTCAAGCATTACTTGGCCTTTATCATTAAACTCTCCTTGAGATTCTTGGAGACCAAACAATTCTTTAGCGATCTTTACATTATCGGATTTTTCAAGAACGAAGTTTGTAATTTCTTTTTGTAGAGTAGATTGATCTACGGGATACATAACCGAACATTCCTGTAAGAAATCATCAGTGTATTCGTTTTTAGAAATGACGTTTTGTCTTGTAGAATATGCCTCTTTATGTGAAGGTCTGTTTACCTGGTCATAGGTGATAATTCTAAGAGGCCAAATAGCTACATTGTTTGAATCAGTAGCCCCAAATGCCCGGAGAGAGAAGCCCCATGGACGACCTGCCATAAGTTTGTTATACATATCCAAACCGTAGCCAAAAGGTGCCGTGGTTACATGTGCCTTAAGAAGGTTTCCATCCTGCCAATACTTATCAATATAATGAGACACGAAAGGATCAAGAACTTGAGATTGACGAACGGGGCTTGTGCTGTCCGGATGGCACCATTCCCCTGCCCATTGTCTCATACGAATATCGTTTTGAATTTTCGGGTCTTCATTAAGACTTCTCATAACAATATTTCCAGGATAACTACGACCATTCCAATTAATTCTTTCGAAGCTTTGAAGAACAGATTCGGCAGTAACAGTCTTCACTTTCTTCCCATCTGCCGTATCTACTACATTTTCTCTTATAATCTCAGTCTTTATGTCGTCTGGGTTGATTGCTGCTTCTACTATATAGTAGATAGGAAACTCTTTTTTTGTTTTGGTGGTAAACATATTTTTCATCATATCCTTTCTCAAAAAAGTAGTCTACTATTATTGTAGTGTTTGAATTACCAAACGCTGTACTAATGTATATTTTGAAACATTTGAATAATCTAATATATTCATAAAGGGAGAGAATTTTCATGGATACAAGCTTTTACAATAGTAAGTTTATATCCGAGCACAAGATGAAAATACTTGAATCAATAAATGAATTGAATTTTGAAGATACGCTGGAAAATAAAGATGATGGGATTGATCAAGATTTAAAACTGGAAGCCTTGATCGATTCTCTTATAGAAACTATTCAAGAATCTATTATTATTGAAGAAATTGATGAGGCGCAATTAAATGAAAATATAGCTCAGACATTTAGAAAGGCTAAAGATAAAGTATCGAAAACTCTTGTCAAATTTACTCTTGCTGAAAAACAAATGGCCGAAAGGTTAAATGAGAAATTCAATAGATTTATTAAACTTCATAGAGAAAGTAAAAGAAATGCAACCTATGATACTGTGGTTAAAAGAACCATAGATCTTTCAAGAATGCTCAAGAATCTTATAAGGTCTTTTATTATAGGACTTCTTATTCCTGGGGGAATTCCTGTAAAAATTATTTCTACTATATTAGCAATTTTAGTTCAAACTGCTATTGATAAAAGAACTGATGCAAAATATAAGAATCTTATTTTTAACGACCTGAAATTTGAATTGAGGGTTGTGCAAGAAAAAATCAAGGATGCTGAGGCCAGAGGAGATATTAAGGCTAAATATAAACTTATGAGAATTGAAAATCAAATTGGTAGAGCAATGGATCGAATACAGTATAACATAAAGGACTAAAGGAGGGATTACAGTGTCATCTATTAAAGAAAGACTCAAGATGATATTGGAAGGAAATAATATTCTCTTGGAAGCAGAAGAGGATAAATATGATCTTGAAAATGAAGAAGATATTGCTAGTGGAGAAGAACAGCCTGCAACTAGCGATCAAGAACCTGAAGGGGATGAATCCGCTGAGGATAATCCGAATCAGGATGATTCTGAAGATGATAAGTATGGTTTAGAAGACGAAGACGATTCAGACGATCAAGATGACTCTTCATCTACTGAACCTGAAGCTGGCGAAGATTCGGGAGGTGAGTCATCTTCAATATCTAATGAACCCAAACCTGGCAGTCTGTTAAATATAGACCCAAAAACCAGAAGTATACTTGCTTTCAAAAATTTTAATAAATATAGAGATTTAAGAGATGACACTTCAAGACTTATTAATGAACTATCTGAATTTGTACCAACTTCTGATCATGTAAGGCATTATTTGACGATAGCTATTGAGAAGGGTTCAGATCTTTTGGAGAAGCTTAATGATTATATTCTATATAAATATGCTGATAATTCCTATGAGATAAATTACCATAATTTTATGCAATTTGTGCTAGAAAAACGATATTTAGATGAACTTTATAAAAACATCGTAGAAATGTCTTCTAAAGATAAATAAAAAATTAATTTTCAAGAATCAACATAAAATCGAGGTTTTATAAAAACCCAACAAAGAATAAATATTTTACTTACTCTACTAAAGGAGGAAAAGAAACATGTCAAAGCCGGAATATCTTGAGCTGACGTTGGGGATGTCTACCGCTTCCGATCGCCAGGTGCAGAGCTTCTATGAAGCGTTGTATGAAACGTATGGAAGCAACGTCGCCAACGATATGGCAAGCATTTTCAAATCGAAGGAGTCCGCACAAGCGTTCCTGGAGTCCGTCAATGAAATCCTTGAACGCCAACAATTTGAAGGCACTGGATTGGTTAACGCTGTTCTTCGGGAAGATGCTGCGGCCCGTGCAGTTTCGATGCAAAACGTTGTCAACGAGCTGCTCACTGAGTCTACTCAGCAAGGTCTGGCTGCACTGAAGCCGATTTCGCTGACGTCGTTCGGTTTCCAAATTCGCTCTTATGTGAAAGCTGTTATGCACCGCGCCGTGAAAACGGTACAGGCTGAGAAGCCTGCGTTCAAGATCACTGAACGTAAACAATACGTGATCGACATCCAAGGCAACAAGCATTACTTCGTCGATGCTTTCAACCGCAACTCGAATCTGGTGAACAACCTGCATCAAAAATTCGACTTTACGGTTGACTGCCCGGCATCTAGCTATGACATCTTCGCGGAGAATTCGATCGACGCCCGCAACAAGCTTGCGATTGATATCTCTGTGAAAGCATTCACTGCTGTCAAAGAAGATGGCACGACTCCGGAAGATCCGGATACGCTCAAGATCGTTGGCCGTTCTCGCCAAATCGACATCGAAACTGGTCGCTTCAGCGTAGATGTTGTATTCGGCGACGACCAGAAGAAAGCAACGATCATGGGTGAAATTGATTTTGAAGCTGCTGTTCTTACGAGCCTGAGCTCGACTTCGCCGCGCGTCAAAACGGTTACATTCGCTGCTCGCTTGTCGTCCGAAACTCACCTCAAAGCTCTGGTGACGGGCTTCGAACACAAGCACACCAACGTTGCGATTCCGGATGGCGCACACATCGAAGTGAATCCGTCCGTCGAATTCATCGACGATGTGTCTCGCATGACTGGCGTCAACGTGCTCGAAGAGTACACCAACCAAATGGGTCAACTGATCGAGCAAATCGAAGACCGGTCCATCTATGAAGTCCTGAAAGACCTCGAATCCCAGGCTATTCTGACGAAGCAGTTCAATGCAACCCCGGATGCTGGATTCAGTCTGGGTCGTGAGGAATGGCTGCGGCGGGAATTCCATCCGTTCATTGAACGGGTATGTATCCGCCTGAAATCGGAACTTCAACTGGATGATTGTCACTTCCGCGTTGTCGGAAACCCGATCGATATTCGGATTCCGAACGCTTCCGGTGAGCAATATATCTTCCGCCGGAATCAAGATATGACCGGTACCTCGCAAGTCAACTACGATTTTGCGGTTATGAGCACCGGAAATACGATCTTCTACCTGTCCACGGATCGCGTGGAGCCGGGTAAGATCTATGTCAACCTGATTCCGAACTCGATCCAAAACAACATGATCACGATCAACCACTACCGGTATGCGAACTACGTTTCGAACAAATACCGGAGCAGTGTGAACCCGGCGCTCCCGGCTATCATGGTTTCGAGCCGTTATCAAACCAAGGAATACTATCCGGTGATGGCGGTTATCGAAATGCAGAACAACTACGCCGACTATTATGACGGGTTCTACCTCAGCTAACAAACAACAGAGCTCCCAGTGGTAAAAAACCACTGGGAGTTTCTTTTGTAATTTAATTTCAGAACTTAATATAAATTCTACTATTTAAAGGGAGGAACCTCGGTGTGAATAAATATGTGTTCAATTTTTTGGCCGTAACTTTTGATGAACTGAAAAACAATTACGAGAATAGAAAGGAATATCTCAATAAAATTAGAAATATTTTAAATAATGAAATTAAAATTCCTTGTATTGATGTAATAATAAACGATTCGACAAGAGCGCAGACTTTTTATGGAATGATAGTATTTCCAAAAACTGTGCTGTCAAATCAAAAAGGTATTGAGATAAGAAGCTATGCAGTTGAAATTCAAAAAAGCTTATTAGACCTTTTGGACGGTAAACAAATTGCAGCCTTGCTCATTCATGATCTCTCACATAATGTATTGACATATACAGCAATTGAGAGGTTCAAAGCTGCATTATATCATGCTTGTCGTATGACTCATATGAAAGTAATTGAGGTTCTCTATAATATGGATAATAAAATAAGGGATTTAGCATTACTAGATATCGCAAATAGAACTTATAAAGAACCCGTCCTTCCTGATATTGAAATATATGAACCTGATCGTATTCTTATTGAAATGGATATATACGAGAACTTCAATTCGGCTATTAAAACCATTTCTGAACAAATTGAAGAGTTCGATCTCTCAAATCCAGACCATCAAGATATTGCTGACACCTATATTGCTTCTGTAATGATTAAAATCGTTATGGAAAAAATGAAAGGTATCATGAGACAATATAATTGGCATAAACAATACGTAGAAAAATTCTATGATACTAAAATATTTAAACTTTTCCCGTCTATTGATATTGAAGTGAAGGAAGAGTTATTCGGGCAAAAAGTTAGCGAAATTGAGTATATGAAACCGTATGAACTTTCTATGCTTCAAGAATCAACTATTGAATTCATTATGAGTAAGAAAGGCGACGACGCTTCTTATGTAATAGAAAGTGTTATTAAAAGAAAGCGGCCTAATCCGACCTCTCTCCAAAAGGAATATGATATCATTACATTTAAGATGCAAAATATGTCCTCTAACTATGAACGTTTAAGTCTTCTTGATAGAGTGTATGATAATATCTATATTATTGAGAAGTATTTGGATAAAAATCCTGACGATGAAGTTATCAAGGAATTCCTTGAAAAGTTCGTAGAGTTGCCTAAAATTATGAAAAATCTTAAACCTACGAAGAAGAGATATGATATCTATGTGGAATATCCGGCAGGTTACGAAGGTTAATCGACTTTTATGTGAATGATTTCCCAAGGAATCACTCCTTGGGATTTTTTATTTTCTATATCTATATTTCTCTATGTTCCTTAAGGGAGAAATTCTAGTATGTACATATTGCTTTACTGAACTATTAATAAACTATTACGGAAATTACGTCTGAAAGTAGGTGAGATAATGCTCAAACGTCCCTATAATAAATACGAAGAGGAGTATTACGTACACTGGGAGACCACCAATACTTCCTTCTTAAAAGTTGCTTTACTTTTAAAGAAGGCTGGAATTAAGAACTATGACTTTATGCTTAAATTATATGATGAGGATCTTATTCATATAGATCCTTATGATCCCGATCTAAGTCCCGAGGAGATGGGTAAAGTTCTCGTTGAAGTGTCTAGGAACTATTACTATTTCCTAAGGGAGATAGCAAGGATACCAGAGGAAGGTGCTTCGACCGAAGTCGGTGGCGGTACGCCTTTCCAATTACATCGTGGAAACCTTGCACAAGCATTTTGTTTTGAGCATAATATAAGCCATTTCTTGGAACTTCCTCGTCAGTTTGGTAAAACCACAGGTGCGGTTCAGAGGTATCTATGGCAATTCTCATATGGAACAACTTCGTCTACTACGATATTCATGAACATGGATAAGGCCGCGTCAGTCTCCAACTTGACTCGTCTCAAAGAGAGCAGATCTCTATTACCTGAATATATGCAGATGGTATTTACTCTCGATGAAAAGACAGGGCAGCTTAAGAAAGATACCGACAATGTTAATGAGATCAAAAATAAGAAGCTTAAAAATACTATTATTACTAAAGCTGGGGCTAGAAACGTCCAATCAGCTGAACGTGTTGGTCGTGGTCTTTCAGTTCCTTCTATATGGTTTGACGAGTTTAACTTTATACTCCTTAATGAAACAATTCATGCCGCTGCTATTCCTGCATTCTCTAAAGCCTCTGAGAACGCAGCTAAAAACGGTAAGCCATATGCTATATGTATAACCAGTACTCCTGGAGACAGAGCAACTGCACATGGTGAATATGGTTTCAATCTGAAAGAAAGGGCAGCTAGATTTAGTGAGTCCCTATACGATATGGACCCTGATGAGATACAGACATGGCTCCAGAAGAACTCAAGTAATGGGATGGTTTATATATCATTCTCCTTCCTACAACTTGGAAAGGATATGGAATGGTTTGAAGAGCAATGTAGGCGGATGAACCATAACTGGATCAAGATTCGTCGTGAATTGCTCCTTCAATGGAACAAATCATCTAGTAATTCTCCTTTCCTTCCTGAAGATATTGATGAGCTGGATAGTATGGCTATTCCTCCGATTAAAACTATTAGGGTTAATAAATACTATGAAGTTTATATTTACAGAGAATTTGATCCTTATAGAAGATACTTAATAGGGGTCGACGTTTCTAAGGGTATCGGTCGTGACTCAACGGCAGTTGCAATCGTCGATTCTCAGACCTTAGAAATAGTTGGTCTATTTATAAATAATACTATTAGATCTAAAGAATTAAAACGTTTCTTATTAACATTAGTACATGACCACTTCCCGAACTCAGTACTGATTATCGAGAATAACAATATCGGGGATGCTATAATTGAAGATCTTAGACATAGTTCACTCAAACATCATCTATATTTCGATTATGCTGTAAGACTTGCTGAGGAAACTCGTAAAGATGGAATTATCCAAAAGAAACCTAAGAATAGAATTATATACGGTCATGAAGTAACATCAGCTACTCGTCCTAAGATGATGGAGCTGTTACTTCAATTCGTATCTAAATATAAATCTAAAATCAATGCAAGAGAGCTTGTTGATCAGATCAGGCATCTTGAGTATAAGAATGAAAATAGAATTGAACACTCCTCTGGTCAACATGACGACGCCATATTTGCTTACCTTGCATGTATCTACGTTATGTTCTATGGTAGAAACCTTGCAAGGTTTGGTCTGTTCAATCCCTTTAACTTCGATGGAGATGAGATCGAGGAAAAAGGGGTTAAAGAAGATAAAGTTGCTAAAATCTTTAAGCAGCTAAAAGTAAAATCTATAGTAGATTCAAATCCCTATTTTGCAGGGTTATTTGAAGATCTTTTATTTATAGATGACTATGAGAGAGAAGTTCAGCAAGAAATTTTTGATCTTGAAGCTAGCGATAATGGTGTAAGTACTTTATTTGAAACTCAAGGATTTGCTGGTTCTAAAATTAGGAAAAACGCATTCAGGGAGTTGAATGCAAGAGCTGCTGGACGAATGTTTAATGGTCAACAAGGATCAACTAATCTAAAAAATTCACTATTTGGTGTGTCTGATAGATATACAGGCAATTCATGGTGGTAGAAGTGTGACGGTCTAGGATTTTTTCCTAGACCGTTTTTACATATAAAAATATTATTGTTAAACCATAGAATTAATATACATTTAAAAACAAAAATGGAGGGAACTGTTGTGATAGACCTTGAATTTGACGACGGTCCTCAGAACGAAAGTAACGTTCGCAACATTATAGAATTCATAGATAATGAATTCTATACGGAGGCTATAAAAGAGCAAATTTATGAAGGATTAGAATGTAATAATGTCGATTATATTTACCAATTTAGAATGAAACTTGAAGAAATTTCTGAAAAATATCATGAAGATGATTATCATGCAGCTATTCTTTTTGAAGAGGAACTATATAGGAATATAATCTATTGGATTCAAGACAGGTATAATGTCGAAATTGATTACGATGATGATTCCCTTAAGACGGTTGCCTATGATATGTATAAATTTTTTGTAATCGAGCTGAAAGATATTACAACCTCTTTTCTTTTGAATTATATTATTGAAAATTATAAGTCTCTTATTGCTGGTATTCCGGAAGAGCTTTTGAATACTCAAGTGGTCGAAAGATTGGAGCCAGATCAAGATAATGATAAATATATTGCTGTAAGTAATATTGATGAACTTATCAAACAAGTTGGTCATCTTGACTTTGACTTTGAAACTTTCATTAGATATGCATCACGTTCTGGAGATATTGAATCCCTATCCGATAGGGATGAAGATGGAATGCCTTCTATTTCTTGGAAGTTCATTGATGAATCGGATATTGTTTATAATATCCTTCAGCAAATCGTAGATGGAGAATATGACAGAAACATTATTCTTTCAATCACAGATAATCTGATCGAAGTATTCAATATCACAATTAAAATGGATGAGGAGAATGAGTAATGGCGAAAAGGAAAAACTCTAAAGAAAAAGTTGGGGAGGCTGCTATCACTATTAAAGATAATGTGGTTCCTCTTACTGTCCTGCAAAATCACCCCAATCAGGAGCCTACTCCTATTAAAGCTTTTACTGAAGAAGGAGATATTTTTGCAGGAAAAAGCCGTGAGGAGCTTCTTGAAGAACTCGGAAAGAAAGATGTTGGTTTGGAAAAAGCAACCGGCGTAGTGGTAGAGGATGGAATTACAGGAGAGAGACTTCCTGGGACGGGAAATGATCTGCCTGAAATTAACTCCTTGCAAGAACTTGAGCCGGAAAATATCAAACGATATCTCTCGAATATTGTGAAACAAAGTCTGACAGTGCTTATACCAGAAGATTTAGACGATGAAGATGCTGATGAAATTATTTCATCCATTGAAGAAAAAATTATTAATTTGGATAAAAAAGATATTAGAAATCTTTCTGCTGCTGAGATTAAAAATATTTATGGGGCCGAAGTTTTTGATCGCATTAAGAAATTTAACCCCAAGGATTATGTATCCCTTGCTAGGAAACTTCTTGTCGATTTTAAAGATGGGATTATTGAGTATCAAGAAATTATTGATGCGACTGAAGAAATTAATCGACATATTAAATTCTTCCAGAGCCTTGATGTGGATAAAGTCCAAGAGGATATTCGGAATAAAATAGAGAACGATTCTGAAACTTACCCCACTGAATTTCATAAATATAAGAAATATCTCGAATTATATCTTGAATATCTGAATAGTAGAGAGGGTTATGAAAATAATCCTTTCATGGAAAAAGAGAAGGAAGTTACTAAAGATAAAATTAGAGCCGTTGAAGAAACTCTTGATTTCAGATACATTTATACTAAATGTGAAAATGGTGCTGATAAAATTCTGAAAGATTTTAAATCTCCTAAGATTCTTAATAAAGCTATTTTGGATTTCATTGGAAGACTGCATAATGATCCTACAATGAATGTGGCGTTCCCAATCCCTCCAAACTTTAGCGTCAAAGCAAATGTCGCTGAAGCACTTACCTCAATATGGGTAAGCTTCTTGGAGATGGCAATTATGAGGGGAACATATGAGAGTATCAAGCAATTGACCCCTAGTGAATATATCGAAATGGGTATGATCCTAAGGGGGCAAGAGCCTAAAGTAGATCCTAAGGCCAAAAAGGAAGAAGTTGAAACTGAAGATAAGATTGACATTAAGCAATTTATTAAAGAAAATGATATTAAGGCTGATGATATCAAAGAGGCAAGAAATGCCGCAATTGCAATCTCGTATATTTTGGCTAGAACATTTAAGCCTTCGGTTGTTAATAATAGCACTCATATGAAATATGTGCTTTCATACACAATGAAGCTTCTTAGCCAGGCTCTTTATGATGACGCTTGTAATACACTACTCATGGAATTGGTCGAAGGTATCAAAGACCGTCTTATGTTAGCAAAATAAAAGAAGTCGCAACCGGAAAAATAACCGGTTGCGATTTTATTTTTTTTTTTGAAAATAACGGATTAATATAAAAATAAGGAACAAAACGATAATGAGTAGGAGGTGTGGTTAATTGAGTGCTTTAGATAAACAATATTTCAAGCAAGATGGGTCTTCCATACTATTGGATACCTATAAATGCGAAATTTTTGTACCTGAAAGTTATTTTGAATCTAAATTAGCAGTTCAAGATGGGGAAATTTATAATCTATTTTTTATTGTGAAATATAAGCTCTATCATAGTGAAAATGATTCAGGTAAAAAGGATTATGGAGATTTCTTGTTCCCTTCTATTGTAACAACCAGACCGGATGATGTATCTACGACAGAGCTTGATCTGTATGGAGAAATGGAAAAATTTAAAGTATTTACTTACTATAAAGGGTCGCCTATTGTGCATAATAGGTATATTGTAAAAACATCTATAATGGTAGAGAGATTTGTTAGTCTTAGAAATGATGGAAAAATTAGGGCCCCTTATGGGAAATTGCCTGAGATTGAGAATAAAGTTCAAAAGATTCATGATACGAAACTCGGAGTACCTCAATATATTCAACACTTGACAATATCTGAAGTATATAGGGACAAAAATGATTATTCTCGTCCTGCAAGAATGGTTGTTACGTCAAAAGATACTGATAATTCAAAAATAAAAGCTCTTAATATTAGGGAAAACTCAGCTTTTACTTCTACATTAGCTGCTATAAGTTTTGAGGATATAAAATTCATGTTGACTGTCTCTGATAATAGAGATGATAAAAATGTTAAGTCTATTAGTCCTATAGAGAAGGTTATAAAGGGAAATTAGCGCTCCAGACAACACTTATATGGTGTAAACCAACATTGAATTAAATACTAATTTACTCACTAAAGAGGAGGTATACCACAGATGTTTGATAAAATCGTAATTGTGGACCAGTCGACGTTCACGCCGGAAACTCCAGCGGTAACATCTCCTGACCGGCCCCGTGCATTCATTCCGATTTTCTCGACAAAGGGTTTTGGTAAGGATGATGAAATCAAGCTGTTCCAAGCAAATACGCATGGAACTCTTGTGAAGAATTATGGTCAACCGAACATTTTGACCACTCTTGCGCCTTTGTACTATGCTTATGAATTTCTTCGTGGTGGCGGTGACGTGTATATTCGCCGCATCGTATCGAGAACGGCTGCGCATGGCCATATTGTTATCGTAGCCAAAGTGCGGTTCCCGAACGAGGGAAATAATGCAGGGAAAGCTGAAGTTGTGTTCGAAAACCGTACGCTTGATAATGCAACTGATCTTGAAACTATGATTACTGATGCTGAAGCTCTCCTCAATCTTAACCCAGATGCTGACGGGTTTATGGTCTACCCGATTGCTATCACGGGAATTAACTGGAAAGGTGTGGAAGGTAATAAATTTACATTCCGCTTGATTCCGAATACGTCCCTCGATAAGCAAATCGATCAGAAAGCATATACTCTGGAAACTCGTGAATCTCCGTCTGCATCTCCTCAATCCATTGGGTTTACATTCGATGAGAATGCAACCCTGGATGGACAAAGCATTTATGCTAATGATATTTTCGAAGAGCAGTCCATGAACGTGTTCTTCAATGTGCTTTCCACTTATAATCAATATATCCAGGCTATTAAAGACTATATTCCGGAAACGGAATTGGATAAACCTGATATCTTCTTCGGAAGAACTAAGGATAACCAACCATATCCGGACTATGTAATCCTCGAATCTTCCGTCGATTATACTGCTTCTGGTGGTATTGCGATGGAAGGTGGTAGCGACGGTACCTTTGCGGTTGATCAACCGAACCGCGAAGACGCCATGATGGATCGCTATGTTGAGGCATTCGATGAGATTCCGACCCAAATGTTGGAGAACGAGTACAAATACTTTATTGACTATGTATTTGACTTCGGCGCTCCTCAAGAGGTCAAAGATGCAATCGTCGCATTTGCTCAACGTCGCAAAACTACTAAAGCTATTATTGATACGGGTCGTGACAATAAAACTGTAACAGCTATTGTTAATGCTCGGGTTAGCGGTGGTATCACTTACAGCAACGAAAAGGTTGTCATTGTTGGTGGCGTCGCTACTTTCCGCGATCCGTTCACGAATAAGAAAATCGTAATGCCTCTGTCCTTCTTCGAAGCATTCTCGATTCCGAATCATGTTAACACCTTCGAAGGCGGGGCGCGTCCGTTTGCAGGTGCCAACTACACCTACGACAATATCATTCCTGGAACTTATCGACCTATTATCTATGATGAAAACAGTGATTCCGCTGAAAAACTGGTCGACAACCAAATCAACTTTGCTATGGAGGACTCGTCCGGTTATCAGGGATTCCATCAAGCAACTTCTTTGAAAGTACGGTCACTTGGTCTGGGTGAGCGTAACAACGTACACCTCCTTCACCAAATGATCCGTTCCTGCTTACTCGAAGCTAAAGCTGAACGCTGGAACTTCCTCGAAGACGCAGATATCGAACGCTACGGCGCACGGATTCAACAGCGTCTTGAAATTGAAATGGCAGGGAAAGTCGGCGAGCTCAGCATTGAAACGGCACGGGCAGGCAATTATGGTGATGATCGGAATCGTGTCAACGTAACGATTACGGTCCGCTTCAAGTATATCAACAAAGGTACCACGTTTACGTTCACGATCGTCTGATCGAAACATAAAAAATAAAGGAGGTAAATATAAATGGCGGAAGTTCTTAGCCCTTACGCGCTCTGGTTGGGGGTTCCCAACCTTAGTAAAGATCAGCTGAAAAATTTTGACCCGGCTTATACCGGATATGTCCACATATTTGTGATTCGCGTACCTCCGGTACTGATTAAACACGACCAAGTCTTCGGTACGCAATTCGGCGCAAACTTTAAAGCTATTTTTGAACGTACTTCAACAAGCTTCACCGGATTGCCTGAAATTACGGTAAACTACCAAGATCAAGTTCATGGATTCGCAGACCGGAAAGTTCCTCATGCAACATATACTGAAAGCAACTTCGATACTTTCACTATTCGTTGCCTAGAATTCAAGAAGTTGCCGGTCTACAATATGATCCAAGAATGGCTGTATCTGGTAGGCGGTGACGAGGTGTCCAAGATTAAGGACTACAAAGGTATGGCTTCGTCTATGCCCGGTGGTTACTCTTTGGAAAACCATACCGCATCGTTCATTGTGTGCAATACGAACCCTGAAATGACTGAAATTCAAGGTCGTGCACACTATATTACGGCTGCTATGCCGATTTCCTTGCCTCGGGAAATTTATCACCTGAATGCAGGGGAAATCGGAATCGTTGAAGGTCATGACATCTCTATGAGAGGTGTTCTGAGATATGGCCCTGAGATCAATATGAGAGCTGAACAAATGCTTGCCGAACGGAAACGGGTCATTAACTACTACATGACCTCGGCTGTTCGTGATGGCCGGGTTGTTCACAATCCGTTCCATCCGGGCGGAAATCTCAACGGTCAAGCAGTTCAACCTCAAACGACGATCATTTAACAAAACAACCCCATACTCCGTATATCGGAGTATGGGGTGTTATTTTTTCGATTAATACATTTCTCCACCACTGCTACCATCGTTCGAAGATTCTCCAGAAGTTTTTATATTTTCTTTAAGCTTTTCTTCAACAAGTCTTTCTTTAATTCCATTAACGATCTTGTCAATATGTTTCCAGTCATATGTCAGGTTATCTCTTACGAATTCCTCTACGAAGATTTTCTTAAGCATTTCGTTATCTTCATGGATAGTAATCTCAGCCATAGATTGACCAAGATCTCTAACAGTATTGAGTAACTCATTAGTTATCTGCATAAGCATACTTCTTGATGGAATAAGAGTAGCATGTATAGAATCCATCTCTTCTTTAGAGAGATCAAGCTCATAGGCCATTACATATCTTAAGAGTTTTGTTAATGGACCATTAAGTTCTGCCTGGGCGTGAGCACTCGATGATGCAATATCGAGATTGGCCATCGACAAAGTTTTTGCAAAATCTACTTCTTCCGTATAGTCGACAATTACAGATGGTATATTAAATGAGAGAATAATAGATTTGATAAGGAATTGCAGGAATGGCTCATCCATTTCAACCTGTTGACCTGATACAACCTCGGGTCGAATTGGTTGTTCCCCACCATCTCCTTGAGGAATAAAGAGGTCAACCACACTTCCTACTGATCCAACAATTCCACTAATTGTTCCAACATCAGACCATCTGATTTGAGACTGCTGTACTGCTTCAATTGCTTCCATTACAGAGCCCTCAATATCATTTGATAATCCAGTATTTACATACCAAACAGTTCTGTCAGATCCCCTTCTCACTTTGGTAAGAATATTGCTGAGAAGGAGTAACAAGTATAATTTTAAGAAAAACAATGCATTCTTCATGATTGAACCCTGTTGACGTCTAAACTCGATTACGTCGTCAGGATGAAGAATGATGATATCTCTAGCCTCTTTATGAATTTGGCGATCTCTGAGGAATTCATAAAATACATCCATGTCGTCGAAATTCGCCTCAACGAATCTCGGTGAAATATTAGATAAGACTGCATTACCTATATTTCTAATAATCTGATTTTCAAGCATTTTTATAGTATGCTCATTATATTCAGAGGAAGCAGTCCTATAGAATGAGAAATAATGCTGGAAATGATGTCTAAGATTCATTCTAATAGAATCATCTCGACGTTCTTCAATGTAAATATATGCAATAACTGTATCCTTTATTCTAAGAGGCCATACCCTTGCAGGATCTAGCCTTTCTATCTTACATCCAAGAATCTTGAGTTTATCATAATCATTTTGACTTCCTTTGGAAGACTGTATTAATCCTTCACTTGCAGTCTTACCTTTAGAGAAATCAATTTTAGTCTTACTAACTCTATCAATCATTTCATCATATGAAGATTCAATCAGTAATTCACCTTCTGATTGAACTGCTTCTACCAATGCAGAATCATACATTAATTTCTTATTAGATTTGTAAACTTTAATATTACTAATATACTTATTAATCTCATTATTTAAATCTTCAATAGCTTTCTTTTTCTTTTGACCATCCATATTCTTTAGCTTATCTTTAAGATTTTTATCAAGAGCCTCCATAATAGTCGTCTCAGTTAAAATATTATGAGAGTTTTTATTTTTCTCATTATAATCTATAAGGAATGACTCTCTTACAATTTTTGATTTAGTATCCGGGCTAAATTGATCTTGCTTAATAGAATCAATTATAGACCTATATGGGACAACTGTAACATATTCAGTTCCAATGACTAGATAATTCTCTACAATAGATTTTACTTTATTATTGAGATCATATTTTTCTCTAATTTTCTTAGCTTGGGAATTTTTTGCTTCACTCTCAAAATTATATTCAAGTGAAAAAATTTCAGATGTTATAGCCTCCGGGGTGACTATACTGTTTATCAGAAGATCTATTACTCTTGATACCTGAGGTATTGCCCTCCTGAATATTTCATAATCTTGAAGGGTTTCATAAAGCTTTTCATTCATCATAATATGATTTTTAAGCTCTAAGAAAAGATTTTTATTAGAAGCTACAATATCAAAAATACTGTCTTTCTTATCATCGCCACTAATTCTAGATTTTGATGTAAGACCAAAAGTATTCAATCTCGAATTGTTATAAATACTTCCTTGGACGGTAGACCTTAATGACTTTTCATCCTTTTTTGACAATTGGTCCAAGGTGTTTAACATTCTTTCAGTGCTATAGAGATCTTTGCTGATCCCATAAGTGGAGAAATTTGTTGCCCTGGATAGTTTTGTCAAATTAGATAGTATTGAATTCATATTTCTTAAAATAGCACGTTCATTTTTAGTATTGCGCCTAGTGTCGGCCAATTTTAATCAACTCCTTCTTTACTCACAAGTATAGTGCATTGAAAATATTGAGTATCTGGTAATCTGATTTATTGACTGTCGTCACAGTCAAAAATACTAAGGATTTTTCATCTTTATATGGAATACATTTTACAGATGCAACATCACCTTTAGCAACATTCTGGAATGTAGATTTAGATAATCGCACATAAAATCTATCATCATCAATAACAATTGGGATTTCAGAACTATTTATTTCTTTATAAATATCTATATTAAACTCTTTACTTTCATCAAAATTCATTTCCTTTAAAGAGTTTAAAATTGAAATTATTTTCTTATACAATTCAGTTTCACCAATATCTATTTTTATGCGATACAGATTTCCTTCTTTACTAATATGATCCATAACTTTACTAAAATTCTTATCTTCATACATTGCTTTATTATTTTCGCATTTATATAAAAATTCTATTTCGTTATCCAAAAAATTAATCTTTTGGATTCGAAGATGCTTTTCCGTAAATTTAAATACAGTCGGATAAATATCAAACTTAAAGGGAAATAATTCAATAATCTCCCTTTCAATTTTTTCATTAAATGTGATCACTGTCATAATTCCATCATCATACGTCGAAAATACACCTTTGGAGAAATTAAACTTATCTGCTTTAAATTTGTTTAATGTATCAGATACTTTCATGAAAGATTTATAAAAAGATGTTACATCCATTATTATTCACCTCTTATATTTCTTTATCCATTAAAGGTTTTCCGTTTTGTACATTAAAATTATAAGTAAACAGAATATTAAAGAAATAATAGCTACTATTAAGGAGGAAATAAAGATGAGTGATACTCTTAAAGAACGACTCAGGACCTTACTGGAAGGTACGGCGGCAGTTCAAGAGAACGACGAACTCGAACAGGATCAGCAAGACGAGCCCATTGGCGAAGATGTCATCACTGAAGATATGATTTCTGAAGCCACTGTTGCGGCGATTTACGAAGCTGCTCAAACATATGCATTTGAAATCGCCCAAGAGTTCTTGACGGAAAATGCGCATACTTTGATTCGTGATGGACTTCTGTCTGAAAATGCAATGGGACAATCGTTCGTTGTACTTTCCCGTCAATCCCAACGGAGTAAAGCAGAGCGTCTTCTGCGGATGCAGATGGCGAAAAAAGCTGGCGATCCTCGCTATTATAAGATTGCTGCTCTCCGTCGTATTATCAAGCGTCTCACTGCGGAGATCCATAATGATTCCCGATACAATGAGGCGAGAACTATTGTCATGAAACGCCAGTTCAAACAAGTTCCGGACGCGAGTGCATTAGCCGCCAAGAGAAGTCAGATGAAACTTGTATGACGATCGTCATTTATAACTCGATGATGACTGAATCAGTCATCATCAGTTTTCTTTGAAATATATATTATTGTAATGAGCAATATAACCATACTCTTAAAAGGAAGAAAAGGAAGGGAGACATGTATGAGTAAAAAACTTAAACATCATAAGATTAAGAGAAAATTTAAAGATTCTATTAAACCGTTTGAGAATTGGGTCCATAATCTGACAAAGATTGAGGAACAATTGAAAGAGCAGGGAATGTATAACCAGTACGGTGAATTGAATAAACTGTATCCGATCATTAATGAATTTGAAAATATTGATGCATATGACTCTTATGTCGAGGCATTAATTAGAGGAACAAAACGTCTTCTATCTGAATCAAAAGATGAATTGTCCAAACTGACCATTGCATTCAAATTCGATTCTTACGGAGATTTTCATGAAATGAATTTTATTCGGTTCCTCTACAATATCATCATGTGGAGACCGTTTATTGTTTCAGGAATTCCGGTAACTAAGGATGACATCTTTAATGCAGAAGTATTCCATAATAAGAAATACGAGGAATACTTTAATAAATTTGCAGATAAATATAGAGATCGATTTACAGTACCTGAATTTTCCGAAATTTTGTTTGATATTCAGGTATACTTCAATAGAATTGCAGTAGAGCTTGGTCCACTGTTTGGAAGCTCTATTTCTATCTATGATATGGTTAAAATGGCTAAAAGAAATAGAGAGATTGAAGCCATTATGAATACTGAAATTGACTTGAAAAATTTCCAAGTAAGTGAGGCAGAAAAATTTCTGATTAAGCAAACGGATAGATTCTTCCAGATTCTTATGAATGAATCTGATAAGAATAATCCGTTAAAGCCATTTATTAGAGCAGGTGTAGGTGTTAATAAAAGACAAGTTCAGGAAGTATTCATCCATTTGGGTTAAAGGATAGCCCCTTCTGGCTGGAAACGGTCAGTCGAATAATCTGCCTAAATGCTGGGACCGACTAAAGCCTCTATGCCTATACGTCTGGTCAACGTATATGGAGCGAAAGCAGAAACAAGTTAGAGGATGGCCTATGGCGATAGTAAGCCTAAGGGTTTGTACAATGCGGAATCAGCAGGTTATTTAAAGCCGTTAAAATTAAATTTATAATAAAATCTAAAGAGAGGTGCTTAATATAATCAAATTGATAGTAAGTATAAAGAAAGAAGAATGGAAACCTCTTGTATATGACAAAAATCATGACTTTAAAACTAGCAAAAGATATATAATATCAAAAATATCTGACCAATATTTCTGAACGGCTTTAAATAACCCCAGAGACTATCCATAGGTCTACCTTTATGGTAGATACTAGCCGTGAAATTCGGCAACAGGAGTACGGCCGCAAGCTTTTGGCGGTGGGTGAGAACCCCTTAAATGGAAACGGCAGAACCCTAAGGGAATATTTTATATTCCTATGGGTAATTATATAGTCCCCTCATCCGGGAAAGCCGGAGAAGTTCATGAGGAATATATCCTCTGAGAACTGCACGGAGTAGCGTTCCGTGTGAAGATAAGGTTTAAACCAGACTTGTCTGGATCGACGATTCCACTTACTACTAATAGCAACTTTTTAACTTATGGTCTTAAAGATGTCAAATCTCTTTATATAGACGCTCAAGGTGCACGGAAAGCTGCTATAATGCAATTGGCTGTCAGCGACTCTGGTTACTATGGTAGACACCAGAGCTTCGTAACGTCTAACATTACTTTGAATGAAGACCCTACGTACTCTTGTAATACTAAAAACTTTCTTAGAGTAAAGATAGAATCTAACCTTGATCTCCAGTTATTCGAGGGAAGATTCTACAAAGTTGATAAGAAACGATATAGGGTTATCACAAGTAAAGATCAGCACCTCATTGGAAAAACAATCGAGATTCGTTCTCCGATTACTTGTGCAAATAAAGAAAATAAAATATGTAAGACATGTTATGGACTTCTGTATAATGTAAACTACGGTATGCACGCAGGGCTGTTTGCGGCAATCGACTCTAATGAGAGTAAAACTCAGAGACAATTGTCTGCAAGACATGCTCTTGCAACAACAAGTGCATCCATTAATCTGATTGATGATAAAATGTTTCTGATTAATCAAAATGGTTGGCTGTTCAGCCTTAATGGAGATATCGATCTGACGAAATATCGAATTGTGTTCAACACGTCTGATGTGTACATGGAAAACCCTGAAAACTATGATCAGGCTGATAACTATTATGTCAATAAGTTGATCTTTAAAAATGTTAAAACTGGAGAATTATTCGAAGTATATGAGGAACAAAATACTCAGCTGTATCTTGGAAGACAGGTATTTAATGCGCTGAGAGATAGGAAATTCTTTATCATGGACGGGAACGAAACTATTGAAATCCCTCTCAGTGAGTTCAATATTGATGAGCCATTTGCGTTCTTAAGAATTTCTAATGCTGAATTGGCGAAACCTCTTAAAGAACTAGCTGGGTTTATTCAAAAAGGAAAGAAGCAACTTAAAGGGGTTTCCGATTATCATGAATTTAGTGCAAAATTGAATAAATTATATAGATATGGAGGAATGGCTATTCCATCCGTCCATATCGAAATGCTTTTGAGAAATCTTATTAGAAAAGCTGATAATCCCTTGGAGATTCCCGACTGGGAAATCAAACAAACTCCGGATATGTATCAGTTAATGTCTCTTAACGATTCGATTATTATGTCCAACTCCGTAACCCTGGGGTTAATGTTTGAGAAAGTTAAGAGACAACTCAAGATGCCTGAGACATATAAGAAGCGCGGATCTTCGATCTACAGTATTATGTTTATCAACGAACAATGACAGAGAGAAAGTGGTGTGAGGAGGATAAAATCTCCTCACACCATTCCAATTTTCATTTTTTAAAGGTGATATAGAATGGAGATTGATATAAGAAAAGTTAAACCGGGGATACATTTATATTAATAAATAATTTTATAAATTCATCAGGAAAATCATATAAGAAAGGAACTGAAGTTGTATTTCTTGGTCATATTTCACATAAAACTGCATCACTAATGGTGAAAGTCAAAGGTATAACATGTGGGGCTTTTATGGTTCCAATTTCAAAATTAGAAAGAGGTGTATAACGATGAGAATGAAAACTTATACTTTAAACCAGGTTTGTAGAGGTTGCCGCTTTTTAATAAATAATGAAAGGGATGTAAAATGTTTAAAAAGATTAGAAAACTTTTCGACTTAGATCGAAAGGTTGATGAAATCAAAGCCTCTATTGAATCATTAAGTAGTCAGGTCAATAGTCTGACTAATAGGAGGCCTACTAGGTATAAAGAAATACCTCTCACCAATGAAATTATAGACTATGAGCAATTAAAAACTCTATTTGAAGAAAAATATTATAATGATGCTATTGATAAATACTTTGGAATTAAAGACAATTTACAGGAATGTATCATTCAGTATGACAGAGTATTATATACTAACAAAGCAGCAATTAATTTCGTGGAGGTAACTTCAAAACTATACGAACTCCGTGTTCTTCATTCATTCATATTACAATTATTGTTTAATACTACCGATTTGAATAGCTTTTACTTTTACGCAGTAAATAATAGGATCTTTTATGAAACAATACTCGATATTCCATATATTGATATGGATAAAATATTCCTTTTGGACTATGAACAAGATTTGGATGTCAATTACTATACTATAATAAATATGTATAGAGATAAAATAGTCATTGTATCTCCTAATGGGGATTTTGAAATGGAAAATCGTTATAGAAAGACCGTTGTACGGGTTCTATTTTCAATATATTTCGATAAATATTTCCTATACCATTTAGGTGATACAAATAAGCAAATTCCTTCAAAATAAGCGGCATAGTTTAGCCTATGCCGCTTATTTTCTTTTTTGTATTTTTTTTAAAAATAAACTTATCAACGACTTTTTATAAAAAATAATAAGAAAAGGATGTGTTTTATTTTGCAAACAATTGTGTTGGGTTCGACAAAAACTGGATATACAATACCCATTGACGAAGCATTAAAATTGTCATCCTATGCCGCAGGTGTTTGTTATATGAAGGATGACATTGAATCTATTTTAAATGAAGATATTGAGAAAACTCAAAGAAGAATTGATCTCACTTTGAACAGCGGTCATCATTCGGTATATCAGCACGTTCATTATACTCTGGTATTCAGGGATATTCCAAAAATTGTAGCAATGCTTATTAATAATGAAAAACCATATACTACTTCTGAGAAATCTGCAAGATATACAAAAATGAAAAAAATTTCTGAAGGTGAGCGAACACTTTACGAAAAATGGTGTTCTATCTTCGAGGAATTGATCAAAAAGGAATATCCTCTACTTAAAGATAATCATATTAAAAAACTTGCAATGGAAAATGCTAGATACGTAATCAGCGTATTTACACCCACCACCATGGTATATACAACAAATCTTTGCCAAATTAATTATCTGATTGAAATGCTTGTAAAGTTCATTCGTGAAAATCAAGAACAATATCCAGGTCATCCATTTTTTACAAAGCTAAATAAACAGATTATTAAGTTTTTTGAAACACTGAAGCCTTTTGAAGTTGAAGGAATGAATAGAAAAAATAAAAATGTAAAGCTTTCTTTGTTTAATCTTAGGAAAGCCCCTGAAAATCCGACTGATTATTTTGATGATGTATACAGCACCTACTATTGGGCATCATTTGCTCAATTGGCACAAGCTCAGCGCCATAGGACACTGCATTATATGGCGTTTATGGATAATTTAGATGCTAAAAACAGTACAACTCGCTTATACGTTCCGAATCTGATTAAGAATACCTCTTATCAAGATGAGTGGCTTGAGGATCTCATTTCTCTCCCAGAAGACTCATATCCTCAAGCAACAGAAGTTCTCGTAAATGAGAGAGGGCTTTATGAACATTTTATCCTTAAATGTTATGAAAGACTTTGCTGTCAGGCACAAAATGAAATTATGAGACAAACTAAAGAAACTTTCATCAAATATAAAAGAAGTTTGGAATTATCCAACCCCGAGCATAAAATTCATCAAGATTTTCCAAAAATTGACTTGGATAATTTATCCAAGGTACAACTTAAAACCATGTGGTGTACAGGATCTTGTAACAATTTTGGTAGAAGATATGCACTGAATCGAAAAGCATAGTGGTAAATTTCTGAATAATTATATAAAAAATACAAGAAACGCCATATTAATGGCGTTTCTTTTTTAAATTTTACACAACAAAATTATGATAAAATTTTATTTTATAGCATAAGCTATAAAGGATGATTGCGATGAATGATAATATAATTGCAAATTTTTCTCACTATATAATTCCCAATTTTAAAAAAGGGAATGAAGATTTAACTACTTTAGAAAAACGACTTAGTGTTTTTGATAAAAGAATTTATAAGTATATTCCTATAGGTTATTATTATGATGAAGATAAAGATGAATTAAGAATACCAAGAGGATATCCATATAAGGATATTCTCCGTTATTTTGACTTTCAAAGGAAAATAACAACTAATTTCAAACCTCAAGAATATGATAAGATAGATATTAGACTATATCAGCAACCTAGAGAGACTTTACAAGTTGAAATGATTTCATTTTTATGTGGTCTTGGAAAGCATTCTTATACTGATAAATTCTCTCAAGTATTTTGTGATCTCAATACGGGTAAAGGAAAAACATATTGTGCAGTTGCATCACTATCATATTTTAGAACCAAAGCTATTATATTCATTCCCTCAAAATTAAGCAAGCTGATTGATCAATGGTACGAAGCTTTTACTGCATTCACAAATAAGAGGGATGATAATATTCTGGTAGTTAGAGGTTCTGATATGTGTGAAGATATTAGGAAAGGAAAATATGAGAATAAAGAGATTTTCATAATTACTAAAGGAACTGTTCTATCATATGCGAACACTTATGGATGGCCTAAGTTTCAAGAGATGATTGAAAAGACTAGGGCAGGAGTTAAAATAATTGATGAGGCACATATGGATCTAAGAACAAATGTTCTTATAGATTGCTATACAAATATTAAGAAAAATATTTATTTGACCGCCTCTGCTTACAGGGGCGATAGATTTGAAAATGAAATCTTTAAGAAAATATTTTATGGAGTTCCAATATATGGGAAAGAACTTGTTAAGCCTGAAGAGAATTATATTATAATGCTAATCTATCAATTTAAACATAAACCCACTATGAAGCAAAGAGCCTCGTGTAAAGTAAAAGAAGGACTATCTGCTGTGAAATATTCTGACTATTTGGTCTCAAAGGAAGGGGCCAGATATCAATTTTTTACAGCTTTAAATAGAGCTATAAGAGATATATTTATAAGAAGTAGGGAAAAATCAAACTATGTACAACATGAAAAAGTTTCTCATGGTGAGTATATAAGAAATGAAAAAGGATTTATCCGTTTAAATAAAACTGAGAAGTTTAGAGGAAAAATGCTCATTCTTGGGGCAACTATAGACTTTCTTAAAACCATAAAGAAATTCCTTGAAGTAAATTTCCCTGAATATAGTATAGGATTATATTCAAGTGAAATTAAAAATATCAAGGAACGCGAACTTGAACTAACTAAGGACATTATTCTCGCTACTGAAAAAGGGATTGGAACCGGAGCAAATGTTCCAGATTTACAAGTTATGATAAACCTTATTCCCTATAGCAATCCAGTTTATGCAAATCAATTACCGGGACGTTGTAGGGAAATACCCGGTCAGAATGTTTACTATATAGAAATAGTTAATATTGACTTCAATGAGGCTGCTGCTCAATATAATAGGCGGAGTAAATATCTTGTCCAGAAAGCAAAAGGGAACAAGCTTATCACCGTGCTAGTAGACTAGGCTTTTTGGCACAAATATATATTATTAATTTAGGAATGTATGGGGAGGAATTTTAATGAAGAAAATGAAAGAGAGTAATCGAAAAAAGTTGTACATTAAGCTTCCGAATATAACGTTGGTAACAAGAGTTTCATCTGGAACGAATTTGGAGAAAGGCGACATCATAAAGATTCACATTGGCACTAAAATCACGATATATGCAGAGGTCCAAACTCCGCAATATCAAAACAAGAAAAATCTGCTTCAAATTGATGTAAAAGAGATAGATGGTGTAGATGATACAAAAGTAAAGGAAGTATTTATGGTATAAGATGATTAGAATAACTAAGAAAGAGCTTGTTGATGTAATATCTATTCCTATAATGAAATTATCAAGTAATGTTATCTTGTATCATAAGGTAAAGTTGTCTCAGCCTAACAAATTAGGAAATAGGGACTATTATCACAAAGAATTTACCTATCAATCTAGATACAAGGATACTCCTAAAATAACCACATTAAGATTATCTCATTCCTCAATACTATCAATTCAGTTTAAGGATGAGATATACTCAGATTCATTGATACTGAATATAACTAATAGGGATTTTTTCTGTAAATATCTTAAGAAGATAAATAAAGTTCTAAAAAAGGACGATTTGATAATAAAAATCGGAGATACTTACAAAATAAATAGTAATTATATCTCTACTGACATAATTGAATTTTATAAAGATAAATTTATAATCATAAACCCGATTCTGGTAATGAACGAAGAATATAGCGAACCAGAAATAATGATTCAGCTATGTTTAGACTATAAGAATAAGACTTTTATTGATATAAAAGAAGATAGGTTTAAAACAATGTTAAAGTTCATAAAGAAATTTGATTTTCATATGGCAGGTCTTATGGCTATAACTTATCTTCAATCTTCAGAAATAGGAAAATTTGAATACGAGTTTTCAAAATCTCTACTTGAAGACTTTGATGATTACAAAGAGCCTGAAATTAGACTAGATAACGATGGCTCTAATACGGGAATAGACAAATTAAAATTACAAAACCCTGGATTTTCGAGATCGAAAGGTTGGTAGTTTTAAGAGAAAGGATGAATTGGCATGAGTAACCGAAATACCCTATCAAATAAGATAATAAAAATAGGCGAATATATGTACCGAGTCTATAATTTCAGAGAAGTTGATGAACTGGAACTTGGTAACGCCTATGTATTTGGAGGTGGTAAAGGAAATATTTCTATAAGCTACCCATATGTATTTCCTTATATGGGGAGATATAAGAAAAATTCAATTGAGCCCGGCGTCTATCTTGACAAAGATGAACGGGTAGTTGTTGTTTATCCTCGGAATGAGAAAGAACGGAAAATATATCACATTTCGAGGATTTTTGAAATTACTCCTGAAACTATCAAAGAAAAGCTCAATGAATATCTGAATGAAGTTCCTATCGAAGAACTCAAAAGTGCTGGCAATGTATTCGAACCCGAAATCAAAGAAAATGATGACACGGGAATAAAAGCAGTTAGACTGGCACTGATTTCTAAGCAAATTGATCTCGCTCAATATCTTAATAGGTTGGAGAAAAACTGGGATAGAGCGAATACGAAGAAAGCTTTAGAAAAAGGAAGTACTCTCACTTTCTTTAAACTTGATGAATATGCGAATCTGTTTGATTTCAATTATGGTATATTGATATTTGATAAACAAACGGCTAAAGATCCGATCTCTAAAGAAGGGAAGGCTATTCTTGTATTCAATGATGAACACTTCCCGATCAACGATAAAAATATTGAAATTATATCAACTCCTGAGGATCTGGAAAGGCTTCTTTAAGAATAGTGTGGATTCAAGAGGGTTATGGGAACATCAATCCCATAACCCTTATAGGTTAATTTAGGGAAGAGGAGAGGTTTGATACGAGTGTCATTTTTTGATCCGGCAATTGAACAAGCTCTGTACACGCTTGTTACAGAGAAAGTTAAGCCCAAAAATAGGCTTAACATTAAACGTTATCAGATTAGTACAATGTATGTCTATAATCCAACTATTATAACTCAGTTATTAAAAGCGGGTAAGTTCAAGGACATTGGAAATGTATATGATTATCATAAGCTATTTCCACCAACTAGACCTATCGGAAGCTTTGAACTTATAAGTGATTTCAAACGGTTTCAAAGAATTGCGATATCGAAAAAATTGAATACTGCAATGATATATTCTGTATATGAATATGCATTCTATTGCATATTTATGATCGATATCAAGAAATTGAAGAAATTTGCAAAGATCGTTAAACCTATCCTGCAACAAGATTTTTCTCAGGTCAATATCTTTAATGATATTGATTTTAAATGTAAACCTAGTGAATATATTGAAATATCTAAAGCCGGTAGCAAATCTGATAAACCGGTCGATGTTATAAAGAAACGTGTATCTGATGAAAATCTGGTTTTCGAAGAGAAATCTATACTAAGTGAAGTAATTAACGATATAACTTCATTCTTCTCCGAAGAAACTAAAGATTTGTACAAGAAGATGGACATCCCCTATAAAAGAGGAGCTATATTACATGGACCCCCCGGTACAGGAAAATCTGCATTGATTAGAGAAATAATTCGACGTATTGGGGAAAAAGTAAGTAAGATTGTAATAAATCCGAATATATCATTTGATATAACTCATGTATTATCATCTTTACTTAGGGCATTAAATGGGAGATCAGCTATTATCATTATTGAAGATATGGATTCTCTTATTAACACTGAGAACCGTTCCGAATTTCTTAATCTTTTAGATGGCATTGATGTGAAATCCGGGTCATATATAATAGGAACTACAAACTATCCTGAAAGAATCGATCCAGCGTTTGTGAATCGCTCAGGTAGATTTGATAGAACTTATAAAATTGACAACCCGTCATATAAGACTAGATTGCTTTTCTTTGAAAGTAAGAATCTTAATGAGGTCTTTGATACTAAAGAAAATATAAGTAAATTGTTTGCCAAATATACTAAAGGACTGCCAATGGCATCATTGAAAGAAATTATTACTTCTACTAAGTATATACTCGCAAACAATCCTAAAATGAGTATTGAGGAAGCTATTAAAATTTCCTCCTCTAAGATAAAAGGTGATAAAGAGAGACATTTTGAAGCAAATATGAATTATATTAAAAGTCGCAACGATATGAGATTTCAACCTCAGCCTATTGATAATAACGAAAGTCCTGATTTTGATGATATAGTGGATGACGAAGAAGAATCCATCGGTTATATAAAAATAGTCAAAAAGGACAATGCAGATGTTGAATTTTCGTTGCTATCATAAAAATTATACCTTGAGTAATTTGATATAAATAAAATGAGGGAGCAGCCCAAATGGGTCTGCTCCCTTTTACACTTTTATTATTTTTTGATAAAATTTATTATCTCATATTCATTTTTTCCTTCTAATACTTTTTCTTGAAGCATTGAAACGGTTATTTTATCTCTTCTTCTTTTTGAATATTAAGCATAAATGGCTTCTTATTGAAGACTATAACTGGTGCAAGTAGAGAGCATTGAGGTTATATATTATTGTAATGAATAAAGATAGAAGGAGGATTAAAAAATGTTTGCACGAGTCATTAGAAACATGTATTTCAAATTCAACTATGTTTTACTAATCACTCTCGGATTCATGTTAATTTTCAACAGATTTAATCCTATTAATGAAACTTTCTCTATGTTCCTTGTATTTGGAATGATTATCATTGAAATGGCAATTGTGGTATACGTGGAATTTAACGAAGAAGAGACTCTTGCTAGGAAATTTTTAAGAAGGTTTGCACAAATTGATGTTCTGCTCGCAATGATTCTCATAATCTTCTACATCGGTGCCTGTAACAATTGGCTTGATGCAATGTAATTCTCGCTAATATCACAAAATATTTATGGCCTCTTATTGAAGACTATAACTGGTGCAAGTAGGAAGCCTTGAGATTATATATTATTGTAATGAATAAAGATAGAAGGAGGATTAAAAAATGTTTGAATGAAACTTTTTCTATGTTCCTTTGTATCAAGTTGATGTTCTGCTCACAATGATTCTCATAATCTTCTACTAAAAATTTTAATTTAAAGGAGATGTTTTACCTATGATCGTTACTATCAAGAAAGAACACTTCAAAAATTTCTTTGCATCTATGAACAAAGTTTTTACGAAGCTGGGCATCGAAGACATGTACATTGATGAGCTCGTTGAGGCAAACTTCGAGATTGACAAACTGTTGGGGCCGGACGAAACGATTGAAAGCCCTGTTTGCAAATTGTGGTTGGAGGGAGACAACGTCCACATCGAGTATTCGGATGAGTTCATCTCGGACTCGCTCGAACTTTTCTGCGACATATCCATGGAGATTGCAGACTTCGCCGATCGTCACAAAGATGTGGTCGAGAAAAATTACGGCTTTGTTAAAAAGGTTGTCATGAACATCGTATGGCCGGTGATTAAACATCATTTTTCCGACCTCATCGAAGACGGAAAAAAGCTCATCGAAAAAATCAACGCCAAGCTCGAAAAATTCAGCGACAAATACCCGATGTAATAATTCAGTATAAGGGGGAGGCTCAAAAATCCTTCCCCTTATTTTTTTCTATGTTCCTTGTATTAAGTCTTACACATAAAAAATTTTAATTTAAAGGAGTTGATTACTATGATAAACATTCTTGGAAAGGAATATCCGGAGAGATTAGATTTCTCGAAGGATGACATCAAAGTCGGCAAAGGTAGATGGAGATTCACGGTTATAATCACTCTTTTGATTATGTCTACATTCACGACTTTAACTATTGTATCTGCCGGAGCTTTATTATATGTAATTCCAGGTATTCTGATATTTCAATTTATCATTACTCTTTTCAATCTTTTCACACATAGAGACAGGTATTTGGAAAAAGAAAATGTTAGACAAATTGGATTCGCAGAAGATGGTAGTTTCATAGGTAGTGAATACGAAAAGAAACTATATCTGTATATCGTCGAAATGGCGGACAAATTGAGAATCAATATCCCAAGAGTAGCTATTGAAGAAACCGATGAGGTTAATGCGTATGCTATAGGGCCTACAAGAAATAAGGGTCTTATTGTAATCACATCTGCCTTCCTTGAAAATATGTCTGAGGATGCCGCGCTCGCAGTTATAGCCCATGAAATGGGGCATATTGTAAACGGAGACATGAGAAATCAAACATTTTTGGATCTCTTCCTTGTGGCAACAACTACGCTACTTACTCTGCCCATTAAAATTGTACTATATCCTATCACTACAGCCATTGAAGAATATCTTGGAATCAATCTTTCGAATGCAATATATTTCATTGTCGGCATCATTATGGACATTGTGGTGATGTGGCTCCTCAAATTAATTTCTCTCACCTATTCTAGACGTAGGGAGTTCAGAGCCGATCTTTTTGCTGCAAAGGTTGTAGGCTTAGATAGATATACTAAACTAATAAACGAATTCAAAAATATTGAAAATCCGAAGGTAGAAAACGCAACTTTGGCATTTTTCGGCAACGTAAGATCTCTGGATATTTTCTCAACCCATCCCAATTGGGACAGAAGGCTGAAATTCGTTGAGAAGCATTTTAAATAAGCTAGCTACCCGCTAGCTTATTTTTTTTTCTTCAATCCCCTATAATCTTACTATTATATAAGGTATATATTATTTACATAGGTAAACGAAAATGTATTTTATAAAGAACTTTTTATTAGATTATTAAGATGATAAAGTGAGTGACATGATATGCGAGAAATATGTAAAAATTGCAAAAGAGGGAAGACGTTATGAAAATCATAACTCCATGTCCGTTTTGCGGTTCTCAACCGATTCACATTAATAAGATAATTATTAAATGTCAGAATTGTACTGTAACAATGTTTGCAAACACAGAAGAAGAAGTAATTGAACGATGGAATAATCGACATGATAAAATATCTCTATTACAATATCAGAATTTGCGGAAACATTTCCAAAAATTAATAGATGATGTCCTTGGGTTTAATTATTATAATGAGGGAATTGATGTTTATACTGCTGATGAATTTGCATGTAGGGATTTGAAAGCAAAATTGAAAAAGAATTAACTCTTATTCTTATAAATATCTCACAATGGGGAGGATGAATTATATTTGTATAGATTAAGATATTTTGAAGCACATAATTTTATTGGATTATATAATGGATTAGGAAAGAAGACAGTTTCTCTGAATTTAGAGGAATTTAGAGATAAATCCATATTTATTATTCTTGGTCCAAATGCTAAAGGAAAATCTACACTATTATCAATCCTTCACCCATTTTCTGGCACTACTGATAATAGGGATAAATTTATTAGAAAAGGAAAAGAAGGATACAAACTTTTAATTTATGAAGATATCTATGACGAAGAAAAACAGATAAAAATAAAGCACGTATACATTCCAAATAAATCAGGATCTCATTCTACTAAATCTTATATCTTTAAGATTGAGAATGGGGTAGAAAAAGATCTTAATCCAAATGGGAATGTTTCATCATTTCTTGTAGCAGTTGAACAAGAATTTGGAATTGATGAAGATTTCCTGAGACTTTCTACTCAAAATGAAGACATGGTCGGTTTAGTCAAAATGACCGGAGCCAACCGTAAAAATCATATCTATAAATTTATTCCTAAAGCAGACGACACTCAAGTTTATCAGAAAATAATTGATAAAAAATATAGAGACGTTAAATCTCTGTTAACGTCTATTACAGATAAACTTGGTAAAATGGACGATGAGATTACTGTAAAAGAAAAACTGTCTGAAATAGAATCTTTGACAAATGAACTTGTAGCAAAGCGTGATAAAACTATAGGAAAGCTAAACAAATTTAAAGCCGAGCTGGATTCTATTGATCCGGAAGGGAAATTGGAATCCGAGTATAAAGAAATTAAGTCTAATTTAAAAGACCTTGAGAAAACTCAAGAGAAAATATTATCAAAAATTGAAGTTATTCGAAAAGATTTCAATATTGAAACTCTTAGTGAATGTGATAAGAAGCTTAAAGAAATTACCGCCTTAAAAAATAAAATCTGGGGAGAGCTTGTAGATCTAAGATCCAGACTTAATTCTAAGAAATATATGAAGTCTACTTTATATGATCAAATAAGTGAGAAAGAATTATTTCTCAATCAGATATCTGGTGATTTATCTAAATCGGATTTGGTAAAACTATTGAGAGAATATGAAGAAGCCATCGAAAAATTTGACTCTAGAACTAAAAAGTTGAATAGTTCATTAACAGCAGAAGATTTAAAGCAGGGTATAAATGTAATAGAATCGTTAAGAGAATTTATGATTGATATATATAATAATTGTGATAGCCCTTCAGTATTGAAGGAGTCTATTGAATCTATATTTACAAATAAACTTGAAGAAAAGTACATTCAAACCAAAGAAAAGCATGATAAGATTAAAGAGCGAGTAGATAATTTAACTTCTAACATAACAAAACTTTCAGCTTATGAGTACTTAAAAGAAAGTATATCAAAGAGGCCAAAAGATTGCACTATTGATTCATGTGAATTCCTTCAAGATTACCACAAATGGGTTCAGATTGACAGGAAAATTAAACAATTTGAATCCGAGCTTGGGGAAATTAATAAAGAATATAATGATCTTGTTGATAAGGTTGAGAGATATGCTGAAATGATTACAGTGAAGGCTAAAGTCGAGAATCTTGTAAATATTTATAGAAGTCAATATTATCTTATCTCTAAGCTACCATTCAACAGTTCATTTTCTACCGAGGAAAAACTTTTAAAAATATTGGAAAAGTATAAAACCATAGAGCCGGTAGAGAATGATTATTATGATCTTATTGAAATCTTACAAGATAAAGCTGAATATGAGGAAATCAAGAATATTAAAATTCCGAAGATAAAAATGGAGCTTGAAAAGTTCGATTCTAATAAGAATATGGTGGATTCAATTAAATCCGACTTAAAGAAACTTACTGAAAAGTATGAATCCCTTATGGAAGAAATAAAGGTAGAAGATAAACAACTTGAAGAAATGGAGGAACTATTTGAAGTTCTTAAAGAAAGAGAACAAGTGTTGACAGATGCTAGAGAAATGTTTATCAAGCTTCAGGAAGGTAAAGATGAAATAATCAAACTATCTGATAGATTTGATAAGATTAAAAGTGATATTAATAGAATCAATGAACTTCATGAAAAAATTGATGAAAGAAAGCAAAAACTCAAAATTATTGAACATAAGTTGAAGCCTCTTACTCAAGAGAGAGATAAATATAAATATCAAGAAATCAAAATTAAAGAATTTAATATGGAAAAAGAAGTTCTAGAAGAAAATCTTAAAGTCCTTTCTCTTATAAAGAAAGCTCTATCTACTAATAAAGGTATGGCAGTAAGTCTCTTGAATATGTATGTAGATGAAATTAGAAAAACTGCAAATGTATTATTGAGTGAAACTTTTGATGGTACATTACATCTTCATCCATTCATTATTGATGAGAATGAGTTTACAATTCCATTTACTCATAATGGAGAGACTGGAGATGATATATCTGATGCATCCACCTCAGAGAGAGCATTCATATCAACATGTCTGTCAATGGCACTTATTGAGCAAGTTATTGCATCATATGGTATTCTGGCTCTTGATGAAGTGGATGGTGGATTCTCTGAGTATAATAAGTCCGTTTATTGTAATATTCTCATGAAGCAAATTAAGCGTATAGGAATTACGCAAGTATTTATGATAACTCATGCAAGACAGTATTATGAAAACTATAAAGATTCTGTATGTTTCATACTATTTCCTGGTCATGGTATTGATAATTTTGATCCTGATAATATGATTAAAATAGTATAAGCGGTATGGGTAATTCCCATACCGCCTTTTTTCTGTAAGTATAATACTATTCAATTATATATTATTTAACTGAGATAGAGGAGGTGATTAAAAATATGTTAAAAACTAGAGGTGATACTGATAATCTAATAAAAAGTATTGTTCCTGGTCTTATATTGTATGATAGGAGTAGCAGATGTTATATTCAAGTTCATGGTTATTTAACCATGAAGAGTGGTCTAATCTGTCCATTATTCTTACATCATCCTTACATGCTTTATTCGTTACAACTTTATGAATCAAAAGTCGTCATGACAAAAAATATTGCAGGATTTATATTCGATCCTACTCAGGAGTTTAATCATATGAATAAAATACATAAAGTAAAGCTTCTAGTGGGTCGATATAACAAGAAGGTAAATATTGCTATTTGTCAATACCCGACTTTTCAAAAAAAGTTCGAAGAGAGAATTATTGTGTCATTCAAACTATTTTTATAGAGGTGATTTATTATGAAAGAAAAGTTTGTTCAATTGTCTAAAATTCATCAGGATATGGCCAACACGAAGGAAGAAGCAGTGAAAAATTTCAATACTTCATGCCACATTTGTTCATCAAGAGGAATTAAACTGGACTGCGATAAATGTCCGGTTAAAGCATATCATGAACTCGTGGTCGCAGTTTTTGATGACTTGGAAGAGTATAAAAAAATGAAAAATGAAAACACTTTGAATACCTGACTTCTAAATAGGAATACAGAATAAATTTTTCTGTGTTCCTTTATTTTTTCATGGAGGTAGATAATTATGAAACTTTTGGATAAAGTGAAAAATATTTTTCATAAACAAATTGTGGAAGAAGAAAATGAGGAATTCATTGATGAACATTATTTGCAGGCAGTAGAAGATTTGAAAGAAAGAATAAAGGAAAGACGTGAACGACTTGAAGTTTTGAAAAAACGTCGAATATATTTTCAATATTTCAAAATCCGTGAGCGTTACGGTATCTCTTTCAAGACATTTAATTATAAAGTTGACCAAGGAACCTGGTATCCTTGGTTGGCTGATTAATTGTATTAAGGAGGATAAAATGGGTAAGATTTTTGTTGATAGGTGTACTGTCTGTGGTGAATACACTGATGAACTCAAGAATGGTATGTGTATTTCCTGTGAAATAGACATGGAAGAACCTTATAATGAAGCACGTTCTAATCAAGGTATATATTCTACTGATGGTGACAATCGTTCACTTTTTAATGAGTATGATAAAAAATAATCCGTTTATGAATCCTTGCTCTTGTGACAAAGATGAAATTTATGGTGATGGAAAATTAACTGGCAATCTGTGTCTCAATTGTTACGAGGACCTTAGAAGAGAAAGAAAAATGATGGAGATTGAATGCGGGCATGATCTGTATCAAGGACTAATATAAAAACAGCTCTACAGGTTGATACCTGTAGAGCTTTATTTTTTTTTTTGGTTAATAAAGATGTGGTACTTGAATAACCGGGAAGATTCTATCAGTCTTCCTATCTTTAGCGATATCCTTTTCATCGTCCCACCTGAGGTCCAAATCTTTCTTTTTAGGAAGAAGACCTGGATATCGTTCCTTAAAGTCACGAATAATTTTACCATTCAAATCAGTGGCAACCACGGCCCAGTCGCCAGTTTTAAAAGATTTCATAATAGCAACTTTATATTTTCCTTCCATATCTATAGCCAGCTCATGAGGGCTCAATTCAATTTCTCCCTCTTTAATCAATTTAGTAACTCTCTTCTCAAAGTTTTCCTCACTATCTCTATTTTTAACTTTTTTCTTTTTCTTCTTCTTATCCTTCTTATAGTCATCATCGTCATCATTCTTAGACTTACCAATTCCTTTATCGAGTGCGCCGGATGCCAAAAGTTGAGGGAAGAGTTTATTCATGAGAGCAATATTTTTGGTTCTCTCATCACCGGTAGCACCTTTCTCTTTAACCCTCTTAAGCTCAAGATCAACCCTGGCTCTCTGAATATCAGCCATAGATCTTGCACTGGATGCTCTGGCATTAAATAAGTTTACCTTAGTCGTAAGAAGATCCTTAAGCATAACATGCTTATTTCTAGCCCGAGACTCTTTAGTCTCCTTTATCATATCATTAAGTTCAACAAGAGTCTCAGTCATATCAATCAAGTTTTCACGAATTAGAGCAAGAGGTTCTTCGAATCGTTTTTCGAATTCTTTACTCTCTTTCTCCTCTTTACGTTTTTCAACTTCCTCTTCAGACAGTTTAGAATCTCTTTTAGTTTTTTCCTTAACACTTAAACCTTCAAATCCAATATCATATTTTTTCTTTTTCTTATCTTTATGGAACTTTTCTTGATATTCTTCAATAGCCCCATAAAGAAGTTTCGTAGATTCAGGAAGTTTTTTCAGACGTTTCTTTTCCTTCTTCTTTTTCTTCTTCTCTTTCTTCAGCTTTTTCTTTTCTTTTTTAGATAAACCCTTCTCCTTAATATCTTCAAGCTGGGAATACTTTTTACGTAGTTCTTCAAGTTCCTTACGCTTCTGCTCAATTTTATCTTCCATACTCTCATTAAGCATTGCAGCGCCCCAAGGAGATAGGGAAACTTTAATAAATCCGTTCTCTGAACGCCAATCCTCATAGAAGTCTTTGTTTATACCCAATTCTTCCAGTTCTTCGTCAGACACACGAATTTTACTGATCTTTACCCGTGCCATTTATTTTTTCAACTCCTCTTGACAAATTTGGGTAATGGTTATACTGCTGTTTTTACTGTAAAGATAAATATAAATATCATATGAATATATATTATTAAAATGAAGATAAAATGTATAAAATTAATGTTTTTTGAACCCCTAATTAGTACAGTCTATATAAAGAAAGGGCGTTGTAAATGGATTTTTATGACAAACTACCAAAACCCCTTTTGAATTTGCCAGAAGGAAAAGATAATATTCTTATCACAAACGTACAATATTTGAAACCTAGAAAACTTGAAGATGGTTCTTATACCGACGATCAATTATTCATTGTGTATAGAGATTTTGATACAAAAAAGAAAAACCTTCAAATTATTTCTAATCCAGTCACAAATTTCTATATGGCCAAACCAGAGGTTCAAAGTCAGTTTAGGAGTCAGCGGGAGTTTTTATCTTTGGACCAAGTAGATAGAATGGAAGCCCCATATAGAAATCTTACTAAGACGATGTATAATATCTTAAAAGATAATATCAATTCTGAAGAAGATAAAGTTGTTAAAATGGTAATAGACCGCGCCCTTGAATTGGGCAAATGGAATGGAATCAAGGAAATCCATAAGCATAAAGGATTCTATTTTTCGGATTATGATATTCTCGATTATGTATATTTGACCGCAAACCTTCATTATAAACCTAAAGAGAATACATTAACTAAATCATATCTTGACATTGAGTCTGATATCTACGGGGCGTCTAGGTATGATATTGATAGGGGCAAACCTCCGATATCTGCTATAACGACTATTTATGATTATGATATTGGATTGGACAAGAATTACAAACCCAAAGTATTTACTTTTCTGCATAGAGACTATAAAAGGTATCCTCAACAGAGAAAATTTGAGGATAATCTGGATAAATTTATTGAAGTATGTCATGAAGAGTTTGACCATAAATTCGGCGAGGCAGATTACTACGTAATGTTTTTCGATGATCAAATCGAAATGCTCTACAAGATGTTTCAAATTCAGCATTTGATGAAACCCGACTTCACTGGTATTTGGAACATGCCTTATGACCTTTTGACTATTCATAAGAAAGCAGTATATCTTGGAATTCCTCCAGAAGTCTTGTTTTCTCATCCCGATTTCAAAACAGCATGGTGTCATTATCATTTGGATGAGAAATATAAAAATGATTTTAAGAACCGTGGGGATACTTTCAATTGTCTCTCCTATACTAAATACGTGGACCAAATGATGTTCTATGCTGCTAGGCGTAAAGGCGGTAAAGACTATGGGTCCAATGCTCTTGATAATATTGCTAGAATCGAACTGAAAGAGCAAAAAAGAAGATGGGATAAATCATCTACAAATACAATTAATGCGGTTATTGAAGAATACTTTAACTTTGTTCTATATAACATAAATGACGTTTGGCTGCTCGCTGGTATTGAAAGAAAAACTGGAGATATTGATGATATCTTCTTCAAAGGATATGATTCTGGTACAAGAATAGATAAGGCGAATAGACAAACTGTGTCTTTGAAAAATCTTTGGAGTCTTGGGCATTTTGAACAAGGTTACGTTATGGGTAATAATATGAATATCGACTACATCTCTAATAGTAGACAAGAGGATGTGGTTATTGATGAAGAAGATGAGGAGAAACTTAAAGGTGCACTTGTAGGTGATCCTACAAATCTTACTAGAACCGGGGAGAAAATTTTTGGCGACAAGAGATCCAATCGGCTTTTCTCCGACTGTATAGACCTTGATGCTGGAGCTATGTATCCAAATATCAAGCTTAAAAATAATATTGCGAGGTCGACCCAATATGGTCGATTGATTATTAAAGGTAAAGTTTCTCATCTCGAATATGGTACGACACCAGCACTTAGAGGCGGGGAATTTGTAGATGATTATGAAACTCAAGACTGGATCAAACTCGGTGTAAAATGGTTTAGTCTTAAAAATATTGAGGATTACATTGAGGAATACAAAAAATGGTCTAAAAAAGATAATACTATCGTTTACTATAAAGGTAAAAATACTGATAAATTCTTTGAGTATTGGTCTGAGAAAATGGTTAGTGTATTTAAGACTATTTTTCCAGATAAAAAGGAATCTAATATCAAATCTTTTATAAAGTATATATATAAAAGAGATATCAAAGATGTAAACGCTACTATTTATAATAACTATGACGACGTTGAGTATCAAACTACACTACTTTCTGTAATTGATTGGATTGCAGAAGTTCGTCCAATCATGACGGAATCTGGAACTTTCTTTAAGAGACACGATGAGTCAGGTTTGATACCTGGTCTGTTAATATTAGATAATCTTCTCAAACAGAGAAAGATATTGAAGAAACAAGCTTTAAACTATAAAGAAGCGGGTGATATGGATAAATTCAGGTTGTATGATCTGATGCAAAATCGTAAAAAAGTTTATGCCAACTCCGAATATGGCGTCTCTGGGAATAATGCGGCGTTTAACTACAATTACCATATTGCCCAATCTGTAACCAGTAAAGGTCAGACACTTATAAGTAATGCTATGACGCTATTTGAAGACTTCTTAACTGATACATTGCAGTTCTATGATATGAATGAACTATTCCACTATTGTGATAATATCATCAGAGAATCTTCAAGTTATGATGATTCTGTGATATTAAATGAAAATAAAACTATTAAAGATGTTTTGAAACGTCTTAAGAAGAAGTGTAAAAATATAGAGAACTTTGACGAAGAACTTCTTGAAAATTATTTGAGGAACGTTCCTCAAGAATCCCTTAATAAACTATATTACAAGAATAATCTTAAGAAATTCATTTCTGAAAGCAATTATGTACAAAAACTTCTGAGAAAGTTTATTAATCAAACTTCTACATTTATGAACCCAGAAGAACCTCTGCGTCGTACTTCTAAATTTTTAAGAGAAGCGACGGAGATTATTATGGAATATTGTCATTACAATTATCACTATTATGGTCGAGTGGAAAGGCTCATAAAAAGCCCTAGAAACTCAGTAGTGGTCATTGATACAGACTCGAATATTATAACTGTAAGATCTCTTAAAGATCATATTGATAAGATTATTGGGGATAAAGTAGAAAGAGTAAAAATTGTTAAAAATGGAGAAGACGAAAGAATATCTGAAAGCTATAAATTGAAGATTATTAATATTATTGCCGTAATTTTAACTGAAGCTATTTCAAGATCTCTTAAGAAATTTGAGAAAATTACAAATGTGGATAAGGCTCCTCTTGGGACTTATGTGTTTAAGAATGAGTTCTATTTCACCTCACTTCTGGTTGGTGAGGGTAAGAAAAGATATCTTTCAAACTATAAACTTCAGGAAGGTAAATACTTCCCGAAAGGTATTACAGATGTTAAAGGTTTCGATTTCATGAAAATCTCCGCAGCTCCAGAGAGGCTAAGGAAAGAAATCGAATCTATAATCTTCAAACATATAGTATCTGATAAAGTTGATATCCAAAAAGCTCTAAAGAAATTTTTGAAGCTCGAAGAAGATATCAGGAAGAATCTTCTTACAGGCGATAAAGAACTGTTAAGTCTATCTAAAGTTAACACTTTGGATGCATATAAAGATCCATTCAGTATTGGTCAATTTAAAGCAGTTTATATATGGAATTCTCTATATCCTGACTGGGAGATTGAACTTCCGGCAGTAGTAAATTTAATAAAGGTAGATATAAAATCTCCAAAAGATATAGCTATTCTTTCAGTTGAAGATAGAGAAATGTTTGAGAAAATAGTTGAAGTTCTGAAGGACCCAAATCTAAAAAGCGGGATTACACAGATTGCCATTCCTTTAGATCATGAGGTCCCAAAATGGTTGCTCAAAATAATGGATGTAGAGACAATGGTTCAGAAGTATATGAATCTTATCGAACCAATTTTGGATTGTCTTGGAATCAAATCTGTTTATAAAACAGCATCTGGTAAATACATTTCTAATATTGTAGAAATTGGCTAAGAAAAAAAACTATTTAGAAGACTAGGAGGTAAATCCTCCTAGTCTTATTTGATTTTACATTTATTATTCAGAATTTTTCTCATTAAGATTTTCATCATTTCTTTTAATTTTTCTTTTAAGTTTGGGAAATCGGACACCCAGTTCATTAGTATGGCTAGCAGCAGCTGAAACTAAAAATCCATTAGCAAATGATAAAAAATACGTTTGCCATTTTGTCAAACATGAAGGATCGTCATTTATTTGTACAAGAAGGAGGATAATTGAAGCCACGAGTAACGAATAAGCGTTAGTAGGAAGCCATGGAATAAATCTATCAATTATATCTTTAGTGTAAGCAACTATAAGGAAGCAGAGCAATGATGCCCCACCTATAGTTTTAAGAGTATCAAACGTGAATAATGAATCTGAAATAAATTCAGAGTCGTACATTTTTATCACCCCTTTTACAGTTAATTATTTAAAAGTTGCTCCAAAAATGTACGAATTGTAATATTTCATTATAAAATAAACCCATAATTAGATTTAATTTAACGAAAAGGAGAATAAAAAATGCAGCAAAATAATGAACGTCGGCCAACTGTTCAAACATTCGGGTTCAAGAGTGTTAACTATGACACTCAAACCTGTTTGACAGTAAGATATTTTGAATCTACTGCCGCGATTGGAATTCACCTCCCGTTAAAGAATCCTGATACGAATAAAGATTATTTGCAATTTGATTACAAAAATGGAGCTTTTGCATATCTTCAACCTAGAGACTGCAAAGCTCTTCACAAAAAAGGAATTAAGGTTCTTCGGAAATTCGAAGAGACTGGAAATTTTGAAGAATTCGGGATTCCTTTGAAACGAGGGCTTCTCCAATTTGCATTGGCAAGAGATCTGAAGAAAAAATTGAAGCATCTTACAGGCGAAGTTAATCCTAATGATATCTGTGTGGTCATCTATACAAACATGGATGATAACAAACGCACTGAAGAATATCTGGTTCATGTTTTCAATCAAGATAAAATTGTTAAAGATTATGAGCCTACTAGCGGGACGTATTCGATCGAAGAAAATAATTCGGAATTCGAATATTTCTTGGATGCGATGCTTGATTTTGCTAAAGCGATGACGAATGGATATACACATGCTCAAAACCACGAAAATCGCTATCAGCAACGTCGGCTCGAACAATCTATTTATTCTATGATGGTTGCTCTTAATGTCGATCTGTCTAAACCGTTAAATTCCGGTCGCGGCGGTGGAGATCGTCAATCTGGATGGTCGGGTAGTGCCAATAACGTATCTAACCGAAGCGGTCTTCCAAGTTTCAGTGAAGAAATTGAAGTGACTGATCCTACTGGTGATGAGCTGGAGAAAATCATTTCTCAAATGACAGAGGGAGAGTAATACTCTCCTTCTTTTTTCTAATAAAGGAGGTGGAATTGTATGTTAAAAGTATTTGAGGGGAAAGAAGAACAACAGAGAATTCTTATTTTGAATTATAATACAATTCTACTCCAGTCCGTAGGATTTTTAAATTTTATGAAAAATAAGCATGGTATTGATAATCCATTCTCTAAATATGATGATACTGAATATATTGTGAATGTATTACAATTCGCTAATAAAAATACTGCAAGAATTATTGATAAAACTATAGAGGAAGAGTTCTATTTTAACTTTATTAAAGCAAATTTTAAAGAAATAACTGATGAATCACCAATTGCTTATTTACAATATTATTTGAATATTCTATTGGGACAAAGTTTTATAAAAGAAATTCATATAGCTTCTCCTGTGAGTATAAATGTGCAGGAGGTTTTTCCAGAAATTAAAGAACCATTGTTTGATATCTTTGATGTGAATCAAGTTGTTAGATACATCAATGAAAATCAAATGACTTGTTTATTTCTTCATGATATTGAAATGATGAAAAATATAGTTGAACATCCTGAAATGGATTCTCGACTATTCACATATTTACTTTCCAAAATTGGTTATAATTACCGGGAAGAAGATGAAGCATTATTTCTCAAGATACCAGAAATTATGGATTTAAGAGACGAAAAACAATTTCTTTTTGGGATAGTTAACCTTTTAGCCACAGATGAATCCGATAATATTATATTTTAATCATAAAAAAGGAGAGATTTGAATGGACAGAGAGTACTTCAAACAAAATATCTGTAATCCGGCAACATTTCACGGGACTGTATCTCACGTATTTGATATTATCACCAATACAGTCGGTGCAACGTATGGACCTGGTGGTACTCATAATATCTTTATGCTCGGCCCAGGTGAAATCAAATCATCCAAAGACGGCCTTGAAAATCTTACGATGATGAAAATGGACAGCAGCATTGCGCGCACCGTTCATCAAATGGCAATTGAAGTTGCTCAGCGACAGGCTACTATTGTCGGTGACGGTACAACATCTGCCGTCCTCATCATGGCACAGGTATATAAACAACTTCGCGAAAATCGCGAAATCTGGAAGAAATACACACCGTCTTCTATTTATAATGCAGCACAACATATTCAACGAGGCATCGTAGGATTGTTGAAAAACGCTGCATCTAAAATCGAATCTAAAGATGATGCATTTCATCTCGTATATACGTCTACGGATAGAAATAAAGAATTGACTGATGTAATTATTGAAGTATATGAGAATCTTGAAAATTTTGAGGATACAAATATTGTACTCGACTATAGCTCTAGCGATTCTACTTATTACTCTAATACTAAAGGTATGACCATCAAAGGTCGTGTCATCAATCAAGCATTTAATAACTACGATATCGAAACTTGTAAGCTCAAAAACGTTGAAATTATTGTAGTTGATGGAGCTCTTACGATCAATAACGATATCGTAGACTATGCTAACCATCTTAAACTTAACGGGAAATCTCTCTTAATCATTTGCTCTGGAATAAAGAATGAAAATTTCCTGAGATTTATCGAGGCCCTTTCTCAACGTCAACCTGAATATTTGCATAATATGGCCGTTGTATATAGCACTGCAAATATTCTTCAAGATAAAGATACTTTCTATGATCTTATTAAATCTTCTGGTTGTGCATATCTCGAAGAAGGACTTGAGCTGACTAAAGAAACTATTGGTACTATTAATAAAGGTTACGCGGAAAATGTTCTGATTAAGGACAAGAAAGTAACGCTTGCAGGATTTAAACAATCTCAAGAGCTTGATAATCATATCAAATCTATCGAAGATAAAATTCTGGAACTTGAGTATCTCAATGAGAATCCCAATGTGTCAAAGGATGAAGCATTGGAAGCTCAGCGTGAAATCAATAGACTTAAAGCTCGTATTGCAAGATTGAAGCATGGTACAACAACCATCTTCGTTGGCGGCGATACAACTCAAAGAAAAACGATCAATTATCGTCTTGCGGAAGATGGAATTAAAGCCCTTCAGTCTGCATTAAAGACTGGATTTTTTGCTGGGTGTAATATTTCTACTATGAACGTAATCTATCAACTTCTTATTCAACAATATAAAGCAGATCCTAGCATGAATAATGTATATTCAGATCTTTTGAAAATCATTCTCAAGGCATATCTTGAAGTATACAGAAAGCTTATCTCTAATAGAGTCACGTTATCCAATGATGATGAATTTTTCCAGTATATTTTGACAGCGGATGCGTATGAGAGAATTACTATTAACGATAATGGTAATACTGTAATTTCTGTAGATACTCAATTTGAAAATCATCCTGTTTTTGTAGTTGTAAATCTTGCATCTGATGATGAATTTGCAAATGTTATTATTAACCCTGCTGCTACTGATATTCTTATTGTGGAACAGGCTATCGATTCCGCGCTTGTATTGGCAACCTCCAATACAATTATGACAGACATTTATAATGAGTGGGACGCCACTTTGTAATTAAAAACAAGGGATGGATAACTATTATCCATCCCTTTATATCTATTCCTGTAGGGAACACCTCATTAATACTAATAGGTGGTGAAATTAATGACTTTAAGTATCAATCAGTATATAAATAATCCCCTGGGAAAAGGGTCAGCTGCTGGCTCTTTAAGAATAGTTAAAAATGAATATGATGCAAGATATGAGGCATTACTTGATATCCATGAAAAATTTCAAACTCATATTTATAATCATCGGAATGCCTATTATTTCCATTTATTAATTCCATCTGAGACTACTCCGGACTTATACTATGATATTGTAATCAAAATTGATAGGTCTTTTCAATCTAAAGATGCAAACTTCTTAAATTGGCCCATGAAAGCTATCAGCAATTCTCCTTCATTTGTGTTCACTTTCGCTAACACATTTAGGAGAAATAAGATGCTGATAGATGAATTAAGAGGAATGTTGCCCTCACAGGCAGTAAAAGAGCTTGCTGAAGTAAGAAACCCTCATAGACTACTCGGTCTTGAGAAGAGTATTTATTATGCCTGTAAATATATAAAGGACAATTTTGTTAGTATTGATGATGTAGATAGATTTTCATCAAAGTTAAATCTTAGGGAGTTATTGAAAGAATTAAAAGAATTTTCTGAAATAATGAAAGCTAAAGAAATTGATCAAAAGAAAAAATCTGCTGAGAAGAAAAAGCAGCGCGAACAACAGAAAAAAGAACAGCGTGAAAAAATACGTGGAAGAGAACATACTATTGATGCTGTGAAGAAAAACGACGCTAAACCAAAAACGGCTTCAATTTCAGTTAGGGCGAAAAAGGCGTCCACAGCAAAACGGGCAAAACGTATTTAATAAACATAAGAGAACTGACGGGAGGGCAGTTCTCTTATGTTTTTTATGAGAAATATATATTATTACTGTAGTGAAGAAAGATGAGGGGAAATGTGAACGAATGAGAGCCGATGTCTGTAAACCGCATAAGTATTTAACTAATGAAACTACTCTGTTTCGTCTTGGAAAAAGGGATACTTTTATTTGTGATTTTGAGAAAGTTTTTCCTAACATTGAGAAGAGAGGTCTAAACATCTTTTACATCCCCCGTCCGGCCTTTTATAAGAAAGGAAAACTCATTTGTGACACGATTAATATTTTCATGAATTATTATGACCCGGATAAAGAACTTATCACTTGTTACATTAATATGAAGGTGATGATAGACCTCAAGAATCTTACTTATACGTTCAAAAGCTTTATTAATGATATTGTAAACAAAATGTTTAGCGAATCTATGGTTCAAAAAGTAAAGCTATTTGTTGAGGAACAATATAGGGTTGACCTTGAGGTTTCGTCTGATAAAGATGAAAAATATAAGGAGAACCCATATCAGTTCACTAATAAACATGGAAAGATTCTTATGGCTATTAGCACTGCTATCAAAATTATTATACCAATCATTTCTCACTATTATTCAGTTAGAAAAGATATGGTAGAAGATATAGTGATGAAGAAGTATCTTTATCACTGCTTCTATGCACTCTTTCCATTATTCGAAGAAGACACTAATATTTATAATAAACTTTATGCAACCGTTGACAAAATTGTGGAGAATTCCACACATACCGATAGCGGTATGTGGAAGAGAAATAAAAATAAAGGTATCACTCCGGCCTCTGAGAAAACTAGAATAACCAAAATGATTATTCAGGATTTACTATATAAATATGAGTTTGATAAAATACTTATAAACTTGAACTATGTAGGCATCAGAGGTGCATTAAAGTATACTATAGAAGGAAAAGATACTCACGACTATTCAGACATCAATACAAAAAGATCTGATAGCAAAATGTCTGGTCTTGAACAACTGGAAATGAATGCTGCTAGAATTGATGAGCGGGATATTATTATATCATCTGAAGGAAGTAAACATAAGATCCAGAAACTTATACAACAATATGGAGTAGAGATTAAGGATGAGGACATGGAATTTTACGAAAAGAATCTCGATATGTCCATGACTCAAACTAACATGGTACTCCAATTCTTTGCGGACGACTTTAAAGGCTTAGAGAATATGAAGTTTATTAAACGAAAAGACTTTATTAAACTGATAATCATTATGAAAGAAGAACTCTATAGAAGAGGGTTTAGGGTCGTACCTAATCTTATTACTGGTAAACCCTCTAATCGTATTAAGGGAAGAAAAATCGGGGCTAAGAAATTGGCCAAGATTAAATCTTTTCCAAGATATTATAATCTTATGAAGCAATATAAAGATGTGTCCTCCAGTATCAATGAGAACATTATCATCAAATATATCGGTACATTCATCAATAATCCACTAACTTATGTTGATCATCAAAATAAAGATCTTCTTGGTGTCGACATTGAAATCAATGAAAACATGATCATTGATGAAACGATTAGATTGATAGAAATGTTTTGAAAATTAGAGATAGGTCATATGACCTATCTCTTTTTTAATTAATTAAGTTAAAGAGAGGAAAGATCTAAGTGGATATTGTTCAAGTATACTTTAAGTTACCAAGAGGTTTACAAAAAGGATCTAGTATTGATGCGCTAAATAAAGTACATGATATTTTGATAGGTAAAATCTCTAAAAAATATGAAAAATGGCTTAAAAGATTGGTAGATAAACATATTGGCTATAGGGGCGAAAATATAGACTATTTTAGATTATTTACTGAACAAGGTCGCTTACTAATGAGATATGACGACGGAATGCAAAAAATTTATATAGATAATATTCAAGTTGGGTTCTGGGATACCAGATATAAATTTAGATTTGATGAAGATCAGGCACTCTGCATTCTAAATTATTATCCGGTATTTACAGACCTTTTAGCCGAGATATAAAAAGGAGGATGAGGAGAAGTGTTTATCATCAAAGTAATTAAGGGTATGTTGAACATCGCTAAATCGGTTTTAGACCCTAAAAAGAAATAGTAAAGGAGAATAAAATATGGCTGATAGTATCAAAATTGTAATCAGCAAACATGGAATCCTCTCGGATAATTACAAAAAGCTATCGAAGAAAAAATCTAAAAAGTCTAAGAAGAAACGTAAGAAAAAGGACAAAATCAAGAACTTTGAAAATGAACTCTATATAGAATTGAAGAAGCTCAAAAAATCTGATAAGAAGGGCAATAAAAAGAAAAAATCTAAAAAACATTCGGAAGCGCTAATGAAGCATCACAATAAAGTTAAGGATAAGAAATCTTCTAAAAAGCAAAAACATAAAAACAAGAAATCTCCTTTGTTGGTGGATGATTATATTTCTAAGCATAACATTGAGTCAGTTAAGAAGGCAAAGAAGCTTCTGAAACAAGCTCTTGAACTTCTTTCATAAAAAAAAATAAGTCGCCTACTATCAAATAGTAGGCGACTGTTTTTCAATTTTTAATTTCTTCCAAGCCGACTGCGATTTTTATATCTAAGCTCTGCCGTAGGTCAAAGCGGAGCTGTAAAAAGAAAAATTGCCTAAAAAGGCGGCAAAACAAAAATCTATATTTGGCTCCATTATACCATGGAGCCGGAAAGGAAGGAAAGAAAATGTCCAAAAAATACATCCTTACAGATAACAAAAAGGCGTGGTCGGGAATCACACTATATCAAATTAAAGCCGTCAAGGACATCCCTGAGATCGGGGTTAAGGTTGGCGATCTCGGCGGCTGGATCGCCAGCGAAAAAAACCTTGACCAAGTAGGCAAAGCTTGGGTGTCAGACCAAGCTTGTGTCTACGACAACGCGAGGGTGTCCGGAGACGCTCGTGTGTCCGGCAACGCGAGGGTGTCCGGAGACGCTCGTGTGTCCGGCAACGCGAGGGTGTCCGGCAACGCTTGGGTATACGGCGACGCTCGGGTGTCTGGCGACGCTCGGGTGTCAGATGACGCTTGCGTGTCCGGCAACGCGAGGGTGTCCGGAGACGCTCGTGTGTCCGGCAACGCTTGGGTATACGGCGACGCTCGGGTGTTCGGTGACACCCAAGTGTCCGGAGACGCTCAAGTGTCCGGCAACGCTTGGGTATACGGCGACGCTCGGGTATCTGGCGACGCTCGGGTATCTGGCGACGCGATGGTCGAATCTATCAAACACGTTTTCTGGGCCAGCTCTGTCGGCTTAGAAAACGGCACTATAACTGTATATACAAGGAAAGATGGCGAAATCGAGGTAACGCGTGGATGCTTCCGCGGCACGCTGGATGAGTTCGAGGCCGCAGTCAAGAGCAGACACGACGGCAACCGCCACGGCGAGGAGTATCTGGCGCTGATCCAGTACATCCGCCTGCGCTTTAGGGACGTGACTGTGTGACGGCGGAAGCGGTGCGCTAGGCGAGTATAGACCGATCGTCAATGTGATCGGCAAAAAACGAAGAACTCACCCCCATCGCTGAGGGCGAGTGATGACTCGGCGCTGCTCCCTCAACCCATGCCGCATCATTTCAAATAAAATGGGTTAGAAATCTAACCCATTTATTTTTTTTTATTATTTTTGGATTTATTATTATAAATATATATTATTTTTATGAAATAGAAATAAGTAAATTTTTAGGAGGAGTTACAATTGTTTATTAATTTCATTTTTATTTTTGTGAAAACCAAAAAATATAATCTTAGCTAACGGCGAAAAGGAGAGCTGGCGTTACACCGAGTTGCAACGTTGCAATTAAAATTATAATCCCTTGCAAGCCAGCCGTTCTGAAACAAGCTCTTGAACTTCTTTCATAAAAAATAAGTCGCCCACTATTTGATAGTAGGCGACTGTTTTTCAATTTTTAATTTCTTCCAAGCCGACTGCGATTTTTATATCTAAGCTCTTTCCGAAGGTAGTAAATATGTTCTTCAAGTTTATTATTTATATCTGAAGGAATATTTTCATCTCTACATGCTTCTTCATATGCAGTAATAAGCCCAGAAAATATTTTCTCGACTTGCTCAAAAACTTCTACTGAATTATAAAATTTAGAACCGCTTAAGCTAATGTATTCTTTTTCATCATCTTTTAACACTTTAAATGCATCGATCATACCAAGCGTAGGAATATTTAATTGCAAACTAATTTCAGCAATTTCATCAGTAAATTGTTGCAAAGTATTATAATACTTATCAAGAATTTTATGAACAGGGTCGAAATCAACGCCCACAACATTCCAGTGAAGAACTCTAACGTTATGGGTGTTCAAAATAAGAGTTGCCAATAAAACTTGTAATTTCATCTTAGATACACGCTCCCATATATTTTTTCTTTATGCTGTGTTTCTAAATTGAAAATGAAAAGAGGTATGGTAGGTATGTCAACTGTACAGTTAGTGCCAAACATTTTTGGCGAAAGAATTCTGGAAAATATAATGAAAAATACTCCCGGTAAAAGTTCACTACCTAGTAAAAAACTTGAAGCTGAACTTCTTGAAGCGTATCAAGCGAATTTACCTGAAAAGAAAAAGCGTCCTAAAAAATTCCAACATCCATCATCTGAAACATATATCATTTATGATGATAGAAATGATGGAATTAAGGAGCTTTTCAGGTTTAAAGGAAAAATTAAACGTCGTAAGATAAATAAAATCATTTCTAAATATCCTAAAGCATTTGTTCTTGTAGATCTTGGAAATGGTTTGAGTAAAAGAATTCCTATTAAAACCTTTAAGAAACTTCTTAAGATAAAATTTATTATCTTTGAACGAGACTATGAATTCTGTTTGCCCGATGAATTCGAGCATGAGTCCATGAATGTCATTTGGGAGACATTACCGGATAGATTAAGAGATTATATTTATTCTATAAACGAGCTGTTGTATACTCTAACAATAGAGGATGCTTACAATAAAGCAATCGAAAATTTTATGCTGGTAAAGTTTTATCTTCTCGTCGGGGAAGAAAAAATACTTAAAATCTTATATCATGATGGAACAACCGAGAAAATATCCCTTCAAAAGTTTTTAGACAAGTATAAAATTGATAATTCGGTTAATTTCTTATAATAATGATACTATATCACGTATCAGTAAATTTGGATCATGATGGGGAATTCTTTCCGGATATTCCCGATAGTGCATTTTATGATGATGAAGAAGATAGCATAACTCCCAGGATCTGCTTTAGTGATTCAATAAATGGATGTTTAGGATCAATTCCAGATGGGGGAAGAGGATTAGAAGATTATATCTCATCTGTGGGCTCTAAATTTAAAGTATTTATACTCGATACTGAAAAGTATAATGTAAGAATTTTAACTCCTGAAGAAATAGCGGACAGAGTACCAGATGCCCTTATTCATAGAGAATATTGGGTATTAGATCCCATTACTATTAATGAATATATGATAATAGATATAAAAGATTTTACTTGTATAACGGAAACTGGTGCAATAGAAAATCTGGAGTATGAGATAGTAACCCTTTAAATTAATCTTATAAATAACGCCATGGTAATACACCATGGCGATTATTTTTTTTTGATGTAAGAAGTGCTCCATTAAGCTTCTGCCAAAAGTAAAATGGGAGGCTCTTCAAAAATATTAGGAATTTTAAATTCATATGTTAGAACCGGTAGGTAAATATCTACACCGGTTTATTTTTTTTTCTTCATACAAATATATATTATTATATTGTGAGCGGGTTATTTAATAATTTTGCATCAACTTTTTATGGAAAGAAGGTGAAATCATGGATATCCAGAAAATAGATTATATCACAAAAGTATTACTCAATTCTCTTGAAAAAGCAGATTTCAATACTGCTAAAACTGAAATCGTTTCAATATGCCCATACTGTAATGGCGGGAGAAAAAAGGAACGTTCATTTTATATATCAATTCCAACGAAAGAGAAACCCCGGTTTCTATATAAATGCTTCAGGGCCTCCTGTCGACAAGGTCAGACAAAAGGTTATGTGACTCCGGATTTTCTTAGAATGATTGATTGTAACAATTACGAAGCAAATGTTTATCTTAATAATTTGAATAAGCAGAGGTCAAAAGAAAAACGATTTATAGAAAAAAGTACACGTTATATTAAGAATTTCCCTTCACCAAAAGATAAATTATCAAAGGCGAAGTTAAAATATATAAATAAAAGATTAGGGTTAGATCTTTCATTTGATGATCTTTTTCGGCTGAAAATACACACTAATATGAATGAGCTATTTAAGTATAATGATGTAAAAGTGTCAAAAAATAAGGAATATTATTATAAGAACCTATCCGATCATGGGATAGGATTTATATCAACTTATAACGATTATGTAATTATAAGAAATGTAACAGGTACTGAAAAAATAAGAAGGTACACCATAGTGAACATCTTTGAAGATGATGACGATATTGATAAGTTCAAAACTTATAATATCCCAACTAAAATAGATTTATTATCAGACTCCCCTATAGAGCTGATAATGGCTGAAGGAACATTCGATATTATATCCGTTTTTTATAATTTAGAAAATGAGGATACGTTCAATAAAATATATTGCTCAGTCTCAGGTTCATCATATGAGAAAACTATAAATCATTATATAAGACAATATGGATTATTAGATCTTGTGATAAAGATATATTCGGATGAAGGAATTGAACTTTCTTACTATGAAAGAATCTATAAGAATATAAAAAAATTTACTAATAGCCTAGAAATGTATGTTTATTACAATAAGATGCACAAAGATTTTGGAGTTAGTAAAAAGGAAATTGAAGTTCAAGAAAATTATATTTGGAATTAATAATCCCGATCCATCCAGTATAGGAAGGATCGGGATTATTATTTTTTTTTCTTATGAAGTTTTGGGTTTAGAATCTATCATATTAATTAAACTATCTACCACATCACTAAGCTCAGAGGTCATCTGCTTATGAATATCTAACATCTTTGTAGTCATTTTTATAGTATGATTAAATATTTTTAGAAACTTCTGAAGTTTGACTGTATATTTGTCCAACATTACGTGATATTCATATGCTTTTTCATAATTCCCCATATCAGTGTATTTATTATAATTTTGAAGAAGTTCTTCAACCACTTTATCTACATTATCTTTATATGCTCTCATTTCTCTAGGGATTTGTGTATTAATAAAATTAATCATCTCTTGCTGTTGTTTTTTCATATGGTATATTTTATCCACAATCTGATCTATATTTTTAAATATAACTAAAACCTTTTTGTTCTGACCATAAAACTTTTGAATTATCTGTTCATCATCAAATTCGATATTAAATACAGTCTTAAAGATAAGATTGATAAATTTATTCTCGTCATTAACGAATGAGTCTCCAAGAGTTACTACTTTTGAAGTGTATATAGTATCATCCAGAATGCCTACCAGATGATCTCTGGTCTCATAAAAGAGTTTTTTGATATTTCCTACATAATCATCATCTTTGTTATAAATATTTGATCGCATTTCGATTTCATAAACAGTATTTTTAGTAATCTTATTACTCATCACCCTGAGTTTCGTTGAAATGTTATCAAATCGTTTTTCAGGCTGAAATTTTGATTTTATAAAATTTAAAAACTGCATCACTTTTTGCTTCAGCCATTCAAAAAATTTCTTTATATATGATACAATGCCACCTGCACTTTCAGTTATAAATCCGTAGGCCGTTTCTGATAAATATTCACTATCAATAATAAATTTATCTAGTACAGATTCTTGAGTAAAATAAGAGGGTGAGATGGCACTAATGTCATCCAATGAATATCCCTCTTTAATCAATCGAAGTTGATCAGCTATGTTCAATTCATGGCCCTCCTACTTTTATAGATATTTTTTGATTATTGAGAGTCTTCTTATATTAGAATCAACGTATCTAATTATTTCAGGAAGAGTTTGGAGTAATGTTTCACAAATAAGTTTAATTATCTTAAACCCATCATCTGCGAACTCTCCAAGTTGCTTTAATTGTTTTTCATAATATGTCAGGGACTGATTAACATCTTCCCATAGTGTATAAAATTTGTCTGCAAATCTTACTATATTTTCTATTTGAGTCGTAGTTGATATTCTGATTATAGAGGATTTTCCTAATAATTTATCAATAGCACTTTCAGTTATATTATTCGATTCTACGATTTTATTATTTCCGAGAATCTTATTCCATATGATTGCCTGAAATTTTACAATATCAGTATCAGGGGTTATAGTATCATTATATCCTTTATAAGCATTATCCATAAACGATACGCTTATTTCTTCAAATTGATCAAATACTTTTTTCAAAATATCTATAGCCTCGTCAGGAGAATTTATTATTTTTTCTAAATTATTAGATACCATAAAAGGTTTAAATTCAATACCAGCATCAACCCGCTTCTTAACATCGGAAAATTCTTTTTTTACTATTTCCTCTTGTCTTTTCTTGAAAAGATTTCGTATAAACATTTTAAATTGACGGAGTTTTTCGATTACCCAATCAATGAATCTCTTTATTATATTCCTATTTTCGCTCTCATTAATAATATTAAAGTTAAATTGACTTATATGATTAAGATCAGCTACTATAGATTCATAGAAAGATGTGAAATCATCATTATAGGATTCAACTAAAGCCCCTAAACTAATACTACCGGAATTAATATCTTCTAATGAATAACCTTCCTGTATAAGCTTAAGCTTTTCTGCCAGGTTCATATTTTACCTCCTATTTTTTATTTTCCGGAAAATAATTCCCTATTGTACTATCTTCAAGTTAAACACTTCAATAACGGATAATACTGTAAAAAATAAATATAAAATATTATAATACGACGCATAAAATATTATAAAGAGGTGTATAAGTATGAGAGTATTAGATGTACAAAATCTAATTGAGTCTCAGGCCAGGTTACGACAAGAGAGAAACCTTAGTCAATTCGCAAGATTCCTAGATACTAACCCAGTTCCATGTACCTATTTTTCAATCAATAATGCGGAATCTACGGCTGAGATTGGTACTAGGGATATAATGTCTTATGTTGGAGATGATTCTCCTGTAAGATATAATAAGATTTTTAACTTTCCATTATTTGCAGTAAATGCTATCACTGCAACTATTACTTACGATGAGGTAAATGGTACTTATACTGAATATTCTGATCAGTGTATGATGCTTAACCAAACCATTAGGCCAGTTGCAGGCGACGCATTTATAATTCCCTCATTTAATTCTGAGATAATATTTATAGTAACTGATGTTCAGATTAGGGCCATTAAAGGCGAAGATCATTATATTATAGATTATTCAGTAGTACCAACTTCTAGATCAAAGAAGATTGAAAACCAGGTCACTGAAGTTTATGATACTATCTATAGAAATATTGGTACAGAAGATAAGGCTATTATAAGACGTGAAGACTATAACATCCTGGAAAAATGCACTGATTCATACTCAAAAATTCTTACAAGATATCTTGAAGAAAACTATGATGACAGTATTGGATATTTAAGAACCCCGGATATATTATCCGATGAGCTTCCCGGTATGGGAACTTGTAAATATTTGATAAAATTTTTGATGGATAATAGAGTAATTTACTTTGATGAGGTATTGGAGTTAATTTTTGCGTTCGAGACTCCGATACCCTTTGAACCAAAGCATAATCGCTTATATAATAGAACATTCTTTCTCCAGAAATTTATAACCAAATCCATGGAGAGGGATAAGAATGCTTATGTGCTTTTCAGACCATTAGCCGTAAGCCTATTCAAAGAGATTGAAGATATTGATCTTTTCCAATCCGTAGAATTTGTGTATAAAGAAGATGAGGAAAATCTTAATAAATTTATTAAAGTGCTCGATTATGAATTTATAAATAAAATGATAGATAAGGACTATGAAGACCTCTCCGGATTAAAATTGGTCATAGCTAAAGCATATAATAATGAGGAAATAACTATAGAAGAATTTAATTCGGTAATAGATGACTATGAAGCGAATGATATTGAAAGATTTTACCTGATACCATACGTTTTATTTATTCTGAAAGTGAAAATAAAGGCATTGTTAAAATAATTATTATAGCAACAAACCAATAAGAAGCTTAATATGTTTGAGAAAGGTGGTACAAATATGTTTGGAGCACTTGCGCGGGAACGTCGAAAGAAAGAAATCGATGCTATGCATAATAGAATCATCCGCGAATGTGTCCTCGATGTTGATGAGGATGAAGAAACTGGAGAAATCTCTGTTAATGATGTAGGACTTCTCGTTGATCTGGACGATAGCGATGAGTTCGATCTCACTCCTGAAGAAAATCAAGTTATTGATGATATTATCAAGAATAAAGATGTTGAAAACATGAGTAACGAGGAATTGAATTCTCTTGCTAGTCACATCATGGAAAAGCTTGAATCTATCAACAAAGACGACTGTAGCGACTGTAAGTAATACAAAAACAAATTAAGGAGTTGAATACAATGTCAAACGCACCTACTCATAAACTCATTGTTATCAATGACTTAAATCGAGAACTCTCCCCTATTGGGTTCGGCTTTCAGAGCCCGATCTACAAACCTTCTAGATTTCCTGTAGAAACAATTGGGCAGCTTTTGAACATTTCAAAGGTTACTGCTATGTATGAAGTTTATGAAAAAGACCATTCTCTCAGAGTTCTTCTCAACAAATCGAACTATCGCAAATCTTTCGAGGAAATTTGGAAAGAACAAAATCCTGGAAAGGTATTCCCGTGGGAGAAGGGTGTAAAAACTGTCGATCCTCCCAAGGCTCCTCCTAAAGAGGAAGACAAAAATACTGAACAACCTCCTAAGGAACCGGAAGACGAGACGCCTAAGACTGAAGATCCCGTGGATACCGATGGACAACAATCTGAACCGACTGAGCCGGAACAACCGATTGGTGAAGTTTCCGATCCCAGTGATTCCGATAACGAGTCAAATTCTGAACAGAATGAATCCACTGAGGCGGGAGATGGTCAAACTGGCGAACCCGAAGAAGATCAACAGACGACGGAGAAGCCTAAGACCAAAAAACAACAAGTACGTAAGAAAAAATAATACAAGACTCCAAGGGTTTAAAGCCCTTGGAGTTGCTTTTGTTATTATTTCCCAAACGTTAGATAAAATACTAAAAAAGGTTGGAGGTTAATGGCTAAAAAAAGAAGAATAAAATCCAGGAAGAATAGAATTGATGAATATAATTCAAAATATAAGGGTGTCCCAAAATATGACCCAATAGAAAGAGTCATGTATTGTATTGGAGATAAATTAACTGAAAAACGTGTGAAAGATATAATAAATAGAAAGAAAAGAATACTTGAAAAGCGAAGTTATTCGTGTATAAATATCACTATTTACGAAGAACCTGTTCAGAGTGAACGTCCCAGGTATAGGTCAATTGGTGGATTCATATCCCCCTATGTACCAAATGCTAAGGATAATAAGAACTATATCACTAAGTTTATAAAAAAACTTAGAAAAGACATAAATATCCATACTCCGATGTTTATAAAAATCAACTTCTATCATCCAATGCCCTCTAGTGCGTCTATAGAAGAGCAAGTTTTATTCGAAGCTGGAATCATTCCTCCTGCAACAAAGCCCGATATAGATAATGCTTTTAAAACATATACTGACAGTCTTATTGGCACTCTTTTATTAGATGATGATTTGATCTATAAAGCACATATAGAGAAGTTTTATTCATTCTTACCCAGGATTGAAATGACTATCTATTATGAAGATAAATTTACATCTATATATGTATATAAAAAGATTAAGAATAGAAAAAGCTTTAAAAGTATACCAGCCGATATTGAGATATCAGATGTAATATCTTAAAACCTTATATAAATTCATAGGAAAGGATGATAACAATGTCAAGTATCTTCGGATATGACAGAGGCGCTGGCCTTAGTTTAGCTCAGGCTAAAAGTCTTGCAAGTTATCAAAATGGGAAATTTGGGAGCTTCTTCATACGTTACCTCGCAGGACCTGAATCTTGGAAATATTTCTCCAAAACAGAGGTTGAAAACCTTAAGAAAGCCGGATTTATGATCGGTTCGGTTTTCCAAGAAGGAAAAGATGGTCCCAAATATGGGTACAGTGCAGGGAAAGTTGCTGCTAATAAAGCCAAACAACGCGCTATTGCCCTTGGTCAGCCTAAAAAGAGCGCAATTTTCTTTGCTGTAGATTATGATGCCCCTAAATCGGATTACGACCAATTTGAAGCATTTTTGAAAGGCGCACAAGAAATTCTCGGAGATGACTATTTTGCCGGAATATATGGTAAATTCGACGTAATCGAAGAGATGGCTAAACGAGGGGCTTGTAAATACTTCTGGCAAACCTATGCCTGGAGTAAAGGAAAACTCTCGAAATATGCCGATCTATATCAATATAAGAATGATATTATGGTCAATGGAATTAATGTCGATTTAAATGAATGCTTCAATCCTGAAATCTTCTGGGGTCAATATAAAGAAAAGGTTGAGCAGCCTGAACCTCCAGTAGTTATTGAACCTATAAAAACTCTTGAAATGTTTGACGATGTCCCGGAAAATCACTGGGCTGCTGAATCTATTAAGAAAGCATATAATAAAGGAATCATGAGTGGTATTGGGGACAAAAAGTTTGGTCTTAATATGGAAGTAAAACGCGAAGAAGTTGTTGCGGTAATTGATAGGCTTGGACTTATGAATGATAAACCTATCATTAGAGAAGATTTTCCGTTCAAGGATGTTCCTGACAACCATTGGGCTATTAATTCTATTAAGAAAGCATATACGACCGGCATCATTAATGGTATCTCCTCTGAAAAATTTGGATTGGGAGATACTCTTACTAGAGAGCAGTTTGTAAAAATTCTCGAAAATCTTGGCCTCATTACAGTCGATGACTTTTGGGAAGTTCCTGACATTTATGAAGACGTGCCTTCAGATCATTGGGCTGCTGAGGCAATTAAAGATGCATACCTTAAAGGTGCAGTCATAGGTGTAGCCAAATATAAATTTGGTCTTGGCGAAGCTGTAATGAGAGAGCAGGTTGCCAAAGTATTTGACAATATGAAAATGCTTGATTAATTCAAACGGGTTAGTGAGTAATAATCTCACTAACCCTTAATTAAAGATATTTTTTTGATATTGAAAAAGTGATTATAATAGAAGGGGAGAAAATTGTGGGGAAAAAGACACCTTATATTTTTGTAATCGAAGGATTGGACGGTTCGGGAAAGGAAACCACTACAAAAAAGTTATATGATATTCTAACAGAGGATGGCTATAAAGTTTTAACCGTATCTTTTCCTATGTATGATAAATGGCACTCATTTCTTGTAAGATGGTTTCTTAAAGGAAAATTTGGGAAATCTCCCTACTCAGTTCCTCCAAGAATCGCATCATTATTCTATTCATTTGATAGAATAATTGGGTACTATACTAAAGTAAAATCGATTATCAAAAACTATGATTTTGTAATATTTGATAGATATAGTACTTCAAATATGCTGTACCAGGGCGCTAAGGGTAAAACATATGAAGATAAGATCAGTATTTCCAATTTTATAGAATTTATAGAGCATAAGTTATTCCGTATACCTAAACCTAATAGAGTATTTGTCCTTATTAGTGATTCGAAAAGCTCCCGAGAGGCTATGAGTAATAGAAAAGAATTAGATATAAATGAAAGAGATATAAACTATCAAGGAGAAGTTGAGCAATTTCTCCATACATTGATATCACTAAAAAATTGGGACCCGATTGCTACAAGAAAATTTAACTCATCTAATGAATGGTATCCACCTGAAATTATAGCAAATTCTATATATGATTTATGGAAGGAAAAGATAAAAAAAAATAAGTGAAGGATAGGGAACTATTCCCTATCCTTCACCTTTTGCATCAAATTTTTCCATTATAGTAATCAACCGTAAGTTTATTGATCTTAGAGAGGTTGTACCCTCCGAAATAAAGGGTATTAAAAGTTTCATGAATTGTATACAGTGTAATCGCTTCGCCCATAATAGTTTCTTTATGCATATCAATATCAAAACCAGTTCCAAGAGAAACTGCTTCCTGAATATATTTTTTAGAACGATTCATTACAATCGACTCAAAGAGAGTTCTCGGGACATTGATTCTGCCAAGACCAGCCCTAACAGCTTCTTGAAGCTCTTTTTCCCCTTCAGGAGATCTTTTAGAAAGTCTTGAGATTAGCTTATGCTCTTCTTCCTCAAGTTTTTCCATCTTTTTCTCCTCATTTTCAATCACATTAATAATTTTAGCTTTAATAATATCAACAACTTTATCTTTACCAGATGCTGATACGATGTGCGCAATGAGTTCTTTCTCGTCAGCATCAATAAAGTCCTCAAACTTAGGATATTTCCCTTTCTTGAGTTCATTGCCAGCAGCCTCAGAAATTCCTTCAGGTCTATTCATGTAAAGTTTCTCATAAATGGCAGATTCCAGCTTCAAGCTTTCCTTTAAGAGATCCTCGGACGCAGAATCGTCATCAATTTCTTCTTTAATAATTTTAGAAAGATTTTTCAGATCCTCTTTCGTATCAGGATCATGGTCGTCGGCTTCATTCACCATTTGCGTGATGTATTCAAGATCTCCAGGAGTAGTTTCGTAGAGAAGAATGAACTGTGTAGCTTCAGCGATATTAGATGCAAGCACATCCATTCCAACTTTATGGTCAATGGAAAGAAGAGGGGAAATACTTTCTCTAACCAACTTGGTATCAAAGTATCCTTTCTTTTCATATTGATCTAAGAAAGATTCGAGGCGCTTACTTTGTTTAACCAAACTAGGAACTTGTTCATGTCGACCACTCTTACGAGCAGTTTCAATCACAGAGTCCAAGTTGTGTTTGAAAGTTCTTGCTTCTTTAATAAATTGAGCTTTCAGTTTATCAGGAATATTAGGAGTTTTCAGTGCCTTGATAATAACAAGGACAACATTCGAGCCCGAATTTCCTTGGGTTACAAATGTTTGCTGATAAAGAGGTTCTGCTACGATTTTATTTACAAGCTGAAGATTTTCTAATGCATCGTATGGATCGAAATCTGCAATCGTAGAATTAAGCTTTTCTTTAATCCCATCAATTACAGTATCCCTAGCAGATGTATCCATAATAACAGAATCAGATTCCGTGATGAACTCAGCGATAGTCATTTCTTTAAGAGGCTTGTTTTGAGACTTAGCAATAAGTTCTTGTCGATAATCGTTTATTATTACAATTGCCTTATAAATAGAAGCAATCCTATCTCCGAGCTTGATATAATCTTTAGAATCCGGAGGGAATTTCTTTTGCAGCTTCTTGAGAGTAATTGCAACGTCGATTGCCACATAATAGTAATTATCAACTTCTTTTAGCGTCTTACGCATCAATTTCTCTTTTAAGCTTTCGGTAGACTCTCGTCCAAATATAGTGTTGACAACGGAGAGGAGTTTATCAAGAAGAGAGTACCATATCTTATCAAACGCTACGCCGAGTTTGAGAATAATGATGGCAGCCTGAATCAATTTATGCGCCGAGGCAAATCGCTGTTCAAGAGTAAATCTTCTAAAGTCTTCACTGAGCTTATCAACCATTGCCCGCGCTTTGGCAACTTTATCATCAATAGGGGTCTCAGGATCTGCTGCCGCATTAGCAGCCTCTATGATAAGATTATCCAGAGACGTGCTATTATACGTGGTTTCAAGCAGTTCATTATACACACTTTCATTGATTTCAACGAGTTTCTCTGCGCGCTCGATAACATTCTCAAACAGTTTGTGCGAATTTTTTACATATTGCTTAAATTGAGAAAGCGTTTTAATATTACTCTCTTTAAGAATTTGGTAGAAATAATTTTCGAAAATCATCTTAATATTATCTTTATACTGAGCCTTTACAGATTCATCAATAAGAAGTGCGGATTCGAAGATACTATAAACAGCTTCCTTGACAATATGAATCACCGCACCTTCCCTGATGAACTTTCTATCAATAACTCTAGATGCTTCCGTATTGTAGGTCCTATCATACTCATGGACCAATGTGTCGACAATACTCTCGATCAGACGTTTACGAGATTGAATTGCAGCTTTTTCTGACTCAAGCATCATTTTCCGATTATAGTTCGCAATGCTATCTTGCAACGCGAATTCTGAAAAATCGAACATTTGCTATTTCCTCCCTACTTAATATTGGATTTCCTTATAGATGTGTTTAAACCACAAAAGAAAACTGTATAGGATATTCAAATCCTATACAGTTTTCATATTTTACTATACAGGAATTACTTCGATCTCGATTTTATTGATATCAAGTTTTACGAATTCAGGTATAAATTGTAGTAATTGTTCTTTAGTCATAGTTTCAAGATCAGGAGTTGTATTTATAAGAGATTGATATAAAGTATCATATTCATTAACTTGACGAAGTTCGAATGCCAGTATTCTATCTTGTCTATATTTAAACTCGTTTTCTACTTGAGTTATGATGTTAGAGAAGTAAATGCTTTGATTTATATTCATGCTTGAAACGTTTATGCTTTCGATGAGAGGTTTGATAAATGCTTTAAGGTCTGCTATAAGAGTATTATCAGTTCTAGTTGAAAGAATACGAACCCTGAACCTCATCTTAATATCCAAACGATCGAGATCCACATTAGTATTTTCCATCTTAAAGAATCTGGATTTTCCATATGTGGCATAGAATTTATAATCGATAGATGAGTTGTTTTTGATTTGATTCAAGAGAGATCTCATTTCTGTATTGGTTCTCATAATTACATTAGAAATTCTATCAAAATTTGACCTTAGCTCGCTATATCGTACTAGCGGAATCTGTTTTATATCAAAATTTATGACCCCACTGTTAACTTCATCTGGGACAAAGTTGACTACAGATTGAACAAGTCTAGTCATATTAATCATGAAAGTGACTTTATCGAATTCATTAGTATAAATATTAAGAAGACCATATGAATCCAGTCCAGGAATTATGGATTCATAATCCCCTTTGTCATTATATTCACCATCATTGTAATAAACCGCTATACCTATTTTTATATTATTGAGAGGAGTTATATAGTCGAAAACTTCCTCTGTTCCCCTCGCATATACAGTATCTCTTATGCGTAATTCATCATTAAGGGTAATATAGTCGTCAGTCCTAAGTTCAGATGTTACTGTGAAATAGTTTTCATTCTTATTATAAGAAGTAATATTCATAGGAAAATATCCGACAATATCGGTTTCATCTGTCGGCGAGTATACAAAACCATAGATGCGTATTGCATCCCAACTAATTATATTCCCATCTTCATCTACAATTCCCTCAGGAAGTTCACTTGCAGGGACTATATTGAAATTCATTTTATATGCAAATTCATTATCAATGGCATTTCTAGAAATTCTAAATCTGTTAATAATAAATTGTATAGGTGCATTAATATTCGAATAACTGATAGTCAGCGTATGTTCACTATCTACACTATTCAGGTAAAATGATGTAGAAGGGGGATCTTCATTGATAACCATTAAGTATGGACATGCAAAGAGGAATTTATCTGCATTCTCTTCATATGATAAAATTGCATTATTATTCCGCCTCAATGGCACGACCTCGTTAAATGTATTACCCTGAGGATTTCCTATTTCTTTAATTACAAAATTCCTAGGGGTTATTATTTCAACCCAAGTTCCGTCAGAACCATCAGGATTAGTTCCCGCTTGGTCTTCATATTGAACTTCAATTGAGCCCATGATATATTCTGTAACTTCATCATATGCAGTTCCCATGGTTATAAACGAAAGGAGGGTTGGTTCATTTAAAGTAAGTATAACCTCACTAAATTTTTCAGCATCTCCATTATATTCAGTGTCACCAATAACCCAATAAGTAGATCCGTCACCATCAAAAGCCTTTTCGATTTCTTCAGGGTCGAGATCCAAAGAACCAGAGTTATTGGCCCCTTGCGAAAACACAAAGTCTGTGCTATCTAATCTATTAGAATACATATCACGTATATCAATTTCCCTTAGCCTCGAATAACTATCCAAAGTATTCCCAGTCAGTCTCAGTCTTATTCTTTTTATTTTCCTATAGATTTCATCATTCTTCTCTATCTTAAATCTCTCTCCATCCATTAATGAATAAGCAGTAGAAGGATAAACTATCCTACGAGAAGTTTGAGGATAATGAACATTTATATCCGAAGATTTTATAAGCCCATCGAGTGAGTTGGTACTGATAATATTAGAATCTTCATCCCGCATTATCATAAATGCAGTATACTTCTTTTCATAGATATCAATTCTTTTCTTAATAAAGATGGTATTGTTTGTTCTGTCGATTTCTCTAAAATATTTATTCAAATCATTTTCAGTATCAATTGATCTTAACGTAGATTTGTAATTAATTATTCTTTCTCTTATTTCCTCAGTAGTGAGAGAATCCGTTCCACCGGTTGAGTCAGACACTACGACAAACTGGAAGTAGCTTCCGGTATAGTCAATCTGATTAAGATATGATTGAGGGGATATTTCAATCGTCCCGCCATTATAAGTGAAATTCGCAGCTTTTCCTTTAGTCGTATATATATCAATTCTCAGCTCACCATTAAACGTGAAATCGAAATCTTCCGGAATAGAAAGACGAATCTTCCCATCTTCGGTGTCATTATAAAATATATATCTATTTCCCGTATTTACAATCTTAGTAGTGTAATAATACTTCTCCACCATTTCAAATTCAGAGTTATCATTATCTCTATAAAATACGTTGAAGAATACAAGTTGATCGTCATATGTGAATTCGATTCCCTGAAGCGGGATTCGTTCAGTTTCAGTTATATTGTAGCTATCATATTTTTTACTTACTTGCATAAGGTTTGTATTAAAGAAGAGATATCTCTCTCCGTTAAGCATAAGGTTTTGAGTTATCAAAAACGGGTTAGAAATATTCGAAATTGGGTTCTCTCCATCCAATGTATATTGGGCACTATATACAAATTGGTTATTTACTTTCCGACCAATGATATTAACAGTGTAAGGAAGCATGAACGGGAAACCTGAAATAGTAATTAGGGTATCTTTATGAAGCACAAACCTTACGTTAAATGAGTCAATCATAAATCTGGATTCGAGATAATTTATAGGAACACCGATACTTACATTTATAGTAGCAGGATTTGCACCAGGTATAACTAATTCAGGATAGCTAGATGCTTCCTGCATCAGAGTGCTTTTTGACGCAGTTATGGTAAGACGCTCTCTGGCTTTAATTGCATTATTGACAATAGAGTTTTCATAAAGGGTTGCCATTGTTTCAGCAACCATACCAAAAATACCAATTCGGTTTTTAGATATTTCATCAAAATCATCATCAAAATACTTCGGTGCGATATCATCAATAATTTTATTGATTACATCCGAGCTTAGAATCATTTATCTATCCCGCCTTTCTTTAAATTGCTGAATCATGTATATTCCAACTCAGAAAGAATTTACCATTATATTTCTGCACTATAGGGTTGCTCACAAACGGATGACCAGTATCGGTCCAACCGTCTCCGACATTAAAAGAATTATCTGCTATAGTTTTAGGTTTCCTATGGTGCAATGCGGATAAACTATTCAATTCAGATAAGACATAAGGATCAAGAATGCTAGATTTGCTTTTTATAGAATATTTAAACTGCACAGAAAATTCCGGATAAGTGAATCTACTGGTTTCAGTCGCAAAAGAACTATCAGGTCTTGTAATAGGAAATACTCCAAGAAGTTTTTCCCAATATACAATTTCTAATGCGCCTTTATTTAGAATTCCTCTTGAGGCTTCAACTTCAGGCCCAACATGATCTCTAGTTACTATATAGTACATAGCAACTGCATAATCTATAATACCAGATTTAATATAGTACTCATTTGGAGAATGGTCGCCCAAAAATACTGCTTCTATATAATCAGTCCATAAACACAATGTTTTATATACTGGGAAATCTCTTAAATCTTGAAATGTCAGAGTAAACGTCCCAGAGGTTCTAGAATTCATACTATGCTTTGCATATACTAGACGAATTCCATGTAAGGTATCACCTTTTTCCACCGTGTCAAGAGTTTGATCTTCAGGTGTGTACCCTCTAAATGTATTTGAAAACACTGGCATGAATGCGCTTGGATGTCCAGTATTATGCTGCAATTGTTTTATTACTACTTTATTTACAGGATTCTTAATACTTTCAACGTTATCTACATCTTCTTCGAGGAATGAAATAAATCCCGATCTTCCTCTAAGCTTCTCTCTTATAGGAAGAGCTTTATTTTCAAGATCTACTATGTTGCAATCGGGCCTGGTGAAGAAAATATGCCCTCTTAATCCACCTGGCCATTGAAATCCTTGTGGCAGGTTATATCTATTAAACATTTCCATTTGATACCATGGATTTGATGAGTGGGTTCCTATTAATGCTCTCTCATCTTGTCGTCTTTCAAATTCAGTAGCAGAAATCCCTCTTCTAGCCTGTATAAGACTGGACCATGTGAGTGACATGTATTTAAGCAACTCCTTTCCTTTATTATTCATACGGTTATTTTGGTGTTTTCAATACATATTTGTATCAGAATTGAGCCAAGAAAGAATCAATTATATATTATTTTAGTAGAAGAAAATAGAAAGGAATGATAATATTGTTAAAAATCGTTTTCGATGCCGAAAAATTTGAGCAACTCAAAAAGGTCTCCCAGATAGCTGATTATAAAGGAAAGAGTGTCACGCGACGACTTGCTACATTTAAGAAAGTAGGAGCAGTTGCGAATGAACTCTTAGACCTTGTTGCATTGGCCGATAATAAAGTTGGAAAGTCGGCTAAGCTTATCAGGGAGCTTATAAGGATTTTTAGTTCTTAATATATTAAATATTAAACAATCCTTGGTCTGGGCACCTTCATGTTATCGCACTATGCGAAAAAATAGTCATACGCAGACACTGGGTCGTTTAATATTTAATATAGGCCATGTAGCAGCCCGAAAGGGTTGCGAAAGAAGAAAGGGATATTTTTTTTCTTAAAAAATTAAATCTATTAATCTCTTCTGAACACACTAATAATAATAATTTATAACACCATTGGAGGGAGTGTAGTCTCTTATGTTTATCGAGGATATCATTATGCTCGGTAGGAAAATTATTAAAGATAACATTTTGAAGACAAAGAAGATTACTCTTACGCAAAGGTTTAAGTCTCTATCACAAGCATCCACGGAATCTACGTACTTTTTCCCTATTGCCTGCTCGGAGCAGCTTACATCTGATGAACTCATGATGTTGATGAAGATGTTTGAAAGGAACTATGCTGTATTCACGAGAACTGCATTTTCCCTCATTCCCTTTGTGGATATGTCAAACAGTGAGTATGGCATCAAGGAACATCTCTCTAAAGTGCATCAGAATATTGGTGTACCGGCCAATATCGGCTCAGTTAGTATTAAATTAGAAGCGGCTTCCGAGAGAATTAATTATGGTATTTTAAATGAAAATAATGCAGCTAAAGAATTTGTAGAAAATTTGAGATCAAAAGTTTCTGTAGAAAAGGCTGACATTCATGCTCAAAAGAAAAAGGCAGCTTCTCAATCGGCAACTGCTACTGTTGACCATGAATGGAAAAAGGCAAATGAAGTTCTTCCTACTACGGTTATCATTCCTTTGAATGTAAAGGATACAACTGTAGAAATTCCTGTTCATATTAAAGCAGTTATGCATAAAGTGCCTACTCAAGTATTAGTAAAGGATATTGTAGGAAGCATACATCAAAGTAAAGGATTTTTAAATTTCGTTAAATATATTTCTGGTGAACAAAAGTCCTTGATTGATTTTCTTTTTGGAATTTCGAATATTAAAGAGGACTTGTTAAACAGAACTAAGTCTCCATGGCTCGATGCATTTAAACGCAGACGGCGCCTTGCAAAGCTTGCATGGGGCACAGTAGCAGATAATTATAAACCTATTGGTACCATTGTATTGACTATGAATGAGGTCAATATTCTGAAAAACCAATATGACGTTGATGTATTCAAGGAAGCTAGAAAAATTATGAATCAATACTATCTCTTAGGATTTACAATTCTAGACCAAACAAATGAAATCGCATACGTGATGTTTGATGCCTATCCGGATTTTCAAGAATATCCATATAGGACACTGGAACGAGAAGCAAACAACCAAGACAAAACGTTGCGTGAGATGATTCGCGCAATGGGACGTGTCTAAGAGGGGTGAATATAATGCATCTCACAAGAGAGGAACTCGATCTATACTCGTTGATTAAAGAGAATTACTCTGGTTCTCTTACTATGCACAAATATATGACTCTTACTGAGGCTGATAAAGTCTCAATAAGCAAAGGACTCATTGACCAAATCTATATAATCATTGCGGAGCGCTATAAGTCTATAAACTTCGAAATGATTCCAAAGTCAATGGGTAAAATCAGAAATATGAGGGAGTATGACAACCTCGTATCATCTTTGGAACTTCTGTCTAATATTGCAAAAGACTCGAAACAAAACATCCCTGAAATTGGTATTATCTCGAAAGCAGTAGATAATATCATCAAATATGAGGATACTTTCTATACAGGGTTTGTTCGGAAGAATTCCCCTATTATAATGACGTACAATCTTCTCACAATGGCCGTATATTGCGCTACTTCGTTGATGATCTCAGTTCTTGTGGACTTTATCAATGCAGGCCTCAGTGGAGATCAGTCTAAAACTACCGAAAATGTGGATATCATTATTAATAATAAATATAGAAGACACAATAGTTATCTTATGATCGATGCTCTGAAACGCTTTAATGAACAAGTAGAAAACGGAACGTTCGACAAAGCAATGCAGCTTTATATGAAACAAAATGCGCGTCCTATCAGCGAGTCCGTAGCGTTGACGACCGGACTCATTATTTTTGGTATCATTGCCCTCCTCAAATTTATTCCTATCGTAAAAGAACTGATTTATCTCTTCTATTATACAAGATTGCAATTAAGCGAAGCGTTTGCAATTCAGGCAAATTTGATTAATGGCAATCTTGAGGCCTTGAGAAATAAAGGCGTAAGTAAAGATAGTAGAACGTATAAAATCCAAAAATGGTTTGCTGATAAGCTTACCAAACTATCAGACAAGTTTGCATTCACCTATGAAAAAGGTGAGAAGCAAGCTGAAATTGAATCTAAAGTTAAATTAACCCCAGAAGACATTATGTTATTTTGATCATGTTTACAGATATTTTTGAAAAGATCTCAGGTAGGAAGAAGCTGGTTTTTCTTGGTGGAACAGCCAATGGTTCTACTTGGAGAGACAAAATTATACCTGAACTCAAAATAGATTACTTCAATCCTATAGTAGATAATTGGACAGATGAATGCAAACAAAAAGAAATTGAAATGAGATCCATTGCAGACTATCTTCTTTATGTAATAACACCAGCCATGTCTGGTGTTTATAGCATAGCTGAAGTAGTTGACGATAGTAACAAACGTCCTAATAAAACAATTTTTTGCTATTTATTAACTGATAATGTTAAAGGTAAAGAATTAAAATTTAATGATCACCAAATAAGCTCTTTAAATTCAGTAGGTATGATGGTTCAATCTAATGGTGCAAAATGGTGTAAAACTCTTGATGAAGTTGTAAAATATCTTAATGGGAAATTTTGATGTGTGTATAAATTAATAAAAATGACTGAGAGCCATAAAAAATTTGGCTCTCAGTTTTCTTTTGATTTGAGACATTTATATAAGAAATAAATGAGGTGAGAATGTAATGAGCTCTATTAAAGAAAAGCTTAAAAGTATCTTGGAAGGAACTTATGAAAATGTATATATTGAAGAAATGGCACTATCTAAAGAGGAGTTTGAAGAATTATATAGACTCAAAAAGGAACTGGATGCTGAAAAAACAAGAGCTCTTGTAGCAAAAGATCCTATGGAGAAAAAAAGATGTTTAGAGAAAATTGACAGGTTAGAGGAACGTATTTATGAACTCAGGGCTAAAGGTTTGCAGTAAAAAGCTTCAGTTTGATATTTATTTTCAAAGGAGTTTAATATATGGACATACAAAAGAAACTTCGTTTTATTAAGGAGGGATATTCGCTTCAAGATATACAGTCACAGGATTTCTCTCCACTATATGAGCACTCCTATATAGATTTTACCACTATGCTTTCAAGTTCTTTAACTTCTGATATTAACTATATAATGGAAGTTAGTATGAATAATACAAAAAGATCTTTACTTGAAACTATTAAAAGAGTATTAAGATGGCTTAGGGATAAAATAATGCAATTTGTTAGATTTATAGCTAGTAAATTTTCTGGGATTAGAAAGGGGACAAAACAGACAGTCCGCGATGCAAGGACTGCTGCTAAAAAAGTTGAAAGTGGTAGAAAGGCACCATCCTATAATAAACCTAAAGAAGTTAAAAGAGTTAATACTGAAACTAAGGTAAAAGATATTCCGCCTGAACCCGAACCATCACATGAACCCGTTGATGATGAAGAGTTTTATAGGCGAGATTCGGGGGCCATAGAATATATACCAGAAAGGCATGAAGTGACATTATTTGAGCACATATTTAAAAGGGAGAACTTCTTTGAAGAAGGATTTATGAAGGTATATAAAACCATATCTGATTATATAGATCGGCTAAAAAATGATCCATCCAAGCATGAAGAAATAATATCAACAGATGAACTACTTCAAAAGAAAAACTTTTTTGATAAAATATTTAAAAAATCTTTATCTGTAGAATATGATAAGAAGCAGGTATTTAAAAAATTGTATGGTGATGTAATAACCAAAGAAGTAACTACAACTTTTTTATTAGAGCTTACAAGAAAACTTGAGAAGATAGATTATGAATGTGAAGTTTTTGCGAAATGGATACAAAAGACGTTACCCGAATCCCTTGATAATGTACAGAAAGAATTTCAAACGCATATAAATAGATTACAATTTGATATAAATACAAATAGATCTATGGATTCTTCTTTGGATAGAAAAACAATTGAAAATCTAAATTCCGCCTTGGGTAAGATAGTAAAACTGATTGAATATCAGATGTCAATAATACAAGTTTTTGCGACAATGCACGCTGAAGTATTTATACATCTAAAAAGCGAAATTGATAATCTGAGTTGGGTATTTGAACAGCCGGACGATCTTCATTATAACGATAATGTCTTCTGGTATGAGGATAATGATGATGGAATCATACATTAAAGGATGCTCATAAAAGAGTATCCTTTTTTCATTTGAAAAACAGTTTTATAATAATTAATACTGGAGGATGATTATTTTGTTCACTTTAGAGAGAAAGACTATGAAAAGGGATACATTAGCCATTAATATTCAAAAAAATAAAAATTATTTCAATTCACTTCTCTCTGAATCTGGCATAGAGTTTGGTAAATCTATGGAAAAATATAATTCTACTATAGAAAATTCCTTGCGCGAATCAAATTATGTATACAATGAATATGTGCAATCTGATCTGAAGGCACATTGTGTCGAAACCTTAGACGATATAGTTAAAACATATGAATCTAGCATAGACGTTCTGATTATCTATAAAAATATTATTATGGAAGAAATGGACTTCCTGAAGAACGTCAATAAAGAGGTCATTGAAATTTATGAACCTCTTCTGAAACGCCTTGACAGACATAAATGGAGTTATCAAATTCCTGAATATACTCTGGATAACTTGGAGCCGGATGACGTTTATAATAGAGTAATTGACTATATCTTCAATAAAATTGGTTTTAATATTTATGGAAATAATAGTGTTTCGCCCGAGGCTATGATCGGCATAGTCAATAGATATGAAAATAATTCTCATGAGTATGAAGAAACATTGAAACGAGTTGCATTAGGAGTGCCGAATTCTTATAATATTTTAAATATAAAAGAAGTTATCAAAAATTCCCTTGTTAAAGAAAATAACCTCCAAATTAAAAGAATTGGAGATGAGATATTCAGAACTCTCAGGGAATCCTACATTGATACTAAACCTATTGATAAAATAATTAATTTGATACAAAAAGAAATATTTGAAGCTAATTCCTTTAAAGTAGAAATTTCTAATAAATACACTAATGTATATTTGGATAGCGTATATACAAACGCCTTGGTTATCAAATGTAATCTGATTACAAAATGTCTTGAAATTATAGAAGATATTATTAAGATGAAACTGGCTCTGTTCGAACAAATGTGCATCAATTATAGAAAAGTCATTATTGGAGGATATGAAACAATTTCTGAAGATCATGAAAGTAAGGAGGGTATTATCAACCCTCATAATAATGAAAAGATTCTGGAAAAACATTCTGAATTACTAAATGGACACTGGATAATTCTTTTAAATAATCAAGATAATTAATAACATCCAATTGTAATACTATCCACAGTTTCCTTGTAACATAGGTATAAGGAAAATCATTCCAAACAATATTAAGGAGGAAATGCAAATGTTCAAGGATCTTTTTGAAGGTTCGACACAGTCCGCACCTCAACTGCAATTGAGCTCTGCGTTCGATGCGCAAGAGTTCTCCGCATATCTTGGCGAGGCGGATTCCACAATCGACACTCTCATCCAGTCGTATCGCGGACTGATGACGGAGGCCCTGCAAGAAAGTGCAGGTTCTGTTGATGACAACGTCATCATGGTCCTCGAACAAGCAAACGATCATGTCGGCAACAAGATTGTCGCCGCTCTGAAGCGTCTGTGGGAGTGGATTGTGAAAATAGTTGATTCGGCTGTCAACTTCATCGCCACTCTGTTGACAAGCAACAAGAAGTTCATCGAGAAAATCAAGCCGGAAGTTGAGAAGAAGAATCTGTCGGCTCAGGATATGGCGAAGATTACGATGACGTCATACGACTACAAGCCGGACGTGATCAACATCGACAATGTGAAAACTGTCCTCAGCGACATTGAAGCAGAAGCACGCACCGAGTACAATGCTCAGAACAAAGACAAACTGGACCAAATTGTTCAGAAGTACAACGAAGATAAGCGTGCTGCTATCGACTTTGAGAAGATCGATATTGCAAACCGCTTGACTCGTGTGAACATCTCGGAAACCAAAGATTGGGGCAAGTACAAAGATGCTCTGCGCCTCGCTCTCCTGGGCGGCGGAAAGAAGACCACGAAAACATTCTCTATGGACTATTTCAAAGTCATCGAAAATTATTCGGCCAATGCTGGCAATATCAAGAGCATTATGGAGAAGACCAAAGGCGAATTTAAAAAGCTTGTTGATTATCTCTCCCAAAAAGCTCAGTATGCGAAGAAGGAAGGTTCCGGTGGTGATGGCGCCAATGCCAAATTCGCATCCGGCAAGATCGCATATCTCAACTACCTTCGCAAGAGAACTTCGGCAATTGCTGATGTGTTCGCTGAGCTGCTCAGCCTGAAGCTGAACACTCTGAAACGTCAACTGAGCGAAGCTCGTGCATTCTGTATGTACGCTGCTCGCTACAAGAAGCCGGTAAATGAAAGCGCTGCTGTGATTCCGTTCGATCCGCTCTTTGAAAATATTGAAGATGTGGAAGATGACGACGAAGACCAAATCGGTGAAAGCGCAAACGGTTTCGTATTCTGATTCACATCTCCCCTCATTCGAGCGAGTAGTTCCTTACGGAACTACTCGCGTTTTGTTTTTATTTTACATAAGTAAACCTACAATTAATATTATTTTTTTCCTTCACAATTACGAATAATACTTATAAATTAAAAACAACGTTAAATAAATGTCTATATAACAAATTGAGGGTAGGGATATAAAAAATGAGATTATTTTCGGATGCCATAATCGAGGAGTCTATTAAAGAGAATATTTCTGATGAGATTACTGAAATTTTAGAATCCGCATTTGAGACCCAATCTATCATAAATAGCTACATGATTGAAAGTTCAAACATCGTCAACGAATCAGCATTTATTGATGCTATAAATATCGTAGCTCAAAAGATAGTGAAATTTATAAAGTATTTGTATGAAAAATTTATTTCTTTATTTATGAAGAAAACTGATTATATCGAGTATATTTTGAATAAATACTCAGGGTTCATTAAAAATTTAACCGATGAGGATTTGAAAAATATCGTATATGAATATAAGGAATTTAACTTTCCTAAAAATGTGCCGTCATATGGTTATTTTAATATAATTCAGAAATCCATAACAAATCTTTCCAAATTAAAGATAACTACGGCAGATATTGAAAATTTTAAATATATTTACACCGAACAATTGGATCTGATTAGAGGAAAAATAATAGGAGTCTCTGAGAAGGTACCTCAATATGAATTCGCTTCCAGAATTAAATCCATATTCAGGGGTTCCGATGAAGTATTTGTAAAAGAACTTACCAAGAGAGACCTTAATAGAATGATTGATGACTTTATAAAATATAAAGATGTTAAGAAAATGATTGAAGCTGATAGAGATAATATTCTAAGAGAATATGATAAATATGTAAAAATTGCATTGAATGTGATAAACGTTAAATTTGATGTTGATTCTCTTGGGGCATCTTTGAAGAGTGATAAAGGGGAAAAAGTTGTGGTAGATATTGCAACTGCAAATAGACATAAAGAATACCAGGCACTGATTGTTTCATTTATATCTCAAATAATGGAATCATATTCTGTGGTATTTAAAGAGAAATTAGATGCACTTAAAGATAAATACAATATGGAAACTGAAATATTGAAAAAGATTATAAGTTTAGTAGTTTAACACGGTAAAAATATTAAGAAATAATTTACAATTAAGAAAGGATGGTTAAGTCATATGTTCACCGATTTATTAAGAGAAGCCTCAATGCCTAACGAATATTATCTCCCCGATAAAGATGGAAAGATTAAAGCGTTCGAAGAAGCTTTCGGGGACGATGAGATAAAGAAAGCTATCGCTTACGGGTTTTCTAGCAGTCATGAATATAACACACCTGAAAAGAAAATTAAGGCAGTTAAATCCTGTATTAAATTTGTAAATAACTATGATTGGAAAGAAAAGGAATTAAGTGTCGATAAAATTGAATCCTTTAATAAGCCTCTTAATATGAAAAAAGTATTCGATATTGCAAAATCTATTGAGGAAAAAGGTAATATAACTCCACTTATAGTGGTAAATAAGATACATGGTTTCAACTGGCAATCTAAAGGAAAAGCAATCCTTACAGATGGAAACCATAGATTTGGGGCAATTAAAATGTTGGATCTGAAAACAACCCCTACGTATTATGGGGTTTATAAAGGAACTGCTGAAAGAGACCATGAAGAATTTATTCCAGACTCTAATGAAAATGAAAATGTGGTTAATGAAAACTACATCCCGGACGATATCTTTAAAAATGTGACAAGAATAAAAGACTTTTTTATTGAATCTACTAATGAATATAAAATGCTCAAAAAGGGTATTCTAAATAGAATACAAATCCAGGAAAGTCAATCATTTCTTTTTGAAGGCACTATCGAAAAAGTTAGCTTAACGCCATCTGAAAGAGAAGCAGTTAAAGAGAAATATGGAAAAGTTGAATGTAGTTTCTTTAAGAATGCCAAAAATGGTAAATATTTCTGCTGCACACATAGAGCTAGAAGTAAGTTTTATGATTCCCCTACAGAAATTCCCGTTGACGAAGTGAGATTTATTTCCAGTACAGCGTAATATGGGGGAATTTGAATGACGCAAAGATTGATCAGAAGTATCTCCATTATTAGTACACTTTTAATTATAGCACCTCTTCATAATTTAAATATTACTGCAATAGAACCTGAACCGGTTCGTATTATAAGATCTAATAAAGAAGAGAGGGCGTCCTGATATGAGCGAGATAATTATTACCCATTCAGATAATTCATATGGCATAGAAAATTTCTCTGAAATTACAAGAGAAATTATACGAGAAACTGAAAATTTATTCAATAATGTATACTTAAAAGAAAACTTTTCGGATCACTTATTTATAACTGAAGCTACTGAGAATAATAAAAATATTCTTATAGAAGCATTAAAGAAATTGATTGCCGCAATTACAGCTCTATCCCGCAAATTCATAACTCTTGCAAATAAACTTATTACAAAAAATAAAGCTTGGTTGGCAAAAGTTAAAGCAAAATCTGCCATTGGGGATAAAGTCCCAGATAATTTCAAAGCCGAAGTTTATCCTTATTGGAGGGGCGAAGATAAACTAAGGAATTATAGATTTCCAGAGTTTAGGGAAACTCCTGAATTTCTGGAAGAGCTTAAGGATGTTGAATCATTCAAGCAGAAATATTTTAAAGATCTCTATATAACTGAAGATGGTAAAACAGAATTTAACCCTAAGGCAGTATTCCAGGGTGGGACTAAAAAAGTTGTAATGAATAAGAAGATGTTCCTGGAACAATATCCTAACATGGTTAAATATGTTGAAAGTTATGCGGAACTTGCCAGAAGTATAAATACTAGAAATAATAAAATTATCGAATTTTTAAATAACTCTATAAGAAAAATAAGATCAGCAGTATTTAGAGAAAGTAATGAATTTCTGGATACTGTCAATATGTTGCTTGAACAAGATGGTCCGGTAACGTCTAATACAGTGGATAAACAAGAGCAACCTTCTGGATCTGATGATCCTAATAAACCCGATAAACGCGAAGAGGGCAAAGACCCCAATCAAATTACAAAAAATATGGTTAATGCCAGGGAGCAATATAATCGAATAGTGTATTCAATAAATTCAGCCAGAATGGGAGTAGCCGAATCTTGCTATAATGCATATGTGAGGCTAATTCATTCTGCTATTAAAATAACTTCTGAAGATGAAGAAAAATAATCATATCCCTAGTGGGCTGTCCCACTAGGGAATTATTTATTTAGCCTATCTTAAACGACGAATTATATATTATTATGGTGAGACTAAATATCAATCTTTTAAAAAAGATTCCTACTAATAAGTCTCTTTATTTTTACTATTTACCTAACTTTCAATCAAGGAAAATGGAGGTCAATGTTATGAAAAAACTTATTACTCAAATTGAAACTATGGTAGAAAGATATTTTAGGGGCTACAAATTTATCATCGACAAGAAGACTGTCGATAACGGCCCATACAAATTGAAGTTATCTAGAAAATTTGACGTAACTGAAGTTGTAATCTACCCTAAATTTATCAAAAATATCATCCATAGTAACTTCACCATTTTTGAAAGAATCTATTATGGAAAGCGTCTTCAGAATTCCGCTATTATGGTTATCCTGTCTACAATCAATAATTTGATCTGTTCAAAAGATTTTATTGAAGACATAATGGATATCTCTAAAAAGCAGCCTAAAACTGAGTTTGAATATGAAAGACTTAGAGGGGAATATGAATTGATTTCTAAAAAATTTGCTGAAAATATTCTCCCTTATGCAGATAGAAATAAATATATTGCCCAACTTAATATTACAGTAAGCCCTAAACTGGGCAATATTTTCTCCGACGTGTTGCTCGAAAACTTTATGGATTTCATCGGCTACAGAAGATAATCTGTAAAAAAAAATAGACATAAGGAGGAGACTTCTAGTTGGGAATTGAAATAATGAGTAATGGGGATGTTTTGGATCTTGGAGACGTAAAACAATTCAAGCTCCCCAAAATCGAACGCTATTTTGAAAAATACGGAAAAGCAATTAAATCTGAAAGGTTGGTTAAACTCAATCTGAATAAAATTGCCGAGGAGCGACTGAAAAAGGGGAAAGATTTTCTCATTACAAACCCAGTCTCTATCGGCAAAAACAATACAAAGACTGTCGATGGGATATTTTCTCCTAAGTTTGGTCATACCCAATTCGATGACCAGCTTGGGACGAAAGATATGTATAGATGCCAGTGTGGCAATTTGGCTGGTGCGATATTCATTGATGAAATTTGTCCTAAATGCGGAACACCAGTTGAGTTCATTGATGCTGACCTGACTATAATGGGATGGATTCCTCTGGGCGAATATTGTGTTATTAACCCAGCATTGTTCATCCATCTTCAGATGCTCATTGGAAAAAATGAAATTAGAAATATTCTAAAAGTTGATGTCTCTAAAATGGATTCTAATGGAAATATCATTTATGAAAGATCTCCTAAATCTCCTTACGCACATATTGGAATGCTGGAATTTAGGGAGAAGATCGATGAAATAATCGAGTTTTACTATAAGAAATTTCCAAAAAAGAAAGATATCTATGAGTTGGTAATGGAATATAAAGATTGTATTTTCACGTCTTATATTCCTGTATATAGTGCGATATTGAGACCGCTGATAAAATCTGATGAGAAAATTCGTTCATTTAAAGCAAATACACACTATGATACTATAATGAAACAATATGAATTGATCTCCCTTGATGTGGGTAATATGTTGACAATTCTTCCAGCACTCTTTGAGATCCAGTATGAATATATGGAGCTATATGAGTTCATCGTGGACTCCTATGCTGGGAAAGAAGGATTGTTTAGATCCCAATTTGGGGGAGTAAGAATTGACTATGGTGCAAGATCTGTTATCGTGAACGGAAAAGATCTTAAGCCGGATGAGGTTGATATTCCATACGTAACAGCAATAACATTTCTGGAATTAGAAATTCTATATCTTCTAAGAAGACTCGACAATATAACTGAAAACGAAGCATACACAATTCTGAATAGAGCATTAAGAGAATTCAATCCAAAAATACATGCTTTGGCTCAGAATATTGTGGATAGAAGTAAAACTCCTATAAGTGTGCTGGTAAATAGACAGCCGTCAATCTCCGATAGATCTTTTAGATTACTTCGAGTAAGAAAGGTCAAAGACGATATAGATGATTTGACTCTTAGTCTAAGTCCAAGTCTTTTAGATGGATTTGCTGGAGATTATGATGGTGATTCTCTTGCTTATATCCCTCTCAAAGATTGGAGACTCATTAAGACATTTGAATATACTCTCAGCCCAAGATATAATTATATCTCTAGAACAAATGGCAAATATAGTACACGCATGTCGTTTATTAAAGACTATGCGATTGTACTGTCTGAACTTTACGCGTTAAGTGCGATATAAATTTAAGGAGGGACGATAGATGAAAACTGCCAACTTGCAAATAGTTGATATTGATGGAAATGTAGTCAATGAAAAAACTATTGAATTGAAAGAAGGTAGCAATCTAATCATTAAAGTTCCTGAGCATTATTCGTCAATGCCTGAATTTGTTGATGTTATTGCTGAAACATTTTGGAAAAAATTGGGAACTGGCGAGGTTATCTTCATTCCTCAGGATATTGAACTATACGTATTGAATGTGAAGGTTTTGTGATGTCAACATTGGACGGGGAAATACCCCGTCCATTATTATTTTTTTTTGATTACATAAAAGTCTGACATTAAAATAAGTAAAAGTATTTTATATAGGGAAGGATGAAATATGAGGAAAACTGTTATAATTTCAGCATTCCCTGGTGTTGGCAAGACTATTTTCTTCAATATGATACAAAATACAATGAATAGTAATTTTGTAGATCCAGATGATAGACAGAGACTTCCAATTGTGATTGACGCAGATTCATCTAAATTCTCATGGTCTCGACCAGGCGAGCGAAATCCGGATTTTCCTAATAACTATATTAAATTTATTAAAGACAATATTGGTAAGGCAGATATTATATTTGTCTCCACGCATAAAGAAGTGAGAGATGCTCTAAAGGATTCAGGAATAAAATATGTGTTAGTATATCCCAAAAAATTCTTGAAGGTAGAATATATTGAAAGATTTAAAACAAGGGGAAGTCCAAAACCGTTTATAGATCTTATGAATGAAAAATGGGACGAATTTATAGATGATTTAATAGTCGATTCCGGAAATTCTAAAGTTATACAATTATCATCTAATGAATATTTATTTAATGTGGTAGTCAATCATATGAAGGATTTCTTATCAACCTGCTACAATCAGCCAGAATAAATAAATTATGTGGTAGAGGATCTTCCTCTACCACTTTTATATTAAAATTTCGCAACTCTTGAAAGATTTTTGAATTCAGGAATGCCATCCCCCGATTTTGGCTGTTTGGTAAATTGATATAAGGTTTGAACAAAGTCCCTTTGAATAATTCTGATATTTTCTCCAACCAAAGTCATAATATATTTTTTGTCTTGCATATATCTTTCCGCATCTTGATTGGCCTCTTCGCTAAATACGCCAGTAAGAGTAAGCATATCTCCGTCATAGTCTCCACCGAGCCCCGGAAGATAGCTATTATGAACATGGAGAGTGTCAATAAATGCAATACTACTATCCTCTCCCACATTTACTATCGGATAAAATTGATAGTATTTATCACCAATAAGAGCAGGCATTGTTTTCTTTGTAGTGAGAATAGTAAATTTAGAAGGATTTATACCAAAACTATCCTCAATTGGGTATCGAGTAAAGTAAACATGCTTATCAGCCAATTTGTCGCTACATACTATGAATAAAAGATCGGTCCACGTCATTGGTCTATTAGAAACTGTAGTTTGATCCTTACCAAATTTGCCTGTTAAATATAAATATCCTTTTTTACCCTCTTCGTTTTCAGGAAGTTCAATAGGTCTAAACCTTGTAGATGTTCCATAAATAAACCGTTTTATCATTTTTATAATATATTCTTCGGAGGTATAATATTCGGGATTTGTTAAGGTTAAATACTCAATTTCCCCTTTTTCGTTTTTATATGGATATTTACCAGATAACTGAAATTCATTCTGTAGGAACTCTCTAACTCCATGAATCACAAAAGGCATAAATATTGCACACACACTTGAAAGAGGTACTCCTATGCGACCAAATCTTACTTGTACCTGATCGTATGTGTCGCCAGAAACAATTGGTGCCGATATTACCAGCCTTGCACCAAAATCTGTATTTTTACCTAATACATATTTTTTAAATGTGCCTCTCTTTTCTCTTAGATGCATATGAGTAATTCTATCATGAATATCAACCAATGCTAATTGTATTCTTGCTTTAGTGATATTTGAGACTAGGCCATATTGCTCCTGTTGAGCCACACTTTCTACCATTCTTATAATATACAGATACAAGTCATTCAATTCATCATATGCCGGACGCCCTTCCTCATTATAGTTAACATCTCTATAGAATGCAGGAAGGATAATCCATTTAGTTACCCATGCTTTAGATTTATCTTTAACATTTTTTATTCTTTCATTAGAAAGAACAGATTTACGTTCTTCAAACTTTAATTTATCCCAATTCTTATAAAGAAAATCTAGCCCAGATTCACCATCCGGATCGGGAGTTAATTTTCCATCCTTTATAGAAAAATTCTGTGTTCCTGAGATACAGGATTCAAAATTTCGATCTATCAGCCTAAGGTTATGGTAAGTCAAGGGATGTAAATACTGTCCTTTAAGATCTATATATGCGGGTATATTCTGTCTTTCATAAGAAGTCTGTCCAAAAATGCTATAGGAAAAAACAGAATCATCTGTGGGCAAACCCTTATCAATAGGAACAGGTCCGCTAACAGGTCGCAGACCATTTAGCTGAACTATTCTATCAATATCAGCTTTGTGGAGCTTCATTATGAACACCATCCTTAAATAATCATTGATTATCTGTGTGTTTTGGAAATAAAAACGAAGGAGTATGGAAACCCCATACTCCTTCTTCTATTCATTTCGAGTAAATGTGACTAAAATTCCATTTGAAGTTTTAACTATATCAACGGTAAAGTCCTCATGTTTAAGATACTTTACCCTGAATTTTTTCGATTCCAGGTATTCCATTATTTTTTTAGTAGACTTTGAAGGAAGGTTAATAGGAAAGCTGAGTATATCATTGAACACTTCAGGGTTTTTAAACTTACATTTATCCAGTATTCCGGCCCGATCCAATATATTATATAAAGAATAACACTCAGAGTAGTATTTAGGCACTAATATATCAAATATTTCTTCACTATATGAATTATTTTTCTTTATCATTTCCAATAACATGTCTACTCGTGTTACGTCACGAACCTCAGTCATCTACGCTCCTCCCTTCTTTATTTTCTATTCTGGTTAGAGCGTCTTTGTTCTTTTAATTGCTCTTCCAGTTGTCTTCGTTCCATTTCCCTTCTATTTTGTTCAACGAATAGACGTCTTCTTTCGAGCTCTATAAGTAATTGTCTTAAAGGCATATTTCTTATACGTTCTTCAGACATGATAGGGGAAAGGAAATCGTAAGCAAAATCAAGAAGCTTACGATATTCCTCCACCCTTCTCTGTGCTACTTCTCTTCGTTTAAGGATTTCAGCTTTTCTCTGTTCTTCCGACGCTCCAATGTGTTCCTCATCCCCCTTACCTGGGATAAAGTAAAAAGCAAATCATCCATCTTCTGACGCTGTTGTTTATGAACACGTTTACAGGACGGACAGACAAACGACTTAATTCCATATTCGATCTCTTTACTGTCGTCATACTTTTCTATCTCCATATCAATCTCGTTATGAGCTTCAGAATCCATGGAGATCAAGATTTCAATGAGATCGTCGATGGAATCAAATCTTACATGTTCCCCATCTTCTGTGAGGAGTGCAATATATTCAACGAACATCAGATATCCAAATACTACGTTAAGGTTAGTAGTATCTTTATTATATTTATTTACCCATGCTTCAATCTTACTCATAGTCATGAGGCGATCATACAGTGAAGGGATTCTAATTCCAACCACTGTACCATCACTGAGAATAATTTGCTTGATTTTAGATAATTTTGTATGTTTGATGACGTCTTTAATATCCATATTTTTATAGAGAATAATATCATGATCTTCTTTGAATTCTTCAGGGTTGAGTACCAAATCGGCACCATGGATCTTCAGATTCAATTCAGCACCACATTTTTCATTCGTACACGTGAACGGATAGTCATTCTCTTCAGGGAAGGTTGCAATGAATAGGTTGTAGTATAAAGTTTGCTCATCTTTGTAGTGTATTACTTTCATAAGATCATATAGAGACGGTACATTTCCAAATGATGTGTCTACAAGATGTTTCTTGATCACACTGAGTTTCTTAGTTTCGAGCTCCAAGAGAGATTTCGGATTTTCAATACTAGCAATAGCAATGATTTCCGGAATGGATGCACCAGAAAGTGTGATATGAAACCCAGAATTTACAAGAGGTGTAGTCACATGATCATGACGCTGTGTATATGATTTAAGTACAGCCCTCTTGATATTACCCTTTTTAGTGGTTTTAATTTTGATATCGTTAGCTTCAAGAATATTTTTAATAGATTTTTCATATGATTTATTTCTCTTGATATCTACACGGAGAGCCGCTGACGATCTGTCATATTCTTTAGTAGCACCAGTGAGCTCAACATCAATGGAATTTTCAAAGCGACGTTCAAGTTCTTTAAAGAAGCGTTCTTGGGCCTCTTCTTCGTCACCATCATCTTCTCCACCGTCAAGCTCCTTCATCATTTTGATGAATTCGTTTTCTTCATCCTTATTTTCTTCATCGCGTTCTTCGAGGAATTCGCCGCTTCTGTACTCTTCCATAGTGATTTCCTCTTTGCCTTCAACTTCGCGGCGAACACGATTGATTTCTCGAACGGCGTCCAACTGCTGTTCAATAACAGCCTTATCCAGGTCATCCATAAGCTTATCAGGATTTCCACCATTCATAATAAATTCTTTATGTTCTTTAGGAAGATCTTTGAACCATTGAGTTTCCATCAAATCATTAAGAGCCTCATTAATATTAGGAGTTCCAGCAGTGGCCTGCTGATCCTGAGGGGCAGAATCCTGTTGATCAGTAACAGAATTGGCCATACTTTCAAGTTGAGATGTAGGAGTAGTATTGTTAGTAGTAACTCTCTTTTGAGCCAGCAGCTCGGACATTTTTTCTCTAAGGGGAGATGATGCTTGCTGGGCACCATTTGATTCGGTAGCCTTTACATTCTCGCTCATAGCTAATTCTCCTTTACTGTAAAAGTAATGGTAGTTTTTACAATGTTTCTATAATTATTTTCAATATTACTCTTCAGAAAGCGTGACAAGGACTTCATCACCATCTGTATTAAATAAAACAATTTCCTGAAAACTCGGGGATTGGATTCCAATATATAATTCCCCGTCCACATACTCAATGATCATATCATTTATCGAAAAATCGCAGTATTCTTCGACTTGCCTATTTATTACCATTTCTAATTCACTTGCCGTTTCTTCAGAAAAATCGACTCTGTATTTAAATATATCTATTCCTTTCTCAAGGTCATCAGGATGATCTCCTGGTTTCATAATAAGTAATACATATAGTTGCATTGCTAGAGCATGGGCTCCATCATAAATTTTATTTTTAGAAAATTCATCTATTTCGAACGACACATCCTTCATTTTAAAGCTCCTCCTTTTATCAATTTTTAAATATCATATGTTATTTTTGTGTTTTTTATATGAAAAACAGCCAATTAAAGTAATAGTAATGAGAGGGTGAAAGTATGTGAAATGTCCATTTTGTGGAAAAAGGTATCAATATAAAAAAGATATGGTTCATCACATTTCTGTAAGACATTCTAGACAACTCCCTGAAAATATGAGTCCTGCAAAATTTTTATTTGCACATATCCATGGAGGTAGAACTACAGGAAGTTGTAGAATTTGTGGTGATGATACAAAATTTGATGAGAAAATAGGAAGACCTGCAATATTTTGTGATAATCCAAAATGTAAACAAACTTTTGCCGAAATTGCTCAGTCTAGGAATATTAAAAAATATGGAGTCCCACATCTTCTAAACAATCAAGATCATCAAATGTATATGCTTTCAAGAAGAAAAATCTCCGGAGAATATTTATGGTCTGACGGAAGAACAAAAATTCCATATGTGGGATCTTATGAAAAAAGACTTCTTAGCTTCTTAGACAATATTCTTGATATAAATCCGAAATATATACATGCCCCTTGTCCATTTACGATATATTATGAATATGATGGGGAAACACATGCTTATACTCCTGATTTTTATATAGATATACTTGATTTAATTATTGAAGTTAAACATGGCGGAGATAATCCAAATCTCCATCATAAAATCCAGGCAATTGATGTAAAAAAAGATAAAGCTAAGGAAGATGCAATTAAGAAAAATACTACTCATAATTATATAAAAGTAGTAGATAATAAATTTGGCCCCTTATTGAAAACAATGTTTAAATTAATTGAAAATAATAGTTTTGAAACTAAAGAACGTCTGGTTGTAATTGGCGAATCTATTAATACAATACTTGATAGAAAAGAATCAATTGAAACACCTCAATTTTTATTAGAAGCATCGTCTAAAAGTGATTCTTATGAATTTAGTTCATGGAAGAAAAAGCTTTTCAATAATAGAAGTTTTATTGGAAAAATTATTTCTCCTTTTCATAATGTAATCGTTGATGATAAATATATCTATATAAGAGGAATAAATTATAAACGTTTAATGTTTAGAATTAAAAACCTTTATAATGAAAGTAACTTGTGGAATATATTCTTAAAAGAATATGATGAAAAAGATCTAAAGAAATTTAATAAAAAGAAAATTTCAAGAAATAAAATGAGAATCACATATATTAAAACTCCACTATTTTTTGCACTAGAATTGGTATCAATTTTTGATCAGTTATACAAAAAATTTAGAGAACCTGCTTATGGTAGAATTTCTAAGCAAATATATGAAAAGACTTGGTTGTCCAAATGTGATTCTAGATCTGTTGATTTCATACCTCTTGATAATTTAAAAAATCTTTCGCTCACATTAAATGATTATCAGAAAGAATTCATAAGGAATTACAATAAACTAAAGAGTTATCTAAATCTCAATGGTTATATTCTCACTTTTGAGCAAGGTATGGGTAAAACATTAACTTCCATAGGTCTTGCTGAATGTTTGGGTGTAGATAATATTTACATCGTCTGCCCAAATTCGGTTCAAGAAAACTGGATGTTGGAAATTAGAAAATATTATGATAAATATAATGAAGATGAAGCTTTATGGAGAAAAGAAGTTGTATTATGTAAAGATAAAGATTCTTCATCTCAAGCAAGATTTTTCATAATAAATAATGAATCTATTCCTAAAATGTATCCTTTCATTAAAAATGGTAAGAATATGCTTATAATTGATGAATCACACAATTTTAGAAATATTGATGGTTCAAGAGTAAATGACCTTATCACACTGAAAGAAAAAATGAATCCTGATAGTATTTTAGTCATGTCAGGCACGCCAATTAAAGCTACTCCCAATGAAATTAGCCCAATGTTACGACTTATCGATCCATTGTTCACTGAAGAAGTTGCATCTATATACAATAAATGTTTTAATCTTGAATCAACTATGGCTATGGATATTATTAAGGAACGTTTTGGTCGAATCATCTATAGAAAAACTAAACAGGAATTATCTTTACCTAATAAAACGGTTAAAGATTTATATGTTAAAATAAAAAACCCTGAAACCTTTTTATTGGAAAAGACCCGTGAAGAAGTACGTTCACGATTTGAAGAAATTTATAATGAAAGGCTTAAAGAAAATAATACATTGCGCGATGAGTTTATTTCATTAATTAGAAAATATTCTTCAGCATCCAAAAATGATACAGAGCATTATATAAAATGGATAGTATCATCTGTTAATACTGGAAAAGAAATGAATATACATGAACTAGACTCTGATTTCTTCAAAAAATTCTTGAGCATGTTTGTTATTCCAAATATACCTGATCAAAATATTATTAATCGTGTAATTTGGTTGGATACGAATTTTATAAAGATGAAACAATCTTCTATGGGTAAAGCAATTGGAGAAATACTTCCAGTTAAAAGAAAAGCAATGTTTATAGAAATGTATGAACAAAACAAGGATCTTTTTATCTCAATGATTACTAAAAATAACGAGAAAACAATAATCTTTTCTCAAATAAAAGACGTTGTTGACTATATTTATAAATCCTTGAATGATAATGGTATTAAGACTGTTAAAATTACAGGGGATATTAAAAATAAGTTAGATGTATTGCTACAATTTAAAGAGGATGATGAAACTCAAGTCTTAGTTGCAACATCTCAAACTCTTAGCACTGGTGTTACATTAACAGAAGCATCTCAAATGTTTTTCTTTGGACCGCCTTGGAGATCTGCAGACTTTGACCAAGCCTGTGACAGAATTCATAGAATTGGACAACAGGTTGACGTATTTATATATACGGTATTGCTTGAAACTAAAGCTAAAAATCTTTCAAGCAGAATGTCTGATATTTTGAATTGGTCAAATGAAATGTATAATTCATCTATCGGACAATTAGTTGCAACTTCTGAGGAAGACCTTGGCACATTACTAACAGAATCTACAATTATATCTGAAACCCAAACTCTTGCCGGTATAAGCCCTATCGTTACTGGGTTTGTAGGTAGAGAGATTGATTATAAGGAAAAACCATTTTATATCACAGTATATAAAGACCTAGAAGATGAAGAATATAAAATTGGAGTATCGCTGGAGTCTACTGATAATCCTATCGTATATGATAAAAATAGATTTTCTTATTTCAAATCATCGAATCTTTCAAACGAGGATTTATTCTATTCAATATATAGATATATAGGATTTGAAAATCCTTTAAAGGATTACAAAAAACTTGTTGACATGATAGAAAATTCGCCTAATAATTCATATGCTTATAGCTCAGATACCGAAGCATTTACTACAATTTTTAAATCTATTTTCTCGCACCCAAGTTATAACATAGGGAAAATAATCGCCAACCCTGATTTTATAAAAATAGATCAGGGTAAATTGAATCATAATTAAAAAGGAGATGTTTCAAAATGCCTTTGACGAAAAGAGAATTGATGCGCATCCCGTTAAGAGAATTCGGCCTCCCAAAGGAACGGAAATATCCTATGCATGATGAAGCCCACTTGAGAGCTGCTATCACATATTTCTTTGCAGCCCCTCCAGAAAAACGCCAGGAACTCGCTAAAAATATTGTGAGACGTTGGAGGGAACTTAAATCTAACATCAAAGTTACAAGGAAAAATCCTTTATACGAATATATTCCTGGAGAGATGAAAAACATCGAAGAAAGCACCTCATTATTTGAAAACGTTAACACCGAACATTTTGAAATATTATTTGGTACTAAAGGAAAAGAAATCATTGAATCTCTTCTAGTTAAAAAGACTATCACTACGGTAGACGATATCGACTCCCAAGTACCTGAGGATTATTTGAAGAGAAAGCTTCTTCTCGGAACCGTTAAATCGTATATTATGAATGAAATGGGCGAGGATTATCCGATACTTTATACGGACTATCCTCTTAGTAAAGATGATCTGAAAAGCAATAACGGCGGGATCAAAACTTTATCTGAAACTTCTGTTATTGTAGATTATAGGGGCTATCTCAACGAATGTAGTAATATTGACGTTATCAATAATATAGAGCATATTCAATTTTGCGCAGTATTGAGAGAATGGGATGAAAATTATAGAAACGGATATAGGAATATTACCTACGATCGTTTGATGATCGAATCATGGAAACAGAGAGTATATGAGCTTCTCACTGAAGGGGAAGATCCTTTACGCCCTGGCACTCTCAAACTTAAAGCTACACGACATATAGACGTAGAGACTAAGCAGAAACTGGCGGATCTTGGGATTACCGATCCTGAGGATTTCCAAAAGAACTATATTAATGGAAAATCTCCTATTATCAAATCTGCCGAAATCGGATTTAATATTGTAAAAGATATTGTTGAAAAATTCAACGAACAAAATCCGGATATTGCTGATAATGCACTGAGTCTGAAACTTTATACGTATACTGATGATGTTAAGCTTCACCAAAAAGGTAAACAAGTGATGGCCAATGAATTATGGAGATGGGAGTAAAATGGAATTCATTCCATCGATTACAAACCTAGATAAACATGAGCCTACAGTGGCATTTGGATTCAGAGGCTCTCTTCAAAATAAAAATGAATTCTGTGATTACCTTAAAACTACTAAACTCTCACAGTTATTCTCTGAGGATAAACTATATGATCTGTGTAGTGAATATGTAAAACATTCATTCTTCATAAGAAGATTTATCAAATGGGCCAGATGGTTTCTTTATGATAAAGATCCATCCAATAGACCTGAAGTCATAGAAACAGATGACCAGATGATTGAACAATGGTCCAGAAATGTACTCCAGTTTTATGAACTATATAGAATTTCTGAATCCTTATATGAAAGGATTTTATATACTCAATTACTTAATGATCATCTCTGGAATCCCAAACTCGATCCAAGAAATCCGAAAATTCAAGACTATTATAAAAGAAAACTCTCAGACATTGAGGGAAATATAAGGAATACATCCCTGGTAGAATCAACTATTGTTGAATCATTCAATGCTAACGATGCAGATTCATATAAATTGATCAAATCAGGATTAAATAACGATTTGATATCTATATATAACAGATCTTTTTCTTCTATTAGAAACATGAATGAATCTTCTGTGGATATTAACGCATTAAAGACAGAAGTTGCTAAACTTAAATTTATGCAAATTTTAATTGAAAATGATTTTATATATACTGATTTCCAGCCGGATAGCGAATTATATTCAAAATATTCAGTTCTTAGGAAGAGTATAAAGAAGTCTTTAAAAGATTATATTGACAAAATCAAAGCACAAGAAGATGATTTTGATCTTGATTCTTTTTATGAGTCTACAAACTTCTATAAATTTTCCGTGACTGAATATCATCATGTAAATCTCTATAAAGAATTTATAAGAGATAATTTTTAATATAAAAGTCCGGTATAGGAGAAATCCTATACCGGAGTATTAGATTTTCAAAATTATATATTATTAATATGTATACTTACTTATACTCTTTATATTTATGAAAGGAATGATTCTATGAAGTTGACTACTAATCAAATGCTAAACTCTGATTTTCTTCTCTATCAGGGAACTACCAGACTTTTTAATGAGTATATCTATCAGCTCAATGATATTACCTGTATTAAGCTGGTGATAGCCGGGAATGATGAGTGCTGTTTAGAGTTTCATATTTTAAATGATGAATTCGAAAATTGTGTTAGGCTCATTGGAATTGGTAGAGAAGAGGCAGAGAATGTATGTAGGAGCATCTTTAGAGATATTAATGTTTCAATTAATATTTTAAATGCGTATAGAAATGATATAATGAAGCAGTCAAGTATTAACCAAATTACCAAAAATTATATTTATAAATTTGTAGATCTATTCACTGAATCGATAAAGAAATACGAGGTTACTACATTTATAGTTGATGACCTTAATAACCCAGAACCAGATCTAAGTTTTATAGTTATAGGGAATTATAAATCAGAATCAAAATATAATATTCAGAATAGAAGCCTTAAATACGCTTTAAAGAAACTTTTTGATGGGAAGGATAAGTTTACAATTAAAATTCTGATTGAAAGATACAAAGCAGCATTTGAACAATTTTGTATATCGACTTATAATAATGTGATATATTATCATTGACGGAAAAAACAGCAATTATATATTATTATAATAGCCATAGGAAGAATAGTTATTTATTATGAACTAGACTTCCTATAAATATTTTATAAAGGGAGGATAAAAATGTCTGAACTTCTCGATCAAGTAAGAGGGGTGGCTAAGCCGGATCTTGAAGTATTCAAAGTGGGTCCGGAAGTCATCCAAGACTTTATTGCCAAGGTTGTCATCATGATGGGCGGAGCCCCCGACGACATCCAAAACATTCAGATTGGCCAAGATAAGAAGCGTCTTCGCATCTTGGCGATTCTGGACAAAGATTCGGATGTTTTCGACTGTGGTGACAACCGTACAACGGCGTATGGCGGCTTGACCCTTGCCGGTGCGGCTGAAATCCGTGACAGATCTGAGCTCACGGATGACGCAAAAAGGGTTCTGGAAGAACTCGGCTACTCGTATGTTGATGAAGATGGCCGGAAAGTTCTGATGGTCAGTGTGACGGAATACAAGAAAGGCGTTGAGATCGAATTCAACGCTGAAGTCACGATGGCTATTATCACGGACAGCGATTTCAGCGACCCGCACTTCATCGTCGACGCTTCCGAAGAAGTTCTTCGAAAGAAGAAATACGATTCCCACAAATTCAAGGACAAGAAGAAAACTATCATATTCGCAAAAATCCAGCGGTCTGCAAAGGGAGACAATCAAGGATTCAGCCCGGAGCAAGTCACTGATTGGAAGTCTGCGGAATATGTGGATGTTGACGAAGATGATGACGACGATTGCTAAATCGCTTCAAGGGAGTGATGCTTAAACGGCATCACTCCTTATTTTTTTTTTTGTATTTTATAACTATTATTATATAAGGAGATTATATTAAATGTATAAGTGAAATTCTTGATAAGCATAACCCTATTCATGGTTCAATAGTTTCCGCGAAGGCATTTTTTAAAATTCAAGATACTCTAAACAGTAATTGATCCATTTCTATTCAAAATATATATTATTATAACGAACTTAAATTGAAATATTTCTATCTGGAAGGTGATTTGATAAAACTTTCTATCAATTTTGATTATCTTAAAACACATAAGAAATTGGTATTTACATCTTATTATTAAGATGTATTATACACTTTAATCTATTAAATGGAGGTAATCACAATGCCAAAAGATCTTGATTTGGACATCAAAAATATTCTTGGGGAACTCAGCGAAGTAAACTCCAAGAACGAACAGAAAGTTGTTGCGGTTGCATCATGGAACAATCGCCCAGACACAATTGATATTCGTCGATATAATGTAATGGATGATATCCTCACCAAAGGCATCAGCCTTACTCCCGAGGAAGCCGTGGAACTCGTTTACATCCTCCTTTCGAACCCTATCGAAATTAAGTATGATCGAGAACGAGTATATCAAATCCTGAAGGAACAGGAAGAGGCGGAAGTTGACGTTGAACAACTCGTTCAAGTGATGCAGGGTGGAGATGATGAGGTAGAGGAGAACGATTCAGAATCTGCCGAAGGTGTGACTGAGGATGAACAAGCTGAAACTGTGGTATATGGTAATTGGAGGGTAGTTCCGAAGAAATCAGGCCTTTTTCATAAGAAAGGGCCGACCTTCAATTATAAGAGATAAAAAAATTAAAGGAGCTGCTACTAATGGAACAGATTGTATTTAAAGAAGAAGATTTGAAACTGGAAAAAATTTTTAAACGATTTATTGAATACGTGGAAAGCGAAGTGCTTCCTGAGACAACAGTAGGTGAAAAACCTTTATCTGTTAGCGACTTTAAGAAAAATAAAGAAATTTTGATTAAAGAAGGATATGAACGCATCATAGATACCACGATTTGTGGTGCCATCTTTGAAATGATTGCCGCAAAGATAAAACTTTTAACATTGGTCGATATTACTAATGATTCAATTCAGCTCGAATTTGAAGAACTGTTTAATTTCTTTAAAAACTCTGTTATTCTTTGTGAGCAAAGATTTGCAATCGAGGGGAAAAATTTATATGATCTCTCACACATGGATATAGCCGATATTATATCAAATAATGCGGCTGGAAAAATTGTGCAGGAGGTCATACTCCCTTCGCTATCTCAATAGATGAAAGAATAAATAAAATCCAGCTATGGGGGAAACTCATAGCTGGATTTTAATTTTTTTATCTACATATTATTAGAGGAAAGGGATGAAAAATGATAGAAAAAATAATAAATACCAACAGAATTAAATTTACTGTTTTGGATGATTTATTCTCTGATAGGTTGAAAGATTTTAAATCAATATCTATTCATATAGATTTACACAGTGTTTTGGAATCTCTTTACGATCCTAGAAATTATGAAGAAACAAACTGGTTAAATGAAAAAACCAATACTGTAATAACTTCATGTATTATAAATTTATGTTCACACTATAGACTTTATTTTGGAAAGAATAAAATCCCTACCAAAATATATATGTATTTTGGCTCTGAAAAACCAAGAAACAATTCTAACTATCTTGCAGAATATGGTTATAAATTCTTTGATAAATATTCAAAAGATAATGAAGACTTCAAACCTGTGAATAAAGAAGTCTATTTCTCTTTGAGGCTTATTAAAATTATTGCCACTTACCTACCTGGGATTTACTTTATAGATTGTGGAAATATAGAGCCGATGATCGCCTGTTCATATATGATAATGAAAGAGTTGGATAAACTCAATCTTGTTTTGTCTAAGGATCTTTTATGGTATCAAACCGTTTCGCTGTCCAACACTGAAGTTCTTAGACTGAAGCGGGATGATAGTTATGTGATTACTAAAGAAAATGTTATAGATATTCTATTGAAAAATTCAGTCTATAAAAAGAAATTTGTTAATCATGAATTGCTTTCAATCATTTACTCATTTGCTGGTATCAAGACTAGAGATATAAAAGGTTTATCCGGATATGGATATACAAAAATAGTTAAAATATTGGACTTAGCTATAGAGAGAGGTATTATTAGATCGAAATATACACATATAAAAAATATTATTGATGAAATTTATACCGGCAATCAATCAAAATATTTGATTAATGCATTCAGGGCTCTAGATTTGACCTTCCAGTTAAATAATTTAACTTCTGCTCAAAAACAATCATTACAAGATTGCATTAAAGATAAATATAATAAGAGAGATTTACTGAAATTGAATCAGATGGTTTTTACTGGAGAGAACTCTTTAATGATTGAAGAATTATTTAAATACGCTTCGACTAAATCTACTTTTAAATGGTAGCATTTTTTGAGTAGATATGTCACCATGGGCACGATAAATGGGAGGGTATAATTTTTGATAGATACGATTAAAAATTTCCTCGTTCAGCATTTTTTATTTCTATATATGGGGGTTAATCTATTTTACTACCTCTTAGCTGCTTATTATAGAATAAAGTATTTTAACTTCCTTTATAAGAGATATGATAAATCAGTTGAATATAATAAACCTGCTACTATAATGCTTGCTACTCTGAAGCTTATGGTATTATTTTGTATATTTCTGATAGAACTATTGGTTCTTATTATTTTTACAATATCTTTCGGGCATATTAAAGTTAAAGAATATAAAGTAATTGATTACATCATTATAACTATTGGTTATCTATCAATAATATTATTTATGACCTTCCCACTGGTTTTATTATGCTCATTCATTGCATTATTCGGAAATTATAGGTCTGAGCAACTCGAATATCCAAGTTTCAAATAAAATTTTACCAAACTTTAAAAAATGCGCTTAGAATTTAGTTCTAGTTAAAAAATAAGCATCATATGAACACTTTAATAAGCCATCATGCTAACCCTTCTCAAGAGAGGGTTAACTTATTTTTTTTTATATTTTTTTTAGAGGAAGTGATGTATTATGAGATATCCTTTAATAGTATTTGATTCAAGAACCGGCAATGTTAGGAGGTTTGTTAAAAAATTAGGATTGAAATCTGTTTATTTAAGAGAAGTAGATAAAGTTAATGAAAAATTCGTTCTTGTAACTTTTACCGACAAGGTTGGAGAAGTTCCAGAGACTACTCAAAAATTTCTTGAAAATAATGGGGATCTTTTAATAGGCGTTGCATCAAGTGGTAATAGAAGGTGGAAAAATACCTTCGCAATTGCAGCTGATATTATATCAGAGCAATTTAATGTACCAATAATTTCCAAATTTGAGCTGGCTGGTAATATTGAAACAGTACAAAAATTCATGGAAAGGATGAATGAAATTGTTGACAGCGGCAGAGAACATGAACTTCTACGAGCTTAATAATAAGATCATGATCCGGGGAGAAGATGGATTTCTCCAATTAGAATACGATAAGCTTTCACTTGAAAAATATCTTGAATACATCAATCAAAATAGCTTAAAATTTGATTCTGTAATGGATCGCATTAATTATCTCACAACTCCTCAACCTAGAAAAATCAAATTTGATATAAATAAAGTTTATGAAAGACTTGATAAAATGAAATTGAAAATAAGCGAACCAAATTATGTCAAAGTATTTGAAGAAACTATGAAAAAAATGAAAACTGATGATGAGGATAAAACTCTTCCATTCTATGATAGAAAAGTTATTGATAAATATACTGAAGATCAAATTATTGAATTGCATGAAATAGCTAAATCTTACAATTTTAAATTCAAAACCTTCATGCAAGCATTTAAATTCTATGAAGATTACGCATTGAAGACTGATGATAATAATACTTATCTGGAGAATTTTGAAGAACATAACTGCATTGCCGCAATGTATCTTGCAGATGGGGATTTTGAAACTGCAAAAAGATACCTTCGCTCATTCATGGAACAAAGAGTTCAGCCTGCAACACCCACTTATTTAAACGCAGGAAGAGCACGTCGTGGAGAATTGGTTAGCTGTTTCCTTCTTGCAATGGATGACAGCACCGATTCTATTCAATATAATCTTACAAATATGGCAAACCTCAGCAGAATTGGCGGAGGAGTTGCATTTGAAGTCAGCAATCTGAGAGCATTTGGAGATCCGATTAAAGGTATTGAAAAAGCCGCAAAAGGACCTCTTCATGTTCTACTCATTGCAGAAAAGATTTTCACATTTTATGATCAGCTCGGTCAAAGAGCAGGAAGCGGGGCTGGTTATATCAACGTATTCCATCCAGACGTGAACATAGTTCTGGATTCCAAAAAAGAAAACGCAGATGACTCAATAAGATTGAAAACACTGTCGTTAGGGTTGACGGTTCCGCAAAAATTCTACGACTTGGCAAAAGAAAATAAGGATTTCTATGGATTTAGCCCTCACGACATTAAGAAATATTATGGTCTGACATTTACTGAAGTGGATTTTGATATCTTCTATGATATTTTCATGGAAGACGAACGGATCAGAAAAGTAAAGATAATGAATGCCAGAGATTTCTTGAATAAGGTTGCCCAAATTCAATTGGAAGCTGGGTATCCGTATATTTTCAATATTACAAATGCAAATAAGCAACATGCTCTAAAAAATGAAGGTCGTATTATAATGACCAATCTTTGCACTGAGATTATGCAAATACAAGAGGTTTCTCATATCACTTCCTATTTTGAAAAGGATCAAATCAAGAGAGATATCTCTTGTAATCTTGCGTCCATTAATATCACGAACACCATGGAATTGAAGGATATAAAAGAAACTGTACACACAGCAATGGATGTGGTTACGGCAGTTTCCGATTTCACTGAAATCAAAACAGTTCCTGGTGTTCTTAAAGCAAATAAAGAAATGCATTCTGTTGGTGTCGGTGCAATGGATCTGAACGGATTCCTTGCAAAAAATAGAATCATGTACGAATCTTTTGAAGCACGCGACTTCGCTCGTACATTCTTCATGATGCTTAATTTCTATTCAATTGAAAGATCCTGTGAAATTGCAAAAGAACGAGGAAAAGTATTTAAAGGCTTTTATGGTTCCGACTACCATACAGGGGTTTACTTTGAAAAATATTTGATTAATAATTACCATCCAAAGACTGCAAAAGTTAAAAGATTGTTCAAAGATATCTATATACCCACAAAAGAAGATTGGGCAAGATTGAAAGAAGATGTTATGAAATATGGGCTATATCATGCTTATAGACTTGCAATTGCCCCGACTCAAGGAATCAGTTATGTACAAAATGCTACAAGCTCTGTTATGCCTATCGTTGATGTGGTTGAAATTCGTTCTTACAAGAAAGGTAAAATCTATTACCCTGCCCCACACTTCTCCAAAGAAAACATGTGGTACTACAAATCTGCATATAATATGGATATGAAGAAAGTGATCGACATGATCTCGGTTATTCAAGAACATGTGGATCAGGGAATAAGCTGCACGCTGTATGTAAACTCTGATATTTCGACTGCTGATCTTGCAAGCTATTATATTTATGCAAATGCAAAAGGCTTGAAATCTTTGTATTATACAAGGACTAATCGTAAAAATTATAATGAAAAGACTACAAACAGGAAGAAACTCTCTAAACCTCCTGTCGGAGATTATGATGTAACAGAATGTATCGCTTGTTCAGTATAAAGAGAGGAGATAGAAAATGACAAACATTAAAAATATTCGACTGGAATATAATGATGGGATTCTAACATATAAAGATTCTCAGCCTTTCTATGCCGTAAACTGGACTGAGCCGACTGATGGTTATACAAAAGATTTTATCGACACAGCGATTTCAGCTTTTTGGCATGACCAAAGACTTATTTTCTCTGATGACCTTGGTGATTGGAGGGTATTAAGTGATAATGAAAGAGATACCTTTAAAAAAGTTTTCGCAGGATTAACCCTACTAGATACAAAACAATCCTCTATCGGTGCGACAGCGATTTCTCTTATCTGTGGAGACGAGCAAAGAAGAATGGCTTTCAACAACTTTGCGTTTATGGAAAGTATCCATGCTAAAATGTACAGCTCTGTGTTTACAACTCTTCTCTCTAGAGAAGAGATCAGGGAGTTGTTTAAATGGGTTGAAGAAAATGATTATCTCCAAAAGAAAGTTTCTATTATTGAAGCATATTATAGAAATGCTCTGAAAAAATATACTGAAACGTTTGAATTTGATCCTGTTTCTGTATATCTCTGCATGGCTTGCTCAGTTCTACTCGAAAGTTTTCTCTTCTATTCTGGCTTCTTCTATCCCTTATACCTTGGCGGTCAGGGTAGAATGAGAGCAAGTGCTGAAGGTATTGGATTGATTTGTAGGGATGAAGCGATTCATGGTCTTTATACTGGAACCGTTGCTCAAGAAATTTTTGAGATGATTCCTGATGAAGAAAAGCAATCCGTATTGGATGAGTTTAATAGAATTTTCAACACTCTTTTTGAAAATGAAGTTGAATATACGAAGTCTTTATATCAAAAAATAGGCATTGAGGACGAAGTTATTAAATTCCTCAAATACAATGCCAATCTTGCATTCCAAAATCTTGATTTGGATGAACCCTTCCCTGATATTACTGATTCATCTGTAAATGCAATCGTGTTGAATGGATTGAGTCAGAATACAGTAAACCAAGACTTCTTCTCCTCTGGAAGCGGAATTGGAAATGGTTATTCTCTTGCTATGAATATTCAGCCTCTTGAAGATAAACACTTTGACTTTGATATTGTTGACGAATTTGAATTGCATCCAGATGAGCCTCTTGGAGAAGAGGCAATTTAAAAAAACAAAGTCCAGCTCTGTCACTAGAGCTGGGCTCTTCTTTTTTATAAACTTTTAATTTCTGTACAACTATTTTGATAAATTAGATAAAAGGGAGTTGACAAAAATGGAAACTAAAGAAAACTTCTATGAAAAAGTAGAGATCAAAACAAAACTGATCAATAATGAAATCGGTCTCCCAAAATATAAAATCCACGGAGATTCCGGTTTTGATCTCTATGCCATGGAAGATATCATTCTGGAGCCGGGACAAACTACCACAGTTCGTGCTGGTTTGGCTTTTGAATTGCCTCTCGGAGTGGAACTCCAAGTAAGACCCCGCTCTGGTATTTCTTCTAAAACAAAATTGAGAATAGTGCTTGGAACTGGTGATTCTGTATACAGAGGAGAATACAGAGTAATTGTTGATAATTTTGCATATCCCAAATATTACCTCAATAAGAATACTGGTCAGATTGAATTTTTAAAATCTCGCCACGTTCTTAACCTTGAAGGTAATTACGAAGAACTTAATGATTCTTATCCTGTTGGAACAATCATTATTCATAAAGGAGATAGAATTGCTCAAGGAATTCTTTGTCGCGTAATTAAAGGGGTATTTATTGAAAGTGAGGAACTTTCTGAAACTCAACGCGGGTCTGGTGGATTTGGTCATACAGGAGTAAAATAATCATTCATGACACGAACCTCTAAATAAAGAGGTTCGTGTTATTTTTTTTTGGAGGTGTAATAATGCTTCGTTCTGTTGGAGATCTGGACCAGTATAAATATATTCTGAATGATATTATTATCTCTAAAAAAGGAACCAATGAACAGCTCGTTATACCCGCTACTTTTATAAAAAGTATAACTATAGTAAACAATTATGATCAAAATATAATGCCAATCATACAAGTTGTTGCATCCGTGACTAAAGATGTCTATAAGGCTCTTACCATTGATGAAGCAAATCTAAAAGCGTTGATAGTTATGTATAAGAGTATTGTAAACTCGGAGGTTCAAGCAAGGGAATTGGTATTCAATAAAACCTTCGAGATTAGAAACGAGTATGATGTACAACCTGAAGAATTTAGGACTTTTTTAAATGAAAAAGAAGATGAAAATATAATTGATTCTGAAAACCCCAATGCTTTGGTAGATGCATCTTTTTATTTACTAGATATAGAAAATATTAATAGGTATAGAAAACTGGGCTCTTTATCTGTTAATACTACAATTACGAATGCGCTTGCGGCTGCATTTGCTTCAAGAGGGTTCAATTCAGTTCTTATGAATAGGATAAATGGGGAATATTCTGGCAATATAGTAGTACCGACAGGTAATTTATTGGCTACACTTAGCCATCTTAATAAATATTATGGAATCTTTGATACGAATTATATATTTTTCATGGATATAACTAAAAACTATCTTTTAGATAAGATAAATCTTGGTAAAGCGGTTGAAGAAAATGAGCCTTCTCGGGTTTCACTATTCTTAGAAGAAGACGGAAGTCCTGAACAAACTGATGTTGGTTGTACAAAGGAAAATGAGGCATACGTGGTAAATATAACTGAACCTCCTAAAGTAGTTAAACTTGATAATTACTCCGAACTCATAGATGGCTCATCAATTTTAAGTGTTGATGCTAATACTTTACAGGTCACAAAAATAAATGGTGGAGAAGGATCTCTGACAAAACCTGTATTTGTTCAGAATCAAAAGATAACCAGGCAATTACAACACATTTCTAAAGAAATTAAACATGCTCTTCTTGTAAATTTGATAGATGTGGATTATGATATGATCAGACCAAATCTTCTTTATAAAGTTACAGCCCATAAATCATATGAGTCCATTAATCCTATAAATGGAGACTATAGGTTATCCCATGCAGTAATAAATATTACTAAAGCAACTGATAACGAATTTTCCCTTACTACGAATTTAACGTTGAAGAAGATAGTTAAATAAGAAAACAGCTTATTAAAAGTATAAATGGAAGGATGATAATTTTATGGCGATAACCCCGCTTAACATGACTTCAGTATTTACTTACGCCGAAGAGGCATCAAAGGGTAGTCTCACAAAGACTGTAATGGCGTACAGTCTTGGAAGAAATGGGACCGAAGTTTTAGAGTATGATGTCATTGCGGATGTTATGACGGATATCACTGGTAGAACATCTCCTTTCCCTTCTAAATATATTATTGATAAAATGGTTAAAAATAGAATGATTGAACTGGTCTATAATGATGAACTCCGTCTTACAACCGCAATCCCCTTCTTTAGAAAAGTCGTTAATGGGAAATCTTCTATGGTTGTAAATGTTACAAACTATGGTAAAATTACAAAAGATGGAACCCTTAGAATTTCCCCCAACATTCTTTATGCTTCACTCTTATCTGCCGCATATGCAACTATAATTGATCAAACAATTATTTCTATTGCAAGAGATGTGGCCCCTATTTATGCAAGATTGTTCTCCAACGTAATTTCGAATCTGGGATATATGGATAGTGTTAAGAAGGAGAAATTCAATTTCTTGGCCACAAATTTCTTCTACTATAGCATATATGGTAATTCAAATCCGTTTACAAATCCAATGTATTCTCAAATTAAGTATAATAGTATTGATGTTATTAAATCTCTTGATGCCAAAATTCCTATGCATACAGAAGATTCTGGATATAAAGATCTTAAAACATTTATCGATCATCTATCCACAATTTTCCCTGAGATGAAGAAATTGAATTATAAAAACTTTATTGATAGGTGGACTATGTCTTACGGTTCATCTACGTTATTTGCAAGCGAGTATATTCCATTCTTTATATACATGCTAATCAGTGCAGCTGTTGTATCTCCAACAGTTAACCTCAATAAAATAACAATTGAGGTTGGAGATCAGCTTACTACTATCTATCGTAAAATAGAACAGAAAGTTTCTGACAGGTATTCGAAGCTCTAAGAAAAAAAAAAATAAAATAATCCGGAAGGGAAAATTAATTCCCTTCCGGATATATTGATCTTTTATATGAGTTATAGTCCAGGAACATAGAGATTTTTAGCATAAACTCGCGATTTGTTTTAATTATATCGTAAATGGTTTTTCCATCTACATCATTTGCAACTATAGTGAATATATAAGTCCGATTATCCTTCCCAACTATAAAGTTTTTAGAATTTTGATCCGACTCAACACTAAAGTTTGTCCCTATAAAACCCTGAATTTTATTTACTTCCTTAAGTAAATACTGATTAGTTGAATTATTACCTTCTATAACCGTACTGTCTAAATATACGCATGAAAAACCTATAACTATTTTATCTTCATAGATAGTACAGACCTTATTATTAAATTTATTGAATACCTCATATACCCCATCATCTACATAATGATCTATCCGCCCGAATACATATCCTGAAAAATCTTGATATCTAATTTGCTTACCCATCAACTGGGATATTACATCCAAATTAAGTATGCTACTTGAGGTAAATTTGGTATTATGGACTGATGGATAAATCCTGACAAGACGTTCGTCGCTTCCTAAAACTTGTATAAACGGGGGTTCAAACTCAGAATCTTTCTTTATATCAAAAAAATTGAAGAAGTTAATATTTGCTATAATCATACAAGCAATAAATATAATTACAAGTATAATATATTTATAATAGAATTTAAAGGGTATATGAGTCTTATTAGACATTTGTTCAATACTCATCTCCTTTCTTAAAAAAATAATTCCAATCCCCCGAAACGAATACCCAATTTAATTAATTAATAGTTTCTATTATATTAAATCACTATTAATTAACTAAATTGGATATCCGTTATTTTTTTGTGTTTTAAAAAGTTATATAATGCGGCTAGTATGCCTTTCACCTTTTTCTTTACCCTACCAGAGCCTAATTCTTTATCAGAGTTTAAGCTTTCTGCCTCGTTTCTTGTAGATCCTTTTTTCTTCCCATCGGCTCTTCTCATATTTGGGGAGAGCCTCTCTTTTTCTCTCTTCTTCTTCCCTTAGTTTGGTGATTATATTTTGGTCAGTTAAGATATGTGTGTCTTTTAATACTATGCGAGCACGTCTGCGGAGCAATTCATTGAGGTATTCTTGTTTATCAATCTTTGGTTCTTTGCAGGTTATTACCTGCCTACTGTCAAGATAATCATATTCCTTTAACTTTTTGAGACTTTCTTCAATTAAGAACTCTAATTCAAGTTTTAATCTCTCCCTTTTTGATAAAAGTTTAAATATTTCCCTATCGTGGACCTCTATATCTCTCATTTTATTTATATTATGAGATTCACAATTAGGGCAGCGGTGAAGTTGATATGTTTTATAGAAATTCTTTACTGATATCTGACACTTACAATAATTACATCTATAAAATGGATGGCTTCTAGTATTTTTCCTATTACCCACTCTAAAGAATTTTATAAATTCCTCATCAGTTTTATAGAAATTCGTTATAAGTTTACCATCGGGCTCTTCAGAGCAGGTATGACAAAATATATTTATACCAACACCATTATCCATCAATTCACATCTTATATGATGATGAATATGGTTCTTCCAATTGGGTCTATCATCATAAGTAGGCTTTTCTTCAAATAATTCCGGAAATAAATCTCTAGGTAATTGACTAAGAGTGATTTCACCGTTTTTATATCGGCGAATAAAAGTTTCTCTAAGGCGAAGATTAATTTTCTCCTGAATTCTTCGATTTCGTTCCCTTGCAGTTTTAGATTCTTTGTAGACAAATCCTTGTTCTTCTAGCATTTTTAGACGCTTGACCAATCTTTTGGTGTCTCGATCCACCTTCTCATCCAAGGTCAAGGCTTTCTTTTGATGATTTGACTCTGATGTAAGTTTTTTGTACTCTTCGTAGGTCGCCGGGTAATAATTGTGGAGCACGTTAAAAATTCCTCCTTTACATTTTTTTTAGCAAAATAGAAAAAATATCTCCTCTATCTATTCTGCTTTACATTTAAATAATATATATTTGTGCGACCTTTTAGGTACATAACCTCCCTTACATAATAATTTATACAGTATTTTTTATACCAATTTTTTGTGGTCTAAAAACATGTCGAAAACACAAAAATAATCAGTTATAAGATTGTAGAAACGGAGGGTTAAGTGTATAAAATGAAAAAATATGAGAATATTTATAATAGGATATATTCCAAAACCTTAGAGCGAAAAAATGAACTTAGTAAAATGAATGATATAAGTACGACTGTATTTTCGCCAAGTGTTATAGAAACAGAAGAGTTTCTAAATTTTCCTAAAGATAGGAAAGATTTGCTCTTCAACAGTTCTGCTATTTATCTTTATGAGAGCATTCTGAATGATAAAACGTTAATAGACCGTAAGACGATAGCTCCCCACACTATTTATAATCTCTCAGATTTTATTACTAGAACAAAAGTTGCTATACTCATTAGTGATCAAGATGGGCTTATAGACCCAGAATTGATTAAAGTTTATGTTACTGGAACTAATAAGATAGTTTTTATTATAAATAAAAGTGATATACCATACTTATCATTATACTTATTTAAAGGTATCTATTTATATAGAAGATATAATACTAATATAGACGTACAAATTCCTAATCATTTAAGAAATTCATTTATGGTATGGTCAAAACTCCCTAACTGTGATAGTGCAGCTATAGAGTGGATTGACCCTATAGGTGACAATGTGGAGCCGGCTAGTTCATATAATTTGCCTAATATTGGACGCTCTGTCTCATTCTCTCCTGATGGTCAATATATAGCTGTAGCACATGATATTTCTCCCTATTTTACTCTATTAAAAAGAAATGGAGATAATGTAGAATTAGCTAGTAATTACACATTACCTGGTATTGGACAGTCTGTCTCATTCTCTCCCGATGGTCAATATATAGCTGTAGGACATAGTGGTTCTCCTCGTTTTACTTTATTAAAAAGAAATGGAGATAGTGTAGAACGAGCTAGTACTTATACATTACCTAGTAGTGGCTATGGTGTATCATTCTCCCCCGATGGTCAATATATAGCTATAGGACATAATCTTTCTCCTCGTTTTACTTTACTAAAAAGAAATGGAGATAATGTAGAATTAGCTAGTACTTATACATTACCTAGTAATGGCTTGGGTGTATCATTCTCTCCCGATGGTCGATATATAGCTGTAGGACATGGTGGTTCTCCTTATTTTACTTTACTAAAAAGAAATGGAGATAATGTAGAACTAGCTAGTACTTATACATTACCTAGTACTGGACGATCTGTATCATTCTCTCCCGATGGTCAATATATAGCTATAGGACATGAAGGGCATCCTTATTTTACTCTATTAAAAAGAAATGGAAATACTGTAGAATTAGCTAGTACTTATACATTATCTAATATTGGCTATGGTGTATCATTCTCTCCCGATGGTCAATATATAGCTGTAGGACATCAAGGTTCTCCTCATTTTACTCTATTAAAAAGAAATGGAAATACTGTAGAATTAGCTAGTACTTATACATTACCTAATAGTGGCTATGGTGTATCATTCTCTCCCGATGGTCAATATATAGCTGTAGGACATGATAGTTCTCCTTATTTTACTCTATTAAAAAGAAGCAATGTAACTAAAGTCCCAATTAGGGCACAGGGCGGATTTTCTATATTACTTGTAACCGAAGATCTCAAATTTCATAAATTAACACCTCAAAGTAATAGCAAATTTAGTTATATTTTATTCCCTGAAAATATTGGTTACACCAACTTGAGCAATATATTCATATGGAAAAATAGGGAAGCTGGTTTTACACAACCGGTGTTTCACACTCCTCTCTATGATGGATTTAAAGTTGAAGACGTATATAGAACATCTTTGGTGTTTGACGGGGCTACTGGTTATGTATCCTTTGGTTCATTTCCTGGCTATGACAACCTTACTTTGCATATTAGATTGAAAGTAAATAATTTCAGCAATCTTTCCCAAATTCTTCAACGAGGTAATTCTGATGGTAAAGGTTGGTCATTGCGAATCACTTCTGATAAAAGACTGATATTCCAATATAAACAATATGATTTAACGAAAAATATTTCTTCTGAAGTGCTGGAAGAGAATAAGTGGTATGATATTGTAATAACTGCTAGAAATAATTCGCAGTATTCGCCATTTATGTATATAAATAAGATACAGCATAATGCTGAAATGATCATAGATTCAGCAGATGATTCCGGAACCGATGAATTGGTTCTGGGTCGCCAGGCTAATGAATCTCAAAAATATGCGGATATTGAAGTTGATATGATTCAGATTTATGATAGAATTTTGAGATTTACTGAAATTGCTTATATTACAGATGGTGTTGCAATATATGATGGATTAAAACATCGTTGGCTTATGAATGAAAATGATGGAACTGAAATAGTAGACGATATTGGGTCGGCAAATGGAGATTTAAATGGAGGAGTTGTATGGAAAAAAGAAGTTGATGACGATTCTCCAAGATTAGTTGCATTCTCCAAAAGAATCAACTTCGTTACAAGCTATTATGATCTTCTCCATAAATATAATGAGTATAAAGATTTTATGGATGAATATATAAATGATACTCTTCCTGATTTTATTAAGAACTATAAACCTTTTAAACCTAATGTTACTATAGATAGTCCTTTTTCTGAATTTGAAAGTAAAATGCTCACAGCTGTTAAAGATTTTCCCGATTTCTTGAAAAATTATATAGAGGAGAACTCTGCTCCTATTCACTTTAGAAGTTATGAAATTAGTGATATAAATCCTGTATTTATAAGAGAAAGTACCGCTACAAGTGTAGATGGTAAATATAAAACTCTTGATATTAATGAGCCGAGATATATTAAAAATGAAGATCCTCTTAAAAGAGGGGTCATCATAGAAGAAGAGGTAGTTAATAAAATTTCTGACCCTTTATTTGAAAATGAGATATTGTTGGGTGACTCAGACGAGTCAAACCCTTCCAATTGGAGCATTTCTGATTATAATAAAATGATTTCCTCTAACACTACAGTCAAAAATAATGTGTTGAGACATACTTCCTTTAATGCAAATAATGGAACTATAAAACTTAACAGCCCGTCTATGACGATAGACAAATCATCTCCTCTTACAGTACATTTTAAGATAAAATATGTTACGAATACAGAAGATCATTCACTTTGGGCTTATGGTTCTGCGGTAGGGGATGCTCCTATTAAGTTGGAGCAATATTTACACATTAATGAAATGGGTGAAGATGGATTTATTTATAGAGAATACAGAATGCCGACAGGCACATTTACAGGTTCTGGAGATGTTATATCTTTTGGTCTTTGGGGTAAAGAAAATGGCTATGATGAAAAAGATTACTATCTAAAAGAATTTCAAGTATTAGAAAAATCACACGGCCTGACATTCACAGTTGGTGAAAAATCTAAAGAAATATTAAAAGTGCCCTCAAAAAATGTTCTTAATCCTGAAGAGGGAAATATAGAGATTTGGTTCACACTTAAAAATCTTAGGGAAAATGATAAAACTTGGATTGTTCGCAATGATAAACAATCCGAATCTGAAATATTATCTATTTTTATAGAATCTGATGGAAGAATAGGTACATCAATTTGTGGTATAGACCATCCGGATAAATTTATTGTATCTAATCCTGGTCGTATTAACATCAATGAGCCTTATTATGTAAGTACCTATTGGAAAAATGGAACTTTGCGTTTATATTTAAACGGAACCTTAATCGGATTTAAAACAAGTGTACCTAGTGCTATTATAGGGGAACATTTCTATATCGGTTCAGATCATGAGGAAGGAACTAGCAATATCATCATTCATGATGCTAGAATTTCTAATGTGGGTAGAAGTTCTTCTGAAATCAGTGATAATTATAGCTTAGTAAACGATTTATCTGTAGATGAGCACACCACGTTCAAGCTCTATTACGATGATTTCAGCAAAGTTATAAAATTGCCTAATGAATTACTACATCCTATATCCCTTACTACTAGACATGATTTAAGACAAAGACTTCTTTTTGTTAATGGTCTAAATGTCGCCCCTGATAAATATAGATTTGATCGAATATCTAAAAGATGGACGTTCTGGTTTAGGGCAAATAGTATACATGGGAATAGAATTGATGAGCTTGATACTGGAGAAAATTATGAACCATACTATGAAATCAAACCTATAGAAACTAATACTGTGGTGTTCGGCCCATCGTCTCATTTTAACCCTAGGTCTAAAGTTGATTTATTTGAATATATTCCTCAAATTAATGATAGTAAAGGCAGTCTCAGATTAATGAACGAAAATGAATATTCTGTAGAAATAGATGAGAATATTTATAAGGTTAGCTTTGCAAGTGAGGTTACTGGAAATTATGCCGCTATATGCGAAAAACGGTATAACAAAGTTATTTCTGAGGGTCATAGTTATGATGGACTCTTGGAGAAATTACCCACATGGGTAAGCTTTGTTCCTAAAGAAAGAATGTTAATCTTCTTAAACGGAAGACTTCTTGAACATGATAGATATCATTTGTTCGATCCTTTTAATTACACAGTGGTTAAAGGAGATACAGTTATAGCAACTGACTTGGATACGAATACTATAGACGGAGAATTATTTACAGGCTATTTCACTACTGAATTTGAGCTCATTGAGTACAATGTGCAATTACAAGATGGTGAGAAAATAATTACTCTCACAAATAAAGAAATTCCTTTCTCAAAGAATTACTTCTTAGTATTCGTAGATGGCAGGTTAATTTACCCTGGGGACATTAAGGAGATTGATAACTATAGATTTTCTATTAAAACAAACTCGATTAATAATATGTGTATATACAGAAAAAGAATTGATTGTATTGATAAAGATAAATTTGCTGGCATTGAGGATAAATGGACTGAGTATCTGAAGACTCTTTCAGAACAAGAGCTGGAGGAACTGATTGGTCCACTCTATCAGGCAAATCAAGGAGAATATAATTCAAGGGAAGTTTATCTCACTGAAAGACATCTTTTTGAAATTCTTTATCATTACTGCTTAAAGGGTAGAGAATCCCTTACTGAGCAGGATATGAAAATGATACCAAAAGAGCTCCCTGGAACAATGTTGCCTGATGGTCGTATACCGATTTCTACGATGAGATCCGGCCCTTATCCTCGTTATCCTCTGTAAGGGAACATTTTATTAGAATACGGAGAAGATCTGTATCACAGGTCTTCTCCTCTAATTTAAACAATGGACGGTGAGATATTGATGGTAGATATAAAGAAGCTACATTTTGCTAACTTCTTCAAAGTATTTGATGATCCTAATGATATGCAAAATAATGAATTGGCGTTTGATTCGACTCTTCGTCTTATATATAAAGACGAGGAAGGTAATTTACATCCTATATTAAGTGTATCTGACTATAAGAATATCTATAATCCTGACAGTATAAGCATTACACAGAAAACAAAAAGTGCAACAGTTGGTGTTGGCGAAGAGGGAGATTTCTCAGATAAAATTTCCCGATCAATGCCTCTTCTTAGTAAAGTAACAGCAACTGATATTCACAACCGTGTGATGCTTGTTCACTATGATAGTGACAATAATCTCAAAGACTTAGTTCTTTTCCCAGATTATTTCTGCAAACTTAATGGTTATGCAGATGAAATTGATATTAATAAGGGTATAATGACCGAGTATGTAAAGAAAGTAAAAATACTTGAGAGTCTCGATCAAGAAACCCTAAGCAATAATAAAATTTTCAAAATTTTCATGACAGAAACTGAAGATGTTCGAACTAGCTTGAACTATCCTCTCACGATTGAGGATAATAAGGACGATCCTAACTTTAGAGATCATATGTATATTGGAACTGATGGATATCTTTATATTATCAAAGATAAAGAAACTGAGGATCTTAAGTATCCTTTCTGGTTCTTGAATAGAAGAAATGCTCCCGCTTCTGTTAAAGTTGATACAACAATGTTTCTCCTTGACAAAAATGATAAATTTGTTTTTGAATCGTATCGCAAAGTCGTCGATATTATAGAAGGGAATAGTTATCAATTCATTGGTGATGATGAAGACTATCAAATATTAAAAGTATTGGCTGCTGTAAAGACTACGATATATGGCATTGAAAAAGTTGACCTAAAAATATCTGCTGATAAAAAGAGTGTAATTGGGTTAGAGGATGGGGCTCATTACTCTATAACCGTAATTACCAATGAGCCGTTTACTGTACCTACATTAAACTATCAAATTATTGATATAGCCGAGGGTTTCTTTGGATATTTGTATAGGGCTCTTAAGGATATCAACGACAACGAGCAACGACTTCCGCTAGATGTAATTGAATCCCTGACTGAAACTGTAAGATTATCATTAATAGATTATATAGATGAGCGATTTGACGAAAAAGCAGACTTAGACTCCCCAGAATTTATTGGTACACCTACTGCTCCCACACCGCCCAAAGATGATAACAGTGAACGTCTAGCTACTACTGAATACGTATTAGGTCAAGCAAGTGATGAAAATCCTCTGATGGACGGTGAAGAATCTCCTGGAACGTCATCTAGATATTCTAGAGAGGATCACGTCCATCCTACAGATACATCGAGAGCACCAGTTGAATCACCGGAGTTTACTGGCGAACCAAAAGCTCCCACACCGCCTAAAGATGATAACAGTAAACGTCTAGCTACTACTGAATACGTATTAGGTCAAGCAAGTGATGAAAATCCTCTGATGGACGGCAATGCAAATGCTGGTACGTCATCTAGATATTCTAGAGAGGACCACGTCCATCCTACAGATACATCAAGAGCGCCAGTTAATTCACCAGAATTTACTGGATTAGTAAAAACTCCCGACGTTGATGTTCAGGGTAACAATATCTACAATGTGGCAAATATCCCAGTGGTTAACTTACTGGGAGATTCCGGTAGGTTTATGGGTAAACTCCTTGACCCATATTCTATAGAATCCTCATATCCATTTGAAAACATCAATGACTTTTTCGGCACCTATAATAATAGTATTATAGCACCTGCTGGAAAATTTATAAATAATAACTCTGATAATGGTGGCAATAGAGGATCTTTAAACTCGGACGTTAAAGAATTGCTCGATGTTATTAATGACCTTACTGGAAAAAGCAAAAGATATGGTTCTGAGTTTTACGTGGCCAGTATAACTCAGGGTAATGGTACTGAATATCCCCATGACGTAAATGATCATCACTATATATTAACTATAAACAATAGAGACTTTTCTGGATCAGGAAGATTCTTTACGTTTAGCGCATGGATTCGCCTTAAAGACGGCGATGGTATGACTATTAAGAAAAGTTTTAAACTCTATAAAAACGGTGTTGAAGTCAACGGGGATTATTTAGAACTCACGACTGAAGACGATTGGGTTCATATTCAATCGGTAATATTAACTGATTCTGGATATGATAAACTTGCTCCTTATTTATATGCTCCTGGCGGAGCTGTAGTACAAATCGCATTACCAGTTATAACTGCTGGCGGCACAGGTGTTGGAATTCATTCTGCGCCGATACCGAAATCTAGTACAGGGTTTGAAGCTGCGCCGACTGACTCTCCTGTATTTACTGGAAACGTAATACTTCCTTATACTACTACAATAGGGGATGTTACTCCTGAAGAGATTTCATATCTCTCTGGACTTACCGATAATATTCAAACTCAGCTTAATAAAAAGATAGAAAGTGACTCACCAGAATTTATTGGTACTCCTACCGCGCCCACAGCCCCAGTTGATACTAATAACAAACAAATCGCAACTACTGAATTTGTAATTAATCAGGCTGGGAATTCAGATCCTTTAATGGATGGCGAAGCAGATGCTGGTACTTCCACAAGATTTGCCAGAGAGGATCACGTTCATCCCACGGACACATCAAGGGCTCCTATTGATTCACCGGTATTTACAGGTAACGTGAAGCTCCCTGAGACTACAGTTATCGGAGACATTTCTTATGCTCAACTATCATTCCTTAACGGGCTTGTTGGGAATATTCAAGATCAATTGGATGAAAAAGTCTCTTCTGATTCTCCTACACTAACTGGAGATGTGTATATTAATGGGAATCTAAATGTGGAAAATAATATTGAGACCACTAGCTTGTCGTTCAAAAATCCTATTGGACCTCAGAAACTTCAAATTTTATATAATGAGGACGAGAATTCTATTGACTTCGTATTGATTCCCTAAAAATAATTCCGGATAGTTCTTTATGAACTATCCGGAAGTTTTTATTATTCAGAACCATATATAAATTCATACTCGTTAGAAGGAAGGTGTTAGTATAAATGTTTACAGTGGGTAAAATAAAGGATGGAAACTTATCCATTATAGGAAGAGTAGACGAAAGAGTCCCAAAATTTACGGACGGTTTGAAAATTCATTACCCTTTTGATTATACATTAAACGGGAAGGATTATAATAAGAAAAGGAATCTTCTTAATATCAAACAATGGAGACCTGGTTCCTCAGGTGATCAGGGTGATTTCTTAGCATATAATCCTATGGCTCTGAAAGATCCTTTTAATTTAGAAATAGGAGACGTTGATGAATTTTTCGTATCTCCTAGCGGAAAATATATTGGGATTATTAATGAAAAAAATTTCTCATTATATGAGGTAGCTAATAACTCGGCCACATTTTTGGATTCCTATGAGCTTCAGGGAAATGGGTTGAAAGCGTCCTTTTCACATGATGACAAATTTATTGCAATCATCCAAGATGAAAATCCATATTTTGTATTATTACAAATAAATGATAATCTTTTAAGTCTGTTAGATGGTTATGAACTTGATGTTCCGGGAAATGATGTTTCATTTTCATATGGTGGAAATTATATAATAGTAGCCGATACTGCATCAAGAGTACATCTCTTAAAAATAGAAGAGAATATTATTTCTTTAACCAGTTCATATATTCTATCTGGAGAAGTTGAATCGGTATCATTTGCCCCAGATGATGAATATATAGCAGTAGCTCATACTCAAGCCCCTTATTTTACTTTTATGAAGAGATATAAAGATCTTATTTTTCAAGCAAATACTTTCAGTGCAACAGGGGAACCAGCAAGAAAAACGATAGTATCACCTAACGGAAAGTATATAGGAATAATGACAGATAGCTCCTTAGTTATCCTCAAAAGAGATAAAAATACTATACAACATTTTTGGACAGAACCTTTCGTTAATAATGGAGTAAGTTTTTCATTCTCTAGTGATAATAGATATATTATAATAGTAGATTCACTGTTCGGATTCAAAATTTTAAAAATAAATGAAAATAATATAGATAATATTTACGGATACGTTCCACCAATCTCTGATATAAAAAACGTTTCATTTATAAACAAAAATATTCATATAGCATTTAATGTAGGAGATAAAACTAAAAGTCTCTATTTTGTTGAATTTATAGATCCTGATAAATGTAATGAAATTATCTATTATCCAAACCATTTAGGAGATATAGATGCTATTTGGAGAACTACTGTACATTCTAATAATATTGCCCCAATAGGGGGTTGGGTTAATTCTAGTGGAATTATAGATCCTAGTAAAACATATAGATTTTGCTTATGGTTAAAAATGGAAGATGTAACTAGCGGGGAAGTTAGCTTTACTATAAGACCATCTAATTCAGTTACTCCATTAGGGGAATCAGAGCCTATTGAAGATGCGATAATAGTGGAATTAAAAGACGATAAAATAAAGAAATTATCTGATAAATGGATTCTTATTGTTAGCCATGTAAGATCGAGTGAATATGATTCAACTGAAATTCATCCTGAAACTGGAATATATGATACCAGTGGGAAAAAAATAATCGATACTGTAGTTGATTTTAAGTGGACTAATGATGCTTCTCAGGCTGGTTCTGAGTTCTATGTCCATGGACCTTCAGAAGTTGGAGGAAAATACTATACTTACCATCCTAGAATTGAAGAAGTGGATGAAACTTCTCCAACTATCTTCGACCTAATAAATGGAATTGAAGACGTCATATTTATACCTGAATCATATGAAAATGAAAATGTGGCATATCTGCCGAATGGCATTGGGCTCCATGAAGCTAAAGAAAAATTAATCGAGTATCCTTTTTTGAATAGGGGGGACTCGATGGATTCCCTAGACATAGGATGGTTTACTAAAACAAAAAATGCCGATATTACTCTCACTACGGAATTTTCACAGGAATTACAACCATCTTCAACGACTTTTGATGCTACTCCGGATGGAGTTTATATAGCAATGACAAGATATAACTCTGATATTGTATATCTATATAAGCGCACAGAAGACTCATTTGATCTTGTTAGCGAACTTGTACTCCCAGTATCCGGGGAGGTTTCTTATATCTCATTCTCACCGGATGGGGAATATCTGGTTATAACAAATATATCTGAAACCCATGGTATATTTCTTTTAAGAAGAGATGGGGATAGTTTGGAACTGATTGACACATTTAACTACCCCGGTCATAGGTTTGAAGATATTCGATTTTCTCCTGATGGGGAACATATAGTGGCAGAAAGTAGATATTCGGCGAATTCTCGATCTATTTTTCTATTAAAATTAGAAGAAGATACGTTGATTTATCAGCATTCAATTGATTTTCCTCTATCTGTACATGATATAGCGTTTAGCCCTGATGGTAAATATGTATCAATCGTAACGCCCAGCATTGGTCAATTTAACGTTTATTTGCTAAAAATTGTTAATAACTCGTTACAAATAGTCAATAGTGTTTTATTGGGAATAGGGTCATTATTCAAAACAAAGTTTTCGCCGGATGGAAATTATTTAGCTGTGGCAAGTGACAATATAGCTATACTTAAACGAGATAAGGATAATCTCACCTTAATTTATCAAAATCAAATTTCCGGTCAGGCTTCATCAATAGAATTTTTCGAAAATGGAAGATTTATAATAACCGGAGCTACGGTCAGCCCTGGTGCATTGACATTATTTGAAAAAGATAAAGATAGTATAAGTTTTCTAAAAACTACTAGCACAAATGGAATGGTTTATGGTCTTATTGCATTGCCTGGCGGTCAACATATTTTAAGCTATCAATATTTTAATGATAAGCCCCATTTAGTACTTTCATCAATAAATTATATTGGCGATATGCTAAGAGAAACTAATACAAAGAAGATTGTGAGAAACAGCTTTGAAAATCACTATTCTCAAATGATTTCCATTAAAGAAAATTCTACTTCCGACGAACAAACTCTTCATACACAAATCGATCAAGGATTTGAAACTGGTGATATTATAACATTCTCTGCATATATTAGATCAAACGTCCCTGATAAAGTTAGATTATCTATATCCCTATTGAATCAATATAATTCTGAGCTCTACGTCGCACACTCAGATTATCTTGATATTACAAATACGTTTAAACAGCTTAAAGTGACCCAAGAAATTCTTCAGAATACAAGACGTGTATTACTAACCATCGGTTCAATCTCTAATAAAGGTGAATATATAGAAGTTTATTTACCTCAATGTGAGAAATCAAATACTGTGACTAATCCTCTTGTATATAATGGCACGCCTAAATGTAAAATTCCGGTAAAACTTAAATCTCCTTATACTATAAATATAGATGTCACCCCATCAAATCCCAATAATATTGAGAAGGAAATTAATATCTTGAGCGGTAATTCATCTCTTGATAAAATAGCATTCTGGAAAGATGCTGAAGAAAACGTATATCGCATAAGAATAAATGGGGATGATGAGAATGAATTTATATTGTCTGAAGATGATTTTTATCAAGATAAGAGGAATAATATAACTATCTCAGTAGATGAAAGCGAAGCAAGTGTTTATATAAACGGAATTTTGAATGAAACTAAAAATATCAATGGACCTGGGGAATTTATAGAATACCTGGATCTTACTTCTAATGGAAATCCAGGAGCAGTTCCTGGCCATATTATTCACTCATTATCAATATATGATAGATCATTAGACTCCGATGAGGTTAAAGAGTTATTTGAAACTGATGTAAAATTAAGAATACAGGACAATGGGTCTATTAATGGAAAAATTAATGAGAAGTCATTCTATGTACCAGAGGATGCATATTATTGGCCATTAAGCGAAAATACTCTGGATGAAAATTATGTAGTTGATGCTGTAAATAAAGAAAATCTTATCTTTGATAAAGGATATGTGTGGGCAGTATCTGAAAGACGACAACTATTCAAAGTATATGAAAATACTAATCTCTTTGAAGAAAATGTTGGCAAGAAATTTAAACCGCTATCGTTTGATGATACATTCGTCGTATATAAATATAACTTTCATAAAGAGCTTACTAACTACAAAGGAAATATCATACCGTTAGAAATAAATAAAAGATATACTTTCTGTGTAGAAGTATTTGTATCTCTGGACTATGATGGAGATTATGATGAATTTATAATCATTGATAAAAGCAGTTCAGAAAAATTAAAATATGATCTATCTAAAAAAGGCTCTTGGCAGAAATTGATCACTACTTTCATTTCCGAATCCGACGAAGATGTTCGGATATTATTATCTCCATGCTATGATAATAATAAGGCATCACGAGGATACATCCTTTATAGAAATCCCTTGTTTGTGAATGCCACTTATGAAGTTCCATTTCATAAAACTTCGCTTAAAACATCTAAACTGGAATTCAATTTTCATAAAGAAATAAATCTGGACTGGAGTGCTGATTGGAGCATCATTTACTGGAAAATACCTAAAGGGACCAATAGAAATGACCTCACCGGATATAACGTAGAATCTCTTGGGATGTTTAATAATACAGTCGGCGGAGGTTATAGATGGTGGGGTAAACAAATTGATTCTAATAATTTAAGGGTCAATAGTGTTGGAAATATACCTATTGATCTTACTAAATATTTTGATAAACTTCATATGGTTTCTATAGTCAAGAATGGTGATACTATAAAATGGAAGTTCTGGGGATTAAATAGCTCTGGCTATGAATTTGTTGAAAATGTTTCTATATCCAACCCGGACTATTTTGTTTGCGACGATGGCTATGATTTCAAATTAGGTGGATATAGAGGCGTCGATTGTAATACAATGTATAGAAATCTTGTTGTACTAAAACGCGCTTTAGATGAAGATATTATAGAAAAAATGTTTAGCAATATCTTCAAAATGAAAGATTTTGATAATATTTATATTCAAGGAGATCTTATAGAAGGCTATATTCTCTAAAAAAATAGATTACAAACCCTGAATAAAATTCAGGGAGGGATTCTAACTTATGAATGAAAGAAATAACTACGGCTTTACTAATGAAGATCTCATAACTATTGATACTATTATTGATACTACCTTGAGGCAAACGGGGATAAAGCATTTTAGGGGAATTTCAAGTCTTATTTATGAATTAAATAATGGTATTACCTCTATTGATAACCAAAGAGGCACGATCATTTCATTATCTACCAATGGAGTTAATTTTATCAAAATGCTTGCAGATATTGAGCTTAAAACGCGCGGACTTTCTTCCATTGAGAAAGTTACAAGACTTATTCATATTCTTAATAATCCAATTCCTATTGAAAAGAAAGAAGAACATGTGGAATCTGCTAATCATTCTGATGAAAAATCTAAGGAAACTAAGAAAGGAACAGATAAAAATGGGAAGAGGTAGATCCTCTTCCCATTTTTTTTTATTTTTCCTGCGACATACAAGATTTTGGAACATCAGAATAATAACTGTAATTGGGATAAACCTAAAGGAGGTATTATAAATGGCTGATTTAAGAGGAAATACTACTCTTTCTGGACTGCCTATAGTTAGAAAGTCAGGGACCGATAATTGGGTGCCCAAATTTAATGGAAATTCAGTAGAAAATAGTGGGATTTATGATGATGATAAAAATATTATTATTGAAGAACGAGGCATTAATATTGGTAGGGATAATATAGTTGAGGGGAACAATTCTTCCCAAAGCGGGATTGCAGCTGTTGCAATAGGCCATAAATCTATATCTATTGGTGATTATGCTTATACTGAAGGAATTTACAATATTGCAATTAATACAACTGGAAGAAGAATATTGGGAATAAATGCGGCAGAAAAAACTGTCACATTAGAAGGTCCGCTGGATTTAGATATTGGCGATGAAGTAATTATAAAGGTAATGAATAGTGCCCCTTTAATTGATGTAGTGGAAGAAGTAGTTGATAGTGTTGTAAAATTGAAAAATTTAACCCCTACTTATGAATGGGGCTTCCTGATAAGAAAAACTACCCCAGACGATTCTAACAGGTATCCAACACATGCCGAAGGTGAAAGCACCTTAGCATTTGGACGCTCATCCCATGCCGAAGGCTGGTCTACAGTAGCATCTGGTATTGCATCTCATGCTGAAGGGTATTACACAGAAGCATCTGGTAATTATTCTCATGCTGAAGGGTGGTATACAGCTGCATCTGGTTTTGCGTCTCATGCTGAAGGGAATTACACAGTAGCATCTGGCGAAGCATCTCATGCTGAGGGTAAAGAAACGATAGCAGCTGGTACTGCGTCTCATGCTGAAGGACAATATACTCTCGCATTAAGTTCTGGAGCAACCACGAGAATTATATCATATAACGCGGATAATAAAACTATAACAGTTGAAAATCCAAATCTTTTTAATGTGAATGATGAAATATACGTATCAATAGATTCAATGACCCCTATTAAAACTAAAATAGTTAATAAAAATGAAGAAGGAGTATTAACTGTAGAAGCTACTCCTAGCGTTAATTGGAGATACATTATTAAGGTGGATTCTGATCATCTCTATCCGACACATGCTGAAGGCTGGTCTACAGTAGCATCTGGTGATTATTCTCATGCTGAAGGACAGTATACAGTAGCATCTGGTATCTCATCTCATGCCGAAGGCTGGTCTACAGTAGCATCTGGTCTTACGTCTCATGCTGAAGGGCGGTATACAGTAGCATCTGGTGATTATTCTCATGCTGAAGGCTGGTCTACAGTAGCATCTGGTGTTGGGTCTCATGTTGAAGGGCGGTATACAGTAGCAGCTGGTGAATATTCTCATGCTGAGGGTAGAAACACAGAAGCATCTGGTATTACATCTCATGCTGAAGGGTATTACACAGAAGCATCTGGTGATTATTCTCATGCTGAAGGCTGGTCTACAGTAGCATCTGGTATTGCATCTCATGCTGAAGGGAATTACACAGAAGCATCTGGTACTGCGTCTCATGCTGAAGGGCG